>Ga0160485_100041_pt1 | contig 131612 bp, 125 predicted proteins | sample DIDnMG_2_FD_108224 | JGI IMG/M metagenome (GOLD analysis project Ga0160485, IMG submission 108224) | Enriched soil microbial communities from UW Madison campus, WI, USA - DID2878_E24_Lignin MG | ecosystem: Environmental > Terrestrial > Soil > Unclassified | place: USA: Madison, Wisconsin...
CGCACGCACGACATGAACACCGCCAACTGGATCCCCGACCTGTTCATGCGCCGCGTGATGGAAAAGGGCACCTGGACGCTGTTCTCGCCCTCCAACGTGCCCGACCTGCACGACCTGTTCGGCGCCGAATTCGAGAAGGCCTACGTCGCCTACGAAGAGAAGGCTGCCCGCGGCGACATCAAGCCCGCGCGCACCATCCAGGCGACCGACCTGTGGCGCAAGATGCTCACGATGCTGTTCGAGACCGGCCACCCCTGGATCACGTTCAAGGACGCCTGCAACGTGCGCTCGCCGCAGCAGCACGCCGGCGTGGTGCACTCGTCGAACCTGTGCACCGAGATCACGCTGAACACCAGCGACACCGAAACCGCGGTGTGCAACCTCGGCTCGGTGAACCTGCTGCAGCATCTGAAGGACGGCAAGGTCGACCAGGAAAAGCTCAAGAAGACGATCTCCACGGCGATGCGCATGCTCGACAACGTGATCGACATCAACTACTACGCCGTGAAGAAGGCGCGCGACTCGAACCTGCGCCACCGTCCGGTCGGCCTGGGCCTGATGGGCTTCCAGGACGCGCTGTACGAACTGCGCATTCCCTACGCCTCGCAAGAAGCCGTGCAGTTCGCCGACGAGTCGATGGAAGCCATCTGCTACCACGCCTACTGGGCATCGACCGAACTGGCCCGCGAACGCGGCAAGTACTCGAGCTACAAGGGCTCGCTGTGGGACAAGGGCATCCTGCCGATCGACTCGCTCGACCTGCTGGAAAAGGCACGCGGCGGCTACGTCGAGGTCGACCGCTCGGCCACCCTCGACTGGGACGCGCTGCGCCAGAAGATCAAGGCCGACGGCATGCGCAATTCGAACTGCGTGGCCATCGCTCCGACCGCGACCATCTCGAACATCATCGGCGTGGACGCATCGATCGAACCCTGCTTCGGCAACCTGTCGGTCAAGTCGAACCTGTCGGGCGAATTCACCGTGATCAACCACTACCTGGTGCGCGACCTGAAGCGCCTGGGCCTGTGGGACGACGTGATGGTCATGGACCTGAAGCACTTCGACGGCTCGCTGCGTCCGATCGACCGCGTGCCGCAGGACGTGAAGGCGCTCTACGCCACCGCGTTCGAAGTGGAAACCACGTGGCTGGTGGAAGCCGCCGCGCGTCGCCAGAAGTGGATCGACCAGGCGCAGTCGCTGAACATCTACATGGCCGGCGCATCGGGCAAGAAGCTCGACGACACGTACAAGCTCGCATGGCTGCGCGGCCTGAAGACGACCTACTACCTGCGCACGCAGAGCGCGACGCACGCCGAGAAGTCGACGGTGCAGTCGGGCCGGCTCAACGCGGTGTCGTCGGGCAGCGATGCACCTTCGGGCATGAGCGCGCTCGAAGCCGCTGCAGCAGCGGCAAAGGCGCAGATGAACGCGATTCCCGCCACCGACATCGCGTTCTGCGGCGTGGACGATCCGACCTGCGAAGCCTGCCAGTGATGAGTGAATCGAAGCGCCGATCGGCGCTTCGTTGAATCAGCGAGGCGCATGCGAAAGTCGTGCGACGGTCACTCGATGAAGCCATTGACTGACATCGCACGATGCATGCGAGCAACATAACAACCACATAAATGGCGTGCGATGTGAACGAGCACTTTGCAACTCACATCGTTACTCCGATAATTTGAGCATTGGATTTTTCTATGTTGACCTGGGACGAAGAAGTCAAGCCCTCCTTACCAAAGGATATGCAACAAGGATTGCAGCAGCACCACGCATCGACCGGCGGTTTTTCCGCGGGCCGTTCGGTGGATGCTCCGACTTCGTCGATTGCACAGCCCGCAGCAGCAACGCCCGCGGCCACCCAGCGCGTCAAGGCCTCCGACAAGCGCATCATCAACGGTCAGACCGACGTCAACCAGCTGGTGCCCTTCAAGTACAAGTGGGCGTGGGAAAAGTACCTCGCCACCTGCGCCAACCACTGGATGCCGCAGGAAGTGAACATGACGCGCGACATCGCGCTCTGGAAAGACCCGAACGGCCTGACCGAAGACGAGCGCCGCATCGTCAAGCGCAACCTCGGCTTCTTCGTGACCGCCGACTCGCTGGCCGCCAACAACATCGTGCTGGGCACCTATCGCCACATCACGGCCCCCGAATGCCGCCAGTTCCTGCTTCGCCAGGCCTTCGAGGAAGCGATCCACACGCACGCGTACCAGTACATCGTCGAGTCGCTCGGCCTGGACGAGAGCGAGATCTTCAACGCCTACAACGAAGTGCCGTCGATCCGCGAGAAGGACCAGTTCCTGATCCCGTTCATCGACGCCATCAGCGACCCCAACTTCAAGACCGGCACCCACGAGACCGACCAGACGCTGCTCAAGTCGCTCATCGTGTTCGCCTGCCTGATGGAAGGGCTGTTCTTCTACGTCGGCTTCACGCAGATCCTCGCGCTGGGCCGCCAGAACAAGATGACCGGCGCCGCCGAGCAGTACCAGTACATCCTGCGCGACGAGTCGATGCACTGCAACTTCGGCATCGACCTGATCAACCAGCTCAAGCTCGAGAACCCCGGCCTCTGGACCCCCGAGTTCAAGGCGGAGATCAAGGCCCTCTTCATGAAGGCCGTCGAGCTCGAATACAAATACGCCGAAGACACCATGCCTCGCGGCGTGCTCGGCATGAATGCCTCCATGTTCAAGGGCTACCTGCGCTACATCGCCAATCGGCGTGCACAGCAGATCGGCCTCGAAACGCTCTTCCCGAACGAGGAAAATCCGTTCCCCTGGATGAGCGAAATGATTGACCTGAAGAAAGAGCGCAACTTTTTCGAAACCCGCGTGATCGAGTACCAGTCGGGTGGTGCGCTCTCCTGGGATTGAATCTTTCGACAAGAATTAATGAATTCAAGAATTGCCCTTGCCACCGATCGCGCCATAGAGCGCGGCATGGACGAGGGCTCAGGTGTTCATGGTGCTGGGGCTCAGATTCCAACGCCATGAATCGCTTCACGCTACCCAACGTGCGTGGAGTGCTTCAATAGGTTGATTTTTTCAACTTGATCAAGGAGAAATAGAAATGGCAACTGCAAAGAAAGCGCCGGCTAAGAAAGCCGCTGCAAAGAAGGCTCCGGCAAAGAAGGTCGTGGCCGCCAAGAAGGCTCCGGCAAAGAAGGTAGCCGCCAAGAAGGCACCGGCCAAGAAGGTCGCTGCCAAGAAGGTAGCCGCCAAGAAGGCGCCGGCGAAGAAGGTAGCGGCCAAGAAGGCAGCACCGGCCAAGAAGGCCGCCGCCAAGAAGGCGCCTGCCAAGAAGGCCGTAGCGAAGAAGGCCCCGGCCAAGAAGGCTGCTGCGAAGAAGGCGCCTGCCAAGAAGGCCGCCGCCAAGAAGGCGCCTGCGAAGAAGGCTGCTGCCAAGAAGGCGCCTGCGAAAAAGGCCGCGGCCAAGAAAGCCGCGAAAAAGCCCGCTGCCAAGCCTGCCGCTGCTGCCAAGAAGCCTGCTGCGAAGAAGGCTGCCAAGGCAGCAGCGCCCGCCAAGGCTGCCGTAGCACCCGCTGCTGCTCCTGCTGCACAGACGACGCTGAATCCTCAAGCTGCATGGCCGTTTCCCACGGCCAGCAAGCCCTGAGTCTTTTCAACGGCCCTGAAGGCGCAAAAGCCCGACACCTCACGGTGTCGGGCTTTTTTATTGGGCGAATCAGAGGCCCAGGGCCTTGCGGTCGACCTGGTAGTTCTGCGGGCCGCGTTGCGCGATCTTGAGTGCGCCGATGCGATTGCCCAGGGCCGCGCATTGCGCCAGCGGCCATTCCTTTTCCAGGCCGAACAGCAGCGCACCGCGCCATGCATCGCCGCAGCCGGTGGGCTCGACCACCTCCGTCGGCACCACGCCGGGCACGTGTTCGCGCACGCCGTCGGTCCACACTTCGCAGCCGTCGGCCGCCAGCGTGACCACGAGGCCGCGCACGCGCTGCGAGATCTCGGCCAGGCTCCAGCCGGTGCGTTGCGACAGCATCTTGCCTTCGTAGTCGTTCACCACCACCCAGCTCGCAAGCTCGACGAAGTGGCGTAGCGCCTCGCCGTCGAACATCGGCAGGCCCTGGCCCGGATCGAAGACGAACGGAATGCCGGCAGCAGCAAACTGCTCCGCGTGCTGCAGCATGGCGTCACGCCCGTCCGGCGCGATGATGCCGAGCTTGATGTCCTCGCGCGCCGCCACCTTGGTGACGTGCGCCTGCTGCATCGCGCCGGGGTGGAAAGCGGTGATCTGGTTGTTGTCGATGTCGCTCATGATCATCGCCTGAGCGGTGAAGGTGTCGTCGAGCTGGCGCACGAACTCCGTGCTGATGCCCAGCGAGCGCATGCGCTCGAGGTACGTAGCACCGTCGCTGCCCAACGTGGCCATCGGCAGGGCCGTGCCGCCGAGCGCATTGAGGCTGTAGGCGATGTTGCCGGCGCAGCCGCCGAAGTCGCGCCGCAAGGTCGGCACCAGGAACGACACATTCAGGATGTGCAGCTGGTCGGGAAGAATCTGGTCGGCGAACCGCCCCTCGAAAGTCATGATCGTGTCGAACGCGAGGGAACCGCAAATTACTGCTGCCATGGGTGAGCCGTTGGTTGAAGGAATGGAAAAAGCAGAGGACGCGTGCGAGCGTCCCGCTCAAGGATAGAAAGCCTCGACGCGGTAGCCCGCGATGGGCGGCAGGGCCGCCGCTTCCGAGGCCGACAGCGTCAGCGGCAGCGAAGCCGCCCGGTCGGACCGCGCAGCCAGCACGGAAGGAGCACCATAGTCGGCCGGCATGAGCACGCGGCGTACCACGGCACGTTCCTGCGTATCGAGCAGCGACAGCTCCACGGCAGGCATCGCGAGCGGCACCGTGGCGCCGTTGCGCAAGGTAAAGCTCAGGCGGTAGTCGTTGCTGCCGCTCTTCTCGCGCGCGAAGGCGGCGCCCTCGATCACGATGTCGCCGATCTGGCGCAGCGCCGCGAGCTCGCAGCCGGTGTATTGGCACAACGCCGCCAGCGCGGGACGCAGATTGGGTTGGCGCGCGGCGATGCCGTCACGCTCATGGCGGATGACCTGCACCACGAGCAGCAGCACGGCGAGCACCGCCAGCAGCACAAGCACTGCACGCACGCCCCTGCGCTGCCAGAAGCCCGGCGATGCGTCGTCGGCCGGATCGTCTTCTTCGGACAGCGGATGCCCCGGCGGCGGCTCGAAGGTGGAAGACAAAGAGAAGTCGGGCTCGGTCTCGGTCTCGGTCTCCACGGCCTGCACCACGGCAGCCGAGCTCGCAGCCTTCGCGGCCGCGCGCTCCTCGCGGGCCTTGGCGCTCGCGATCTTGGCCGACTTGATGCGGGCACGGCGCAGCGCCTTCTGCATCTGCACCTGGTCGTGGTCTTTTTCTTCCTGCTCGCGCTCGCCCTCCCCGTCGTCGCTGGCGCGCTCGACCAGCGTGCGCATCCTGGCCTGCGGCTTCACGGGCAGCGGCGGCGCCGGCGGAGGTGGAGGCGGCGGCGCAGACGCGAGGTTGAGGTCGATGCTCGGGAACGGAGGCAGCGTGCTCTGCGGCGGCCTCCACGCGGGCTCGGTGGTGTCAAGGTCGGACCAGGGCTCGTCCGCCGCGATGCCGTGTTCGGGAAGCTCCAGGGAAAAGTCGAGCGGCGACGGCAGCGGAGGCATGACGGCCGGCGGCGGGGAACGCTCATGCCGCGACTGGTGCTCGGGCTCGTCGTCGAAGAAATCGGCGTCTTCCGCCGGCTGGACGGGCGCAGCGGCCGGCGGCGGAGGCACCGGCACCGGCACCGGCACCGGCACCGGCACCGGTGACGGCGCAGTCTTCGGCTCGCTCGACGATTCGACCAAGCCAGGCATGTAGCCACCCTGCATCGCAGGCGAGGCACCCGCCGATGCGCCATCGGGCGCTTCGTGCAGGTCGAGCGTAGCGTCGAACACATGGCTGCAGCGTCCGCAGCGCACCCAGCCGTCGGAGATGCGAAGCTGGTCGCGCACCACCTTGAAGGTGGTGGTACAGGCGGGGCAGCGCGTGACGAGGCTCATGACGGGGCGATTGTAGGGTCGGGCCCTCGCCGCGTGAGGGGCGCGAAGCGGCGGTTCAGCAGCGCGCGGTCATGAGGATCCAGCCATCCTCGGTGTCGCTGACTTCAAGCGCGGCGTACGGTGCGTAGGCCTCTTTCAATTCGTCCGCCTGACGCTCGAGGATGCCGGCCAGCACCAGCGATCCGCCGGCCTTCACGTGGCTGCGCAGCAGCGGCGCGAGCACCTTGAGCGGCGTGGCCAGGATGTTCGCGAGCACGGTGTCGTAGGAGCCCTTGGCTGCATCGGGCAGTCCGGCCTTCAGCTGGACGCCGTTGGCCTCGGCATTGAGCCGCGTCGACGAAACCGCAGCCTCGTCGATGTCGACGGCATCGATGTCGCTCGCGCCGAACTTCGCCGCGCCGATCGCCAGGATGCCGGAGCCGCAGCCGTAGTCGAGCACGCGCTGGCCGCCCAGGCCGCCCTGCCGCGTGGCGATCCAGCGCAGGCACATGCGGGTGGTGGGATGCGTGCCGGTGCCGAAAGCGAGTCCCGGGTCCAGCCGGATCACTTCCCTGGCCTGTTCGGGGGGCTCGTGCCAGGTGGGCACGATCCAGAACTCGGGCGTGATCTCGACCGGCGCGAACTGCGACTGCGTGAGCCGCACCCAGTCCTGCTCGGGCACGACGCCGATGCCGAGCACCTCGCAGCCTTCGAAGAAGTCCTGCAGCGCCAGCACGGAAGCCGCATCCTTCGCGGCCGCCTCGTCGGGAAACAGCGCGATCACGCGCGAACGCTGCCAGCCATCCTTGGGGGGTGGCATGCCGGGTTCGCCGAACAGCGCCTGCTCGGCGTCGGTCTGCGCGTCGGCGTCTTCCACCGACACGCTCAGTGCATCGAGTGCATCGAGTGCATCGCTGAGCGTTTCGACCCGGTCTTCCGGCGCCATCAGGCGGAGTTCAAACATCGCGGTCTTTCCAGGTCAGCGCTTGTGTGCAGCCAGCCACTCTTCCAGGTAGTGGATGTTGGTGCCACCGGTCATGAACTTGGAATCGACCATCAGCTCGCGGTGCAGCGGGATGTTGGTCTGGATGCCCTCGATCACGGTTTCGTTGAGCGCCGTGCGCATGCGGGCCATGGCCTGCTCGCGCGTGTCGCCGTACACGATGATCTTGCCGATCATGGAGTCGTAGTTCGGCGGCACGAAGTAGTTGGTGTACGCATGCGAATCGACGCGCACGCCAGGGCCGCCCGGCGGATGCCACATGGTGATGCGGCCCGGCGACGGCGTGAACTTCCAGGCGTCTTCGGCGTTGATGCGGCACTCGATGGCGTGGCCGTGCATCTGGATCTGGCGCTGCGTGAACGGCAGCTTCTCGCCGGCGGCGACCATGATCTGCGTCTTGACGATGTCGATGCCCGTGGTGAACTCCGTCACCGGGTGCTCCACCTGCACGCGCGTGTTCATTTCGATGAAATAGAACTCGCCGTTCTCGTACAGGAACTCGAAGGTGCCGGCACCGCGGTAGTTGATCTTCTTGCAGGCGGCCGCGCAGCGTTCGCCGATCTTCTCGATCAGCTTGCGCGGAATGCCAGGCGCGGGCGATTCCTCGATCACCTTCTGGTGGCGGCGCTGCATGGAGCAGTCGCGCTCGCCCAGGTAGACCGCGTTCTTGTGCTTATCCGCGAGGATCTGGATCTCGATGTGGCGCGGGTTCTGGAGAAACTTCTCCATGTACACGGCCGGATTGTTGAAGGCCGCGCCGGCTTCCGCCTTGGTCATCTGGATCGCGTTGACCAGTGCCGCCTCGGTGTGCACCACGCGCATGCCGCGGCCACCGCCGCCGCCCGCCGCCTTGATGATGACCGGGTAGCCGATGGCACGCGCGATGCGCTTGTTGGTGGCTGCGTCGTCCGACAGCTCGCCTTCGGAGCCGGGCACGCAAGGCACGCCGGCCTTGATCATGGCCTGCTTGGCCGAGACCTTGTCACCCATCGTGCGGATGTTGTCGGGCGTCGGGCCGATGAACTGGAAACCGCTCTGCTCCACGCGTTCGGCGAAGTTGGCGTTCTCGCTGAGGAAGCCGTAGCCGGGGTGGATGGCCTCGGCGTCGGTCACTTCGGCGGCCGAAATGATCGCCGGCATGTTGAGATAGCTCTGCGCCGACGGGGCCGGGCCGATGCACACCGCTTCTTCGGCCAGCTTGATGTACTTGGCGTCGCGGTCGGCCTCGGAATAAACCATCACGGCCTTGATGCCGAGTTCGCTGCAGGCGCGCTGGATCCGGAGGGCAATCTCCCCCCGGTTTGCAACCAGGATCTTCTTGAACATGGTCACTCGATGATGAACAGCGGCTGGCCGTATTCGACCGCCTGCCCGTTTTCGCCGAGGATCTGGGTGATCGTGCCGGACTTGTCGGCCTCGATTTCGTTGAGGATCTTCATCGCTTCGATGATGCAGACCGTGTCACCCTCGTTCACCTTGCTGCCGACTTCGACGAAAGCCGGTGCGCCGGGGCTGGACGAACGGTAGAAGGTGCCGACCATCGGCGACTTCACCGCGTGGCCTGCACGGGCCGCTTCGGCGGCCGGCGCTGCGGCCGCTGCGGGAGCCGGGGCTGCACCCGCGGCCGGCGCGGCTGCTGCCGCGGCAGGCGCCGCCAGCGTTTGCACGTACTGCACCGGGGCGGCGCCGCCGCCCTTGACGATGCGAACCTTGCCTTCGGTCTCGGTGATTTCCAGTTCGGAAATATTCGATTCGGACACCAGATCGATCAGTGTCTTGAGTTTGCGCAGATCCATGAGACTCCAGTGCCGGCTTTGCCGGTCTTTGGGATATAACTTGTCCGAAAATCGGCGATTTTCGGCGTTTGGCGGCTAACGCCAGCGGAGGGACGGGATTCTAACCACGAACCAGTTCGCGCCGCCAAGTGTCCAGATCGGTGGTTTCCAGCTTGCCCATTTTACGAGCAGCCACCGAACCGCTCGAATTCAGGACCAGCGTGAAGGGCAGCCCGCCGCCCGTATTGCCCAGGTTCTTGACCAGTTCCGTCCCCTGAAGGCCGGCCAGGCCTGTGGGGTAGGTGACAGGCGTGCGCTGCAGGAACTTGCGCACGGCGCTGGGCTGATCGATGGCCAATCCCACCACTTGCCAGCCGTTAGCGCCATGTTCGCGGAAAAAGGCGTCGATCATGGGCATTTCCTCCACGCAGGGAGGACACCAGGTCGCCCAGAAGTTCAGCAGCAGTGGCTTGCCGCGCAGGCTCGACAGGACGAGGTCACCGCCCTCCGGCCGCTCGAAGCTTTGCCCCCAGAACGCGGCATCCAGCTGCTCGCCGCCAGTCGAACCGCTGCCTCGCTCCTTCCACCAGGCACCGCCGAGCCCGGCGGCTGCCGCGGCAGCCGCCACGCCGGCATAGAGCATGCCGCGTCGGGTGGGCGAAGAAGTCATTCACTTGTCCTTTTCTCGTTCAATCAGCCGTCGCAATGCCGGCAGGTCTCCGCGCGGCGTGCGCCCCTGGGCGTCGGGCTTCAAGGCCCCGCGCAGGTCGTCGAGGTCGTAGACCAGCAGATGCACGCCAATTTCCTCGCCGAGCGCCCGGCTCGGGGCATGCACGCTCAGTGCCTCGACCTGCTCGCCATGAAAGCCGGTCACCATGCGGGGTTCGTAATCCACGTGGTGATCGATCAAGGCGATTTCGGCCGACTTGGAATCATCGCAGAACAATTGAATATAAATGTCTGACAGCCGGGTGGCCGTTCCGTGCCACACGGCGCCACCGACATGCGGGCGGAAAGCGGCCATGCGCTCCATCCATTCGAGCGCCAGCAGGCGCAGCGCGTGCAGCTCTCGCGGCTGGGTGTCGGCGCAGAACAGCTCGATGTACTCGCGCACCTCGGCCTCGACTTCGTCGTTGTTCGGCAGCGGCGTACGCGCCGACAGGCCGAGGTCGCGCAGTGCGCGGCGCTTGGCGGGGCCGTACTCCAGCCCTTCCTCGACGACGAGACGGGCTGCGGAAGCGGCGATTTCACGCTTGGACGTGTCCATTCGGGCATTTTGCCCCCAGTGGGCCGCCCTTGGATGAACATCAGTACGAAGCGCAGGCCAAAGGCACCGCGGCCAGCCAGGCACCGCACCTCGCTTCCCTAGAATCGACCGATGCACATTCATATCCTGGGTATCTGCGGCACGTTCATGGGCGGACTCGCCGCCCTGGCGCGCGAGGCAGGCCACCGGGTCACGGGCTGCGACGCCGGCGTGTACCCGCCCATGAGCGACCAGTTGCGCTCGCTCGGCATCGACCTGATCGAAGGCTTCGGCGCCGACCAGCTTGAACTTTCGCCCGACATGTTCGTGGTCGGCAACGTGGTGTCCCGCGCCCGGCTGCCCGACGGGAGCCCCAAGTTCCCGCTGATGGAAGCGATCCTCGATGCCGGCAGGCCCTACACCAGCGGCCCCCAATGGCTGGCCGAGCACGTGCTGCAAGGCCGCCACGTGCTGGCCGTCGCCGGCACACACGGCAAGACGACGACCACTTCGATGCTGGCCTGGGTGCTCGAAAAAGGCGGCAAGGCGCCAGGCTTCCTGGTGGGCGGCGTGCCGCTGGACTTTGGTGTATCGGCCCGGCTGGGCGAAGGCACGGCCTTCGTGATCGAGGCCGATGAATACGACACCGCCTTCTTCGACAAGCGCAGCAAGTTCGTGCACTACAGGCCGCGCACTGCGGTGCTGAACAACCTGGAGTTCGATCATGCGGACATCTTCGATGATCTTGCCGCCATCGAACGGCAATTCCATCACCTTGTGCGCACGGTGCCCGGCACCGGCCGGCTGGTGGTGAACGCCACTGAAGAGAGCCTGCGGCATGTGCTGAGCCAGGGCTGCTGGAGCGAGCTCGCGCGCTTCGGCGCCGGCGGTGAGTGGCAGGCACGCGGATCGCACGACGCCTTCGACGTGTTGCGCCAAGGCGAAGTGGTCGGGCGGGTCGAGTGGGAGCTCTCCGGACTGCACAACCAGATGAACGCGCTCGCTGCCATCGCCGCGGCCGACCATGTGGGCGTGCCGCCCGCCGAAGCGGCGCGCGCGCTCGGCAGCTTCCGCAACGTGCGCCGGCGCATGGAACTGCGGGGCACCGTCGAACGCGAGGGCGGAGCCATCGCCGTCTACGACGACTTTGCCCACCACCCGACGGCCATCCGCACGACGCTCGACGGCCTGCGCAACAAGCTCGATGCCGCCGGCAAGAAGAGCGAGCGCATCCTTGCGGCCTTCGAGCCGCGCAGCAACACGATGAAGCTGGGCGTCATGGCGGCGCAGTTGCCCTGGAGCCTGGAGTCGGCCGACCTGTCGTTCTGCCATACGGCCGGGCTCGACTGGGACGTCGCCGCCGCGCTGGCGCCGATGGGCGAGCGCGCCCGGCTGGCAGGAGCGATCGAACCGCTGGTGAAGCAGATCGTGGCCGAGGCGCGGCCGGGCGATCACATCGTCTGCATGAGCAACGGCGGTTTCGGCGGCGTGCACGACAAACTGCTTGCGGCGCTGAAGGCCGCGGCGGCATCATGAGCCCATGGCCCTCACCGCTCCTCTGTCCCGCGCGCAAGAACTGATCGAGACCCTGAAGCTTCAGCCGCACCCCGAAGGCGGCTGGTACAAGGAAGTGTTCCGCTCGGCGGCGACGGTCTCGCCAGCCGACGGCCGTGCAGCCCGCAATGCGCTGACCAGCATCTACTTCCTGCTGGAAGCCAACCAGCAGTCACGCTGGCACCGGGTGCTGTCGGACGAGGCCTGGGTGTATCTGGAAGGGGTACCGCTGGCGCTCTGGACCTGCGACGCCGCGATGCGGACCGCACCGGCCCACGTGAAGCTGGGCCCGGTCGATGCCCACGGCACGCGGCCGCAACACGTGGTGCTCGCCGGCCAGTGGCAGGCCGCGCGCCCGATCCAGAGCCACTCGGCAGGCGACTACACGCTGGTTGCGTGCATGGTCGGGCCGGGCTTCGACTTTGCCGATTTCTCGATGGTGCCGCCCGACAGCGACGAGGCTGCGTCGATGCGGCACCACTGGCCCGACCTGGCCGGCATGCTCTAGCAGAGCGCGGCGCCCCTCAGCCCCGGCGCCGCTTGACCGCCTGCGACAGCGTGTCGAGCACCTGCATCGAATCTTCCCAGCCCAGGCACGCATCGGTGATGCTCTTGCCGTATTCGAGGCCCGACAGCTCGTCCTTGCCCGGCGTGAACTTCTGGGCACCGGCCTGCAGGTGGCTTTCGACCATCACGCCGAACACGCGGTTTGAGCCACCGGCGATCTGCGCGGCGACTTCCTTCGCCACGTCGATCTGCTTCTGGTGCTGCTTCGAGCTGTTGGCGTGGCTGCAGTCGACCATCAGCGTGGGCGGCAGCTTGGCGGCCTGGAGGTCCTTGCAGGCGGCCTCGACGCTGGTGGCGTCGTAGTTGGGCGCCTTACCGCCGCGCAGGATCACGTGGCAGTCGGGGTTGCCGTTGGTCTGCACGATCGCGACCTGGCCGTTCTTGTGCACCGACAGGAAATGATGGCCGCGCGCCGCCGCCTGGATGGCGTCGGTGGCGATGCGGATGTTGCCGTCGGTGCCGTTCTTGAAGCCGATCGGCGCCGACAGGCCCGAGGCCAGCTCGCGGTGCACCTGGCTTTCGGTGGTGCGCGCGCCGATGGCGCCCCAGGCGATCAGGTCGCCGATGTACTGGGGCGAGATCACGTCGAGGAACTCGCTGCCCGCCGGCAGGCCCATGCGGTTGATGTCGATCAGCAGCTGGCGCGCGATGCGCAGGCCTTCGTCGATGCGGAAGCTTTCGTCGAGGTACGGGTCGTTGATCAGGCCCTTCCAGCCGACCGTAGTGCGCGGCTTCTCGAAGTACACGCGCATCACGATTTCCAGCGTGCCGGCGTATTTTTCGCGCTCGACCTTCAGGCGGCGGGCGTATTCGAGCGCCGCGGCCGGGTCGTGGATGGAGCACGGCCCCATGATCACCAGCAGCCGATCGTCCTTGCCCGCCATGATGTTGTGGATGCTGCGGCGGGTGCCTTCGATCAGGGTTTCGACAGGCGTGCCGCGGATCGGGAAGAAGCGGATCAGATGTTCAGGAGGGGGCAGCACGTTGATGTCCTTGATGCGTTCGTCGTCGGTCTTGCTGGTTTTTTCGACGCTCGCATACCAGCTGTCGCTGGCGGGGGCAGTGTTCGTGCTCATGGGTACTTCCTTGTTGGAGTGGGTTTCGTCAGGCCATAAAAAAACCGCCGGGGGCTTGAGGCCACCGGCGGTTTTGGGAGGGTGTTCGTTTGCTTTACGCGCTCGCCTCTCGTCCGCCGGAAACCGGGAACCAAAAGTAGGCAAAAAAGTAGGCGCGGAGGGCGGACATGTGGGCGAAATGTAGCACGGAAAGCAAAAACCGGGTCAAGCGGGCGGGCCCAGCCTTGCTTACCGGTAGCCCGATTCGTTGGGGTTGTGGATGATCCAGATCAGGTTGCCGCTGGAGAAATCGCCCATGCCGCCGCCCGCGAAGATCAGCCGGCCCTGGCCCTTGTAGGTCATCTCGAAGCGATGGCGGTCACTGCCGAAATAGAACGGAATGAAGGCCTTGCCGGTCACGTAGGCGCCCTGGTCGGTCGGCTGGCCGGCAAGGTCGGTGACCTGCCGCGCGCTCATGCCGATCTGCAGCCGCGCGAACTTGCTGTTGCGCGCCGGATTGCCGGTGATCTCGCCTTCGTAGCCGTTCAGGCCCTTGACCGTCTTGCCGCTGCCGGCCTCGACCTTCGACGAGTCGATGACGTTGCCCTGGGCGTCCATGCCGGCCCTGGCGCCGCCCCGTGCCGCAGCGGCTGCGGCCGCGGGCGCTGCCTCGGGCTGGCTGCCCGAACCACCGCGCGATGCGCAACCAGCGCAGGCCAGCGCCACCAAGGCGGTCGCGGCCCACAGCACGGCGGATGAATTGATCCTGCTCCCCATCGAGTTGCTCCTTGTGTTCTGTCGTTCGCAAAAGGGACGCAGCTTAGCAACCGGAGGAAGCAGTCCACAAGTGACGAAAGGCCTAAGCCGTTCCACCTACCGTCAGGCCGTCGATGCGCAGGGTGGGCTGGCCCACGCCCACCGGCACGCTCTGGCCTTCCTTGCCACAGGTGCCCACGCCGGAGTCGAGCGCCATGTCGTTGCCGATCATGGTCACGCGGGTGAGCGCGTCGGGGCCGTTGCCCACGATGGTCGCGCCCTTCACCGGGTATTGGATCTTGCCGTTCTCGACCCAGTAGGCCTCGCTGGCCGAGAACACGAACTTGCCGCTCGTGATGTCGACCTGCCCGCCGCCGAAGTTGGTGGCGTACAGGCCCTTCTTGATGCTCGCGACGATTTCCTTCGGGTCCTTGTCGCCGCCGAGCATGTAGGTGTTGGTCATGCGCGGCATCGGCACGTGGGCGTAGCTCTCGCGGCGGCCGTTGCCGGTGGGCTTGACCTTCATGAGGCGGGCGTTGAGTGAGTCCTGGATGTAGCCCTTGAGGATGCCGTCCTCGATCAGCACGTTGCGCTGGCTGGCGTTGCCCTCGTCGTCGACGTTGAGCGAGCCGCGGCGGTCGGCGATGGTGCCGTCGTCGAGCACCGTCACGCCCTTGGCGGCCACGCGCTGGCCGATGCGGCCCGAGAACGCGCTCGAGCCCTTGCGGTTGAAGTCGCCCTCGAGGCCGTGGCCGATGGCTTCGTGCAGCAGGATGCCGGGCCAGCCGGAGCCGAGCACCACGGTCATTTCGCCGGCGGGTGCCGGGCGCGCGTCGAGGTTGGTCAGGGCCGCCTTCACGGCGTGGTCGACGTACTCGGCGATCTGCTCGTCGGAGAAGTAGGCCAGGCCGAAGCGCCCGCCGCCGCCGCCCGAGCCGATTTCGCGGCGGCTGTTCTGCTCGGCGATCACCGTGACCGAAAGCCGCACCAGCGGCCGTACGTCGGCGGCCAGGGTGCCGTCAGCGCGCGCCACCAGCACCACGTCGTATTCGCTCGCAAGGCCGGCCATGACCTGCGCCACGCGCGGGTCGCGCGAACGCGCCAGTTTCTCGACCTTCTCGAGCAGCTTGACCTTGGCGGTGCTGTCGAGCGTGGAGATGGGGTCGATGCCGTCGTAGAGCGAACGGCTCGAAGCGATCTTGCGGGTCGCCGTCTTCACGCGGCCGGTGCGGCCCGCCGAAGAAATCGAGCGCACCGTGCGCGCCGCGTCGAGCAGCGAGGCTTCGGAAATGTCGTCGGAGTAGGCAAAGGCGGTCTTCTCGCCGCTGACCGCGCGCACGCCGACGCCCTGGTCGATGCTGAAGCTGCCGGTCTTGACGATGCCCTCTTCGAGGCTCCAGCCTTCGCTTCGGGTGTACTGGAAGTACAGGTCGGCGTCGTCCACCCGGTGCGCGGTGATCTCGGCCAAGGCCTTGCTCAGGTGCGATTCGTCGAGCCCGAACGGCGTGAGAAGGAGCTGTTGCGCCGTGGCGAGGCGCTCGATGGTGGGTTCGCGAGAGATCATCGTCGGATTCTATGGCTCGCCCCCAGGCCGCGCGCACTTCGTGTCGCTTCGCCTTCCCCCTACCGGGGGCAACACCAGCGGCCCGGCAACGCCGGTTCCGCGGTGTTCCTGGCATCCTCAGTTCTGCGCCAGCTTCCTGGCCCGGGCGATCGACATCAGGATGCCCAGCCCCAGCCCCAGCGTCACCATGGCCGTGCCGCCATAGCTGATGAACGGCAGCGGCACGCCCACCACCGGCAGGATGCCGCTGACCATGCCCATGTTCACGAAGGCGTAGGTGAAGAAGATCATCGTCACCGCCCCCGCCAGGAGGCGCGAGAACAGCGTGGTGGCGTTGGTCGCGATGGCCAGCCCGCGGAAGATCAGCAGGATGAAGGCCGCAATGAGCGCCAGGTTGCCCATGAGCCCGAATTCCTCGGAATAGGCCGCGAAGATGAAGTCGGTGGTGCGCTCGGGAATGAACTCGAGGTGCGTCTGCGTGCCCTGCATGAAGCCCTTGCCGCCCACGCCGCCGGAGCCGATGGCGATCATGCCCTGGATGATGTGGAAGCCCTTGCCCAGCGGGTCCTTGCTGGGGTCGAGCAGCGTGCATACGCGCTGCTTCTGGTAGTCGTGCAGCACGCGCCAGTCGACGCCGTCGGCGCACAGCCGCGATTCGAAGCTCACGATCAGCGTGATGGCCACGGCGCCGATCACCACCGGCGGCACGATCAGCTTCCAGGGCAGCCCCGCGAAGAAGATCACCGCCAGCCCCGCCGCCAGCACCAGCAGCGAGGTGCCCAGGTCGGGCTGCTTCATGATGAGCCCGACCGGCACCGCCAGCAGCACCGTCGCCACCACGAAATCGAGCGGCCGCAGCTGGCCTTCGCGGCGCTGGAACCACCACGCCAGCATCAGCGGCATCGCGATCTTCAGGATTTCGCTGGGCTGAATCACCATGCCCAGGTTGATCCAGCGCTGGGCGCCCTTCTTGGTGATGCCGAAGAGCGCCACCGCCACCAGCAGGGCCACCCCTGTCGCATAGAGCGGCACGGCCGCCAGCATGAGCTTCTGCGGCGGCACCTGCGCCACCACGAACATGATGAAACCGGCGAGCAGCATGTTGCGGCCATGGTCGACGAAACGGGAGCCGTGGTCGTAACCGGACGAATACATGGTCAGCAATCCGGCGAACGCGAGCAGCAGCACGGCAAAGGCCAGAAAGCCGTCGAAGCCCTGGAAGATGGGCGCGATGCGACGCGCCAGGGAGGGCTGATTGAACACGGCAGACATGGGGGCGGATTATCCCCGCCCCGGCGTCAGCCTCAATCGAAAGCCAGCTGAACGACCGTGCGGCCCGGTCGGCTTTCGACCGCCAGGCGCGCGCCGATGGCCCCGGCGCGCTCCGCCAGCGCCCTCGGCACCTGGGAGGCGTCATAGCCCTTGCCGTTGTCGATCACCCGCACCTGCACCGTCTTGCCGCGCATGTCGGCCTCGAGCCGCAGCACCGTGGCCTGGGCGTGCTGCAGCACGTTCGATATGGCCTCGAACAGCAGGAACTGCAGTTGCCGCATGGTCTGGGCGTCGAGCCGGTCCACGGGGTCCACCTCGTCCACCGCCCATTCGAACTCGATGCCGGCGGCCGCCAGCCGGGGCTCCAGCCGGTAGCGCAGTGCCGCGAGCAAGGCGCCGACGTCGCCCGGCGGCAGGTGGATGGAGTCGATCGACAGCTTGAGCTGGTCGAGCGAATCGCGCAGCGTGCGCAGCAGGTCGCCCGGGCTGGTCTGGCCCGACTGAAGCTGGCGGATCGCCGAGCTGATGTGCGAGCCCACGCCGTCGTGCATGTCGCGCAGGATGCGCTCGCGCTCGTGGGTGCGCGCCTGGTCGCGCGCCGCGGCTTCGAGCTCCGCATAGGTCGCGGCCAGTTCGCGTTCGCGCTGGGCCACCTGCTCGGCCAGCGCCGCCACGGAACCGCGCGCCTGCGCCGTCGCCGCATGGAAGCGCCGCAGCACGATCAGCAGCAGGGCCACGCCGAAGAACACCGACGAATAGCGCACCCACGTGGTCTCGCCGTAGGCGTCGCTCAGCCGTATGACCAGCCAGTCGCGCGCGGCGAACGCCACCGTCACCAGCGCCGCGCCGGCCACCAGCAGCTGCTCGGTGTTCGGCCGGCGCACGGTCGCGATGGCGAAGGCGCTCACCAGCGCGACGACCAGCACGATTTCCACCGCGAGCCAGCCGGTGAGCCACATCGGCTCCTCGCGCTGCAGCGCCAGCGTCGTGAAAATCGCCGTGCCGGCCACGATGGCGGCCATCGGCCAGCGCACCCAGCGGAAGCGGCGGTCGCTGCCCCAGCCGGCGATGTGGCAGCCGAACATCATCACAGAGACCACCCAGCCCGCGTAGCAGATGGCCATCAGCACGCCCCAGACGCCCCAGGTCAGCGGCGGCTCGGCGATCACGCCGTCGGCCACCCGGACGGCCCAGCAGAACTCGGCCAGCGCGGCCCAGAAATAAATGCCTTCGCGGCGCGGCCGGCCGTCCGCACCGGTCTCGACCTGCGTGAGCCAGAGCGCCAGCGCGATGCCGCCGACGATCAGGCTGAATGCGGCCAGCAGCACCGAGCCGGTGAAGCGCCAGGCGTAGGCGCTCTCGAACAGCTCCGTGCGCACCTGCGCGGCCGGGCCGATGGTCACGTGCGAGAGGCCCGCGCGCCGGCCGCTGTCGGCGCGAAGGCGGATCTGCAGGTGGTTCTCGCCCGGCTTCAGCAGGCGGCCCGGCACGGGGATGTAGATCGGCGCCTTCGCGTAGTCGGCATCGTTGCCGCGGTCCAGGTCGCCGTAGACCTGCAGCAGCGCGTCGTTGAGCTGCACTTCGAACACATTGCCCACGCGCGGAATGAAGATGCCCCACGGGGTCTGGGGCGCGGCCTCTAGCGTGAACGGCAGGTCGAAGGTCGCGAAGCCAGGGCGTCCGGTGTGCTGCCGGTCCCAGTGGTAGGAAAGCTCGACCGGCCCGGTGCGCTTGACGCCGTCGACCGAGGTCGTGACCGAGCCTTGCGTCAGTTCGAGCGGCTGCTCCGGCGCGCTCGCGGCCGCCACCGTGGCGATGCCCGACAGGAGCAGCGCCAGGAGAAACGAAAGCAGCGACGACACCAGCTTCGGCACCATCCGCGCTCAGCCCGGATGAGACAGCAGGCCGAGGCGCGTCGCTTCGAAGACGGCCTCGCTCTTGGAATGCACCGCAAGCTTTCCGTAGAGGTTCTTGATGTGAGTCTGCACCGTATGGACGCTCAGCCCCTTGAGCCGGGCGATCTCCGCATAAGAGAAGCCGCGCGCGATCAGCGTCAGCACCTCGTGTTCACGTCCCGACAGCAAGCCGCGGTCGGACTCCTCGGCGGGCGCCTCGGGCGCGCCGCCCGGCACCTCGGCGCCGCCGACGGCGCTCGCCGCCGACGACTGCAGGCTGCGGTACTTGGCCAGCACGCGCCGCGCGATCATGGGCGAGATCGGCGACGCGCCGGCCTTCATTTCGACGATGGTCTGCGCGATGTCCTCGGGCGCGGCGTCCTTGTGGATGTAGCCCACCGCACCGGCCTCGATGCTGGCGAGCACGTTCTCCTCGTCGCCGAAGACCGACACCACCAGCGGCTCGCAGCCGGGAAAGCGCGCGACCGCGTCGCGGATCACGTCCAGCCCGGTGCCGTCGGGCATGCCGAGGTCGACCAGCAGCACGTCGGGAATCGTCGCGGTGCGCGCCAGCCAGGCCCGCGCCTCCTGCACGCTGCCTGCGCTGCCGAGCCAGAAAAGGCGTGGGCTGCGCTGCACGCTGGCCTCGAAAAAAGCGCGCGCGCGGCTGTCGTCTTCGACGACGAGCACGCCCCACCGGCGTAGCGCCCCGTCGTCCTGAGCCTCGATGTTCATATGTCGAGCATAAGGCTCGGCGCAAACTGTTAATTCAACAACGCCTACCCAGTTCATGGGATGCGCCCGGACAGGCGCCCCCACGACACTTGCGCCGCTTTTTTGCCCTGGGCGCCGCATGTCGAGTTAACCCGAACGTAGCCATTCGCATCGCGGCAAAGAGCAACATGAATACTTTAAGTATCGATTCGTGCAAGCCCTTGCGCGCAGGGGCGGCCAAGAGGTTTGCACACGTCCGGGCACGACAGGCCGAAGGACTCCGCTCGCGGGGTTTTTTGTATGTTGGAAGCGGCCTCGCAAGAACAGACCTCATGCAAAATTGCCCGGTCATGGCAAGCGTGGCGCGCCGCACGCCCCTCCCGAATCTTCATCGCATGGATCCGCAAACCACTCACCTGCTGTATCTGCACGGCTTCCGCTCCTCGCCTCAGTCCACGAAGGCCCGGATCATGGCGGACCGCGTGGCGCGGCGCCACCCGAACCTGCAGTGGTGGTGCCCGCAGCTGCCGCCTTCTCCGCACGATGCGATCGACATGGTGATGAAGGGCATCGCGCACTGGCCGCGCAAGTCAATGGCGGTGGTGGGCTCTTCTCTCGGCGGCTTCTATGCCACGTACGTGGCCGGCATGACGCGCTGCCGCGCCGTGCTGCTCAATCCGGCGGTACACCCCGCGCGCGACCTCACGCGCTACATCGGCGACCAGACTGTCTGGCACGACCCGGCCGAGCACTTCTACTTCCGCCCCGAATACATCCACGAGCTGCGCGCCATGGAAGTCGGCCAGCTCACGCGCCCCGAGCGCGTGTTCGCCATCATCGCCAAGGGCGACGAAGCCCTCGACTGGCACGAGATGTCCGCGCGCTACCCGGACAGCAACATCAAGCTGCTCGAGGGCAGCGACCATGCGCTGTCGGACTTCGAGAAGGCGCATCTCGACGACGTGATGGCTTTCATCAATCCGGTCTAGGCACACCCCCAGACTTCGCGCACTTCGTGTCGCTTCGCCAACCCCCTTGCAGGGGGCGATGCATGCGGCCCGGCGAAGCCGGTTCCGCGGCATCCTGGTATTGGATCGCGTCGGTTTTCCGCGTGGGAGAATCGGGGACTATGTTTGTATTGTTTGAAGAAGCCGGCAAGTACCTCGGCGGCCGCGTGCTGTCGGAGGCCGAAGCATCGGCACAGGTCGAGCTCGACACCGGCAAGCGCGTCAAGGTCAAGGGCGCCAACATCGTGCTGCGTTTCGAGAAGCCCGCGCCCGCCGAGCTGATCGCCGAGGCGCGCACGCTCGCCGCCACCATCGACCTCGACCTCGCCTGGGAATTCGCGGCCGAAGGCGAATTCGGCTTCGGCGAACTCGCAGCCGACTATTTCAGCGACAAGCCCTCGCTCGCGCAGCAGGCCGCGGCGCTGTTCGCGCTGTTCGAGGCGCCGCACTACTTCCGCCGCGCCGGCAAGGGCCGCTTCAAGAAGGCGCCCGCCGAAATCGTGCAGCAGGCGCTGGCCGCCATCGAGAAGAAGAAGGCCGTCCAGGCGCAGATCACCGAGTGGGCCGGACAGCTGGCCGAGGGCGTTTGCCCCGCGCCGGTGCGCGAGCAGCTCTACAAGATCCTGTTCAAGCCCGACAAGAACGCACCCGAATACAAGGCCGTGGTCGACGCGGCGCGCGCCACGCAGCGCCCGCCGCTCGACCTGTTGGAGCGTGCCGGCGCCATCGATTCGCCCTACCAGTTCCACTGGCGGCGCTTCCTGTTCGAGAACTTCCCCAAGGGCACCGGCTTTCCCGCACTCGCGGCGCCCGCCATCGTGGACGACCTGCCCGTGGCGTCCGGCGTGCAGGCTTTCTCGATCGACGATTCGCAGACCACCGAAATCGACGATGCGCTCTCGGTGCAGGGCCTGGGCAGCGGCACCGTCACCGTGGGCATCCACATCGCGGCGCCGGCACTCGCACTGACGCCGGGCAGCGCCATCGACAACGTGGCGCGCGCGCGCATGTCGACGGTCTACATGCCCGGCTACAAGATCACGATGCTGCCCGATGACGTGGTCAACACCTACACGCTGCTCGAAGGCGGCGACCGCCCGGCGGTGTCGCTCTATGCGCGCTTCGACGAAGCCACGCTGGAGCTGCAAGGCACCGAGACCAGGCTGGAGCGCGTGCCCATCGTCGCCAACCTGCGCCACGACCAGCTCGACACCGTCGTCACCCATCCCTGGCTCGAAGACGCCTCGTTCCAGAGCGACAACACGCCCGAAGCCGCGGCCACGCTGCGCGCCCCGCTCTCCTTCCTGTTCCGCCTCGCGAAGCAGCTGAAGGCGCAGCGCGAAGTGGTGCGCGGCAAGCCGGAGAACTTCAACCGGCCCGACTACAACTTCCGCCTCGTCGGCAACGAGGGCAACGAGCCCACCGGCAACGAGCAGGTGCAGATCAGCACGCGCCAGCGCGGCGCGCCGCTCGACCTGATCGTGTCCGAAGCCATGATCCTGGCCAACAGCAGCTGGGGCGGCTGGCTCGGCGAACTCGGCGTGCCCGGGCTGTACCGCAGCCAGGCCAGCCTCGCGCCGGGCATCAAGGTGCGCATGGGCACGCGCGCGCTGCCGCACGCGGGCCTGGGCGTGAAGAGCTACGCCTGGAGCACCTCGCCGCTGCGCCGCTACACCGACCTGGTGAACCAGTGGCAGATCATTGCCGCCGCGCGCCACGGCAAGACCGCCGCGCTGGCCGCGCCCTTCAAGCCGAAGGACGCCGACCTGTTCTCCATTCTCTCGGGCTTCGACGCGGCCTATGCCACGTACAACGCCTACCAGGGCGGCATGGAACGCTTCTGGACGCTGAAGTACCTGCAGCAGCAGGGCATCACCGAGCTCGAAACCACCGTCATCAAGGACCTGCCCAACGGCGCGCTGGTGCGTGCCGAGACGCTGCCGCTGGTGTTCCCCGTGGCCGGCCAGCAGGAGCGCGGGGCGCGCCTGCGCGTGAAGCTCGGCGAAATCGACGAGATCGCGCTCGACGTGACGGGCACCGTGCTCGAGCGCCTCGACACGCCGAAGGCCGATGCGGCCGCCGACGAGGAAAGCGACGAAGAAGAAGTGGTTGCAGGCCCGATCGCCATCGCGGTCGACCTGACGGACAGCGAGGCCGCGCCCGAGAACACGCCCGCATGAGCCACGGGCCGGTCACATGCGCCCCTCTGGAGGAGTTTAGAGAATGAACTTCAAGGACCTCAGCACGCTGCAGATCGCCCTGGGCGTGTCGGTCATCGCGCATGCAGCGCTGCTCGCGGTGCGCTTCGTCGACCCCGAGTCGTTCAACAAGGTCTTCAGCGAAACGCCGCTCGAAGTGATCCTGGTCAACAGCAAGACGCAGGACAAGCCCGACCCGAAGGCCAAGGTCATGGCGCAGACCTCGCTCGCGGGCGGCGGCGACCTGGAGCAGGGCCGCGCCACCAGCCCGCTGCCGCCTTCGAGCTTCACCTCGGTGGGCGACTCCTTCGAGGACTCGCGCCGCCAGGTCGAGGCCATGCAGGCCCAGCAGATGCAGATGCTCGCGCAGCTCAAGCGCGAACTGGCCGCCATGCCGGTGCCGGACCCGCGCAATCCGGGCGACCCGACCGAAGCGGCCGCGCAAGAGGAAAAGCGGCGCCAGATGGTCGAGATCCTCGCCCAGATCGAACGCCGCGTGAACGAAGAAAACGCGCGCCCCAAGAAGCGCTACATCAGCCCGACCACGCGCGAAGCCGCCTTCGCCGTCTACGTTGACAAGATGCTTCGTCGCATCGAGGCGCGCGCCGCCGAGAACTTCCCCCAGATCGCCGGCCAGAAGCTGTACGGCGAACTCAAGATGACCATGACCGTCAACTTCGACGGCAAGGTGCTCGCGGTCGACGTCGACCAGAGTTCGGGCAACATCGCGCTCGACCGCCGGGCGCAGGCCATCGTGCGCAGCGTCGGCAGCTTCGGCAAGTTCACCGACGCCATGCGCCGCGAACAGGCCGACCAGATGGTGATCCAGGGCCTGTTCCGCTTCGCGCGCGACGGCACGATGGAAATCACCTCCCAATAGCCCGGAGACCCGAGACGGCCGCGCCGCCCCACACCATGGACCTGTACTGCGTCATAGGCAACCCCGTCGAGCACAGCCGCTCGCCGCACATCCACGCCCGCTTCGCCGAACTCTGCGGCCAGCGGATGGACTACGGCCGCAGGCTCGTTCCCATCGGCGCCTTTTCCGAGGGCATCGCGGCCTTTCGCGCCGAGGCAGCGGAACGCGGCGACACCGCGCGCGGCTGCAACATCACCGTGCCCTTCAAGTTCGAAGCCGCCGCGCTGGCGCAGCACACCAGCGAACGCGCCACGCTCGCGCAGGCGGTGAACACGCTGCGCTTCGACGCCGACGGCAGCATCCATGCCGACAACACCGACGGCATCGGCCTGGTCAACGACATCGTGCGCAACGCGGGCGTGCCGCTGCAGGGCAAGGCGCTGCTGCTGATCGGCGCGGGCGGTGCGTCGGCCGGCGTGCTGGGCCCGCTGCTCGACGCGGGCGCGTCGCGCGTCGTGGTGGCCAACCGCACCGTCGACAAGGCCATCGAACTGGTGCGCCGCCATGCGGCGATTGCGCTGCGCCACGGGGCCTCGCTCGAAGCCTGGGCGCTCGACAAGGTGCCGGGCACCTTCGACGTGGTGGTCAACGCCACGGCCTCCAGCCTCGCGGGCGATGCGGTGCCGGTGAGCGCCGGCGTGCTGCGCCCCGGGGGCCTCGCGGTCGACATGATGTACGGCCCCGCCGCCGCCGGCTTCATGGCCTGGGCCGAGGCGCACGGCGCGGTCGCGCGCGACGGGCTGGGCATGCTGGTCGAACAGGCGGCGGAGGCGTTCGAGATCTGGCGCGGCGTGCGTCCGCCCTCGGCCCTGGTGCTGGCCGAACTCCGAAGCTCGCTCGCAGCCGCAGCCTCGAAAGCATGAAAGCCGTGCTGCGCCTGATCGCCTGCCTCGTGGTGGCGGGCGTGGCACTCGAGCTGTTCTTCGTCGCGCGCATCGCGGCCATGGCCGTGATCAACCCCGAAAGCACGGCGTTCCAGCGCTCCGAGGCCTTCCAGATCGCCATTCACAAGGGCAGCGGCGGCGGCTGGCGGCAGGAGTGGGTGCCGTATGCGCAGATCAGCGACAACCTCAAGCGCGCCGTCATCGCGAGCGAGGACGCAGGCTTCGTCGACCACAACGGCGTGGAGTGGGAAGCCATCGAACGCGCGCGCCAGCGCAACGCCAAGGCCGAAGAGCTGGCGGCCAAGCGCTCCGCCCGTGCGGTGGCGCGCGGCAAGCCGATGCAGCCCGTGCGGCTGCGCGGCGGCTCGACCATCACGCAGCAACTCGCGAAGAACCTGCTGCTGTCCGGCGAGCGCACCATGCTGCGCAAGGGCCAGGAGCTGGTGCTCGCCACGCTGCTGGAACTGGTGCTCGACAAGCAGCGCATCCTGGAGATCTACCTCAACAACGTCGAATGGGGCGAAGGCGTGTTCGGCGCGGAGGCCGCTTCGCAGTACTACTTCCGCAAGCCGGCTTCGCGCCTGAGCGCCAACGAGGCCGCGCGCCTGGCCGTGATGCTGCCGAGCCCCAAGTTCTTCGAGCGCCGTCCCGGCTCGCCTTACCTCAGCGGCCGGGCCTCGACGGTCATGGCGCGGATGCCCGCGGCCGCGCTGCCCTGAAACCGCTGCGCAGCCGCTCGATGCCGAGCACGCCGAAGAAACCGAGCACGTAGGCCGCCACGTCCCACCAGTCGGCCGTGCTGCCGAGCACGATGCGCAGGGCCCGGTTCGGAATGCGCAGGTGCCATGCCGACGCGAGGTACTGCCCCAGCTCCACCGCGCAGCCCACCGCCAGCGCGGCCAGCGCCAGCGGCAGCACGCGCGCGCCGATGGCCGTCCTGAACACGAAGTACACCCACACCACGGCCAGCACGTCGCCGAAGAAACTGCGCACCCAGCCCCAGCGCGCGCCGACGGTGGCCAGCAGCACGAGGACGAAGAACAGGGCCACCGCCCACGCCAGAGAAAGAGGATCGAAACGCCATCGCATGGCCCGTATCATCGCGCCCTATGCTGGCAAAGCTCACGGGTTGGTTGTTGTTGGGAATCGTCCGGTTGCTCACTGGCGCGCAGGCGCGCTGGTACGGCTGTCCGCCGAAGGCAGAGCAGCGCATCTATTTCGCCAACCACCAGAGCCACGCCGACCTCGTGATGATCTGGGCCGCGCTGCCGGAGGAGCTGCGCAGCATCACCCGGCCGATCGCGGCGCGCGACTACTGGGCCAACACCCCGGTCAAGCGCTGGATCACGACCGAGGTGTTCAACGCGGTGTATGTGGAGCGCGCGGCGACGACTGCGCCCGCCCCCGCAGCATCCGTGGAAGTACCGCCGCCAGTGGCCGCCGAACCGGCACCGCCGGCCGAGCGCATCGAGCCTTCGATGGAGCCGCTGCTGCCGATGTCCCTGCCTTTCGCCGATGCCTCGGCGGAGGTCTTGCGCGAGGCCCAGGGCCAACTCGATCTCCCGGCCCCGCCACCGCCTCCACCGCCCTCACCTGCACCTTCCCCTGCTGCCCCGGAACCCGAGGCCGCTGCGGCCGCTCCCGCAGCCGATCCGCTGGCCCCGCTCATCGAAGCCCTGCGCAGCGGCGACTCGATCATCATCTTCCCCGAGGGCACGCGCGGCCACACCGGCGAGCCGCAGAAGTTCAAGTCGGGCCTCTACGCGCTCGCCACCATGTTCCCCGAGGTGGTGCTCGTACCGGCCTGGATCGACAACGTGCAGCGGGTCATGCCCAAGGGCGAGATCGTGCCCGTGCCCATTCTTTGCTCCGTCACCTTCGGCGCGCCGATCCGCGTCGAGGAAGGCGAGGAGCGCCGTCCCTTCCTCGACCGTGCACGCGCGGCGGTGATCGCTTTGCGCGATGTCTGACATGAAGCACTTCTCGATCAGCCTGCACAACAGCCGCGCCTATTGTGTGAAGGGCGCCGGGTGGCTCCCGCAGCGAAATAAAGGAGGAGGCCGCAGGCCGGGGGACATTCGCGGAGGGAGCTACCCGGTGGCCTTCACACACGCCCTGAACAAACCCGAAGCGCAGTAAAAAATGAACCAGTTCCTGCGCAACCTGACCCCGACCCAGCAGGTCGCCGCCCTCTTCCTCATCGTCTTCGGCGTGCTTGCGATCGTGAGCGCCACCGCGTTCTTCCTCACCTTCAGGGAACGCCGCAACCCCGTGCACGACGCCGCCTGGCAGGCCGAGCTGGCCCACTTCCGCGGACTGCTCGGCACCACCTGGTTCATGGCCGTGATCTTCTGGATCGGCTGGGCGCTGGGCGAGACGGTGGCCACCGTGCTCTTCGCGCTGATCGCCTTCTTCTCGCTGCGCGAATTCATCACCCTCTCGCCCACGCGGCGCGGCGACCACCGCAGCCTCATCCTCGCCTTCTTCGTGGTGCTGCCGATCCAGTTCTGGCTCGTCGCCACCGCGCGCTTCGACCTTTTCACTGTCTTCATCCCGGTCTACGTGTTCCTCGCCATTCCGGTGGCGAGCGCGCTGGCCAACGACCCGAGCCAATTCCTCGAACGCAACGCCAAGCTGCAGTGGGGCATCATGGTCTGCGTCTACGGCATGAGCCACGTGCCGGCGCTGCTGCTGCTGAGCTTCCCCGGCTACGAAGGCAAGAGCGCCTTCCTCGTGTTCTTCCTGGTGTTCGTGGTGCAGACCTCGGTGCTGGTGCAGCACCTCATCTCGCGCCGCACCCAGCGTGCGCCCTTCGCGCCCAACGTGAGCCGCAGCTTCAACTGGACCAGTTGGGGCATCGGCATCGTGGTGGCCAGCCTGGTGGGCGCGCTGTTCTCCTTCATCACGCCGTTCAAGTTCGCCCAGGCGCTCGCGGTGTCGGTCATCGCATGCATCGCGGGGTCGATGGGGCACCTGGTGATGAAGGCGCTCAAGCGCGACCGCGGCATTCCCAACTGGGGCAAGAAGGGCGTGGGCGTGACCGGGGCCAACGGGCTGCTCGACCGCGTCGACGCGCTGTGCTTCGCGGCGCCGATCTTCTTCCACTCGATCCGCTGGTACTTCAACGCCTGAGGCAGCAAAGGCCTCCTTCCTGTTCATGCGAATTCTCGGCATCGACCCCGGCTTGCAGACCACCGGCTTCGGCGTGGTCGACGCGGACGGCCATGCGCTGCGCTACGTGGCCAGCGGCACCATCAGCACGCGGCACCTGGGCACCGGCAACCTGCCGGCACGGCTCAAGGTGCTGTTCGACGGCATCGCGGAAATCACGGCGCGCTACCAGCCCGATGCGTCTGCGGTGGAAATCATCTTCGTCAACGTCAACCCGCAGTCGACGCTGCTGCTGGGGCAGGCGCGCGGCGCGTGCGTGACCTCGCTGGTCAACAGCAACCTCTCGGTGGCCGAATACACGGCGCTGCAGATGAAGAAGGCCGTGGCCGGGCACGGGCAGGCCGCCAAGGCGCAGGTGCAGGAGATGGTGAAGCGCCTGCTCGACCTGCCGGGCCTGCCCGGCGCCGACGCGGCCGATGCGCTGGGCATCGCGATCACGCATGCGCAGGTGGGGCGTTCGATGGCGCGGCTCGCTCAGGCGGCCCAGCTTTCGAAGACGCATGCCGGCACCTACCGGCAGGGCCGCTCGCGCTGACTCAGCGCACGATGTAACGCAGCTCGCCCAGGCGCTTGCGGCGCTCGCGCACTTCGGCCGCCACCGAGGCGGCGTCGCCTTGCAGGGCGCGCGCGATCCACGACGCCAGCTGCGGCATGTCCTCGGCCGTGAAGCCGAGGCGCACGATCTCCGGCACGCCGAGCCGCAAGCCGTTGATGTCGCCTTCGACCGGCGCCACGGGCAGCCCGATGCCGCAGGCCAGCAGGCCGCCTTGCGCGAGCAGCTTCGCGGCGCGCTGCCCGCCGCCCCAGCGCGCGGCCTCGACCGCCAGCTGGTGCGACTGCGTGAAGCCGCGCGCCCTGGCGAACACCGGCAGCCCCTCAGCATGGAGCGCACGCGCCAGTGCCTGCGCGGTCTCGCGCATCGCAGCCGCATAGGCCTTGCCGTGCACCTTCCAGTCGAGCAGCCCGCGGGCCAGCGCGGCGGTTCGGCCCGCGTCCGAATTGGCGGTGAGGCCGGGATAGGCGATGGCGTCGATGCGCTCCATCAGCGCCGCGTCGTTCGACACGATCAGCCCGCCCGCCGGTCCGCCCAGGCTCTTGTAGGTGCTCATGGTGATGGCATGCGCGCCTTCTTCGAGCGGCTGCGGCCATGCCTTGCCGGCCACCATGCCCGACAGGTGCGCGGCGTCGAACAGCAGCTTTGCGCCCACGCTGTCGGCAATCTCGCGGATGGCGGGCACGGGGTGCGGAAAGAGATTGAGGCTGCCGCCGATGGTGATGAGCTTCGGTTTCACCTCGCGCGCCAGCCGGGCCAGCGCGGCCACGTCGACGGTGTAGCCGTCGGCATCGACGGGCGCCGGCACGGTCTTCAGGCCGTAGAGGCCGGCCGCGCCCGCCGCATGGTGCGTGACGTGGCCGCCGATGGCCGCGGGTGGCGCGATGATGGTGTCGCCGGGCTGGCAGGTGGCCATGAACACATAGAGATTCGACAGCGCGCCGGAGCCCACGCGCACTTCGGCGAACTTGGCCCCGAACACCTCGGCCGCCAGCTCGGCGGCGACCACCTCGATGCGCTCGATGGCTTCCAGCCCCATCTCGTACTTGTCGCCGGGATAGCCGAGCGACGGGCGCGAGCCGAGCCCGCGCGACAGCAGCGCCTCGGCCGCCGGGTTCATGACGTTGGTGGCGGGGTTGAGGTTCAGGCCGTCGACATCGTGGATGCGGTGGCTGTCGGCCACCAGCCGCTCGATCTCGGCGGCGACGCCGGCCGCGTCGCGCATTGCGGCATCGGCGGCGATGGAGAGCACGTGGTCTTCGCTGGCGGCGGGGACCCAGGGGCGGCGTTGCAGGGCGGCTGGCATGCGGCGTATCTCGCTGGAAGTGGTGTGTGGCCGCATCGTCGCGCGCCCTACGGCAGCGGGCAAACCGGATAATCTGTGCCCCAGCCTTAGAAAAACTTGGCCTGATCTTCCTCGTTCTCGATGCCGCTCGCACCGCCCCGCCCCCGCCTGCCTCCGCACACCGCCGTGCGTGCCTTCGAAGCGGCCGCGCGCCATGGCAGCTTCGCGCGGGCGGCGGAAGAGCTGTTCGTCACCCCGGCCGCCGTCGCGCAGCAGATCAAGGCACTGGAGAGCTGGGCCGGCGGCGCGCTGTTCGAACGGCACAGCCAGGGCATACGCCTGAGCGCGCACGGGCGGCGCGCCCTGCCTGCCCTCAGCGCCGCCGTCGACCAGCTCGGCCTCGCGGTGCAGGCGCTGCGCCACGAGACCCAGACCGCCGCGCGCCGCAGCACGCTGCAGGTGGCGGCCCTGCCTGCCGTGGCGCAGCTGTGGCTGTCGCCCCGGCTCTCGCGATTGAAGGCCGCGCTGCCCGGCGTGCAGGTGTCGGTGACGGCGCTCGAGCAGCCGCCGAACTTTCGCCGCGAGCCCTTCGACCTGGGGTTGTTCTATGCGCGGGCCGGTGAGCACATCGAGACGGCAGTCGGCGCGCAAGCCATTCCGCTGGCGCGAGACCGGCTGCTTCCCGTCTGCAGCCCGCGCCTGCAGCAGCCGCTGCCCAGCGGCCGGCCCCGATCGCTCGACGACCTGGCGGAACTGCTGGCCCGCTGTGGCGGCCTGCACGACACCGTGTGGCAAGACGACTGGCGGCGCTGGCTGCAAGCCACGCGCGCCGGCACCACGGCGGCCGAAGCCGATGCGCTGGCCGCGGGGCCGGACTTCTCGCTCTACAGCCTCGCGCTGCAGGCCGCGGTCGACGGCGAAGGTGTGTTGATGGGCCGCGAACAGCTCGTCGCGCCGTTGCTCGCCCAAGGCAGGCTGCATGCGCCATGGGGACGGCCGAAGGCGCTGGGAGATACCGTCATGCTGCTGGTGCCGGCCCATCGCAAGGGGCCGCTGCTGGCGCGGCAGGTGCAGGCGCTGCAGGCGTTGGCCGCCTGAGTGCCAGGGCCTGGGGCGTCGACTAGGCCACGCGCTCGGCGATTAGCACCGCGAAGAAACCGAACGCCGCCAGCAGCGTCCACTTCAGCACGATCCAGCCGAAGCGCCGGTACTTGACCTGCCCGGTGCCCGCGTAGAACGCAAAGGATACGCCCGCCACCAGCAGAAGCAGCAGGATGGCCCAGCGGAAAAGAAGCATGTGTGAACGTGGCCTGCGCCGGGCCTACCAGGCGCGGGCGACTTCGCCGAAGCCGCGCGGTGCGCGCTTCTCGTCTTCGAAGGTCACGACTTCGTAGGCGTCGCTGTGCGAGAGCAGCTCGCGCAGCAGCTTGTTGTTCAGCGCATGGCCCGAGCGGAACGCGGTGTACGCGGCCAGCAGCGGCTTGCCGATGATGTACAGGTCGCCCATGGCGTCGAGGATCTTGTGCTTCACGAACTCGTCGTCATAGCGCAGGCCGCCTGCATTGAGCACCTTGGTGTCGTCCATCACGATGGCGTTGTCCAGGCCACCGCCGAGCGCGAGGCCCTTGCTGCGCATGTACTCGACCTCTTTCGTGAAGCCGAAGGTGCGGGCGCGCGCGATGTCGCGGCTGTAGGAGTCGGTGCCCAGGTCGAACTCCACGCGCTGGCCGGTGGAATTGACGACGCGGTGGTCGAAGTCGATCTCGAAGCTCAGCTTGAAGCCGTGGTACGGCTCCAGCCGCGCCCACTTCTCGTTGGCGCCCTCGCCCTCGCGCACCTCGACCTTGCGGGTCACGCGGATGAAGCGGCGCGGCGCCTTCTGCAGCGCGATGCCCGCGCTCTGCAGCAGGAACACGAACGAAGAGGCCGACCCGTCGAGGATCGGCACTTCGTCGGCCGTGATGTCGATGTAGAGGTTGTCGATGCCGAGGCCCGCGCAGGCCGACATGATGTGCTCGACGGTCTGCACCTTGGCGCCGCCGGTGGAGACCGTGGACGCCAGGCGCGTGTCCGTGACCGACTCGGCGGTCATGCGGATGTCGACCGGCTCCGGCAGGTCGACGCGGCGGAACACGATGCCCGTGTCGGCCGGGGCCGGTCGCAGGGTCAGCTCCACGCGTTGGCCGCTGTGGAGCCCCACGCCCACGGCGCGGCTGATCGACTTGAGGGTTCGTTGTTGCAGCACGCCGGCGATTTTAGGCGCGCCACGGGGGTGGCGGCCTATGCCCCTGGCTATGGCACCGATAGACATGGGTTCTATGCAATCCCGCCGGATGCGCGCGAAATGGACGCGGTCCGTCGATTCGCGAAACACCGAGGCACCGGCTCCGCCGGGCCTCAGGTGTTGCCCCCCCGGCAGGGGGGTAGGCGAAGCGACACGAAGTGCGCGCAGCCTGGGGGGCGAGCCAGGTTCAGTCGGCCTGGCGGCGCAGGAAGGCCGGAATCTCGAAGTCGTCCATGCCGCCCGACGACAGCGCGTCCACCTTGGCGGCGGCCATCGTGCGGTTGGTGCGCCACACGCTGGGCACGGCCATGCCGTCGTAGTTCGGCTGGCTGCCGCTGCTGTGCGCGTGGCCGGTGCCGCCCAGCGTGGGCACGGTGAAGCCGATGTTGTCGGTGCCGGTGCGGATCACTTCCAGCGTCGGGGCCTGGCGGCGTGCGTCGGCGCGCGACAGGCCGGTGGCCACCACGGTGACGCGCATCTCGTCGCCGAGGCTGTCGTCGTAGGCGGCGCCGTAGATCACGTGCGCGTCCGGCGAAGCGTAGGCGCGGATGGTGTTCATCGCGAGCTTCGACTCGTTCAGCTTCAGCGAGCCCTTCGATGCCGTCACCAGCACCAGCACGCCCTTGGCGCCCGAGAGGTCGATGCCTTCGAGCAGCGGGCAGGCCACGGCCTGTTCGGCGGCGATGCGCGCGCGGTCGGGGCCCGCGGCCGCGGCCGTGCCCATCATGGCCTTGCCGGGTTCGCCCATCACGGTGCGCACGTCTTCGAAGTCGACGTTCACGCCGCCGTACTCGTTGATGATTTCCGAGATGCCGCCCACGGCGTTCTTCAGCACGTCGTTGGCTTGCGCGAAGGCTTCGTCCTGCGTGACGTCTTCGCCCAGCACGTCGAGCAGCTTCTCGTTGAGCACCACGATCAGCGAGTCGACGTTGGCCTCGAGCTCGGCCAGGCCGGCGTCGGCGTTGGTCATGCGGCGGCCGCCTTCCCAGTCGAAGGGCTTGGTCACCACGCCCACGGTCAGGATGCCCATTTCCTTGGCGACGCGCGCGATCACGGGAGCCGCGCCGGTGCCGGTGCCGCCGCCCATGCCGGCGGTGATGAACAGCATGTGCGCGCCGTCGATGGCCGCGCGGATGTCGTCCACCGCCGCTTCGGCCGCGTCACGGCCCTTCTCGGGCTTGCTGCCGGCACCCAGGCCGCTGGTGCCGAGCTGGATGATCTTGTGCGCGCTGCTGCGCTGCAGTGCCTGGGCGTCGGTGTTCGCGCAGACGAACTGAACGCCCTGCACGCCGCGCTCCATCATGTGGGCGACCGCATTGCCGCCGCCACCGCCGACGCCGATCACCTTGATCTGCGTGCCCTGATTGAACTCTTCGACTTCGATCATTTCGATGGTCATTTCTAACTCCTTGAATCTTGCAGTTGCCGTTATGTGTCTATGAATATTTCTTGTGCCGCGACTGGAACAACGATGCGCTCGTCATGGCGGTGGACCTGTTCGTCGCCATCGCTCGTTGAAGTGCAATGGAGGGCTGCCGCGCGCGAGCCAGAGTGGAGACTTGATCATCGTCAGAAATTCCCCACTATGAAGTCCTTGAAGCGCCCGAATGCGGTTTTCACCGACCCGTTCTTCTGCGCGACCTTGAAGCCGCGCATGCGCGCGAAGCGTGCCTCTTCGAGAAGGCCCATGACTGTAGCGGCGCGAGGCTGCGCGACCATGTCAGACAACGCGCTGGAATACTTTGGAATGCCGCGTCGCACCGGCTTGAGGAAGATGTCCTCGCCGAGTTCGACCATGCCGGGCATCACCGCGCTGCCGCCCGTGAGCACCACGCCCGACGACAGCACTTCTTCATAGCCCGACTCGCGCACCACCTGCTGCACCAGCGAGAAGATTTCCTCGATGCGCGGCTCGATCACGCCGGCCAGCGCCTGCTTGCTCAGCATGCGCGGGCCGCGGTCGCCGAGGCCCGGCACTTCGACCTGCGTGTCGGGGTCGGCCAGCAGCTGCTTGGCGAAGCCGTTCTCGACCTTGATGTCTTCCGCGTCCTTGGTCGGCGTGCGCAGCGCCATCGCGATGTCGCTCGTGATGAGGTCGCCCGCGATCGGGATCACCGCCGTATGGCGGATCGCGCCGTTGGTGAAGATCGCCACGTCGGTGGTGCCCGCGCCGATGTCGACCAGCACCACGCCCAGTTCGCGCTCGTCCTCGGTCAGCACCGCCTGGCTGGAGGCCAGCGGGTTCAGCATCAGCTGGTCGACCTCCAGGCCGCAGCGGCGCACGCACTTGATGATGTTCTCGGCCGCGCTCTGCGCGCCGGTCACGATGTGCACCTTGGCCTCGAGCCGCATGCCGCTCATGCCGATCGGCTCCTTCACGTCCTGGCCGTCGATCACGAACTCCTGCGGCTCCACCAGCAGCAGGCGCTGGTCGCTGGAGATGTTGATGGCGCGCGCCGTCTCCACCACGCGGGCCACGTCGGCGGGCGTCACTTCCTTGTCCTTCACCGCCACCATGCCGCTCGAGTTGATGCCGCGGATGTGGCTGCCGGTGATGCCGGTGTAGACGCGGCTGATCTTGCAGTCGGCCATCAGCTCGGCCTCTTTCAGCGCCTGCTGGATGCTCTGCACCGTGGCGTCGATGTTCACCACCACGCCGCGCTTGAGCCCGTTGCTCGGCGCGATGCCGAGGCCGGCCAGCTTGAGCTCGCCGCCGGGCAGCACCTCGGCCACCACCACCATCACTTTGGCGGTGCCGATGTCGAGTCCTACGACCAGGTCTTTGTATTCTTTGGGCATTGATATGTCCTCGATTCCTCGGTATTCGCTACTTGATTTTTCTTGGGGCCTCTGGCGAGACCGTGGTGACGCCGCGCAGCCGCAATGCATACGCGTCGTTGTGGCGCAGATCGGCGCCTTCGACATCCGCCACCGTGCGGTGGTACTGGCCCGCGACCTGGGTCACGGTCTTCAGGAAGCGCTGCAGGCGGGCCGACACTTCCTCGCCCTGGCCTCGGCCCAGCTCGATCTCGGCGCCGGTGTCCAGCACGACCTTCCAGCTGCCCCGGCTCGACAGCGTGAGCTCGTCGATGCTGAAGTCATACGGCTTGAACTGCGGCTGCAGCACGCGGTACATGCCCAGCACCTGGCCGGCCTGCTCGATCGGGCCGTCCAGGCGCGGCAGGTTGTCGTCCACCTCGGCCACATTGGCCTCGAACACGTCGCCGAAGCCGTTGATCAGCTTCGAGCCCGCTTCGTCGCCCCAGATGGCCACCGGCACCTGCTCGGTCAGCGTCACGCGCAGCTTGTTCGGGAATTCGCGCCGCACCACCGCGCTGCGCACCCACGGCACCGACTCGAAGGCCGCGCGCGCGCGCAGCAGGTCGATGGTGAAGAAGTTGCCCTTGAGCTGCGGCGCCACGTTGGCGCGCAGCGTGACCGCGTTGTTGTGCGTGACCTCCCCGTCCACCTTGATGCCGACGATCGGGAAGAACGGCTGGCGCAGCACCCACCACGCGCCCGCCGCAAGCAGCATGAGCGCCACCGCCGCGAACGCAAGGTTGGCGACGATGTTCATGAGCTTGACGTCGAAGGGCGCGGGGATGCTGTCAGCCATGGCTATAACGAGCCTCCCGTGGCGTCGAGCGTGGCCGAGGCCAGCACCCGCACGCAGAGTTCTTCGTAGGCGATGCCCGCGGCGCGGGCCGACATCGGCACCAGCGAGTGACTGGTCATGCCGGGCGAGGTGTTCATCTCGAGCAGGAAAGGCTTGCGGTCGCTGGCGCGGATCATCACGTCGGCACGGCCCCAGCCGCGGCAGCCGAGCGTGCGGTAGGCGGCCAGCGTGATGCGCTGGATCTCGTGCTCTTCCGCCTCGGGCAGGCCGCTCGGGCACTGGTACTTCACGTCGTCGGTGAAGTACTTGTTCTGGTAGTCGTAGGCGCCTTCGGGCGCGGCGATGCGCACCACCGGCAGCGCACGCGCGTCGAGCCCGTGGCCGAGCACGGCGCAGGTCACTTCCTCGCCTTCGATGAACTCTTCGCACAGCACGTCGGCGTCGTACTTGGCCGAGAGCGCGATCGCGTCCTGCATCTGGGAGTAGCCCTCGACCTTGGTCACGCCGATGGACGAGCCCTCGCGCGGCGGCTTCACGATCAGCGGCAGGCCGAGCACGTCAGGCACGGCCATGACCTGCTCGCGGCTTTGCTGGTCGAAGGCCAGGCGCACGTACTTGGGCGTGGGCAGGCCGTCGGCCTGCCAGATGCGCTTGGTCATGACCTTGTCCATGGCCACGCTGGAAGCCATCACGCCGGAGCCGGTATAGGGAATGCCGAGCAGCTCGAGCGCGCCCTGCACCGTGCCGTCCTCGCCGTGGCGGCCGTGCAGCGCGACGAAGCAGCGCGCGAAGCCTTCGCGCTTGAGATCGGCCAGCTCGCGCTGCGAGGGGTCGAAGGCATGCGCGTCCACGCCGCGCGAGCGCAGGGCCTCGAGCACGCCGGTGCCCGACATCAACGAGATTTCGCGTTCGGCGGAACTGCCGCCGAACAGCACGGCGACCTTGCCGAAGAGTTTGGGATCCTGAAGGCTCATGTGGCCCTCCCTTGGCGCGAATCGCGCTGCGATGTTGAGGGCGTGGCGCCCAGTTCGACCACCTTGGCCGGCACCGCGCCGATGGACCCGGCGCCCATCGAGAGCACCACGTCGCCCGGGCGGGCGTTGTCGAGAATGGCTTGCGGCATGGCGGCGATGTCGTCGACGAACACCGGCTCGACCTTGCCCGCCACGCGCAGCGCGCGTGCCAGCGTGCGGCCGTCCGCGGCCACGATGGGCGCCTCGCCGGCGGCATAGACCTCGCCTAGCAGCACCGCGTCGGCCGTGCCGATGACCTTGACGAAGTCCTCGAAGCAGTCGCGCGTGCGGGTGTAGCGGTGCGGCTGGAAGGCCAGCACCAGCCGGCGCCCCGGGAAGGCGCCGCGCGCGGCCGCGATGGTCGCCGCCATCTCCACGGGGTGATGGCCGTAGTCGTCGATGACGGTGAAGGTGCCAGCAGCAGCAGCGGCGTCGCCGCCCTGCACCGCCACGTCGCCGTAGCTCTGGAAGCGGCGGCCCACGCCCTTGAAGCCCGCCAGGCCGCGCTGCACGGCCTCGTCGGGAATGCCGAGCTCCACCGCCACCGCGATCACCGACAGCGCATTGCGCACGTTGTGCTCGCCGGGCAGGTTCAGCACGATGGGCAGGTCGGGCAGCGTCACGCCGTTGCGGCGCTGCGCGGTGAAATGCATCTGGCCGCCGACGGCGCGCACGTCGATGGCGCGCACCTGGGCGTCTTCGCCGAAGCCGTAGCTGGTCACCGGGCAGGTCACGCTGGCGACGATCTCGCGCACCGCGGGGTCGTCGGTGCACAAGATGGCCACGCCATAGAACGGCATGCGGTGCAGGAAGTCGACGAAAGCCTTCTTGAGCTTCGCGAAGTCGTGCCCGTAGGTCTCCATGTGGTCGGCATCGATGTTCGTGACCACCGCCATCACGGGCAGCAGGTTCAGGAACGAGGCGTCCGATTCATCGGCCTCGACCACGATGTAGTCGCCGCTGCCGAGCTGCGCATTCGCGCCCGCGCTGTTCAGGCGGCCGCCGATCACGAAGGTCGGGTCCAGGCCGGCGGCGTCGAGCACGCTCGCCACCAGGCTGGTGGTGGTGGTCTTGCCGTGCGTGCCGGCAATGGCAATGCCCTGCTTCAGGCGCATCAGCTCGGCCAGCATCAGCGCGCGCGGCACCACCGGAATGCGCTTCTCGCGCGCGGCCAGCACTTCGGGGTTGTCCGGCTGCACCGCGGTGGAGGTGACGACCGCGTCCGCGCCGTCGATGTGCGCAGCGGCATGGCCCACGAAGGTGCCGATGCCCAGGCCCGCGAGCCGGCGCAGGGTGGCGCTGTCAGACAGGTCCGAGCCGGTGATCTTGTAGCCCAGGTTCAGCAGCACTTCGGCGATGCCGCTCATGCCGGAACCACCGATGCCGACGAAGTGGATGTGACGGATTGCGTGCTTCATTTGGCAAGCTCCTCGCAGGCGCGGACGACCGCCTCGACGGCTTCGGTCTTCTGCATGGTCTTGGCCTTCGCGGCCTTGTCGATCAGCGCGGTGCGCTCTGTGTTCTGTAGCAAGTCAGCCAGCAATTCAGGAGTGAGGTCGGCCTGCTGCACCAGCCAGCCGCCGCCCGCGTCCACGAGGAAGCGCGCGTTGGTGGTCTGGTGGTCGTCGACCGCCGAAGGGAAAGGCACGAACAGCGCTGCTGCGCCGACGGCCGCGATTTCTGTGACGGTGCTGGCACCTGCGCGCGCGACGATGATGTCGGCGTCCGCATAGGCCTGCGCCGTGTCTTCGATGAAGGGCGTGAGTTCGCCTTCGACGCCGGCCGCCGTGTAGTTGGCGCGCAGCTCGTCGATCTGCTTGGCGCCGCTCTGGTGCAGCACCTGCGGGCGCACGGCCGGCTCGATGCGGGCCAGGGCCTTGGGCACCACGGTGTTGAGGCCGCGCGCGCCCAGGCTGCCGCCCACCACCAGCAGCTTCAGCGGGCCGGTGCGGCCCGCGAAACGCGTGGCCGGATCGGCCTTGGAGGTGAATGCCTCGCGCAGCGGATTGCCCACCCATTGCGCCTTCTTCAGCACATTGGGGAAGGCGGTGAACACGCGGTCGGCCACGCCCGCCAGCACCTTGTTGGCGAGGCCGGCGACCGAGTTCTGCTCATGCAGCACCAGCGGCTTGCCCATCAGCACGCCCATCATTCCGCCGGGGAAGGTGATGTAGCCGCCCAGGCCCACCAGCACGTCGGGCTTCACGCGGCGCACCACGCCCAGGCTCTGCCAGAAGGCGCGCAGCAGATTCAGCGGCAGCAGGAACAGCGTGAGCGGACCCTTGCCGCGCACGCCGCCGAACTGCACCGGCTCGAAGGCGAAGCCACGCGGCGGCACGAGTTTTTCTTCCATGCTGCCGGGCGCGCCCAGCCAGTGCACCTGCCAGCCGCGCTCGCGCAGGGCCTCGGCCACCGCGAGTCCGGGGAAGATGTGGCCGCCGGTGCCGCCTGCCATGACCAAGGCAGTGCGCGTCATACGCGGCCCCCCCGCATCAGCACGCGGTTCTCGTAGTCGATGCGCAGCACCACGGCCAGCGCCACGAGGTTCATCAGGATCGCCGAGCCGCCGAAGCTCATCAGCGGCAGGGTCAGGCCCTTGGTCGGCAGCGCGCCGAGGTTCACGCCCATGTTGATGAACGCCTGGAAGCCGAGCCACACGCCCACGCCCTGCGCCACGAGGCCGGAGAACACGCGGTCCAGCGCGATCGCCTGGCGGCCGATGTGCATGATGCGGCGCGTGAGCCACAGGAACAGGCCGATGATCAGCAGCACGCCGATCAGGCCGAACTCCTCGCCGATCACGGCGAGCAGGAAGTCGGTGTGCGCCTCGGGCAGCCAGTGCAGCTTCTCGACGCTGCCGCCCAGGCCCACGCCGAAAATTTCGCCGCGCCCGATGGCGATCAGCGAGTGCGACAGCTGGTAGCCCTTGCCCAGCGCATGCTCTTCGCTCCACGGATCGAGGTACGCAAAGATGCGCTCGCGGCGCCACGGGCTGGTCGCGACGATGGTGCCGAAGGCCACCACCACCAGCGCGGCGATCACGAAGAACATGCGCGCGTTCACGCCGCCCAGGAACAGGATGCCCATGGCGATCACCGCGATCACCATGAACGCGCCCATGTCGGGCTCGGCCATCACCAGCATGCCGACCACCACCACCGCGATGCCCATCGGCAGCACGGCGCGGAAGAAGCGCTCCTTGATCTCCATCTTGCGCACCATGTAGCTGGCGGCGTAGAGCACCATCGCGAGCTTGGCCAGCTCCGAGGGCTGGAAGCGCATGAAGCCCATCGGCAGCCAGCGGCGCGCGCCGTTCACATTGATGCCGATGTGCGGAATGAGCACGGCCACCAGCAGCAGCAGCGACGCGACGAAGAGCCAGGGCGCGGCGCGCTCCCAGGTCTTCATCGGGATCTGGAAGGTCAGCAGCGCGGCGACGAACGCGAACACCACCGAGGCCGCGTGCCGCGTGAGGAAGTAGGAAGCGCTGTAGCCGGCGCGCGCGAAGCGCGGGTTGTCGGGCAGCGCGATGGAGGCCGAATACACCATGATCAGGCCCCAGGTCAGCAGCGCGACCGTGACCCAGACCAGCGCCTGGTCGAAGCCCAGCACGCGCATGGGCGTGGCCTTGGTCTGTGCGATGCCGGCGCCGCCCAGCCGCACGGGCAGGTGCACCGGCAGCGCGTCGATGCCGCTGCGGGCGCGCCTGAACCAGCCGCCGAAGCGGCTGGTGCGTGCGTTGGGCGTGGCGCCCGATGCGGCAGAGTTCAAAGCTGCTCCTCCGTCGTCGAAGAATCGCCCAGTCCGCGCGGGCTGTCCGCCCAGGCCTGCACGGCCTCGCGGAAGACATCGGCGCGATGCTCGTAGTCCCTGAACATGTCGAAGCTCGCACAGGCCGGTGACAGCAGCACTGCATCGCCCGGATTGGCGCGGGCGGCGGCGGCCTGCACGGCTTCGTCCATGGAGCCGGCGTGCATCAGCGAGACGCCGGTGGAAGCCAGCGCGGCCTCGATGATGGGTGCGTCGCGGCCGATGAGCACCACGGCGCGCGCGTACTGGCGCACGGGCGCGGCGAGCGGCTCGAAGTCCTGCCCCTTGCCTTCGCCGCCGAGGATCACGACCACGCGTCGCTCTTCGCCCAGGCCCGCCAGCGCGGCCACGGTGGCGCCGACGTTGGTGCCCTTGCTGTCGTCGAAGTACTCGACCTCGTCGACGATGGCGATGGGCTCCACGCGGTGCGGCTCGCCGTGGTATTCGCGCAGGCCGTAGAGCATGGGGCCGAGCGGGCAGCCGGCGGCGCTCGCCAGCGCGAGGGCGGCCAGCGCGTTCATGGCGTTGTGGCGGCCGCGGATGCGCAGCGCATCGGCGGGCATCAGGCGCTGCAGGAAGATCTCTTCTTCCACCACGGCGCCGCGCTTGCGCTTCTGGGTTTCGTCGGCTTCCAGCGCGCGCACCAGCCAGGCCATGCCGTTGACGCGCTCGATGCCGTAGTCGCCCGGGCGCAGCGGCATCGCGGCGCCGAAGGTGACGTGCGCGCGGATCTGCGGACGCTGCAGCTTGACCTTGACGGGCGCGGGCAGCATCGCCATCACGCCGGCGTCGTCGCGGTTGAGGATCATCAGCCCGCGCGCGCCGAAGATGCGCGCCTTGGCGGCCGCGTAGGCCGGCATGTCGCCGTGCCAGTCGAGGTGGTCCTGCGTGAGGTTGAGCACGGTGGCGGCGGTCGGCTCGAAGTCCTGCACGCCGTCGAGCTGGAAGCTGGACAGCTCGAGCACCCACACGTCGGGCAGCGTGCCGGCGTCGATGTGGGCCCAGAGCGTGTCGAGCAGCGTCGGGCCGATGTTGCCGGCCACGGCCACGGTCTTGCCCGCGCGCTCGACCAGTTGGCCGGTGAGCGAGGTGACGGTGGTCTTGCCGTTGGTGCCGGTGATGGCGAGCACCGCGGGCGTGTAGCCCTTGGGCGCCTCGGGCTCGACCGGCGGGGCCAGTTCGAGCTGCGGCGATTCTTCCTCGACGGCAGCGGAGGCCGGGTTGGTTGCGGAAAGCTCGGCGATCTTGGCGACGAACTCCGCGGCTTCCCTGGCGGCCGTGGGAACGTAGGGCTTGCCGGTGGCGGGCAGGCGGGAAACGGTGGCGGGCGCCGGCGCCGGGGTCGCGACGGGAAGCTCGGCGGCAGCAGTTTCGACAGTTTCTGCGCTTGCCTCAGGGGCGGCAGCAGGTGCATCGGCTTCCGGAGGCTGCGGCACGGCAACGCTGAGCGAAGGATCGCGCGGCATGGCCTCGGCTTGCGCGGGAACGATCGGCTCCGGCTCCGGCGCGGGTTCGGGCTGCTGCACCGGCTCTGCCATGGCCTCGGACGGCTCGGCGGGCGCCGGCTCTTCCAGCGGCAGTTCTGCCTGAGGCTGCGGCTCGGCGGCTTCCACGGGCGCTTCGGGCACGGCTTCGGGTTCAGGCTCGGGCTCGGCTTCCGCCACCGGCACCTCGACCGTCCGCAGGTCCAGCAGCGCGCGCGCGAACAGGTCGAGTTCGCCGCCGACCGGCAGGCCCATGGCGCGTGCGGCATCGGCCACCGGCGCGATGGTCGCGGGCGACAGCCCCGGCGAGCGATAGACCGCGCGGATCGGCGTGCCTTCGACCAGCGCGGCCGTGAACGGACCGCCGACGAAAGCAACCTCCGGCCATTCCGCCTTCAGCGTCGCCAGCGAGGCGGGCGCCTCGCGGGTGTCGGCCACGGTCACGACGGCGCCGTGCCGCGCGCACCAGCGCGCCATCGCCAGCCCGGACGCGCCGAGGCCGAGGATGAGAACGTGGAGGTCTTTCAGGTGCCGCATGTGTCCGTTACCGCAGCTTCAGCGTCGAAAGGCCCACGAGGCACAGCAGCATCGTGATGATCCAGAAGCGCACCACGACCTGCGTCTCGCGCCAGCCGCTCTTCTCGAAGTGGTGGTGCAGCGGCGCCATCTTCAGCACGCGCCGGCCCTCGCCGTAGCGCTTCTTGGTGTACTTGAAGTACATCACCTGCGCCATCACCGAGATCGCCTCGACCACGAAGATGCCGCCCATGATGAAGAACACGATCTCCTGGCGCACGATGACCGCGATGGTGCCCAGCGCGCCGCCGAGCGCCAGCGCGCCCACGTCGCCCATGAAGACCTGCGCCGGGTGCGTGTTGAACCACAGGAACGCGAGCCCCGCGCCCGCCATGGCGGAACAGAACACCAGCAGTTCGCCGGAGCCCGGGATGTTGGGGAACAGCAGGTACTTGGAATACACCGCGCTGCCCGTCACATAGGCGAACACGCCCAGCGCCGAGCCGACCATCACCACCGGCATGATGGCCAGGCCGTCGAGGCCGTCGGTCAGGTTCACCGCGTTGCTCGCGCCCACGATCACCAGGTAGGTCAACACCACGAAGCCGATGCCGCCCAGCGGGTAGCTCACTTCCTTGAAGAAGGGCACCAGCAGGTTGATCTTGGGCGGGAAGCTGAGGTCGAAGCCCGACTGCACCCACGCGAAGAACAGCTGCAGCACGCGCCAGTTGGAGCTTTCCGAAATGCTGAACAGCAGGTAGAAGCCGGCGAGCAGGCCGACCACCGACTGCCAGAAATACTTCTCGCGCGAGCGCATGCCTTCCGGGTCCTTGCGCACCACCTTGCGCCAGTCGTCGACCCAGCCGATGGCGCCGAAGCCCATCGTGACCCACAGCACGATCCACACGAAGCGGTTCGACACGTCGAACCACAGCAGCGTCGACAGCGCGATGGAGAACAGCACGAGCACGCCGCCCATGGTCGGCGTGCCGCTCTTGGTCAGGTGCGTTTCCATGCCGTAGCCGCGCACCGGCTGGCCGATCTTGAGCGCGGCCAGGCGGCGAATGACGTACGGCCCCGCCACCAGGCCGACCACCAGCGCGGTCAGCGCGGCCATCAGCGCGCGGAAAGTCAGGTACTGGAAAACGCGCAGGAACCCGAATTCGGGCGAGAGCGTCTGCAGCCATTGGGCCAGGGTCATCAGCATGTGGTTTCGCGCGGCTCATGCGTCATGACCGGCCTCCTTTTGTTGTTGTGGTTGTCGTGCCTGGGCCGTGATGGCCTGGACCACGCGTTCCATCTTCATGGAGCGCGAGCCCTTGACGAGCACGCTGCCGACATGCGGCAGCCGGGCGAGCACGGCGGCGCCGAGCGCGTCGAACTCGTTGAAATGGCGGCCGTCGGCATCGCCCCGGAACGCGGCGACGGTGTGGGCCGTGGCGCTGCCGAGGGTGTAGACGGCCTCGATGCCGCGCTGGCGCGCCCAGTCGCCGACCTCGGCGTGGAACTCGGTCGAACGCTCGCCCACCTCGGCCATGTCGCCGAGCACCAGCAGGCGCGGGCCCGGCAGGGCGGCGAGCACGTCGATGGCGGCAATCACGGAATCGGGATTGGCGTTGTAGCTGTCGTCGACCAGCGTGACCGCGCGGCCGCCGTCCACCACGATCTCGCTGGCGCGCGAACGGCCCTTGACCGGCTCGAAGGCGCTCAGGCCCGCGGCGATGATGTCGGTGGACACGCCGGCCGCGAGCGCGCAGGCCGTGGCCGCGAGCGCGTTGACGACGTTGTGGCGGCCCGCGATGTGCAGGCGCGCGTCGAAGCCGCCGATGGGCGTGCGGATGCGCACGGCCCAGGCGCCCTGCTTCCATTCGGCGCCGTCGAGCGAGATGTCGGCGTCTTCCGATTCGCCGAAGGTCATGCAGCGGCGCGAGCCGCCGGCGTGCGCCATGTCGGTCCACAGCGAGGTGAAGGCGTCGCCATGCGGGAACACGGCCGTGCCGTCGTCGGGCAGCACCGCGAACACCGAGGCGTTCTCGATGGCCACCGCCTCGACGGTGGCCATGAATTCCTGGTGCTCGCGCTGCGCGTTGTTGACCAGCGCGATGGTCGGGCGCGAAATGGCGGCCAGCCGAGCGATCTCGCCCGGGTGGTTCATGCCCAGTTCGAGCACCGCGCGCTGGTGCTGTGCGCGCAGGCGCAGCAGCGTGAGCGGCACGCCGATCTCGTTGTTGAAGTTGCCGGCCGTGGCCAGCGCGCGTTCGGCCCGGAAGGCGAACAAGATGGCCGCGATCATCTGCGTGACCGTGGTCTTGCCGTTGCTGCCGGTCACGGCGATCAGCGGCAGGTCGAACTGTGCACGCCAGCCCGCGCCGAGCGCGCCCAGCGCCGCCAGCGTGTCGGGCACCTCCAGGCCGGCCAGCCCCGCGGCCTCGAGGCCGTGGTGGGCGATGGCGGCGACGGCGCCCTGCTTCTTCGCCTCGGCGAGGAATTCGTTGGCGTCGAAGCGCTCGCCCTTGAGCGCGACGAACAGGTCGCCGGCCGCGAGCGTGCGGGTGTCGGTGTGCACGCGGGCGACGACGGTCGAGGCGTCGCCCACCAGGCGCGCGCCGGGAATCCATTGCTGCACCTGTGCCAGCGTGATGCCGAGCGGCGTGGTGTCGGTCATGCGCCACCTCGCTTTGCCAGCGCCTGCAGCGCATGCGCCTTGTCGGAGAACTCGATGCGCTGCCCGGCGATTTCCTGCCACGCCTCGTGGCCCTTGCCGGCGATCAGCACCACGTCCTGCGGGGCGGCCTGTGCGATCGCGTCGGCGATGGCGATGGCGCGGTCCGGCTGCACCTGCGCGCCTTCAGGGCGCGAGAAGCCGAGCAGCACCTGGCTGATGATGGCGTCGGGCTTTTCGCTGCGCGGGTTGTCGCTGGTGACGATCACGCGGTCGGCCTGGCGCTCGGCGACGGCGGCCATCATCGGGCGCTTGATCGGGTCGCGGTCGCCGCCGCAGCCGAACAGGCACCACAGCGCACCGCCGCGCTGCTTTGCCAGCGGGCGCAGGCCGATCAGGGCCTTGTCCAGCGCGTCGGGTGTGTGCGCGTAGTCCACCACGGCCAGCGGCGCGCCTTCGCCGGTGCCGGCGCGGTCCATGCGGCCCGGCACGCTGGTGAGGTTGGCGCAGGCAGCCACGGCCTGCGCCAGCGTGAGGCCCAGCGCGCGCAGGGTGCCGAGCACGCCGAGCAGGTTGGCCACGTTGTACTGGCCGATCAGGCCGGTCGACAGGTGCTCGACGGCGTCGGTGCCGTGCTCGGCCACCGAGAACTGCAGGCCCTGCGCGTCGTAGCCGATGTCGCGCGCCACCAGGCGCGCCGGCTTGCCGCCGGCCGAGACGGTCCAGACGTCGAGCGCGCCGATGCCGGCGTCGATCAGGTTCGCGCACAGGCTGGCGCCGTGCGTGTCGTCGATGTTGATCACCGCCGCGCGCAGGCCCGGCCAGCGGAACAGCTCGGCCTTGGCCTGCCAGTAGGCGTCCATGCTGCCGTGGTAGTCGAGGTGGTCCTGCGTGAAGTTGGTGAACACGGCCACCGCGATCCGCGCGCCGTCGAGCCGGCGCTCGGCGATGCCGATGGACGAGGCCTCGATGGCGCAGGCGCCGAAACCGCGCTCGACCAGCGCGCGCAGCTCGCGCTGCATCATCACCGGGTCGGGCGTGGTCAGGCCGGTGTAGGTCAGCTCGGGCGGCACGCCGATGCCGAGCGTGCCCATCACCGCGCAGGGCGAAGGCGCGTCGCGCTGCATGGTGCCGTCGGGCTTCATGGCGCGCACGCCGCCCGCCGCGCGCAGCGTGGAGAGCGATTCGGCCAGCCACCAGGCGGTGGAGGTCTTGCCGTTGGTGCCGGTCACGGCCAGCACGTCGAGCAAGGCCGAGGGCTTGTCGTAGAAGGCCGAGGCGATCGGGCCGGTGGCGGCCTTGAGGCCGGGGTAGCTCACGATGCGTTCATCGCCATCGAAACCGAAGGGCTCGACGCCCTCGTGCTCGACCAGGCAGACCGCGGCGCCCTGCGCCAGCGCGGACGCCACGTGCTTGCGGCCGTCGGTCGCGGCGCCGGGCCAGGCGACGAAGATGTCGCCCGCGCCCACAGCACGGCTGTCGGCATGCATCGCGCCCTGCGGTGCACGCTCCTTCAGCCAGGCGGCCACCAGTTGGGGGGAAGTGAAGGTCAGCATGTTCAGAAACTCTCGTCGACGCCCTGCGTCATCACAAGCGGTTTGACCGCCAGGTCGGGCGGTACGTTCATCATGCGCAGGGTCTGCTGCACGACTTCGCTGAACACGGGAGCCGCTGCCAGGCCGCCGAAATACTGGCCGTCGCTGGGCTCGTCGATCATCACGGCGACGATGATGCGCGGCTTCTCGATCGGCGCCATGCCGGTGAACCATGCACGGTATTTGTTGCTGGCGTAGCCCTTGCCGACCTGCTTGTGGGCGGTGCCCGACTTGCCGCCGACCGAGTAGCCCACCGTCTGCGCGCGCGTGCCGGTGCCGCCGGGGCCGGCGGCCATCTGCAGCATCTTGCGAACGGCCAGCGCGTTCGAGGGCGAGAACACCCGCACGCCGGCCGGCGGCTCGGAGTTCTTGAGGATGGTGACCGGAATGAGCGAGCCGTCGTGCGCGAACGAGGTGTACGAATGCGCCATCTGGAACAGCGACGCCGACAGGCCGTAGCCGTAGGCCATGGTGGCCTGCTCGACCGGCTTCCAGGTCTTCCACGGGCGCAGGCGGCCCGTCACCGCGCCGGGAAACTGGATCTGCGGCTTCTGGCCGTAGCCGAGCGCGGTGTAGGTGTCCCACATCTCGTGCGGGGTCATCTTCTGGGCGATCTTGAGCGCGCCCACGTTGCTCGACTTCTGGATCACGCCCTCGACCGTCAGCGCGCCGTAGTTGTGGGTGTCGCTGATGGTGAAGCCGCCGATCTGGTAGCGGCCCGGCGCGGTGTCGATCACCGTCGACGGCTTCACGCGGCCGGCTTCCAGGGCCATGCCGACCGTGATGGGCTTCATGGTCGAGCCGGGTTCGAAGGTGTCGGTGAGCGCGCGGTTGCGCAGCTGCTCGCCGGTGAGGTTCTGGCGCTTGTCGGGCACGTAGCTCGGGTAGTTGGCCAGCGCCAGCACCTCGCCGGTGGTGGAGTCGAGCACCACCACGCTGCCGGCCTTGGCCTTGCGCGCGATCACGGCATCGCGCAGCTTCTGGTAGGCGAAGAACTGCACCTTGCTGTCGACGCTGAGCTGGATGTCCTGGCCGTCGAGCGGCGGCACCAGTTCGCCCACGCCCTCGACCACGCGGCCCAGGCGGTCCTTGATGACGCGGCGCGAGCCGGCCTTGCCCGCCAGTTCCTTGTTGAACGCGAGCTCGATGCCTTCCTGGCCGCTGTCTTCCACGTTGGTGAAGCCCACCACGTGCGCCGCGGCCTCGCCCTCGGGGTACTGGCGCTTGTATTCCTTGCGCTGGTAGAGGCCCTTGATGTTCATCGCGGCGATCTGCTTGGCGATGGGTTCGTCGACCTGGCGCTTCACCCAGACGAAGGTCTTGTCCTCGTCCTCGAGCTTCTTGTCGAAATCCTTCTGCGGCATCTCGAGCAGCTTGGCCACCTGCTTGAGCTTGGCGCGCACCTCGGGGTCGTCGCGCTCGATGTCTTCGGGAATGGCCCAGATGCTGGGCGCCACCACGCTGGACGCGAGGATGAGGCCGTTGCGGTCGAGGATGCGGCCGCGGTTGGCCGGCATCTCGAGCGTGCGCGCGAAGCGCACCTCGCCCTGCCGCTGGAAGAAGCTGTTGTTGAACACCTGCACGTACGCGGCGCGGGCGGCCAGCATGACGAAGCCGAAGGCGATGCCGGCCACGATGAACTTGCTGCGCCAGACCGGCGTCTTGCTCGCGAGCAAGGGGCTGGTGGTGTAGCGCACGCTGCGGTTGCCCCGGGTCATCGTGCGGCCCTCGCTGCGGTGGCGGGCTTGGCGGCCGGCTTGGCGCCCGCGGGCGTGGCCGGCGGCAGCGGCGCCACGGCCGGGATCACCGAGCCGTCGGGCCGCACGTACTGCGTGATGGCCGGGGAGGTGGTGCGCATCTGCAACTGCTCCTTGGCAAGCTTCTCGACGCGCAGCGGCGTGGCCTGTGCGCGCTTCTCGACCTGCAGGCGATCGCGGTCCAGCTCCAGGCGGCGGGCTTCCTGCTGCACGCGGTCGAGCTCGGTGTAGAGCTGACGCGACTGGTACTGCGTGTGAACGAGGTACAGCGCCGTGGCAATCACAGCCAGCAGGAGCAGCAGGTTGATGCGGGCCATGGTTAAAGAAGCTCCCCCAGGCTGCGCCACTGCGTGGCTGCGCCTTCCCCCTCGCAAGCGAGGGGGCGAGCGCCTTCGGGCGGCCGGGCGGCGCTCATGCGGCCTCCGTGCGTTCGGCCACGCGCAGGATGGCGCTGCGCGAGCGCGGGTTGCCGCTCACCTCGGCCTGGGACGGCTTGATGCGCTCGAGCGCGTTCAGCTTCATCACCTTGGGGGCGGCGAAGGGCGCGCGGCGGTCGTAGACCTCCTTCGAGTGCTTGGCGATGAACTGCTTGACGATGCGGTCTTCCAGCGAGTGGAAGCTGATCACCGCCAGCCGGCCGCCGGGCTTCAGCACGGAAAGGCTCGCTTCTAGCGCCTGTTGCAGCTCTTCAAGCTCGGCGTTGATGAAAATCCGAAAAGCCTGAAATGTGCGCGTTGCAGGGTTCTGGCCCTGCTCGCGGGTTTTGACCGTGCCAGCCACGAGCTCGGCCAGTTCGGTGGTGGTTGAAATTGGGCCCCGTTCTTGTCGGCGAGCAACAATCGCCTTTGCAATCTGAACAGCAAACCGTTCTTCGCCATAGTCACGGATCACCTCTGCAATCTGCTGGAGTTCGGCCGTTGCCAGCCACTCGGCCACGCTCTCGCCGCGCGTGGTGTCCATGCGCATGTCGAGCGGGCCGTCGAAACGAAAACTGAAACCTCGCACCGGGTTGTCGATCTGGGGCGAGCTCACGCCCAGGTCCATCAGCAAGCCGTCGACGCTCGCGTCGGGCAGTTCGCCCAGCGAGCGGAATCCCTGGTGGCGGATAGAAAAACGCGCATCGGAGATGCGCGCTGCTTCGGCCACTGCTTCCGCATCCTTGTCGAATGCGATCAGCCTGCCTTCCGGCGCCAGCCTGGAGAGGATTGCACGCGCATGCCCTCCCCGCCCGAAGGTGGCGTCCACGTAGGTGCCGGTTGCCGCCGTGCTGCCGGAAAGAAGGGCTTCCACCGCTTCGTTCAGCAAGACGGTCGTATGGGTCCATGGGGTAGTCACGTGAATCCTCAGAACGCGAAGTCCTGAAACACATCCGGCATCTCGCCCTGGGTGGCCTCGGCCTCCTTGGCCTCGTACGTGGCCTTGTCCCAGAGTTCGAAGTGGTTGCCCATGCCCAGCAGCAGCGTCTCGCGCGTGATGCCGGTGGCCGCGCGCAGCTCGGGCGACACCAGGATGCGGCCGGTGCCGTCCATCTCGACGTCCATGGCGTTGCCCAGGAAGACACGCTTCCACCACTGCGCCGACATCGGCAGCGCGGCGATGCGCTCGCGGAATTTTTCCCATTCGGGACGGGGGAACACCATCAGGCATCCGTGCGGATGCTTGGTGATCGTGAGCTGGCCGCCTGCCGTGGCGCTCAGGACGTCACGATGCCGGGTCGGCACGGAGAGCCGCCCCTTGGCATCCAGACTGAGCGATGAAGCGCCTTGAAACACGACCACGAAACCCCTGTGTTGGGAGTGCTGCGGCACCCGAAGGGGGCACTACCCGCACTTTTTCCCACTTAACTGCACTTTTTTGCACTGTAGCAGGAAACACTTCGGACGCAACTGGCCGTTGGGGGTATTTTTTGTAATGGAATCAACGACTTAGCACCGATTCCAAATCCGTGGAATCGGTGAATTTCGTTGAGAATTAAGTACTTAGCCCACGCAGTGAAAGTGATGCGTGAAGGATTCCCCCGTTACAGGGGGGAACCAAAGGGCGGCTTCAGAGGATGAAGCGCGAAAGATCTTCGTCGTGACTTAGTGCCGCGAGGCGCTGGTCGACATAGGCGGCATCGATGCGGATCGACCGGCCTTCGAGGCGGGTCGCGTCGAAGCTTACCTCATCCAGCAGGCGCTCCATCACCGTCGACAGGCGGCGTGCGCCGATGTTCTCGGTGCGCTCGTTCACCTCGAAGGCGATGGTGGCCAGCCGGTTCACGCCCTCGGGGGTGAAGTCGAGCGTCACGCCCTCGGTGGCGAGCAGCGCCTGGTACTGCTTCACGAGCGACGCGCGGGTCTGCGTGAGGATGCTCTCGAAGTCCGACACCGAGAGCGACTGCAGCTCGACGCGAATGGGAAAGCGCCCCTGCAGTTCCGGGATCAGGTCGCTCGGCTTGCTCAGGTGGAAAGCGCCGCTCGCGATGAACAGCATGTGGTCGGTGCGCACCACGCCGTACTTGGTGGTGACGGCCGTGCCCTCCACCAGCGGCAGCAGGTCGCGCTGCACGCCCTGGCGCGACACGTCGGAGCCCTGCGCTTCGCTGCGCGTGGCGACCTTGTCGATCTCGTCGATGAAGACGATGCCGTTCTGCTCCGCATTGGCGATCGCCTGCGTGCGGATCTCGTCCTCGTTGACGAGCTTGGCGGCTTCTTCGTCGATCAGCAGGCGCATCGCCTCGCCGATCTTGAGCTTGCGGGTCTTGCGCTTGCCCTGCCCCAGCTGGCCGAACATGCCGCGCAGCTGCTCGGTCATTTCCTCCATGCCGGCCGGGCCCATGATTTCCAGCGGCGTGCGCGTCTCGGCGAGATCGAGTTCGATCTCCTTGTCGTCGAGCTGGTGCTCGCGCAGCTTCTTGCGGAAGGCCTGGCGCGTGGGATTGGGAGCGTCGAGCGCCGGGGTCGTGCCGTCGGCGCCGCGCGCCGGGGGCAGCAGCACGTCGAGGATGCGCTCCTCGGCGGCATCCTCGGCACGCACGCGCACCTTGGCGCTCTCGGATTCGCGCGTCTGCTTGACGGCGATCTCGGCGAGGTCGCGGATGATGGAATCGACGTCCTTGCCCACGTAGCCCACCTCGGTGAACTTGGTGGCCTCGACCTTGATGAAGGGCGCATCGGCCAGCCGTGCAAGGCGGCGCGCGATCTCGGTCTTGCCCACGCCCGTGGGGCCGATCATGAGGATGTTCTTGGGCGTGATCTCGTGGCGCAGCTTGTCGTCGACCTGCTGGCGGCGCCAGCGGTTGCGCAGGGCGATGGCCACTGCGCGCTTGGCCGCCGGCTGGCCGACGATGTGGTTGTCGAGCTCGGAGACGATTTCCTGGGGGGTCATGGACATGGTCAGAGCGCTTCCACGGTGTGGTTCATGTTCGTGTAAATGCAGATTTCTCCGGCGATCGCCAGCGATTTGCGCACGATCTGCTCGGCCGAAAGCTCGGTGTTCTCGATCAGCGCCTTGGCCGCCGACTGGGCATACGCGCCGCCGGAACCGATGGCGATCACGCCGTCCTCGGGCTCCAGAACGTCGCCGTTGCCGGTGATGATGAGAGAGGTGGTGGCGTCCGCCACGGCCAGCATGGCCTCGAGCTTGCGCAGCACGCGGTCGGTGCGCCAGTCCTTGGTGAGCTCGACGGCCGCGCGGGTCAGGTGGCCCTGGTGCTTTTCGAGCTTGGCCTCGAAGCGCTCGAAGAGCGTGAAGGCGTCGGCGGTGGCGCCGGCAAAGCCGGCCAGCACCTTGCCGTGATAAAGCCGGCGCACCTTGCGCGCCGTGCCCTTGATGACGATATTGCCGAGAGTGACCTGCCCGTCCCCGCCGATGGCGACCTGGTCGCCTTGGGGGGTCTTGCGGCGCACGCTCACGATGGTGGTGCCGTGAAACTGTTCCATCGAAGCCATCTGGGGATGGCAAGAGGCAATGCAACCCGCGGCAAGGCCGCCCGGCGCCTTAGTTTTTCCTAACCGCGACCGTGGCGTGATCGGTAATGCCTACCAGCGTGAACAGCGCGGCGATGAGCCGGTGCGCATCGACGAACTGCACGCGCTCGCCGTTGGCGTCGCGCGTGCGCACCCAGCTCAGCAGCGCGCCGGCGGCGGCCAGGTCCATGCGCAGCAGCGCGGCACAGGAAATGACGGGCGCCGAGGTGTGGCGCAGGTCGTTGTCGAGCCGCTCCCAGCTCGACAGGGACTCGCCCCTCAGGTCGCCCGCCAGCGCGGCGAAACCGCTGTCGGTGGACGGAAAGCTCTCGGAATCGCCCCCGACCGACAGCAGCGACCACACCGAACTGGGGCGGCTCGCCGGCGGCGCGGCCAGCGAGGCGCATTCGCCGCGCGGGTCTTGCCAGGAGGGCGGCGAAACCTCGTAGGTGATGCAGTAGTTGAGCGCCACCAGCTCGAAGTCGTCGGGCAGGTGCATCATGCGCAGCGCCGCGAGGTGCAGCTGCCACCAGACGTCTTCGGTGCTGCGGTCGTTGTTGGGCGCGGCCTCGGACAGCACCGCCAGCAACTGGGCGGAGCCCATGAAGCGCAGTTGCACCGGCGAATCGGCCCAGTGGGTGAACAGCACCCGCAGCGGCGCGGCGGCATCGGCGCCGATGGTGTTCAGCGCGCGCCAGTCGAGCGTCCAGACCGAGCCGGCCTTCGAGAGTGCGCGCGTGAGCTCCACCAGGCCTTCGCGCCCCAGGTGCGTGGGCGACACCCAATCGGCGTGCGCGGTGGCTTCGGAGACGGCGCCTGCCTCTTCGCTGGCGGCCACGGCCTTGACGCTGCGGGCCAGTTCTTCGAACGAAACCCAGTCGGGCCCCATGCGCCGCATGCGATGCGCATAGCGCATGCGGGCGGCGGCGAACTTGGCGGCATCGCCGGTTGCGCGGTACAGGTCGAACAGGGCACGCCAGCGGCTGTCGTCACGCTCGGCGGCGGGGCTGCCCTCGGCTTCCGTGGCGGGGGCACTCTCCGAAGCCAGGGCCTGCAGCAGGATGGCTTCGGCGCCGGTGTCGTCGCCATGCGCGAAGCGGATGACGGCCTCTTCGAGCGCGCCGTCGTGCGCCAGCCGCGACAGGGGCGCTGGCGCCGCGCCCGCGGCCATCGCCGGCGCCTCCCCGGCCGGCGCCGCCGCGACGGGCGCGCCAACGCTGTCGGGCCGGTCGGTCTGCGTATCGGGCGCGTCGGAACCGACGGGCGGCAGGGTCTCGGCGCCGGCGTCGGGCGGCGGATTGCCCAGCGGCTCGCCGTTCGGGCCGCGTCCCTTCCACCACTGCTGCGACATCTGCTGCTCGATCTCGTCGATCTTCTTGAGCGTGAGCGCGCGGCCTTCGAGCTTTTCCGAAGAGCTGTTGAGATTGAACGACGACGGCGTGACGGTAGGGTCGAAGGCGTGGGCTGCAGCCTCGCGCTGGCGCAGCTTGCGCAGCATGTCGAACTCGCGGCGGCGCACGAAGTCGTTGCGCTGGCGCCGTTCGATCATCTCCTTGAGCATTTCCCTGTTGTAGGCCTGCTCGGGCAACGAAGAGTCCGACTGGGCGGGCTCGTCCAGTTCCGACCAATCCTTCAGCGGATTGCGGACAAACTTGGCCACCTTCGAAAAAAGGCGGCCCGACTCTTCCTTTGCCATTCGACGAAAGCTTGCGGACGGGGGGTTCTTGCGACCTTGTTCCCGATCAGTCCCCGAACATCTTCTGCTTGAGTTCCCGGCGCTGCTGCGCTTCGAGCGACAGCGTGGCCGTCGGGCGGGCGAGCAGGCGGCCGACGCCGATGGGTTCGCCGGTTTCGTCGCAGTAGCCGTAGTCGCCGGCGTCGATGCGCTGGATCGACTGCTCGATCTTCTTGAGCAGCTTGCGCTCGCGGTCGCGGGTGCGCAGTTCGAGGGCGTGTTCTTCCTCGATGGTGGCGCGGTCGGCCGGGTCGGGCACGACCACGGTGTCCTCACGCAGGTGCTCGGTGGTCTCGCCGGCGTTCTCGAGGATGCCGCGCTTGAGTTCTTCGAGCTTCAGGCGGAAGAACGCCATCTGCTTTTCGTTCATGTACTCGTCGTCGGGCATGGCGATGACTTCGGCGTCGCTCAGCTCGTTGGCGGACTTGGTCTTCCAGTTGTTGACCAGCTTCGGGTCCTTCTTCACGGCCAGGGGCGGCGGCGGCACCAGCGCGGTGGAGGGCGCCTGCGAGAAGCTGGACTTGGCGGCGGTCGATGCCACCGATTGCGGCATCGAGGGAACGGTCAATTGCGACAGCCGGGACACGCGGCCACCACGCGCAGCGGGAGCGGGCGTGGCGGTTTGGGCGGGAATCGAGGGTGTCGCCGGGGCGGAAGTGGAGGCGGCAGCCGTTTTTTTCATGGGGATCGGGGAAGCAGAAGGAACGGCAGCAGGGCGGCCGACGGGTTTGGATGACGAGGTACCCGCGCCTGCGCTCTTGGTTGCGGCAGTTGCAGGCTTGGCGGATTTCTTGGCAGCGGTCACGGCTTTGGCCGGTGCTGCCGCGGTCTTTTTGGTCGGCGCGCTTTTCTCTTTCGCCGCGGGGTCCGGCACTGCGGCGGAAACCTTTTTTGCCGCAGGTGCAGCCTGCTTCGCAGCCGCCACCTTCTTTGCGGCGGGCTTGGTTGCTGGCGTGGCCTTGGCGGCGGGTTTCTTCACGGTGACTGGCTCCTTGGTCGAACTGGAACGCGCTTTCACTGGGTGTCTCCTCCCATGGGAACCGATTGCGGCTTTCAGGCCGCGCCGGCTCCACGTTGTCGGGGTGCCCGCCAACGGCGAACCCCGGGGTTATACCCCCGAAAGCCCACCAGAAACGTGCGGCGCCCCGTGCCGGATGCCACATCCCGTCCGCTGGGACGGGGTGTGGCTGCCGGAACAGGCGCGCGATTGTATAGAGAACTCGAAAGCGCGGGCGATGTGTCCGGCTGCCGGTCGCGTCCATTAGCATCGCGCGGCGCCGCTGGAGGGGGTGGCGCTGGCCGGCCATTGCCCTTTGGGCGGCGCGGGCCATCCGATCATTCGACAAAAGAAAGCAAGTCTTGAGCAAGAAAGCAGCAGTATTGGGCGTCCTGGCCGCAGCCATCGCGGTCGCCTACGGTGGCAGCACCTGGTGGGCCGGTTCGCAGGTCAAGTCGCGTTACGACACCGCATTCGAAGAACTACCGAAGCAGACCGCGCTGGTGCGGGTGGTCGAGCGCAGCTACGACCGCGGCTTCCTCGGTGCCGTGAGCACCGTGACCCTCGAAATCGGCTGCGCGCCCGACGCCGCAGCGGCTGCCGCCGCGCAGAAACCCGCCGCCGGCGAGGAACCCGAGGAAGAGCCGGAGGAAGAAGCCGAAGCCGCGCCGCCCAAGCCGCTGCGCTTCACCATCCGCGACACCATCCACCACGGCCCGCTGGCCGGCGGCACGCTCGCCGCGGCCACCATCGACAGCGAACTGGTGCTCGACGCCAAGACCCAGGCCGACGCGAAGAAGCTGTTCGGCGAGGCCAAGCCGCTCACGGCCCGCACCAAGGTCGCCTTCAGCGGCGCCTTCACCAGCGACCTGAACGTGGCGCCCGCCAGGCTCGCCGAAGACGGCAAGGGCCAGATGGCGTGGCAGGGCGCTCAGCTGCGCATGGACGTGAACGCCGCGCGCACCCAGGTGCGCTACGACCTGACGATGCCTGGCTTCGACTTCAACGACACCCGCAGCGGCCTGACCATGAAGATGGGCAAGCTCACGGCCAAGGCCGACATGGACAGCAGCGCCGGCTGGTTCCTGGCCACCGGCAAGACCGAGGGCCGCCTCGACACGCTCGAATTCGCCGCGCCCAAGGGCCTGGGCGCCGGCGACGGCGACGACACCACGCCGCGCAAGCCGCTGCCGACCGTGCTGCTGCAGGGCATCGACCTGGTGGGCGGCGCGAGCATCAAGGACGGGCTCTACGCGTCCGAAGGCACCCTCAAGGGCGCCGGCAAGATCGGCGCCACCAGGATCGACAGGTTCGAGCTGACCAGCAGCGCGCGCCGCATCCATGCCGCCGGCTACAAGAAGCTGGCCGACGCCTGGATGCAGTCGAGCGCCGCCAACGGCTGCGGCAAGGGCGGCAGCAAGGCTTCACAGGCCGCCATGAGCGCGCTGGTGGAGCAGCTCTCGCCGGACCTCAAGGCCATGGCCAAGTACGGCCCCGAAGCCGGCATCGACAAGGTGCTGGTCGAAATCGACGGCAAGCGCGGCGAACTCGGCTACACGGCCAGCATGGCCGGCGTGACCGACGAGGACCTGCAGCTGCCCGGCACCGCGCTCCTGCTCAAGCGCGGCGTGCTCAAGGCCAATGCGCGCCTGCCGATGCAGTGGATCGAGAAACTGGCCGCAACCGGCGCCGAGAGCGGCCAGACGCCCCCGCCCGAAACCGTGGCGCTGCTGGTCACCCAGGGCGAGCAGAGCGGCTTCGTGAAGCGTGACGGCGACGACGTGACCGCCCAGGTCGAGTTCAGCGACGGCAACCTGAAGGTCAACGGCAAGCCGCTGGGCGGGCTGGGCAAGTAGCAGGGTATGTCTCCTTCCCCCAGCGGGGGAAGGAGCAAGTCAGGGCTTCAGACCAAGCACTGCTCCAGGCCCTGCTCCAGGATCTCGCGCGGCAGCTCGATGCCGATGAACACCATGCGGCTCTGGCGCGCCTCGTCCTTGCCCCACTCGGGGCCCAGGTCGCTGCCCATGAGCTGGTGCACGCCCTGGAAGATCACCTTGCGCTCGGTACCCTTCATGTTCAGCACGCCCTTGTAGCGCAGCATGCGAGGGCCGTAGATGTTGACGATCGCGCCCAGGAAGTCTTCCAGCTTGGCCGGGTCGAACGCACGGTCGGCCTTGTAGACGAAGCTCTTCACGTCGTCGTCCGTGTGGTGATGGTGGCCGTGCCCGCCTTCGTGCTTGTGCGAGGGATGGTCGCAGTGCTCGCCATGCGCGTGGTCATGGTCGTGATGGTCGTGGTCGTCTTCCTTGAGGAAGTCGGGGTCGATGTCCAGCTTGGCGTTCAGGTTGAAGCCGCGCAGGTCGAAGATGTCCTTCAGCGGCACGTCGCCGAAATGCGCCTTCTGCTGCGGCGCGCGCGGGTTCATGTGCTTCAGGCGGTGGATGAGCGCCTCGGTTTCTTCGGCCGACACCAGCTCGCTTTTGCTGATGAAGATCTGGTCGGCAAAGCCCACCTGGCGGCGCGCTTCCTGGCGGTCGTTGAGCTGCTGCGGCGCATGCTTGGCGTCGACCAGCGTCAGGATCGAGTCGAGCAGGTAGCTCTCGGCGATCTCGTCGTCCATGAAGAAGGTCTGCGCCACCGGGCCGGGGTCGGCCAGGCCGGTGGTCTCGATCACCACGCGGTCGAAGTCCAGCAGGCCCTGGCGCTTCTTGGCGGCCAGCAGCTGCAGCGCCTCGCGCAGGTCTTCGCGGATGGTGCAGCAGACGCAGCCGTTGCTCATCTGCACGATCTGCTCCTTCGACTCGGTCACCAGGATGTCGCTGTCGATGTTCTCTTCGCCGAACTCGTTCTCGATGACCGCGATCTTCTGGCCGTGGGCCTCGGTCAGGATGCGCTTGAGCAGCGTGGTTTTGCCAGAGCCGAGAAAGCCGGTGAGGATGGTCGCGGGAATGAGGGCCATGTGGGAGTGCTCCGGAAGCGGAAAACAGGAAAAGGGGCGGAAAAAGACTTGGCAGGCAGTTTAGCCAATGCCACTGAGTTGCGTTGCCGGCAGGGTCAAGCCGGCTTGCGGACCACCACCAGGCCCTTCAGGTACTCCCCTTCCGGGAACTCGATGGTCATCGGATGGTCGGGCGCCGCGCCCAGCCGCTCGGCGATGTAGCCGTCCACGCCCGCGTCGATCCCGGCCGAGGCCACGATCTTGTGGAACAGGTCGGCGCTGATGCCGCCCGAGCAGGAGAACGTGAGCAGCACGCCGCCCGGCTCCAGCAGCTTGAGCGCGAGCCGGTTGATGTCCTTGTAGGCCCGCGCCGCGCGCTCGGCATGCGCCGCCGTGGGCGCGAACTTGGGCGGGTCGAGCACGATGGCGTCGAAGGTGCGGCCCTGGTCGATGAACTCGCGCAGCACCGTGTTCACGTTGGCGTCGAGGAATTCGGTCTCGATGCCCTGCCCCTCGAAGCCGTTCAGCGCCAGGTGGCCGCGCGCGCGCTCCAGCGCCGGCAGCGACGAATCGACCGACACCAGCTGCGCGCCCTGCAGCGCGTTTGCGGCCTTCAAGCCCGAGAGCGCCGCGACGGTGAAGCCGCCCGTGTAGCAGAAGCAGTTCAGCACGCGCCGGAAGCGCCGGTGCTGCGCCAGCTCGGCAAAACGCTGGCGGCTGTCGCGCTGGTCGAGGTAGAAGCCGGTCTTGTGGCCGGTCGCGATGTCCAGCGACAGCTGCCAGCCGTGCTCGCGAATGACGATCTCGGTCGGCCCGTCGCCGCGCAGCCAGCCGGTGACGGGCTTCAGGCCTTCGCGCTCGCGGCCGCTGGCGTCGGAGCGCTCGTAGAGCCTGGAAAGGCCCGTGGCCTTGAGCAGCGCGTCGGCCAGCACGTCTTTCCAGCGCTCCACGCCGGCCGACAGAAACTGCGCCACCAGCGTGTCGCCGTAGCGGTCGACGATCAGCCCCGGCAGGCCGTCGGCCTCGCCGTGCACCAGCCGCACGCCGTCGCTCTGCAGGTCGAACAGGCCGCGCGCGGCCACGGCGCGGGCGCACACCGACGCGAGGAAGGCGGCGTCGATGCGCTGCGTCTCGACGAAGCTCCAGGCCCGCGCGCGGATCTTCGAGACCGGGCTGAACGCGGCCCACGCCAGGAAGGCGCCGTCGTGCGACTCGACGCGCACCGTCTCGCCGGAATCGGCACCGCCGCGCGCGATGGCGGATTCGAAGACCCAGGGGTGGCGGCGCTGCATCGAGCGCTCTTTGCCGGGTTTGAGGCGAAGGGTTTTCATTGGTTGTTCTTGCTTACTTGTCGTTCTCTGGCTTGGCTTTCGCCCTGGGATGCGCTGCGTCGTACACCTTGGCCAGATGCTGGAAATCCAGCCGCGTGTAGACCTGCGTGGTCGAGATGTTGGCGTGGCCGAGCAGCTCCTGCACCGCGCGCAGGTCGCTGCTCGACTGCAGCACGTGGCTGGCGAAGGAATGCCGCAGCATGTGCGGATGCACCGGCGCCGCGAGGCCGGCCTTGAGGCTGCGTTCGCGCAGCAGCTTCCACACCGCCTGCGACGACATCCGCACGCCCTTGGCGCTGATGAAGAGCGCGGCGGCGGCCTGCGGGTCGCGCAGGTGCGAGGTGGCCAGCGCAGCGCAGTCGCCGCGCACCGCGAGCCAGTCGCGCACCGCCTCCGCCGCCTTGCTGCCCATCGGCACGATGCGGCGCTTGCTGCCCTTGCCGAGCACGTTGGCGTCGCCCGCATCCAGGTCGACCCAGCTGCGCGCCGTGCTGCTCGCCTGCGCGTCGAGCCCCGTGAGCTCGCTCACGCGCAGGCCGCAGCCGTAGAGCATTTCGACGATGGCGCTGTCGCGCGCCTCGGTCCAGGGGTCGGCCTCGGGGTCGTACAGCTCGGCCAGGCGCACCGCGTCGTCCACGCCCAGGGCCTTGGGCAAGGGCTTGCCGGCCTTGGGCGCATGCACGTCCTGCACCGGGTTGAAGCCGACCAGCCCTTCATGGCCGAGCCAGCGGTAGAAGCTGCGCCAGCAAGACAGCACCAGCGCAATGCCGCGCGGCTCGCGCCCCGCGCCGTGCAGCTGCGCCATCCAGCGGCGGATGTGGGCGGTCTGCACGCGGTCCAGCGGCAGCTTCGCCTCGGCGGCGTGGTCGGTCAGCGACTTCAGGTGGAAGGCGTACAGCTCGACCGTGCGCGCCGCGAGCCGGCGCTCGACGCGCACATGCTCGAGGTATTTTTCGACCCAGCCGGAATCTGCGGAAACGGCCGGCGTCGCGGGCCCGGAGGGCTCAGAAGAGGAAGCCACGGAAGACATTGTTCACGATGGCCGCCGGCTCGCGCAACGCGCCTTTCGAAAACGGCCCCAGCGCGTTCCAGCAGGACGTGGGCGCCGCCGCGTACTGCACGTCGAAGATCCGGTCGAAACCGCTCATCTTCACCAGGCGCTCGACGCGCCACATGTGGAACGGCTCCGACACGATGACCACGCTGCGCACGCCGGCCGCCTCCAGCAGCGGGCGCGACAGCGAAAGATTCAGGCGCGTGGAGGTGGAAGCGGGCTCCAGCAGCACCGGCCCGGCGTAGCCCGCGGCCACGGCGCGCTCCTGCATCGCGATGGCCTCCGTGCGGCCGTCCTCGGAATCCACGCCGCCCGAGAAGGCGAGCTGCTTCACGAGGCCGGTCCTGGCCATCGCCACCGCGGTGTCGACCCGCCCCGACAGGCAGGGGTGCGGCTTGCCGTCCAGGTAGGCGCGGCTGCCGAGCACCAGGGCGGCGTCGGCCGCGCGCTGCGGCGGGTTGGCCAGCAGCGCTTCGGCCTGCCGCCAGATGAACGCGCCGATGGCCGCGTACACCAGCGTCCCGGCCAGCAGCCCGCCGAACAGCAGGACCTGCCAGGGCCGCCGCAACCAGCGCGGGCGGCTCAAGGACGCAGCCGCGACAGCCCGCCCGACGCCAGCTCGGCGATGCGCTCGAGGAAGTCGGTGCCCATTTCGGAGTTGAAGCGCTGCGCGTCGGGCGACGCCAGCACCAGCATCCCGAAGGCCGGCGACTCGGCGTCGGCGCGCAGCGGAATCAGCGCGATCGACATGGCCGACTGCGGCTCCGGCAGCCAGTTGGCCGCCTCGAAGCCCGAATTGAGCCCGCAGTACGGCGAGGTCAGCGAGGTGGCCAGCGCCTTCACGTCGTCGCTCACCCACTGGGCATAGGCCTCGTTGAGGTATTCGCTGCTGCAGTCCCACACCTTGATGGCCGTCTGCGGCACCAGGAACAGCGACTGCAGGTCGACCGCGATGCGGTACGGCAGGCTGCGCGGGTCGCGCGTGGTCAGCAGGCCGCTGGTCCAGCGCTGCAGGCGGTCGGCGATGACGACGTTCTCGGTGCCGTGGCGCACCATGTCCATCAGGCGATGCTCCAGCGCCTTGATCTTTTCGCGCAGCATCTCGGCCTGGCGCTCCTGCAGGCTCACCGCGCGGTTGCCGTGCGGGCTGGTGAGCTGCACCTGCGCCAGCAGCTGGGCATGGCGTTCGAAGAAGTCCGGCGTGTTCGCCAGGTAGTTGGCGATGTCGTCTTCGGTGATCGGGTTCATGGCGTTGGCGTCGTTGTTGTTCGTGAAGTTGGTCGTCATGACAGCTCCGGCACCTCGATGTCGCCCTCGAACACCGTGGTGGCCGGCCCCGTCATGAGCACCGGCTGGCCTTCGCCCTGCCATTCGATGGTGAGAATGCCGCCGTGCGTCTGCACGTCGACCCGGCGGTCCAGCAGCCCCAGGCGAATGCCCGCCACCACCGCCGCGCAGGCGCCGGTGCCGCAGGCCAGCGTTTCGCCGGCGCCGCGCTCGAACACCCGCAGCTTGATGTGCGCGCGGTCGACCACCTGCATGAAGCCCGCGTTCACCCGCTGCGGAAAGCGCGGGTGGTGCTCGATCTTCGGGCCCTGCTCGGCCACGGGAGCGGTGTCGACGTTGTCGACCACCTGCACCGCGTGCGGGTTGCCCATCGACAGCACCGCCAGCGCGACGATGGCGCTGTCGGCGTGCGTGCCGAGCGCGAGGTGCCAGGTTTGCCAGCCGCCGTCGGGTTGCGGGTCGAGCCCGGCCGTGTCGAACGGCACGCGTGCGGTGTCGAAGACCGGGGCGCCCATGTCGACCGTCACGCGGCCGTCGGCGCCCATGCGCGGCTCGATGACGCCGGCCAGCGTCTGCACGCGCACGGTGTCTTTTTCGGTCAGCTTGTGTTCGCTGACGAAGCGCATGAAGCAGCGCGCACCGTTGCCGCACTGCTCCACTTCGCCGCCGTCGGCGTTGTGAATGACATATTGGAAGTCGACCCCCTCGGCCGGCGAAGGCCGCACCGTGAGGATCTGGTCGGCGCCGACGCCGAAGTGGCGGTCGGCCAGAAAGCGGTATTGCGCGGCGCTGAGGCCCAGCGTGCCGCGCGTTTCGTCCAGCACGACGAAATCGTTGCCGGCTCCCTGCATCTTGGTAAAGCGGATTCGCATCCGGGGATTATCGCCACCGGCACTGTCCCTGACGACCGCGGGCCCAAGCCGCCTGCGCTACAGCGCCAGGAAGTGATGCACCTCGGGCTTCCCCGGCCCGATGTGAAAGCGCAGCGCCTCGCCCTGCAGGTCGGCGTCGGCCTGCGACACCCGGTGGTGCTGGCGCAGATGCTCCGCCCAGGATTCGACGAGGAACCACTCCATCACCCGCTCGGCGTCGGCCGTGTGCTCGTGCAGGCCCCAGGCGTAGGCGCCGTCGCGGCGGCGTTCGAGAGACAGGCGCTTCATCGCCTGCAGGAAGGCCGGGCGGTCGTCCTTGCGGATGCGGTATTCGATCTGGATCATCACCGGCCCGCGGTCGTGCGCCACCGGCTCGGCGAGCAAAGGCTCGGGCCAGTGGTTCGACGCCTGCAGGTCGGCCTCGCCGGAGGGCAGCCGCACGCGGTGGAACACCAGCCCGACCACCACCAGCCCCACGGCCCCCGCCACCAGCGTGGCCGGCACGCCGACCTGCTGCGCCACCAGGCCCCAGCCCAGGCTGCCGGCCGCCATCGCGCCGTTGAACACCGTGAGGTACACGGCCAGCCCGCGTCCGCGCACCCAGTTGGGCAGGATCGACTGGGCCACGCCGTTGAGCGTGGTCAGCGCAATGATCCAGCCCAGGCCCAGCAGCAACAGCAGCAGCACCGCCAGCCACCTCGGCGGCGCGAAGACCAGGCTGCCCATCACGGCGGCCGTGAGCAGCGCCGCCAGCAGCAGCATGCCGTCGGCGTCGAGCCGGGCACGCAGGCGCGGCATCATCAGCGCGCCGCCGATGGCGCCCGCCCCCACGGCGCCGAGCAGCACGCCGTAGAAGCCGGCGCTGCCGCCGAGCATCTGGCGCGCCACCAGCGGCAGCAGCGCCCACACCGAACTGGCGAACAGGAAGAACACCGCCGCGCGCAGCAGCACCACGTGCAGCTCCTTGCTGGCCCGCGTGTAGCGCAGGCCGGCGCGGAAGGCGCCGAGGAAGTTCTCCGACAGCCCGCTGTCGGCAGGCGCCGGGCGCTTCCACCACAGCAGCGCGGCGATCACGAACACATAGCTCAGCACGTCCACGCCGTAGGTGGCCGCCGCGCCGAAGCTCGCAAGGATCAGCCCGCCAGCCGCCGGCCCGATGGAGCGCGCGATGTTGATGCCCAGCGAGTTCAGCGCCACCGCGCCCTTGAGGTCCGAACGCGGCACCAGCTCCGGCACGATCGACTGCCAGGTCGGCCCCATCAGCGCCGCGCCGATGCCGCCCACGAAGGTCAGCACGATCAGGTATTCGACCGTGAGCGCGCCGGTGTGCGAGAGCACCAGCAGCGTGCCGCTGACCGCCGCCAGCACCAGCTGCACGAAGATCAGGAAGCGCCGCCGGTCGAGGATGTCCGAGAGCACCCCCGCCGGAATGGCGAGCAGGAACACCGGCAGCGTGGCCGCCGTCTGGATGAGGGCCACCGCGGTCGGGTTGGCCGACAGGTCGGTCACCAGCCACGAGCTGGCCACGTCGCGCATGAAGCTGCCGATGTTGCCGAGCACGGTGGCGGCCCAGAGCACCGCGAACACCGGCTGGCGCAGCGGCGCGAAGGCGCCGGACCGGGCCGCCGACGCAACCGCGCCATGAGAGGTGTCAGACATGGGCACGCTCCTTGAGGTCATGCCAGGCAACCAGCAGGAAGCCGCCGGCCAGGCCCAGGTGTTCGAAGAAGGCGTTGGCCGCCATGAAGCGTTCCTGCCCGAGCGGCATCTGCCAGAAGCGCAGCGCCACGAAGGTCGCCATCAGCGTGAAGCCGCCGAGCGCCAGCGCGCCCAGCCAGCGCAGCCGCCCCGCGAGGATCAGCGCCGAGGCGCCCAGCTCCAGCACGATGACCGCCACGGCCAGCGGGCCGGCGGGCGACAGGCCGAAGTGGTTCATCTCGGCGAGGGCCGCATCGAAGTCCATCGCCTTGTTCAGTCCGCCCTGCAGGTAGGCGGCGCACAGCAGCAGCAACGCGATCCAGCGCAGCGCGGGCGAGGTGGTCCAGCGCGTCGCCATCACACCGCCCAGCAGGCGCAGCCTAGCGCGCCCCAGAAGCTCTTGAGGTCGGCCACGGGCAGCTTGCTGCTCCAGGCCGTGGCGTGGCCGTGGCCGTGCACGTTGCAGTTGTTGGCGCAGCCGCAGGACATGGCCGCGTTGCGCAGAACCTTCTGCAGCGGCGCGCCCTCCTTCTTGTCGGCCCAGCCGGCGTAGCCGCCGAAAGTGCGCGCGGGCGACCAGTCGGGCATGGCCGGGGGCACCGAGCCTTCGTCGTGCGCTGCGAACACCCCGGCGCCGTAGACCACCTTGCCGCCCACCATCGTGAGCAGCGCCGTGGTGTCGGCGATGTCCGATTCGGCGCAGGCGAAGAAATCGCGGTCGGGCACCACCAGGTCGGCGAGCTGGCCGGCCTGGATGCGGCCCTTCTTTCGCTCCTCGTTCGAGAACCAGGTGACGTTCTCGGTCCACATGCGCAGCGCCTGTTCGCGGTCGAGCAGGTTGCGCTGCGGCGTGATCTGCAGGCCGCCCACGGTCTTGCCCGTGACCAGCCACGACAGCGACACCCACGGGTTGTACGAAGCCACGCGCGTCGCGTCGGTGCCGGCCGAGACCTTCAGGCCGCGCTCCAGCATGCGCTTGACCGGCGGCGTGGCCTCGGCCGCGGCGGCGCCATAGCGCTCCACGAAGTATTCGCCCTGGTAGGCCATGCGGTGCTGCACGGCCACGCCGCCGCCCAGGGCGGCGATGCGGTCCATCGACTTCTCCGAAATGGTCTCGGCATGGTCGAAGAACCAGTTCAGGCCGGCCAGCGGCGTGTCCCTGTTGACCTTCTCGAACACGTCGAGCGAACGGCTGATGGTCTCGTCGTAGGTGGCGTGCATGCGCCAGGGCCAGCGGTTCTGCGCCAGGATGCGCACCACGCCCTCCAGGTCGCCTTCCATCTCGGGCGCCATCTCCGGGCGCGGCTGGCGGAAGTCCTCGAAGTCGGCGGCCGAGAACACCAGCATCTCGCCGGCGCCGTTGTGGCGGAAGTAGTCGTCGCCCTGCTTGTATGTGGAGTTGGCGGTCCAGTTGAGGAAGTCTTCCTTTTCCTGCTTGGGCTTCTGCGTGAACAGGTTGTAGGCCAGGCGGATGGTGAGCTGGCCGTCGTCGGCGAGCTTCTGGATCACTTCGTAGTCGTCCGGGTAGTTCTGGTTGCCGCCGCCCGCGTCGATGGCGCCGGTCACGCCCAGGCGGTTGAGCTCGCGCATGAAATGGCGCGTGGAATTGAGCTGGTAGTCGAAGGGCAGCTTCGGGCCCTTGGCCAGCGTGGCGTAGAGGATGGCCGCGTTCGGCTTGGCCAGCAGCAGGCCGGTGGGGTTGCCGGCGCTGTCGCGCACGATCTCGCCGCCGGGTGGCGCGGGCGTGCCCTTGGTGTAGCCCACGGCGCGCAGCGCGGCGCCGTTGAGCAGCGCGCGGTCGTACAGGTGCAGGATGAACACCGGCGTATCGGGTGCGACGGCGTTCAGTTCCTCGATGGTCGGCAGGCGCTTTTCAGCGAACTGGTGCTCGGTGAAGCCGCCCACCACGCGCACCCACTGCGGCGCGGGGGTGATGGCCACCTGCCGCTTGAGCATGCCCATGGCGTCGGCCAGGCTGCGCACGCCGTCCCAGCGCAGCTCCAGGTTGAAGTTCAGGCCGCCGCGAATGATGTGCAGGTGGTTGTCGATCAGCCCCGGCAGCACGCGCTTGCCCTGCAGGTCGATCACGCGGGTGGCGCCGCCGGCCAGCGGCAGCACGTCTTCGGCGCGGCCGACACGGGTGAAGCGGCCGTCCTTGACGGCCACGGCGTCGGCCACCGGGTTGGCGCGGTCCAGCGTGGTGAAGCGGCCGTTGTGCAGGATCAGGTCGGGCGGGGTCGTCATGTTCTCAGCCATGGCGGGTTTCCTTGTTGGGGGTTTCGGCGGCGGTCTGGGCGGGCAGGCACTTCGGCAGTTCGCCGAACACATGCGGCTTGACCTGGTGGTGCAGCCACGAGGTGGCCACGGCGTCGGGCTTGAACACGCTCTTGATGAGCGGGGGGATCTGCTCGCCGAGCAGTATCCCCAGAAGCCCCACCAGGGCGATGACCGGCGGCGCCGGTGAGCGCACCTGGAACAGTGCGTAGATCACGCCGACCAAGAGGCCGAGCGCAAGCGACAGGACATAGGGCTTCATCTGGTTCACCCCGGCTTTCAGCCTTCGTGCGCGCCGAACATGGTCTTGGCGTAGGTCACGCCCAGGCCGTAGGCGCCGCCCACCTTCTTCGCGATACCGGTGGTCAGCTCATAGGTGTCGCCGCGGGCCCAGTCGCGCTGCAGCTCGAGCAGGTATTGCAGCGAGGTCATCGGCTGCGCGCCGGCCTGCACCATGCGCTCCATCGCGCGGTTGTGCGCCTCGGCCGACACGTCGCCGCAGGCATCGGCGATCACGTACACCTCGAAGCCCTGGTCCAGCGCCGACAGCGCCGGCCCGACGATGCACACGCTGGTCCACAGGCCCGACAGCACGATGCGCGGCTTGCCGATCTGGTTGACGCGATCGATCACGGCGGCGTCTTCCCAGGTGTTCATCGAGGTGCGGTCGAGCATCTTCTGGCCGGGGAACGCGTCGGTGATCTCGCTGAACATCGGGCCCGAGAAGCTCTTCTCGGCCACGGTGGTGAGGATGGTCGACACGCCGAAGCCGGCCGCCGCCTGCGCCACCAGCGCGGCGTTGTTGCGCAGGTTCACGGCGTCGATGGAATGCGTGGCAAAGGCCATCTGCGACTGGAAGTCGATCATCACCAGCGTGTGATCGGTGGGCGTGAGCAGCTTGGAACCGGCGGTGGGGGTGGCTTTGATGGACATGGAAAAGCTCCTGGGCTTGAGTTGACGTTCGATTGAATTCACAATTGCGTTCGGAGGGAATCTCCTTGGCATGGGCTGAATCATCGGGCTCCCACTCACTGTCATCGACGAAACTTTTCACCCTCAATGATCGAATTTTTCGATCTTTCTTTTTCGACAAGGACCGCCGCATGCTCAAACTCAGCCTGGAAGCCATCGAGGTGGTCGACGCCATCGCGCGCCACGGCTCCTTTGCCGCCGCCGCCACGCGCCTGAACAAGGTGCCCTCCACCATCTCGTATGCCGTGGGCAAGCTTGAGGAGCAACTCGGCATGCTGCTGTTCGAGCGCAACGGCCCGCGCGTCACGCTCACCGCCGCCGGCGAGGAAATGCTCAAGGAGGGCCGCTGGCTGCTCAGCGCCGCGAACGACCTCGAATCGCGCATGCGGCAGATCGCCACCGGCTACGAGTCGGAGCTGCGGCTGGTGCACGACTCGCTCATTCCCACGCAAGCGCTCATCGACGACATCCGCGCCTTCGAAGACCTGCGCTGCGGCACGCGGCTGCGCATCGGCTGCGAGGCGCTCACCGGCAGCTGGGAGGCGCTGCGCGAGGGGCGCGCCGACATCGTCATCGCCGCGGGCGACGGGCCGGCCGGCGGCGGCTACCAGGCGGTGACCGTGGGCAGCCTCGACTTCGCGTTCTGCGTGGCGCCTTCGCACCCGCTCACGCGGCTGGGCCGGCCGCTGCAGCGCGGCGACCTGCTGGAGTGCAACGCCATCGTGGTGGGCGACAGCGCGCGCACGCTGTCGGAGCGCACCGTCGGCCTGCTGGCCGGCCAGCCGCGCATCACCGTGCCGTCGATGCCCGCGAAGATCGCCTGCCAGGTCGCCGGCCTGGGCCACGGCTTCCTGCCGCGCGCCTGCATCCTGGGCGAGCTCAAGCGCGGCACGCTGGTCGAACTGCCCACCGAGGAACCGCGCCCGCCCGAAGCCTTCTGGCTGGCCTGGAAGACCGGCGCGCAGGGCCAGGCGCTGCGCTGGTGGCGCGAGCGGATGAACCGCACGCTGGTGCCGGCGCTGCTGCCGCGCTCGGCGTTCTGAGGATGAAGCCGATCGGCCCGCGGCGCGCGGCTCGTCAGTTCCCGGCCTTTCTTTTCTCGCTGCTCGTCTCCAAGCTGGCCGACCAGATCCTGCTGTTCCTGGTGCCGCTGGTGGTGTTCCAGGTGACGCAGGACGTGGCGTGGTCCGGCTATGCCTTCGCGGCCGAGACCTTTCCGCGCTTCCTGTCGTTCCCCGTCTGCGGCGCGCTGTGCGACCGGATCTCGCCGATCAGGCTGCTGCGCGGCAGCCAGGTCTTTCGCGCGCTGGTCTGCGTGCTCGGCGTGCTGGGCAACGAGGCGCTGGGCGGCATCGGCTGGCTGGTGGGCCTGTCTGCCGTGTGCGGCGTGCTGACCACGCAGGGCGTCATGGCGCGCGAAGTGATGCTGCCGCAGATTGCCGGCAACGGCCATGGCTTCGACAAGGTGCTGGCCTATGCGCAGACGGCCGAGCAGACCGGCATGGTGCTCGGGCCGCTCGTTGCGGCGGCGCTTTTTGCGTTCTTGCCCTGGCAGGCGGTGGTGGGCGCGGCGGCCGCCCTCTTCCTGCTGGCGGATGTCGCCACCGCGTACTGGCGCCGCGGCAACCCCATGCAGCTGCACGAACCGCAGGCCGCCAAGGGCCACTTGCTGCAGCCGATAAAGACCGCGCTCGGCCATCTGCTGCACTTGCCGGGCCTGCTGCGGCTGACCGGCCTCACGGCCGGCGTGAACCTGATGCTCGGCACCACGCTCGCTTCTTCCGCCGCGATGGTCACCGGGCTGCACCATCGCTCGGCCACCTACTACGCGGGGCTGCAGACGCTGGGCGCCGTCACCACCATCGCGATCCTGCTGAGCATCATCCGGGGGTCGTTCGCGCTGAAGAAGATGGGGCTGACCGCCTACCTGCTGATCTTCGGCGGCGGCCTGCTCACCGCCGTGAGCACCAGCCACTGGGGCTATGCGGCCGGCTTCCTGCTGGTGATCGGTTTCGACAAGATGTTCAGCATCTACATCCGCATCCACCGCCAGCGGATCATTCCGGCGCACGACTACGGCAAGACCACCGGCGTGATCGTGCTGCTGAACAACCTGACGCAGCCGCTCGCGGGCCTGCTGGTCGGCGCATTCGCCGACGCGGCGCAGACGCGCATGGTGATCTTCGGGCTGTGCATGCTGGTGGGCGCCATCGGCATCGCGGCCGCCCTTGCCAGCCGGCGCAGCAGCGCTACAGCACCTTGACCGCGCGCCCGATGAACTGGATCGGCCCGGTCGGACGGTCGATGGGCGAGCCGTTCTCGGGCTCCAGCGTGAGCTCGAACAGCTGGTTCGGCTCCAGCGGCGGCAGCTTGTCGATGGGAATGCGCAGCGTCTGGCCCTGCTTGACCAGCCCCAGCGACACCGGGCCGCGCCACTGGTCGGCCTTGGTCCAGAACTGAAGCGTCTTCTGCGGCGGCACTTCGACGGTGCCCAGCGGCACCAGGCTCAGCTGGCGCGACGACGTGGTCTGGATCACCCAGCCCGGCGATTTGTCTTGCGGGGCGACCAGCACCACCATGTACTGCGGCGTGGGCGCCGGCCGGGTGACCAGCACGGCCACCATCAGCGCCGCGGCTGCAAAGCCGCCGGCGGCAAGGCCGCGCCAGAGCTGCAGGTTGTTCCACCAGCTCGCGAAGCCCGATGCGCGCGCCGGCTGCCCGGCCTTCGGTGCGGCTGCTGCTGCAGCAGCAACACTGCCCAGCGTGCGCTCGATGCGCGACCACAGCGCGGGCGAGGGATCGGCCGGCGGCGCCAGCGAGGCCAGCGGCAGCAGCCGGGCTTCCCACGCCTGCACCGCATCGCGCAGCGCGGGCTCGTCGCGCATGCGGGCTTCCACCGCCGCGCGTGCGTTGGCCGACAGCGTGCCCAGCACGTATTCGCCCGCCAGCGCGTCGATGTCTTCGAAATTCCCGAAACTTGAAGAAGCGGTGCCGCTGCTCATGCCATGCACTCCCGCAGCGCGCGCATGCCGCGCTGGATCCAGGCCTTGACCGTGCCCAGCGGCGTCTGCAGCCGCTCGGCAATTTCGCCGTGCGAGCAGCCTTCCACATACGCATAGAGGATGCAGTCGCGCCGCGCCGGCTCCAGGCCGCCCAGGCAGCCTTCAAGCCTGCCGAGGTCCGCGCGCAGCTCGAACGGGTCGGCGGAAGTGGCATAGGCCGCGAGCGCGGCCTGGTCGTCGATGGCCTCGGCCGCGTCTTCGCTCACGTCCACCTGGCGTGCGCCGCTGCGCACCATGTTCAGCGCGGCGTTGCGCACCACGCTGTAGATCCAGCCCCGGCCTTCGCCGCGCGCGGGGTTGAAGGTTTCCGCGCGCTGCCAGATGCTGATGAAGGCGTCGTGCAGCACGTCTTCGGCCTGCTGGCGCTGGCGCACGATGCGCAGCGCCACGCCCAGCAGGTAGCGGCTTTCGCGCTGGTAGAGCTGTTGCAGGGCCTGACGGTCACCGCGTGCGCAGGCCATGAGGGTGGCGTCGTAGTCGAAGGGCGAGGTGGGTGGCGGGTTCTGCACGGCCCGATGGTAGTGGAGCCGGCGGCCCCGCCGCCGAATCGCCCCCCGATCAGGACGCCTTCCAGAAGATGTAGTCGGCTTGGTACTGCACCACCTGCTTCTGGCCCTTGGTGGCCGGCGTGCACGGCACGGCCGCCGGCGCCACGCCGCCTTGCAGCGCCACGCGCTGGATGTACGTGACGCCCGTCATGGCGCCGCTGCCCGTGGCCGGGTTGGCCTTCACCAGCTGGTACGGCAGGCTGGTCGGGCCCGAGGGCGCGACCGCCAGCTGCGTGGCCGTGAGCTTGGAGCCGTCCATCGACTCCCAGGTGGCCGGCGGGCCGTAGTACTTGCCGACCTGCTTGCCGCTGCGGTCCAGCAGCCTGGCGTCGGGGCCGACGAACACCCATTCCGTCTGGCCCGGGGCATTGGCCTTGTCGCGGCATTCGTAGGTGATGTCGCCCTTGCCCACCGTTTCCATCGCGACCTTGTTGCCGGCCGGCACCTGGATGGTGGGGGGCAGGCTGGACTGGTTGAAAGCGGGCGTCATCGACATCGAACCGCAGGCGGTGAGCACCGCGGCAGCGGCGGAAACAGCGCCGAGAACGGCGAGCGAACGGGCGGGACGGGAGGTGTGCATGGAATTTCTCCTGGGGTTGTAGAGGGTCAGCAGCTCCTCGCTGCTGAGGGGTCTACACGCCAGGGGCGGGTTTGGATGCAGCCTCGCGGAAAAAAATTTTTCCGACGCGCCAACCCCACCCCATCCCGGCCCTCCGAGCGGCCGGCGCACGTTCAGCGTTCTTTCAGCATCGCTTCAGCTTGTGCCAAGCCTGGGTTTCTATCGTGCCCCGAGGGCTGCTGCGTGGTGCGGCAGCCGACTTCGATCAGGGACGACATGAACTCTCGGCATTTGCATTCCTCGCCTCCGGCTTCCAACCGTCCATGCGGGCTGCGGCGGGCCTGGCGGCTGGGCCTTTGCGCCAGCGCCACCGCGGCGTTGGCGGCATGCGGCGGCAGCAACAGCGGCGGCGACATTGGCATCGGCAACTGGCTCGGCGGCAGCGGCAGCAACAGCGGCAATGTCAGCAGCGCGGGCGGCGGGCCGGAAAGCATCGCCCCTGGCGATAGCTACAAGGCCGAGATCCGCCGCACCGCCCATGGCATTCCGCACATCGAGGCCAGCGACGAGAAGGGCATCGGCTACGGCGTGGGCTATTCGTACGCGCAGGACAACTTCTGCGTGCTCGCAGGGCATTTCGTCACCGTGCGGGGCGAACGGTCCCGCTACTTCGGCGAAGGGGCCTTGCCCGCATCGGGACAGGGCACCCTGCCCGCCAATGTGACCTCCGACCTGTTCTATCGCCATCACAACGACGAGGCCAAGGTGCGCGCGGCCTGGAACGCCTACAGCGAACCGGTCAAGGCGATGTTCAAGGGATTTGCCGCGGGCTTCAACCGCTACCTGCGAGAAACCGGGGCACAGGCATTGCCGTCGAGCTGCAAGGGCGCAACCTGGGTGCGTGCGGTGGAAGAAGCCGACCTCGTGCGGCTGATGCGCGACTACGCGGCGCTCAATGGACTGGCCGACACCGCGCCACTGCTGGCCCAGGCTTCGCCGCCGCAGCGCGGCGGCAATGCCGCACAAGGCGCGCCGCAGATTTCCGGGGCGAGCGCGCTCCAGGCACTGGTGCAAAAGCCCAGCACGGGCAGCAATGCCATGGCATTGGGCAGCGACGCCACCGCCAACGGGCGCGGCATGGTGCTGGGCAACCCGCACTTTCCCTGGGCCGGCGTGCTGCGCCTGTACCAGCTGCACCTGACCATTCCCGGCCGCATGGACGTGATGGGCGCGAGCCTGCCCGGCCTGCCGATCGTGGGCATCGGCTTCACACGCGACTTTGCCTGGACGCACACCACGAACACGGCGGCGCGCCTCACCTTCCACCAGTTGCGCCTGGACCCCGCGGACCCCACGCGCTACATGGTGGATGGGCAAAGCAGGCCCATGGAGCGCAAGGTGTTCAAGATCGACGTACGGGAGCCCGACGGGCGCATCGCGGCACGCGAACACGCCTACTACACCACCGACTTCGGCACCGTCATCGCCCAGGGGCCGCTGCGCTGGGACAGCCAGCACGCCTACACCGTGCGCGATACCAATACGGACAACCACCGCCTGGCCGACCAGTGGCTGGCCATGAACCGGGCCCGCTCGCTCGACGAGATGAAAGACGCCGTGCTGCGCATCGTGGGCAACCCGTGGAACAACACCCTGGCGGCTGATGCCTCCGGACGCACGTTGTTCATGAGCGCAACGCCCACGCCGAATGTCTCCGCGCAAATGCTGGCCGACTGCCAGGCCACCGGCTCCGACGCGTTGAAGGACCTCCCCGCCCCCGTGCTGCGAGGCGACACGACGCGCTGCCAATGGGCGAACGACCCTGCCGCGCCGCAGGCGGGCATCTTTGCAGGCAAGGCTCTGCCGCTGCTGGAGCGCCACGACTACGTCCACAACTCGAACGACAGCGCCTGGCTGACCAACCCCCAGGCTCCGCTCGAGGGCTTCTCTCCGCTGGTGAGCATCGCGGGCTCCCGGCAAGGCTTGCGCACACGTCAGGGCTTGTCGTGGCTGCACACCGCCCTGCAGCCGCGCAACGGGCTGCCCACCCGACGCGTGTCGCAGGACCAGGTCGAGGCCATGGTGCTGGACAACCGCGTGTACCTCGCGGAGCTGGTGCTCGACGACATGCTCTCGCTATGCCCGGGCGGCAGCAAGTCGCCCGAAGCCACTGCCACTGCCGAGATGCGCCAGGCATGCGCGGCGCTCAGGTCATGGGACCGCACGGCAGGCCTGGATGCCGGCATCGGCTATGGGTACATGGAAGATTTCGCGCTGTCGTTCCTGCAGCAGAGCCCGGACGTCTGGCGCGTGGCGTTCGATCCCTCCGACCCCGTGAACACGCCGCGCGGCCTGCGCGTGGAACAGCCCGAGGTGGCGGCCCAGGTGCTTGCGGCCATGGAGGCCGCGGTGGGCAACGTCGCAGCCAGGGGCTGGACTGCGGACCGGCGCTGGGGAGACGTCCAGGGCGCCACGCGGGGTGGGCGGCGCATCCCCGTTCCCGGCGGACATGAGGAACTGGGCGTGTACAACATGATGATGAGCGTCGATGCCACCGGAAGCGGCCTGCGCGAAGCCGTGCACGGGACCAGCTACCTGCAGTCGGTAGGGTTCACGGCGGGGGGGCCGCGCGCGAGGGCATTCCTCGCCTACTCCCAGTCGACCGACCCCGGCTCCCCCTGGTTCGCCGACCAGACCGAGCGGTTTGCCCGCCGCGAATGGGTGGAACTGCCCTTCACGCGTGCGGAGATCGACGCGCAAAGAGATGTGACACTCAAAGTGATCGCCGAGTGAGCCTGCGGCCGTGGCCGGCCGGCTCGGGCGATCACGGCGGCGACGCAGTCCCATAACGATAGAAGGAGGAGCAGTCTTGACTCGACGAGTATTCGCGGCAACCTTTTGCGCAGGCCTTCCCGGGGTGATCGCAGTCGCATGGCTCGCAGTGCCCGAGATCCTGGCGGGCAAGGTACTGCCGCTGCCGATGTGGGTCGTGAGCGTGGCCTCGGGCATGCAGAGCGCCATGCTGCTGGCACTGGCGGCATACGCCGGTGCCAGGCTGGCACCCGGGGTCGGTTTGCAGGCGCCGGCATTGGCGGCGCTGGCCGGGTCGAGGCCGGCGTGGGGCATGCTTCGCGCACAGTGCCTTCCAGGCATCGTTGGCGGGCTGCTTGGCGCCGCGCTCCTCTGGTCCATCACGCGCCTCGCGGCCGACGCCGCCGGAGCGCTGCAGGGCGTGACGCTGCCGCCCGTCGTGCGCTTTCTCTACGGCGGCATCACGGAAGAAGTCCTCGTGCGCTGGGGCCTCATGAGCGCGATGGCCTGGGCCCTGTGGCGCGTTGCAGCACGGCGAGGGCGCGCCACGCCACCCGCGTGGATCTTCTGGGTGGCCATCGCGGGCAGCGCACTGTTTTTCGGCGTGGGGCACCTGCCGGCCGCCTTTGCCATGGCGGGCGCGCCGACTGCCGGCCTGGTGGCCTACATCGTCGGGGCCAATGCCGCATTCGGCCTCGTGGCCGGATACCTTTTCTGGCGGCATGGCCTGGAGGCGGCAATGATTGCCCACCTGCTGACGCACGCCGTGCTCCTGGCGGTGCAGCCATAGGGGCCGGCGCGACAGGCCATCACTCCCGAACCGACCTGGCCTGCAATGCTGCAGGCCTTCCTTGGCAGACTCCGCGCCGCTCCAGGAATCGAAAACCAGTGCCCGCGTGAAGAATTTCTAGCCAGTTGACAGTGGGCAACAGTGTCAACGCGCGCTTCCTCCTACAACTCCCGCACACAACAGGGAGGTTTCAGGATGATGCGCAGAGTTGTCTTGGTCGGTGATCCGCCGGCCGCTGGTGGAAGGGTGCTGCCGTACGACGGCCCGATGGTCGATTTCTTCGGGCACCGGCCCGCGCTGGTCGGCGGCAGGGCCTACTGCGAGGGATGCAACAGCGTCGGCATCATCGCCAAGGCAGGAGGGCCGCGGCGACCGCAGTTCATATCGGAGATGGCGCTGGAGGGGGATGTGGTGGTGTGCCACTGCCCGGTGCCGCAGCCGCTGCTGTCGGTGTTGCGGCAGTCGGCGGAATATGACGATGACGATTGGCATGCGGGCGGCGTGACGCCGAGTCAGACTGCGCCACCCGCTACAACGGCCGTGGCAAAAGATGCGGAGATGGCAGCCTTCAAGAAGACCGTCGACGCTCACGTCACACATCCTCCGGAAGCCGAGCAGACCGAGAACATCTGTCCGAATATGACAAACAAGGAATTTGCAACGCTGGCAATGAAGTTGCGCGACATGGCGGTCGACTACATCACGAAGAAGCGCTTGCCCGAACTGGAGCGTTGGGACAAAGCGGCGCAGGCTCATGTCAAAGCGTGGTTTGCCATCGCCGATCAGTACACCCGGGGGCACTTGCAGAAAGGCTTGGTCGAATGCGTGCGAGTGCTGAAATCTCTTGAGCCCAAGAATTTCGTCCGCTTTGTTGCGGGCGCCAAGCTGGCCACCTGCGTCATGGGCAGCACCTTCGGGGCGGATGCTGCCGCATGCAAATCGGACACGACAACTCACACCATCGCGATCGCCCTTCCCTTCTGCTACTACGAAGACAACGTGGTCAACTTTGACACCGGTGTAGTCATGGATGCCAACTCGCAGCTCGTGGTGCTGCTTCACGAAGTGACCCACTTCAACGACACCTTCGGATCGAATGACACCTGGAACGGGACAGCAAACTCAAGGCGGCGCGTGACCAGCGAAAACCACGCCGCCCTTCTTTCCAATGCCGACAGCATCGTGGCTTACACACTTGGAGTGCCATGAAAAGATATCGCCCAGCCATTTGGCGTATGACCGCAATCTTCTTGTCATTGGTTTCCACGCCCTCAGTTCACGCCTGCAGTCCGATGAAGGTCATTGGTGTGTACTTCGATCGCGACTCCGCGACCGTATCCGCAGCGCAGGTGTCGAGGCTTGCTAGCTGGATGGCCGACCTGCATGCGAGATATCCGAACCATGAATCTATCGACATCAGCGCTTCGGCAGAACCTGGCGAAAACTCTCCAAGCAACCTTGCAATGGCGCGGGCACGCAATGTTGCTCGTGTTCTCCGGGAAAACCTTCTGTTCGATGGAGCAAAGATCTATCTGCCGGAGCGAGGCCATGTACAAAAGTCTGCGTCCGCGTACCTCAAGGAGTTGGAGAAGAGCCAAGGCGTCAGGGTCGTGCAACTCGACTTTCTTCCTGCTTGTCCGCACGAATGTTCATGTCAGATAGGCGCCTTCGGAGAGCCGACAACACGACGCACGCGTTGAAAGGTCTTTTTCCCTTGCCCACCGAAGCCGAGCGGTTTGCACTTAGCTACCGAGAGAGGAAAAGTGCAGACCTCGTAGTCAACGACTTTGCGGCCATAAAGCTATGTCCGAACCTGAAGACCTCGAAACTGCCGGGCTGCAATCCCGGTCGGCCCGATGGTTGGAGCGTTGATGCGAGTGCAGCCCTACCTGGCTTCACACCGAGCACGGCGCCGAGCCGAGGCTTGAAAATGAAAGACTGCTGGCAATCCTTTCCGAGATGCCTCCTTGCATCTCTTGCTGTTCTGCTTGCGCCGACCACATGGGCTTGCAGCCCGATCAGAACCATCGGCATCGTGTTTGAGAGGAACTCGGCGACCGTTCCGGCCAAGGAGGTTCTCAAGCTCGCCAATTGGACGGCCATGCTCCGATTGCAGTATCCGAATCGAGAGTCGCTTTTTCTTTCAACGCAAGCGGCATTCGGCGAGCACGACGCGAGCAATCTAGGGGTGAAGCGCGCCAGGAACGTCGCGAGAGTCCTCAGGGAAGACCTGCAATTCGACGTGCGCGAAGTCGACTTGCCCACCAAAGGGTATGTCGCCGCCATCCCGGCCCCAGAGGGAAGCGACTTGGTGAAGCGCGTAAATATCGATTTCCTTCCGGCCTGCCCACACGAATGCCCGTGTCAAAAGGGTGACCCTCTCTACAAGCCGCCGGCCCTGCAAAGATGAAAGAGAAATTCGAGTGCACGCTGCCTCGCGCAAGATGGTTGTGTGCGGGCATCGCCCTCATCTGCACCGTCGCCTTCAAAGGTGCCATCGCATGCTCTTTTGGTGGGCTCGAACACGAAGTGCAGGTCGCGCCGGCCAGCACGCGCCTCGGTTCGGAGCAGGTCATCTCTCTGACAAACTGGTTCATCGAGCAGAAGGACACAAGCAGAGCGACACACGGCATATACCGCGCTGACATCTTTGCGTTCGCGATCAAGGGCGATGCCGATTCGTCGAGGAAAGCACATCTCCGCCTTGCCGAAATCGCAGGCCTTCTAAAGACGCTCAGCGACGGGACTTCTTTCGAAGTGGAAACCCATGTCGATGAACTCGAAGACCCGTCGACAAGACACCTGGAGCGCCTGGACAGGCTGCAAGCCACGGTTCAACCAGCCTGCGCCAAGACACGCTCATGCTGCAAGTGGATTGAAGGCCCCGCGGCATCGCCCAAGCAGCAGTGAGTGTTGGGCGTTTGACGCGGCCCAGGCTGCATGCCCTCGATCTCAACACCTCCGCATCAAGCACCGAGCCGGGACACACCAGTGCCGGAGGATTTCTACAAGGGAGAAACAATTCGATGATCAAGGTCTGGGCACGTGTTCTTCTCAACGTGCTGGCGTGGTTCCTCGCGATGCCGGCCATGTTCGTGGCTGTGGGGGCGCTGGGCCAGCGCAAGTTTCAGTCACTCTTCGAGAACATCGTTCCGATCACCGCCGCGATCCTTTTTGCATGGGCGGCCTGGATCTATTGGCGCTTCGTTCCGAGCACCCCTCGAATCTGGCAACGCATCGGCTATCTGGCTGCCTTTTTGCTGGGCATGTATCTGCTTGGAGCCGGCGCGCTGTGGGTGACCTTCTTGGTCATGCTGATGATCCACGGCGCTTAGCGGCCGCAGCCGCCGGCGCAGCACTGGGGAACGACTTCGAAGAGCCCTTGCACATCCAAGCCTCACCGCGCAGCCCGCGCGGGGACGATCAGCCGGCCAGACCGGCTACCCAAATGAGCAACGGACTCTTCGCTGCCGACTACCTCACGCGAGGTTCAGCTTGCGTCCTTGCAGCGCTTCGCGCACCGCGCCGGCCGCGAGGTTGATGGCGTCGATGCGCGCCGTCAGCGCGTCGTTGAGCACACCGAGCAAGGCGCTCAGCTCGGTGCGGCTGGGGGTGAGCTCCTCGCTGTCGTTCAAGGCGCTGGTGTCGACGAGCTTCCTGAGCGCGGCGTAGGCGCGCATCACGTCGTTGAGGTTTTCGGCGTCGTCGCAGGCTTGCAGGGCGAGGTCGTCGAGGTTGGGGGGTGCGGGGTCTGGAGCACGAGATTGTGCTGACGCGTGAGCAGATGCAGCCATGAAAGGCCTCCCAGGGGATTTTGGTTTGCTACAACCACCGCCCCCGCTTCCAAACGATGGCGGCAGCTCGAACAGGTTGGAAGACCGGAAAACCCCTTGAAGAGAAACCGGCAGGGCTCGCGCCCTCCCATTCGAGCCGCCTAAAAAAGCAGCGCGAACGAAAAAGCCGCAGACCATGTGCGGTTCCTGCGGCTCTCGTCGCAGGGGTTTTGGCGGGCTTCCAAACCCGATCGCGCTTTTTTTGCGCGACGGGGCAGTATATCCACAAGTCCAATATTCAGAGGGCGCTCTTTAAGATAGCGCAAAGGAGAAGAGGTCATGACTCAGCAATGGATTGGCAACATCCAAACGCCAGATGGATCATTTATTTCCATGCTCTGTATCGACAGGGACCGGCCATCTGAGGCGATGATTCATTGGTGGGGACCGCCAGATCAAGTTCCTGCCGCCGCTCTAGTAGAAATCGACTGGAGCGGTCAGGACCAAGCCACTCTAGTGCCCAAACTCCTATATGGGCCGCGCCCTGAGAACGGGGAGATTTGGCTGGTGTCTGCACAAGCTGCGCAAGATGCAGATTTCTTGGGTTACCGGGGGAAGATGCGCCGACTGAAGAATGGAGCCCTCAGAGGCGAGTGGACTCACAAGAACGGGCAGTCGGGGAAGTTCAGCTACTCTGCCCCACCAGCCCCAGCAGAGGGAATTACAGCTACTGTTTGCAAAGACTGGCAAGAGTTCAAGGAATGGGCAACCAAGAGTCGCGAAAATCTTGGAGCGACCCTTTTTCGAGGTCATGGAAGCAATCAATTTCGATTGACAACAACATTGCATCGATCAGGCCACTCACGCTTGGAGCGCTACTGCCGCGAAACACTTCAGCAGTTTCGTGCCCATGCAGAAGCTGTACTTGGCTTCCGCTTCGATATGAGCAATGGCGATGACTATTCGATGCTCTTGGGTCTCGCACAACATCACGGCCTTCCAACCCCACTTTTGGATTGGACCCGCTCCCCATACATCGCGGCATTCTTCGCATTTGCAGATGCGCTGGAACTTGGAAGTACCCGTCCAAACACCTCCCACGTTCGAATCTACGGGTTGACGAGTGAATTCATCAATCAAACGTCCCCGAACGTAGTCACTATCCCCTTACTTCTTCCATACGTATGCACGCTATCCTTCTCTGCACGAAACAATCCCCGGCTGTATGCGCAGCAGGGCCAGTTCCTAGTAACAAACATTGCTGATCTGGAGCGATATTTGACCCTCTTGCAAAAGAAGGCCCGGCAAACCTTGCTGGTTGCAGCAGACGTACCCGTAGATTGCGCACGAACTGCCTTGGCAGACCTCGCATTCATGGGCCTCACTGCGGCATCAATGTTTCCTGGCCTCGACGGGGTTTGTCGAATGATGAAACATGAGATGTCGTTTAAGCGGCCAGTCGAGCGCCCAAGTACCACTCCCAGAGGTGGGATATCTGGAAATTGATCTGATATGACGCCCAAGACTCGCTCACCACTCAAAGATAGGCCGTTACGCGTTCCTGGGCAGTCTGTTTCGGAAGAACGAGAGGAGTTGCTTGAGAACACGGTGGCCCAGCCTTTGATGCTGGCTCTCTTCCTCTCTCTTCTTGCTGGACTCGAGTGGTCTCGTCTCTACTTCAACATAAAGCCAAGTCCAATCATCTACTCGATAGCAGCAGTTATGGGAGTTGCGTACGCCTCCTTCCGTATCTGGCGGAACATCCCAAAACTCAGGAGCCTACGCCAAGCGATGGAGGGAGAGAGAGTGGTTGGACAATTCTTGGAGCGACTTCGCCAGCACGGCTTTCAGGTCTTCCATGATGTAGTTGGTGATGGCTTTAATGTCGACCACGTATTGATTGGTCCACCCGGAGTTTTTACCGTTGAAACCAAGACCTGGAGCAAACCTGCCATCGGAAACGCTCAGGTCGTCTTCGACGGCGAAACCCTCAAGATTGGATCATTTGCGCCAGATCGCGATCCCATCGTCCAAGCGCGGGCTCAGGCGAGTTGGCTTAAACAACTGCTTCTGGAAAGCACCGGCCGCAAGTTCGAGGCACGGCCAGTGATCGTCTTCCCCGGATGGTTTGTCGCAAATTCGGGCGGTTTCCGCGATTTGTGGGTGTTGGAACCCAAGGCACTTCCCTCGTTTCTGCAACAAGAGCCCGCTCGCCTTTCGCCTGAAGATGTACAACTCGCCAGCTTCCATCTTTCCAGGCTCATCCGCTCTACTGAACGCAAGCGAAATCCAAACCAATAGTTGACTCCGTTGCAACTATCTTCTGCCTCAACCCCCATTTATCCGCAAAGGTAACCGCAAGACACTCCTCCCCATCCAAGAAGGAGTGCCCTCATGCCAATCGCCCTACTAGCGCTAACCCTCAGCGCCTTCGCCATCGGAACGACAGAGTTCGTCATCGTTGGCCTCATCCCCACAGTTGCAACCGACCTCCACATCGGCCTCCCCTCCGCTGGCCTGCTGGTCAGCCTCTATGCACTGGGCGTCGCCATCGGCGCGCCGGTGCTCACCGCGCTCACGGGCAAGCTGCCGCGCAAGGCGTTGCTGCTCGGGCTGATGGCGCTGTTCACGGTCGGCAATCTGCTGGCGTGGCAGGCGCCGAGCTATGAATCGCTGATTGCCGCCCGCGTGCTCACGGGGCTGGCGCACGGGGTGTTCTTCTCCATCGGCTCGACGATCGCCACCGGCCTGGTGCCGAAGGAAAAGGCGGCGAGCGCCATCGCGATCATGTTCACGGGCCTCACGGTGGCACTGGTCACGGGTGTGCCGCTGGGCACGTTCATCGGGCAGCACTTCGGCTGGCGCGAGACTTTCCTCGCCGTGTCTGCGCTGGGCGTTGTCGCGTTCGTCGGCAGCTGGGTCTTCGTGCCCTCCAACATCCGCCACACGCGGCCGGCCTCGCTGGCGCAGCAGGCCAAGGTGCTGGCCGAGCCGCGCCTGTTGCTGGTGTATGCGAAGACGGCCATCGGCTATGGCGGCTCGTTCATTCCGTTCACGTTCCTGGCGCCCATCCTCACTGACGTGTCGGGCTTCAGCGCGGGCGCCGTGGGCTGGGTGATGCTGGTGTACGGTGTGTCGGTGGCGGTCGGCAACATCTGGGGCGGCAAGCTGGCCGACCGTATGGGCCCGATTCCGGCGCTGAAGGTCATCTTCGCGTTGCTGGCCGCCGTGCTGCTGGTGTTCAACTTCGCGGCGCCGCACAAGTGGCTGGCGCTGCTGGCGGTGCTGATGTGGGGCGCTGTGGCGTTCGGCAATGTGCCGGGGCTGCAGGTGTATGTGGTGAAGCAGGCCGAGCGCTTCACGCCACAGGCGGTGGACGTGGCCTCGGGCCTGAACATCGCGGCGTTCAACCTGGGCATTGCCGGCGCGGCCTGGGCCGGTGGGCTGATCGTGACGCACCTGGGGCTGATGCACACGCCGTGGATTGGCGCTTTTGTTGTGCTCGTGTCGCTGGCGCTCACGCAATGGAGCGGCGTGCTGGATCGTCGTGCCGGCATTCCGGTTCGCGCTTCGGGGCCGGTGCCGGCCGGTCACTGAACTTCTTTCTTCTTTTCTTTTTTCCAACGCACAAGGACAACACATGAATACGAACAACGGCAACCCCATTCCCGCCTTCGGCCTCGGCACCTTCCGCCTGAAGGGCCAGGTGGTGATCGACTCGGTGAAGAACGGCCTCGACGTGGGCTACCGCGTGATCGACACGGCGCAGATCTACGGCAATGAAGCCGAGGTGGGCCAGGCCATTGCAGAAAGCGGCGTGGCGCGCAAAGACCTGTTCATCACCACCAAGATCTGGACCGACAACTACGCCAAGAGCAAGCTGATGCCCAGCCTGAAAGACAGCCTCGCCAAGCTGCGCACGGACCACGTCGACCTGACGCTGATCCACTGGCCCTCGCCCGGCAATGCGGTGCCGGTGGCCGAATTCATGGGCGCGCTGGCCGAGGCCAAGGCGCAGGGGCTCACCAGGCACATCGGCGTGTCCAACTTCAACATTGCGCTCATGAAGGAAGCCATCGCTGCCGTGGGCGCGCAGAACATCGCCACCAACCAGATCGAGCTGCACCCGTACCTGCAGAACCGCAAGGTGGCGGAGTTCGCGAAGAGCCAGGGCATCCACATCACTTCTTACATGACGCTGTCGTACGGCAAGGTGCTGAACGATCCGGTGATCGAATCGATTGCCAAGGCGCACGGCGCGACCACCGCGCAGGTCACGCTGGCATGGGCGATGCAGCTGGGCTACGCGGTGATTCCGTCGTCTACCAAGCGCGCGAACCTCGAAGGCAACCTGCGCGCGCAGCAGCTCAAGCTGACGGATGCAGAAATGGCGCAGATCGCGGCGCTCGACCGTGGCGAGCGCCTGACCGACCCGGCCGGCCTCTCGCCGGCCTGGGACTGATCGCAAACGCTCATCGGCACACCGATTCTTCCGGCGTCTCCACCGCGTTTACTACGAAGAAGCGGTTCATTCCGTCCATGGTGTCGAAGAAGCCCCGCTTCGAGCGGCGCAGCGGCGTGCCGTCGAGCAGCTTGTAGCTCACCGCGCCCTTGATGGTGGGGTAGCGCTTGGAGATGCTCACGCGCACCAGGCACTCCGTGCTCTCGATGACCGTGTGCGAACGCTCGCGCGCATCCACGACCTCGAAGCGGCCGGTCTCCTGCAGGACGGACTCGTAGGTTGCCATGACGCGGTTTTTCTGCGCAATCGCGGCGCTGGATGCCGAACAAGACGCAAATCGTGGGTAGGACGGTTCCTGCACCAGGCCGTTGCGGCGCGCCGCGCTAGTGGCCGGGGAGGCGCTCCGACTCCAGCACGAGGGCGCTGGCCTGCTCGGCGGCGCTGGCGGCCAGGCAATCGGCTCTCAGCGCAGCGGCGACTTTCTCGGGCGCCTCCTGCAGCTCGGCGATGTCGCGCTCGCCGACGCAGTAGCCGTCGAGCCGCACGTAGATGCGATGGAAGTTGCCGCCCAGCGCACGCGCCACGTCGAGCAGGGAATCGGCAAGCGTCGGGAAGCCGCCGTTGCTGTATGAGCTGGGCGGTATCACGCCCTTGTAGCGGGGAGCGCGAACCGAATAGGCATAGAAAGCGCCCTCCTTGCGGAGTTCAACCACGGGCTGGAGGCTGCGCGGAGCTTCCTTCTTTGCTTGCATGGCCGCAGTGTAGTGCGATGCATCGGCCCGCTACAGAGACCGGAGGTTCGCATGGACCGGGGCATGCCGAATACGTTTGCTCTACCTTGCCCGTCGCGTCGCAGCCCACTCCGCAAGGATGCGAACGGCCTCGCCATCGAGCTTCTGCTCGGCGGGCAAGCGGCGTTCGTCGAGCGGCGCACCGGCCTCGGCGCGCAGCGCCTCCACGTCGATGGGGTGCCGCGCCTCGACCGTCACGCCCTCGATGGCCTGGCCGGACTGCGCCAGCGACGCCGCGTAATACAGCCTGGCGATGCCCGCGATGTGCATGGCCGCCGCGCACATGGCGCAGGGCTCGCACGATGTGTAGAGCTCGCAGCCCGACAGGTCGACGGTGCCCAGCCTGCGGCAGGCGTCGCGAATGGCTTCCACCTCGCCGTGCGAGGTCGGGTCCGAGTGCGCGACGGAATGATTGAAGCCTTCGCCGACGATCGCGCCGTCTTTCACGACGACGGCGCCGAAGGGCTCGGTGCCGGGCTGGGTCAATGCCTGCGCCGACAGGGCCAGTGCCCGTTGCATAAATTCTTGTTGGTACATGGTGGTGCTCAGGTCTTTCCGGTCGTGGCGCTGTCGAGTGCGGGGGTTGGATGGGCAGCGCCGTGGCGCGGCTGCGGCTGCGGTCCGAACAGCCCGGCCGTGGCAGCGGCATAGCGGCGCGGATCGAAGCGCAGCATCAGCGGCAGCAGCACCACGACCACGGCGGACAGGTAGGCCCACGCCATCGTGAAGCCGCCGGTGTGCTCGCGCACCCAGCCGGTAACGAAGGGCGCGAGCGCCGCGATCATGAAGCCCACGCCCTGCATGAAGGCAGCGAGCGCGCCGGCCTGCGCGGGGTCGGGCAGGTGGTCGAGCGCCAGCACCATGCACAGCGAAAAAGCACCGCCCAGGCCGAAGCCCAGCACCACCGCGATGGCGACGGCCGGCACGGGCGCATCGAAGATCAGCGCGCCAAAGCCCGCCAGCTGCGCTGCCAGCGTGAGCGCCAGCCAGGGCCGCAGATCGCGCCCCCGGCTGCGCGCGATGGCGGGCATGGCGAGCGCGGCAATCACCTGCGCGGCCGTCATCAGCGCCAGCACAGAGCCGCCCTGCTGCGCGGTCCAGCCCTGCTGTGCGTAGAAGTGCGGCAACCAAGCGACGAGGCTGGTGTACCCGCCGTTGATGAGGCCGAAGCACGCAGCCAGAAACCATGCGCGGCGGCTTGCGAAGCAGCGCAGCCACGAGAGGTTCTGGCGCGGCGCGTCGGCCACGGTGAATTCCATGCGCCGCATGTTCAGCCAATACAGCAGCGCGAAGGTCGCGAGCAGGGCCCATATCGCAAGGCCCGCGTGCCAGTCGGGCCGTGCACCGCCGATTGCATGCGCCACCCAAGGGCTGGCGATGGCGCCGAGCCCGCCGCCGCCCATGATGGCGGCGGAGTACAGCCCGGTCATCACGCCGATGCGCGCCGGGTAGGCCTGCTTCACCACGCCGGGCATCAGCGCCTGCACCAGCCCGACACCCGCGCCCGCGAGCGCCGCACTCCACAGCAGCGCCGCTGCGCCGCCCGCCACGTAGCGGCTCGCGCAAGCCAGCGCGATGGCTCCGAGCCCGAGCGCGACACCGCCGCGCGCGCCGATGCGCTGGCCGACCGCAGCGCCGCAGAGCGACGTGGCCCCCATCGCGAACATCGGCAGCACGGTGAGCAGTGCCACCGCATGAAAGCCGATACCGGTGGCAAGGCGGATGGGCTCGAGCAGCGGGCTGCTCGACGTGAGAAAGGCGCGCAGGTTGAGCGCCACCAGCACGATCACTACCGCAAAGGCGACGCCTGCGTCACGACTTCGCGCCGCCCTCACAAGGCAGCCACGTCGGCCTGCAGCACGCCGTTGCGCGCCACGATGCGGCCGCCCGCCACCACCAGCTTGCGCACGGGCCGCGAGACCACGGCGTGCGCGACGGTTTGCGCATCGACCAGCACCAGGTCGGCGCGGTTGCCGGGCACCAGCCCATAGGCCTCGAAGCCGCAGCCGCGCGCGCCGGCGTGCGTGACGGTGTCGAGCGCCGCTTCGATCTCGTCGTCGCGGCGCAGGTTGTAGCGCAGGCCGATGATCATGGCGCGCTCCAGCATGTCGGGGTTGCCGTAGGGCGACCAGGTGTCGCGGATGCCGTCGTTGCCGCCGACCACCGTCACGCCGGCCTGCCGGCAGGCCATGAGCGGCGGCACGGTGCGCGAGGGCGGCGCGCTGGTGACCAGCACCACGCCCAGCCTGGCCATGCGCGCGAGCAGCGCGTCGCGCTCGCGTTCGCTCACATCGCCAAGGCAGAAGCCGTGGCTGATGGCCACCTTGCCCTGCATGCCCAGCGCCTCGGTGCGCTGCAGGATCAGGTCGAGAGAGAAGGCGCCCATGGCGCCGGGCTCGTGCAGGTGGATGTCGACGGGGCGCTGGTGCCTGTGGGCAATGCCGAACAGCACGTCGAGCGACTTCACCGGGTCGCCGTCGATGGCGCAGGGGTCGAGGCCGCCGAGCACGTCGGCGCCCATCGCCAATGACTGGTCGAGCAGTTCGGCCGTGCCCGCCCGGCCCAGCAGGCCCGACTGCGGGAAGGCGACGACCTGGATCTGCTGCACGTCGCGCAGCGCCTCGCGCGTGCGCAGGGTGCCTTCCAGGTGGCGCAGGCCGGCCTGCGTGTCGACGTCGACGTGCGTGCGCAGCCGCGTGGTGCCGAGCGCGAGAAAGGCCTTGGCCAGCACCAGCGACTGCGCGGCGGCGTCGTGCCCGCTCGCGTGGCGGAAGGCGCGCTCGTTCTCGATCTTGTCGGTGAGGTTGGTGCCGACCTCGTTGCGGTACCAGTCCATGCCCCACATGGTCTTGTCGAGGTGGGTGTGGCCTTCGACGAGGCCGGGCAGCAGCAAGGCGCCGCCGCCCTCTTCGACGGCAATGCCGGCGGGCGCGGCCAGCGCGGGCCCGGCACCGGCAATGCGCCCTTCCTGCACCAGCACGTCGACCGGGGAAGCGCCCATGGGGCGCACATTGCGAATCAGCAGCGAAGACATGGCGACGGGTTCCTTGAAAGTCATCAGGCGGGCTGCGGCGCGGCGCCGCGCGGCAGGATGCGCGGCGTGCACAGCGCCACCAGCACGAACACCAGCGCGTTGGTCGCCAGCGCCACGAGGCCGGTGTTGAGCGACTTGAACACGACCGGTGCCGCGGGGAATAGCGTACCCAGGTTCGAGCCCGTGGTCATCATGAAGCCCAGCACCGCGCCGCCGGCCAGGATGCCAGCGAAGGCCGCATGCTTGTTGCCGAAGGGCTTCTTCATGAGGCTGAACAGCAGCGAGGGCAGCAACTGCGTGAGCAGGCTCGACGCGAAGATGGCCACCGCCACGATGGTGGTGCCGCCGCGCAGCACGAAGTACACCGCCACCAGCGCAAACACCGGCAGCACGCCGCGCGCCACGCGCGACACCTGCTTGTCGGTGGCATGGGGCGCGAAGCCTTCCTTGTAGACGTTCTTGCCGATCACGGTGGAGGCCGTGAGCAGGATCATCGAGCCCGGCACCAGCGCGGTGAGCACGCCTGTGCCGCCGATGACGCCGACGAACCACGGGTCGAAGGTGTGCTTCACCAGGCCGAACAGCGCCAGGTCGACCTCCGAGCCCTTGAGCCCCGGCACCTGCAGGATGGCCGCGAAGCCGACCAGGAACAGGAAGGCGATGACCACCTGGTACAGCGGCATCAGGATGGTGTTGCGCCGCACTGCGCTGGCGCTCTTGGCCGCATACACCGAGGTGAGGTTGAACGGGTACAAGTAGTAGCCCAGCGCCGTCAGCAGGATGGTCGAGTTGTACCAGGTGAGGTTCAGGCCCTCCTTGGGAAACTCGAAGAAAGTGGGGTTGGCCGCGTGGATGGCGGTGAACATGGGCGTGACGCCGCCGTAGTAGTGCCAAGGCAGGTAGATGCCGAGGAACACCGCCAGCGCAAGGATCAGCACGTCCTTCACGATGGCGATGCTGGCCGAGCCGTGGATGCCCGAGAAAAGTATGTAGCTCACCATCACCACCGTGCCGATCCAGATCGCCACCTGCGGCGCGATGGAGCCGTATGAAGCTTCCGACACGATTATGCCCAGGCCGCGCAGCTGGATGGTCAAGAGCGCCACCATGCCCATGAGCGCGACGACGGACACCAACACGCCGAGCGGCCGGCTGTCGTACTTGTGCGCGAAGAAGTCGGAGAACGACACCAGCTTGTGCGTGGTGGCGTAGCGCCACACGGCGGGCAGCATCCAGAAGGCCATGAGGTAGGCCAGCCCGCCGTACGCCAGGATGTAGAAGGCCGGCGTGCCCTTGCTGTAAGACCAGCCGCTCGCGCCCAGGAAGGTGAAGGTGGAGAACGACTCGCCCGCCATCAGCAGGAACACCATGATGGCGCCCAGCCCGCGCCCGCCGAGCGCCCATTGCTCCAGGCTCATGGTGCGCCCGCGCCGCGCCAGCACCGCCAGGCCCAGCGCGCCGATCACGAACAGCGCGATGACTGCCAGCGCGGCGTTCATGGCGTGCCTCCGGCAGCGGGTGCGTCGATGTCGCCTTCGGCGCGGTCGATGACCACCATGATCAGCGAGGTCAGCACCAGCCAGCTGACGTTCCACACCATCAAGAAGGGCATGCCGAGGACGAAGGTGGGCGCGACGGACGACAGCCATCCGCCGCTGAAGAAGGCGAGCACCGGCAGCGCTGCCAGCCATTTGACGGATTTCATCGGGAGCCTCGAATCATGGTTTGGTTGGGAATGTTGATTAATTTTGGTCAACCATACACATTTATTTTGGTTAACCAAACGGAGCGAATGGTAGGGAGCCGGGCCGGCCGAGTCAATCCGGGGGCTTTCCCGTAGGCGCGGGCCGCAGGCAATAATCCGGTTGCCCATGCCTGCCGCCACCCGCCGAACCCCAGCGCCCTCCCCCGCCCCGGAACCCATCGACGCCGAAGACGCGAACGTGGACGAACGCGTCTACGCCGCCGTTTCCAAGGCCCTGCTCAGCGGCAAGCTGCGCCCCGGCACCCCCCTGCGCGAACGCGCGCTGGCCGAGGCCCTGGGCTGCACGCGCGGCGCGGTGCGCAAGGTGCTGGCGCGGCTGGGCTCCGAAAAGCGGCTGGTGCTGGAGCACAACCGCGGTGCCTTCGTGCCCAACCCGTCGATCGACGACATGCGCGGCATCTACCGCGCGCGCCGCATCGTGGAGGCGGGGCTGATCACCACGCTGTTCGGCAACCTCGAGCGCGATCAGGTGGCCGCCCTGCGCAAGCACGTGCAGGCGGAGCAGAAGGCGTTCAAGGAAGGCCGGCGCGAAGACTCGATACGGCTGGCCGGCGACTTCCACCTGCTGCTGGCGCAGATGGCGGGCAGCGACGAGCTGCTCTCATACATACAGCGGCTGATTTCGAACACCGAGCTGTACAAGGCGCTCTACGACTCCGCCGAGGCCGCGAGCTGCGCGCCCCGGGAGCACGAGCAGATCATCGAGGCGCTGACCACCGGCAAGTCGCTCGACAAGGCGCTGGCCGTGGCGATGGAGCATCTGGACGAGCTGGAGCAGCGCGTGATCGCCGGCGCGGCGGCCGAACAGGAAGTGGACCTGGCGACGCTGCTGAACGGCGGCGGCAAGCCGCACGACCACCCGCACTGACAGCGACATCCACGCTTCGCCCGCGGGCGAAGTGCCGGTGCGCCGCCGCCGGGATGATCGGCGCACCATGCACGCATCGACGCCCTCTTCCGCCACCCACGCCCCGGTCAACCCCGCCTTCGAATGGGCGCTGCTCGCGGTGCTCGCCAGCTGCTGGGGCGCTTCGTACACCTTCATCAAGATCGGCGTGGCGACCATCCCGCCGGTCACGCTGATCGCGGCGCGCACGCTGGTTGCCGGTGCGCTGCTGCTCGCGGTGCTGCGCATGCGCGGCGTGAAGCTGCCGAAGGAGCCGGCGATGTGGGCCCGCTTCGCGGCGCAGGCCTGCCTGAACAGCGTGCTGCCGTTCACGCTGATTGCCTGGGCCGAGCGCAGCGTGGACGCGGGCCTGGCGACCATCCTGAACTCGACCTCGCCGATCTTCATCTTCCTGCTGGGGCTGGGCCTGGGCAGCGCGGGCAGGCCGACGCTGCAGCGCTTCTTCGGCGTGGGCGCCGGGCTGGCGGGCATCTGCCTGATCGTCGGACTGGAGGCGCTGAACGGGCTCGGGCATTCGCTGCTCGCGCAACTCGCGCTGGTGGCGGCGGCCGTGTGCTACGGCTGCGCCGCGATGTTCGGCCGCGTGTTCAAGGGCCTGGACCCGATGGTGCCGGCAGCCGGCTCGCTGCTGAGCGGCACCGCGATGCTGCTGCCCGCGAGCCTCGCCATCGACCGGCCCTGGACGCTGGCGCCTTCGGCCGCATCAATGACGGCAGTGCTGGCGCTGGCGGTGCTGTCGACGGCGCTGGCCTTCACCATCTACTTCCGCCTCATCAGGACGCTGGGGCCGATGTCGACCTCTGCGCAGGCCTACCTGCGCGTGCCCATCGGCGTGGCGATCGGCGTGCTCTTTCTCGGCGAAACGCTCGCGCCCACCGCGTGGATCGGGCTGGGGTGCGTGGTGGCCGGCGTGATCGCGATGACGATGCCCGAGGCGAAACTTTTGCGCCGCGGCCTGCATTTTTTACGCGGCTTTTAGACGCCCGCTCCTACGCTGCCGGCTCCTCCACAAGTTGGCTTTTTCCAGCAATGAAACATCTGATCCGCATCGCCCTGCCGGTGCTCGTTCTCCCCACCCTGGCCGCCCTGCCGATGCTTGCGAACGCGCAGCTCTCGGGCAACGTGGCGTTCACCACCGACTACAAGTTCCGTGGTCAAGACCAGGACATGCTGGGCAAGAACGACTACGCCAAGACCAAGGCCTTCAAGCCGGCCATACAGGGCGGCTTCGACTACGCCTTCGGCGACAGCGGCTTCTATGTGGGCAACTGGAATTCGAGCGTGAACTGGCTCAAGGGCAACAGCATCGAGAGCGACATCTACGGCGGCTACAAGTTCAAGGCCGGCGTGTTCGACATGGACGTGGGCGCGCTCACATACATCTACCCTGGCAATTCGTCGGGCAACACGACGGAGATCTACGGCAGCGCGGGCTACACCGACGAGGCCATCGGCTCTTTCACGCTGAAGTATTCGCACACGGTGTCGAAGGACTACTTCGGCTATGCGGGCAACAAGGCCGGCTCGGGCCTGAAGGGCACGAACACGGGTTACCTGAACCTGGCCTACAGCAAGGAGATTGTTCCGAAGGTCACGTTGAAGGCGGCGGTGGGCTACACCAACATGTCGAGCGACATCCGAAGCCTGGGCTACAAGAGCTATGTGGACTACAACGTGGGCGCAAGCTACGACTTCGGCAACGGGTTGTCGCTGGCGGGCTCCGTGCAGGGCGCGAACAAGCAGAGCTCTTATCTTGCGGTGAGCAATCCGGGAGTCGACCTGGGCTTTGGTGCGTTCGGCAGGCAGACCTACTCGCCCAACAAGGCGCGCTTCGTCGTTACTCTGACCAAGACGTTGTAGGCGGCGTTGTTCGGGGCGCGTTCACGCCGCCGGGGTACCTTGCTCCGCGAATGTCCCCCGGCCTTCGGCCTCCTCCTTTATTTCGCTGCGCAAGGCACCCCGCCGTCGTGAGCGTTCAGAGCACCGGTTGATCGGCCGCAAACCGGCAGCGTGCCCTGTGCACAGGGCGTCGGGTGCTCCCCGCAGCGAAATAAAGGAGGAGGGGCGAAGCCCCGGGGGACATTCGCGGAGGGGAGTACCCGGCGGCCTGTGCACACACCCCCGAAAAAGCAGCGCTCAATCGATGCTGATATTCGCCGCCTTGGCAACTTCGGCCCACTTCACGCGATTCGCGTGCACGGTCTTCTTGAACTCGGCTGGCGTCTCGATGCGCACCGTGTTGCCCTGGCTCTCGAAACGCTCGCGAATCTCCGGCGTCTCCAGCACCGCCTTGACCGCCGCGTTGAGCTTGTCGACGATCTGCGGGTCCGTGCCCTTGGGCGCGAAGATGCCGAACCAGATCGAGCTGTCGAAACCCTTGGTGCCCGGCAGGCCGCTCGATGCAATGGTGGGCACCTCCTTCACCGCCGGCACCGGCGTGGCGGTGGTCACGCCCAGCAGCCGCACCTTGCCGGCCTTGTAGTGCGGAAGCACCGTCTGCACCTGGTTCATGATGCAGCAGGTCTCTCCGCGCACCACCGACGTGATCGCCTCCGGCCCGCCCTTGTACGGCACGTGCACCATGTTCAGGACCAGGCGCGAGTTGAACTCGGCAAACGCCATGTGCGTGCCCGCGCCGTTGCCTGTAGACGCATAGTTGTACTTGCCGGGATTGGCCTTGACCAGTTCGACAAACTCCTTCAAGGTCCTGACGTTGATCACGTCGGGATTGATGGTGAGCACGTTCGACACGTCGAGCACCGGCGCCACCGCAATGAAGTCGGCCTCCACGTCGAAGGGCAGCTTCTTGTAGAGCGCGGCATTGCTGCCGTGCGTGGCGGCGGTGCCGAAGGCGAGCGTGTAGCCATCGGGCCTGGCGTGGGCCACGTAGTCGCTGGCGATGTTGCCGGCGGCGCCGGACTTGTAGTCGATGATGACGGGGCGGCCCAGCTGTTTCGACAGCGGCTCCTGGATGGTGCGCGCGACAACGTCGACGCCCGAGCCGGCCGGGAAGCCCATGATCAATGTGACGGGCTGTTGCGGCCAGTCCGACTGGGCCGGGGCCGTGGCGGAAATGAGCGCGGCGGCGGCGGCCACCAGAAGCGAACGACGCGAAAAGGGAGAATGAGCCATGACAGTCTTTCTTCGAGGCAAGCGGTGCATGCGCGAATTGTGGCGCGGCACTCATGCCCGAATCCACATGAGCTTATGCGCGACACACGCGCACGGCACCTGCTCCCGATAATCCTCCCATGGTCCGTTCCTCCCAACAAATTCACCCCGCACGCGAGCCCGCGCCCGTGCGCGCGGCGGCCACCGTGCTGCTGCTGCGCGACACCGCCGCCGGCATCGAAGTGCTGATGACGCGCCGCTCGGCCACCGCCAGCTTCGCACCCGGCGCCTATGTGTTCCCCGGCGGCCACATCGACGCGGCCGACGAAGCCGCCAAGCGCATCGCCACCCGCCGCCCCACGCAGAGCCGGGTGCAGCGCACGCAGGCCATCGCAGCCATTCGCGAAGCCTTTGAAGAGCTCGGCATCCTGCTCGCGCACCATGCTGCCGACGGCCGCCCCGTGAGCGCCGCGGACATCGCCGCGATGGACCGCGCCGATACGGCCGGCACCGCCTTCGCCGACCAGTGCGCCGCGCGCGGCCTGGTGCTCGACTCCGACCGCGTGTTCACCTTCGCGCACTGGATCACCGACCGCGACCTGCCCAAGCGCTTCGACGTGCCATTCCTAGTGGCGCGCATGCCCGAGGGCCAGACGCCCACGGCCGACGAGAGCGAGCAGTTCGAGCCCTGCTGGGTGCGCCCGGCCGATGCGCTCGCGCGCCACGCGGCAGGCAGCTTCTTCATGATCTTCCCGACCGTGCGCACGCTGCAGCGCATGGCCGCCTACGCCAGCGTCGACGCGGTGCTCGCGGCCTGCGCGCCGGGCGGTGCCGGCGAGGCGCCGCTTTGGACCAGCTGCCCGCGCGCCGGCCTGCTCAAGGGCGAGGACGCGCGCTACATGGAGCACGAGTCGCCCTTCGGCGAGCTCGCGCTGGTGTGCCCCGACGGCCAGATCGCGCATGCGCTCGACTGGCAGAGCGAGCACCCGGTGGCGCTGCTGAAGAACGTGATGCGCCTCACCGCGCCCAACCCCAGCGCCATGACCGGCCCCGGCACCAACAGCTACATCGTGGGCAACGCGGCCACCGGCTACATCGTCATCGACCCGGGCCCGAACGACTTCGACCACATCGGCCGCCTGTGGCGCGCCACGCATGGCGACATCCGCATGATCGTCTGCACGCATTCGCATGCCGACCACTCGCCCGGTGCCGCGCCGCTGCAGGCGCTGTGCAAGGAAACGAGGCCGCCGATCCTCGGGCTGGCCTCGCGGCCGACCGCCCGCGCCACGGCGCGCTTCACGCCCGAGCGCGAACTGGCCGACGGCGAGCGCCTCGCGCTCTCGGGCGCATCGCCCGAAGGCACGGCCATCACCCACACGCTGCGCGTGATCCACACGCCCGGCCATGCGGCCAACCACCTGTGCCTGCTGCTCGAGGAAGACGGCCTGCTGTTCTCCGGCGACCACATCCTGAACGGCAGCACCACGGTGGTCGACCCGCCCGACGGCGACATGACGGACTACCTCGAATCGCTCGACAAGCTCGACGCGGCCTGCGAGGCCGGCGGCGTCGAATTCATCCTGCCCGCGCACGGGTACGTGATCGGCTTCGCGCGCACCGCCATCGCGATGCTGAAGGCGCACCGCCTGAAGCGCGAGGCCAGGATCGCCGCCGCCATGCAGCAGCTGCCCGACGGCACGCCCGAGCAATGGCTCCCCATCGCCTATGACGACGTGCCCGAGCGCATGTGGCCGGTGGCGGCACGCTCGCTGGCCGCGCATGTGGCGCGCATCCAGCAACTGAATGCGGCCCGATGAACAGAAGCGCCCCTGAAAAAGACGACGGCGAAGGCATCCGCCTGGCCAAGCGCGTGGCGGCCATGGCCGGCGTGTCGCGCCGCGAGGCCGAGCTGCTGATAGAAAACGGCGCCGTGCGCGTGGACGGCGTGCAGCAGATGCTGCCGCAGTCGCGCGTGCTGCCGCGCCAGCAGGTCGAGATCGCCGCCGGCGCCAGGCCGCAGCCCATCCTTCCCGTCACGCTGCTGCTCTACAAGCCCGCCGGCATGCCGACCGACAAGGCGCACAGCCTGCTGGTGGCCACGAACCACCACGAGCCCGAGCGCGCCGGGCAGCGCTTTCTGCCGGCCCATGCAAAGGGGCAGCAATGCATGACGCCGCTGGAGACCGGCGCCAGCGGGCTGGTCGCGTACACGCAGGAGTTCCGCATCGAACGCAAGCTGCACGAAGACGCCGGCATCCTCGAGCACGAGGTGATGGTCGACGTGGCCGGCCCGGTGGCCCCCGAGGTGCTGGCGCGGCTGGAGCGCTCGCCCGCGCGGGTGAGCATCGGCCGCCAGAGCGACGAACAGACCGGCCTGCGCTTCGCGCTCAAGGGCGCGCAGCCGGGGCAGATCGCCCACATCTGCGACAACGTGGGCCTGCGGATCCTGGCCATGCGGCGCATCCGCATCGGCCGCGTGCCGCTGGCGGGGCTGCAGCCCGGCCAGTGGCGCTACCTGGCACCCCAGGAACGCTTCTGAACGACGACAAAAACCACAACCACGAGACAAAGACGATCGAACGGAAGAGGACGACCCCCGACGATGCACCGCATGTTCGCGGCCTGCAATTTTCAGCCTGCGGCCTTGAAGCGCCGCCGACAGGAGACTCAGCCATGAAGTTCGGATCACCGAGCGCCGCCCTTGCCCTCACCGTGCCGCTGGCACTGGTGACGGGCTGCAGTTACTTCTCACCCGCCCCGCCGCCCGCGCCGGCGGCTCCGCCACCGCCGCCCGTGATCTCGAAGGACGGCCTCGCGCCCATCACCGGGGAACAGGTCGAGCGCATCCGCGAGGCCATCGGCGGCAAGGCGCCGAGCCCCGCCGTCGGCAAGGTGGTGCGCAGCGCGTCGCCGACCATCGAGTCCTTCGTGCGGACCGAGGGCTGCATCACCGCGCACAACGGCGCGGTGCTCAACCCATTTGCCGCGCCGGGCCGGCTGTTCGACGGCAACGGCTTCCAAGGCGGCCCGATGACGGAGATGCAGTTCCACGACAAGACCTCCTGCGTGACGGTCAAGCGCATCCAGAACTGGAAGATGGTGTCGCCGAAGCTGCTGCGCTTCGAGGTGGTCTACGTGGGCGACGACGGTGAGGAACACGCCGTGAAACGGCACGAGCTGATGCGCCAGCCCAAGGGCGGCTGGCTCTTCACGCGCTGAGCGTCTCGGCGGCGGCGGCATCGGCGCGCCGCTGCGCGCGCAGCGCCACCGCAAACGACAGCTGCGCCACGATGCCCGCCCCCGCCAGCACGATGGCCGATGCCAGCGCGGGGTTGCGGTGGCCCATGCCCGCGAGCGCGGTGCACAGCGCGCCCACGGCCATCTGCGTGAAGCCGTAGAGGCCCGAGGCCGAGCCGATGACCTGCGGGTTCACGCTGATCGCCTGCGTGAGCGCGGCCGGCGACGCCATGCCGACGCCCACCGTGAACATGAACATGGAAGCGACGATGAGCGGCACCGACAGATGGCCGCTCAACGCCGCGCCGAGCAGCACGAAGGCGGCGGCCACGCTCAGCGCGTTGGAGCGGATCATGAGCCGGTCGACCCGCACGCGCGAGATCAGGCGGCTGGTGAGAAAGCTGCCGAGCCACACGCCCGACACCAGGATGGCGAGGTAGATGCCCGCCTCGTGCGCGGGCCGGTGCAGCTGGTCCACGAAGATGAAGGGCGCCGAGGCGATGAAGGCGTACATCGACGTGGTGGCGCAGCCGCCGCCCACCGAAAAGCCCAGGAACGCGGGCGAGCGCAGCAGCTTGCCGTAGTTGCGCGCGAGGTCTCGCGCACTCACCGCAGAGCCGGGCGCACCCGTCTCCGGCAGCATGCGCCAGGTGAAGAGAAAGCCCACCACGCCCAGGCCGAAGAGCGCATGGAAGATCGATCGCCAGCCCAGCGCGGTGGCCAGCGCGCCGCCGATCAGCGGTGCCAGGCTGGGGCCGATGGTGACCATGAGGTTCATCAGCGCAAGGCGGCGCGTGGCCTCCTGCGGCCCGGCGGTGTCGCGCACGATGCTGCGGCCCAGCACCAGGCCGGCGCAGCCGCCCATGGCCTGGAACAGCCGCGCGGCGATGAGCGAGTGCACCTCGGGCGCGAGCGCGGCGGCCAGGCCCGATACACAGTAGATGCCGAGCCCCCACAGCAGCACCGGCCGCCTGCCGAAGCGGTCGGCCAGCGGGCCGTACACCAGCTGCCCCACCGCGAGGCCGAAGATGTAGAGGCTCACCGTCATCTGCATGGCGCCGACGCTGGCGCCCAGGCTCGCCGCGGCGATCGGCAGCGCAGGCACGAAGATGTGCATGGCCAGCGTGCCGCTGAAGGTCACCAGCGCGAGCAGCCACAGCGGCGCGTGCGCCCGGTGCTGCGGCTCGGGTGACGCGGCGGCGGTCATTGCTTCGCGGTCGCGGTGTCGGGCTCCCAGCCGCCGCCCAGCGCCATGAACAGCACCACCTGGTCGTCGGAAAGCTGCGCCTCGCTGGCCGCGAGCGCGGCTTCGCTGGCGGCCAGCGAGCGCTCGGCGTCGAGCGAATCGAGGTAGCCGGTGCGGCCGTTCTGGTAGAGCTGGCGCGCCTGCGCGGCGACCTTGGCGCTTTCGTCGCGCGAGGCCTGCAGCGCGGCGCGGCGGTCGAGTTCACGGGCGTAGGTGGCCAGCGCGGTCTCGGTCTCGCGCAGCGCGGTGAGCACGGTGCCGTCGAACCTGGCGAGCGCGGCGCGCGTGCCGGCCTCGGCCTGCGCGATGTGCGACTGCACGACGCCGGTGTTGGGCACAGTCCACGAGATCAGCGGGCCCAGGCTCCAGGCGAAGGTGTCCTTGCGGCCGAAGCCGTCGGCATGGCCGACGGAGGAGCCCGAGAGCCCCAGCGTGATCTTCGGATAGAGGTCGGCCGTGGCCACGCCGATGCGCGCGGTCGATGCGGCGAGGCTGCGCTCGGCCTGGCGGATGTCGGGGCGGCGGCGCAGCAGCGCGGCGCCGTCGCCTACCGGCAGCACGCCGGCCACGCGCGGCGGCACGGTGCAGTCGGCCACCTCGCGCGGAAAGTCCTGCGGCAGCGCGCCGGTGAGCGTGGCAAGGCGGTAGAGCGCGCCCTGGCGCTCGGCCTTCAGCGGCGGCAGCGCGGCATTGAGCTGCTGCAGCTGCGAACGGGCGCGGCCCGCGTCGATGGCGCCGGCGCGGCCGGCGCGCTGCAGGCGATCGGTGACGTTCACCGCGTCCTGCTGCAGCGACACCGACTTCTGCGCGATCTGCAGGCGCAGGCCGGTCGAGCAGGCTTCGGCATAGGCGCGCGCGGTGCCGGCGGCGACGTTCACGCGCACCAGGTCGAGCGCGGCTTCGGCCGCCTGCGTGCCGGCCTGCGAGGCCTCGATGGCGCGGCGGATCTGGCCGAACAGGTCGACCTGGTACGACAGCGAAGCGCCCGCGCTGTAGTTGAAGGTGTTCGGCGGCTCGTAGCCCTTCTGCAGCAGCGACAGGCCCGAAACGTGGCCGTAGGAAGGCCCGCCGTTCACGCCGATGCTGGGGTACCTGGCGCCGGCCACTTCGTCTTCGATGGCGCGTTCGCGCTCGAGGTTGGCCACGGCCTGGCGCAGGTCGGTGTTGTGCGCGAGCGCCTGCTCTACCAGCTTGTCGAGCAGCGGGTCGTGGTACAGGCGCCACCAGTGCGGCGGCAGCGGCGCGGCGTCGGCCGGTGCCTCGGCGAAGGGCTTGCCGGCGGCGCTCTGGCTGGCCAGCGCCTCGGGCGGCTGGTGGTAGTCGGGGCCGACCGCCGCGCAGGCCGCGAGCCCGGCGGCGACGGCCAGCGATGCGAGGCGGAATGCGAAGCTGGTCATGTCGTTCATCCCTTCTGCTGCGGCGCGGTGGCCGATGCGGCTGCGTTGTGCGCCGGCTTGTTCTCCAGCACCTGCACCGTGACGGTCTGGCCCGCGACGAGGCGCGCGCCCTGCGGCAGCGGATCGAGCTTGATGCGCACCGGAATGCGCTGCGCGAGCCGCACCCAGTTGAAGGTCGGGTTCACGCTGGGCAGCAGGTTGGCGCTGGTGGAGCGGTCGTGGTCGGCAATGCCGGCGGCCACGCTGTCGACCGCGCCTTCGAGCACCGCGCCGCCGCCCATGGGCGTCACGCGCACGCGGTCGCCGAGGTGGATGCGCGGCAGCTTGGTTTCCTCGAAATAGCCTTCGACGTAGAACGACTGCGCATCGACCAGCGCGAGCACCGGGCGGCCCGCCGCGGCATAGCTGCCCTGGCGCAGGTCGAGGTTGGTGACGAGGCCGCCGGTGGGCGCGCGCACTTCGGCGCGCTGCAGGTTGAGCTTGGCCGAATCGAGCGCCACCTCGGCCTGCGCGACGGCGGCCTGCATCTGCTCGACGCGCGAGCGGGTCTGCTCGCGCGACTCCTTCGAGATCAGGTCGTCGAGGCCGACGTTGCGCGCGTTCTCGCGCTGCACCTGCGCGCTCATGGCGCGCTGCGCGGCAAGCGCGGCCTGCGCCTGGCGCACGGCGAGGTCGTAGCGCGCGCGGTCCACCTCGAACAGCAGCGTGCCGGCGGCCACCGGTTGGTTGTCGCGGATCGGTACCGATGTGACGAGGCCCGACACGTCGGGCGCGATCTGCACGACGTTGGCGCGCACGCGGCCGTCGCGCGTCCACGGCGCAAGCTCGTAGTGGTCCCACAGTCGCAGGCCGGCCCAGACGGCGGCGGCCACCACCAGCACGGTGAAGAGAACGCGCCCCAGGCGCGGGGCCCAGGGGTTGTCGGAGGAAGAACGGACAGCTTTCATTGGAATCTCGTTTCTTATTGGAAGCAGGAGGAGACGCGGCTCAGCGCGTAGAGCAGCAGCAGGTACAGCGCCATGTCGAACAGCGCCGGGTGCCACACCCAGCGGTAGGCGCCGGTGGCGGCCAGCAGGCGGCGCACCGCCCACAGCGCCAGCAGCGCGCCAAGGGCCAGCACCATGATCCAGGGCAGGTACAGGCCGTAGAAACTTGCTTCGCCGATCATGCGGAAGCTCCTTGAATGGGTGCACCGGCCAGCACGGGCGGCGCGTCGGGGAACAGGTTGCGGCGCAGGCCGACCAGCGCGGTGACGGCCGAGCGCGAAGCGGCGGGCGCAGCGGATGCCGGCGCGTCGGGCACGGCGTCGAGCACCGCGTTGAGCGCCTCGTCGATCTGCGGCAGCAGGTCGGCCGGACGCGGGTTCATGCGGCCTTCGCCGCGCTGGCGGAAGAAGCGCGCAATGCCGCCCAGCAGCGCGGCCGAGGTGCTCATCGGCAGTTGCGCGCGCACGCGCTGCAGCACCGCGATGTCGGCGCCCATGCGCAGGTCGCGCAGCGCGTCGTTCGCGGCCACGCCTTCGACGGTGCCGCCGGCCTGCGCGATGCGCGGCGCCAGCAGGCCGATGCGGTCGAGCATGCGCACGGCATAGGCGTCGCTCTGCGCGTACTGCGGCTGCGAAGACGCGGCCATGTCGCCCAGTTCGCGCCAGGTGGCGCGCTGGATGCGCCGCGCGCTCCAGTCGGTGCCCACGGAGCGAACCAGCCGCGTGACGCGCGCCGCGACCACCACGCCGACGATCTGGCCGATCATGCTGTTGATGAAGCTCACGAGGTCGGAGCTGGCGGTGTCGTGCAGCGCGAGCGTGCCGCACACGCCGAAGATCAGCGCCATCGCGGCCATGAAATGCGTGGGGCGCGGCAGGTACAGGCCCAGCAGCAGAAAGAGCGGCGCGCAGATCAGCACCAGCATGCCGAAGTCCTGCACCAGGGGCATGAGCACCAGCACGTAGAGCGCCGAGATCGGAACGGACCACAGCGTCCACTTCAGGAAGCCGTGGATGGCCGGCACCGGGTCGTCCATGGTGGCGAAGAAGCAGCAGAAGACGGCGGCCATCATGGTCGCGGCCGAGCCCATGGGCCAGCCGGTGAGGATCCAGAACGCGCCGCACAGGCAGATGGCGATGACGGCGGCCAGCGCCGACAGCAGCGCCATGCCGTAGTCGCGGTGCAGCACGCGGCTGCCGAGCGCGGCGGTGCGGCGCAGCGGCGCGGCGCCCTTCAAGCCATCGTCGATGTCCTGGCGCAATTGCGCGCAGGCGGTCCAGCCGTCGACAAGTTCTTCGAGCCGGCCCGCGAGTCCGATGCGCAGCGCGCGCCCCCATGAAGTCTGCTGCTGCGCGTTCGCGGGCGTGGCGCTCAGCGTGTCGAGCGCGCGGCGCAGGGCCTGCAGGCGCCCGGCGCGGGTTGCCGCATCGGCGGCGGGCTCGGCTTCTTCGCGCAGCCATTCGGCGGCCTGCGCGAGCACGGCGGTCACGTCGGGAGCGAGCCGGCCTTCGGCCTGCACCAGCGCCTGCAGCCGGTCTTCGACGGCGGACAGCGCGGGCGTGAGCGCGGCGACGCGGTCCTGCATCGCGCGGATGGCGCCGGCCGTCCAGCGCAGGTGCGTGGTGTCGAAGGGCACGTGGGTGGAAAGCAGGCGCAGCTGCGTGATGTCGCCGGCGAGGCGGCGGCGGTCGTCGTCCAGGCGCTTCGGGTCGCCGCCGTTGCCGCCATTGCCGCCACTGCGCGCGGCGGGCTGCAGCAGGTCGCCCAGCCACTTGCGCGCGTCGAGCAGCGTGCGGTCGAGCAGGCCCAGCACGGTCGGCGCGAGCCCCGCCGGCAGCACCAGGCTGTGGACCAGCGTGGCGCAGAAGATGCCGAGGCCGATTTCCTCGACGCGCGCCACGGCGGTGTCGAACAGCGCGAGCGGCGTCTGCACGGAAGGAAAGCCGATGAGCGCGGCCGTGTAGCCCGCGAGCATGAACACATACGAGCGCGGCGTGCGGTCGAACAGCGAGATGCACAGGCACAGCCCGACCCACAGCGCGAGCACCAGCGTCAGCAGTTCGGGCGCGTTGGACAGCGCGGGCACCAGCAGGACCGTGGCGGTGCTGCCGATGAGCGTGCCGCAGAAGCGGTACACCGCCTTGGAGCGCACCGCGCCGGCCAGCGGATGGGCGACGACGTAGGTGGTCATGAGCGCCCAGAACGGGCGCGGCAGGCCGGCGCGGCTGGCGAGGTACATCGCCAGCATGGCGGCGACGAAGCTCTTGGCGGAAAAGAGAAGCTCCGCGCGGCTGAAGCGCGGCAGGCTGAACGCGGACATCGACTACCTGCGCCCTTCCTGCGATGGCTGCTGTTGCTGCGGCGGCAGGCTCTGCACGGCGCGAACGCCCATGCGCTCTTCGAGCACCGAGAACACGCGCAGGCAGGCGGCAACGTCCTCGTCAGGCAAGCCGTCGAACAGCGACACCCGCATCAGCGCCAGCGCCGCCTCGATGGGCTCGCAGACGGCCTTGCCGGCTTCGGTGAGATGGAGCGTCTTGGCGCGGCGGTCGGCCGGGTCTTCGCGGCGTTCGACGAGGCCGGCTTCCACCAGCTGGTCGACCGAGCGCACCAGCGACGGCCCTTCGATGCCCAGCGCCTCGGCCAGCACGCCCTGGCGCACTTCGCCGTTCATGCGCCCGAGCATCACGATCGGGTAGGCCAGCGTCTGCGACACGCCGACGTGCGCCACCGCCTTGTCGGCCGCGGCGCGGTAGCCGCGCTGCAGCACCGCGAGCGACGTGCCGAGGCGCATCAGCGATTGTTCGCGCGTCGGTTCAATCGCCTGTTCAGGCGCTGTTTGGGGGGTGGTCGGGTTGGTCACGATAGCCGGCTATTAATTAGCATGCTATCGATTGTACGGGTAACTACCAATCCCTGCTGGCGGCAAGGCTTACGCCCGCCCTGGCCGGGGCCGAGGGCGCGAAAACGCGGAAAAGGGGAAGGAAAGAAAAGTGTGAAGCTCGCCGATAAGCCGGATTCTGTGCACCGAAGGCCTCTTGCGAAACCTCCGGCGTGACCGCCATTACTCTGGGCCGTTTGTCGCCAAACGGCTCGATGCCACCTACCCGCCAGCTCAGCGGAACCACCTCGATACTGGCCTACTTGGTGTTGCTGCGCGCAGAGATTGCCCGTTTCACCCGAACTCAATCGGCTCGTCTCTGTTGCTCTGATCCTCACCTCACGGTGGAGAGTCGTTAACTCCTGCGCTGTCCTGTGCAGTCCGGACGTTCCTCCAGTGCGGCCTTTCGGCACTTGCACCAGCGGCGGTCTGGCGTGCTTCACGGGGTGGATTATCGCCTGTGCCCGGGCGTGCCTTCGGGCTGGTCTCACAATGCGCGCTGTCCGTCCGACAAACGCATCGATCCAAGGAGATTCCCATGAAGGCCCAGAACATCCTCCAGACCATCGGCAACACGCCGCACGTGCGCATCAACCGCCTGTTCGGCAATGCGAAGCAGCAGGTGTGGATCAAGTCCGAGCGCGCCAATCCCGGCGGCTCCATCAAGGACCGCATCGCGCTCGCGATGGTCGAAGACGCCGAGAAGAGCGGCGCGCTCAAGCCCGGCGGCACCATCGTCGAGCCGACCTCGGGCAACACCGGCATCGGCCTGGCCATGGTGGCGGCCGTCAAGGGCTACAAGCTGATCCTGGTGATGCCCGACAGCATGTCCGTCGAACGCCGCCGCCTGATGCTGGCCTACGGCGCCACCTTCGACCTGACGCCGCGCGCCAACGGCATGAAGGGCTCCATCGCCCGCGCGGAGGAAATCGTGGCCGGCACGCCCGGCGCGTGGATGCCGCAGCAGTTCAACAACCCCGCCAACGTCGACGTGCACGTGCGCACCACGGCCGAGGAAATCGCGGCCGACTTTCCTGACGGCATCGACGTGATCATCACCGGCGTGGGTACGGGCGGCCACATCACCGGCGTGGCGAAGGTGCTGAAGAAGAAGTGGCCGAAGCTGCAGGTGTTCGCGGTGGAGCCGGTGGCCTCGCCCGTCATTTCGGGCGGCGCGCCGGCGCCGCATCCCATCCAGGGCATCGGCGCGGGCTTCATCCCGAAGAACCTCGACACCTCGCTGCTCGACGGCGTGCTGCAGGTCGACGCCGAGCCGGCGCGCGAAATGGCCCGCCGCTGCGCTCAGGAGGAAGGCATCCTGGTCGGCATCTCGTCGGGCGCCACGCTCGCGGCCATCGCGCAGAAACTGCCCTCGCTGCCCGCCGATGCGGTGGTGCTGGGCTTCAACTACGACACGGGCGAGAGGTACTTGTCGGTCGAAGGCTTCCTGCCCGCCTGACCCGCTATCCCTTTCATAGCGCCCCGGGCGCTTAAAATGCGCGGCCTGCTTGATAACCACAAGCCCCACGCCGCCATGCTGAGAATCTCCGAACTCAAACTCCCGCTCGACCACGCGCCCGACGCGCTGGCCGCACTGATCGCCAAAACGCTCGACATTCCGCTCGACGCGATCACCTCCCACAACGTCTACAAGCGCAGCTTCGACGCGCGCAAGGCCGAGCTGCTCACGGTCTACATCTGCGACGTGCAGCTGGCAGACGCGAAGCTCGAAGCCGGGCTGCTCGCCAAGCATGCGGGCCATCCGCATATCCAAAAAGCGCCCGACATGCGCTACACGCCGCCCGCCAATGCCCCCGAGGGCACGTCGCGGCCGGTGGTGATCGGCTTCGGCCCCTGCGGCATCTTCGCGGCGCTGATGCTCGCGAAGATGGGCTTCAGGCCCATCGTGCTCGAACGCGGCAAGACCGTGCGCCAGCGCACCCGCGACACCTGGGGCCTGTGGCGCAAGAGCGCGCTCAACCCGGAGTCGAACGTGCAGTTCGGCGAAGGCGGCGCCGGCACCTTCTCGGACGGCAAGCTCTACAGCCAGATCAAGGATCCGCGCTTCCTCGGCCGCAAGGTGATGGAAGAGTTCGTGAAGGCCGGCGCGCCGCCGGAAATTCTCTACGTCGCGCATCCGCACATCGGCACCTTCAAGCTGGTGAAGGTGGTGGAGAACATCCGCGAGCAGATCGTGGCGCTGGGCGGCGAGATCCGCTTCGAGCAGCGCGTGACCGATGTGCACATCGAGGACGGCCACCTGCGCGGCCTCACCGTGCTGGACCAAACCACGGGCACCAGCAGCGAACTGCGCGCCGACCACGTCGTGATGGCGCTGGGCCACAGCTCGCGCGACACCTTCGAGATGCTGCACAAGCGCGGCGTGCACATCGAGGCCAAGCCGTTTTCCATCGGCTTCCGCGTGGAGCATCCGCAGGGCCTGATCGACCGCGCGCGCTGGGGCCGCCATGCGGGCCACCCGCTGCTGGGCGCGGCCGACTACAAGCTGGTGCACCACGCGAGCAACGGCCGCTCGGTCTACAGCTTCTGCATGTGCCCCGGCGGCACCGTGGTCGCGGCCACCAGCGAGCCGGGCCGCGTGGTCACCAACGGCATGAGCCAGTATTCGCGCAACGAGCGCAACGCCAACGCGGGCATCGTGGTGGGCATCGACCCGCGCGACTATCCCGGAGATGCGCTCGCCGGCATCGCGCTGCAACGCGAACTGGAGAGCAACGCCTTCGTGCTCGGCGGCGGCGACTACCGCGCGCCGGGCCAGCTGGTGGGCGACTTCGTCGCCGGCAAGCCGTCCACCGCGCTGGGCAGCGTGATCCCTTCGTACAAGCCGGGCGTCACGCCGACCGACCTGCACAAGGCCCTGCCCGCCTACGCCATCGAGGCGATGCGCGAGGCCTTTCCCGCCTTCGGCCGCAAGATCAAGGGCTTCGACACGCACGACGCGGTGCTCACCGGCGTGGAAACGCGCACGTCCTCGCCCATCAAGATCACGCGCGGCGACGACTTCCAGAGCCTGAACGTGCGCGGCCTCTACCCCGCCGGCGAAGGCGCGAGCTACGCGGGCGGCATCCTGTCGGCCGGCGTGGACGGCATCAAGGTGGCCGAGGCCGTGGCGCACAGCGTGCTGGCCGAAGCCGAACGCGAACGCACCGCCAGCGTCTGATGCCGGCCATGCACTTCGAACGCCCCACCTTCGGCCAACTGACCGCGGCCACGCTGGCCATGGCCGCGGTGGTGCTGGCCTCCAACATCCTGGTGCAGTTCGCCATCAACGACTGGCTGACCTGGGGCGCCTTCACCTATCCGGTGGCCTACCTCGTGAGCGACCTGGTCAACCGGCGCTTCGGTCCCGGCATGGCGCGGCGCGTGGCGTGGGTGGGCTTTGCAGTCGCCGTGGGCGTGTCGCTGCTGCTCGCGCCGGTGCGCATCGCGGCGGCGTCGGGGCTGGCCTTCATCGCCTCGCAGCTGCTGGACATCGGCGTGTTCGACCGGCTCCGGCGCGGCCTCTGGTGGCGCGCGCCGCTGGTGGCCACGGTGATCGCCGCGGTGCTCGACAGCATCGTGTTCTGGGGCATCGCCTTCGCGGGCACCGACGGCCCCTGGCTCACCTGGGCGCTCGGCGACCTGGCGGTGAAGCTGGGCGTCGGCGTGGTCATGCTGCTGCCGTTCCGGCTGCTGATCGGCCGGCAGGCCGCGCGGGCATCGGCCCTGAGCCACTGAGGACATCGATGGCGAACGACGACTTCCACTTCTACGAACCCGCCAAGGGCCACGGCCTTCCGCACGATCCGTTCAACGCGATGGTCGGGCCGCGCCCCATCGGCTGGATCTCGTCGCAGGACGAGCACGGCGTGCTCAACCTCGCGCCCTACAGTTTCTTCAACGCCTTCAACTACACGCCGCCCATCGTCGGCTTCGCGAGCATCGGCGCCAAGGACAGCCTGCACAACATCCGCCAGACGCGGGAGTTCGGCTGGAACCTGGCCACGCGCCCGCTGGCCGAGCAGATGAACCGTTCCTGCGCGGCCGTGCCGCCCGAGGTGAACGAGTTCGAGCTGGCCGGCCTGCAGACCGCCGCCTCGCGGACCATCGCCGTGCCGCGCGTGGCCGAAAGCCCCGTGTCCTTCGAATGCCGGCTCACGCAGATCCTGCAGCTCGAAGGCGTGGACGGCGTGCCGGTGCAGACCTGGCTGGTCCTTGGCGAAGTGGTGGGCGTGCACATCGCGCGCCGCCTGCTGAAGGACGGCATCTACGACACCGCCGCGGCGCAGCCCATCCTGCGCGGCGGCGGGCCGGCCGACTATTTCGAAGTCGGCCCCGACAATCTCTTCAGGATGTTCCGGCCGCGCTGAACGCGCACCGCCGGCATTCTTTTTTTCCATTTCATTCCACCGCGCCCCCGCATGACCGACGCTTCCACCGCCACCCCGAAGACGAACGCACGCCCTCCCCGGCGCCAGCAACTGGACATGGCCGACCAGCTGAAGCAGCTGAAGGCCGGAGCAGACACGGACACGGGCACCGACGAGGCGCCCGCTCAACAGCAGCAACCGCAGCAGCAGCGCCAGGACGCGCGCCCGCCCCGGCAGAAGAACGGCGGCGGCCGCAACAACCAGCGGCGCCCCCAGCAGCCACGCCAGGAGCAGCAACAGAAGGCGCAGGCGCCGCAGCAGCAACAGCCGCAGCGCGCCCCGCGCAAGGTCAACCCGGTGCTGGAACGCCTGTTCGAGCTGTATCCGCAACTCTTCGGCGCGCGCTTCGTGCCGCTGAAGCTCGGCGTCTACGAAGAATTGCTGGCGCGCCACCCCGAGGACTTCAAGGCCGAAGACCTGAAGATCGCAATGGGCCAGCACGCGCGTTCCACCCGCTACCTCGAGGCCGTGGCTGCCGGCCTGGCCCGCCACGACCTCGACGGCAACGCGCTCGATCCGGTCGCGCCCGAGCATGTGCACCACGCCATCCTCGAGCTGCACCGCCGCCGCCAGCAGCGCAACCCCGGTGGCGAAGACCTGCGCCCGCAACTGGTGGCGCGCATCGCCAAGGCCATCGAAGCCTCGGGCCTCGACCGCGAAGCCTATGCGGTGCTGGTGCGTTCGCGCGACCAGAACAACAACGCCGTGGTCGACGAAGCCCTGGCCGAACTCGCCCAGCAGGCCGCCAAGCGCGAAGCGCTGCTGCGCGCCTTCGAGGCCAGCGGCCGCACCGAGCAGGAGTTCGCCGACATGTACGGCATGAAGCACGGCGAGGTGACGCGCACGCTGCAACGCGTGCGCAACGACCAGAAGGCGGCGCAGGCGGCTGCGGAAGCGGCTGCTGCAGCAGCGGCAGCGGCACCCGTGGAAGCCGCGGAACCCGCCGCGGAGGAGCCCGCCGCCGCCCCGGCCCCCGCCAGCGACTGACCGGGCGCGCCAAAAAAAACGCCACCCGGAGGTGGCGCTACAAAACAGTAATAGCGGGTTTCAGCGCTGCGCGTTCTGCAGCGCGGCAATGCGCTCTTCGATCGGCGGGTGCGTGGCGAACAGCTTGCCCATGCTGCCGGTGATGCCCATGGCTTCCACGGCCTTCGGCAGTTCGCCGGCCGGCAGGCCGCCCAGGCGCGCGAGCGCATTGATCATCGGCTGCTTCTGGCCCATGAGCGCGGCGGCGCCGGCGTCTGCACGGAACTCGCGGTGGCGCGAGAACCAGGCCACCACCATCGCGGCGGCAAAGCCCAGCACGATGTCGAGCACGATGGTGCTCACGTAGTAGCCGATGCCGGGGCCCGAGCTGCGGTCGTCGCCGCGGCGCAGGAAGCTGTCGACCGCATAGCCGATCACGCGCGACAGGAACACGACGAAGGTGTTCATCACGCCCTGGATGAGCGTCATGGTGACCATGTCGCCGTTGGCGATGTGCGCCACCTCGTGGCCGATGACCGCCTCGACCTCTTCGCGCGTCATGTTCTGCAGCAGGCCGGTGGACACCGCCACCAGCGACGAATTCTTGAACGCGCCGGTGGCGAAGGCATTGGGCTCGCCTTCGAAGATGCCGACCTCGGGCATGCCGATGCCGGCCTTGTCGGCGAACTTGCGCACCGTGCCGACGATCCAGGCCTCGTCGGGCGTCTGGGGGTTGTCGATCATGTGCAGGCCGCTGGTCCACTTGGCCATGGGCTTGCTGATGAGCAGCGAGATGATCGCGCCGCCGAAACCCATCACCAGCGCAAAGCCGAGCAGCGCCGTGAGGTTGAGCCCGTTGGCCGTGAGGAAGCGATTGACGCCGAGCAGGCTGGCGACCACGCCGAGCACCGCGACGACCATCACATTGGTCAGGACAAACAGAAGGATACGTTTCAAGTTGAATTCTCCGTGGGGAACGCTTCCATCCAGATAAGGGCCGCGGGGCTCACTTCAACCCGTGCGCTGCATGGAGGTGGCAACCATGATAGGAGCAAAAGTTCTAGCGCCCGTGTATTCCCCGCTCCGGCAAAGGCCTGAAAACCTGCGGGTCGTCATAGAAAGACGCGGCCTCGTTGCCGGGCCACCAGCCGGGCACGCCGAGCAACGGCAGCGGCACGAAGGGCTTGCGCTCCAGACGCGCCGGGTCGAGCGCCTGCGCCATGCGCGCGTCGTCGAAGGCCACGGCGCCCGCCGCCTCGTGCGCCAGCAGCACGTGCGCGGTGATCGGCTTGCGCGGCGCGGCGAGCTTTTCGAGCAGCGCATGGCCGAACACCAGCAGCCGCGCCTGCGCCCACCACTCGCGCCGCTCGACGAACAGCATGTGCCAGTCGCGCGCGACCAGCGCCTGCCACAGCGCGGGCGGCGCGTCGAGCACGGCGCCGTTCTCGTCGAACAGCGTGAGCGCGTCGCGCAAGGGGCCGCGCACCGCCGCGACGCCGTGGCGCGCGATCTCGCCCGCCTGCAGCTCGTTGAGCCGGCGCTTGGCCAGCGGAAACGCGAGCCACACGAGCCCGTTGAAGAAGTCGTGCAGGTTGTCGCGCGTGGGCACCGTGCGGGTCTGGAAGATGTGGGCCTCGTAGGCCTGGCCGGCGGGCAGCGCGTGCTGCTGCACGAAGTCGGGCACGGGTGCGTGGGCCGGCCTGGCGCCTTGAAGCGCTTCGGCGACCGAGCCGTGTACGGAGGCGGCCTGCGCCACGGCTTGGCCATGGGCGCGGTAGGGCGCGAGCCAGGGCTGCGCCCAGTCGACCGCCGGCAGGATCAAGACGCGGGCGCGTCCGTCCAGCGGATGCGGTCGGGGTGCTGCATCACCGCGAATTCCGCCGTGAGCTTGTCGAACAGCTTGAGCGAGCTGCCGTGCTTGCCCAGCAGCCCCGCCGCGCGCAATGCCTGCGCCACGTCGTTGAGCGGCACGTCCTTGCCGCTGCGCAGCGCGGGCACGGCCTGCAGGATGAACTCGGCCGCCTCGGAGGTCTGCGGTTGCGGCGCAGGTGCGGGCTTGGCCGCCTTGGTGCTGCTCTTGCGGGCCGCCGTCTTGGTGGCGGCCTTCTTCGCAGCCGTTTTCTTGGCGGCTGGCGCTGTCTTGGCCGCGGCCGTCTTCTTCGCGGCGGCGGTGCGGGCGGCGGGCTTCGCGCTGGCGTGGTGCTCGAGGTCCATGAACGCGTCGTAGATGCCGATCGTCTCTTCGCCCGTCTTGCCCCGCTGGCCGATGCCGCAGACGCGGCAGCCCTTTTCGCGCAGCCGGATCACCAGCGGCGCGAAGTCGGAGTCGGAAGAAACCAGCACCACCACGTCGGGCCGCTCGTCGATGACGAGGTCGATGGCATCGACCGCGAGCGCGATGTCGGTGCTGTTCTTGCCGGTCGAGAGATTGACCATCGGCCGCACCGACAGCCGCTTGAACATCGCCTGCCGGTTGACGGCCATCTCGGCGTTGCAATAGGCGCGGCGCACGTGGATGGCGCCGTACTCGTCCATGGTGCGCTGCACGGCCTGCTCGATCACGTCGGCCGAGACGTTGTCGGCGTCGATCAGCAGCATCACGCGCGGTGTGGGCGTCATGCCAGCTTCCAGTGGATGGTTTCGCCGCCGCGCAGCGGCTTGAGCGTGGCGTCGCCGTAGGGCACGGTCTCCGGCACGGTCCAGCTTTCGCGCTTGAGCGTGACGGTGTCGGCGTGGCGCGGCAGGTTGTAGAAGTCGGGGCCGTTGAAGCTGGCGAAGGCTTCGAGCTTGTCGAGCGCGCCCGCGTTGTCGAAGGCCTCCGCGTACAGCTCGATGGCGGTGAGCGCGGTGTAGCAGCCGGCGCAGCCGAGTGCGTGTTCCTTCAGGTGGGCCGGGTGCGGCGCGCTGTCGGTGCCCAGGAAGAAGCGGTCGCTGCCGCTGGTGGCGGCCTCCACCAGCGCCACGCGGTGCGTCTCGCGCTTGAGCACGGGCAGGCAGTAGTAGTGCGGGCGGATGCCGCCGGTGAAGATGGCGTTGCGGTTGTAGAGCAGGTGATGCGCCGTGATGGTGGCTGCCGTGAACGGCCCGGCGTCGCGCACGTAGTGGGCGCCTTCCTTGGTGGTCAGGTGTTCGAACACCACCTTGAGTTCGGGGAAGTCGCGGCGCAGCGGAATCATCACGCGGTCGACGAACACGGCTTCGCGGTCGAACAGGTCGATGGCGGGGTCGGTCACTTCGCCGTGCACCAGCAGCAGCAGGCCGTGCTTCTGCATGGCCTCGAGCGTCTTGTAGGTGTGGCGGATGTCGGTCACGCCGGCATCGCTGTTGGTGGTGGCGCCGGCCGGGTACAGCTTGAGCGCGCGCACGCCGGCTTCGGCGGCCAGCGCGATTTCTTCGGGCGGCAGCTTGTCGGTCAGGTAGAGCGACATCACGGGCTCGAAGGCCACGCCTTCGGGCACGGCGGCGCGGATGCGGTCGCGGTACGCCACGGCCTGCGCGGCGGTGGTCACGGGGGGGCGAAGGTTCGGCATGATCAGCGCGCGGCCGAACTGGCGCGCGCTGTGGGGAACGACGGCTTCGAGGGCGGCGCCGTCGCGCACGTGCAGGTGCCAGTCGTCGGGGCGGGTGATCGTGAGGGTGTCTGTCATGGCGGGGCGATTGTCGCATCGCCCCCTGGAAGGCAAGGAGGCGGCGAACCCGCCGAACGGTTCGCGGAACTCCGCAAATCTCTTTCTACTTGTGGAACACCCGGCAGGTGCGCGAGGCGGCGCCCTGCAGCCACTTGACGAAATTGACCGATGTGCGCGCGCCCTTGTGCGGCGGCCAGGGATCGAGGATGCGCAGCGTGGTGCCCCGCCCGCTCGGGTCGTCGTCGCCGCGGATGCCGGCGATGACGACCATGTGCCCCGGCCGGCCGGCGCCGGCCGCGTAGCCGCCTCGGTTGGTACCCCACAGCATGTCGAACATGAGCGGGCCGTCCTGCAGCGCCGCGCGCAGCGCCTTCAGCGACCATGCCGACGGCGGATGCACTTCCAGGCCGTGCGCGGCGGCCACGCGCTGGCCGACTTTCATTTGCGCGTCGTGCGTGTCGACGCTCTCCTGCAGCCCGCCGTCGGCCGCGACCAGTTCGGCCGGGGTGCGAGCGAGCACCGCCTGCACGGTGGAGCGCGTCATCATCGCGACGCCGGCGGCCCAGCACAGCGCGGCGGCCGGGGGCGGGATCAGCGCGACGGGATGCAGGATGGGCGCGTCGCGCTCGCCGTCGAACGCGACGTTCTGGGTACAGGGGCCGGCCTCGCCGTCTTCCACCAGCCAGTGGGCGGCCTGCAGGCGCAGCACGGCCGCGCGGGTGAGCGGGCCGAAGTCGCCGTCGGTGGCGAGCCGCGGGCTGGGCTGCAGCTTGCGGTTCAGCGCTTCCTGCAGGCGGCGGACGTCGGCTCCTCGCCAACCCTGTTTGAGCGTGGTCATCGGCATGCTTTCCTTCACCCCTCGGTGGAATCGCGGACTTTGGAATACGGGCGTCGGAATTGTCAAAACCGCGGCCGCGGGCGTCTACTCGCCGTATGGCGTAGTCGGCGGCGCCCAATCAGGGCGCCTGCCTGCTACTCGAGTACGCGCGCCGGAGCCGACTGGATTTCGTCGCTGTCGCCTTGGAGACTCTGGGAACTCTCGAACGCACCCGCCAGGTCGGCCAGCCAGCGGTCGTAGGCGGTGGCGCGCTCGGCGTCGGGCAGGCGCAGCAGCGCGGACGGATGCAGCGTGACGAACACGGGCCGGCCATCGGCGCGCTCGTGCAGCCACGCGCCGCGCTCGGCCTGCACCGCCACCGGCCGGCCGAGCAGGGCGCGCGCGGCGGTCGCGCCCAGCGCCACCAGCGCCTGCGGACGCACCAGCGCGATTTCGCTGTCGAGCCAGTGCGCGCAGGCTTCGGCCTCCCGCTGGCCCGCCGTCTTGTGGATGCGGCGCTTGCCGCGCAGCTCGTACTTGAAATGCTTCACGGCATTGGCCAGGTACACCGTGTCGCGCGCCCGGCCCAGTTGCGCCATCGCGCGGTCGAGCAGCTGGCCGGCCGGCCCGACGAAGGGCCGCCCGGCCAGGTCTTCCTGGTCTCCGGGCTGCTCGCCGACCAGCATGCGCTGCGCGCCCACGGGCCCTTCGCCGCACACGGCCTGCGTGGCGAGCGCACCGATGGGACAGTCGCGGCATGCATGCGTGGCCGCGCGCAGTTCGTCGAGGCTGGCGGGCGCCGCGCGGTCGGCCGGCAGCGGGTGCAGCGGCACCGGGGCGCGGATGCGGCGCGCGGGCGTGGCCGGCGCGTCGATCATCGACTGGCTGCGCGCCTGCGCCGCTTCTGCCAGCGGCTGGATCAGCGCGGCCTCGGGCAGGTTGTGCCAGTAGCGGGCCGGCATCTCGCGGCGCATCATCGCGAGCTTCAGGCGCGCGGGGTTGAAGATGTTCTCGTAATAGACCAGCCAGAGCTGCTCGCCGGCATCGGGCGGCGGCTTCTCGCGCCGGTCGGCGCCTTCGCGGAAAGTGAGCGCCTGCCCGTCCCACGCCACGCAGCGCTCGGGCGTGAGGATGGCCCAGTTCATCTGCGCGAAGCGGCGCGCGAAGAAGGGCGCGTTGGCTTCCACGATGCGGTGGTCGGGCTCGAACCATGCCACGTGGCGCTCGCCCTGCTCGCCTTCCACGCGCGTGAAGCGCACGAAGGCGCGCATCTTGTGGATGTCGCGGTGCACGGCCTTGGCCATCTGCCGGGCCTGCAGCATGTCGGGGTCGAGCGGGTCGTGGCGCAGGGCCGGTTCGTGCACCAGGCGCCAGAGCAGCCGGTACAGCAGCGCCAGGCGGCCCGCGTCGCGGTGCAGGATCACGTCGGCGCACAGCGCGACGAACGACGCGGGCACCGGCTGGCGCGCGGCGCCGGCGGGCGGCGACGAAGGCGCGGGCTCGAACAGGCCGCCGGCGGGCGCGTCCGCGAACAGGTCGGAACCGCCTTCGCCCTGCGTGCCGTCGCTCCATTCGACGTGGTCGGGCGGCACGCCATTCGCCAGCAACCGGCGCGCCTCGCGGCGGAAGGCGTCGAGGTCGACCGGGTTCCCTAGCCGTACGCGCATGGCGGCTTGCCCCTGGCTCAGCTCAGAACAGCGCCGCCTGCGCCTGCCGGGCTGCCGGAACTGCGGCAGCCATGGCGCCCGCCGCCGGCCGGTGCCCGTCGGCCACCACGAACGGCAGCACCTTGCGCGAGGGCACGTGCAGCCGGCGCAGATCGTCGGCGCGCACCCGGCGCACGCGGCGCGCCTGCAGCAGGCGCTCCACCGCCTTCACGCCCAGGCCGGGCACGCGCAGCAGCATCTCGCGCGGGGCGTGGTTCAGGTCGACGGGAAAACGCTCGGCGTGCGCCAGCGCCCAGGCCAGCTTGGGGTCGACGTCCAGCCGCAGCAGGCCGTCGGGCGCGGCCACGATCTCCTGGTGCTCGAAGCCGTAGAAGCGCATGAGCCAGTCGGCCTGGTAGAGCCGGTGCTCGCGCATCAGCGGCGGCGCCACCAGCGGCAGCGCGCGGGCCGCATCGGGAATGGGGCTGAAGGCCGAGTAGTACACGCGCTTGAGCTTGTAGGCGCCGTACAGCGTGGCGCTCGACGCGAGGATGTGGCGGTCGTCGGTGGCGTCGGCGCCCACGATCATCTGCGTGCTCTGGCCGGCGGGCGCGAACGGCGGCGGCTTGGCGGCGGCGGGGGCCGCGCCGGGCAGCGCGCGGATCGGCACCACGCGGCGCGCCTCCTCGCGCGTGTCGTCGATGCGCAGGCGCAGCCGCGCCATGGAGCGGCGGATGGCGCTTTCGTTCTTCTCGGGCGCCAGCGCCTGCAGGCCCTCGGTGGTGGGCATCTCGACGTTGATGCTGAGCCGGTCGGCATAGCGGCCGGCGCGCGCCAGCAGCTCGTCGCTGGCGTCGGGGATGGTCTTCAGGTGGATGTAGCCGCGGAAGTCGTGCTCCTCGCGCAGCACGCGCGCCACCTCGACCACCTGCTCCATGGTGTGGTCGGGCGACTTGATGATGCCGCTCGACAGGAACAGGCCCTCGATGCAGTTGCGCCGGTAGAAGTCGAGCGTGAGCTGCACCACCTCTTCGACGCGGAAGCGCGCACGCGGCACGTTGCTCGATGCGCGGTTCACGCAATACAGGCAGTCGTACTGGCAGTGGTTGGTGAGCAGCACCTTCAGCAGCGAGATGCAGCGGCCGTCGGGCGCGTAGCTGTGGCAGATGCCCGCGCCCTCGGTGGAGCCGATGCCGCGGCCGCCCACCGAGTCGCGCGGCTGCGAGCCGCTGGATGCGCAGGAGGCGTCGTACTTGGCGGCGTCGGCCAGGATGGCGAGTTTGCGATGGATGTCCACGGGAGACCTCTTGGTTACTGTATGAATATACAGTCATCGGCCGTCCCAAAGGCTGCGATTTGTAAGCGGGCCGGCCGCACCGGCGCGGCGTTGCGCCGCCCTCCAACCTTGGCTACCCTCGCTGCCAGATGACCGACGACCCGACAGCACCCGTCTCCGCCCCCGAGCCCTCCCCCGCTCCCACGCCCATTTCCACCGCGCTTGCCGCCGATCGCATCGCGGTCAAGTTCACCGCACCGGACGGCACCCCCGCCTTCGCCGTGCGCTGGCAAGACGGCGTGTACGCCTACATCAACCAGTGCCCCCACGCGGGCGGGCCGCTCGACTTCGAAGGGCAGATCATCGAAAGCTCGGGCCGCTTCCTGATGTGCGCGCGGCACGGCGCGATCTTCGAGCCCGACACCGGCAGGTGCGTGGGCGGCCCGTGCAAGGGCGCCAGCCTCGTGCCGGTGGCGGTTCACGAGCGGCCCGACGGCAGCATCTGGCAGGGCCAGGCCGAATGAACACAACCTTCAAGGAGAACCCTATGCGCAAGAACACCCGGCCTCACCCCCTCGCCCTGTCGGTCGCGGCGCTGGCCCTCGCCGGCGTGCTGGCGGGCTGCACCGGCATGGCGGCCGGCACCGGCGGCAAGGCTTCCACGGGCATGAGAGTGGCGTCCGCAGCCTTCGCCGACAACGGCGTGATCCCGGCCGAGCATGCCGGCGCGGGCGAGTGCGGCGGCAGGAACATTTCTCCGCCGGTGGCCTGGAGCAACCTGCCGGCCAAGACCCGGTCGGTGGCCGTGCTGGTGTTCGACCCCGACGGCGCGGCCGGCCTCGGCGTGTCGCACTGGGTGGCCTACAACATCGCGGCCGAGCGCGGCGAGCTCAAGGCGGGCGAAGGCCAGGCGGGCTCCAACTTCAACTTCACCATGGGCCCGAACGTGGCCGGTGCGCCGGCCTATCGCGGCATGTGCCCGCCGGTGGGCGACCGGCCGCACCATTACGTGCTGACCGTGGTCGCCACCGACCTGGCGCCCGGCAGCCTGCCGGCCGGTCTCGGGCGCGACGCGCTGCTGGCCGCGCTCAAGGGCCATGCACTGGGCGGACAGAGCGTGGTGGGCCTCTACAGCCGCTAAAGCCCTCGGGCTGCCGGGTAATAATCAGGCTCCCGATCTGCCGGCGGCCCGTCAGCCATGGCTGCAGCCGCTTTTCCGAAAGCCCATCGATGGCCCTGACCGCCGCCGCGTCCGACGTTGCCCCGTCATCCGAACTCGACGCCATGTTCGACCTGGCGCCCGTCTCCCTCTGGATCGAAGACTACAGCGGCCTCAAGCGCAAGCTCGACGGCTGGCGCGCCGAAGGCGTCACCGACCTGGTGGCGTACCTGTCGGAAGAGCCGGGCCGCGTGAGCGAATGCATGGCGCTGCTGAAGGTGCTGCGGGTCAACCAGCACACCCTGAAGCTCTTTGCCGCCGACAGCCAGCAGACCCTGCTCGATTCCCTGGACCGCGTGTTCCGCGGCGACATGTCGGCCACCGTGGTGCACGAGCTCGACCAGCTGTGGCGTGGCCAGCTCACCTTCGAGAGCGAAACGGTCAACTACGCCCTGGACGGCCGGCGGCTCGACGTGCGCGTGCGCGCCCGCGTGCTGCCCGGCCATGAAGCCACCTGGGAGCGCGTGCTGGTCTCGCTCGACGACGTGACCGAGCGCGTGGCCGCGCAGCGCCTGCGCGACGAAAGCGCCACCTACGCGCGCAGCCTGTTCGAGCGCTCGCCGGTGTCGCTGTGGGTGGAAGACTTCAGCGCCGTGCGCGCGCTGCTGCAGAGCATCCGCGCGCGCGGCATCACCGACTTCGCCACCTTCATCAAGGTGCACCCCGAGTTCGTGACGCGCTGCATGCAGGAGATCCGCGTCATCGACGTGAACCGCGAAACGCTGCGCATGTTCGGCGCGCCCGACCTGCAGACCCTGCTGGGCAGCCTCTCGCGCATCTTCCGCGACGAGATGCGCGAATCCTTCGCCGAGCAGCTGCAGGACCTGTGGAATGGCAAGACCGTGCAGCACCGCGAGGTGCTCAACTACTCGCTGTCGGGCGAGGTGCTGAACATCCACATGCAGTTCGCGGTGCAGGACGACCGGCTCGACACCTGGGACCTGGTGCTGGTGTCGCTGGTCGACATCACCGCGCGCAAGAAGGCCGAGGCCTACCTGGAATACCTGGGCAAGCACGACGTGCTCACGCAGCTGTGCAACCGCACCTATTTCACCGAGGAGCTCACCCGCCTCGCGCGCAAGGGTCCGTGGCCGGTGTCGATCGTGGCCATCGACCTGAACGGGCTGAAGCAGCTCAACGACCAGGAAGGCCACGCCGCCGGCGACTCGCTGCTGCGCCGCATGGGCGAGGTGCTGGACAAGGCCGTCGACCCGCCGGCCTGGCCCGCGCGCATCGGCGGCGACGAGTTCGCGGTGCTGCTGCCCATGACCGACGAGCGCGGCGCCGAAGCCATGCGCGAGCGCATCCTCACGCTGCTGGAAATGAACAACCAGTTCCACGCCGGCCAGAGCGGCCATGCGCTGAGCCTCGCGATGGGCCTGGCGACCTGCCACGCGGGCGAATCGCTGGAATCGGCGCTGCAGCGCGCGGACCGGGCGATGTACGTCGACAAGGCGCGGCACTACGAAGGCTCGCCGGGGGATCGGCGGCGGGCCTGAGCTGGCGATGCGGTAGTCTGCGGGGGTCGTGATTTCCTGAGGAATCCATGCCCCTTGAAGCGCTTGCCGAAGTTCTTATCCGGCCAGTCGTCGAATTCGTGCTGCAGCCCATCGCCGAGGGTTTGATGCACGCGGTCGGCTATCTCACTGGCGTGGTGGTGGTGCCGTTGGTCACGCTGGGCCACGTCGTCGTCGAGCAGCCGAAAGGAGGCCACGAAATTCCCCCCGGAAAATACTGGGCCCGGTCTCCCGGCGGGCGCATCGTTCTGGATGCGGACTGGGGCACGGTGGTCGGCGTGCTCACCTGGGTCCTGGTCGGCGTTGCCGCCGCCGTGGTCTATTGCAACTCCGGTCCCTGACCCGGCACCCGCACCCGCTCCAGCACGAAATCGATGAACGTCCGGATCGCCCGCGTGTGCTGGCGGTTCGGCATGTAGAGCATGAACATCTGCGTGCCGAAGATGGACAGGCGCCAGTCGTCGAGCGTGGTCACGACGTCGCCGCGACGCACATCCTCCTGCACCACGTAGTCGGGCACGAGGCCGATGCCCAGGCCGGCGAGGATGGCCTGGCGCAGGAACAAGAAGTTTTCCGAGATCAGCGTCGGCTCCAGGATAACCTCGCGACGGGTCTCGCCCTGGTAGGCCGACACGCGCAGCTGCCGGCCGATGACGGCGGCGGTGACCACCGGCGCGCCCTGCAACGCGTCGAGCTGCACCGGCAGCGGATTCTCCGCCGCGTACTCCGCCGAGGCGCAGGCCACGTAACGCACCGGCCCCATCGCGCGCGCCACCAGGTTCTGCGGCGGCTCGGGGATCACGCGGATGGCGATGTCGACCTCGTCGCGCAGCAGGTCCTCGATGCGGTTTTCGAACACCACGTCGAGCACGATGCCGGGGTACTGGCGCTTGAAGTCGATGAGCCAGTCGGCCATGACCAGTTGCCCGTAGCCGCTGGGCACGCTCAGCCGCACGCGGCCCTGCAGGCCCTGGCCCAGCGTGGTGACCGATTCGCGCGCCGCCAGCAGTTCGCCCTGGATCGCCACGCCGTGCTGGTAGAGCCGCAGGCCGATTTCGGTCGGCTCGGCGCGCCGGGTGGTGCGCCGCACCAGCTGCGCGCCCACCGAGCGCTCCAGCTGGTTCAGGTGGTAGCTGACGTTGGCGCGCGTCATCTTGAGCCGGCGGGCCGCCGCGCTCAGGTTGCCGGCATCGAGGATTTCCACCAGCAGGGTGAGCGATTGCAGGTCCATGCACCCGATTGTGTCAAAAATCCTTTGACAGTCTGTCAACCGCCTATGCAATTGTCAAAGCGGGGATACCGGCCAAGAATGCTTGGTTCACCCCAGAGCCTCGAACCCGCACGGTTCGCAACGCACGAGACAAGCAAGCACATGGCCACCAACACTCCCAGCCCTTCCACGTCCACCGGTCCCGTCACCTTCGAGCGTCGAGGCGACGTTTTCGTGGTGACCATCGACAACCCGCCCGTCAACGCCCTGGGCGTGGACGTGCGCCGCGGCCTCGTGGCCGCCATCGACGCGGCGGAGGCCGACGGCGCCGCCAAGGCGGTGCTGATCGCCGGCGCGGGCCGCAACTTCATCGCGGGCGCCGACATCCGCGAGTTCGGCAAGACGCCGCAGCCGCCCTCGCTGCCCGAGGCCTGCCTGAAGATCGAGAACTGCACCAAGCCGGTGGTTGCCGCCATCCACGGCGCCGCGCTGGGCGGCGGGCTCGAAGTGGCGCTGTCGGCGCACTACCGCATCGCATCGCCCACCGCCAAGCTGGGCCTGCCCGAAGTGGCGCTGGGCCTGCTGCCCGGCTCGGGCGGCACGCAGCGCGCGCCGCGCCTCATCGGCGTGAAGCCCGCGCTCGAACTCATGCTCAGCGGCCGCCATGCGGGCGCCAAGGAAGCGCTGTCGCTCGGCCTCGTCGACCGCCTGAGCACCGACGCCGACGCGCTGGCCGAAGGCCTGGCCTATGCGCAGGAACTGGTCGCCGCCAAGGCCCCGGTGCGCCGCACCCGCGACGCCGACGCGCTGGCCGACAAGGAAGCCAGCCGCGCCGCGCTCGAAGCCGCGCGCGCCGACACCGCCAAGAAGAGCCGCGGCCTGTTCTCGCCGATGAAGATCATCGAAGCCGTCGAGGCCGCGCTCACGCTGCCTTTCGACGAAGGCATGGCGCTGGAGCGCAAGCTGTTCCTGCAGTGCATCGACAGCCCGCAGCGCGCCGGCCTGATCCACGCCTTCTTCGCCGAGCGCGAAGTGCTGAAGGCGCCCGAGACCAAGTCGGCCAAGCCGCGCGCGCTGGAGTCGGCCGGCATCGTCGGCGGCGGCACCATGGGCGCGGGCATCGCGGTGGCCATGCTCGACGCCGGCATGCCGGTGACCATGATCGAGCGCGACGACACCCAGCTCGCACGCGGCCGCGCCAACGTGGAGAAGGTGTACGACGGCCTCATCAAGAAGGGCCGCATGACGCCCGAGGCCAAGGCGGCCGTCATGGCGCGCTTCTCCGGCTCCACCAGCTACGACGCGCTCGCGCAGGTCGACATCGTGGTGGAAGCCGTGTTCGAGGAAATGGGCGTCAAGAAGGCCGTGTTCGCCGAACTCGACCGCGTGTGCAAGCGCGGCGCGGTGCTGGCCACCAACACCTCGTACCTGGACATCGACGAGATCGCCGCCAGCATCTCGCGCCCGCAGGACGTGGTGGGCCTGCACTTCTTCTCGCCCGCCAACATCATGAAGCTGCTGGAGATCGTGGTGCCCGCCAAGGTGAGCGCCGACGTGGTCGCCACCGGCTTCGAGCTGGCGAAGAAGCTCAAGAAGGTGCCGGTGCGCGCCGGCGTGTGCGACGGCTTCATCGGCAACCGCATCCTGGCCGTGTACCGCCAGGCCGCCGACCACATGATGGAAGACGGCGCCTCGCCCTACCAGATCGACGAAGCGGTGCGCAACTTCGGCTACCCGATGGGCCCGTTCCAGGTGTCCGACCTGGCCGGCGGCGACATCGGCTGGGCCACGCGCAAGCGCAAGGCCGCCATGCGCGACCCCGAGGCGCGCTACGTGCAGATCGCCGACCGCATCTGCGAGCGCGGCTGGTTCGGCCAGAAGACGCAGCGCGGCTACTACCTGTACCCCGAAGGCGCGCGCACCGGCGTGCCCGACCCCGAGGTGCTGGCCATCATCGACGCCGAGCGCGAGCGCGCCGGCATCAAGCCGCGCACCTTCACCGAAGAAGAAATCATGCGCCGCTACATGGCCGCGATGGTCAACGAAGGCGCCAACGTGGTGCTGCAGCGCATCGCGCTGCGCCCGCTGGACGTGGACGTGACCTTCCTCTACGGCTACGGCTTCCCGCGCCACCGCGGCGGCCCGATGAAATACGCCGACACCGTGGGCCTGCCCAAGGTGCTGGCCGACATCCGCGAATTTGCCAAGGAAGACCCGATCTTCTGGAAGCCGTCGCCGCTGCTGGTGCAGCTGGTCGAACGCGGCGCCGATTTCGCCAGCCTCAATCAATCCGAGTAACCACAGAGCCAGCCCTCCAGGAGACACACCCCATGCGTGAAGCCGTCATCGTTTCCACCGCCCGCACCCCGCTCACCAAGGCGCACCGCGGCGAATTCAACATCACCCCCGGCCCCACGCTGGCGGCCTTCGCCGTGAAGGCGGCGGTGGAACGCTCGGGCCTGGACCCCGCGCTGATCGAGGACGCGATCCTCGGCTGCGGCTACCCCGAAGGCACCACCGGCCGCAACATCGCGCGCCAGGCCATCATCCGCGCGGGCCTGCCGATCGGCATTGCCGGCACCACGGTGAACCGTTTCTGCGCCTCGGGCCTGCAGGCGATTGCCATGGCCGCGGGCCGCATCGTGGTGGACGGCGCGCCGGCCATGATCGCGGGCGGCGTGGAAAGCATCTCGCAGATCCGCTCGCGCAGCGCCACCGACAGCGGCGACAGCGGCATGGACCCGTGGATCGTCGAGCACAAGCCCGAGCTGTACATGGCGATGATCGAAACGGCCGACATCGTGGCCAAGCGCTACAACATCAGCCGCGAGGCGCAGGACCGCTTCTCCGCCGAGAGCCAGCGCCGCACCGAAGAAGCGCAGATCGCCGGCCGCTACAAGGACGAGATCGTCGCCTGCACCACCACCATGGCCGTGACCGACAAGGAGACCAAGGAAGTCACCTACCGCGAAGTGACGGCCACCGAAGACAACTGCAACCGCCGCGGCACCACCTACGAGGCGCTCGCCAAGCTCAAGCCCGTGATGGGCGAGGACAAGTTCGTCACCGCCGGCAACGCCTCGCAGCTGTCCGATGGCGCATCGGCCTGCGTGCTGATGGAAGCCAAGGAAGCCGAGCGCGCCAACATCAAGGCGCTGGGCGCCTTCCGCGGCCTGGCCGTGGCCGGCTGCGAGCCCGACGAAATGGGCATCGGCCCGGTGTTCGCGGTGCCCAAGCTGCTCGCGCGCCACGGCCTCAAGGTGCAGGACATCGGCCTGTGGGAACTCAACGAAGCCTTCGCCTCGCAGTCGATCTACTGCCAGGACAAGCTGGGCATTCCGTCGGAACTGCTCAACGTGAACGGCGGCGCCATCTCCATCGGCCACCCCTTCGGCATGACCGGCGCGCGCCTCGCGGGCCATGTGCTCATCGAAGGCAAGCGCCGCGGCGCCAAGTACGCCGTGGTCACGATGTGCATCGCCGGCGGCATGGGCGCTGCGGGCCTGTTCGAAATCTATTGAGGAGCCCGCGATGGACCTGAACTTCACGACCGAAGAAGAAGCCTTCCGCAGCGAAGTGCGCGCCTTCCTGGCCGCCAAGCTGCCGGTGCGGCTGTCCGAGAAAGTGCGCAGTGGCAAGATCCTCGAGAAGGCCGACATGCAGGAATGGCACGCCATCCTCAACGAGCGCGGCTGGCTCGCCAACCACTGGCCCGAGCAGTACGGCGGCCCGGGCTGGACGGCGGTCGAGAAGTTCATCTTCGAAAACGAATGCGCGCTGGCCTTCGCGCCGCGCATCGTGCCCTTCGGCGTGAACATGCTGGGGCCGGTGCTCATCAAGTATGGCAACGAGGCGCAGAAACAGCATTGGCTGCCGCGCATCCTGAACGGCGCCGACTGGTGGTGCCAGGGCTATTCGGAACCCGGCGCGGGCTCCGACCTGGCAGCGGTGAAGACCTCGGCCGTGCGCGGCATCGACGCGCAGGGCGACCACTACATCGTGAACGGCCAGAAGACCTGGACCACGCTGGGCCAGCACGCCAACATGATCTTCTGCCTGGTGCGCACCAACCGCGAGGCGAAGAAGCAGGAAGGCATCAGCTTCCTGCTGATCGACATGACATCGCCCGGCGTGGAAGTGCGCCCGATCATCACGCTCGACGGCGAGCACGAGGTGAACGAGGTGTTCTTCTCCGACGTGCGCGTGCCCGCCGAGAACCTCGTGGGTGAAGAGAACAAGGGCTGGACCTGCGCCAAGTACCTGCTGACCTACGAGCGCACCAACATCGCGGGCGTGGGCTTCTCGGTGGCCGCGCTCGAACAGCTCAAGGGCATTGCCGCCACGCAGACGAAGAACGGCAAGCCGCTGGCGGAAGACCCGGCCTTTGCGGCACGCATGGCGCGCGTCGAGATCGACCTGGAGAACATGAAGACCACCAACCTGCGCGTGATCGCGGCGGTGGCCGGCGGCGGCGTGCCCGGGGCGGAAAGCTCGATGCTGAAGATCCGCGGCACCGAGATCCGCCAGGAGATTTCTTCGCTGGCCCGCCGCGCGATGGGCGTGTACGGCCGCCCCTTCATCGCCGAAGCGCTGAAGGACGGATTCACCGGCGAGACCTTCGGCCCCGACTACGCATCGGCCGCCGCCTCGCGCTACTTCAACAACCGCAAGCTGTCGATCTTCGGCGGCTCGAACGAAATCCAGAAGAACATCATCAGCAAGATGATTCTTGGTCTGTAAAGGAGACATGCCATGAACTTCGAACACACCGAAGACCGGCGCATGCTCGCCGACAGCCTGAACCGCTTCATCAGCGAGCAGTACGCGTTCGACGCGCGCGACCGCATCGCGAAGTCGGAGCACGGGTTCAGCAAGGAAATCTTCCAGCAGTTCGCCGAACTGGGCGTGATCGGCGCGCTGTTCAGCGAGGCCGATGGCGGCTTCGGCGGCGGCGGTTTCGACATTGCCGTGGTCTTCGAGGCACTGGGCCGCGGCCTGGTGGTCGAGCCGCTGCTGGGCGCGGTGATGGTCGGCGAGGCGCTCAGCGCCGCCGGCACCGATGCGCAGAAAGAAAAGCTCGCGGACATCATCAACGGCGTGACGGTTGCGGCCTTCGCGCACGACGAGGCCGACACGCACTACGAACGCACGCGCGTGGCCACCAAGGCAGAACGCTCCGGCGACGGCTGGCTGCTGCACGGCGCCAAGGCCGTGGTGCCGCAGGGCGAGCAGGCCGACCTGTTCCTGGTCTCGGCCCGCACCTCGGGCAACGTGGACGACGAAGCCGGCATCTCGCTGTTCCTCGTGCCCGCGAAGACCGCGGGCCTCACGGTGCGCGGCTGCCCCGCCATCGACGGCGGCCGCGTGGCCGAGCTTGCATTCGACGGCGTGAAGCTGGGCGCCGACGCACTGCTCGGCGCGGAAGGCCAGGGCCATGCCACGCTGGAACGCGCCATCGGCCGCGGCGTGCTTGCGCTGTGCGCCGAGGCGCTGGGCGCGATGGAAGCAGCGAAGACCGCCACGCTGGAATACCTGCGCACGCGCAAGCAGTTCGGCACGCTGATCGGCAGCTTCCAGGCGCTGCAGCACCGCATGGCCGACCTGCTGCTGGAGATCGAGCAGGCCCGCTCGGCCGTCATCAACGCGGCAGCCGCCATCGACACCGGCGAGCGCCTGGCGCGCGAGCGCGCGCTGTCGGCCGCCAAGTTCAGCATCGGCCGCATCGGCGCGCTGGTGGCGCAGGAAAGCATCCAGATGCACGGCGGCATCGGCATGACCTGGGAACTGCCCCTGCCCCACTACGCCAAGCGCCTGGTGATGATCGACCACCAGCTGGGCGACGAAGACCACCACCTGCAGCGCTACATCGCCCTGGGCCAAGAGTCCGGCAAGGAGGTGGCGGCATGAGCGACACGACGAACAAGACAGTGCTGATCTCGCAGGAAGGCGCCGTGCGCATCCTGACCAACAGCAACCCCGCCGCGCGCAACGCGATCACGCCCACGCTGTACGCCGAGCTGAGCGCCGCGCTGGCCGACGCCGAGAAAGACCCCGAGGTGGGCGCCATCGTGTTCACCGGCGCGGGCGATTTCTTCTGCTCCGGCGGCGACCTGAACCTGCTGGCCAAGCGCCGCGAGCTGCCGATGGCCGAGCGCCGCCAGATCCTCGAAGGCCTCAACAACCTGATCCGCGCGCTGCGCGATTGCGGCAAGCCGGTGATCGCGGCGGTCGAAGGCGGCGCCGCCGGCGCGGGCCTGTCGATGGCGCTGGCCTGCGACATGCTGGTGTCGGCGCGCGACGCCTTCTTCACCGTGGCCTACGTCAAGGTCGGCCTCACGCCGGACGGCGGTGCCACGGCCTTCCTGGCGGAGTTCGTCTCGCGCCAGGTGCTGACCGAGATGTGCCTGACCGGCGACCGCATGCCGGCCGAGCGCCTGCACGCGCTGGGCGCCGTCAACCGCCTGACCGACAAGGGCGCCGCGCTGGCCGAAGCCATCGCGCTCGCGGCCAAGGTGGCCAGCGGCCCGCAACGCGCCAGCGCGCGCATCAAGACGCTGTGCCGCCAGGCGCACCACGCCACGCTGGAAGAGCAGCTCGACGCCGAGGCCGTGTTCATGGTCGAGTCGCAGGGCGACGCCGAAGCGGCCGAAGGCATCGGCGCGTTCCTCGGCAAGCGCAAGGCCGACTTCGTGGCGCTGCGCCGCGCCGGCGGCAAGGCGGACGCGTCCTGACACCCGCCCTGCCCGCCCCCTGCGCATGCGCACGGGGCTTTTCGTTTTTCCTGGAGTAGCCATGTCCTCGCTGAATTCCTCGCTGCCGCTTGCCGGCGTGCGCGTCCTCGATCTGTCCCGCATCCTGGCGGGCCCCTGGTGCGGCATGGTGCTGGCCGACATGGGCGCCGAGGTCATCAAGGTGGAGCACCCGGGCCGCGGCGACGACACCCGCGACTGGGGCCTGCGCGTGGGCAAGACCGAGACCGCCTACTTCAACAGCGTGAACCGCAACAAGCGCTCGGTCACGCTCGACCTGCAGACGCCCGAAGGCCAGCAGCTCGCGCGCGACCTGGCGAAGCAATGCGACGTGGTGATCCAGAACTTCAAGTTCGGCGGCATCGACAAGCTGGGCCTGGGCTACGAGCAACTGCGCAAGGAGAACCCGGGCCTCATCTACTGCTCGATCTCGGGCTACGACCGCACCGGCCCGGAAGCCGCGCGCCCCGGCTACGACCTCGTCGTTCAAGGCGAAGCCGGCCTGATGGCGCTGAACGGCGAGGCCGACCAGCCGCCGCTGAAGTTCGGCGTGGCGGCTGTGGACCTGTTCACCGGCATGTATTCGGCGCAGGCCATCCTCGCCGCGCTCTACCAGCGCGAGAAGACCGGCAAGGGCCGGCACGTGGAGATGGCGCTGTTCGACTGCGGCCTGATGATCACCGCCTACTACGGCCTCGAGGCGCTGCTGATGGGCGAAGACCCGCCGCGCTACGGCAACTCGCATCCGTCGATCGTGCCGTACGGCGTGTTCGACGCGGCCGACGGCCCGCTGGTCATCACCGTGGGCAACAACGCGCAGTTCGCGCGCTTCTGCACCGAGGTGATCGGCCGGCCCGACCTCGCGGCCGACGAGCGCTTCAAGACCAACATCCTGCGCTCGGCCAACCGAGCGGTGCTGCTGCCCGAGCTGCACGCCGAACTGGCGAAGCGCCAGCGCGCCGACCTGCTCGAGAAGCTCACCGCCGCCGGCATTCCGTGCGGCGAGGTGCTGGGCCTGCTGGAGGCGCTGCAATCCAAGCGCGCCACCGACGCCGGCCTGGTCACCACGCAGCCGCACCCGGTGGCCGGCACGGTCAACGTGCTGGCGCCGCCCTACCGTTTCGATGGCGAGCGCCTGCCGGTGCGCAGCGCGCCGCCCACCCTGGGCGAAGGCACGCACGACGTGCTGAAGTCCCTGCTCGGCCTGTCGGATGAAAAGCTGGCGGCGCTGAAAACGAGTGGCGTCGTCTGAAGAAGACAGGCGTCCGAATTCCCCAAGTAGACAAGACCCAATGGCATCCCTTTCCCTTCGCAGTCCCGTTCGCCGCGCCCTTCTCGCCCTCGCCCTGCCCCTGGTGGCCGGCACCGCCTTCGCACAGGCGTGGCCCGCCAAGCCGATCACGCTGATCGTGCCCTTCCCGCCGGGCGGCCCGACCGACGTGGCCTCGCGCATCGTGGCGCAGAAGATGTCGGTCGCGCTCAAGCAGAACATCGTGATCGACAACCGCAGCGGCGCATCGGGCACCGTGGGCGCCGCCACGGCCGCGCGGGCCGCGCCCGACGGCTACACCTTCGTGATGCTGGCCACGCCCACGCTGCTGGCCTCGCACCTGTACGGCCCCACCGGCTACGACATCTTCAAGAACTTCACGCCCGTGGGCTCGGTGTACGACCTGCCGATCGTGCTGGTGGTGAACCCCAAGTCGCTGCCCGACGTGAACGGCGTGCAGGACCTCATCGCCAAGGCCAAGGCCGAGGGCGGCAAGCTCAACTACACCACCGCCGGCGCCGGCAGCTTCGGCCACCTGACGACCGAGCAGCTCAAGACCATCGGCAAGTTCGACATGCAGCACGTGCCCTACCGCGGCAGCGCACCGGCCGTGACCGACCTGATCGGCGGCCAGGTGCCCGCGATGTTCTCCGACCTGGTGGGCGTGCTGCCGCACATCAAGGCCGGCAAGCTGCGCGCCATTGCCGTGGGCTCGGGCAAGCGCGTGAGCCTGCTGCCCGACGTGAAGACGGTGGCCGAGCAAGGCTTCCCCGGCTTCGACGCCACCTCGTGGGGCGGCCTGCTGGCCCCGGCCGGCACGCCCAAGGAAGTGATCGACCGCATGAGCGCCGAGCTGAAGACCGCGCTGGCCGACAAGCAGGTGCAGGAGAAGCTGGAGAGCGTGGGCTCCTTCGCGGCCTACCGCACGCCGGCGCAGACGGGTGTGCGCATGCACGAGGACTTCGAGCGCTGGGGCAAGGTCATTCGAGACAACCACATCACGAACCAGTAAAACGACCCGGGCCGGCAGGGCCCGGCACCGCGGCGGCATCAAGGAGACAAAAGACATGACAGGCAAGCACGAAAACAACTACGGCACCCCGGTCGGCGCACCGTTTCGCCCCGCTCTTCCCGTGCGCAGCCTCGCGGACATCCGCAAGCTCGAAGAAACGCCGCTCGCGCAGGCGCTCACGGTGCGCAGCACCTACGAGATCTTCCGCAACGCCGGCCATGCCTTCGGCGGCAAGACGGCGCTGACCTTCCTGCGCACCGGCAACCCGGCCGACGAACCCATCCGCTGGTCGTATGCCGAACTGCTCGCGCGCATCCACCAGACCGCGAACATGCTGCACACGCTGGGCGTGGGCCCGCAGGACGCCGTGGCCGTGCTGCTGCCCGGCTGCCTGGAGTACCACCTGGCGCTGTGGGGCGGCGAGGCGGCCGGCATCGTGCAGCCGCTGAACCCGCTGCTCACCGACGAAAAGCTGGTGGCGCTGATGACCGCCGCGCGCGCCAAGGTGCTGATCGCCTACGGCTCGGACAGCGAATCGGGCATGTGGTCGAAGGCCATGCGCCTGCGCGGCCAGGTGCCCACGCTGACCACCGTGCTGCGCGTGGCGCCGCATGACGAGGCGCCGGGCGCGGCCGGCCAGTTGCCTGAAGGGGTCGCCGAATTCGACGTGCTGCGCGCCGCGCAACCCGACGACCACCTGGTGAGCGGCCGCGACATCGCGCCGACCGACATCGCCGCGTACTTTCACACCGGCGGCACCACCGGCGCGCCCAAGCTCGCACGCCACAGCCACGGCGCGCAGGTGTTCACCGCCTGGGCCAGCGTGCAGGTCGCCGGCATGAACGAGCAGGGCATCTCCATCAACGGCTACCCGCTGTTCCATGTGGCGGGCGTGCTGCCGGCTTCGCTGTCGTCGCTGTCGGCGGGCGTGGAAGTGATCATTCCCACCACCTCGCTGCTGCGCAACAAGGAGGTGCTGGCCAACTACTGGAAGCTGGTGGCCCGCTACCGCCCGACTTCGCTGTCGGCCGTGCCCACGGTGCTCGCGGCGCTGGCCAACGTGCCGCTGGACGGCGCGGACATTTCCTCCATCACCTACTGCCGCACCGGCGCCGCCGTGCTCGCGCCCGAACTGGCCGCGCGCTTCGAGCGCCTCTTCGGCCTGCACGTGCATGAAAGCCTGGGCATGACCGAGATGGCCGGCATCTCGACCATCACGCCGCCCGGCGTGGACGGGCCCGCGGGCTGCGTGGGTTTTCGTCTGCCGTACATGCAGATGCGCGTGGTGGCGCTCGACGAGAACGGCAACGCCACCGACCGCGAGATGCCGCCCGGCGAACAGGGCATGGTGCTGTTCAAGTCGCCCAACGTGTTCTCGGGCTTCGTGGACCCGGCCGACAACGCCAAGGCCTTCACTGCCGATGGCTGGCTTGCCACCGGCGACCTGGGCTGGATCGACAGCGAGGAGCGGCTCAACCTCACGGGCCGCTCGAAGGACCTGATCATCCGCAGCGGCCACAACATCGACCCCAAGACCATCGAGGACGCGCTGGGCGCCCACCCCGCCGTGCAGCTGTGCGCCGCCGTGGGCGCGCCCGATGCCTACGCGGGCGAGCTGCCGGTGATCTTCGCGACGCTGGTGCCCGGCGCATCGGCCACCGAAGAAGAGCTGCTGGCCTTCACCGCAGCGCGCGTGGACGAAGCGCCCGCCCGGCCCAAGTGGGTGTCGGTGATCGAGACCATGCCGATGACCAACGTCGGAAAAATCTACAAGCCCGAACTGCGCGCAATGGCCGCGCGGCACGTGGTGGCCGCGACGGTGGCCGAGGCCTGCGCCGCACTCGGCGTGCCGGAGGCGGCGCGCCCGGTGGTGAAGACCGAAGGCGAGAGCCTGGTGTGCGTGCTGGTCGACGAGGCAGCGGCCGGCGCGCTCGCCGCGCCGCTGCGCGAGCGGCTGCAGGCGGCGCTGGAGCCGCTGCCCTTCAAGACACGCATCGCGCCGCAATGACCCCTTTCAAAACCAAGACCGAGAGACAGAGACAAGTGACGACCTTCCGCCTTCCGACCCGCCGCGCCCTGCTGTGCGCCGCCGCTGCCGCCGCCACGCTGTGCGCGCTGCCCCATGCGCAGGCACAGGGCACGTACCCGAACAAGCCGATCCGCATGGTCGTGCCCTTCGCCGCGGGCGGCGCCACCGACGTGCTGGCGCGCGTGATCGGCCAGAAGATGTCGGCCGGCATGGGCCAGCCCGTCGTCATCGACAACAAGCCGGGCGCGGCCGGCATCATCGGCACCGACGCGGTCGCCAAGTCGCCGGCCGACGGCTACACCATCGTGCTGGGCCTGAGCAACTCGCTCATGACCAACGAGTTCCTCTACGACAAGCTGCCCTACGACACGCAGCGCGACCTCACGCTGGTCTACCAGATCGCGATGGCGCCGCTGGTGCTGGTGGTGCACCCGAGCGTGCCGGTGAAGACCGGGCCCGAGCTGCTGAAGTACGTCACCGCCAACAAGGGCAAGGTGGCCTACGGCTCCTACGGCGTGGGCGCATACCCGCACCTGGCCGGCGCGCACATGAGCCTTGCCACGCACTCCGACATGAACCACGTCGCCTACAAGGGCGAGGCGCCGATGATGCAGGACCTGATCGGCGGCCAGATCCAGATGGCCTATGCCAGCGCGCTGGTGGCCAAGCCGCACATCGACTCCGGGAAGATCCGCGCCATCGGCGTGAGCGGCGAGCGCCGCATGAGCACCCTGCCCGACGTGCCCACGCTGGCCGAGCAGGGCCTGAAAGACGAGGCCTACCGCGTGACCGGCTGGCTCGCCATCGCGGCGCCCGCCAGGACGCCCAAGCCCATCGTGGACCGCATCGCCGAAGAAGTGCGCAAGGCCACGCAGCAGCCCGACGTGCGCGAGCGCGTGGCGGCCATGGGCTTCGAGATCAAGGACAGCTCGCCCGAGCTCTTCGCCACCGCCTGGAAGGCGGAGCGCCCCGTGTGGGAGAGGCTCATCAAGCAATCGGGCGCCAAGCTCGAGTAACCCATTCATTCATTCATTCGTTCATTTCTTCGTCATTCAAAGGAACAGCCATGAAGGTTCTGGTACCTGTCAAACGGGTCGTCGATTACAACGTGAAGGTGCGCGTGAAGAGCGACGGCACCGGGGTGGACATTGCCAACGTCAAGATGAGCATGAACCCCTTCGACGAGATC
>Ga0160485_100042_pt1 | contig 124350 bp, 113 predicted proteins | sample DIDnMG_2_FD_108224 | JGI IMG/M metagenome (GOLD analysis project Ga0160485, IMG submission 108224) | Enriched soil microbial communities from UW Madison campus, WI, USA - DID2878_E24_Lignin MG | ecosystem: Environmental > Terrestrial > Soil > Unclassified | place: USA: Madison, Wisconsin...
GGTGGAGCCGCCGTACTGCGCGCCGTAGTAGATGCCGGCCAGCATGATCAGCGCCGACACGGGGGGCAGCGCGTAGGTGGCGGGCAGCAGCATCGCGATGGTCGCGACCGGGCCGATGCCGGGCAGCACGCCGATCAGCGTGCCCAGGATGCAGCCGACCAGGCAGTACAGCAGGTTGGTGAAGGTGAAGGCAACGCCGAAACCGATGGAGAGGTTGTGGATCAGGTCCATGGTGTTTCTCTCCTCAGCCCGAAATGAATGTGGGCCAGACCTGGATCTGGAGTTTCAGCGCCCAGATGAAGGCCACATAGCTGCCGGCCGCCAGGATGGTCGCGAGAACCAGCACGTCGCGCAGCTTGAAGTGCTCGCCCGCCATGCTCGAGATGATCGTGAGCGCGTAGATCGCGATGATCATGCCCATGGCCGGCACGCCGATGCTGGGCAGTCCGCCCAGCAGCACACCGAAGGCCAGGTTGGCGCCGAGCACGAAGGCCAGCGGCTTCCAGGCCCATTTGCCGATCGGGTCGCCGTCGGTGGTCTCCACCACCATCGCCTGGAACATGATGATGATCCCGAGGACGGCCAGCAGGATGCCGAGCATCAACGGGAAGTAGCCGGGGCCCATGCGGGCGCCGTTGCCGACGGTGTAGGTGGTCGCGCCGATCGCGAATGCGCCCCCCACGGTCGTGAACATGACTCCTGAAAAGAAGTCTGCCTGGCTCTTGATGCGCACTGTCTCTCTCCTCTTGTTATGGAGAGACGAGGGTCGTTCCGCGGGCCTGACCGTTGGCTGACCGGCACGGTACGAACAAATGCGTACCGCAGGGCAAGGGTTGTCCCGGCCGGCTTCGCTTGCCCTGAAACGAAAAAAGCTCCCGAAGGAGCTTTCTTTTCATTCAGAGAGCCGGAGCTCTCGGAGTGCGGGTGAGGGCTTAGTAGCCGCCGCGGCCACCGCCGCCGCCGCCGTAGCCGCCGCCACCACCGCTGCGGCCACCGCCGCCGCCGCCGTAGCCGCCACCACCACCGCCGTAGCCGCCACCGCCGCCACCACCACCGTAGCCGCCGCCACCGCCGGTGCGGGGGGGACGAGCTTCCATCGGACGGGCTTCGTTCACCGTCAGGGCGCGGCCCTGCAGCGAGTGGCCGTTCATGGCTTCGATAGCGGAGAGTGCTTCAGCATCCGAACCCATTTCGACGAAGCCGAAGCCCTTCGAACGGCCGGTGTCACGTTCCATCATGACCTTGGCGCTGACGATCGAGCCGAACTCGCCGAAAGCCTGTTCCAGGTCGTTGTCACGCACGGAGTAGGCGAGGTTGCCTACGTAGAGTTTCTTGCCCATTGAGGGACTCCTAATTCAAACCAACAAGACAAAGCGATGGAGTCCCAGAATCACAACAAACAAAATGCGCTGTGGCGCGAAACTGACCGATCACCAAAATACGTGCACGGGAGACGAGGCTCACAGACACGTAAGCCGGATTATCCAGCCCAATTGCAAAAAGGGTGGGAAATTCGTGTGTTATTGAGAAACATCGCGAGGCGACGGGCGGTTTCGCAACGGTTTGAGCAGGTCCGAGAGCCCGTTGTGGTCTATTTCATGCATCAAGGCGAGCAGCCGGCCAATTTCTCCTGAGGGAAAACCCTCGCGTGCAAACCAGGTCAGGTAATTTCCGGGCAAATCGGCAATCAGCGTGCCCTTGTGCTTGCCGAAAGGCATTTGGAGCGTCACGAGCCGCTGCAGGTCTTCGGGGTTCATCGGCGGTTTCCCCGTTCTAGCCGCCGGCGCGCTTGACCGTGTGGCCCTGCTTCACGAGCGCCGCGATCACCAGTTCGCGGTGGTCGCCCTGGATCTCGATCACGCCGTCCTTCACCGTGCCGCCCGAGCCGCAGGCCGTTTTCAGCTGCTTGCTCAGCGCCGTGAGCCCCGCGGTATCGAGCGCGACGCCCTTGACCACCGTCACGCCCTTGCCTTTGCGTCCCTTGGTCTCGTGCGATACACGCACAATGCCGTCAGTGGCCGGCAGGCGCGCCTTGAGTTCCTTGCAGCGGCACTGCGCCACCGGCGCCCCGCAGCCGGGGCACATGCGTCCGCCCGCCTCGGTGGAATACACCAGGGCGCTGCCGGCCTGATTGCTTTTCGTCGTCGCCATTCGATCCATCTCTTCTCTGTTACCGGGTTTCTCTCTCTGTCTGCTCACATGCCATTCGATTCACTGGGCCTGGCCCCCGCGCTCGTGCACGCCGCCGCCGAAAGCGGCTATGCCGCACCGACCGCCATCCAGGCCGCGGCCATCCCCGCGATTCTGCAGGGCCGCGACGTGCGGGGCTCGGCGCAGACCGGCTCCGGCAAGACCGCCGCATTTTCCCTGCCGCTGCTGCAGCGCCTGGGCGCCGAGCCAGCGCAGGGCGCCTCGCGCCGCGTGCGCGCCCTGGTGCTGGTGCCCACGCGCGAACTCGCGGCCCAGGTCGGCGAGACCCTGCGCAGCCTCGCGCAGCACCTGCCCGAACGGCTGAAGATCGTCGTCGCCTTCGGCGGCGTGTCGATCAACCCGCAGATGATGAGCCTGCGCGGCGGCGCCGATATCGTCGTCGCCACCCCCGGCCGGCTGCTCGACCTGGCCGACCACAACGCGCTGCGGCTGGACGCCGTCGCCACGCTGGTGCTCGACGAGGCCGACCGCCTGTTCGACCTCGGCTTCGCCGAAGAGCTGGGCCGCATCCTCGCGATGCTGCCGAAGCAGCGCCAGAACCTGCTGTTCTCCGCCACCTTCCCGCCCGCCATCCAGGCGCTGGCCGACGCCACGCTGCGCGACCCCGCCGTCATCGACGTGCAGGGCGAGCCCGGCACCGAGCCCAACATCGTGCAGCGCGTGATCGAGGTCGACGCCGCGCGCCGCACGCAGCTGCTGCGGCACCTGCTCAAGCAGCACGAAGGCGAGTGGGACCGGGTGCTGGTCTTCGTCGCCACGCAGCATGCCGCGCAGACCGTGGCCGAGAAGCTCTACAAGAACGGCATCTACGCCGTGCCCTTCCACGGCGACATCGCGCAGGGCACGCGCACCGACATCCTGGCGCAGTTCAAGCAGAGCCGCTGGGACGTGGTCATCGCCACCGACCTGGCCGCGCGCGGCATCGACATCGCGCAGCTGCCGGTGGTCATCAACTACGACCTGCCGCGCTCGCCGACCGACTACATCCACCGCATCGGCAGAACCGGCCGCGCGGGAGAAAGCGGCCTGGCGATCAGCTTCGTGAGCGCGGCGAGCGAGGCGCACTTCCGCCTCATCGAGAAGCGCCAGGGCCTGAGCCTGCCGCGCGAGCAGGTCGAGGGCTTCGAGCCGACGGAGGTGGCGCCGCCGGTGGTCGACGCGTCGGGCACGGGCGGCATCAAGGGCAAGCGGCCGAGCAAGAAGGACAAGCTGCGCGCGGCGGCCGCGAAAGCCGCGGCACGCGACACTGCCGGCGGCAAGAGCGAAGGCTGAACAGAGAGGATGCAGCAGGGGCCCTACCAGCCCAGCTGCCTCGCCGCCAGCTCCTTCATGACGTCCTCGGCACCCCCGCCGATCATCATCACCTTCACCTCGCGGTAGATGCGCTCGCTGACCGTGCCGCGCATGAAGCCCATGCCGCCCAGGATCTGCACCGCCTGGTCGGCGCAGAACTGCATGGTCTGCGTGGCGTGGTTCTTCAGCAGGCAGATCTGCGCCACCCATTCGGGGGCGTTGAAGCGCCCGGCGGCCTCCAGCGCGTCGCCCTCGGCCGACACCGCCTCGATCCAGGCCTCGGTGGAGGCGATGCGCATCTGCATGTCGACCAGCTTGTGGCGCACCGCCTGATGTTCGATGAGCGCGGCACCGAAAGCCCTGCGCTCGCGCGCCCAGGCCAGCGCTTCGTCGAGGCAGGCCTGCGCGAAGCCCAGCGCGCCCGCCGCGAGGCCGATGCGCTCGCCGTTGAAATTACCCATGACCATGCGGAAGCCCGCGCCTTCCTCGCCCAGCAGGTAGCGCGCGGGCACGTGCACGTCGTCGAAGTGCAGCGTCGCGGTGTCGGAGCACAGCCAGCCCATCTTCGACAGGCGCGTGCGCGAGAGGCCCGGTGCATCGCCCGGCACCAGCAGCATCGAGATGCCGCCCGCGCCGCGTCCTTCGCCGGTGCGGACCGCCACGGTGATCCAGTCGGCGCGCATGCCCGAGGTGATGAAAGTCTTCTCGCCGTTCACCACGTAGTGGTCGCCATCGCCGTCCGGGACTCGCCGAGCCGTGGTGCGCAGCGCGGCCACGTCGGAGCCGCCGCCGGGCTCGGTGATGGCCAGCGCCGCGATCTTCTCGCCGCGCAGCACCGGAGGCACCACTTCCTGGCGCACCGCTTCGCTGCCGTGCAGCACCACCGGCGGCAGTCCGATGTTGTGCGAGAACAGGCTCGCGAGCACGCCGCCGCTCCTGCCGTGGCGCGCGAGCGCGACCCATGCCGGCAGCTTGAGCGCATACGAGGCGGGCGTGCCGCCCAGCGCTTCGGGGTAGCCCAGCCCGAGCAGGCCCAGTTCGGCGGCGCGCGCGTAAAGCTCACGCGGAAACTCGCCCGCGTCGTCCCACGCCTGCACGTTCGGTGCGATCTCGTTCTCGGCGAAGCGCCGCACGGTGTCGGCGAGTGCCGCGCGGTCGGCCTGCAGTTCGGCGTCCATGCCGTGTTCAGCCGCGCGGCGGCCGCTTGGCGATGCCCATGGTCTTCGCGAGGATGCCCAGCATCACCTCGTCCGCGCCGCCGCCGATGGAGCCCAGCCGGCCGTCGCGGTACAGCCGCGACACGCGGTTCTCCAGCGTGAAGCCCATGCCGCCCCAGAACTGCAGGCAGGTGTCGGCCACCTGCCGCGTGAGCCGGCCGGTCTTGAGCTTGGCCATCGACGCGAGTTCGAGCACGTCCTGGCCCTGCACATGCAGGTCGCAGGCGCGGTAGGTGAGCGCGCGCAGCGCCTCCACCTCGGTCTTGAGTTCGGCCAGCTTGAACTGCACCCACTGCTGGTCGGCCAGCGTGGCGCCGAACATGCTGCGCTGCTGCGCCCATTCGATGGTCTGCGCGATGCAGTCTTCCATCGGCTCCAGCGAACTCGCCGCCGCCCACAGCCGCTCTTCCTGGAACTGCTGCATCTGGTAGACGAAGCCCTGGCCTTCCTCGCCCACGCGGTAGCGCTGCGGCACGCGCACGTTGTCGAAGTAGATGAGCCCGGTGTCGCTCGAATTCATGCCGATCTTGCGGATCTTCTTCGCCTTCTCGATGCCGGGGCTGTCCATCGGCACCATCACGAGCGACTTGTTGCGGTGTACCGGCCCGTCGCTGGTGTTGACCAGCATGCACATCCAGTCGGCCTGCAGGCTGTTGGTGATCCACATCTTCTGGCCGCTGATGAGGTAGTCGCCGCCGTCCTTGCGCGCATGGCTCTTCAGGCCCGCCACGTCGCTGCCAGCGCCGGGCTCGCTCACGCCGATGCAGCCGACCATGTCGCCCGCGATGGCCGGCGCCAGGAACTCGCGGCGCAGTTCGTCGCTGCCGAAGCGCGCGAGCGCCGGCGTGCACATGTCGGTCTGCACGCCGATGGCCATCGGCACGCCGCCGCAGCTGATGTGGCCCAGCGCCTCGGCCATGGCCATCGCATACGAATAGTCGAGCCCGCCGCCGCCGAAGGCCTCGGGCTTGTTCAGGCCCAGCAGGCCCAGGTTGCCGAGCTTCTTGAAGACCTCGTGCGCGGGAAAGATCTCGGCTTCTTCCCATTCGTCCACGCGCGGGTTGATTTCTTCGTCGATGAAGCGGCGCAGCGTTTTCTGGATCTCTAGGTGTTCGTGCGTGTACTGCATGAGGTGTGTCTCCGGTCTTTCGTTCTTCACTTGTCCTGGAACACGCGCGGCGTCTGCGCGAGGTGGAATCCGTCGAAGGGCTTCACGGCGGGGCGCTGCCGGGCCTGCGCGTCCGGCAGCGCCATCGGCCAGCCCATGCGCACCTGCGGCCGCGCGCCGTCCACGCGCAGCACGCTGCCGCTGATGAAGCTGGCCGCGGGGCTCAGCAGGAACGCGATGGCGGCGGAGGTCTCGGCCTCGGTGCCGAAGCGGCCCGCGGGCACGGTCTTGCGCATGGCGCGCAGCATGTCGCCGGCCTCGGGCGGGTAGTGGTCCATGCCGCTGGAGGCGATGTAGCCCGGCGCCACCGCGTTCACGCGCACGCCGTTCGCGGCCCATTCGAGCGCGGCGGTCTCGGTGAAGCTCACCATGCCCGCGCGCGCCGCGCCGCTGTGGCCCATGTTGGGCATCGACCCCCATATGTCGGCCACGATGTTGACGATGGCGCCGCCGTGCGAGCGCATGCTCTGCACGAAGCACTCGCGCGCGACAAGGAAGCCGCCCGTGAGGTTGGTGTGGATCACCGCTTCCCAGCCCTTGGCCGAGATGTCCGCCAGCGGCGTGATGTACTGGCCGCCCGCGTTGTTCACCAGCCCGTCGACGCGGCCGTGCGCCGCGACGATGGCGCGCACGGCGTCGCGCACCGCGTCTTCCTGCCGGATGTCGAAGGCCTGCGTCGCGGCCTTGCCGCCGGCGGACTCGATCTCGGCCTTCACCGCTTCCAGCTTCTCGGGCTTGCGGCCCACCAGCACGACCTGCGCGCCGAGCGATGCGAGTTCGTGCGCGGTGCACCGGCCGATGCCCGAGCCGCCGCCCGTCACCACGATGACCTGCCCGCCGAACAGGCCGGGCGTGAAGATGGAGCGGTAGCTCGCAGGGGAGGCGTTCATTCGAAATGCTTTCTGGAAACTACGGAAAGGGCTGCGGCCGGTTTATTCGTCAGGCGTCGGCGATCTCCGCCACCACGTGGCGGGCCGCGACCTGCGCGCCCACCGCCACGTGCAGCGCGGCGACGCGGCCGGCGCGCGGGGCGCAATGCACATGCTCCATCTTCATGGCCTCCAGCGTGACGAGCGGCTGCCCGGCGGCGACGGTGTCGCCTTCGGCCGCGAGCAGCGCGATGACGCGGCCGTTCATCGATGCGCGCAGCAGGCCGTCGCCGCCCGCGGCATCGGCGCGCGCGACGGCGGCATGCGTGAGGTCGTCGAGCTGGAAGGCCCGGCCGCGGAAATGGAAGCTCGCGCGGCCCGCGTCGCGCACGACGAAGGCCTGCTCCGAGAGCCCGCCGCAAGAGAAGCGCAGCGTGCCGTCGCCGGGCAGCGCAAGCAACGCGACCTGTGCCGGCGCGGATTCGTCGAGCGCGATGTCGAAGCGGCCCGCGCCGCGCGGCGTCACGAGGGCGGCATGCACCGCGCCGTCGAGCGAAAAGCGCAGCGCGTTCGGCAGCGTGTGCGCGAGCGATGAGGGCCAGCCGCGCTCGCCCAGTTGCAGCAGCAATGCGGCGAGCAAGGCGGCCTGCGTGTCGGCGGCCTCATCGGGCGCGAGCAGCGCGTCGAGGTGATCGGCAATGAAGGCGGTCGTCGCGCCGCCGCCGGCGAACACCTCGTGCGAAAGCGCGCGCTGCAGCAACTGCTGGTTGGTCGCGACGCCCAGCGCCACGGTGTCGCCCAGGCCGGCGATCATCTTGCGGCGGGCTTCGTCGCGCGTGCGGCCGTGCGCCACGAGCTTGGCGATCATCGAGTCGTAGAACGGCGGCACCGCCGCGCCGTCGCGCAGCGCATGTTCGGTGCGCAGTGCCGGCGAAGGCCGCCATGCGGAGAGCGTGCCGCTCTGCGGCATGAAACCCTGCAACGGGTCTTCGGCGCACAGCCGCACTTCGATGGCGTGGCCGGCGATGCGCACGTCCTGCTGCGCCAGCGGCAGGGGCTCGCCGGCCGCCACGCGCAGTTGCAGCTCGACCAGGTCCAGGCCCGTCACCGCCTCTGTCACCGGGTGCTCCACCTGCAGGCGCGTGTTCATTTCCATGAACCAGTACTGGCCGTCGGCGTCGAGCAGGAATTCGAGCGTGCCTGCGCCTTCGTAGGCGATGGCCTTGGCGGCGGCGACGGCCGTCGCGCCCATGCGCTGGCGCAGCGTCTCGGACACGGCGGGCGAGGGCGCTTCCTCGATCACCTTCTGGTGCCGCCGCTGCACCGAGCAATCGCGCTCGCCGAGGTGGATCGCGTTGCCGTGGCGGTCGGCGAACACCTGGATCTCGATATGGCGCGGCGCGACGATGGCGCGCTCCAGTATCACGGTCGCGTCGCCGAAGGCGTTGAGCGCCTCGGACTGCGCACTCTGCAGCGCATCGGCGAAGCCTTCAGCTGAAGCGACCAGCCGCATGCCGCGTCCGCCGCCCCCTGCCGTCGCCTTGATCATCACGGGCCAGCCGATGCGCGCAGCCTCCGTCGCGAGCCTTGCGGCGCCCTGGTCTTCGCCCTGGTAGCCCGGAATGCACGGCACGCCCGCCGCCTGCATCAGCCGCTTGGCACCGGCCTTGTCGCCCATCGCGCGGATGGCTTCGGGAGAGGGGCCGATGAACACCAGCCCCGCCTCGCGGCAGGCCTGCGCGAACGCGGCGTTCTCCGCCAGGAAGCCGTAGCCGGGGTGCACCGCATCCGCGCCGCTCGTGCGTGCCGCATCGATGATGGCGGCGATGTTCAGGTAGCTCTGCGCGGGCAGCGATTCACCGATCCACACCGCCTCGTCGCCCTGCCGCACGTGCTCGGCGTCGGCATCCGCGGTGGAGTAAACGGCAACGGTGCGCCGGCCCATGGCACGCGCGCTGCGCATCACGCGCACCGCGATCTCGCCGCGGTTCGCGACCAGGATCTTCTGGAAGTTCGTGCTCATGGCCGGGCCACCGAAAACTGCATGGGTTGCGGCACGCGCGCATCGGCGTCGCGGCATACCGAGAGAACCTCGGCCAGCACCGCGCGGGTGTCGCGCGGGTCGATCACGCCGTCGTCCAGCAGCAGCGCGCTGGTGGTGAAGACGCTCATCTGCCGGTCGAAACGCTCGACGACCTGCTGCTGCATCGCGTCGATCTTCGCGTGGTCCACGGCGCCCTTGCGCGCCATGCCCGCCTCCATGACGATGGCCATGGTCTTCGCGGCCTGCTCGCCGCCCATCACCGCTGTGCGCGCGTTGGGCCAGCTGAAGCAGAAGCGCGGCGCGAAGCCCCGCCCGCACATGCCGTAGTTGCCCGCGCCGTAGGAGGCGCCGCAGTGCAGCGTGATCTGCGGCACGCTGGCGTTGGTCACGGCCTGGATCATCTTGGCGCCGTGCTTGATGATGCCGGCCTCCTCATGTGCGCGGCCCACCATGTAGCCGGTGATGTTCTGCAGGTAGACGATGGGCGTGCGCGACTGGCAGCAGGCCTGGATGAAGTGCGTGGCCTTGGTCGCGCCGTCGGAGTCGATCGGGCCGTTGTTGGTGATGATGCCGACCGCATGCCCTTCCAGCCGGATGTGGCCGCAGACGGTGGCGCTGCCGTAGTGCTCGCTGAACTCGAGGAACTCCGAGCCGTCGGCGATGCGCGCGATGACCTCGCGCATGTCCACCGGCCGCCGTCCGTCGCTGGGCATGATGCCCAGCAGGTCTTCGGCGTCGTAGCGCGGCGGCGCGAACCGGCGCGGCGCTTCGTGGCGCGCCCAGTCGAAGCCGCCGAGGATCGAGCGCGCGATGCGAATGGCGTCGCGGTCGTCTTCGGCCAGGTAGTCGCCCAGGCCCGAGATGTGGGTGTGCATCACGGCGCCGCCCAGCTCTTCCTCGGTGGCGATCTCGCCGGTGGCGGCCTTCAGCAACGGCGGCCCCGCCAGGAAGGCGCGGGTGCGGTCGCGCACCATCACGATGTAGTCGGACAGGCCGGTCTGGTAGGCGCCGCCGGCGGTCGAGGAGCCGTGCGTCACCGTCACCACCGGCAGCCCGGCGGCCGAGAGCCGCGCGAGGTTGCGGAAGATGTTGCCGCCGCGCACGAAGTCCTGCACGCGGTACTGCATCAGGTTGGCGCCGGCGCTTTCCACCAGCTGCACATAGGGCAGCTTGTTTTCCAGCGCGATCTCCTGCACGCGCAGCTGCTTGTCCAGGCCCATGGGCTGCAGCGCGCCGGCTTCGATGCCCGAGTCGGAGGCGTTGACCATGCAGCGCACGCCCGACACCTGGCCGATGCCCGACAGCAGCCCGCCGCCGGGCACGCTCTTCGACAGATCAGGGTTGTCGTGGCCCAGCCCCGCGAGCGTGGCCAGCGGCAGGAAGGGCGCGCCGGTGTCCAGCAGCAGCGCGAGGCGTTCGCGCGGCAGCAGCTGCCCGCGCCTGGCGAAGCGCTCGGCCGACGCGCCAGAGGCCGCGGCGGCGCGGGCCTCGTGCGCGCGCACCTGGTCGAGCAGCGCGAGCATGCCGGTGCGGTTGGCCTGGAAGGTGTCGCTGGCCGCGTGCAGCCGGGATTCGATGACGGGCATGAGAGTCTGTGCGGATCGTGTGTTTTCGTTCTGCACGGACTGTAGAAGCGGGCCCTCGCGCCCGCTTGCGCCAACTAGCTGGTTGGCCGGCGCGCGTCAGTTCAGGCGTGGGCGCCGCCCGGTGGCGACCGGCGTGTCGAGGCTGCTGCCGGTGACCACCCAGTAGATGAAGATCAGCACCGAGCCGGCCGTGCCGAACACGATGAGGCCCATGGAACTGCCGCCGATGGCCAGTGCGTCGGCGGGTGCGCTCGCGGTGCAGATCATGCTGGCCGCGCTCATGCCCACGTAGTGCATGGTGCACACCGCCACGCCCATCACCGCCGCGGCCGCGACCTGGTGCGTGAACCTGCGCAGGTTGAACGCCAGCCACAGCGCGGCGGCGGCGGCGGTGACGGCGATGAGCGCCGACAGCGCCACCGTCGCGATGTCGAAGGAAATCGATGCGCGCATGTTCATGGCGTACATGCCCATGTAGTGCATCACGCACACGCCGAGCCCGGCCAGCAGGCTGCCCGCCAGCCAGCCCGAGCGGCTGAAGTGGCGCCGTCCGCCGGCCATGTAGAGCGCGATGCCCGAGATCAGGATGGCCGCCACCAGCGACACCACCGTGAGCGGCATGTTGTAGGAGACGGGCACCGGCAGCCGGTACGCCAGCATGCCGATGAAGTGCATCGACCAGATGCCGATGCCGCCCAGCGCCACGGCGGCGCAGGCCACGACCGCGAGGTTGGGCTTGCCGTCGGGCCCGATCATGCGCCGCGCGCAGATCAGCGCCACCAGCGAACCGGCGAAGGAGATGAGGAAGGAGAGGGCGACCATGCCCGGTGTGTATTCGGGCGAGAGCAATTGGCCTACGACAAGCGGAGTCATGCAGTTCCCTTTCAAGAAGAAAACGCCTCGCAGACTCCCGACAACCGGATGCGATCGGGACGCCGTTGGGACGTCCCGATCAGTTTGTAATGATTGTTTTAAAAAGTAAACAGGGAAATTACACCTTCTGTTACCTACCTTGCAGCACGGATTCGATAGATCGCGTTGTTGCGGTCTGCCGCCATGTAGACGGTGCCGTCGGCGCCCACGGCAACGCCTGTCACCACATAGGGCGGCGGCAGGCCGGGGCCGGGTGCCAGGCCGATCGGCAAGTTGTCCGCGACGGTGCGCCGGCTGCCGTCGGCCGGGTCGATCTCGACCAGCCGGCGCGCCGCGCTCTCGGCCACGATGAAGCTGCCCCAGGGGGTCTGCGCCAGGCCCTCGGGCAGCGCCAGCCCGTCCGCCACCGTGCGCAGCGGCGCGCTGGCGTCCAGCGGAATGCGCAGCAGCTTGCCGGCCGCCTCGGTCACGTAGAGCGCGCCGTCCTGGCCTAGCACCATCTGCACCGGGCCGCTCAGGCCGCTGGCAAGCACTGACTTCTCGGCAAACTTCGGCCCGCTGGCGTGGGTGATGGCGCCGGTGGCGATCTCGGCGTAGATCACGCTGCCGTCCGGCATGGGAATGGCGTCGAACGGTGCCTTCAGGCCGTGGATCACTTCCACGGTCTTGAGCGTGCGGCGGTCCACCAGCTGCACCGAGCCGGTGAACCACGAACTCAGCGCGAACAGCTTCGGCGACAGGCCGACCGCGAACGGGTAGTCGAGCTCCGGGGCGCGCTGCATGCGGAACACGTCTTGCACCTCGCCCGTGCGCACGTCGACCCGGCGGAAGCCGAAGACGTCGGCCACCCAGAGGTCGTTGCCGTCGATCTTCATGCCCGCCGGCACCGCCACCTTGCCGCTGGTGAGCGTGCGCAGCGCGCCGGTGGCGGGGTCGAAGGCCTGGATCTCGTTGTTGGCCATGTTCGACACGTAGATCGTGCCGTCCGATGCGATGGCCAGGTTGTCGAGCGAAGGCCGCAGCTGTTTGGCCACGGTCTTGCGCCCGCTGGCCAGCTCCACCCGCACCAGCTCGCCGCTGCGCGCATCCACCACCCAGAGGTTGCCCTTGCCGTCGAGGTTGGCGGCGGCCGGCACCTGGAAGCCGTCCGCGATCACCGCCATGCGGCCGTCGGCCGGGTCGATCTTCACGACCTGGCCCTTGAACCACAGCGGCCCGTAGAGCATGCCGTCGGGGCCGACCTCGAAGCCGTTGAAGCCGCCCATGTCCTTCTTGATGAGCCGGGGCGGCTTCTGGCCCGCGCGGTCGATTTCCCACAGCGCGTCGCCCAGGAACACCTGCGAGGCGTAGAGCCTGCCGTTGCGGCGGTCGAAGTCCAGCGAGTTGAGGCCGGGCAGGTCCCTGGCCAGCACGCGCAGCGGTGCGCCGTCGTGCTCGCGGTAGCGCAGCTTGCCCATGAGGTAGTTGGTCCACGCCAGTTCGCCGTTCGGGCCGACGGCGATGTCGTCGGCCTGGCCTTCGGGCGCGTCGATGAGCACCTTGGCGGCGCCGGTGGCGCGGTCGACCTCCCACAGCGTGTTGCCCAGCACGGAGCCCGCGAGCAGCCGGCCCTTGGCGTCGATCGCCAGGCCGTGCACGCCCGCGAACGATGACGGCGCGACCAGCACCTCGGGCGCGGCCCAGGCGGCGGGGCGCGTGGGCGGCGTCGCAGGCGGAGGCAGCGCGGGCGATGCGGCCGGCGGCGCCGACGAGGGCGGCGCGGAGGCCGGCGGCATCACCGTGCCGCAGGCGGCCAGCAGGGCAAGGGGTGCGGCCAGCAAGGCGGCGCGAAGGTATCTGCGGTGCATGGGTTCTTCTCCTCTTCTGTTTCTGTATTCGCGAAACAGTCTAGGAGCCGAACGTGTCCACGGCGTCGCGCCAGGGACAGGATGCGGACTTTCGTTTGCTGTGGATTACCCGCGGGCTTCAGCCGCCATTCAGCCGCGGCCTAGCCGCGCAGCAGCTGCGTGACGGTGTGGATCAGCAGCCCCACCAGCCCGCCCACCAGCGTGCCGTTGATGCGGATGAACTGCAGGTCGCGCCCGATGTGGCGCTCCAGTTCCACCGTCATCTCCTGCGCGTTCCACTCGCCCACGCGCTGCTCGATGTAGCGGCGGATGTCCTCGCGGTAGCGCTCGATGGCCAGCGGCGCGGCGGCCTCGATCTGCTCGTTGATCCAGCGGCGGATCGCTTCGTCGCCCTGCAGCCGGGCGCCCAGCGCACCCGCCATCGAGGCGATGCGCTGGCCGATGGTCGAGTCGCCGCGCCCCAGGTCGTCGTGCAGCCATGCGAGCAGTTCGCCCCACAGGCCGTGCAGGTAGTCGCCGAGGGCCGGGTGCGCGATGAGTTCGGCGCGGATCTGCTCGCCGCGCTGCTGGAACTCGGGGTCGAGCTTCAGGCGCACCACGAAGTCGTCGACGAAGTGGTCGAAGCGCCGGCGCATCGGATGGTCGGGCTCGGCCGCCAGTTCGCCGATGGTGTGCGCCACGGCCGCCACGATCTTGCGCGTGGCCAGCTTGGCGGCCACCTGGTCGAGGCCCACGTAGCGCAGCGTCTTGATCTCGCGCGCAATGGCTTCGGTGATGTGCGCCTGCACCTCCTCGCCTTCGAGCAGGCCGGCCACCTGCTGCAGCACGTCGTCGAGCAGCGCCTGGTGGCGCCCGCCCGCGGTGAGCGCATCGAGCGCCTGGCCGGTGAGGCGGGAGAGGTCGATTTTCGCGAGACCGGCGGCAGCGGCGCGGCCCATGAAGTCGCGCACCCGTTCGTCGTCGAATGCGGTGAGCCCGTAGCGCGTGGCCGCCACGCCCCATTCGCCGAGTTTCCGGCCGCTCTCGGGCCGGGCCAGCCAGCCGGCGATGCGGCCGGCCGTGTCGAATTCCCTCAGCTTGCCCAGCACCTGCGCGGTGCTCAGGAAGTTGTCGCAGATGAAACCGGCGAGCTTGGCGCCGATGCGGTCCTTGTTGCTGGGGATGATGGCCGTGTGCGGAATCGGCAGGCCCAGCGGATGGCGAAACAGCGCCACCACCGCGAACCAGTCTGCAATGGCGCCGACCATCGCGGCCTCGGCGAACGCGGCGACGTAGCCCCAGGCGGGGTGCTGCGCATGCAACACGCTGGCTACCGCATAGAGCACGGCGGCGCCGCACAGCAGGCCCAGTGCCATGCGCTTCATTTGCTGCAGGCCGTTGCTTTGTTCTTTCAATTGAGGGCCGTGTTGGTTTGGTTCGGGGTGTGTGCGCAGGGCGCCGGGTGCTCCCCTGCGCGAATGTCCCCCGCCCTTCGGGCTCCTCCTTTATTTCGTTGCGGGGAGCACCCGGCGCCCTGCGCGCGATGGACGCGGCGCTCGTGCAAGCCGATCAACCAGTGCGCTGAACGCTCACGACGATGGGGTGCCTTGCGCAGCGAAATAAAGGAGGAGGGCGAAGCCCGGGGGACATTCGCGGAGCAAGGCACCCCGTCGGCGTGAGCGCACCCCAAAAACCGACGGACCACAAGCCCACCCGACACACGTCAGCCGATGGCAGGAGAAGAAGCCAGCCGCTCCATGAACAGCTCGCAGCGCGCGAGCTGCTCCAGGCTCACGAACTCGTCCGGCTGGTGCGCCTGCTCGATGCTGCCCGGCCCGCACACCACCGTGGGAATGCCGGCGTTCTTGAACAGGCCCGCCTCGGTGCCGAAAGCCACCAGCGTGGTGCCTTCTTCGCCCGACAGGCGCTGCGCCAGCTTCGTGACCGGGTTGTCCGCCGCGCCCAGGAAACTCGGAATCTCGCAGATCGTCTCGAAGCTGAAGCCCGCGTCGGGCGCTACTTTCTTCATGGCGGGCTCCAGGCTGCCCGCATAGGCGAGCACCTTGGCCTGCATCTGCCCGGCGTCGGCCGTGGGCAGGTCGCGGAACTCGTAGCGGAACTCCGCGTCGCGCGGCACCACGTTGTCGGCGATGCCGCCGTGGAACTGGCCCACGCTGGCGGTGCTGAAGGGCACGTCGAAGCCCTCGTAGCGCGGTTCGTTGCGCTCGAAGTCCTCCGCCATGTCGCGCACCTTGCCGATCACGCGCGCCGCCATTTCGATCGCGTTGACCGACTTCGGCGTGAGCGACGAGTGCGCCTCCTTGCCGCGCACGCAGCACTTGTAGCGGTACACGCCCTTGTGCGCGATGGCCGGCACCATGCTGGTGGGCTCGCCCACGATGCAGGCCAGCGGCTTGATGCCGGCGTCGCGCATGTCGGCGATCAGTTCCTTCACGCCGAAGCAGCCGATCTCTTCCTCATAGCTGAACGCGAAATGCACCGCGAAGGGCGAGTCGCTTTCGAGGAAGCGATGGGCATTCGCCAGCGCGATGGCGATGAAGCTCTTCATGTCGGCCGAGCCGCGCCCGTAGAGGCGCTCGTTCTGCACGACAGCCGACAGCGGGTCGACGCTCCAGTCCTGCCCGTCCCAGGGCACCGTGTCGGTATGGCCCGAGACGATGACGCCGGCCGGCTTGCCTTCGCCCAGCGTGGCGAACAGGTTGGCCTTGGTGCGCTCGGCGTTGTAGGTGATGCGGCTTTGCACGCCCAGGGCCTTCAGGTGGCTCTGCGCGAAGTCGATCAGTTCGAGGTTGCTGTTGGCACTGACGGTGTTCATGCGCACCAGGGTCTGGGCCAGCAGGAGGCTTTGGGGGGAAAGCGTGTGGAGCATGCGCCGCATTCTCCCGGAAGTCGGCACGATGCGTGCACGTGGCCATGCCGCCGGGTGCTCGGCGATGATCTGCCACGCTTGTGGTGCATCGATCCGGGGCTTCCAGCCTCTTTTTTTATCCCGAACATTTCCATGAACGCTCACGCAAATCCCGCCACGCCGGCCGAGCTATCGCCGCGCGACCTCGAACTGCTGCGCATGGCCATCCGCCTGTCGGACGAATCGAAGGCGCGCGGTCGCCATCCCTTCGCAGCCCTGGTGGCCGACGAACACGGCGAGGTCGTCGCCAGCGCCGGCAACAACTCCATGCCGCCCGAGGGCGACCCCACCCAGCACGCCGAGCTGGTGGCCGCCGCGCAGGCCGCGCGGCTGCTCACGCCCGAGCAGCTGGCGCGCTGCACGCTGTTCACCAGCGCCGAGCCCTGCTGCATGTGCGCGGGCGCCATCTACTGGACGAACATCGGCCGCGTGGTCTATGCGCTGTCGGAACACACGCTGCTGGGCCTGACCGGCGACCACCCCGAGAACCCGACCTTCTCGCTGCCCTGCCGCGAGGTGTTCGTGCGCGGGCAGCACAAGGTCGAGGTGGTCGGCCCGCTGCTCGAGGACGAGGCGGCCGCACCGCACCGGGGCTTCTGGCATGCCGCGCACTGAGCGGGTGCGCGGGCTGCGTGTATCTACGCGGTGCCCCGGGCGGGCAGACTGTATAGACTGGCATTTTGAGACCTCCACGCCATGAAACTCATCGATTCGCTCGTCACGCAGGCGGCCGGCATCGCCGCCGTGCGACGTGACCTCCACGCCCATCCCGAACTCTGCTTCGAAGAAGTCCGCACCGCCGACGTGGTGGCAGGCAAGCTCACCGAATGGGGCATTCCCATCCACCGGGGGCTCGGCACCACCGGGGTGGTGGGCATCGTCAGGAACGGCACCAGCAGCCGCGCCGTCGGCCTGCGCGCCGACATGGACGCGCTGCCCGTCACCGAGCTCAACACCTTCGCCCACGCCAGCAAGCACCACGGCAAGATGCACGCCTGCGGCCACGACGGCCACACCGCCATGCTGCTGGCGGCCGCGCAGCACCTGGCGAAGAACCGCAACTTCGACGGCACCGTGTACCTGATCTTCCAGCCGGCGGAAGAGGGCGGCGGCGGTGCCCGCGAAATGATCAAGGAAGGGCTGTTCGAGCAGTTCCCCATGGATGCCGTCTTCGGCATGCACAACTGGCCCGGCATGAAGGCCGGCCAGTTCGCGGTGAGCCCCGGGCCGGTGATGGCGTCGGGCAACAAGTTCTTCGTCAACGTGGTCGGCAAGGGCGGCCATGCGGCGCTGCCGCAGACCGGCATCGACCCGGTGCCGATTGCCTGCGAGATCGTGCAGGCCTTCCAGACCATCCTCACGCGCAAGATGAAGCCGACCGATTCGGCCGTGATCTCGGTCACCACCATCCATGCCGGCGAAGCCAACAACGTGATCCCCGACAACTGCGAGCTGTCGGGCACGGTGCGCACCTTCTCGCTGGAGGTGCTGGACCTGATCGAGGCGAAGATGAAGCAGATCGCCGACAACATCTGCGCCGCGCACGACGCCACCTGCGAGTTCCGCTTCGAGCGCTACTACCCGCCCACCGTCAACACCGAGGCCGAGGCCGACTTCGCGCGCCGGGTGATGGGCGGCATCGTCGGGCCCGAGAACGTGCTGAAGCAGGAACCGGCCATGACATCGGAAGACTTCGCCTTCATGCTGCAGGCCAAGCCCGGCGCCTACGCCTTCATCGGCAACGGCGACGGCGCGCACCGCGACGTGCACCACGGCGAAGGCCCGTGCACGCTGCACAACGCGAGCTACGACTTCAACGACGATCTGATTCCGCTGGGCGCCACCTGCTGGGTGCAGATCGCCGAGCAGTTCCTCAATCCCGGCGCCGCCGCGGAGTGACCGCCCGATGATCGCCATTCCCGAAGCCTTTTCGCCGCGCTACGCGCAGGCGCGCCAGAAATTCCTGCAGGCCTGCGTGAGCGCCGGCCTCACGGTCGAGCCGCATGCGCATCCGCTTAAGGGGCGCGACGGCGAAGAGCTGTCGATGGACGTGGCGCTCGACGGCAATGCCGATGCCGAGCATCTGCTGATCGTCACCAGCGCCTGCCATGGCGTGGAAGGCCACTGCGGCAGCGGCGTGCAGGTGTTCGCGCTGCACGACGCCGAATGGCGCGAGAAAGCCAAGGCGCAGGGCGTGGCGGTGCTGTACGTGCATGCGCTCAACCCGCACGGCTTTTCGTACGGCCGGCGCGTCACGCACGAGAACGTCGACCTGAACCGCAACTTCATCGATTTCTCGAAGCCGGTGCCGGTCAACGAGCCCTACGCCAAGCTGCACGAACTGCTGCTGCCCGCCACCTGGCCGCCCACGCCGGAGAACCAGGCGGCCGTGGCCAGGTGGATCGAGAAGCACGGCGCCACCGCCTACCAGGCGGCCGTCACCAGCGGCCAGTACCAGTTCGACGACGGCCTGTTCTTCGGCGGCAAGGCGCCGACCTGGAGCAACAAGACCATCCGCGGCGTGCTCAAGCGGCATGCGGGCAAGGCCCGGCGCGTGGCCTGGATCGACCTGCACACGGGCCTGGGCCCGAACGGCCTGGGCGAGCGCATCTTCGCCTGCCGCGACGACAAGGTCGCCTACGCCCGCGCCAATGCATGGTGGGGCACGCCGGCCGCGCCGGTCACGTCGATCTACGACGGTTCGTCGACCTCCGCATTGCTGCGCGGGCTGATGTGGGACGCCATGTACGAAGAGTGCCCGCAGGCCGAGTACACCGGCATCGCGCTCGAGTACGGCACGCTGCCGATCCTGGAAGTGACGGGCGCGCTGCGCGCCGACCACTGGCTGCACAAGCACCCGGAGGCGCCGGCCGACCTGGCGGACAGCATCCGCGCGCGCATGGTGGAAGCTTTCTACACCGACACCGATGCCTGGCGCGGACAGATCGTCAGCCAGGCCCGCCAGGCGATGTTCCAGGCGGTGGACGGCCTCAGGTCCTGACCCGGCCGTCTCCGGTCAGCATCGACAGTTCGACGAACTTCGAGGCCACGTGGTTCTTCGAGGAGAACGACACCTCGAACCCGCCGAACTGCTGGCGGTCGATGCTCTCCAGCCCTGCAATGAGGCTCTCGCGCGCAGGCTTGCCCGGCGCCTTGCGCAGGCCCTCGACCAGCACCTTCGCGGCCAGGTAGCCTTCCATGCTAGAGAAGTTGGCGCTCGCGCCGTTGCCGGCATTGCGCACCGCTTCGGCGAACTCGCGTGCCAGCGCATTGGCCTGGTTGTAGGGCGAGGGCACCACCTGGGTGATCATCACGCCGGCCGCGTCCTTGCCCAGTTCGTCCGCCAGCGCCTGCGTGCCCACGAAGGACATGTTGAAGAAGGTGCCGCCGTAGCCCGCCTTGCGCGCTTCGCGGATGAAGGTCGCGCAGGCCTTGTACGCGCCCACCTGCACCACGGCGTCGGGCCGCGCCGCCACGATCTTCTTCACGGCCTGGGCCACGTCGGCCGAGTTGCGCTCCACGGTGGCCAGTGCGACCGGCTTGAGCTGCTGCTCGCCGAGCGCCAGCGTCACGCCGTCGAGCCCGGCCTTGCCGTAGGCGTCGTTCTGGTAGAAGACCGCGATCTTCTTCAGGCCCAGGTGGGTGAGCTGCTTCACCATGAGCGCTGTCTCGTCGTTGTACGAGGCGCGCAGGTGGAACACATTCTTCTGGAACGGCTCGCGCAGCGACATCGCGCCGGTGAACGGGGCCACGAAGGGCACCTTGTCCTTCACCGCCAGCGGCAGCGCCGCCAGGCTGGTGGGTGTGCCGACGTAGCCGAACAGGGCGAACACGTCTTCCTCGATGAACTTCTGCGTGTTGGCGGCGCAGCGGTCGGGCTCGTAGCCGTCGTCGAGGTTCTTGATGACCAGGTTGCGGCGGCCCGGCTGGGCGTTGTACTGGTCCAGGAACAGCTTGGCGCCCTGGTTGAACTGGATGCCCAGCTGGGCGGACGGCCCGCTGAACGGCGCCGACTGGCCCAGCACCAGCGGCGTGTCGCCCTGTGCCCGGGCGATGCCGAAGCCGCCCAGCGTGGCGGCCGCGCCGGCGGCCAGCGAAAAATGTCGTCGATTCATCGTCATGTTGAAAACCCGTTCCCGCGCTCTGACTTGCGCACAAATTAGACTTGCCCGATGCCCCACGCACCGGATTCCCTGCTCGAAGAAGCACCCCCGCCCGCCACGTCCACCGTGCTGGGGGCCTGCCCCCATGACTGCCCGGACACCTGCGCGCTCGTCACCACCGTGAAGGACGGCGTGGCCGTGAAGCTGCAGGGCAATGCCGCGCATTCGCACACCGGCGGCGTGCTGTGCACCAAGGTGTCGCGCTACATCGAGCGCAACGACCACGCCGAGCGGCTGGTCCAGCCGCTCAAGCGCGTCGGACCCAAGGGCAGCGGGCAGTTCGAGCCGGTGAGCTGGGAGGCCGCGCTGGACGACATCGCCGCGCATCTTCGAGTATTACAGGGAAAACCCGAGGGTATTGTCCCCTACAGCTATGCGGGCACCATGGGCCTGGTGCAGGGCGAGTCGATGGACCGGCGCTTCTTCCACAAGCTGGGCGCCACCCTGCTGGACCGCACCATCTGCTCCATGGCCGGCGGCGAGGCCATGGTCTACACGCTGGGCGCCAAGGTCGGCATGCGCATCGAGTTCTTCGCCGAGGCCAGGCTCATATTGATATGGGGCAGCAACTCCATCGCCAGCAACCTGCATTTCTGGCGCCACGCCCAGGCCGCCAAGCGCGCCGGCGCCCGGCTGGTGTGCATCGACCCGCGCAAGACCGAAACCGCCGACAAGTGCGATGAGCACATCGCGCTGCTGCCAGGCACCGATGCCGCGCTGGCGCTGGCCCTCATGCACGAGCTGATCGTGCACGACTGGCTCGACCATGACTACATCGCCAGCCACACGCTGGGCTGGGAGCAGCTGCGCGAACGCGCGCTGCAGTGGCCGCCCTCGCGCGCGGCCGAAGTCTGCGGCATTCCCGAAGAACAGATCGTCTCGCTGGCCAGGGCCTACGGCACCACCAAGCCGGCCGCGATCCGCCTGAACTACGGCATGCAGCGCGTGCGCGGCGGCGGCAACGCGGCCCGTGCCATCGCCTGCCTGCCGGCGCTGGTGGGCGCCTGGCGCGACCGCGCGGGCGGCCTGCTGCTGAGCAGCTCGGGCCACTACCCGGTCGACCGCGCCGCGCTGCAGCGCCCCGACCTGCTGGCCGGGCGCAAGCCGCGCACCATCAACATGAGCACCATCGGCGATGCGCTGCTGGACACCGCCAACCCGGTGAAGGCCATCGTGGTCTACAACAGCAACCCGGTGGCTGTGGCGCCCGAATCGGCCAAGGTGGCGGCGGGCTTCGCGCGCGAAGACCTCTTCACCGTGGTGCTGGAGCAGTTCCGCACCGACACCGCCGACTACGCCGACTACCTGCTGCCCGCCACCACGCAGCTGGAGCACTGGGACATCCACTGCAGCTACGGCCACACCGACGTGCTGCTGAACCGCCCGGCCGTGGCGCCGCGCGGCGAGGCCCGCAGCAACGCCTGGGTGTTCCGCGAACTGGCAAAACGCATGGGCTTCACCGAACCCTGCTTTTCAGATTCCGACGAGACGCTGTGCCGCACCGCCTTCGCGGAGAACGCGATCGACTTCCCGCAGCTGCTGGCGCAAGGCTTCACCAGCCTGAAGCTGCCGGAAGCGCCGTTTGCCGAGGGCAAGTTCCCCACGCCGTCGGGCCGCTGCGAATTCTTCAGCGCGCGGCTGGAGGCCATGGGCATGAACGGCCTGCCCGACCACGTGCCCAACTGGGAGCCGGCCGGCAGCTCGACCGAGTTCCCGCTGGCCATGATCTCGCCGCCGGCGCGCAACTTCCTCAATTCGACTTTCGTGAACGTGACGAGCCTGCGCGCCATCGAGGTCGAGCCGCTGCTGGAGATCCACGAGGCCGACGCCGCCGCGCGCGGCATCGAGGACGGCGCGCTGGTGCGCGTGTTCAACAAGCGCGGAGAGCACCGCTGCCGCGCCGAAGTCTCGCGCCGCGCGCGGCAGGGCGTGGTGCACGGCATGGGCATCTGGTGGCGCAAGCTCGGCATGGACGGCACCAACGTCAACGAGCTCACCAGCCAGCGCCTGACCGACATCGGCCGCGGCCCGACCTTCTACGACTGCCTCGTGGAGGTCGAGAAGGCGTGAAGCTGCTTGCGGCGCTCGCGCTGGCCGGCTCGGTGTTCCTCACCGGCTGTGCCGACCTCGGCTACTACTGGCAGTCGGCCAGCGGCCACATCGGCATCATGCGGGCCGCCAAGCCCGTGCCCGAGTGGCTGGCCGATCCGGCGGTGTCCGCGGCGCTGAAAGCCAAGCTCGAGCTCACGCAGCGCATCCGGCGCTTCGCTTCTTCCGAACTCGGCCTGCCCGACAACCCCAGCTACAAGTCGTACGCCGACCTGCACCGCGCCGCCGCCGTGTGGAACGTGGTGGCCGCGCCGCCGTATTCGCTCACGCTCAAGAGCTGGTGCTTCCCGGTGGCGGGCTGCGTGGGCTATCGCGGCTACTACGACGAAGCCTCGGCCAAGGCCGAAGCCGAGGCGCAGAAGAAAGAAGGCATGGAGGTGGCCGTCTACCCCGTGCCCGCGTACTCCACGCTCGGCTGGATGAACTGGGCCGGCGGCGATCCGCTGCTGTCCACCTTCATCGGCTATCCGGAGGGCGAGCTGGCGCGCATCGTGTTCCACGAACTGGCGCACCAGGTGCTCTACGTGCCGGGCGACACGGTGTTCAACGAGTCTTACGCCACCGCGGTCGAGCGCATCGGCGGCGCGCTGTGGCTGCAGCGCGAGGCCGGCGAGCCGGCCCGCCGCGAATACGCGCAGTTCGACAGGCAGCGCCAGGACTTTCGCGCGCTTGCGCTCGACACCCGCCGCGCGCTCACGAAGGTCTACGAGTCGCCCGAAGCCAAGGCCAAGGACTGGACCCGGATCGAGGCCATGAAGCAGGCCGTCATGGCCGACTTCCGCGAACGCTACGCCAGCCTGAAGGCCGGCTGGAGCGGCCCGCGCCAGAACGCCTACGACGCCTGGGTGGCGCGCGCCAACAACGCGGCCTTTGGCGCGCAGGGCGCCTACGACGACCTGGTGCCGAGCTTCGAGCAACTCTTCGAGCGTGAAGGCCGCGACTGGCTGCGCTTCTACACTGAGGTCAAGCGCATCGCCGCGCTGCCGACCGAGCAGGCGCGCCGCGCCGCGCTGCAGGCGGCCAGCGGCGTGCTGCAGACCCATTCCAGCCCCCAAGACAAGAAGGAAGATCCCGGTGCCTGACATCCATATCGAACGCAACCACGCGCTTGGCATTGCCGGCGCACGCGAAGTCGCGCGCCAGTGGGTGAAGCAGGCCCAGGAGGAATTCGGCCTCGAATGCGCCTACACCGAAGGCAAGGACCGCGACGTGGCGCAGTTCACCCGCGCCGGCATCGACGGCACGGTCGAGGTCACGGCCGACACCTTCACGCTCGACGCGACGCTGGGCTTCCTGTTCAGCAGCTTCAGCGAGGTCATCGAGCAGAAGATCACGCGCAACCTCGACGCGCTGCTCGGCGCGCCCGGCGGCGGCGGTACCCGGCTGGCCTGAGCGGTCCGGGGCATGACCGCGACGACGAACGCCTCTTCTACTCATGCCGGCGGTCCGTTGGCCGGCCTCAAGGTCATCGAACTGGGCCAGCTGATCGCGGGGCCGTTCGCGGCGCGCACGCTGGCCGACTTCGGCGCAGAGGTCGTCAAGATCGAGCCGCCCGGCACGGGCGATCCGCTGCGCAACTGGCGGCTCTTGAAGGACGGCACCTCGGTCTGGTGGCAGGTGCAGTCGCGCAACAAGCGCTCGCTGGCGCTCGACCTGCGCGAGCCCGAGGCGCAGGCCGTGGTGCGCAAGCTCGCGGCCGAGGCCGACGTGCTGATCGAGAACTTCCGCCCCGGCGCCATGGAAGGCTGGGGCCTCGGCCCCGACGAGCTGCTGGCCGCCAACCCCGCCCTCGTCATGCTGCGCATCAGCGGCTACGGCCAGACCGGGCCGTACCGCGACCGGCCCGGCTTCGGCGTGGTGGCCGAGGCCATGGGCGGGCTGCGCCACCTCACCGGCGAACCGGGCCGCGTGCCGGTGCGCGTGGGCGTGTCGATCGGCGACACGCTGGCCTCGCTGCACGGCGTGATCGGCGTGCTGCTGGCCATGCAGCACCGGCATGCGACGGTGAGCGCCGAATACCCCAGGGGCCGCGGGCAGGTGATCGACGTGGCGCTCTACGAGGCGGTGTTCAACTGCATGGAAAGCCTGCTGCCCGAGTACGGCGCCTTCGGCGCGGTGCGCGAGGCGGCCGGCAGCGCCTTGCCGGGCATCGCGCCGACCAACGCCTACCGCTGCGCGGACGGCGGCTACGCCATCGTCGCGGGCAACGGCGACAGCATCTTCCGCAGGCTCATGGAATGCATCGGCCGGCCCGACCTGGCCGCCGACCCGGCACTGGCAGGCAATGCCGGGCGCGTGGCGCAGGTCGGGATGCTGGACGCCGCCATCGGCGACTGGACCGCGCGGCATACGGTGGAAGAGGTGCTGGCCGCGCTCGACGCGGCGCACGTGCCGGCAGGGCGCATCTACACCATTGCCGACATCGCGGCGGACCCGCACTACGCGGCGCGCGGCATGCTGCAGCAGGTGCGAATGAGCGACGGCAGCCAGCTGGCCGTGCCGGGCTTCGTTCCCAAGCTGTCGCTCACGCCGGCCAGCCACCGCCACAACGCACCGGCAGTGGGGGCGGACACCGATGCGGTGCTGAAGGAAATCGGGCTGAGCGAGGAGCAGATCGCCGCGCTGCGTGCGCGCGGGATCGTGGGGTAGTCCGTTTTTTCAGGCTGCAGCTCTGATGCGTGCAGCGAGCATCGCCAACGCTTCATCGCTTGCGCGCGCATGGTCGTGCGACGACAGGTAGCCCTCGTAACGCGTGAAATATCTGTCGACGTTCGACTTGATCGGCTGCCACTTGCCTTGCTTGGGCGTGCCGTGCATGGGAAACAGCTTGGCATGCACGTGGTCGACGCCGAAGCCTTCCAGGACCATCCCGGTGCGACCGACGTCATCGAAGGCGCGATCGAGCAGCAGGCCGACTTTTCTCGCGGCGAGGACCAGGCCTGCCAGCGCGTCGTCTTCCAGATGGAATGCGTAGCTCGGGGAGTGCTTTCTCGGTATCACGACCGAGCAGCCTTCGGTATTCGGAAAAATCGACAGGAAGGCGACATGCGATTCGTCCTCCCATATCGTGTGGGAAGGGCTCTGGCCTTCGATGATCTTGCAGAAAATGCAGTCGTTGCTCATACGGTCCGGCGTGGCTTTGGAAATGCGCGTCGTCATTCCAGAGACGGAATCGACGCGCAAATGTTTTGCCGGCCGGACCTCCAGGCCATCAAATCAGCCGCGCAGCGACTCGATCAGGTCGATGTATTTCTGCTTGGCTTCGTCGGCGCTCGCGCCCTTCTGCGCGGTCCAGGCGTCCCATTTGGCGCGCGCGACGATGTCGCTGAAGCTCGGCTTCTTTGCGGTGTTGTCGCCTTCGGTGGCCTGCTTGAACAGGCCGTAGATCTTCAGCAGCGTCGGGTTGTCGGGGCGCTCGGCGAGCAGCTTGGAGTTGGCCTGGGCGGCTTCGAATTGGGCGTTGAGGTCAGACATGGGCTTGGTCGAATTGAAAAGCTGAAAACGCGCATCTTAAATCGCGTGGTACTTGAAAGTACCGGGGTCAGTCGCGCAGCCCCGCGCGCGCCAGTTCCACGTCCAGCCGCTCGCGCGCGTCGGCCGGATTCAGCGCGGCGGCCTTCTCGAACCATTGCGTGGCCTCGCGCATGCGCGACTCGCCGTGCAGCATCACCAGCGCGCGGGCGTATTCCATCATTCCGGCCGCGGAATCGGGGTTGAGCGCCAGGCCGCGTTCGAACAGCTCGATCGAGGCCTCGGCCCGCACGCCGTAGGTCATGCGTCCGACCAGCGCGCCGACCTTGTCGATCACCTCGGCGTGGAACGCCGCCAGCGCGACGTGCGCATCGGCATGCCCCGGCTGGAGTTCGATGGCGTGTTCGAGCGCGCCCTTGAGCTTGCTGCCCAGCCCTTGCGCCAGCGCGCGCGCCACGCTGATGCCCTGGCTGTAGCGACCCAGCGCATAGGCCTGCCAGTAGAGGGCCTGGCAGTTGCCGGGATCGGCCAGCACCTGCGCGCCGGCGCGCTCGATCACCTGGCGGAACATGGCGAGCCGCACGGATTCGCGCGGCTCCAGGTAGTTGGCGTAGATGGCCGTGGCCTGGTTGGCCAGCACCATGCCGTCGGCGCCGTGCAGCAGGCCGACCGTGGCCGCACGCTCGAATTCGCCGCTGTGGTACAGCGCCCAGCCCTCGGCGAGCGGCGAGTCCGCGGCGGGCGGCGGCATGTGGTCGTGGCCCGCGTGCAGCCGCGGCCAGTGCGCCAGCACGCTGCGCGCGTCGTGGCGGGGCGTGTCGGCGTAGGGCAGGGGCGTCCACGGTTGAGCTGCGGTGGCGGCGGCCGCGGCGCCGCCGGACATCAGCGAGAGCGGTTTGAAATCGGGGTGGGGCATGGTCTTGTCTAGGCCGCCAAATCGACCGGGGACGAGACCGGGGACGAGACCGGGGACGTCGCGTTGGATGCATCTTCCGCGCCGTAGGCATTGCTCAATGTCAGCAGATGCCGCCTTTGCGCGGTGCCGAGGTACGGCGCCAGCAGGTGCAGCGTGTGCTGGCCGCCGCGCATCAGCGCACCCTGCGCATGCGCCGGCTCCAGCGCCTCGCGCGGGTTGCGCACGTACTCGTAGCTCAGCCAGTAGGTCAGCACCACCACCATGCTGTGTGCAAGGGTGCCGACCTCGTGCGCATCGATCTCCAGGTGGCCGGCGCGGCTCAGCCCGGCGATCAGCTGGCGGATGGCGCGGGCCTTGTTCTCCAGCACCAGCTGCAACTGGGTTTCCAGGTGGCGGTTCTTGCTCAGCAGGTCGTTGAGGTCGCGGTACAGGAAGCGGTAGCGCCAGATCAGCTCGAACAGGCTGTGCATGAAGAACCACGCGTCCTCCACGTCGTGCACGCCTTCGCTCGCGTGCAGCAGCTCGTTGAGCTCGGCTTCGTAGCCTTCGTAGAGCTTGTTGATCAGCTCTTCCTTGGCCGGGTAGTGGTAGTAGAGGTTGCCCGGACTGATGTTGAGTTCGCCCGCCACCAGCGTGGTCGAGACGTTCGGCTCCCCGAAGCGGTTGAACAGGTCCAATGCGGCTTCGAGGATGCGTTGCGCTGTGCGGCGTGGCGCCTTCTTTGCCATGTCTCGGTGCCCCCGGTTGTCTCTTGAAGGCACTCTAGCGCATGTGCACCGCACCATGAACGGCGCGGTGCATGTTTTGCGGGGCTGTTTTCTTGTGCAGTGCCGCAATAGCGGCCGGCCGATGCGGGCCGGCGCGGAGGGTCAGCCGGCCTTGCTGCGGCGCAAGGTGGTCTTCTTGGCGGCCGGAGCCGCCGTCTTGCGGGCCGCAGCCTTGCGCGGGGCTGCTGTTGCTGCCGCCTGCTTCTTCAGCTGGGCCTCGAGCGCTTCGACGCGCGCCTGCAGCGCGGCCATGTCGGCGACCGAGGGGGTGCCGAGCTTTTCGAGCGCGCGCGCCACGCGTTCCTCGAAGATGTTCTCCAGCTTGCCCCACTGGCCGGCCGCCTTGGTGCCGAACTCGCTCGCGAAGCCGGCCATGCGCTGCTGGGCCTGGGCCAGCGTTTCCTCGGCGGCCTGCTGGGTCTTCTTCTGCATGCCGGCGCCGTCCTTGACCAGCGCCTCGAAGGCCTTGCTGCCTTCCTGCTGCATCTTGGCGAAGGCGCCGAGCCCGGCCAGCCAGATCTGCTGGGCGGAGTCCTTGATGCGGTCGGCGGCTTTGCTGTTGTCGTCCTGTGAGGCCATGCGAGGTGTTCCTTGAAAGATTCGAATCGATCGCAGGACTCTAGCGGCCCCCGGCGCTCGCGATTAGGGCTTTGCGCCTAGCGCCGGGCTCAGGGCGTGGCGCCGGCGGCGCGGCTGGCGTCCAGGTGGGCCTTGGCGCGCTCGGCCAGCGCCATTTCGCCCGGGGTGCCCGGTGCGAAGCTCTCGACCTGCAATGGCCGCCCGTGCGAGTCGACCGACACGAAGACGATCAGGCACTCGGTGGTCTTCTCCATCGCCCCGCCCTTCATGTCGCCGCTGCGCACCTCGACCGAGATGTTCATGCTGGTCTTGCCGGTGTAGGCCAGGCGGGCCTCCACCTCGACGAGGTCGCCGATCATGATCGGCCGGTGGAAGCGGATGCTGCCGATGAAGGCGGTGACGCAGTAGCGCTTGGCCCAGCTGGTCGCGCAGGCGTAGCCGGCCTCGTCGATCCACTTCATGACCGTGCCGCCGTGGACCTTGCCGCCGAAGTTGACGGTGTTCGGCTCGGCAAGAAAGCGCAGGGTGATCGAGGACATGGTTCGCCTTTTCTGGAATGGCTGTGGTGGGGAGCCGCGATTATGCGAGCGCGCGCCCCTTCATGCGCCCCTTCACGCGCCCCCTTCAGGCGCCGCTGAACAGCTGGGCCAGCGTGCGCCGCAGCCACGCATTGCCCGGGTCGGCGTGGAAGCGCTCGTGCCAGTGCTGCTTCACCGCATAGTCGGGCAGCGAGAAGGGCGGCTCCAGCAGCTTCACCGGCTCCTGAGTGGCCAGCACCTTGCCCAGGATGCGCGGCACCACCACCAGCAGCTCGGTATGCGCCACGATGCGCGCCACGCTCAGAAAGCTCGACAGCCGCACCACCACGTTGCGCCTGAGCCCCAGCCGTGCGAGCGTGGTGTCGACGATGGCGTGCCCCGTGCCCGACGTCGACACCACCGCATGCGCCTCCGCCTCGAAGCGCCTGCGCGTGAGCCGCGCGCCGATGCGCGGATGGTTCTGCGCGGCCAGGCACACGAAGTTCTGCATGAACAGCGTCTGCTGGTAGAAGCCCGCGTCCAGCTGGGGCATGAAGCCCACGGCCAGGTCGACCTCGCCGTCCTGCAGGCGGCGCCCGCTGATGGTGGAGATGATCTCGGTCTCGATGTGCACCCCCGGCGCCGCATGCCGCAGGTGGTCGAGCAGGCCTGGCAGCAGCACCACCTCGCTGATGTCCGTCATGCAGATGCGAAAGCGCCGCTGCGCCTGCGCGGGGTCGAAGCTGCTGCGGTTGCCCTGGGCCTGCGCCAGCTGGCCCAGCGCCTCGCGCAGGTTCGGGTAGATGCGCTCCGCATGCGGCGTGGGCTGCATGCCCTGCGCGGTGCGGGTGAAGAGGCGGTCGTCGAAGTGCGCGCGCAGCTTGTTCAGCGCGGTGCTGGCCGCCGACTGCGCCATGCCCAGCCGCTCGGCCGCCTTGGAGACGTTGCCGGTCTTGTAGACCTCGTCGAACACGGCGAGCCATTCGAGATCGAGCCTGGACATGGGTGTTTCCCTGGAGCGAAAGGCACCATTATCGAAATTCCCGATTCCGTGTATTGGCTGCCGGGCTTGAGGAAATAGTGGTGCGGCTCAACAATGCCCGGCCACGGAGACAACCACGCCCATGAAACCCGTTCCCTCCAACGCGGCAGAGCGCCGCGACTACTACGCCCGCATCGGCCCGCTGCATCTCACGCCGCTGTGGGAATCGCTGCACGCGCTCGTGCCGCGCGAACCGCAGACGCCCTGCGTGCCCGCGCTGTGGCGCTACAACGAGATCCGCCCGCTGCTGATGGAGTCGGCCGACCTCATCACCGCCGAAGAGGCCGTGCGCCGCGTGCTGGTGCTCGAGAACCCGGCGCTGCCCGGCAACTCGTCGATCACGCAGTCGCTGTATGCCGGCCTGCAGCTCATCATGCCGGGCGAGGTGGCGCCTTCGCACCGCCATGTGCAGTCGGCGCTGCGCTTCATCGTCGACGGCAAGGGCGCCTACACCACGGTGGGCGGCGAGCGCACCACCATGTACCCCGGCGACTTCATCATCACGCCGTCGTGGGCCTGGCACGACCACGGCAACGAGGGCATCGGCGGCAGCGTGGAGCCGGTGGTGTGGCTCGACGGGCTCGACATTCCGATGCTGCGCTTCTTCGACGCGGGCTTTGCCGAGAACGACGATTCCAAGGTGCAGCACGTGTCGCGCGCGGAAGGCAACAGCCTCGCGCGCTTCGGCCACAACATGGTGCCGGTGCGCCACGACCATGTGTCGGCCACCTCGCCGATCTTCAACTACCCCTATGCGCGCAGCCGCGAGGCACTGGCCCTGTTGCAGAAGCAGGAAGCGCCCGACGCGTGGCTGGGCCACAAGCTGCGCTACGTCAACCCGCTGACAGGCGGCTCGCCGATGCCGACCATCTCGACCAACCTGCAGCTGCTGCCCAAGGGCTTCGCGGGCAAGACCCACCGCGCCACGGACGGCGCGGTGTACAGCGTGGTCGAAGGCCACGGCACGGCCGAGATCGCCGGCCAGCGCTTCACGTTCGGTCCGCGCGACACCTTCGTGGTGCCTTCGTGGGCGCCGCTGAAGCTGTCGTCGCCGAGCGAAGACGCCGTGCTCTTCAGCTTCTCGGACCGCCCCGTCCAGCAGGCCATGGGCATCCTGCGCGAAGCCTTCCTCGAAGGATGTTGACCCCCCGGCTTTTCACTGCGCTTCGCTTCGTGTAATTCGCCACCCCCCGAGGGGGAGGCTCGGCCGCCTTGGGGCGGCCCGGCGCCGGCCGAATTTCTTCTTTTGTTTTGTTGACCGTGTGCCGCCCCGTGCGGCTGGAACCCCCCATGTCCTTCGTTTTCACGCCTCCTTCCGTCGTCGGCCTGCCCATTGTGGATTCCGACAAGCTGTTCCCCGTGCGCCGCGTGTACTGCGTCGGCCGTAACTACGCGGCCCATGCGCGCGAGATGGGCTTCGACCCCGACCGCGAACCGCCGTTCTTCTTCTGCAAGCCGAATGACGACGCCTCGGTGGTGCCCGTGGCCGCGGGCGCGACCGGCAGCATTCCGTACCCGCCGCTCACCAGCAACTACCACTACGAAGCCGAACTGGTCGTGGCCATCGGCAAGGGCGGCAAGGACATCAAGGTCGAAGACGCCGCCAGTCACATCCACAGCTATGCCGTGGGCCTGGACATGACCCGCCGCGACCTGCAGATGAAGATGCGCGAGCAGGGCCGCCCCTGGGAGATCGGCAAGGCTTTCGACTTCTCCGCGCCCATCGCGCCGCTGCGCACGCTGGCCGACGTGGGCGAGATCAACGCCGGCGCCATCACCCTCGAAGTCGACGGCCAGGTGCGCCAGAACAGCGACATCACGCACCTGATCTGGTCGGTGAACGAGGTCATCGCCAACCTGTCGACGCTCTTCACGCTTCAGCCCGGCGACCTGATCTTCACCGGCACGCCCGAAGGCGTGGGCGCGGTGAGGGCCGGCCAGACCATCAAGGTGAGCATCGAGCGGCTGCCGTCTCTCACGGTCCGTATCGACTGAGTCTTTCTCCCGATCGCACAGGCACGCGCCATGACCCTTTCGAAGAACCCCCCCTCCGTGCTGCTGGTCGGCGGCGGCATCGGCGGCATGGCCGCGGCGCTGGCGCTGGCGCGCCTTGGCGTGTCCATCGACCTGCTGGAGCAGAGCGCCGCCATCGGCGAGATCGGCGCCGGCCTGCAACTCGGCCCCAACGCCTTCGCCGCGCTCGACGCGCTGGGCGTGGGCGAGGCGGTGCGCCGCGGCTCGGTGTTCACCGACCGGCTGGTGATGATGGATGCCGTCGATTGCGGCGAAGTGGCCTCGGTGCCGGTGGGCGAAGCCTTCCGCGCGCGCTTCCGGAACCCGTATGCGGTGAGCCACCGCGCCGACCTGCACGGCGCCATCCACGAGGCGGTGAAGCAGCATCCGCTGATCCGCTTCCACACCTCGGCGCAGGTCGAGGCGCTCGACATCGGCGCCCAGGGCGTGGCCGCCGTCACCACCGACGGCCGCCGCTTCAAGGCCGACGCCATCGTCGGCTGCGACGGCGTGAAGTCGGTGGTGCGCGCCAGGCTCATCGGCGACGCGCCGCGCGTGTCGGGCCACGTGGTCTACCGCGCGGTGGTGCCGGCCGCCGACATGCCGGCCGACCTGTGCTGGAACGCGCCGGTGGTGTGGGCCGGACCCAACTGCCACCTGGTGCACTACCCGCTGCGCCACGGCGAGCAATACAACCTGGTCGTCACCTTCCACAGCCGAGAGCAGGAACAGTGGGGCGTGACCGACGGCAGCAAGGAGGAAGTGCTGTCGTACTTCGAGGGAGTGCACGCGCGCCCGCGCCAGCTGCTCGACCGCCCGACCTCGTGGCGCCGCTGGAGCACCGCCGACCGCGACCCGGTCGAGCGCTGGAGCGACGGCCCGGCCACGCTGCTGGGCGACGCGGCGCACCCGATGATGCAGTACCTCGCGCAGGGCGCCTGCATGGCGCTCGAAGACGCGGTGACGCTGGGCGAGGCCGTGAAAGCCTGCGATTTCGACATGGCCGCCGCGTTCAAGCTGTACGAGGCCGCGCGCGTCGCCCGCACCGCGCGCGTGGTGCTGTCGGTGCGCGAGATGGGCCGCATCTATCACGCCAAGGGCGTGGAGCGGCTGGTGCGCAACAGCCTCTGGACCGGCCGCACGCCCGAACGCTTCTACGATGCGGTCGAGTGGCTCTACGCATGGCGGCCCGAGCACTGCCTGGACGACGCGCCCCGGGCGCTTTCGCCGCGCTGAAACCTGTTCCCTTCATCATCACTATTCGAGGCCAGAGGCCCAGGAGACAAAGCATGAACTTCCCGCGCGCACTGCTGACCGGCATCCTTGCCGTGACCGGCGCCACCGCCACCACCGCCGCACTGGCGCAGGCCGGCGATTTTCCGAACAAACCCGTGACGCTGGTCACGCCCTTCGCGGCCGGCAGCGGCCCCGACGCGGTGCTGCGCCTGGTGTCCGACAAGCTCTCGCGCCTGTGGAACCAGCGCGTGCTGATCGACAACAAGCCCGGCGGCGGCGGCTTCATCGCCATCGACCAGGCCCGCCGCGCCGCGCCCGACGGCTACACGCTGCTGCAGCTCGACAGCGAGCACATCGCCGCGCTGCCGCACCTGTACAAGTCGAAGAACTTCGTGACGCTGCAGCACTTCGACCCGGTGGCCTCGCTGTTTCGCACGCCTTTCTTCGTGGCGGTGGGCACCGACTCGAAGTGGAAGAACATGGGCGACCTGATCGCCGCCGCCAAGGCCGAGCCGGACGCCATCGTCTATGGCTCGTGGGGCGTCGGCAGCCCGGGCCACCTGGGCGCGCAGCAGCTCGAGGCGCTCACCGGCATCCGCATGCGCCACGCGCCGTACCGCGAGGTGTCGCAGCTGTATTCCAACGTGGGCACCGGCGAAGTGCCGTGGGCCTTCGCGAGCATTCCGTCGAGCCAGGGCATCTACAAGGCCGGCAAGCTGCGCTACCTGGCCGTCGCGGCGCCACGGCGCATTCCGCAGATGCCCGACGTGCCGACCATGGCCGAGGCCGGCGGCCCGGCCTCGCTGGAGGTCAATTCCTTCGTGTCGCTGCTCGCGCCCAAGGGCGTGCCGGCGGCCGTGAAGGCGAAGATCAACGCCGACGTGGCCAAGGTCATCGCCGACCCCGAGATCCGTGCCCGCTTCGACACCTTCGCCTTCGAGCCGCTGGCCTGGTCGCCCGAGGAAATCGAGCGCAACGCCGAGGCCAAGTCGAAGGTGTATGGCGAGCTGGTGCGCAGGGGCAACATCAGCCTCGATTAGCGCGGCCCGCGCCTTGCCCAGCGCTTCGCTCGGCAGTTAAGCTGGCCCTCTTTGCTTTTTGCTAACTTTTTCACACTTTTCTCCATGTCCGTCACCAAGAGAGCCCTCCTGATTGCCTGCGGCCTGGCCGCCGCCGCCGCGCTGCCGATGACCGCCGGCGCGCAGAACGCCGCCTGGCCGAACAAGCCGATCCGCCTGCTCGTGGGCTTCCCCGGCGGCTCCACGCCCGACATCGCCGCGCGCACCATCGCCGAGCCGCTGTCCAAGGCGCTGGGCCAGCCGATCGTGGTGGACAACAAGGCGGGCGCATCGGGCAACATCGCGGCCGACCAGGTGGCCAAGGCCACCGACGACCACACGCTGGGCATCGTCATCAACGGCAACCTCACGTCGTCGAAGATGCTGTACGCCAAGCTGCCGTACGACCCGGTCAAGGACTTCACCTACCTGTCGCTGATCGCGACCGCGCCGCTGGTGCTGGTGGCGCAGAACAATCTGCCCTCGGGCGCCGCCTTCTTCGACGCGGGCCGCAAGGCCGGCGACAAGTGGAACTACGGCTCCGTGGGCATCGGCTCGGTCGGCCACCTGGGCATGGAACTGCTCAAGACCCGCGTGCCCGGCTTCAAGCCCGAGCACGTGCCCTACCAGGGCAACCCGCAGGTCATCACCGCCATGCTGGGCGACCAGGTGCAGATGGGCCTGATCCCGCCGGGCGTGGCCATGCCGCAAATCAAGGCCGGCAAGCTCAAGGCCATCGGCCTCACTGGCGGACGCAGCGCGCTGGTGCCCGAGATCCCGCCGCTGTCGGAAGCCGGCGTGAAGGACTTCAACCTCGAAGTGTGGGTGGCGCTGCTGGGCCCGGCCAACCTGTCGAAGGCGGCGCAGGCGCGCATCAGCCGCGAACTCGAAGTGGTCATGAAGGACCCGGACGTGCGCCGCAAGCTCTTCGAGCAAGGCTGGCAGGCCGTGGGCACCTCGCCGGACGGCATGCGCACGCGGGTGAACGAAGAGGCGGCCATCATGACGAAGATCATTTCCGCACGCGGCATCAAGCTCCAGTGATGACGACAGTCCAGACCTTGCACGAACCGGCGCGCGAGCTGCCGGTCTTCGGCGAATACGACGTGGTGGTGGTCGGCGGCGGCCCCGCCGGCATCGCCGCCGCCGTGAGCGCCGCGCGCCACGGCGCCAGCACGCTGCTCGTGGAGCGCTACGGCTTCCTCGGCGGCATGGGCACGGCCGGCGGCGTCACCAACTTCGCGGGCCTGTACGGCAAGCGCAAGGGCGAGATGACCCAGCTGGTGCGCGGCGTGGTCGACGAGCTGATCGAGCGCATCGCCGGGCTCAACGGCATGAACCAGCCGCAGAACGGCATGGGCGGGCGCATCTGCGTGCGCTCTTACGACACCTCGGCCTACAAGCTGGCCGCCGACCAGCTGCTCGATGCGGCCGGCGTGAAGCTGCTGTTCCATGCGTATGCGGCCGCGGCGATCCGCGACGGCAGCCGCATCGCGGCGCTGGTGGTCGAGACCAAGTCGGGCCGCCAGGCCATCCGCGCCAACGCCTTCATCGACGCCAGCGGCGACGCCGACGTGGCCGCCTTCGCGGGCGTGCCCTTCGAGGTGGGCGACGGCCACGGCAGCGGGCTGTTCCCGACCACCATGTTCCGCATCGGCCAGGTCGACGCGCCGGCCGCGCTGGAGGCGGTGGGCGAGTTCAAGGCCATCAACGACTTCATGGCGCGCGCCGAGCAGCAGAAGCCGGGCGTCTACAAGTTCCCGCGCGAAGGCGCCATCCTGCGGCCCAACAAGGACCCGCGCGAATGGCGCGCCAACGTCACGCAGATCCGCAACGCCCAGGGCCGCGCGATGAACGGCGTCGACGCGCGCGAGCTGACCGAAGGCGAACTCGAAGGCCGCCGCCAGATCAGCGAGTACTTCAGGTTCCTGAAGGCCGAGGTGCCGGGCTTCGCGCAGTCGGCTATCGTGGAGATCGCGCCGCAGGTCGGCATCCGCGAGACGCGGCGCATCCAGGGCCTGTACGCGCTCGGGCGCGAGGACATCCTTTCTTCGGCCAAGTTCGACGACAACATCGGCCTGAATGCCTGGCCGATGGAAATGCACGCCGACGGCCGCATCGAGTGGGCCTTCCCGCGCGACGAAGACAACGCCTACAACCACCTGCCGTGGCGCATGCTGGTGCCGCAGGCGGTCGACAACCTGCTGGTGGCCGGCCGCTGCGCATCGATGACGCACGAAGGCCAGTCGGCCGCGCGCGCGAGCGGGGGCTGCTTCGTCATGGGGCAGGCGGCGGGCACCGCTGCGGCCTCGCTGGGCGGCGGCAGCTTCGCGAAGGTGGACGTTCCCGCGCTGCAGCAAAAGCTGCTCGCCGACGGCGTCGACCTCGACCGCTGATCGCGGCGGCGCGCTAGAGTCCGGGGCTTGATGAACTCGAACCCCGGACGAACCGTGCACTTTCCTTCGTTGTCGACACCCGCGCGTCGCACCCTCCTGACGCTGTCCTGCGCCGCCATCGGCCTCATGCTGGCCGGCTGCGCCAGTACCCCCGAAGGCGAGCCCGTGCACGGCAAGGACCGGCTGCTGAGCTTCTTCGCCGCCAAGGACGGCCGCAAGGTCGCCATTGCCGGCGAGAACTACCACTACGTGTTCGACGGCGATCCTTCGGTGGCGGCGCTGCTGCGCTGGGAAGGCCGCGCCAAGGTCACGCCCGCGCTGCTCGGCGAACTGAAGGTGGCGCGCAACCAGAGCTTCGAGGGCCAGTACGTGCTGATGGCTTTCGACGCCGACCTGACGCCCGAGGACCGCGCCTTCCTGATCCAGACCGGCTTCGCCAGGACCGACGCGAAATACGGCGACCGCCCCGGCCCCACGCTGCGCTACTTCGGCACCGTCTACGGCAAGCGTTACGCGGCGGTGCCGATCAAGTCGGCCGACACGGTCGACTTCTCCCGGCGCCAGTACCTGGGCTACGTCGAGCAGGAAACGCTCAGCGCCCCCTTCAGCAAGGCCGCGCCTTCGCCGCTGGTGTATGCCGACGACGGCTCGCTGCTGCTGGCCGGCGTGCCGGTGCGCGTGGTGCAGGGCGGCACGGACTACGGCTGCCGCGCCCGGCTCATGGGCATGTGCTTCTACAAGTAGCGGCAGCTGACGGTGGGCCTGCTGACCGGCCCGCGACAGCTGGCCGGCCCGGGCTTTGCTATGGTGGAGGGTTGCTTCCAGCCCGCTTCGACAGCCTCGACCCGCTTTCTCCCTCCCGATGACCACCGACTCCGCCACCGCCTCCCGCCTCGTCGACGAACTCGTCGCGCTCATGCAGCTCGAACCCCTGGGCGGCGACCGCTTCCGGGCCCGGAGCGAGGACATCGGCACCCCCGCCGTCTTCGGCGGCCAGGTGCTCGGCCAGTCGCTCATGGCCGCCAGCCTCACGGTCGGCGCCGAGCGCCCGGTGCATTCCATGCACGCCTACTTCCTGCTGCCGGGCGAGCATGCGCCCATCGAGTACAGCGTGGACCGCGTGCGCGACGGCCGCAGCTTCACCACCCGCCACGTGGTGGCGCGCCAGCAGGAGCGCATCATTTTCGAGATGTCGGCCTCGTTCCAGACCGTGGACGAGGGCGTCGAGCACCAGTTCGACATGCCCGCCGTGGCCGGCCCCGAAGGCCTCGCCAGCGAGCTCGACCAGCGCATCGCCCTCGGCGACCGCCTGCCCGAGCCATGGCGCAGCAAGGCGATCCAGCCGCACGGCATCGAGTACCGCCGCGTCGACCCCGAGGACCTGATGGCGCCCCTGCCGCGCCCGGCCTCGGCACAAAGCGCGATCTGGATGCGCGCCATCGCGCCGCTGCCCGACGACCCGATGGTCCACCGCGCGCTGCTGGCCTACGCCTCCGACCACGGCCTGCTGCGCGCCGCGATGCTGCCGCACGGCCTGAGCTTCATGAGCGGCCAGGTGCGCCCCGCCAGCCTGGACCACGCGATGTGGTTCCACCGCGATTTCCGCATGGACGACTGGCTGCTGTACGTGCTCGACTCGCCCAGCGCCGGCGGCGCGCGCGGCCTGTGCCGCGGCAGCCTCTATGCGCGCGACGGCCGCCTTGTGGCCTCGGCCGCGCAGGAAGGCATGCTGCGCATCAGGAAGCCGTGGACGGCGACGACTCGCCCGTGAGCGCGGCCTGCTGCAGCCCGTCGCGGCTGCGCTCGCCCAGCAGCCGCTGGTAGTTGTCGCGCAGCAGGATGCCGGCGTAGTACACATGCTCGCGCATCAGCTGCTCCGCGCGAGCGGCGTCGCCTGAAATCACGGCCTGCACGATGCGGTGGTGGTCGTCGTGCGAGCGCAGGATCACGCCGTGGTCGTGCCACAGCATGATGCGGTCCGACGCGAACGGCACCGCCTGCGCCTGCGCACCGAAGCGCACGATCCACTGGTTGCCCGCACCATGCATCAGCGCGTTGTGCAGCCGCACATTCATCTGCTGGTAGGGCGCGAGGTCTTCGGCCAGCAGCGTTCCCTTCGCAAGTATTTCGTCGCCTTCGCGCAGGCACTCCTGCAACAGCGCGGCGGTCGGCTCGTCCACGCCCAGCGCGGCGAAGCGCCTGCAGGCCAGCCCCTCCAGCACCGAGCGCACCTCGTAGGCCGCGAGGATGTCCTCGAGCGCGAACGAGCGCACCAGGTAGCCCTTCTTCGGCTGGTGGTCGATCAGCCCCTCCATCGCCAGCGCAGCCAGCGCGGCGCGTACCGGCGTGCGCGACACCTTGAGGGTTTCGGCGATCGGCACTTCTTCCACGCGCATGCCCGGCTGCAGCCTGCCGTGAAGGATCCAGGTGCGCAGCGTCTCGGTGACTTGTTGGGAGAGTGTGTCCATGTCAGGTATACATGATGCCAGTGAAAGTCGGAAATAAGGCGTGATATCAGGGAAAACGAGGGCTTCGAAAAGTGTTCATGTATACACAATGCGGCCCTCGATCAACTTTCATGCCGCCTCGAAGCGGCCCGGAGACCTTGCAGCCCATGTCGGAACATCATGCACAACCTCACGGCCGGCTGGCCCTCGTGACCGGCGGCGGCCGCGGCATCGGCGAGGCCGTGTGCCGCCGCCTCGCGGCCAGCGGCTTTCGCGTCGTGGTGGCCGACATCGACGGCGACAACGCCCGCGCCGTGGCCCGGTCGCTCGGCGAGGGCCACCACTTCCGCCAGTTCGACGTGAGCCAGGAAGCCGCGGTCGAAGGCGCGTTCGACGACATCGAGAGCACGCTCGGCCCGGTGGCCGCGATGGTCTGCGTGGCCGGCATCCTGCTGATGCCCGGCGGCGAGCGTTCGCCCATCAAGGACACCACGCTCGAAGACTGGGAGCGCACCTTCGCCGTCAACGCGCGCAGCGTGTTCCTGTGCGGGCGCGCCTACCTGCGCCGGCGCGAAGCGGCGCCCGTGGCGCACGGCCGCATCGTCACCTTCGGCTCGGTGGCGGCGCAGCTGGGCGGCTACCGCTCCAGCGCCACCTACATCGGCGCCAAGTCGGCGGTGCTCGGCCTCACGAAGGCGATGGCGCGCGAATCGGCGCACCTGGGCGTCACGGTCAATTCGGTGGCCCCCGGGCTGATCGACACCGACATGCTGCGCGGCACCGTGCGCAGCAGCGGCGCGCTCGACGCGGCCGCCGCCAGCATCCCGCTCGGGCGCATCGGCACGGTGGACGACGTGGCCGGCGCGGTCGACTACCTGGTGTCGGAGCAGGCGGCGTACATCACCGGCAACGTGATCGACGTCAACGGCGGCTACCGCATGCAGTGACGGCCGCGCAGGTCTTTCACCCTTTCATTCCAACGGAGACAGCTCATGAAAAAGAACTTCCTGATTTCGGCACTGGCCCTGGGCGTGGCGCTCTGCGCGACGGCGCCCGCCGCGCTCGCGCAGGCCGAGCCCGGCCTGACCGACAAGACCATCAAGATCGGCATGTTCTCGCCGATGTCGGGCCCGTCGATGAACTACGGCTTCGACGTCATCAACGCCGCGAAGATGTACTACGACAAGATCAACAAGGAAGGCGGCGTGAACGGCCGCAAGATCGAGCTCGTGGTGGAAGACGACCGCTGCAACGCCAACGACCTGCTGGCCGCGGTGAAGAAGCTCACCGAGCAGGACCAGGTGTTCCTGCTCAACGGCGGCTCCTGCTCGGCCGCCGTGGTGGGCGCGCGCGAATACGTCGAGCGCGCGAAGATCCCGCTGGTCATGCTCAACGCCTCTGGCGACGGCGCGCTGTATCCGCCGTCGAAGTACATCTACGGCGCGTTCTCCATCTCGCAGCATGCGGTGGGCGGCTCGATGGTGCAGTTCGCGAGCGAGCAGCTCAAGGCGAAGAAGATCGGCTACATCAACCACGACGACGCCTACGGCGGCTGGAACCTCGAGTCGGCCCAGGCGCAGGCCAAGGCCCTGGGCGGCGTCGACCTGCAGGTGCAGTCGGTCAACCCGAACATCACCGACGTGACCGCGCCCATGCTGAAGATCAAGGCCGCCAACCCCGACGTGCTGCTGCTCACCACCTACGCACGGCCGGTGAGCCTGATCGTCAAGCGCGCCTTCGAGCTGGGCTTCAACAAGCCCATCGTGCTGGCCGTCAACTCCACCGCCGACCTCAAGCAGCTGGTGGAGAACGTGGGCAACAAGGACGCCTTCAAGAACGTCTACATCCAGGAAGTGCTGGCCGACGTGCCCGGCGGCCCCAAGCTCAAGTGGGTGTACGACATGTACAAGGCCTCCTACCCCGACCTGGCCTCCAAGCCGGGTTATCCGCAGGCCTACATGCCCTACGGCATTCCGCCCGCGATGGCCGTGGTCAACGCACTGAAGGCGGCCGGCCCCAACCCGACGCGCGAGAAGGTGCTCGCGGCGCTGTCGACGATGAAGTTCGACTCCGGCGTGATGGCCGGCCCGATCGAGTTCGGCCCGCAGGACCACGCGGCGCAGGAAGCGGCGATCTACATCAAGTTCGACGGCAGCAACATGGCGCTGGTGCCGGGCAGCTACAAGAGCGTGTGGCAGTACAAGCCCTGACGGCCGGCGCGACATGAGTCTTTCCGACATCTGGCTGTTCGTCCAGCAGGGCGTGCTGTCCGGCATCGTCACCGGCAGCGTCTACGCGCTGCTCGCGGTGGCGATCGTCATGGTCTTCAAGACCACCGACGTGCCGAACTTCTCGCAAGGCGAAATCTTCATGGCCGGCGGCTACGCCGCGCTCTTTCCGCTGGTGGTGTGGGGCTGGCCCTACTGGGCCGCGGTGCTCGCGAGCATCGTGGTCACCGCCTTGCTCGCCGCGGCCTTCCAGCGCGTGGTGATGCAGCGCGTGACCGCCTCGCGCGGCGTGGGCGTGCAGCTCGTCATTGCCACGCTCGGCTTCGCGTATTTGCTCAAAGGGCTGGTGCGCAAGACCGGCCTGGGCGACACGCCGCGCTCGCTGCCCTCGCTGGTGCCGCAGGACCCCATCATGATCGGGCAGGCCTCGCTCACGCTGCTCGACCTGGCCATCTTCGGCTCGGCCGTGGTGGTGATGGTGCTGCTGTACCTGATGTTCACGCGCACCCGCACCGGCCAGGCCATGCGCGCGGTGGGCATGAACCCGCGCGGCGCGCAGATCGTGGGCGTGAAGCTCGGCACGATCCGCATGAAGATCTGGGCGCTCACGGGTGTCATCTCGGCCATCTCGGCGCTGCTGATCACGCCCAAGATCCTCATCACGCCCGACATCGGCCACATCGCGATCCTGGCCTACGCGGCGGCCATCGTCGGCGGCTTCACCAGCCTGCCGGGCGCGGTGGTCGGCGGCTTCATCATCGGCATCGTCGAGAACCTGGTGGGGCTTTTCATTTCGTCCAACGCCATCGTGGTCGCGCCCTTCGTGGCGATCATGGTGGTGCTGCTGGTGCGTCCGCAAGGGCTGCTCGGCGGCAAGCCTCAGGTGAAGAAGGTATGAGCGCTTCGACAGTTTCGTCCCCTTGGTGGGACCGCGGGGTGCTGCTCGGCATGGCCGTGGTGCTCGCGGTGCTGCCCTTCACCACCAGCGGCTATGTGCTGTACGTGGTCAACCTGCTGATGGTGTTCTCTGTGCTGGCGCTGGGCATGCACCTGGTCATCGGCGAGACGGGCCAGTTCGCGCTGTCGCACGCGGCCTTCTTCGGCATCGGCATCTACACGGCCGGGCTCATCAACAACCAGTGGCAGCCGCCGTTCTTCGTGTCGATCCTCGCGGGCGCCGTGCTGTCGGCCGCACTGGGCTGGGTGATCGGACTGCTGGCGCTGCGCATGCGCGACATCTACCTGGCGCTGGCCACCTTCGCCTTCGGCGAGGCGATGCAGTGGGTGTTCCTGAACTGGGAATCGGTGACCAACGGCTCCAACGGACTGCAGATGAAGCCGGCCTCGCTCGGCGGCCATCAGCTGCTCAACGACCTGCAGGCATACCCCTTCGTGGTGGCCATCGCGGCGCTGATGCTGTGGCTCACGGTGGCGCTGTCGCGCTCGCGGCTGGGGTCGTCGTTCCGCGCGGTGCGCGAGAGCGACGTGGCGGCCATCGCCATGGGTGTGAACACACGCGCGGTGAAGGTCACGGCCTTCGTGCTGTCGGCCGCCTTCGCGGGCGTGGCTGGCGGCATGTACACGCTGTTCACCTCCTTCATCCATCCCGAGAGCCTGGGCTTCCAGACCACCATCCTGATCCTCACGATGGTGGTGGTGGGCGGCCTGGGTTCGGTGCGCGGCGCGGTGGCCGGCGCCATCGTGTTCGGCCTGGCGTCGGAACTGCTGCGGCAGGCGCCGTCGTACCAGGAAATCATCTACGGCGGCATCCTCATGCTCTTCATGATGTTCCTGCCCAAGGGCATGGCGTCGCTCTTCGCGGCGCGCCGCAAGCCGCAGCGCGCGGCTTCCGTGGCCGTGACGGAGAAGCATGCATGAGCGCGCCCGCATTCCTCGACGTGCGCGACATCAGCGTGGTGTTCGGCGGCCTGAAGGCGGTGAACGGTCTCTCGTTCCAGGTGGAGCAGGGCCGCATCCATGCGCTCATCGGGCCGAACGGCGCGGGCAAGTCGACCACCTTCAACTGCATCTCGCGTTTCTACACGCCCAGCAGCGGCAGCGTGACCTTCGAAGGGCGCGAGCTCACCAGCGTGTCGCCGCACCGCATGGCCTCGCTGGGCATCGCGCGCACCTTCCAGAACCTGGAGCTGTTCGCCGAACTGTCGGTGCTCGAGAACGTGCTGCTCGGCACGCACTCGCGCGGCGCCGCCACGCTGGGCAGGCTGCTGCGCCGTCCCGACCGCGAGACCGAAGACTTCGCGATGCACCTGCTGGAGCGCGTCGGCCTGGCCGACGAGCGCCACCAGCCGGCGCGCGATCTCGACTTCGGACGCCAGAAGCTGCTGGAGCTGGCGCGCGCATTGGCCATCAAGCCGAAGCTGCTGCTGCTCGACGAGCCTGCAGCGGGCCTGCGCAACCGCGAGATCGAAAGCCTCGACCGGCTGCTCAAGGAGCTGGTGGCGCGCGACGGCATCACCGTGCTGCTGGTCGAACACGTGATGCAGCTGGTGATGTCGATCTCTGACCGCATCACCGTCATGGCCTTCGGCGAGAAGATCGCGGAAGGCACGCCCGCGGAAATCGGCAGCAATGCGCGCGTGATCGAGGCCTATCTTGGCAAAGGAAGTGGAAAAGGAGCCGCGCATGGCTGAAGCACTGTTGTCCCTGCGCGCCATCTCGGCCGCCTACGGCCGCATCCAGGCGCTGTGCGACGTGTCGGTCGACGTGCCCGAGGGCGAGATCGTCGCGCTGCTCGGCAGCAACGGCGCGGGCAAGACCACCACGCTGAACTGCATCTCGAACCTGGTCGACTGCACCGAGGGCGAGGTGCGGCTCGACGGCGAACGCATCGACCGGCTGGGCTCCGACGCGCTGGTCAGGCGCGGCATCGTGCAGGTACCCGAAGGCCGCCAGGTGTTCCGCGACATGAGCGTGCGCGAGAACCTCGACCTCGGTGCCTACCTGCGGCGCGACCGCGCGGGCATCCGCAACGACCTGGAGTCGGTCTACGCGATGTTCCCGCGCCTGAAGGAGCGCCAGCACCAGATGGCCGCCACCTTGTCGGGCGGCGAGCAGCAGATGCTGGCCATCGGCCGCGCGGTGATGGCGCGCCCGCGCGTGATGCTGTTCGACGAACCGTCGATGGGCCTGTCGCCGCTGCTGGTGGAGCAGATGTTCGGGATCATCGAGCGGCTGCACCGCGAACAGAAGATCACGATCCTGCTGGTCGAGCAGAACGTGCAGCTCGCGCTGGCTGTATCGAGCTACGGCTACATCCTGGAGAACGGCGAGATCTCGTTGCACGGTCCCGCCGCACAACTGGCAAACGATGAAGCGGTGCGCCGCGCCTACCTCGGCGTCTGACGCCGCTTCCCAGAAAGAAAGTTCATGCTCCTCAAAGACAAACTCTCGCTCGTCACCGGCGCCGCGCGTGGCCTGGGCGAAGCCATCGCGCGCCGCATGGCGGCCGAAGGCGCGCATGTGCTGGTGGTGGACCGCGACCTCGAAGTCGCGCAAAAGGTGGCCGCGTCGATCCGCGAAGCCGGCGGCCGAGCCGATGCCGAGAGCGTCGACGTAAGCGATGCGGCGGCGGTCGATGCGCTCGCGGTGCGCGTCGCGGCGTCGCACGGCGACATCGACGTGCTGGTCAACAACGCTGGCATCTCCGCGCGCTCGAAGTTCGACGAGCCCGGTGCGCGCGAAGCCTGGGACCGCGTCATGTCGGTCAACCTGCAGGGCGTGTTCAACGTCACGCAGGCCTTCGTGCCGGCGCTCAGGCGCACGCAGGGCAGCATCGTGAACCTGTCGTCCATCGTGGCCTTCGGTGCGGGCATCTCGTCGGCCGGCTATGTGGTGGCCAAGGGCGGCGTGCGTTCGCTCACGCAGGTGCTGGCGCGCGACCTGGCGCCTTACGGCGTGCGCGTGAACGCGGTGGCGCCGGGCCTCATGGTCACGGACATGACGGCCGGCCAGCGCGAGACCGAGCACGGCACCGACTGGTACATGAGCCGCGTGCCCATCAAGCGCCACGGCGAGGCCGACGAGATCGCCGGGCCGGTCGTCTTTCTCGCGTCATCGATGGCCAGCTACGTCAATGGCGTGGTGCTGCCGGTCGATGGCGGCTACCTGGCGGTCTGAGCACCGCCGCACATCGGAACAATCATGAACAACAGCAGTACAGAGAAGCCGCTCGTCCTGGTGACGGGCGGCGCCAGCGGCATGGGCCGCGCCATCGTCGAGCGCATGGCGCAGGGCGGCTGGCGCGTGGTCATGGCCGACTACAACGGCGAGCTTGCCGAGCGCGAAACGCAGGTGCTGCGCAGCGCGGGCCTCGACGTGGAATGCCGCGCCATCGACCTGACCGACGAGGCCGCCGTGCGCGCGATGGTGCAGCAGCTGCCGCCGCTCACCGCGCTGGTCAACAACGCAGGCATCTTCGACGAGCGAGCCTTCTTCGACGTGACCTCGGCGGACTTCCGCCGCATGTACGAAGTGAACCTGCTGGCCGTGGCCACGCTCACGCAGGAGGCCGCGCGCAAGATGGCGGACGGCGCGCGCATCGTCAACATCGCATCGCGTGCCTACCTGGGCGCGAAGAACCACGCGCACTACGTGGCCTCCAAGGCTGCACTGGTCGGCTACACGCGCGCCAGCGCGATGGAGCTTGCGCCGCGCGGCATCATGGTCAACGCCATCGCGCCGGGGCTGATCGACACGCCGCTGCTGCGCGCGCTCTCGCCCGAACGGCTGGCCGCGCAGCTCGCGCTGCAGCCCACCGGCGCGGCGGGACGGCCCGAGGACATCGCGCACGCGGTGGCCTTCTTCGCGTCGCCGGCGACCTGCTTCGTCACCGGCCAGGTGCTGTTCGTGGACGGCGGCAAGTCGCTCGGCGGGTCGGGGTCCTGATGGCACGGCAGCAACAACAGGAAAAGACCGCGTACGACGTGGTCGTCGTCGGCAGTGGCGCGGGCGGCCTTTCCGCCGCGCTCACCGCCAGCCTCGAAGGCCTCGACGTGCTGGTGGTCGAGAAGACCGACCGCATCGGCGGATCGACGGCCATCTCGGGCGGCGCCGTGTGGGTGCCGCTGAACGACCAGGCCGAGGCGGCCGGCCATCCCGACACGCGCGGCAAGGCCTGGACCTACCTGCAGAACACCGTGGGCGCGGCCGGCGACGAAGAGCTGCGCCACGCATTCCTCGACGCCGGCCCGCTCGCATTGCGCTACCTGCGCGAGCGCACCGACGTGCAGCTCGCCGCGCGCACCTACTCGCCCGACTACTACCCCGACCGCGAAGGCGCCGCGATGGGCGGCCGCTCGCTCGATCCCATCGAGTTCGACGGCCGGCTGCTCGGTCCGCACTTCAAGACGCTGCGCGACCCCCTGCCCGAGTTCTGCGTGCTCGGCGGCATGATGGTCAACATGACCGACGTGAAGCACCTGCTTGCGGTCTGGCGTTCGTTCGCGTCGTGGAAGCATGGGGTGAAGATGGTGCTGCGCTACTTCGGCGACCGCCTGAGCGGCCATCACCGCGGCACGCGGCTGCTGCTGGGCAATGCGCTGGCTGCCCGGCTTTTTCACAGCGTGGTGAAGAAGGGCATTCCGTTCTGGCTGAACACGCCGGCGCGGGGGCTGGAGAAAGACGCGACAGGCGCGGTCACCGGCGTGCACCTGCGCCGCGACGGCAGGGAGCTGACCGTGCACGCACGGCGTGGCGTGGTCATCGCCACCGGCGGTTTTCCGTGGAACGCCGCCATGCGCGGCCAGCACTACCCGGCCCCCACCGGGCCGTACTCGATGTCGCCGCAAGACAATGCGGGCGAAGGCATCGCGATAGCCCAAGAGGCCGGTGGCGTGCTCGGCACGGGCCACACGGGGCCGGCGCTGTGGGCGCCCGTCTCGTTGCTCACGCGCCCTGACGGCAGCGTGCTGCGGTACCCGCACCTGGTGTGGGACCGCGCCAAGCCGGGGCTGATCGCAGTCGATGCGCGCGGCGAGCGCTTCGTCAATGAATCGACCTCGTACCACGAGTTCGTGCGCGGCATGTACCGTGCGAACGCCAAGGCCGCGAGCATTCCGGCGCTGCTGGTGTGCGACAGCGCGTTCATGGAGAAGTGGGGCCTGGGCCTTGCGTTGCCCGGCGGCCGTCCGCGCGAGCATCTGGTGCGCGCCGGCTATCTCCATCGCGCAGACACGCTCGAAGCGCTCGCGCAGCAGGCGGGCGTGGACCCGGCCGGGCTGGCGCGAACCATCGCCAGGTTCAACCCGCTTGCCGCGCAGGGCCAGGACCCGGTGTTCGGCAAGGGCAGCGATGCCTACAACCGCTACCTCGGCGATCCGGAGCATCAACCCAATGCCTGCCTTGCGCCAGTGAATCAGGCGCCGTTCTATGCCGTGAAGGTGTACCCCGGCGACATCGGCACCGCGCTGGGCATCCGCGCCGACGGCAACGCGCGTGCGCTCGATGCGCAGGGCGAGCCCATCGCTGGCCTGTACGTGGCCGGCAACGACATGCACTCCGTGATGGGTGGCGAGTACCCTGCGCCGGGCATCACGCTCGGACCCGCGCTAACCTTCGGCTGGGTGGCGGGCATGCACCTGGCACACGGTGCCGCCGCCGAACACCATTGAAAGACAACAGCAACTCGTCATGAAAATCTTCTTCTCTCCCGCATCCCCCTTCGTCCGCAAGTGCATGGTCGTGGCGCACGAGCTCGGCATTGCCGATCGCATCGAGAAGCTGCCGAGCGCGGCCGGCCCCGTGAAGCGCGACGCCACCATCATCCCGAAGAACCCGCTCGGCCAGGTGCCGACGTTCCTCACGGACGACGGGCAGGTGCTGTTCGACAGCCGCGTGATCTGCGAGTACCTCAATGCCGCGCAGTCGGGCAAGCTGTTCCCGGCCGAAGGTGCGCAGCGCTGGGCGCGTTTGACCGAGCTGTCGCTGGCAGACGGCATGACGGGTGCCGCATTGCTCGCACGCTACGAGAACGTGCTGCGTCCCGAGTCGCTGCGCTGGGCCGACTGGACCGATGGCCAGCTGTCGAAGGTGCGAACCGGGCTCGAATGGCTCGAGACTGCGGCGCCTTCCTTCGGCGACCGAGTGGACATCGGCACCATCGCATTCGGTTGCGCGCTGGGGTACATGGACTTCCGCTTTCCCGATGTGGATTGGCGTGCGGAGGCACCGAACAGCGCGAAGTGGTTCGAGGTGTTCAACCAGCGTTCGTCGATGCAGGCCACTTTGCCTACTGCCTGAGTTTCGTTCGGCTCGTGGCGCGCTCACGCCGACGGGGTACCTTGCTCCGCGAATGTCCCCCGGCCTGCGGCCTCCTCCTTTATTTCGCTGCGCAAGGCACCCCGCCAGCGTGATCGTTTAGAGCACTTGTTGATCGGCCAGCACAAGAGCAGCGCTCGTCGTGCACAGGCCACCGGGTGCTCCCCGCAGCGAAATAAAGGAGGAGGGGCGAAGCCCCGGGGGACATTCGCGGAGGGGAGTACCCGGTGGCCTGTGCACACACCCCAGAAAATCCTCGGCTAAAAATGCAGGTCCAGCATGAACCAAGGACCCCATACATGTCTTCCGAAGCACAGAAAAAAGTAGCCATAGTCACCGCCGGTGGCAGCGGCATGGGCGCGGCTGCGGCCCGCAAGCTCGCGGCCGATGGCTTTCGTGTCGCCATTCTTTCGTCGTCGGGCAAGGGCGAGGCGCTTGCCGCGGAACTGGGTGGCATCGGCGTGACGGGCTCCAACCAGTCGAATGACGACATCAAGCGCCTGGTGGACAAGGTCGCCGACCAGTGGGGCCGCGTCGACGTGCTGGTCAACAGCGCGGGCCACGGTCCTCGTGCGCCCATCCTCGAGATCACCGACGAAGACTGGCACCGCGGCATGGACGTCTACCTGCTGAGCGCGGTGCGGCCCAGCCGGCTCGTCGCGCCGCTGATGGTGGCGCAGGGCGGCGGCAGCATCATCAACATCTCCACCTTCGCCGCCTTCGAGCCCGACCCGGTGTTCCCCACCTCCGGCGTGTTCCGCGCCGGGCTCGCGGCCTTCACCAAACTGTTTGCCGACAAGTACGCCGCCCAGAACGTGCGCATGAACAACGTGCTGCCGGGCTTCATCGACAGCCTGCCCGAGAAGGCCGAGTTCCGTTCGCGCATTCCGATGGGCCGCTATGGCAAGAGCAGCGAGATCGCGGCCGTCATCGGCTTCCTGGCGTCGGAAGGCGGCGGCTACATCACTGGGCAGAACCTGCGGGTGGACGGCGGCATCACGCGCTCGGTGTAAGTGAGCAAGTCGTAGAGGGCGCCCGCCGGGCTGCCTACAATTGCGACCCATGTGTCCGAGGATGCCCCGCTTCCCCATCCGCCGCCGGCAGTCCGGCTGCTCGCGGCCCACGCCTCCTTGATGAAGGCTGCGCAGTGATGCGCGGCGGCCTGCTCCGGCCGCCGCCACACCCAGGGGAGCCGCGAGTAAGCCGGCTTCCTTTTGCCTCCTGCCATGCATGTCCCGCATCGCCTCGTCGGCCGATGCGGGTCGCCTTCATTTTTCTTCTTCTCATGTCTTCTTCCCCGCACAGCCGCCTGCGCGCCGAGTGGTGCCCGAGCATTCCCCGCGAGCTGATGGCCGGCGCCGTCGCCACCTTCGCGCTCATTCCCGAAGTCATCGCGTTCTCTTTCGTGGCTGGCGTCGATCCGGCCGTGGGGCTGTTCGCTTCCTTCGTCATCGGCATCGTCATCGCCTTCACGGGCGGGCGGCCGGCCATGGTGTCGGCCGCGGCCGGTTCGGTGGCGCTGGTGGCTGCGCCGCTGGTGCATGCGCATGGCCTGCCATACCTGCTGGCGGCCGGCGTGCTCGCGGGCCTGATGCAGATCGTGTTCGGGCTGCTGCGGCTCGGGGTGCTGATGCGCTTCGTGTCGTCGTCGGTGCGCACCGGTTTCGTCAATGCGCTGGCCATCCTGATCTTCGCGGCGCAGATGCCGCACTTCATCGGCGCCAACACCGCGACCTGGGCCATGGTCGGCCTGGGGCTGGCCGTCATCTACCTGCTGCCGCGCATCACCACGGCTGTGCCGTCGCCGCTGGTGTGCATCGTGGTCGTGACGCTGGCGGGCCACTGGCTGGGCCTGCCGCTGAAGACGGTGGCCGACCTGGGGCAACTGCCCGGCGCGCTGCCTGCCTTCGCGCTGCCCGCCGTGCCGCTGACGCTGGAGACGCTGCGCATCATCGCGCTGCCCGCGTTTGCCATCGCGATGGTCGGCCTGCTCGAATCGATGATGACCGCCAGCGTGGTCGACGAGCTGACAGACACGCCCAGCTCCAAGAACCGCGAATGCAGCGGCCTGGGCGTGGCCAATGTGGCCGCCAGCTTCTTCGGCGGCATCGCGGGCTGCGGAATGATCGGACAGACCGTGAGCAACGTGCGCTACGGCGGGCGAGGGCGGTTGTCGACGCTGTTCGCCGGCGCGTTCCTGCTGATCCTCATGGTGCTGCTCAAGCCCTGGGTGTCGCAGGTGCCGGTGGCGGCGCTGGTGGCGATCATGGTGATGGTGTCGGCATCGACCTTCGACTGGGGTTCTCTGCGTGCGCTGGTGCGACATCCGCGCATGTCCAGCGCGGTGATGCTCGCGACGGTGGCCGTCACCGTCGCCACCGACAACCTGGCCGCGGGCGTGGCCACGGGCGTGATGCTCAGCGGCGTGTTCTTCACCTTCAAGGTGGCGCGGCTGCTGCACGTGCATGCCGCGCAGGATGCGGATGGCACGCGCGTGTACCGCGTCACCGGGCAGGTGTTCTTCGCTTCGGCCGACATGCTGGTCGATGCCTTCGACGTGCGCGAGATCGACGGTGCGCCGGTGCGCATCGACGTGTCAGGCGCGCACTTCTGGGACGTGACGGCCGTGGCCGCACTCAGGAAGGTGGCCGAACGGCTGCGCAAGCATGGCAGCGTGGTGGAAGTGAGCGGGCTCAACCGCGCCAGCCAGGACCTGATCCTGCAGCTCGACGCGGCGCCCCAGCAGGCTCAAACGCCCAGGTAGCGCGTCCACAGCGACCGGTCGGCGTCCAGCGCCGCCGAGTCGCCCTGCCACACCACGCGTCCGCGCTCCAGGATCACATGGCGGTTGGCCAGCGGCAGCAGGCGCTGCACGTACTTGTCGACCACCAGGATCGCTTCGCCCTCTGCCTTGAGCGTGGCAATGCAATTCCAGATCTCCTCGCGTATCACCGGTGCGAGGCCTTCGGTGGCTTCGTCCAGGATCAGCAGGCGCGGGTGCGTGGACAGTGCCCGCGCGATGGCCAGCATCTGCTGCTCGCCGCCCGAGAGCTGGTTGCCCGCGTTGGCCTTGCGCTCCGACAGGCGCGGGAACAGGCCGTAGAGCGCCTCGACCGTCCAGCGCGGCGCGCTGCCGGGGCGCGGCCGTGCGAAGGCGCGCAGGTGCTCGTCGACGCTGAGATTGGGGAACACATGCCGCCCCTCGGGCACGATGGCCACGCCGCGCCGCGCGATGGCGGCGGGCTTGTGCCCTCCGATGGCAGCACCGTCGAAACGCACGTCGCCGCGCATCGGTGCCAGCGTGCCGGTCAGCACCTTGAGCAGCGTGCTCTTGCCCATGCCGTTGCGGCCCAGCAGCGCCAGCACTTCGCCGGGACGGATGTCGATGTCGATGCCGAACAGCACCTGGCTCGCGCCGTAGCCGGCTTCGATGGATTTCGCTTCGAGCAATGTAGTGGCCGTGTTCATGAGTGGCCCTCCGCTTCGGTGCCGAGGTACACGGCTTGCACATCGGGATGGCCGCGCACTTCGTCGGCGGTGCCGCTCATCAGCACCTTGCCCTGCACCAGCACGGTGAGCCGGTTGGCCAGGCGGAACACCGCGTCCATGTCGTGTTCGATCAGCAGGATGGCCATCGACGCGCGCAGGGATTCGATCAGCTCGACCATGCGCGCGGATTCGTCCGGCCCCATGCCGGCCATCGGCTCGTCGAGCAGCAGCAGTTTGGGCTCGGCCGCGAGTGCCAGCGCCACGTCGAGCGCGCGCTGCGCACCGTGCGGCAGCGTGCCGGCGATGCGGTCGCGCTCGCTGCCCAGGCCCACGCGGTCGGCCAGTGCCACCGCGCGGTCGACGAGGTCGCGCTCCTTCGCGCGCGGCGCCATGAAGCGCAGGCTGCTGCCCGCATGGGCCTGGGCCGCGAGCATCAGGTTGTCGTGCACGGTTTCCTTGGCGAAGACGCGCGTCACCTGGAAGCAGCGCGACATGCCGGCGGCCACGCGCTGGTGGTCTTTCAGCGAGGTGATGTCCTTCTCGTCGAGCAGCAGGCGGCCGGCGTCGGCCTTCAGCAGCCCGGTGATCAGGTTCACCAGCGTGGTCTTGCCCGCCCCGTTGGGCCCGATGAGCGCATGCACTTCGCCGCGCTCCACCGTGAGGTTCACGTGGTCGGTGGCCAGCAGTCCGCCGAAGCGCTTGACCAACCCTTCGATTCTGAAGAGGCTCATGGTGCTTTACTCCCTCGCCCCTCTGGGGAGAGGGTTGGGGTGAGGGGCAGGCGGCGCTTGTACAGTGCGGCCAATCCTTTGGGCGCCCACAGGGCAACGGCAATCAGCAACAGTCCCAGCGGCATGTGCCAATGCTCCGTATGCTGCTTGAGCGCTTCTTCCAGCACCAGCCACACGACAGCCCCCACAGGCCCGCCCCAGCTGCGCCCCAGCCCGCCGATGACCACCATCACCAGCAGCGTGGCCGACTGCGTCCAGTGCATCGTGGCCGGGCTCACGAAGCCGTTGCCGCCGGCCAGCAGTGCACCCGCCAGCCCCGCGATGGCGCCCGCGATGGCGAACGCCACCAGCTGCAGCCGGAACACCGGATAGCCCAGCGCCCGCATGCGCGTCTCGTTGTCGCGGATGCCCATCAGCGCATGGCCGAAGCGCGATTGCGTCGCGCGGTGCAGCCACCACAGCGCCAGCGCGACGATGGCCAGCACCACCCAGTAGAAGTTCGATTCATTGCCCAGGTCGAGGCCGGGCAGCAGCGTGGGGCGTGACATCAGCGTGTAGCCGTCGTCGCCGCCATAGCGGCGCAGCGACACCACCACGAAGTACAGCATCTGCGCGAAGGCCAGCGTGGTCATGATGAAGTACACGCCGCGCGTGCGCAGCGCCACCGTGCCGATCAGCGTGGCCACCAGGCCGGCCATGAGCGCGGCGGCCGGCCACATGATCCAGCCCGACATCACGCCCGCGTCGCTCAGCGCCACCACCGTGTACGCGCCGATGCCGATGAACCCCGCATGCCCCAGCGCCACCATGCCGCCGAAGCCGAGGATGAAATTGAGGCTCGCCGCCGCCAGCGCCACGATGAGCACGCGCCGCACGAAGCCGATGTAGAACTCGAGCCCGAACAGCGGCGCGACCAGCGGAAACGCCGCGAGCAGCACAAGGAGCAGCCCGAGGCCGATGTAGCGTGAGGGTGACTTCATGCGCGTGCCGAGAAAAGGCCGGAGGGCCGGAAGATGAGCACCACCACCATCAGCGCGTACATCGCGACTTCGGCGAACAGCGGCCCCAGGTCGGCGGCGGTGGCCGGCGGCAGCGTGGCGCGCAGCAGCATCGGCACGAAGGCGCGCCCCACGGTGTCGACCACGCCCACCAACAGTGCGGCTACGAAGGCGCCGCGCACCGAACCGATGCCGCCGATCACCAGCACCACCAGCGCCGGGATCAGGATCGCTTCGCCCATGCCGACTTGCACCGCGACGATCGGCCCCATCAGCGCGCCGGCCAGCGCCGCCAGCGCGGCGCCCAGCAGGAACACGCCGTTGAAGATGCGGCCCACGCGCACGCCCATCAGCTCGGCCATCGGCCGGTCGGAGGCACCCGCGCGCACCCGCATGCCGATGCGCGTGTGGTTCACCAGCAGGTACAGCGCCAGCGCCACCAGCAACCCGCCCAAGAGGATCACCAGGCGGTACGCCGGATAGGGCAGGCCGTCCATCAGCTGCACCGGGCCCGAGAGGGCGGCAGGCGTCGGCGCCATCACCGGCGAGGGCCCCCAGGCCATCGTCACGATGTCGTCTGCCACCAGGATCACGCCGAAGGTGGCGAGCACCTGCGCGAGATGGTCGCGTGTGTAGAGCCGGCGCATCAGCAGCACTTCGAGCAGCAGCGCCACCACCACCGTGACCGCCACCGCGATGACGATGGCCGCGGCGAACGAGCCGGTGCGCGTGTGCGCCTCGGCCGCCACGTACGCGCCCGCCATGAACAGCGAGCCGTGCGCGAGGTTCAGCACGTCCATGATGCCGAACACCAGCGTCAGCCCGGCCGCCAGCAGGAACAGCATCAGCCCGTAGCCGAGGCCGTTGAGCAGCTGCTCCAGAACAAGAATTCCACTCATAGAAGAACCAACAGGGTTGCCCGCGTTTTCATTCAGGAGACACCGAGGAACCGGCTTCGCCGGGCCTCAGGTGTCGCCCCCGGTAGGGGGTAGGCGAAGCGACACGAAGTGCGCGAAGCCTGGGGGCGAGCTACTTGAGCGGACACTTGTCGGCGTAGGAGTCGCCGTAGTTGGTCAGGACCGTATTGATCAGCTTGTTCGTGACCTTGCCCTGCGCATCCTTGCCGATCACGCGCAGGTAGAAGTTCTCGATGGGGTAGTGGTTGTTGGCGTACTTGAAGCTGCCGCGCGTCGATGCGTAGTTGGCCTTCTTCAGCGCGGCCACCACGGCTTCGCGGTTCTGCGCGTTGCCGCCCGATTGCTTCACCGCCGCGTCCATCGCGAGGATCGCGTCATAGGCCTGCGCCGCGTACACCGACGGATAGCGGCCGTTGTATTCCTTGCGGAACGCGGCCACGAAGGCCTTGTTGGCGGGGTTGTCGAGGTCGTGCGCCCAGTGCGAGGTGTTGAAAAGGCCGAGCATCGGATCGCCCACGGCGCCGATCACGTCTTCGTCGGCCGAGAAGCCGCTGGTCACCAGCGTGATGTCCTTCGACAGGCCCGCGCCCACGAACTGCTTGATGAAGTTGATGCCCATCGCGCCGGGCAGGAAGAAGTAGATGGAGTCGGGCTTGGCCGCGCGCAGCTGCGCGAGTTCGGCGGCGTAGTCGATCTGGCCGAGCTTGGTGTAGAGCTCGTCGGCCACCTGGCCCTTGAACTGGCGCTTGAAGCCGCCCAGCGCGTCCTTGCCGGCGGGGTAGTTGGGCGCGATCAGCACGATCTTCTTGAACGCGCGGTCCTGCGCGAACTTGCCGGCGGCTTCGTGGAACTGGTCGTTCTGGTAGGCGGTGCCGAAGAAGTAGGCGTTGCACTGCGCACCGGCGAACTGGCTCGGGCCGGCGTTGGCCGAGAGGTAGGGCACCTTGGCGTTGAACAGCGTCGGGCCCACGGCCAGCGCCACGTTGGAGCCGATGGGGCCGCTGAAGAGATCGATCTTGTCGCGCTGGATCATGCGGTCGACCAGTTGCTTGGCCTGGTCGGGGCTGCCGGCCATGTCGGCCTGCACGAACTCCACGTCCTGTCCGCCGAGCTTGCCGCCCAGTTGCTTGATGCCCAGCGCGAAGCCGTCGCGCGCTTCGGCGCCCAGTGCCGCGAAGGGACCCGAGATGTCGAGCGCCAGGCCCACCTTCACGGGCGCGGCCATGGCCTGCGCGGCGGTGCCAAGGGCGGCGCCGCACAGCAGCAGCGACAGCAGGGTGCGCGGCAGCGCGGGCGACTTCGGGGGCAGATGGCTCATGGATTCTCCGGCGTGGAAGGATGAAACGACGCACCGGCTGCCGCGTCTTGCGGCAGCCATGGCACCGAACCGTTGATAGCTAAATACTTTAGCCATAAACGATTTGGTGTCAACGGTACTAGCACGAATGGTGCCAGTGCGTCGTGTCGTTTCCGTTCAGCCGAAGGGGTTGGCCGTGGCGAACCACAGGCCGATGCCGGTGGCGATGATGAATGCGCCGTCGGTCACGCCGGCGATCAGGAAAAACTTGGTCTGCAGCGTGTCCACCATCTCGGGCTGGCGCGCACTGCTTTCCAGGAACTTCTGGCCCACCAGCCCGATGCCGAGGCACGAACCGAGTGCGGCAATGCCGATCAGCAATGCGACTGCGAGCGGAAGGATGTTGAAGCCGGTCATGGTGTTTTCTCCTGGTTGGTTGATCGATGGAGAGACTTTCCCAGAGCGGGTGCGCACGGTCCATGACGTGGGAGGTCATGGGGCAAGCGAAAAAAAGCCGGCCGTGAGAACGGCCGGCTCGCAGGCGGAGCGTCGAAGCCTCAGGGCGCCTGCGTCCAGTTCTGGTTGTTGCCGCCGTTGCAGGTCCAGGTGATCAGCGCCGTGTCCTGCGCGGTCGCGCCGCCGGGCACGTCCAGGCAGGAGCCCGAGGCGCGGTTGCGCAGGGTCGAGCCCACCAGGCTCCAATGCGTCGTGTTGCCGGCCGAGCAGGCCAGCTGCACCACGGCCGCGTTGGTGGTCGCGGTGCCGCTCTGCGCCAGGCACAGGCCGCTGTGCTCGACCTTGAACTGCACGAAGCCGTCGCCGGTCTGCGTCATGGTGAAGCGCTCGTTGCCGGCGTTTCCGCACGGCCACTGCACCACCGTCGTGCCGCTCGTGGTTGCCGCGCCCTTCACGTTCACGCACAGGTTGCTCAGGTTGGAGCGGATACGCGTGACCACCGGCGTCGGGTCGTTGTCGAGCGAGCGAACGTATTCGCGCAGCGCCACCACGTCGTTGGCCGGCAGGCTGGACGCATTGCCGTGGCCGCTGGCGAGCACGTCCTGCAGCGTGGCCGCCTGGCCGTTGTGGAAGAACGCCGTGGTGTTCCAGGTGCCCAGCAGCGTCGGCGTGTCGAAGCCCACGCCCGCCAGCGACTGGTTCATGCCCTTGCCCGAGGAGGCCTGGATCGTGCCGACGTCATGCCGCACCCCGTCGCGGAAGGTGGCGCCGGTGTGGCAGGTGGCGCACTGTGCCGTGTTGAACACGGTCTGGCCGCGCACCGCGTCCACGCTGAGGCTGCCGTCCGCCGCGCGCGCCGGGCTGCGCATGAACTTGTTCAGCGAAGTCAGGTAGGCCGCCAGATCGTCGAGCTGCGCGTTCCTGCCGGCCTTGGGCGCGCCCAGCGGGTCGGAGGTGGCCGCGAAGTCTGCATTGCTCAGGAAGCCGGTGCCGCCGAACTCGTTGCGGATGTCGTTCTCGAAGTCCTGCACCTCGTCGAAGTTGGCCGTCCAGTGCAGCTTGCCGTGGCCCATGCCGCGCCGGCCCTGCAGGCTGATGGTGCGGCGCAGGCCCTCGCCGCGCTGGGTGAAGTCCCACACCATGCCGTCGTCGCCGCCGTCGGCGTGGCAGCTCGCGCATGACAGGTAGTTGTCCTTGCTCATGCGGCGGTCCGACGCGTTGTAGAACACCTGCTTGCCGCGCAGCGCCGCGGCGCCCATGGGCTCCACCGCCACTGTCTGCACGTTCTGCAGGAAGCTCGGCGCATTGGTCTCCGACGACAGCACCGAGGCCACGTCGTGCACCGACACCGAGCGCGCCAGGAAGTTGTTGACGAACAGCCGCTTGCGCGCCGCGTCCAGGTACAGGCCGTGCGGCGCGCTGCTGGCGTTGATCTCGCCGCGGATGGAGCGGCTGTAGGCGTCGACGATGGCCACGCGGTTGCCTTCCATCTGCGCGACGAAGATGTAGTCGCCGGCCGGCGAGAACAGCGCGGCGCGCGCCGGTGCCCGGTCGTCGAAGTCGATCTGCTCGTCGAACTTGTGCGCCGCCGCCTGCAGGTCGACCTGCGACAGGATGGAGCGCACCGTCTGGTCGTGCACGAGGTTCGTGCCGTCGCGGAATTTGCCGCGCACGATGTTGTCCTTCTTCGAAGGCAGCACGGCGCGCTTGCCGTCGGGCGAGATCACTACCTGCGCGGTGTAGTTGGCCACGCCGCGCGCGCGGCTCTCGGTGTCGACGGTGGTGGTGTCCACCGGCAGCGCGATGGCGCCCATGCCGCTCATGCTCTGCAGGTTGACCTTGTGCAGCTGGTTGCCCGTCATCTTCGACTTGAAGCGCGTGACGTAGGCCACCTGCGAATCGGCCGCCACCGCGATGCCGCGCACATCGCCCTCGAGCGCCACCGCGCCGGTGGTGCTGCCGTTGGCGGGGTCGAAGCTCATGAGCACCGACTTGCTCTCCAGCGTCAGCAGGCCCTTGCTGCCGTTGGGCGTGAAGACCACGCCGTAGGGCCCGCTGCCGTAGGCCAGCGCCACGGTGGCCGAGATGGTGCCGTCGGCCGGGTTGAGCACCACCAGCTTGTCCTCGCCGTGCACCGGCACCCAGATGCGGCCGTCGGGGCCCACGGCCAGCGTCTTCGGCTCGTCGCCCACGCGGGTCTCCCAGCGCTTGGCCAGGGTCTGCGCATCGATGGCGGCCACCGTGCCGCTGTCGGGGTTGACCGAGTACACCGAGTTGGCGTCGCCCGCGATGTTGGTGGTGTGCGTGGGCGCCTGTGCGGTGACCGGCGCGATCACCGTCAGGTTGTAGGTGTAGTAGGTCTCGCGGCCCTGGGCGTCGCGCACCGTCAGCGTCACGGTGTAGTGGCCGGGCGTGTTGTAGGTGTAGGTGTAGTTCGCCTGGTTCGAGAAGGCCGTCTGCGTGCCGTTGCCGAAGTTCCAGCGGTACTGCGCGCCGCTCGCGCCCAGCGTCGCGGGGTTGAACACCAGCTGGCCGTTGACAAGCTTCGGCCCGCCGCCGATGCCGGGGTCGCCGATGATGGCCTGGCCGCGCAGCGTGGCGACGTCGGAGTCGCTCAGCACGCGGCCGTACACCCGCACTTCCGCCAGCGTGCCCTTGAAGAGCGCGGCGTTGCCCTGGATCTGCCCCAGCAGCTGGAACTTGTTCACGAGGCCCTTGGTGCCGGCGAGCCCGGCGGAGGTGGTCTTCACCCCGTCGACGTACACCGCCTGCGCGCCGGAGGCGGCGTCGCGCGTCATCACCACGTGATGCCAGTTGCCGTCGTTCACCGCGGCCGAGGAGGCGGTGCCCGCGTCGTTGCCGACCGACAGCTTGATGCGCCCGCTGGTGTCGAGCCAGCCCCAGAACACGTCGTCGGTGCCGTTCGCCTGGTCGCGCCCGAAGACACCGGGGGCGGTCCACGAGTTGGCCGCGCCTGTCTGCGTGGTCTTCATGTAGAAGCTCAGCGAAGCGGTGCCGCCGAGCACGGTGGCCACGGTGTCGTTCTTCAGCGGCACGCCTGCCGTGCGGTTGGCGAAGTTCAGGCCGATGCTCTCGAAGGCGTCGCCGGTGGCGGGCGTGCCGTTGTTGGCGCCGATCTGGTCCGACAGGCTGCCCGCCAGCGTCCAGTAGTGCATGAGGCTGATGTCGCTCGCGTTGCCGGTGTGGAACACCGACTTGTAGTCCGCCGCGATGGCGTTGCCCGCATAGTCTTTCACGCCGTTGGCGGGCAGGAACACTTCATAGCTGGTGCCGGGCTGCAGCGGCTGGTCAGGCGAGAAGTTGATGATGCCCAGCTGCACGCTGTAGGTGCCTGCCAGCGTGTTGCCGCCCACCGGCCGCACGATGAAGGTGTTGGCGTTCACGCTCTCGGGCCGGATGTTGTCGGTCATGCCCAGGCCGATGCGCGAGGTCAGCGCCTGCTGCTTCGCGCCGCTGGCGGGCGAGACCTGCTTCACTTCGGGCCTGGTGATGTCGGGATCCACCGAATGCACGATGAAGCCGCTGCCCGAGCCGTGGTCGTTGCCCACGAAGACCAGGTTGCCGAACATCGCGACCTGGCCGTTGTCCGAATGCGAGAAGTTCGGGTCGTCCTCGCGCAGGATGCTGCCGCGGCCCACCTCCACGTGGTTGAGCGGGTTGCTCACGTCGACCTTGTGGATGCGGGTCTGCGCGCCCTGGATGACGTAGTTGTCCTGCGTGGCGCAGTAGAGCTGCTCGTCGATGACGAGGCGGTTGTCTTCGGCCACGAAGCGCGAGCGGTCGCTCAGGTCGTAGCTGTACATCTTCGCGCCGCTGTTGCGCGTGGAGACGTGCAGGTTCCTGCCGTCGAAGCAGGTCGCGTAGTAGAACGGCGTGGTGCCCACGATGGAGTCGAGCACCTTGGGGTTGAGCGGGTCGGAAATGTCCAGGCTCGCGAAGCCGCCGTTGCTTTCCATCGCGGTCAGCACCATGTGGTTGCCCATCGTGAAGATCGGGCCGATGCGGAAGCCACCGAGTTCGCCGGTGGGCACGGGGTTGGGCTTGCCGGCGCCGCGGTTCGCGACCACCGCGTTCGCGGGGTCCGTGGCATCGACGATGAAGATGCCCCGGCCGGCCGAGGCCACGTACAGGTAGGGCGCCTGCCACCAGAGCTGCCAGGCCACGTCTTCGTAGTCGCCGCCGTTGACGCCGGGCAGCGCCAGCTTCTTCACCTGCTTGATGTCGTTGATGTCGGTGAAGTCCCAGAACTCCACGCCGTTGATGCTCGGCAGCACCACGTACGTCTTGCCGCCGACCTTGGCCGTGCCGAAGGAGTGCGTCTCGCGGAACTCCTTGGTGCGGCCCTCGGGTTCGTAGATCTTCTTGACGAGCTGGATCTGGCGCGGGTTCGACACGTCGTACAGCAGGAAGCCGCCCGGGCCCAGGCCGCTGTCCGGCGCGAAGGAGGTGAGGAAGTAGCCGTTGATCATGATGCCCGCGTTCATGCCGTAGTCCTTGCGGCCCGGGTAGGTGGCGGGCACCTCGCGCGATTCGTAGGCACTGCTGTGTGCCGGGTCGAGCGGATGCGCGGCGCTGGTGATCATCGACACCGGCTTGAACAGTTCCGCCGAGGTGTAGGTGAGGTTGCCCAGGCCCGGCCCCTGCAGCGGGAGCGGGTCGGCGACCGCAGCGGAAACCGCCGCCGCCATGTTGTTCAGGGTCGTCATCGGACTGACCCCGGTGATTGCAGCGTGCGTCAGCAGCGTGACGAACGGCAGCAGAAACGCCATCAAGTAATACCGGATTCTCATCGTCGCCTCCAGGTTGTTGTATCGGTCACTTGCAAAAGCGCGCGCGCAGGGCGCACCCCGGCCGGCGACATGCGTCGCCGGCCGTACAGCCTCTCCCCTCCTCGTTTTTCTGGACGGCGTTGCGCCGTCGCTCAGCTCCCGCCGGATCGGCCCGGCTCAGCTCTTCTTCGCGCCGCCCGCTTCGTAGATGTCCCATGCCTCCTTGGCGCTCGCGCCGCGGTGGATCATGGCCATCAGCGCATCCACCACCGCCGACGGGTTGGCGTGCTGGTACACGTTGCGCCCGTACACCATGCCGACCGCGCCCTGGTCCATCAGCACGCGCGAGCGGGCGAACACCTGCTGCAGGTCTTCGCGTCCGCCGCCGCGCACGAGCACCGGGCAGCGCGCGGCCTGCACCACGCGGTGGAAGTCGGCGGGGTCGGTGGTGGGGTCGGCCTTGACGATGTCCGCGCCCATCTCGCGCGCCAGCCGCACGAGCGTGACGATCTTCTCGGCGTCGCCGTCGACCATGTAGCCGCCCTGCTCGCTGTGCGGGCGCATCACCAGCGGCTCGATCATCAGCGGCATGCCGTAGCGGTCGCAATCGGCGCGCACGCGCGCGATGTTCTGCACGCACTGGCGGAACAGGTCGGGCTCGTTCGGCAGCATGAACAGGTTGACCACCACGCAGGCCGCGTCACGCTGCACGGCCGGCAGCACCGGGTCGTGCTCGTTCTGCAGCACGGCCCACATCACGCGGTGCGCGGTGGCGTTGTAGGGGTTGCCCATGTCGATGCGCTGGACCAGCGCCGGCTTGTCACGGCCGGGGCGGTCCTGCAGCAGGTCGGCCTGGCCGTGGTTGAGCTGGATCGCGTCGGGGCCGGCGGCCACGAGCTTGTCGATCACCGCCGGCATGTCCTCGAGCCCGTTGAGGAACGAGGGCTCGTTGCACACGCCGTGGTCCAGCGCGATGTCCAGGCAGCGCCCGTTGTTCAGCAGCCGGTTCAGGCGTGCGGTCTTGTCCTTCGACATACGGAAGAAATCCTTGTGTTGAGATGGGATGGAAGGGGCCTCAGCCCAGCGCGGCCAGATGCCGGGCCGCGGCGGCGTCGATGAGCGCCAGCGCGTCGCCCTGCAGGCGCACCGAGCCGGCGGCCGCGTTCTCGACGGCCTGCTTGCTCACGCGGGCGCCGCACAGCGCCACCGAGACGCTGCCGCGCGCCAGCGTCCACGCGATCATCAGTTGGCCGAACGAGCATTCGAGCTGCTTGCGCAGCGGCTCCAGCTCTTCGAAGAAGGCCTTGAGCTTCGCGCGGTTCTCGGCGCTGAAGCGCGGGTTGCTCGCGCGCTGGTCGTCGCCGGTGAACTGGCGCGCGGGGTCGATGGGGCCGGCCAGCAGGCCGAGCGCGAGCGACGAATAGCCCAGCACCGCCACGTCGTGCTCGGTGCACAGCGGCACCAGCGTCTGCTCGATCTCGCGGTCGATCAGGCTGTAGCGCTCCTGTGCCGCATCCACCGGGCCGTGTTGCAGGTACTCGGCCAGCGTCTCGGGGCTCACGTTGCTCACGCCGATGGCGCGGATCTTTCCCTGCTTCTTCAGCGCGAGCAGCGCGTCCATGGTCTCGGCCACGGGCGTGGTGGCGTCCTGCCAGTGCGTGATGTAGAGGTCGATGTAGTCGGTCTGCAGGCGCTTCAGGCTCTCTTCGCATTCGTGAATGATCGATTCGCGCCCGAGGTAGCGGTACACCGGGTGGCCGTCTTCTTCGAAGAAGTGCGTTCCCTTCTGCGTGTGCCACACCAGTCCGCACTTGGTGGCGATCACGGCTTCGTGGCGGCGGCCTTTCAGCGCGGTGCCGACGATGCTCTCCGAGCGGCCGAGGCCGTAGGCCGGCGCGGTGTCGATCAGGTTCACGCCCGCGTCCAGCGATGCCTGGATGGCCAGCACGGCGGCGGCGTTGTCACCGCCGCCCCACATCCAGCCGCCCATGGCCCAGGTGCCCAGGCCGATGGCCGAGCACTCGATGCCCGACGGGCCGAGCGTTGTCTTCTTCATCGATGCGTTGTTCATCGCTTGGTCTTTCTGGTGTTCATGATGTGGTCGATGGTCACGGCCGCGAGCAGGATCAGGCCCTTGATCACGTCCTGCCAGTAGGGCGACACGTCCAGCAGGATCAGCGAGCTGGTCACCACCGACAGCAGCGCCAGGCCGAGCACCGCGCCCAGCACCGTGCCCGAGCCGCCCTTGAGGCTGGCGCCGCCGATCACCGCGGCGGCGATCACGTTCAGCTCCATGCCCATGCCGAAGGTGGGCGTGGCCGCGCCGAAGCGCGCGGTGTAGATCACGCCGGCCAGGCCCGCCGAAGCGGAGCACAGCACCGTGACCCAGAACTTCACGTGGCCCACGCGAATACCCGAGTACAGCGCGGCCTTCTCGTTGCTGCCGGTGTAGAACACGCGGCGCAGCAGGGTGGAGCGACGCAGCACGAAGTCGCTCACCACCACGATCAGCAGGAAGATCAGGATGACGGCCGGAATGCCGAACAGCGTGCCCTGGCCGATGAACTTGAACTCCGCCGGCAGCGAGAACAGCGACTGCGGCGTGCCCTGCGTGAGCGCCAGGCACAGGCCGCGCACGATCACCATGAAGGCCAGCGAGGCGATGAAATGGTTCAGCCCGATGCGCGTGACGCAGCCGCCGATCATTGCGCCGATGAGCGCGCTCGCGCCGATGGCCACCAGCCCCGCCGTCCACGGGTCGAAGCCCATGAGGAACAGCTTGCCCGTGACCACCATCGCAAAGCACACCACCGAGCCCACCGACAGGTCGATGCCGCCGACGATCAGCAGGATCGTCATGCCCACCACCACGATGCCTTCGATGGAGAACGACAGCAGCATCGCGCGCACGTTGTCCCACGTGAGGAAGTAGGGCGACGCGAAGCTCATGCCCACGCACAGCGCGGCAATGATGAGCAGCAGGCCCATCTCGCGCATGCTGCCGAGCTTGCTGGCGGGCTTGGCGGGGCCGCCCGCCGACTGGTGTGGCTGGAGGCCCGGTGCGGCCCCCGCGTCGAGTTGTGCCGGGTAGTTCATGCTGTCGCTTCCTCTTCGCAAAGTCCCGAGGCCAGCCGAAGCAGCGCCTCTTCCGTCATTTCGTTGTCTTGCACTTCACCGGCCAGCCGGCCGTCGCGGATCACCAGCGCGCGGTCGCACAGCCCGATGATCTCGGGCAGCTCCGAGGAGATCACCACCACGCCCACGCCCTGGCTCGCCAGCTCGCGCAGGATGTGATGGATCTCCGACTTGGCGCCCACGTCCACGCCGCGCGTGGGTTCGTCCATCAGCAGCACCGACGGGTTGGTGGCCAGCAGCTTGGCGATGGCCACCTTCTGCTGGTTGCCGCCCGACAGGCTCGCCACGTCGATGGCCACGCCGTCGGACTTGAGCTTGAGCTTGGCGCCCAGGTCCACCGCCAGCTTGTGCTCGGCCGCGCGCTGCAGCAGGCCGAAGCGCGAGCTCACGCGCTTCAGCGCCATCGACGCGATGTTCTGCGCGATGGGCAGGTCGAGGTACACGCCCGCCGCCTTGCGGTCCTCGCTGAGATAGGCGATGCCTTCGCGCAGCGCGTCGCTGTACTTGCGGATCGTCAGCGTCCTGCCGCGCAGGCGCACCTTGCCGCGCGTGGCGGTGCGCAGGCCGCAGACGGTCTCGGCGAGTTCGCTGCGCCCGGCGCCCATGAGGCCCGCGATGCCGAGGATCTCGCCGCGCCTGAGCGTGAAGGAGATGCCGTGCACGCGCTCGCCGTCGGCGATGTCGCTCACGTCGAGCACCGGCTCGCCGTGCGCCGCGTCGCCGTGCTTCGGCGGGTAGTAGTTGCCCAGGTCGCGCCCGACCATGCGGCGCACCAGCGCGTCGGCGTCCAGTTCGGCCAGCGGGCCGCAGTGCACGTTGCGCCCGTCGCGCAGCACCGTCACGCGCGAGCAGTGCGCGAAGATCTCGGCCATGCGGTGGCTGATGTAGATGATGCCGATGCCCTGCGCCTTCAGGTCGTGCAGCACCTTGAAGAGCGCGGCCGATTCGTTGTCGGTCAGCGCGGCGGTGGGCTCGTCGAGGATCAGCACCTTGCAGTCGAGCGTGAGCGCCTTGGCGATCTCGATGAGCTGCTGCGTCGAGATGCTCAGGTCCTTCACCAGCGCCGACGGGTCGACGTCCTGCCCCAGCCGCTGCAGCACGCGGGCGGCGCGCGCGTTGAGGCTGGCGTAGTCCATCCACGCATGCTTGCCGGCGTTGATCTCCGGCATGAAGATGTTCTCGGCCACGGTGGCGTCGCCGCACAGGGCGATCTCCTGGTGCACCAGGCCGATGCCCAGGCGCATGGCGTGCGCCGGGCCGTCGATGACCACCTTGCGGCCGTCGAGCGAGATCTCGCCCTCGTCCGGCTGGTGGATGCCGTCGATGATGTTCATCAGCGTGGACTTGCCCGCGCCGTTCTCGCCGCACAGGGCGTGGATCTCGCCGGCGTGCAGCGAGAAGTCCACGCCCGTGAGCGCGCGCGAAGCGCCGAAGCGCTTGCTGATCGCCTTCAGTTCGAGCAATGCGCTCACTGCGTTCACTCGCCGATTCCCTTGGTGCCGCGGCGGGCGAGGTACTTGTCCCAGTAGAAGTCGTCCGCGTTGGCCTTGCTGACCACGGCCAGGCCGTTGTCCAGGAAGGGCACGGACATCGGGTTGGTGCCGTTGCGCTTGGCGTCGTTCATCGGGTCGATGAGCGTCGGGTTCTTGGCCAGGAACAGCATCATCATGCCCATGTAGCCCTGCATGCCCTGGTTCGGGTTGATGGAGCCGAACACGTCGCCCGACTTGATCATGTCCAGGATCTTGGCGTTCACGTCGCAGCACATCACCTTGATGTTCTTCTTGGTCTCGACCTTGGCCTGCGCCGCGCCCAGCGCCGAGTTGGCCTCGGGCATGAAGAGCGCACCCAGGTTCGGGTTGGCCTGCGCCAGGCTCAGCACGGCCTGGTAGGCCTTGTTCGGGTCCTGGTTGCTGGCTGCGCGGCCGACCAGCTTCATGCCCGGGTGCTTGGTCTTCATGCGGTTGACGAAGGCGGCGATGCGGCGGTCGTGGTTGTCCTGGCCGGGGTTCTCCAGCACGGCGTATTCGCCCTTGCCGCCCATCGATGCCGCGATGGCGTCCGCCGCCTGCGTGCCTTCGCGGTCGTTGTCGGACGTGATGAACGAGGTGCGCTTGGAGTTGGGCGAGTCGGCCGCGAAGGTGACGACCGGGATGCCCATCGCCGCCGCGCGGTTGATCGGCTCGATGAACGGGTCGGGGTTCATCGGATGCAGCAGGATGCCGGCCGGCTTGCGCGCCAGTTCCTGCTCGAAGGACGCGAGCTGCTTGTTCACGTCGTATTCGGGCGTGCCGGTGTAGCGCGTCTTCACGCCCAGCGTGCGGCCGAGCTGTTTCATCATTTCGTAGACCGGAAACCAGTACTCCACGCCCGACACCATCACGTTCATCACGTAGACGTCGCTGGCATTGCCGCGCAGGCCGGCGCCCGCGGCGGGGGCTGCCGCCTGCTGCTGCGCAAGCGCGCTCGCACCGGCCAGGCCGATACCGGCAGCCGCCGCGGACTTCAGGAAATTACGCCTCATTTTTTGTCTCCTCACGTTGTGTGGCACAGCTTGCTGATGCTGCCTTTGAGGGCAGCCTTTCGATCCTCGTTGTCACGACAGTTGTTATGACAGGCTAGAATGTACGCGCTGGCCGTTTGACGGGATAACTAGGGGAAACGCTACTGGCGATGCGCTTTTATTCCGCCGAAGCTGTTATGACATGAAGACAAAAATACTGATCGGCATCGACATGGGGTCGAGCAGCCTGAAAGCCCTGGCCCTCGAAGCCGGGAGCGGCCGGGCCGTCGCCCTGTCCCGCATGCCATTGCCGCACGACCGGCTGCCCGCAGGAGGATGCGAAGTGGGGGCTGCCGCCATCCGCTCGGCCCTGACCCACGTGCTGCGCGACGTCGCCCACCAGCTCGGCAACCGCGTGTCCGAGGTCCGCGCCATCGGCTGCACCGGCCACGGCGCCGGGCTCTATGCGCTGGACGCGCGCAACGAACTCGTGGGCGGCAGGGCCGTCGCCTCCACCGACCAGCGGGCCGATGCGCGTGCGCGTTCGCTGTCGCTGAGCCACGGGGACGCGCTGTTCGCCGATGTCGGCTGCAGGCCCTGGCCGGGCCAGCCCACCGTGATCGCGGCCGAGCTGCTGGGCACCGACGCCGTGCAGCGCGGCGAGGTGCGCCGGCTGCTGTTCGCGAAGGACTACCTCGGCTTCCTGCTGACCGGCGAGATCGCGACCGACGCGAGCGATGCGAGCACCGCGGGGCTGGTGTCGATCGCCACCGGCACGTGGTCGCAGGCGACCTTCGACGCCTCGGGCATCGCCGACCTCGGCCCGCGTGCCTTCGGTCCGCTGGTGCCCAGCGGCGAGGTCGTCGGCAAGCTGCGGCCTGCCGAAGCCGCGCTGTGCGGCCTGCCCGCCGGCATTCCCGTGGCGATGGGCGCCATCGACCTGCTCGCATCGATGACCGCGATCTGCGCCGAAGGCCGCGAGCGGGCGGTGTCGGTCTTCGGCACCTGGTGCGTGAACGCGGTCATCGGCCCGGTGATCGAGCCCAAGCCCGACGTGGCGGCGGTCGTGAACTTCGGTCGCGCGGACAGGCGGCTCTACATGGAGAACAGCCCCTCGTCGATGGCCAACATCGCATGGCTGGCCGGCGTGCTGGGCCTGCCGGATTCGCGCGCCGTGGTCGACCTGGCGATGTCGGTGCCGCTGGGCGCGGGCGGCCTGCGCTTCCTGCCGTTCGTGAACGGCGGCGGCGGCGTGACGGCGGGCTTCGTCGGCCTCAAGAGCCATCACACGCGTGGCGACATGGCACGCGCCGTGGTCGATGCGGTGGCCGCGCTGCATGCGCGCCACACGGCGCGGCTCGCGGCCTGCGACCTGCCGGTGTCGGCATCGACCGTGCTCGGCGGCGGTGCGAGCGACACCCGCCTCGTGCGCCTGCTGGCGGGCTTTCTGGCGCATCCGGTCGAGCGCTGCGCCGACGACGAAACCGGCGCGCGCGGCGCGGCCATCTACGCCGCCATGTCGCAGGGCATCGACCACGCCGGGCAGGACAGCGCCTTGCTCGCGCCCTGCGACACGGTCGAACCCGACGCCGCGCAGGCGCGCGCCCATGCCGGCTTCATGGCCGGCTTCAACGAACTGATCGACACCATGTCTCCTGTGTTTTCACATCTGGCCGGGGGCAAGCAATGAGCGCCTGGCAACTGCCTTTCGTGCGTCCGGCTTCCCTGGCGGATCGCCACTTTTCGACGGTGATCGTCGGTGCCGGCATCAACGGCGTGGGCGTGTTCCGCGACCTGTGCCTGCAGCGCGTCGACTGCCTCATCGTCGACAAGGGCGACTTCAGCGCGGGCGCCAGCAGCGCGCCTTCGCGCATGATCCACGGCGGCCTGCGCTACCTGGAGAACGGCAGCTTCTCGCTGGTGGCCGAGGCCACGCGCGAGCGCAACCTGCTGCTGCGCAACGCGCCGCACCTGGTGCAGCCGCTGAAGACGGTGGTGCCGCTGTCGAGCTTCTTCGGCGGCCTCATGAGCAGCGCGCTCAAGTTCTTCGGCCGCACGCCGCCGCAGCGCACGCGCGGCCTGCTGGCGGTGGCGGCTGGCCTGCGCCTGTACGACCTGCTGGGCCGCCGCCAGCGCGTGATGCCCAACCACCGCATCAGCCGCGTGCCCGCCGCCGACCGCAGCCTGTTCCGCGCGGCAGTGCGCTGGACCGCCACTTTCTTCGACGCGTGGATCAGCCACCCCGAATGGCTGGTGCTGGAACTCATCGGCGACGCCTGCCGCGACCAGCCGCGCTCGGCCGCCGCCAACTACTGCCGCGTGATGGGCTGCGCGGGCAACATCCTCACCCTGCGCGACGAGATCACCGGCGCGCTGGTGCGCGTGACGGCCGACACCGTGGTGAACGCCAGCGGCGCGTGGCTGGACCGCAGCACGGCGGTGCTGGGCGGCGCGGGCTCGCGCGTGATGGGCACCAAGGGCTCGCACCTGGTGCTCGACCATCCCGCGCTGCGCGATGCGCTGCAGGGGCGCATGGCCTACTTCGAGGCGGTGGACGGGCGCGTGTGCATCGTCTATCCCTTCCTCGACCGCGTGCTGGTGGGCTCCACCGACATCCCGGTGGAAGACCCCGACCAGATCGCCACCGAGCCGGCCGAGGTCGACTACCTGCTCGAGGTGCTGGCCGAGGTGTTCCCGAACCTCGCGTTCGGCCGCGGCGACGTGGTCTACACCTATGTGGGCGTGCGCCCGCTCGCGCGCTCCGACGCCGACAAGCCGGGGCAGATCTCGCGCGACCATTCGGTGGTGGTCGACCTGCCCAACGCCACGCGCGACATTCCCATCGTCGGCCTGGTCGGCGGCAAGTGGACGACCTTCCGCGCGCTGGCCGAAGAGGCGACGAACGAAGTGCTGCAGAAACTGGGCCGCCCGCGCACCGCATCGACCGAACTGCTGCCCATCGGCGGTGGCGCGGAGCTGCCTGCCGACGCGCAGGCCACGGAACGCTTTCTCGACCGCATGGTCACGGCCTCCGGCCTGGGCCGTGCGCGCGCGCAGGTGCTGCTGCGCCGCTACGGCTCGAAGGCGCTGCCGCTCGCGCAGCGGCTCGGAGCCTCGGGCGATGTGCCCTTGCAGCACGCGCCCGACTACTCGGTCGCCGAGCTGTCCTACCTGTGCCTCGAGACGGGCGTGATCCATCTCGACGATCTCGTGATCCGCCGGACCCTGCTCGCGATCCGCGGCCTCGTCACCGGCGCTGCGCTGGCGGAAATGGCGGGCATCGCGGCCGAGGCACTGGGGTGGGACGCGGCCCTGGCGCGGCGCGAACTGCTGGCGTGCTCCGCCGCCCTGCGCGAGCGCCACGGCGTGCGGCTTTCGCCGGTGGCCGCCGATGCGCCCGCATCTTTCGATGCATCATTGACGACTCCTCAGGCCCTGGGCCAACCCTCGACGTGAACTCTCAGACCGAAATATCGACCGTGCTCGACCGTGGCTCCGAATCGCCTTTGTGGGCGCAGTTCCGCGACGCGCTGCGCCTGCAGATCCTGCAGGGCGTGCTGCCCATCGGCGCCAAGCTGCCGTCCGAAGCCGAGCTGGGCGAGCAGTTCGGCATCTCGCGCATCGTGGTGCGCGAGGCGCTGGCAGACCTGGTGCGCAACAACCTCATCTACAAGATCAAGGGCCGCGGCGCCTTCGTGTCGGCACGCGAGCGCGATGAAGATTTCGTCTCCACCGTGCTCGGCTTCTCCGACGAGATGGAGCGCAAGGGCCGCTCGGTGCGCACGCAGATCCTCGCTCAGGAACTGCGCGCGCCCACCGAACAGGAAGCGGCCTCTCTCGGCCTCACCGACGACACGCAGGTGGTGGCGCTCAAGCGCCTGCGCAGCGTCGATGGCGAACTGCGCCTTCTGGTGGAAACCGTGGTACCCGCCGACCTGGCGCCGGGCCTGCACCGCACGCGCCTGGACGACCGCTCGCTGTACGACGTGCTGCGCCGCCAGTACGGCCTGCGCCTGGTGCGCGCCGAACGCTGGATCGACGCGGTGCTGCCCGACGCCGACACCTGCGAGCTGCTGAACCTGCCCACGCCGGAGCCGCTGCTGCGCATCGAGTCCATCGCCTACGGCGCCAACGGCAGGCCGCTGGAGCACTACCGCGCGCTGCACCGCTGCAAGACCAGCCGGCTGCACGTGCAGACGACGACCTGAGCGTCTTTCCCAGGCCGGGAACGGCTACAGCAGCCGCTTCAGATACCGCCCCGTGTGGCTCGCCTCGTTCGCCGCGATGTCTTCCGGCGTGCCTTCGCCCACCACCGTGCCGCCGCCGGCGCCGCCTTCCGGCCCCATGTCGATCAGCCAGTCGGCCGTCTTGATGACGTCGAGGTTGTGCTCGATCACGACGATGGTGTTGCCCGCGTCGCGCAGCTGGTGCAGCACCTTCAGCAGCAGCTCGATGTCGGCGAAGTGCAGGCCGGTGGTCGGCTCGTCGAGGATGTAGAGCGTGCGGCCGGTGTCGCGCTTGCTGAGCTCCAGCGCGAGCTTCACGCGCTGCGCCTCGCCGCCCGACAGCGTGGTGGCCGACTGGCCGAGCTTGATGTAGCTCAGGCCCACGTCCAGCAGGGTGCGCAGCTTGCGCTCGATGGTCGGCACGGCCTTCAAGAACTCGTGCGCGGTCTCGACCGTCATCTCGAGGATCTGGGCGATGTTCTTGCCCTTGTAGAGCACCTCGAGCGTCTCGCGGTTGTAGCGCTGGCCGTGGCAGACCTCGCAGGGCACGTACACGTCGGGCAGGAAGTGCATCTCCACCTTCACCACGCCGTCGCCCTGGCAGGCCTCGCAGCGCCCGCCGGCCACGTTGAAGCTGAAGCGGCCCGGGCCGTAGCCGCGCTCGCGAGCGGTGTTGGTCTCGGCCATCAGCTCGCGGATGGGCGTGAACAGGCCGGTGTAGGTGGCCGGGTTGCTGCGCGGCGTGCGGCCGATGGGGCTCTGGTCGACGTTGATGACCTTGTCGAAATACTCGATGCCCTCGACCGATTCGTGCTCGGCCGGTTCCTCGTGCGCGCGGTACAGCGTGCGCGCCACGGCGGTGTAGAGCGTGTCGTTCACCAGCGTCGACTTGCCCGAGCCCGAGACGCCCGTCACGCAGGTCAGCAGGCCGACCGGAAATGCGACGCTCACGTTCTTCAGGTTGTTGCCGGTGGCGCCGACCACGCGGATCTCCTGCAGGTCGGTCTGCGTGGCCAGGTGGGCGGCCTCGCGCGCCGCGCGGCGCTCGGCGGCCGGGCTCTGCGGAAAGCGCGAGGGCTTCCTGCCTTCGTTGAACGCGGGCTTGCTCACCACCGGCAGCCACGCGGTGCGGCGCCTGGGCACTTCGATCTTGCGCGTGCCCGACAGGTACTGGCCGGTGAGCGAATCGGGGTTGGCCGACACCTCGGCGTAGGTGCCCTGCGCCATCACGCGGCCGCCGTGCACGCCGGCACCGGGGCCCATGTCGATCACGTGGTCGGCGGCGTGGATCATGTCCTCGTCGTGCTCGACCACGATCACGCTGTTGCCGATGTCGCGCAGGTGCTTCAGCGTGCCGATGAGGCGGTCGTTGTCGCGCTGGTGCAGGCCGATGCTGGGCTCGTCGAGCACGTACATCACGCCGGTGAGGCCCGAGCCGATCTGAGACGCCAGGCGGATGCGCTGCGCCTCGCCGCCGGAGAGCGTCTCGGCGCTGCGGTCCAGGCTCAGGTAGTTCAGGCCGACATCGTTCAGGAATTTCAGGCGCAGGCCGATCTCGCGCACCACCTTGTCGGCGATGTCGGCCTTGGCGCCGCGCAGCTTGAGCTTCTGGAACCAGGCCAGCGAATCGCGCAGGGTGAGGTGGCTGAGCTCGAAGATCGCCATGCGCGGCGGCTCCCCGCCGTCGGCCGGGCGCGCCGATTCATCGACCAGGAACACGTTGCGGGCCTCGCGCCGCAGCCGCGAGCCGCCGCAGTCGGGGCAGGGCTGCAGGTTGCGAAAGCGCGCGAGGTCTTCGCGCACCATCACCGAATCGGTCTCGCGGTAGCGCCGCGCCATGTTCGGGATGATCCCCTCGAAGGGGTGCTTCTTCGTGAGCTTCTTGCCCGCGAAGTTGCCCGACTCCATGGTGTAGTTGAACTTGATCTCCTCGGCGGCCGAGCCGTGCAGCAGCACCTGCTGCACCGAGGCGGGCAGTGACTCGAAGGGCGCGTCGACGTCGAACTTGTAGTGCTTGGCGACGCTCTCGATCATGCTGAAGTAGTAGCCGTTGCGGCGGTCCCAGCCCTTGATGGCGCCGCTGGCCAGCGACAGCGAGGGGAAGGCCACCACGCGCGCCGGGTCGAACACTTCCCGGTGGCCCAGGCCGTCGCAGCTCGGGCAGGCGCCCACCGGCGAGTTGAACGAGAACAGGCGCGGCTCCAGCTCCGACAGCGAGTAGTGGCAGATCGGGCAGGCGAACTTGGCGTTGAACAGGTGCTCCTTGTCGGCCGCGCCCTCTGCGCCCAGCTCCAGCGCGATGGCGCGGCCCTCGGCCAGGCGCAACGCGGCCTCGAAGCTCTCGGCCAGCCGCTGCTGCATGTCGGGGCGAGCGCGCAGGCGGTCGATGACGACGTCGATGTCGTGCTTCTCGGTCTTCTTGAGCTTGGGCAGGTCGTTGTATTCGTATGTTTGCCCGTCGACGCGGAAGCGGATGTAGCCGGCCGCCTGCATCTCGGCGAAGAGTTCGAGGAACTCGCCTTTCTTCTCGCGTGCCACCGGCGCCAGGATCATCAGCCGCGGCTCGCCGGGCAGGGCGAGCGTGGCATCGACCATCTGCGAGACGGTCTGCGCCTGCAATGGCAGGTGATGGTCGGGGCAGTAGGGCGTGCCGGCGCGCGCGTACAGCAGGCGCAGGTAGTCGTGGATCTCGGTCACCGTGCCCACGGTGGAGCGCGGGTTGTGGCTGGTGGCCTTCTGCTCGATGCTGATGGCGGGCGACAGGCCCTCGATCACGTCGACGTCGGGCTTGTCCATGAGCTGCAGGAACTGCCGCGCATAGGCCGAGAGGCTCTCCACATAGCGCCGCTGCCCTTCGGCATACAGCGTGTCGAAGGCCAGGCTCGACTTGCCCGAGCCCGACAGGCCGGTGATGACCACCAGCTTGTTGCGCGGAATGTCGAGGTCGACGTTCTTCAGGTTGTGGGTGCGCGCGCCGCGGATGCTGATGCGCTGCTGCGCCAGCACCGCGCCGAGGTAGGTGTCGCGTTCGCGTTCCGCATCGCGGGCGCGTTCTGCAGCTTCGGCGGCTTCTGCCGCGGCTGGTTCAGTGGCTTTGGAATTCAAAGGAGGCGATCGTCCGAGGGCAACCGGACATGATAGACCGCCGGAGAATTCATGGCGAGCGGGCGGGTTCCGGCGCCCCGGACGCGGGGGCTTCCGGCGGCGGCGGATGCACCGGCCCGGCGGCGCTGATGGCCCGCCCGACCATGTATTCGGCCAGGGTGTCGTACAGCGGGCGGCTGATCATGCGGGAGACCAGGCTGGCCAGCATGGCCGCGGCCATCAGGCTCAGCACCATCGAATGGCCGTCGACCATTTCCATCACGATGATGAAGGCGGTGAGCGGCGCCTGCGTCACCGCCGCCAGGAAGGCGGCCATGCCCAGCGCGATGAGCGCCGGGCCGAGTTCGCTGCTGCCCAGCTGCGACACCGCGTCGCCGATGCCCGCGCCGATGGACAGCGCCGGCGCGAAGATGCCGCCCGGCACGCCGCACCACGCCGTGAGCCAGGTGGCGACGAACTTGAGCAGCGTGTAGAGCGGGGTCAGCTCGTCATGGCCCTGCAGCATCTGCTTGACCGCCTCGGAGCCCGCGCCGAAGGTGACGCCGCCCGTGGCCAGCCCGATGACGGCCACCGCCAGCCCGCCCGCGGCCGCGAAGCGCACCGGAAAACGCGCCCGCCAGCGGTTGAAGCGCCCCGGCGCGCCGGTGAGCGAGGCTGTCAGCAGCCGAGCGAACAGCCCGCCGGCTGCGCCGCTGAGCAGCGTGACCAGCAGGCCGGGCCCGAGCGCGTCCCAGCCCAGCCGGGGCACGCGGATCACGCCGAAGTAGCTGGTGTTGCCGAAAGCCGAGACGGCCACCAGGCCCGCCAGCACGATGGCCGTGATGATCAGCCCGCTGGAGCGCGCCTCGAGCCGGCCCGAGAGCTCCTCGATGGCGAACACCACGCCCGCCAGCGGCGCATTGAAGGCGGCCGCGATGCCCGCCGCACCGCCGGCCACCAGCAGCGCGCGGCTGTCGATGGTGGTGTTGGGTGAGAGCCAGCGCCGCGCGTGCTGCATCACCCCGGCCGCGACCTGCACGGAAGGCCCCTCGCGCCCGATCGACAGCCCGGCCGCGAAACCCGCCGCGCCCAGCCCGATCTTGGCGACCGTGAGCCGCAGCGACGCGAAGAAGAACCGGCGCTCTTCCGGCAGGGCGGGGTGCAGCGCCGCCTTGATCTGCGGAATGCCGGAGCCGGCCGCGCCGGGAAAGAAGCGCAGCGTGAACCACACGATGCCCGCCGTGATCAGCGGCGTCGTCAGCAGCACGGCCCAGGGCCAGGCGCGGTAGAAGCGGTGGAACTGGCCGAAGACCCAGTCGCTGGCGAGCGTGAAGCCCACCACGAAAAGCCCGGCCGCGATGGCGTAGCCCAGCACGATGGCCCGGTCGAGCCAGACGCGGCCGCTGGACAGCTCGGCGCGCAGGTGCTCGAGGAAATCGGGTTCGCGGTTCATGAGAGAGCATTCTGGCACCGGTAGGGTATTGGCCGTGTCGGCCTTCGGGCACAATGGAGGGTTCCTCTCAACCTTCTCCTTTATCCACTTATCAGGGGCAGTGCATATGGCATCGGTCAATAAAGTCATCGTCGTCGGCAACCTGGGGCGCGACCCCGAAATGCGGACCTTCCCGAGCGGCGATCAGGTCGCGAACGTCACAGTGGCCACCACCGATCGCTGGAAAGACAAGCAAAGCGGCGAAATGCGCGAAGCCACCGAATGGCACCGCATCGTCTTCAACGGCCGCCTGGCCGAAATCGCCGGCCAGTACCTGCGCAAGGGCTCGCAGGTCTATGTCGAAGGCAGCCTGCGCACGCGCAAGTGGACCGACAAGGACGGCATCGAAAAGTACACCACCGAAATCCGCGCCGACCAGATGCAGATGCTCGGCAGCCGCCAGGGCCAGGGCGGCCCCTCGGGCGGTCCCGAGGACGACGGCGGCTACTCGCAAGGTGGCGGCGGTGGCTACTCGCAGGGCGGCAACGGCGGTGGTGGCGGCGGCGGATACGCACCCCGCGCACCCGCGGCGGCTCCGCGTGCTCCGGCACCGGCTCCGCGCCAGGCACCGGCCAAGTCGTCGTCGGGCTTCGACGACATGGATGACGATATTCCGTTCTAAACAGAAAACGGCCTGTCGAGTTCCGTCAGCAAAAAGGGCTGGCTCCCGCGGGAGCCAGCCCTTTTGTCTTTTGGCGGACGCCTCAGCCCGCCAGCCCGACGAACACGTTCTGCACGTCGTCGTTCGCGTCGATGGCCGCCAGGAAGGTCTCGACCTCTTCCAGGTCTTCCGCGCTCAGGCTCGCCGGGTCGACCGGGTTCTTGGGCTTGTAGCCCAGCTTGGCCGACAGCACGGTGAAGCCCTGGGCCGGCAGCGCGCGGCTCACCAGGTCGAGGTCGGTCGGGTCGGTCAGGAAGACGACGGAGTTGCCTTCCCCGGCCGGCTCGAAGTCTTGCGCGCCGGCCTCGATGGCGGCCACTTCGGCATCGGCGTCCGGCTTGGCGGGTTCGGCTTCGATCATGCCGACGTGGTCGAAGTCCCACGACACCGAGCCCGAGGTGCCCAGCTGGCCCTTGCGGAACAGCACGCGCATTTCAGGCGCGGTGCGGTTCACGTTGTCGGTCAGGCATTCGACCATCACCGGCACGCGGTGCGGCGCGAAGCCTTCGTAGATCACGTGCTCGAAATGCACCGCCTCGCCCGTGAGGCCGGCGCCTTTCTTGATGGCGCGATCGAGCGTGTCCTTGGGCATCGAGACCTTGCGGGCCTGTTCCACCACGAGGCGAAGACGCGAGTTGCCGGCCGGATCGGCGCCGTTGCGCGCGGCCATCATGATTTCCTTGGCGAGTTTGCCGAACAACCGGCCCTTGGCATTGGCTGCCAGGTCCTTGTGTTTCGCTTTCCATTGGGCGCCCATGGCTGATTCCTTCTCGAGTGTGTGTTTGCGGCCGTGTCTGGCTCTCCGCAGAAGGGCTGGATGACCGGTTGGGGCCGTTACTGTAGCCGGAGGCCGTGCTAAAAGCCCGTAAACGGCAGCAGCGCCGCGCCGTTGCCGCATGAACGGAGCTTTTTTTCCATGACCGCTGCACAAGACGATCCGTACTCCACGCCCTTCGAATCCGGCAACGGCAACCGGACCGCCACCTGGGCCGAATGCATCGCCTTCTACGAGCGGCTGGCCGCGCGGTTCCCCGGCGTGCTGCATTGGCGGCAGATCGGCCTGTCGGACACCGGCGCGCCGATGCACGCCGGCGTGGTCACGGCAGACGGCGTGTTCGACCGCGAGACGCTGCAGCGGCAGCGCCGCCCGGTGTTCTTCAACAACAACGGCATCCACCCCGGCGAGCCCGAGGGCATCGACGCCTGCATGGCGCTGGTGCGCGACTTCTGCCTGCAGCCCCGGCGGCTCGCGGCGCTGGGCGACACGGTGTTCCTGTTCATTCCCGTCTACAACGTGGACGGCTGCATCAACCGCCAGGCCACCTCGCGCGTGAACCAGCTCGGGCCCGAGTCCTTCGGCTTCCGCGGCAACGGCCGGCACCTGGACCTGAACCGCGACTTCATCAAGTGCGACAGCCTAGCCGCGCAGGTGTTCAACCGGTTCTTCACCGCGTGGGACCCTGACGTGATGGTCGACACCCACACGTCCAACGGCGCGGACTACGCCTGCACCATGACGCTGATCCCGACCCAGCCCGACAAGCTGGGCGGCGGGCTGGGCGACTTCCTGCGCGAGCGCATGCTGCCCGCGATCTACGGCGACAAGGACCGGCGCGGCTGGCCCACCTGCCCCTACGTGAACCTGCTGGCCGAGACGCCGGACGACGGCATCGAAGACTTCCTCGACCTGCCGCGCTTTTCCACCGGCTACGCCGCGCTGCACCACACCATCGGCTTCATGCCCGAGACCCACATGCTCAAGCCCTTCGCCGACCGCGTGGCGTCGATGCGCACGCTGGTGGAAGTGGTGCTAGCGTTCACCGTGGCCAACGCGGCGCGCATCCAGGCGCTGCGCAACGAAGCCCGGTCCGCCGCCGCGCAACAGGCGCGCTGGCCGCTGACATGGCGCAACGACCACGACCGCCCGGCCAGCCTGCGCTTCAGGGGCTACCAGGCCGTGCGCACGCCCAGCAGGCTCGGCAACTACGAACGGCTGGCCTACGACCGCAGCCAGCCGTGGGAAAAAGACATCGTCCACTTCGACCGCTGCGTGGAAGACATCGCGGTCGCGGCGCCCAAGGCCTACCTGGTGCCCCAGGCCTGGCGCGAAGTGATCGAGCGCCTGCAATGGAACGGCGTCGAGATGCGGCGCCTGGAGGCCGACCAGTTGTTCGACGCGGCCCGCGTGTACCGCGTGCAGCAGGTGGCCTCGCGCCCGGGCGCCTACGAAGGCCATATGTTCCATGACCAGGTGACGCTCGCCTCGCACACCGAGCCCTTCCAGGCGCGCGCGGGCGACATGTGGGTGCCGCTGGACCAGCCCAACGCCCGCTATGCCGTCGAGACGCTGGAGCCCGAGGCGCACGACAGCTTCTTTCGCTGGGGCTTCTTCAACAGCGTGCTGGAGAAGAAGGAGGCCTTCTCCGCCTATGTGTTCGAAGACACCGCGCTGCAGATGCTGGAAGACGAGCCGGACCTCAGGCGCCGTTTCGAGGAGTGGAAGACCGCGAACCCCGCGAAGCTGTCCGACCAGGGCGCGGTGCTGGGTTTTCTTTTTGCGCACGGCAGGCGCCATGCGGAGCCGGAGTGGCGGCGTTATCCGGTGGTGGCGTTGATGGCGTGAGCGCCCCTGACGCGGGCAAGGGGGAGAGCAATTTTCTCCAAGTCCTGAAGCCGGGGCGTTCTTAAGCTGGAGGCATTCCATGACGCCCCCGGGCCATTGCCGCAGATGAACCCCACCCAATCGACGCAGCACGCCGACACCTTCCACCAACTCCACACCGGCCCCGCCCCGCTGGTCCTCGTCAACGCCTGGGATGCCGTCAGCGCCCGCATCGTCGAGCGCGCGGGCGCGGCGGCCATCGGCACCACCAGCGCCGGCATGGCCTGGTCGCTCGGGTATGCCGACGGCGAGCGCATGCCCGCCGGCGAGCTGGTCGCGGCCTGCGCGCGCATCTGCCGCGTGGCCGGCGTACCGGTCAGCGTGGACATCGAACGCGGCTTCGGCGACAGCACGCAGGCGGTGCGCGACGTGGCCGGCGCGCTGGTCGACATGGGCGCGGCCGGCATCAACATCGAGGACGGTACGCGGCCGGGCACGCGCGAGCTGGCGCCGCCGGAGGTGCTGTGCGAGCGCATCGCCGCCATCCGCAAGCTCGACGCGCGCTTCTTCATCAACGCGCGCACCGACGCCTACTTCGTGCCCTGGGACGACCCGGCGGCGCGCTTCGGCGAGGCGCTGCGCCGCGCGCGGCTCTACGCGGCGGCGGGCGCCGACGGCATCTTCGTGCCCGGCATGTCCAGCCCCGAGGAGATCGCTGAACTGGCCGATGCCGTGCGACTGCCCTGAACGTGTATGCCGGCTATGCAGGCGCCGCGCCGGCCGGCGAGCTTGCGCGTGCCGGCGCGCGGCGCATCAGCCTGGGCTGCGGCCCGTTGCAATCGGCGCTGGGGCTCGTGGGGCGCATCGCCGGCGAAGCCTTTGCACAGGGCCGGTTCGACGCGATGGGCGAGGGCATGCTGTCGGTGGGCGAGATCAACGGGCTCTTTCCCGCCACGCCCTGAGCCGCCTGCCTGCCGCCGGGGCGGTTTCGGGTAGGTTCGAGTACAGTGGGCGCCCCTTGCCGCAGCCGACCCCGCCAGAACCCATGTCCACGCACAGCATCCGCCTCGACGCGGTGACGCTGGTGCGCGGCAACCAGCATGTCTTCGAAGGGCTCACGCTGAGCCTGCAGGAAGCGCGCATCGGGCTGATCGGCGACAACGGGGCCGGCAAGAGCAGCCTGTTCCGGCTGATCAGCGGGCTCGACCAGCCGCAGCAGGGGCGAGTGACCGTGCACGGCCTCGATACGCAGGCCGACCGCAAGCAGCTGTCTAAACACGTCGGGCTGATGTTCCAGAACCCCGACGACCAGATCATCTTTCCCACCGTGGCCGAGGAACTGGCCTTCAGCCTCACGGCGCGCGGCGAGACCCGCCAGGCGGCGCGGCAGCAGGCGCGCGAGTTCCTCGCCCGGCGCGGGCTCGAGGCCTGGGCCGCGCGCGCGGTCGGCGAACTGAGCCAGGGGCAGCGCCAGCAGGTGTGCCTGCTGGCCTTGCAGATCAGCGAGCCCGCCACGCTGCTGCTGGACGAGCCCTTCGCCAGCCTCGACCTGCTGAGCCAGGCGCGCCTGGCCGCGCAGCTCGAAGACGGCGGCCGCCAGATCGTCGTTTCCACGCACCTGCTCGAACACGTCCACGACTTCGAGCGCGTGCTGTGGCTCGACCAAGGCAAGGTGCGCGCCGACGGGCCGGGCCGTGAGGTGTGCGAAGCCTATGCAGAGAACGTGCGCGAGCGCGCCGCGCTGGAGCGGGGGCGCCGTGCGTAGCCTTTATTCAGAACAGCCGACGTGGATGCATGCGATCGCGGCGTGGGCCAAGCTCGCGGTGCTGTCGGTGTGCGGCACGCTGCTGGTGCTGGTCGAGCGGCCTTTGACGCTGGCAGTGGCCTGCGTCGTGGTGCTGGGCATCTTCGCGTCGCTCGGGCCGCCTGCGTGGCGCCGCGTGCGCATGCTGCTCGGCGTGGCGATCGCGGGGGCGCTGATCATCGGCTTCCACTGGGCCATGGGCACGACTCCGCTGGGCGTGGCCAGCGCGCTGCGGCTCGCGAGCGCGGCCACGCTGGCGCTGATGCTGACGCTGACCACGCGCTTCGAAGACCTGCTGGCGGTGCTCGAAGCGGTGCTGCATCCGCTGCAGCGCGTGGGTGTGCCGACCGAGCGGATCGCGCTCGGCCTTGGCCTGATGCTGCGCTTCGCCGAAAATTTCTATGTGCAATGGCAGCGCCTGGACGACGCCTACCGCGCCCGCGCGGGCCACGGCGGCGGCTTGCGGCTGCTGGCGCCGCTGACCATCCGCACCCTGCAGACCGCCGAGCGCGTGGCCGACGCGCTGGCCGCACGGCTCGGTCGCTGACCGAGCTTCTTCTTTTTTTCTCCGATTGCGATCGACCGCCATGACCACCACCGGCTCCCTCAGTTCGTCCCGCTCACTGTCTTACATCGCGCTGTTCGCGGCGCTGATGGCGGTGTTCGGCCTGATCCCGAAGATCGACCTGCCGTTCGGCGTGCCGATCACGCTGCAGTCGCTGGGCGTGATGCTCGCGGGCTGCCTGCTGGGGCCGCGCCGCGGCTTCCTGGCCATCGCGCTGTTCCTGCTGGCCGTGGCGCTCGGGCTGCCGCTGCTGCCGGGCGGCCGCGGCGGGCTGAGCGTGTTCGTGGCGCCGGCCGGCGGCTTTCTCTTCGGCTGGATGTTCGGTGCCTTCGCCTGCGGCCTGCTGATGCGCCTGGCGATGCGGCGCATGGCCGGCGCCACCGGCACGGGCCTGCTGGCCGCGGCCTTCCTGGCGTCGGTGGTCGGCGGCATCGGCGTGGTCTACGCCTTCGGCATCGTCGGGCTTTCGCTGATCGCCCACATGTCGCTGTCGCAGGCCGCGCTGGCGATGCTGGTCTTCATTCCCGGCGACCTCATAAAGTGCGGCATCTGCGCGATGCTCGTGCAGACGGTGATGCGCGGCATGCCGGGCTGGCGGCTCGACCGCGACTGATCGATCTTCTTCAGCCGGGCCGCGCGCCCCGACGGGTGAAGACCGTGGCCGACAGGTAGTTCTTGCGCGGGCCGCGCACCGTGTGCCGGATCTCGAACGAGCCGTCCGGCAGGAAGCGGTAGCTGCTGTCGTAGGTGTCTGGCGTGCACAGGTGCACGGCCGAGCCGGCGAGCGCCGTGCCGTCGCGCGCGATGCCGATGGCGTGGAACAGGCGCGGCGGGGTTTCGGCGAAGTGCACCACGAAGCCGCCCGGCGCGCGCTCGAAGAGGTATTCGCGATGCCCGTCGAATTCCTTGCCGTCGGCCAGCCGTATGCGGCCTTCCTCGCGGTACTTGAGCATGTCCTGGGCGATTTCCGTGAACACCGCGCTGCCGGTCATGGTGGCCTGGCCCTCGATGGTTCGCGCCAGGGCCCAGGCGCCCGCCAGCGCGTCGAACACGGTGTCCGGACCGTCCCAGGGAGCTTGGGGCGGAAGGATGGAAGAGGGGGGCTGCGCGCTCATCCCGGCACTCTACGACAAGCCGTTTTCTTCTTTTCGGAGCGGTGATTGTTTCCACCGTGTGAACACCGCGGTTCCGTTTGCTAAGGGTTTTTACTTAGATATCGGAGCACAATTCTTCCCATGGACCAGCCCTTCAGCTGATCCAGACCAAGAAACAAGAACCGAACCAATTGAAGGACATCCAAATGACCGCCTCGAAGCTCCTCTCCGCCATCTCCATCGCCCTGCTGGCCGCCGCCGGTGCCGCCCACGCCGAAACCTATGAAGGCGTGCATCAGCTGACCTCGGCCGCCAGCCGCGCCGACGTCGCCAGCCAGGCCGTCGTGGCCGCGCACAGCGCCAACCCCTACGCCACCGGTGCCAACGCCGGCCCGGCCCAGGTGTTCGTGTCGAACACCAGCCGCGCTGCCGTCCGTGCCGACGCCGTTGCCGCCGCGCACAGTGCCGACCCCTACGCTGAAGGCGCTTCGTCGGGCGTGGCCCCCGTGGTCGCCAGCACCGTGGACCGCGCCGCTGTGCGTGCAGCAGCCCGTGCCGCTGCGCACGGCGACGCCCTGCCGCTGTAATCTTCGGCAGCATGCCCGCTTCGGTGAGCATCTTTCGATAAAAAGCCGGACCATGCAGATGCATGGGCCGGCTTTTTTGCATATGGCTATGCTCATGGCGGGCTCATACGACGTCCGTATCATGGCCTGCATGCAAATCCAACAACTAGACATCAACCCCGGTCAAACTGCATTCATCTCCATCGATCTGCAGAACAGCAACGTCGCGCGGCAGCTTGCGCCGCATTCCGCAGCCGACGTGGTGCAGCGCGGCAAGCGCATCGCTGGCAGCCTGCGCGAGGCCGGAGGCACCGTGGTCTGGGTGAGGGTGGACGTGAACGCGCTGCTGAGCCTGCCGGCGGACGCCTCCATCAGCCGCCCGGCCGGATCGCCCGTGCCGCCGCCCGAGTTCTCCGAACTGGTGCCCGAGCTCGGAGTGCAGGCCGCCGACGTGCGGATCACCAAGCGCCAGTGGGGCGCTTTCTACGGCACCGACCTCGACCAGCAATTGCGCCGCCGCGGCATCAGGACGCTGCTGATGAGCGGCATCGCGACCAACTTCGGCGTTGAATCCACGGCGCGTGCGGCCTTCGACCGTGGCTACGAACTGGTGTTCGTGGAAGACGCGATGACCTCGCTCGCGGCCGAGCCGCACGACTTCGCGAACCAGCAGGTGTTCCCGCGCATGGGCCGCGTGCGGTCGACCGAGGTGGTGCTGGAGGCCATCGCCACGGCTGCCGGGCAGCAGCAGCGCTGATTCAGCGCGCGGGCAGCAGCCGCAGCGCAGCGACCAGGAAGGGCGCGGTGTCGGCTGCGCCCGTCTCGTGGACCGTGACGAACCACCGCGCGGCCGCGCCATCCCCCGGCCGCGCGCACAGCGTGCCCGTGTAAAGCAGCCGCGCCGCTTGCGCGTCCTCGCAATGCACGGCGGTCTCGTCGCAGCAGGTGTCGGGCAGCGAGGCGTCGACGCGCTTCATCAGGCGCAGCGTGAGCCGCTCCGGCGCCCTCGTGCGTTCGCCCTGGCGGGCAGCGGGCACCGTCGCGCGCAGCCGCAACTCGAGCGGCTCGCCGATGCGCAGGCCCTCGCCGCGCTCCAGCCGGATGTCCGCCAGCGCCACGCGCACGCGGCGCCGCTCGCGCAGCGAGGTGCAGACGAACACCACGGTCAGCACCGAGAACATCGCGAACACCGGCAGGCCGACCAGCATCCACAGCCATTGCCAGCCGCCGGCCAGTGCCCAGGTCATGGCCTGGAAGCCGAAGGCCGCGAAGAAAGCCAGCACCGCGAGCGCGATCAGCCAGCCGAGCCGATCGGCGGGCGACTTCGGTGCGCGCTCGGTGGCCTGCGGTGCGCCCGAAGTCCATTGGTCCGGGAGCAGTTCGTCGATGGGCGGCAGGTCGATGGCGGGCTGGTGCTCTTGCATGAAGGCGCGCAGCATAGCTGCCGCCTCCGCCAAAAGGCGCATTGCCTTGCCGCTGGGCATCCCGCATGATGGTGTGGTGCGGAAGGGCGGGCCGCGAGACGTCATGCTTTCGCATTAATGCGCCATGGTGGTGCACTCGGGCGAAAATACCAAGCGCTCCTGCCAGGAAAAACGAAAGCACGATCCTTCGCCGCCAAGGTGGCAACCCCTCACGCATGGCCCTTACTCTCGACCCCGAAGACACGCGCGGACGCATCCACGATCTCGTGTGGTGCGGCTTCTATCCAGACGCCGACGTCGAATGGATGATCACCGACGAGTATCTGGACCCCGACGAGCTCACGGGCGAAGACCGTGCATGGATCAAGGCCGAGGCCGCGCGCGCATGCGCCGCCAAGCGCGCCGCCGAAGCGGGCTGGCCCGCGCAGACCGAGTACGACCGGCTCGAAGCCGTGTTCGCGCAGTTGCGCGCCGAGAAGATCATCGCGCTGCACCGCGCCGGCAACACGCTGGCCGACGGGCATGACGACGTGCGCGAGCAATGGCGCGCCGCGGGGCGCCTGTCGTCGGGCATCCGCGGCTGCTGCTTCTATCACTCGCAGGACCTCGACACGGCGGTGCGCACCGGCCGGCTGCACCTGGCGTTCAGCGGCGGCATGATCCCCGAGATCGACCAGCGCGAAGCCAACACCGTCGTCGTCGGCCGCCGCATTGTCGAGCTGCTGCGCGCCGCGGGCTTCGGCGCGAATTGGAGCGGCGACATCAACGAGCGCATCGAAGCCGACCTCGGCCAATGGCGCAAGCGAGGCCCCTCCGCGTGAGCGTGCAGGCCTGGCAGCCGCCGCGCCGCATCGACGCCATCGATTTCTGGCTGCGCTCGCGGCTGCTGGCCACGGCCCATGCAGTGCGCGAAGCACTGCGGCCCTCGGCCCGGCGCTGGCACTGCGGCAGTCACGCGCTGGCCGATGCGCCCGTCATTGCGCAACACCGCACGCCCCTCTGGTCCGACGGCCGCGCCGATGAATTTCCGCTGGTGGCCGGCAAGGTGCAGAACCTGCGCGTGGCGCGGCGCGCCTTCGACGCGGTCGAGGTGCCGGCGGGCGAGCTGCTGAGCTTCTGGCGGCAGCTCGGGCGGCCCGCCGCCTGGCGCGGCTTCGTGGTCGGGCGCGAATTGCGCGGCGGCTGCGTGGTGCCGACGCTGGCCGGCGGCCTCTGCCAGTTGTCGAATGCGCTGGCGACGGTCGCCGTGCGCGCGGGTTTCGAACTGGTCGAGCGCCACGGGCATACGGCGCGCATCGAGCAGGCCGGCGACGCCGATGGCGATGCGATCGATGCGACCGTGTTCTGGAACTACGTCGATCTCAAGCTGCGCGCCAGGCACGCATGGCGGCTCGAAGTGCAGCTGACCGACAGCGAACTGGTGTTGCGCATCCGCGCGCGTTCCCCGCTCACGGCGGCTGCTGCGCCGCTCGTGCTGCGGCGTGCGAACGCAGCGGATGCGCCAGCCGCATTGCCTCTGGCTCGCGGCTGCCTGAGCTGCGACCAGGCCGCGTGCTTTCGCCACCGCCCCCGCGTCGACGTCGAACCGCAGGGGCGCACCGCCGTGCTGGTGGACGGCTGGACGCCGGAGTTCGCGCGCTACCTGCACGCCGCGCATCCGCAGGCCGAGCGCATGCAGCCCGTGCCGCTGCGGCTCGCGTTCTGGCGCCGGCCCGCGACCGGCTGGCAGCGCGAAGCCGTCGCGCAAGGCACGCAGGCCACGCAAGCGCTGTGGGCCGTGAGCCTGCGGCGGGCGCTGTGGCAGCGGCTCTGGGCGCGGCACGCGGGTCGGCGGCAGGCGAGCCTGATCGACGGGCAGCGCTGGCTCGCGCTGGCATTCGCAGCGCGGCTGAAGCCGGCGCACACGCAACTCGTCGTCGAGCAATCGCTGCTGCCGCACCTGCAGCGCATCGGCGCGCTCGACGGACGCCGCGTCACCGTGCTGGCCGGCGCATTGCCGATGGCCGAGATCGAACGCCGGCTCGATGCCGCCGCGCACCGCTGGCCCGGCGATGAAACGCTGCGCGACTTCCGCGCCGACCCCGCGCTGGCGCTGGCCGAGGCGCAGGCTCTTGCACGCGCGGTGGCCGTGGTCACGCCGCATGCGCAGGCCGCGGCGCGGATCGAGCGGCTTGCGCCACGGGCCGAGGTGGTGCGGCTCGACTGGGTGCTGCCCCAGGCCAAGGCCATTGCCGGTGGGCGCGCCGACCCGCCCCTCGTCGTGTTCGCGGCAAGCGCATTGGCCCGCAAGGGCACGCGCGAACTCGCCGCCGCGCTGCAAGGCTGGCCGTGCCGCCTGCGCGTGCTGGGCGCGCCGTCGAGCGACGCGCGGCTCTGGCGAGGCATTGCGCAGGTCGAGCACATGAACTGGCAGGGCGACGCGCTGGCGGGCGCCAGCGTGGTCGTGCTGCCGGCGCACATCGAGCATGCGCCGCGCGCGGTCCTGCGCGCGGTGGCGGCCGGCGTGCCGGTGGTGGCCTCGACCGCCTGCGGCCTCTCGGCGCTGCCTGGCGTGCGCGAGGTCGCGCCGGGCGATGTGGAATCGCTGCGCGCCGCCTTGCGCGCCGCCTGCAGTAACTGAACGGAGAACAACACACGTGGCATCGATCGAACAGGCCCGAGCGGCCCTGGCTCCCCACGGCGCGCTGGCGCCGCAGTCCGCGGCCGAGCACTGGCGCGGCGACATCGCGCTGCCGCCCGCCATCGAGGCTTTCTACGCACAGGTCGGCCCGCTGGGCGACTGGATCAACGAGCGCGTGGGCCACGCGGGCCTCTCGATCCCGACCGCCGGCAACGACTTCAGCATCCCGCCACTCGCGCGCCTGTGGCAGCTGCAGGCCGGCTACCGCTGGCACGGCATCACCGGCGAGCGCCTGTCCGGCTGGCCCGATCATTGGCTGGTGGTGGCCGACCAGGGCGCGGACCCGTTCATCTTCGACCTGCGCACCGGCGCGATACAGTTCGCCTTCCACGGCGCGGGCGCGTGGCAGGACGACGAACCGATCTTTGCCGACATCCTCGAGATGGCCGCGTGCCTCGGCACCATGGGCCAGGTCTGGGAGGAAGCCGGCGACGACATCTTCCTGGACGACGATTCCGTCAATCCGCTGTACCGCGCGCGGCTGGTCGAACGGCTGGCACCGCTGCTCGGCGGTGCCGCGGCGGCGGAAGGCCTGGCGGCCGCGTTCGACTGGTAGCGGCGCCGCGCAGGCAGGCAATCAAGAAAAAGAACCCGGGAGCAATTCATGACCATCGACCTCCAGACGCTCAGGTGCGGCGAATGCGGCAGCAGCGTGCTCAAGCGCACGGGCCTCAACGAATACACCTGCGAGCACTGCGGCTCGGTCACGCTGGTCGAGGACAACGTGTCCGACCGGCTGGAGCGCGTGCTCGACCAGGTGAAGAACGAGGCCGGCCGGCGGCTCGCGGCCGAGGAGGCGCTCAAGCAGAAACTGATGCTGCGCAAGATCGGCATCGGCGTGATCGCGGTGCTCGGCGTGGTGCTGGTGGGGCGCATCGTGGGGCTGTTGATCGGCTCCGGCAAGCCGTCGCCCGATGCGCGCCCCGCCGCGGTGGCCGCGATCGACCGCACCATTCCGCCCGACGGGCTGAAGCTCGGCGAGCCGCGCCAGGTGCTGGTGGGCACCGGCAGCTCGGCCCTGCCCAAGCTGCTGGTGGTGGCGCGCAACGAGACCGGCAAGCCGCTTTCGCGTGCCGGCGTGCGCGCCATCTACTACGACGGCGACTCGCGGCTCGACGAGCGCAGCGAGATGCTGCCGGTGTCGGTGCTGCAGCCCGGGGAAAGTGCGCCCGCGCTCATCGACATGCCCAGCGGCAAGAACATCACCCGGCAGGAGCTGCGCGTGCAGAAGCTGGCCGAGCCCTACAGCGCCACCGAGGGGCCGCGCATGACCTTCTCGCGCGTGCGGCTGGTGCAGCAGGGCGAGCGCGTGCGGCTGGTAGGCCGCATCGCCAATGCGCGCACCGACGGCGTGGAGATCGGCGGCATCGAGGTGCTGGCCACGCTGTACGACGACGCCGGCCAGGTGATCGGCATCGGCCACGGCTACGGGCAGGCCAACGAGATCCAGCCGGGCGCGCAGACCTCGGTGGACGTCAGCATCGCCCGCTTCGGCCGTGCGGCTGCGGTCGCGGCTTGGGACTACCGCATCGGCTACAGCATCGTCGGGGCTTCAGGCGCGCGCACTCCGGTGCTGAGCGCCGACCGCGTGATCCGCGCCACCGGCGGACCGGAGAACTTCAACCCCGAACTGCGGCTGGGAACCGACGACCTGCTGGCCAGCGACAGCGAGCGCTTCGACGCCAGGCAGCTGGAGCTGCTGCCGCTGATCGACGGGCGCAACAACATCCAGCAGCGGCTGTTCCTGACCGAGCTGGTGAACCGCAGCGCCGACGCGATCGTGCTGGCGCCGGGCGGCGTGATCTCGCGCTTCAGCGGCAGCAAGGCGCGCGGCACGACCAACATTTCGGGGCTGGCCTACCTGTATCCCGGCGAGCGCTTTCCCATCTTCCTCGAACCGGAAGACATGGAGAAGCTGACCGAGACCCGCATCGAATGGAAGCCGATGCGCCGCGCCGCCATGCCGGGCCCGCGCAAGCCGCTGGAAGTGCGCGTGACGGGCACCAAGGCCCAGACCGGCAGCGTGCTGCTGAACTTCACCCAGCGCTTCACCTACAAGAGCGTGGAGGTGACGGGCAGCGTGAAGAACCCGGGCAACGGCATCGTCGGCAAGGTGCGGCTGTGGGTGAGCCTGCGCGACCGCGGCGGGCAGCTCACGGGCTTCAAGCTGGTGGAAAACCTGCCGGCCATCGCGCCGGGCGAGAGCGTGCCGTTCCAGGTGAACGTGGAGCAGAACGGCCGGGACTTCGCGAGCGTGACCACGCTATACCAAACCGAATAGCCCCTCCCGCGACGGCGTTGGGCGGTTCGCGCCATGATCGAGCCATGATTCCGTTATCGATCCTCGACCTCTCCCCGATCACCGAGGGCAGCGACGCCGCGCAGTCGTTCCGCAACTCGCTCTCGCTGGCGCAGCATGGCGAGAAGCTCGGCTACACGCGCTACTGGCTGGCCGAGCACCACGGCATGCCGGGCATCGCGAGCGCGGCCACGGCGGTGTTGCTGTCGTACGTGGGCGCGGGCACGTCCACCATCCGCATCGGCGCCGGCGGCGTGATGCTGCCGAACCACTCGCCGCTGGTGATCGCCGAGCAGTTCGGCACCCTCGAGTCGCTCTACCCGGGGCGCGTCGACCTGGGCCTGGGCCGCGCGCCCGGCTCCGACCAGCGCACCGCGCGGGCGCTGCGCCGCAACCTCGAATCGGATTCCGACCAGTTCCCGCAGGACGTGATCGAGCTGATGGACTTCATGTCGAAGAACCCGCAGCAGGCGGTGCGCGCGGTGCCCGGCGCGGGGCTCGAGGTGCCGGTGTGGATCCTCGGCTCCAGCACCTTCGGCGCGCAGCTGGCGGCGCACCTGGGGCTGCCCTATGCGTTTGCCTCGCACTTCGCGCCGCAGCAGATCATGCAGGCCATCCAGATCTACCGCGAGACCTTCAAGCCGTCGGCGCGGCTGAGCAAGCCGTACGTGATGCTGGGCTTCAACGTGTTCGCGGCCGATACCGACGAGGAGGCCGAGTTCCGCGCCACCTCGTGGCAGCAGGCCTTCGTGAACCTGCGCAGCGGGCGGCCCGGTCGCCTGCCGCCGCCGGTCGAGAACTACCGCCAGAAGGTCGGCCCCGCGGAAAACGCCTTGCTCGACTCGGTGCTGTCGTGCTCCGCGGTCGGCTCGGTCGAGACGGTGAAGAAGGGCGTGGAAGCGTTCGTCGCGCGCACGGGCGCGGACGAACTCATGATCACCTCGCAGGTGTTCGACCACGCTGCCCGGCTGCGCTCCTACGAGCTGCTCGCCGCGGCCTTCGGCCAGACGGCGAAGCAGTAGCGCCGGGGCTCAGGCCCGCTTGCGGGCTTCCTCGTCCACCAAGTCCTTCTTCGAGAGCTTGCCCACGGCGGTCTTGGGCAGCTCCGCGCGAATCTCCAGCGCGCCGATCATCTCGTGCTTGCCGAGGCGGTCTTTCAGGAAGGCCTTGAGCGCATCGAGCGTCAATTCGCCCGCGCCTTCCTTCAGTTTCACGAAGGCCTTGGGCGACTGGCCGCGGTATTCGTCGGGAATGCCGATCACGCAGACTTCGGCCACGGCGGGGTGCTCGTACACCGCTTCTTCCAGCACGCGCGGATAGACGTTGTAGCCGCCGCACAGCAGCATGTCCTTGGTGCGGTCGACGATGTAGAAATAGCCGTCGGCGTCCATCTTCGCGACGTCGCCGCTGCGGAAGTAGCCGTCGGGCGTCATCGACTCGGCGGTGGCCTTGGGGTTGTTCCAGTAGCCCTTCATCACGTTCGGCCCCTTGATGCAGAGCTCGCCGGCTTCGCCGAACGCGGTGACGTCCTTCGACGGATCGTCCAGGCTCACCAGCTTGATGCGCACCTGCGGCAGCGGCATGCCGCACGACCCCGCCTTGCGAACGCCGCGCGCGGGCGTGAAGGTGCCCACGGGCGAGGTCTCGGTCATGCCCCAGCCTTCGTTCAGGTGGCAGCCGGTGAGTTCGAAGAAGCGCTGCTCCACTTCCACCGGCAGCGGCGCGCCGCCGGAGCCGCAGAACTTGAGCGAGCGCAGGTCCATCTCCTTCGCCTTGGGGTGCGAGAGGATGGCGGTGTACATCGTCGGCACGCCGGGAAACACGCTGATCCTGCTGGCGGCCAGCTCGTTCATCACCGCATCCACGTCGAAGCGCGTGTGCAGCACCAGCGCGGCGCCCAGGCGCACGCCGAGCAGCATGGCGGCGCTCAGCGCGAAGATGTGGAAGAGCGGCAGCACGACCAGGAAGCGCTCGCTGCTCTCGTCGAGGATCGGCGGATCGCCCCTGGTCGACTCGTAGTACTGCGCCGAGGCCGACGTGAGGTTGGCGTGCGTGAGCATCGCGCCCTTGGGCAGGCCGGTGGTGCCGCCGGTGTACTGCAGCACGACGATTTCCTCGGCCAGGTCACCGAGCGGGTGCGTCTGGTGCGTGCCTTCGCTCTTGAGCAGGTCGGTGAAGCGCAGGTGGCGGTCGTCGGTGGGCACGGGCGCGATCTGGCCGGCGCCCTGCAATTGGGCCTGCACCTTGTCGCCCGCGGCGCCGTAGTCGCCGAGGCTGCCGACCACCAGCTTGCGCAGGCGCGAGCTGTCGAGCAGGCGCGCCATCTGCGGATACAGGTTGACGAGGTCGAGCGTGATGAGGATGTCGGTGCGGCTGTCCTCGATCTTGTGGGCCAGCACGCGCTCGGCGTCGAGCGGCGAGTAGTTCACCACCGTGCCGCCGGCTTTCAGCACGGCGAAGAAGGCGATCGGGTAGTGGGGCGTGTTCGGCAGGTACAGCCCCACATGCACGCCGGGCTTCACGCCCAGGTCCTGCAGGCCCTTGGCGGCACGCTCGACGGCCGCGCCGAGCTGGCGGTAGGTGATGGCCTGGCCCATGAACTCCACGGCCGAATGGTCGGGCCAGCGCGCGACGGCTTCGTCGAGCATCTGCTGCACCGGCTTGACGGGCAGCTCGGCGTCCCAGCGCATGCCGGGCGGGTAGTTGCGCGTCCAGGGGGTGTCGTTGCCGGACCGGGCGGCGGGGAAGGGGGTGGCCATGCGTCTTGTCTCCGCTGTGCTTTTGCGGCACTTTAGCGCCGGCCTTTCGCATCGCGCAGCGGCAGCTGACAAGCCGGCGACACGGGTTTTCCCGATTTCCCACACACCGGGAGCCCCTAACGCGAGGCTGGGACAATGGCGGGCTTATGGCAAAGCAACGGATCGTGGTGGGACTGAGCGGCGGGGTGGACTCCGCGGTGACGGCGCACCTGCTCAAGCAGCAGGGGCACGAGGTGGTCGGCATCTTCATGAAGAACTGGGAAGACGACGACGACAGCGAATACTGCTCGTCGAACATCGACTTCGTGGATGCGGCCAGCGTGGCAGACGTGCTGGGCATCGAGATCGAGCACGTCAACTTCGCAGCCGACTACAAGGACCGCGTGTTCGCCGAGTTCCTGCGCGAATACAAGGCGGGCCGCACGCCCAACCCCGACGTGCTTTGCAATGCCGAGATCAAGTTCAAGGCGTTTCTCGACCATGCCATGCGGCTGGGCGCCGAGAAGATCGCCACCGGGCATTACGCGCGTGTTCGCCTGAACGAGGCCACCGGCAAGCACGAGCTGCTGAAGGGGCTCGACCCGTCGAAGGACCAGAGCTACTTCCTGCACCGCCTGAACCAGGCCCAGCTGTCGAAGACGCTGTTCCCGGTGGGCGAACTGCACAAGACCGAGGTGCGCCGCATCGCCGAGGAAATCGGCCTGCCCAATGCGAAGAAAAAGGACTCGACCGGCATCTGCTTCATCGGCGAGCGGCCTTTCCGCGATTTCCTCAACCGCTACATCTCCAAGGAGCCGGGCCCGATCAAGGACGACCGCGGCCGCAAGCTGGGCGAGCACCAGGGGCTGAGCTTCTACACGCTGGGGCAGCGGCAGGGGCTGGGCATCGGCGGCGTGAAGGAGAAGGGCGCTCAGAGGGGCTCGGGCGACCATTCGCCCTGGTTCGTGGCGCGCAAGGACGTCGAGAAAAACACGCTGTGGGTGGTGCAGGGGCATGACCATCCGTGGCTGCTGTCGTCGGAACTGAAGGCGGACGATGCGAGCTGGGTGTCGGGCGAGGCGCCCGTCGCCGGGAGCTACGGCTCGAAGGCGCGCTACCGCCAGGCCGACGCGGCCTGCGAGATGGGGGCGGGCGACGGCGGCAATGCGGCGGCGTTCAGCCTGCGCTTCGGCGAGGCGCAATGGGCCGTGACGCCGGGCCAGTCGGCCGTGCTGTACGACGGCGAACGCTGCCTGGGCGGCGGCGTCATCGTCTGATTCAGGGAGCCGAGCGCACCGATTCGTCGACCTGCACGAGTTCGAGCGGGTAGCGCTTGCCGGCGAGGTAGTCTTCCACGCACTGCAGCAGCAGCGGGGTGCGATGCCGCGCCACGCTGGCGCGGATTTCGTCCGGCGTCATCCAGAGCGTGCGCACGATGCCGTCGTCCAACGCGCGGCCCGCCTCGAAGGCGCCCAGCGTGCCGGTGAAGCAGAAGCGCATGTAGGTCACGTCTTCGCCGCGCTCGGCCAGCGGACGGGAGCGCGCCATGTAGATGCCGACCAGCGCCGTGGGCGTGAAGTGGTGAGCGGTTTCCTCGAGCGTTTCGCGCACGCAGCCCTCGGCCGGCGATTCGCCGGGGTCGAGGTGGCCGGCGGGCGTGTTGAGCCTCAGGCCGTCGCCGGCCTGTTCTTCGACGAGCAGGAAGCGCCCGTCGCGTTCGATCACCGCAGCCACGGTGACATTGGGTTTCCAGCGCGTGGCGGCAGCCATCTTTTCTTGTCCTTGTTGTGTTCTAGCGCAGCACGTAGCCGCTGAAGCGCCACATGCGGTCGCGGTCGAGGTGAAAGCTCACGAGTTCGCGCAGCGTGCTGTCGGGGCGGTTGGCGAAGCGGGTTTCGTATTCGATGCTGACATATTGGCCGTCGGTGTCGTGGTCGGAGTCGGCCACGACCTGGCGGTTGACCGCGACCCATGTTCGCATGCGCGGCGCGCCGAGTGGCGCACGGCTGCTGGCGACCTGGTCGATGAATTCGGCGCGCGTCACGCGCTTGCGGGTGGCGGCCGTGGCGCCGTCCCAGAGTTCGCCGGTCTTGCCCTGGTCGATCATCTGGATCGCCTGCATGCCGCCTCGCACCATGTCGCCGGCCTCCACCTCCTGGGCGGCGGCCGGCCCGATCCAGCTCCAGGACAGCATGGCGGCGAGCAGGAGCCTGATCATGGGTTTCATTCGTCTCGCTTCGATATGGCCAAAGACCTTTGGAGACTTCAGCGGGGCATAGATTCCCCGCAGGCCTGTGAGCGTGCGCTTCCGATCTTGAGCACGCTGTCCGCGTCGATCGTCTCGAGGCGGTATCCCAACCCGTAGATGGCCAGCAGCAGGAAGCCATTGGATGGGCGCAGGTCGAGCTTGGTGCGCAGCCGCGAGACATGCGTGTCGAGCGAGCGCGACAGCGCCTCGATGCCCAGCCCCCACACGGCTTCGTGCAGGTGCTCGCGCGACAGCAGCCGCCCGATGTTCTGGAACAGGAACAGCGCCAGTTCGTACTCGCGGTTCTTCAGTTCGACCTCCTTGCCATGCACTTTCAGTACCCGTGAAGGCGGATAGAAGTGATAGGGACCGGACACCAGCTCGGGCTCGTGGCGGGCGGGGTAGGAGCGGCGAAACAGCGCATTGACGCGGGCTTCGAGCTCGCCCGCCCTGATGGGCCTGGCCATGAAGTCGTCGGCGCCGGCGTTGAGCCCCTCGATCATGTCGTCCTCGTCGCGACGGTCGGTCACGAACAGGATGGGCAGCCGGCTCTTGAGATCGATCCGGATGCTCTTCACCACTTCGGGGCCCGCCATGTCGGGCAGGTTCCAGTCGAGTATGAGCAGGTCGAAGGTTTGCCGGCGCAGCGAATGCAGCAGCACCTTTCCTGCAGTGAACGTATGGCACTCATGGCCGAGCGCCACCATGGTTTGGTTGATCAGCCTGCGTTGGTCGGGGCCATCGTCGAGTACAGCAATACGCATTCCATCCCTCTTTTTCCTCCCTTCGCCAGCCTCCATGAGCTGGCGATAGGAGGCGCAGTCTATCCACGGGGCACTGGCGCGAGAAAAATCGGAATGCAACTAATGCACGCTATTCCGATTTTTATAAATCGATCTAATAACAATTAGCTACTTTTAAATGCAGATATCGGGTTCTTAAATAAACGGTTCTATTGACTTGTTAGCGAACTTGTTAATTCAAGGCGTTTCCGCAGGCTGGCTGTAGTGCCCAGGTCGATCCGAGTGCCCATCTGCAGGCTATCGAATACCCGAATTTGCTATCAATTGAATAGCTGCTAGGCCAGCAAACACAGGCCTTCCAAAAGAAGCGGGAAGGGAATCTGCGCGACAACGGCGGGCTGTAATCTTGCTGTAAGCTCTGCCCGCATTCCGTGTGCCCCCTTGCTCTGAGGAGAACTCTATGCTGATAGGCGTGCCTGCCGAGACACTGGCTGGCGAAACCCGAGTGGCCGTGACACCCGAGACGGTGAAGAAACTTTCGGCCTCGGGGCACACGGTGCGCGTGCAGTCCGGGGCCGGCGTTGCAGCCAGCGTGACCGATGCGTCGTACCAGGCCGCGGGCGCGGAGATCACCGACCGGGCCGGCGCCTTCGGCGCCGACATGGTGCTCAAGGTGCGCACACCCACCGACGACGAGACCGCGCTGCTCAAGTCCGGCGCCGTCGTCATCGGCATGCTCAATCCCTTCGATGCTGCCGGCCTGCAGCGCCTGGCCGCAGCCGGCGTCACCGCCTTCGCGCTGGAAGCCGCGCCGCGCACCACGCGCGCCCAGAGCATGGACGTGCTCTCTTCTCAGGCCAATATCGCCGGCTACAAGGCCGTGATGATCGCGGCCGACAAATACCAGCGCTTCTTCCCCATGCTCATGACGGCGGCGGGCACCGTGAAGGCCGCGCGCGTCGTCATCCTGGGCGTCGGCGTGGCCGGCCTGCAGGCCATTGCCACGGCCAAGCGCCTGGGCGCCGTCATCGAGGCCTCCGACGTGCGCCCGAGCGTGAAAGAGCAGATCGAATCGCTGGGCGGCAAGTTCATCGAAGTCTCCTACGACACCGATGAAGAAAAGGAAGCCGCCGTCGGCGTCGGCGGCTACGCCAAGCCCATGCCCGCGAGCTGGCTGGCGCGCCAGCAGGTCGAGGTGGCCAAGCGCGTGGCGCTGGCCGACATCGTCATCAGCACCGCGCTCATCCCCGGTCGCGCCGCGCCCACGCTCATCACCGAGGACATGGTCAAGGCCATGAAGCCGGGTTCGGTGATCGTGGACATCGCCGCCGGCAAGGGCGCCGATGGCGTGGGGGGCAACTGCCCGCTGTCGGAAGCCGACAAGACGGTGGTCAAGCACGGCGTGACCATCGTGGGCGAGACCAACCTCGCGGCGCTCGTGGCGGCCGACGCATCGGCGCTCTATGCGCGCAACGTGCTCGACTTCCTCAAGCTCATCGTCACCAAGGAGGGCGCGCTGAAGATCGACCTCGAGGACGACATCGTCGCCGCCTGCCGCATGACGCAGGACGGCCAGGTCACCCGCAAGTAAGCCAGCGAACACGCGAGGAGAAGAGCAAATGGATCCCGTATCCCATACCGTCATCAACCTGATCATCTTCGTGCTGGCCATCTACGTGGGCTACCACGTGGTGTGGACCGTCACGCCCGCGCTGCACACGCCGCTGATGGCCGTGACCAACGCGATCTCGGCCATCGTTATCGTGGGCGCCATGCTGGCGGCCGCGCTCACCACCACGCCGCTGGGCAAGACCATGGGCGTGCTGGCCGTGGCGCTGGCCGCGGTGAACGTCTTCGGCGGTTTCCTGGTCACGCGGCGCATGCTGGAGATGTTCAAGAAGAAAGAAAAGAAGAGCGCCCCCAAGGCCGAAGAGGGAGCCGCCAAGTGAGCATGAACCTCGTCACGCTGCTGTACCTTGTGGCCAGCGTCTGCTTCATCCAGGCCCTGAAGGGGTTGTCCCATCCCACCACGTCGATCCGCGGCAACATCTTCGGCATGACCGGCATGGCGATCGCCGTGCTGACGACCATCGCGCTGATCCACGGGCTGACGCGCTCGCTCGGCGTGAATTTCGCCACCGGCATCGGCTGGGTGCTGGCGGCCGTGGTCGTCGGCGGCGGGCTGGGCGCCTTCATGGCCAACAAGGTCGAGATGACCAAGATGCCCGAGCTGGTCGCCTTCATGCACAGCATGATCGGCCTGGCGGCGGTGTTCATCGGCGTGGCCGCGGTGGCCGAGCCCTGGGCCTTCGGCATCACGGCCGCACCCGTGGCCGCGCTCATCGGCGCGCAGACGCCCGACGGCGCCGTGGTGCTGGACGGCTTCGTGCGCTACGCCATTCCGTACGGCAACCGGCTCGAACTGTTCCTGGGCGCGGCCATCGGCGCCATCACCTTCAGCGGCTCGGTCATCGCCTTCGGCAAGCTGTCGGGCAAGTACAAGTTCCGCCTGTTCCAGGGCGCGCCGGTGCAGTTCAAGGGCCAGCACATGCTCAACCTGGTGCTGGGCCTGCTGACCATCGCACTGGGCCTGCTGTTCGTGGCCACCGAGAGCTGGGGCGCGTTCTTCGCGATGCTGGCGCTGGCCTTCGTGATGGGCGTGCTCATCATCATCCCGATCGGCGGGGCCGACATGCCTGTGGTGGTGTCGATGCTCAACAGCTACTCGGGCTGGGCGGCCGCGGGCATCGGCTTCAGCCTGAACAACGCGATGCTGATCGTGGCGGGCTCGCTGGTGGGCTCCTCGGGTGCGATCCTGAGCTACATCATGTGCAAGGCCATGAACCGCTCGTTCTTCAACGTGATCCTGGGCGGCTTCGGCGGCGAGGCGGCCACCACCGGCGGCGCGGCCAAGGAGCAGCGCCCGGTGAAGACCGGCAGCGCCGACGACGCGGCCTTCGTGCTGGGCAACGCCGAGACGGTGGTGATCGTGCCGGGCTACGGCCTGGCGGTGGCGCGCGCGCAGCATGCGGTGAAGGAGCTCGCGCAGAAGCTCACCGACAAGGGCATCACCGTGAAGTACGCCATCCACCCGGTGGCCGGCCGCATGCCCGGCCACATGAACGTGCTGCTGGCCGAGGCCGAGGTGCCCTACGACCAGGTCTTCGAGATGGAGGACATCAACGGCGAGTTCGGCCAGGCCGACGTGGCGATCATCCTGGGCGCCAACGACGTGGTGAACCCCGCCGCGCACACCAAGGGCAGCCCGATCTACGGCATGCCCATCCTGGAGGCCTACAAGGCCAAGACCGTCATCGTGAACAAGCGCTCCATGGCCGCCGGCTATGCGGGACTGGACAACGAACTGTTCTACATGGACAAGACCATGATGGTCTTTGGGGATGCCAAGAAAGTAGTGGAAGATATGGGCAAGGCCATCGAATAGGCCCAGGTCCGTGCCGCGCCGAGCGGCGCGCTTCCTCTCGGCGCCGCTTCGTGCGCCGTTTTCGTTTTCAACAGTCCGACCCCCGGAGGAGACAAATCCAATGACCGATCGTCCCTGGCTCAGCAGCTACCCGCAGGGTGTGCCCGCAGATATCGATGCATCGCACTACCCCTCGCTGGTCGCGCTCATGGAAGAGAGCTTTTCCAAGTACGCCGACCGCACGGCCTACAGCTTCATGGGCAAGGACATCAGCTACGGCGAGACCGACAGGCAGAGCAGGGCCTTCGCGGCCTACCTGCAGGGACTGGGCCTGGTGAAGGGCGACCGCGTCGCAGCGATGATGCCCAACTGCCCGCAGTACCCGATCGCGGTCGCGGCCATCCTGCGCGCCGGCCTGATCCTGGTCAACGTGAACCCGCTCTACACGCCGCGCGAACTCGAGCACCAGCTCAAGGACTCGGGCGCGAAGGCCATCGTCATCATGGAGAACTTCGGCACCACGCTGCAGCAGTGCATCGCGTCCACGCCGATCAAGCACATCGTGCTGGCCTCCATGGGCGACCGCCTCGGCTTCCTGAAGGGCGCGCTGGTCAACTACGTGGTGCGCAACGTCAAGAAGCTGGTGCCCCACTTCAGCCTGCCCGGCGCGGTGCGCTTCAACGACGCGCTCGACAAGGGCGCGAGCGGCTCGCTCAAGCCGGCGGCCATCGGCCCGGACGACGTGGCCGTGCTGCAGTACACCGGCGGCACCACCGGCGTGTCGAAGGGCGCGGTGCTGCTGCATCGCAACGTGATCGCCAACGTGCTGCAGTCCGAAGCCTGGAACGAGCCGGCCATGGCCAAGGTGCCGGCCAACGAACAGCCCACGGGCGTGTGCGCGCTGCCGCTGTATCACATCTTCGCGTTCACGGTCGGCATGATGCTGAGCATGCGCACGGGCGGCAAGCTGATCCTGATCCCGAATCCGCGCGACATCCCCGCCGTGCTGAAGGAACTGTCGAAGCACACGATCCACAGCTTCCCGGCCGTCAACACGCTGTTCAACGGCCTGGCGAACCACCCCGACTTCAACACCGTCAACTGGAAGAACCTGAAGATCTCGGTGGGCGGCGGCATGGCCGTGCAGGCCGCGGTGGCCAAGCTCTGGCTCGAGAAGACCGGCTGCCCCATCTGCGAGGGCTACGGCCTCTCGGAGACCTCGCCGTCGACCACCTGCAACCCGACCAACAGCACCGCCTACACCGGCACCATCGGCCTGCCGCTGCCGAGCACCTGGCTCAAGCTGCTCGACGACGAAGGCAACGAAGTGCCCATGGGCGAGCGCGGCGAAATCGCGATCAAGGGCCCGCAGGTGATGGCCGGCTACTGGCAGCGTCCCGACGAGACCGCCAAGGTCATGACGCCCGACGGCTACTTCAAGAGCGGCGACATCGGCGTGGTCGACGAGCGCGGCTACTTCAAGGTGGTCGACCGCAAGAAGGACATGATCCTGGTGTCGGGCTTCAACGTGTACCCGAACGAGGTGGAAGACGTGGTGGCACTGATTCCGGGCGTGCTCGAATGCGCGGCGGTCGGCGTGCCCGACGAGAAGACCGGCGAGGCCGTGAAGCTCGTGATCGTGAAGAAAGACCCGGCGCTCACCGAAGCGCAGGTGCGCGAATACTGCCGGGCAAACCTTACGGGTTACAAGCAGCCGCGAATCGTAGAGTTTCGTACCGACATGCCGAAGACGCCGGTCGGCAAGATCCTGCGCCGCGAGTTGCGCGACGCCAGAAAGTAAGGGTTCGGCCCGGGTAGGGCCACGGCATCGATCTTGCATATTCGCGGGTCGATGTTTCGATTCATCCTGACCCGTGTGAGCTTGCTGGTGCCGACCTTCATCGGCATGACGCTGCTCGCCTTCTTTCTCATCCGGCTGGTGCCCGGCGACCCCATCGAGACGATGGCCGGCGAGCGCGGCATCGACCCCGCGCGCCACGCCGAGCTGCGCACCGCCTACGGCTTCGACAAGCCGGTGATCGTGCAGTACGGCATCTACATCGGCCGCGTGCTGCACGGCGACCTGGGCAAGTCGCTCATCACGCAGGACACGGTGATGAGCGAGTTCCTCGCGCTCTTCCCGGCCACCGTCGAGCTCGCGGTCTGCGCGATTCTCTTCGCGCTGCTGCTTGGCCTGCCGGCCGGCATCCTGGCGGCGGTGCGGCGCAACTCCATCTTCGACCACGGCGTGATGGCCACGTCGCTCACCGGCTACTCGATGCCGATCTTCTGGTGGGGGCTGCTGCTGATCCTGTTCTTCTCGGTGCAGCTCGGATGGACGCCGGTGTCGGGGCGCATCGCTGTGCAGTACTACATCGAGCCCGAGACCGGGTTCCTGCTGATCGACTCGCTGCGCGCCGGCGACACCGGCGCGTTCTGGTCGGCCCTGCATCACCTGATATTGCCGGCGGTCGTGCTCGGCACCGTGCCGCTCGCGGTGATCGCGCGCATGACGCGCTCGGCCATGCTCGAGGTGCTGGGCGAGGACTACATCCGCACCGCGCGCGCCAAGGGCCTGTCGCGCTTTCGCGTGGTCGGGCTGCACGCGCTGCGCAATGCGCTCATTCCGGTGGTGACCGTGATCGGCCTGCAGGTGGGCGTGCTGTTCACTGGCGCCATCCTCACCGAGACCATCTTCTCGTGGCCGGGGGTCGGCAAGTGGCTCATCGAGGCCATCGGCCGGCGCGACTACCCGGTGCTGCAGGGCGGCATGCTGCTGCTCGGCGGCATCGTGATGCTGGTGAACCTGCTCGTCGACGTGGCCTATGGCGTCATCAACCCGCGCATCCGGCGCTGAGCTCATGGCCTCGACACAAGCCATTTCCAACGGTGCGAAAAGCACCGCCCCTCCCGGGCCCTGGCGCGAGTTCTGGACGGCCTTCTCGGCCAACCGCGGCGCGGTCATCGGGCTGGCCACCATCGTCTTCCTGCTGCTGGTCGCGCTGTTCGCGCCGTGGATCGCGCCGCATGCGCCCAACGAAACCAACAGCGCCGTCTTCCTGCTGCCGCCGGCATGGCAGCAGGGCGGCTCCATGAGCTACCTGCTTGGCACCGATGCCATCGGGCGCGACATTCTTTCGCGGCTCATGCACGGCGCGCGGCTTTCGTTGTCGATCGGCGTGGCGGTGGTGGCGATATCGGTGGTCGCGGGCGTGGTGCTCGGGCTCATCGCGGGCTTCTTCCGGGGCGTGCTCGAGATCGCGATCATGCGGCTCATGGACATCGTGCTCACGCTGCCCAGCCTGCTGCTGGCCATCGTGATCGTCGCCATCCTCGGGCCGGGGCTGGTCAACGCGATGCTGGCGGTGGCCATCGTGGTGCTGCCGCACTATGTGCGCATCACGCGCGCGGCGGTCATCGCCGAGGTCTCGCGCGACTACGTGACCGCCGCACGCGTGAGCGGCGCAGGCACGCTGCGCCTGATGTTCCGCGAGGTGCTGCCCAACTGCGCCGCGCCGCTGATCGTGCAGGCTTCGCTCGGCATCTCCACGGCCATCCTGGACGCGGCGGCGCTCGGCTTCCTGGGGCTCGGCGCGCAGCCACCGTCGCCCGAGTGGGGAACCATGCTGGCCGACGCGCGCGAGTTCGTGCTGCGCGCCTGGTGGGTCGTCACTTTCCCGGGCCTGGCGATCCTGATGGCCGTGCTGGCTTTCAACCTGCTGGGCGACGGGCTGCGAGACGCGCTGGACCCCAAGCTCAAGCGCTGAAGCAAAGGAAAGAACAGATGCCTTTGCTTGACATCAAGGACCTGCACGTCGAGTTCCCCACGCAAGGCGGCGTGCTGCACGCGGTCGATGGCGTGAGCCTCACGCTCGAAGAAGGCGAGGTGCTCGGCATCGTCGGCGAATCGGGCTCCGGCAAGAGCGTCACGATGATGGCGCTGATGGGCCTGGTCGGCTTTCCGGGCCGCGTGCGCGCGGAGCACATGCGCTTTGCCGGCAAGGAACTGCTGGGCATTTCCGACAAGGCGCGGCGCTCGCTGGTCGGCAAGGAAGTGGCCATGATCTTCCAGGAGCCGACCACCAGCCTCAACCCCTGCTTCACCATCGGCTTCCAGCTGATGGAGACATTGCGGCTGCACCTGAAGCTCGACAAGCGCGATGCGAAGCGCCGCGCGACGGAGCTGCTCGAACAGGTCGGCATTCCCGCCGCGTCGTCGCGCCTGGGCAGCTATCCGCACCAGCTCTCGGGGGGCATGAACCAGCGCGTGATGATCGCGATGGCCATCGCCTGCAACCCGCGCCTGCTGATCGCCGACGAGCCGACCACCGCGCTCGACGTGACCATCCAGGCGCAGATCCTCGACCTGCTGCGCGACCTGCAGAGGGAGCGCGGCATGGCGCTGGTGCTCATCACGCACAACATGGGCGTGGTGAGCGAGATGGCGCAGCGCATCGCGGTGATGTACGCGGGCCAGGTGATGGAGCACCAGCGCGTCGACCGGCTCTTCGCATCGCCGCAGCACCCCTACACCGAGGCCCTGCTCGCGGCTTTGCCCGAACGCGTTGCGCCCGAGGGGCGGCTCGCCACCATCAGCGGCATGGTGCCGGGCGTGCACGACCGGCCGGCGGGCTGCCTGTTCGCGCCGCGCTGCGGCTACGTCACCGAGCGCGCCTGCCATGTGCGGCCGGCGCTGCGCGAATGGCAGGGCGCGGAGGTGCGATGCCACTTTCCGCTCGGCGAGCCGGGGCGCGAGGCGGCCATCGAAAGCGATCCGCCGAAGCGGCGAACGGCCGACGAGGTGCTGCCATGAGCGAAGCACCGGCCGCTACCTCGAACGAAGTGGTCGTCGAGGCGACCCATCTGCAGCGCACCTACGACATCCGCCGCGGCATGTTCCGCGCGCCGTCGCATCTGCGCGCGGTGGGCGACATCTCGTTCCGCATCGAGCGCGGCCGCACGCTGGCGGTGGTCGGCGAGTCGGGCTGCGGCAAGTCGACGCTCGCGCGCATGGTCGCGCTGATCGAGAAGCCGACGGCGGGCCAGCTCACGCTGGTGGGCGCCGACGCGGTGAACCCACCGCCCGAGCGCAAGCGCGAGCTGCGACAGGCCGTGCAGCTGGTGTTCCAGAACCCGTACGGCTCGCTCAATCCGCGCAAGAAGATCTCGGCGGTGCTCGAAGACCCGCTGGCCATCAACACCACCATGGGCAAGCCCGAGCGCGCAGCCAAGGCGCGCGAGATGCTGGCGCGCGTGGGCCTGCGGCCCGAGTACGCGAACCGCTATCCGCACATGTTCTCCGGCGGCCAGCGCCAGCGCATCGCCATTGCACGCGCGTTGATGCTGAACCCGCGCCTGCTGGTGGCCGACGAGCCGGTGTCGGCGCTCGACGTGTCGATCCAGGCCCAGGTGCTGAACCTGCTGGCCGACCTGCAGGCCGAGCTGGGGCTGGCGTATCTCTTCATCTCGCACGACCTCGGCGTGGTGCGGCACATCGCGCACGACGTGCTCGTGATGTACCTCGGCCATGCGGTGGAGCAGGGCCCGAAGTCGCGCATCTTCGCGCGGCCGCTGCATCCCTACACGCAGGCGCTGCTGGCTTCGACGCCGGGGCTCAGCAGCCAGCGCATCGTGCTCAAGGGCGAACTGCCTTCGCCGCTGAACCCGCCTGCGGGTTGCGTGTTCAGCACGCGCTGCCCGCACGTGGCCGAGCGCTGCCGCGAAGAACGCCCGCTGCCGCGCCTGCTCGACGAGCGGCTGGTGGCGTGCCATTTCTCGGAGAAGTTCCTCGAAGGCGCGCCGCTCGTGCGCGCCGATGTTCCGCCGGCCGCCATCGCGATGGCGACGAATCCCTAGCAACCTGCTTTTTCAACCGTGTCCCAAGGAGTCCAAATGAAGACCCAGCCCACCGTTTCGCGCCGCTCACGAAGCCTGGCGCTCCTGGCACCGACAGCGATTGCGGCCCTTACCCTGGCCTGCGGCGCGGTGTCAGCCAAGACGCTGGTGTATTGCTCGGAAGGCAGCCCGGAGAATTTCTATCCGGGCATGAACACCACCGGCACCTCGTTCGACGTGACCACGCAGGTCTACAACACCATCGTCGAGTTCGAGCGCGGCGGCACCAAGGTCGTGCCGGGCCTGGCCGAGAAGTGGGACATCTCCGCCGACGGCACGGTCTACACCTTCCACCTGCGCAAGGGCGTGAAGTGGCACAACACGAGCAAGAGCTTCAAGCCCACGCGCGACTTCAACGCCGACGACTTCATCTTCATGCTCGAGCGCCAGTGGAAGGAGAGCGATCCCTTCTTCAAGGTCACGAGCCAGAACCACTCGTACTTCAACGACATGGGCATGCCCAAGCTGCTGAAGACGGTGGACCGCATCGACGACTACACGGTGAAGATCGTGCTCAACCAGCCCGAGGCGCCTTTCCTCGCGAACCTGGCGATGCAGTACGCGGGCATCCAGTCGAAGGAATACGCCATTGCCATGCTGAAGGCGGGCACGCCCGAGAAGGTCGACCAGGACCCGATCGGCACCGGCCCGTTCTACCTGGTGCAGTACCAGAAGGACGCGATCATCCGCTTCAAGGCCTTTCCTCAGTACTGGGGCGGCAAGGCCAAGATCGACGACCTCGTGTTCGCCATCACGCCCGATGCCTCGGTGCGCTGGGCCAAGCTGCAGAAGGGCGAGTGCCACGTCATGCCGTACCCGAACCCGGCCGACCTCGACGCGATCCGCAAGGACCCCAACGTGCAGGTGCTGGAGCAGCCCGGCCTGAACGTGGGCTACCTCTCGTACAACACGACGAAGAAGCCCTTCGACGACGTGCGCGTGCGCAAGGCCATCAACATGGCGATCAACAAGAAGGCCATCATCGACGGCGTGTACCTCACGACCGGCGTGGCTGCGAAGAACCCGATTCCGCCGACCATGTGGTCCTACAACGACGCGGTGAAGGACGATCCGTACGACCCCGAAGCCGCGAAGAAGCTGCTGGCGCAGGCCGGCTACCCCGACGGCTTCTCGACCGACCTGTGGGCCATGCCGGTGCAGCGCCCGTACAACCCGAACGCCAAGCGCATCGCCGAACTGATGCAGGCCGACCTGGCCAAGATCAACGTCAAGGCAGAGATCAAGAGCTTCGAGTGGGGCGAGTACCGCAAGCGCCTGCAGGCCGGCGAGCACCAGATGGGCATGCTGGGCTGGACCGGCGACAACGGCGACCCGGACAACTTCCTCTACACGCTGCTGGGCTGCGCATCGGCCAAGTCGGCCAGCGGCAGCAACATCTCGAAGTTCTGCTATCAGCCTTACGAAGACCTCGTGGTGAAGGCCAAGAGCGCGACCAAGCAGGCCGACCGCGATGCGCTCTACAAGAAGGCCCAGGTCATCTTCAAGGAGCAGGCGCCGTGGTTCACTATCGCGCATGCGGTGCAGCTGAAGCCGGTGCGCAAGGAAGTGGTCGACTTCAAGCTGAGCCCCTTCGGGCGCCACACTTTCTATGGCGTGGATATCAAGTAACCCCCCAGGCTGCTGGGGGCAACACCTGCGGCCCGGCAGAGTCGGTCCCGCGGTGTTCCTGGAAAGAGAAATGTCTTGAGTTTTTTTCCGCGCGCGCCCATCGCCATCGTCGCTGCCATGCACGAGGAACTGAGTGCCCTGCTTGCGCAGATGCCCGACGAGCAGCGTGTGCGCGTGGCGGGGCGCGACTTCTGGGTGGGCCATCTGCAGGGCCAGCCGGTGGTCGCGGTGCTGTCGCGCATCGGCAAGGTCGCGGCGGCGGTGACGGCCACGGTGCTGCTGGAGCGCTTCGGCGTGCGGGCCATCGTGTTCACCGGCGTGGCGGGTGGATTGGCGCCGGGCGTGAAGGTGGGCGACGTGGTCGTGGCCACCGAACTGCTGCAGCACGACATGGACGCCTCGCCGCTTTTCCCGAAGCACGAGGTGCCGCTGATGGGCATGGCGCGCTTCGCGGCCGATGCTGCCATCGGCAACGCGCTGGCGGCCGTGGCGGCCGACGTGCTGCGCGACCCCGTGGCCTTGGTCGGCCAGCAGGCCGTGGATGAATTCAGCCTCCGGCAGCCGAGCGTGCATCGCGGCCTGCTGGTGAGCGGCGACCGCTTCGTCTCCACCACCGCGGAGAGCGAGGCCTTGCAGCGCGAGCTGCCCGATGCGCTCGCGGTCGAGATGGAAGGCGCTGCGATGGCGCAGGTGTGTCAAGACTACGGCGTGCCGTTTGCCGCGATGCGCACGATTTCGGACCGCGCCGACGATGCCGCGCATGGCGACTTCGCGCGCTTCGTGGTGGAGGTGGCGAGCCGCTACAGCCTCGCGCTGGTGGGCGCGTGGCTGGCCACGCTGCCCGCGCAAGACGCGGGTAGTGGCGCGGCTACTTGAGCCAGCCGCGCCGGCGGAAGTACCACATCGGCACCAGCGCGCTGGCCGCCATCAGCACGATGGCATACGGATAGCCCATGGCCCAGTCGAGCTCCGGCATGAACTTGAAGTTCATGCCGTAGATGCTGGCGATCAGCGTGGGCGGCAGCAGCGCCACGCTGGCCACCGAGAAGATCTTGATGGTCTTGTTCTGGTTGATGTTGATGAAACCGACGGTCGCATCCATCAGGAAGTTGATCTTGTCGAACAGGAAGGCCGTGTGGTTGTCCAGCGACTCGATGTCGCGCAGGATCTGGCGCGCCTCTTCGAACTGCTCGGCGTTGAGCATCTTGCTGCGCATCATGAAGCTGACCGCGCGGCGCGTGTCCATCACGTTGCGGCGGATGCGGCCGTTCAAGTCTTCCTGCCGCGCGATGGCGCCGAGCACCTCGCCGGCCAGCTCGTCGCTCACGTTGCCCGAGAGCACTTTCTTGCCGGCCACTTCGAGCTCGTCGTAGATGTTTTCCAGCGTGTCGGCCGAATACTCGGCGTCGGCGTCGAACAGCTTGAGCATCACTTCCTTGGCGTCCTCGATCAGCCCCGGTGCGCGGCGCGCGCGCATGCGCAGCAGGCGGAACACGGGCACGTCCTCGTCGTGGATCGAGAACAGCACGCCGCGGCTGCGCAGGTCGGTGTTGTGCTGGTTCAGGATGAAAGCGACGCGCACGGTGCGCGGGTTCTCGTCGTCGTCGATCAGGAAGTCGGAGCGGATGTGCAGCTCGCCGTTGTCTTCCTCGTAGAAGCGGGCGGATTCCTCGATGTCCTCGTCCATCGCGTCTTCGGGGATGGACAGGCCGTAGTACTGCTTGATCCAGCGCTTCTCTTCGAGCGTGGGCGATTCGAGGTCGACCCAGATCGGCTGGAACTTGGAAAGCTCTTCGAGCGCCTCGATCTCTTCCTGGACGAGGCGGCCGTTGGCGAGCGTAAAGATGTTGAGCATTGGCTCACTCCCGGGGGTGACTGGACGATGGGCGAGGGAGGGGCGCTTTCAATTCCCGGGCCCGACGTGCGTGAGGAAAACGCGTCAGTGAAAGGGAGTTGAAAGCTGCCGAGACGGGGCGGTTTCCATGGGAAGAGTCTCCGGTTGCAGCGAGGCGCGATTATGTCACCGGCCACATGGCAGCAAGGTGGCTGGACTGGACGGGCATACAGTAAAGTCGTGCCCATGCAGACCGCTGCGTCCCCCGTTCTTTCCACCGCCCCGAAGACCCAGGCCGGGCGCCTGGCCGCCGCGCTGGCCACGCTCAACGACGCGCAGCGCGCGGCGGTCGAGCACGGGGTGGGAGCGGCGATTGCCGAGCGCGACGAGCGGCCGCTGCTGGTCATCGCCGGCGCCGGGTCGGGCAAGACCAGCACGCTGGCGCACCGCGTCGCGCACCTGATTGCCGGCGGGGTCGATCCGCAGCGCCTGCTGCTGCTGACCTTCTCGCGCCGCGCCGCGCAGGAAATGGGGCGGCGCGCCGGCCAGGTGCTGGCGAAGGTGCTGGGCCTGAAGTCGGAGGCGCCGCCTTCGCTGCCGTGGGCAGGCACCTTCCACGGCATCGGCGCGCGGCTGCTGCGCGAGTACGCCGCGCAGATCGGGCTGGACGAGAACTTCACCATCCACGACCGCGGCGACGCCGAAGACCTGATGGGGCTGGCGCGCCACGAGCTGGGCCTGTCTTCCACCGTCAACCGCTTTCCGCGCAAGGGCACCTGCCTGTCGATCTACTCGCGCTGCGTGAACACGCGCGCGCCGCTGGCCGACGTGCTGCGGGAGTCGTTCCCATGGTGCGGCGAATGGGAGGCCGAGCTGAAGAAGCTGTTCGGCGCCTACGTCGAGGCCAAGCAGCAGCAGAACGTGCTCGACTACGACGACCTGCTGCTCTACTGGGCCGGCATGGTCGCCGAGCCCGCGCTGGCGGCGCACGTCGGCGCGCGCTTCGACCATGTGCTGGTCGACGAGTACCAGGACACCAACCTGCTGCAGGCCTCGATCCTGCTGGCGCTCAAGCCCGACGGGCGCGGCGTGACGGTGGTGGGGGACGACGCGCAGTCGATCTATTCGTTCAGGGGCGCCACGGTGCGCAACATCCTCGACTTCCCGTCGCAGTTCACGCAGGACGCACGCGTGGTCACGCTGGAGCGCAACTACCGCTCGACGCAGCCGATCCTCGACGCCTCGAACCGCGTCATCGCGCAGGCGGCCGAGCGGCACGCCAAGACGCTCTGGACCGACAAGCCATCGGCCGGCAAGCCGCTGCTGGTGCTCGTGCCCGACGAGGCGGAGCAGGCGCGCTGGGTGGCCGACAAGGTGCTGGCGCACCGCGAGGGCGGGCTGGCGCTGAAGTCGCAGGCGGTGCTGTTTCGCACCTCGTCGCACAGCGCGGCGCTCGAGCTCGAGCTGGCGCGGCGCAACATCCCGTTCGTGAAGTTCGGCGGGCTCAAGTTTCTCGAGGCCTCGCATGTGAAGGACCTGCTCGCGGTGCTGCGTTTCGCGCAGAACCCGCGCGGCCGCATGGCGGGCTTTCGCGTGACGCAGCTGATCCCGGGCATCGGGCCCGTCACCGGCACGCGGCTGCTCGACGCGATGGACCAGGCCGCCGACCCGGTGGCGGCCGTGCGCGACTTCGTGCCGCCCTCCGCGGCGCGCGAGCAATGGGCCGATTTCGCCAAGGCCTACGAGGCGCTGCGCTCTCCTGCGCTCGCATGGCCGGCCGACGTGGAGGTGGCGATGGCCTGGTACCAGCCGCACCTGGAGCGGCTGTACGAGGACACCTCGGGCGTGCGGCGCGCCGACGTCGAGCAGCTTGCGCGGCTGGCCGCCGGCTACGCGTCGCGCGAACGCTTCCTGACCGAACTGACGCTCGATCCGCCCGAGGCCACCAGCGACCGCCCGGGTCCGCCGCTGCTCGACGAGGACTACCTGATCCTCTCGACCATCCATTCGGCCAAGGGGCAGGAGTGGAATTCGGTGCATGTGATCAACGTGGTCGACGGCTGCCTGCCGGCCGACGTGGCGCAGAGCGCGCAAGAGCTCGAGGAAGAGCGCCGCCTGCTCTACGTGGCGATGACCCGCGCGCGCGACCACCTGCACCTGCTGGTGCCGCAGCGCTTCTACGTCACGCAGCAGTCGGCGCGCGGCGACCGGCATCTGTATGCCAACCGCACGCGCTTCATCCCCGATGCCGACCTCGCGGGCTTCGAGCAGCAGACCTGGCCGCCGCCACCTGAGCGGCCGCCGGCCGTGCCGCCGCCCGCTGCCGTGATCGACCTGCGAAACCGCATGCGCGCCGCCTGGCGCTGAGCCCGTCCGCTGGCCCTCACGGCTGCAGGGTTTCGGGGTCTTTCCTGCTGAAACATTTTTGAGCGAAACGCCGCGGCGCCTGTCCCGCGCGCGGATGCTGCTATTGATTCGCTAGCGTGCCGCAGGAAGCACGCGATGCGGCCGCAGCTTTGGGCAACTCCGGTATTGCAATAGCGTGACAGCTTGGGCATAGTGAATCGACCTTCCCAGATTTCTTCTTCTTACCCAGTCTCTTCTTCTCTCCCCGCTTCCCCACACACCTGTTTCGCCGGCCAAGCTCCATTCCGGAGTGCGGTCATTTCCCCAACCGTCAATTCCAGGAGGTCATTCATGAATTTGACGATCAGCGGTCATCACCTCGACGTCACACCTGCCTTGCGCACCTACGTCACGAGCAAGCTGGACCGGATCACGCGACATTTCGACCAGGTAGTCGATGTCAAGGTGATCCTCACGGTGGAAAAGCAGAAGGAAAAGGAACGCCGCCAAAGGGCGGAGTGCAACATTCACGTCAAGGGCAATGACATGTTCGCGGAGTCGAGCCACGCTGATCTCTACGCTGCGGTCGATGAACTGGTCGACAAGCTCGACCGCCAGGTGGTCCGCCACAAGGATCGCCTGCAGGACCACCATCACGCGGCGCCCAAGCGCCTGATGTAAACCGGAGCCCTCGGCTCCCCCACAGGCCGCCCTCGGGCGGCTTTTTGTTTTCCGACTATTGCGCTGGGGCATTGCCTTCGCTCAGAGGGCGGACGGGGCCTCCGGACCACGTGTAGACAGAAAGTAAATAGGGGGACTGGGGGTTTTTACCAAGCGGGTGCATAATCGCCCCCGCTCTGCACCCACCATGAATCGCCTCGCGTCCATCCTGCCGCCCGCTCAAGTGCTTGTGAGCGTTGACGCTACTAGCAAGAAACGTGCTTTCGAAGAAGCAGGTCTGCTGTTCGAAAGCCTTCACGGCCTGGGACGCGCCCTGATCACCGACAGCCTGTTTGCGCGCGAGCGCCTCGGCTCCACCGGCCTGGGCCACGGCGTCGCCATTCCCCATGGCCGCATCAAGGGCCTCAAGGCGCCGATGGCCGCCGTGTTCCAGCTGGCCAACCCGATCGGCTTCGATGCCCCCGACGAACAGCCCGTCGCGCTCCTGATCTTCCTGCTGGTGCCCGAAGCGGCCACGCAGAAGCACCTCGAAATCCTTTCTGAAATCGCCGAGCTGCTGAGCGACTCCAGCCTGCGCGAACAGATCAAGTCCAGCACCGACGCCGCCGCCCTGCACGGCCTCATCGCCGGCTGGCACTCCACCCAAATCGCCTGACCTGTGGCTCGCCCCCGAGGCTTCGCGCACTTCGTGTCGCTTCGCCAACCCCCTACCGGGGGCAATACCAGCGGCCCGGCAAAGCCGGTTCCGCGGTATTCTGGCCTGCCCCAAATCTGGTGCGTGAGCGCCATCTCCTGAACGCATGAAGCCGACCGTCATCAGCGCCGATGCCATGTTCGAGGAGTTCCGCGGGTCGCTCCGCTGGGAATGGCTCGCCGGGCTCGGGGCGTCAGAGCGCCAGTTCGACCCCGAAGTCATCAGCCGCGCGCAGTCGGCGGCCGACCTGGTCGGCTACCTCAACTACATCCATCCGTACCGCGTGCAGATCCTGGGGGCGCGCGAAGTGGCCTACCTGACGCGCGGCAGCCAGGAAGACTGCGCCCGCCGCATTGCCCGCATCGTCACGCTGGAGCCGCCGATGCTGGTACTGGCCGACGGCCAGGCCGCGCCGGACGAGCTGCTGTCGATCTGCGAGCGCGCGCAGCTGCCGCTCTTTGCCACGCGCGAATCCTCGGCCTTCGTGATCGACCTGCTGCGCGCCTATCTGTCCAAGCACTTCGCCGAGCGCACGTCGATGCACGGCGTGTTCATGGACATCCTGGGCATGGGCGTGATGATCACGGGCGAGTCGGGCCTGGGCAAGAGCGAGCTGGGCCTGGAGCTGATCTCGCGCGGCAACGGCCTCGTGGCCGACGACGCGGTCGACCTCTACCGCATCAACCAGAACACCATCGAGGGGCGCTGCCCCGACCTGCTGCTGAACCTGCTCGAAGTGCGCGGCATTGGCCTGCTGGACATCCGCGCGATCTTCGGCGAGACGGCGGTGCGCCGGAAGATGCGGCTCAAGCTCATCGTGCACCTGGTGCGCCGCGACAGCTTCGAGCGCGACTACGAACGCATGCCCTCGGCGCCGCTAACGCAGGACGTGCTGGGCATCCCGGTGCGCAAGGTCATCATCCAGGTGGTGGCCGGGCGGAACATCGCCGTGCTGGTCGAAGCGGCTGTGCGCAATTCCATCCTGCAGCTGCGCGGCATCGACACCTATGCCGATTTCGTGGCGCGCCACCACAAGGCGATGGAAAACGCCCGCGACAACGACTGAAAGCAAAAAAGGGGCATGCGCCCCTTTTTTCTTTGGCTTCCTGCCGCGGGAACAGGTGCGGGTTCAGCGCTTCCTGGCGCAATCCCCGCAAAGGCCGTAGAGCGACATGGCGTGGTCCTGCAGGATCCAGCCCTTGTCCTTGGCGATCATCTGCTGGCGGCGTTCGATCTCGGCGTCGTAGAACTCCTCGACCTTGCCGCACGAGGTGCAGATCAGGTGGTCGTGATGGGTGCCTTCGTTGAGTTCGTAGACGGCCTTGCCGCTCTCGAAGTGGCTGCGCTCGAGGATGCCGGCCTGCTCGAACTGGGTCAGCACGCGGTAGACGGTGGCCAGGCCGATGTCCGAGTGTTCGTTCAGAAGCACGCGAAACACGTCTTCCGCGGTCATGTGCCGCTGGCTGCCGGTCTGGAAGATCTCGAGGATCTTCAGCCGCGGCAATGTGGCCTTGAGGCCGGTATTCTTGAGTTCGTCGATGTTGGCCATGTTGATTCCTGCGCCCTTGGCTGCGGCAAAGGCCCTGAAAAGGGCAGCCGCTACAATGGCCGATCATATCGCTACCCCCCTTCCTCCCATGCCTGCCATTCTCCAACGCCGTCCCTGGCTGCTGGTCGCCGCCATCGCCGCGACGCTCGGCCTCGGTGCCTGCAGCGGTTTCAGCGAGCGCACGCGTAACGCCCTGACGGCCGTCACTCCTTACAAAGTCGAAGTGGTGCAGGGCAATTTCGTCTCGAAGGAGCAGGTCGCGGCGCTCAAGCCCGGCATGTCGCGCCAGCAGGTGCGCGAAATCCTCGGCACCTCGCTGCTGAGCGACGTCTTCCACAACAACCGCTGGGACTACGTCTTCACCATCCGCCGCCAGGGCGTGGAACCGCAGGAACGCCACCTGACCGTGTTCTTCAACGGCGAACTGATGGACCGCTTCGAAGGCGACGAGATGCCCAGCGAGGAAGAATTCGTCGCCACGCTGGACACCCGCAAGCGCTCCGGCAAGGTGCCCACGCTCGAGGCATCCGAGGACGAACTTAAGAAATTCGCTCCCTCCAAGGACGAGAAGAAGGCCGACAACAGCGCTACCTCGTCGCCGTCGGCCAGCCTGCCGCCGCTGCCGGCCGCGTACCCTCCGCTCGAAGCCACGCGCTGAGCGTGCTGCGGCTACGAGCCGAAGCGATAGAAGAAAACAGCGGGCGGCGCCCGCCGAGTCAGGCGGCGTCCGTCCCGAATCCATGCATGCCATTGGCCATTTCGAAGACTGAATCCGCGTGACCGAATCCACCTCCAATCCCTCCAGCCATCCCGCTTCCGCGCCGCGCCGCGTCGCCATCGCCGGGGCATCGGGCCGCATGGGCCACATGCTGATCGAGGCCGTGCGCAACGCGCCCGACCTGCGCCTGGCCGGCGCGCTCGACATCGCGGGCAGCCCGGCGCTCGGCGCCGATGCCGGCGGCTTCCTGGGCTTTGACAGCGGCGTGTCCATCGTGTCCGACCTGCGCTCGGGCCTGAAGGACGCGCAGGTGCTCATCGACTTCACCCGCCCCGAAGGCACGCTCGCGCATCTCGCGGTGTGCCGCGAACTGGGCGTTCAGGCGGTCATCGGCACCACCGGCTTCAGCGACGCGCAGAAGGCCGAGATCGCCGAGATCGCCAAGGACATCGCCATCATGATGGCGCCCAACATGAGCGTGGGCGTCAACGTCACCCTCAAGCTGCTCGAGATGGCCGCCAAGGCCATGTCGACCGGCTACGACATCGAGATCATCGAGGCGCACCACCGCCACAAGGTCGATGCACCCTCGGGCACCGCGCTCAAGATGGGCGAAGTCATCGCCGACGCATTGGGCCGCGACCTCAAGGACTGCGCCGTGTACGCCCGCGAAGGCATCACCGGCGAGCGCGATCCTTCCACCATCGGCTTCTCGGCCATCCGCGGCGGCGACATCGTGGGCGACCACACCGTGCTGTTCGCGGGTACCGGCGAACGCATCGAGATCACCCACAAGTCGTCGAGCCGCGTCACCTATGCCCAGGGCAGCCTGCGCGCGGTGCGCTTCCTGGCCGGGCAGCGCACCGGCCTGTTCGACATGTATGACGTGCTGGGCCTGCGCTAGAAAACCAAAGGACGGCCGATGAGCGTGCTCGAACTGCTGACCCATGGCGACGGCGTCAGCCGTTCGGTGGCCGCGCTGCTGCTGGCGATGTCGATCGCGAGCTGGGTCATCATTCTCTGGAAGGCCTGGCTGCTGCGCGGCGGCACGCGCGATGTGCTGCGCAGCATCGCCGCCTTCTGGCAATCGGCCACGCTGGCCGACGCCGAGCAGAAGCTCCGGGCCTTCGACCGCGCGGCGCTGGTGCTGCCGGCGGTGTCGGCCATCCGCGGCGCGGCCGCCGGGGCCCCTGAGGGCACGCTGGGCGCCGCGGTCGACCGCAACCAGCGCCTGACCCGCGTCCTGCGCAATGCGCTGCACGGCGCGCTGCGCCGCCTGCAGGCCGGCCAGATCCTGCTCGCCACCGTGGGCGCCACCGCGCCTTTCGTGGGGCTGCTGGGCACGGTCTGGGGCATCTACCGGGCGCTGTCGGGCATCGCGGGCCAGACCGGCGGCTTCACCATCGACAAGGTCGCGGGGCCGGTCGGCGAGGCGCTGGTCATGACGGCATTCGGCCTGGCCGTGGCCATTCCGGCGGTGCTGGCCTACAACGTGTTCGGCCGCGTCATCGGCCGCATCGAAGCCGAGCTCGAAGGCTTCGCGCACGACCTGCTGGGCAGCTTCGGCGAGCCGCCGAAGCCCGCCGCGCCGCCGCCCGCGCGGCCGATGCCGGTCTGAGCCGCGCCATGGCCTTCGGTCGTACTTCACTGGGCAGCGGCGCCGCAGGCGGCGGGCTCGCGATGGGCGGCGGCGCGCAGCGGCCGCTGTCCGACATCAACGTGACGCCGCTGGTCGACGTGATGCTGGTGCTGCTGGTGATCTTCATCATCACCGCGCCGCTGATGGCCAGCTCGATCAAGCTCGACCTGCCGCAGACCGACGCTGGCCAGCCCAACGACACGCCCAAGTTCGTGAGCGTGTCGGTCGAAGCCTCCGGCAAGGTCTTCTTCAACGACCAGGCCGTGACCGACGAGGAACTGGCCGACCGCTTCGGGAAGGCCGCGGCCGACAGCAAGGACACCGAGGTGCAGCTGCGCGCCGACCAGACCGTGCCCTACGGCAAGGTGGTGGCGCTGATGGGCATCGCCAACAAGGCGGGCCTGAGCCGCATCGGCTTCGTCACCGACGCGCCGCAGCCGTCCACCGGTCCCACCGCGCCCGCCAAGCGCTGAACGCCACGCGCGCGTCGAAGCATCAGGGCTTGACCTCGACCATGGCAGTGTCGTGCGCCACGCCGTTGGTGAACTGCACCTCGTAGTCGAACTGGTCGGTTCCGCTGAATCCCGCTTCCGGCACGAACCAGATGCCCTGCCCCGACAACGTACGGCCGCTGCAATCGACCGCGCCGAACCGCGGCGGGCCGACGGTGACGGAGCCCGGTCGCACGCTCACGGTGCCGTGCGCGGGCTTCGTGCGGATGGTGACGACCGGATCGGGCCCCTGGCTGCAATCGGAGCGTTGCTGCACGTAGGTGAATATGCGCACCTCCTGGCCCGCCGTGGTGCTGCGTTGCCAGGTGTGCTCCCGCGGAGTGCCCTTCTGGGCGTGCGCGACCGTGCACAGGGCCAGTGCCGCGAGCACTGCGGCCGCGTGGACTTTCATCCGGGCGTATGCCATGGCGTGTTGCCTCGAAGATGGCTCAGCCCAGCACGACCGGCTTGGTATGCCAGATCTCATGCGCGTACTGCGCAATCGTGCGGTCCGATGAAAACGCGCCCATGCCCGCCACGTTCAGGATCGCCATCCGCGTCCACGCATCCGAATCGCGATACAGCGCATCGACCTCGGCCTGCTTCGCCACGTAGCTCGCATAGTCCGCCAGCAGCAGGTAGTGGTCGCCCCAGTTCACCAGCGCGTCGTAGATGCCCTGGTAGCGGCCCGGCTCGCCCGGCGAGAAAGCGCCGTCGCGGATCGCGTCGAGCACGCGCCTGAGCTCGGCGTTGCCTTCGTAGATGTCGCGCGGCTGGTAGCCGCGCGCGCGGATGTCGGCGACCTCGGGCGTGGTGTTGCCGAAGATGAAGATGTTCTCCGGCCCCACGTTCTCGCGCATTTCCACGTTGGCGCCGTCCAGCGTGCCGATGGTCAGCGCGCCGTTGAGCGCGAACTTCATGTTGCCGGTGCCCGAGGCCTCGGTGCCCGCCGTGGAGATCTGCTCCGACAGGTCGGCCGCCGGCATGATGATCTCGGCCAGGCTCACGCTGTAGTTCGGCAGGAACACCACCTTCAGCAGCTTGCCCACGCGCGGGTCGGCGTTGATGGTGCCGGCCACGTCGTTGATGAGCCGGATCACCAGCTTGGCCATCACATAGGCCGAAGCGGCCTTGCCCGCGAACACCACCACGCGCGGCACCATGTCGACCGGCGCACCCGTGGCCTGCGCGTCGAGGATGCGGTGGTAGCGCGCCACCACGTGCAGCACGTTGAGCAGCTGCCGCTTGTATTCGTGGATGCGCTTGACCTGCACGTCGAACATCGCGTCGGTGTCGATGTCCACCTTCAGGTGCTGCTCGACCCAGTTGGCCAGCCGCAGCTTGTTCTCGCGCTTGGCATGGCGGAAGGCGCGCACGAAGGCGGGCTGCGCGGCCATCGGCTTCAGCGCCTCCAGTTGCGACAGGTCGCGCCGCCAGCCCTTGCCGATGCGCTGGTCGAGCAGCGCCGCCAGCGGCGGGTTGGCCTGCGCCAGCCAGCGGCGCGGCGTGACGCCATTGGTCTTGTTGTTGAAGCGCTCGGGAAAGAGCTTCGCGAAGTCCGAGAAGATCGACTGCTTCATCAGCTCCGAGTGCAGCCCCGACACCCCGTTGACCGAGTGGCTCGCCAGCACCGCCACGTAGGCCATGCGCACGCGCCGCTCGCCGGTCTCGTCCACCAGCGAGAGCCTGCGCATCAGCTCGACGTCGTTGCCCAGCTTCTGCGCGACGGTGGCCAGGAACTTCGCGTTGATGTCGTAGATGATCTGCAGGTGCCGCGGCAGGATGCGGCCCAGCATCTCGACCGGCCAGGTCTCCAGCGCCTCGTGCATCAGCGTGTGGTTGGTGTAGCTGAACACCTTCTGCGTGTGCGCCCAGGCTTCGTCCCACGGCATGCCGTGCTCGTCCAGCAGCAGCCGCATGAGCTCGGGCACGGCGAGCACCGGGTGGGTGTCGTTCAGGTGGATGCTGACTTTTTCCGAGAGCTGGTCGAAGGTCGTGTGGTTGCGCAGGTAGCGGCGCAGCAGGTCCTGCATGCTGGCGCTGCAGAAGAAGTACTCCTGGTGCAGCCGCAGCTCGCGCCCCGAGGGCGTGGAGTCGTCGGGGTAGAGCACGCGCGAGACGTTCTCCGACTGGTTCTTGCTCTCGACCGCGCCCATGTAGTTGCCGCGGTTGAAGGCCGAGAGGTCGATTTCCTCGGTGGCGCGCGCCGACCACAGCCGCAGCGTGTTGGTGGCCTGCGTGCCGTAGCCCGGGATGATGGTGTCGTAGGCCACGGCCAGAACGTCGTGGGTGTCGACCCAGTCGACCGCGCCGGGCGGCACGTTGGCGCCCTCGCGCTTCTGCACGTGGCCGCCGAAGCGCACCCGGTAGTTGACCTCGGGCCGCTGGAATTCCCAGGGGTTGCCGCGCGTGAGCCAGTAGTCGGGCGTCTCGACCTGCTGGCCGTCGACGATGCGCTGGCGGAACATGCCGTATTCGTAGCGGATGCCGTAGCCCATGCCCGGCACGCCGAGCGTGGCCATCGAATCGAGGAAGCAGGCGGCGAGCCGGCCCAGGCCGCCGTTGCCAAGGGCCGCGTCGGGCTCGCGTTCGGCCAGCGCGTCCATGTCGACGCCGAAATCGGCCAGCGCCTCGCGCACGGTGTCGTACAGGTCCACGGCCAGCAGCGCGTTGGTGAAGGTGCGCCCGATGAGGAATTCCATCGACAGGTAGTAGACGCGCTTGAGGTCCTGCGCGTAGTTGGCGCGCGTGGTCATCATCCAGCGCTCGACGAGCTGGTCGCGCACGGCCTGCGAGGTGGCGTTGAGCCAGTCGTCCTGGCTGGCCGCGACCGGGTCCTTGCCGACGGCATAGATCAGCTTGTTGGCCACCGCGCGCTTGAAGGCCGCGACGTCGCGGTCGGGATGGTCGTAGGCGAAGTCTTTGATCGTCATGGTTGGCGCTCTTTGGGTGGGTGTTGGTGTGTCTGATCTGCCGTCAGGAGGCGTTGGGGGTGTGTGCACAGCGAGCGCTGCTCTTGTGCCGGCTGATCAACAAGTGCTCTGAACGCTCACGCCGGCGGGGTGCCTTGCGCAGCGAAATAAAGGGGGAGCCCGAAGGGCGGAGGACATTCGCGGAGCAAGGTACCCCGTCGGGGTGAGCGCCCCCCGAACAGCACGCGAAACGGCAAAAAGAAAAGAAGGCGTTCATCCCAGCGCCTGCCGATAGACATCGATGTACTGAGCAGCCGCAGTGCCCCAGTCGGCCGGCCGCCGCATCGCGTTGCCGCGCACGCGCCGCCAGTCCGGCGCGCGCTGGTAGAGCGCGAAGGCGCGGCGCACGGCGCGTTCGTAGTCGGCCACGTCGAAGCGGTCGAACACGAAACCGGTGGCCTCGCCGCTGGCCAGGTCCTCCAGCGTGCTGTCGACCACCGTGTCGGCCAGCCCGCCGACCCGGCGCACCAGCGGCAGGCTGCCGTATTTCAGGCCGTACATCTGCGTGAGGCCGCAGGGCTCGAAGAGCGAGGGCACCAGCGTCACGTCGCCCGCGCCGAAGAGCTGGTGCGCGAGCGTCTCGTCGTAGCCGATGGTCACGCTGACCGATTGCGGCGCGGCCGCCGCGCGCTGCCTGAATGCGTCTTCGAGCCAGCCCTCGCCGCTGCCCAGCAGCGCGAGCTGGCCGCCCTGTGCGAGCAGCGCGTCCAGGCCGTCGAGCACCAGCCGCAGGCCCTTTTGCTCTGTGAGCCGGCTCACCAGGATGAAAAGCGGCGCGTCCGGCCGCTCGGCCAGCCCCAGCTGGTGCTGCAGCACCGACTTGCAGCGCGCCTTGCCGGCCATGTGGCGGCCTTCGGGCGTGTGGTAGCCCTGCACCAGCGCCGCATCGGTCGCCGGGTTCCAGACCTGGTCGTCGACCGCGTTGAGGATGCCGCTCAGCACGCCGCTGCGCTGGCGCAGCAGCCCGTCGAGCCCGCAGCCCTGCTCGGGCGTCTGGATCTCCAGCGCGTAGGTCGGGCTCACCGTGGTGAGCCGGTCGGCGTAGCAAAGGCCGCCCTTCATGAAGGAGACCTGGCCGTGGTATTCGATGCCGTTCATCTGGAACGCGGGCCCGGGCAGCCCGAGGTCCGCGAAGTTCCATGGCGCGAAGAGGCCCTGGTAGGCCAGGTTGTGCACCGTGAACACGCTGCCCACGCGCGATGCGCCCATCTGGCCGGCCTCGCGCGCGAAGTGCAGGTAGGCCGGCGCCAGCGCGGCGTGCCAGTCGTGCGCGTGCACCACCTCGGGCTGCCAGGATGGATCGAGGCCCTGCGCAAGCCGCGCCGCGGCCCAGCCCAGCAGCGCGAAGCGCCGGTGGTTGTCGCCGTAGGGCTGGCGCGCGCTGTCCTCGTACGGGTTGCCGGGCCGGTCGTAGAGCGCGGGCGCATCGATCACGTAGGCCGGGATGCCCGGCGTGCCGTCGACCGCCACGCGCCCGAGCCGCAGCGCGAATCGCTCGCCCCAGGGCGCGTCGAACTCGGCCACGGGCGTGAGTTCGCGCACGCCGCGGACGATGGCCGGAAAGCCCGGCAGCAGCACGCGCGCATCCTGCCCCTCGGCCATGAGCGCCAGCGGCAGGGCGCCGGCGATGTCGGCCAGGCCACCGGTCTTGAGCAGGGGAAAGAGTTCGGCGCTGACTTGCAGGATTCGCATCGTGGAGGCTGGAAGGTGGGTATCAGGCGGGCGCAAGCCGCTTGAGCATTTCGCGCGTGACCAGCACCACGCCGCTCTCGGTGCGCTCGAAGCGCGCGGCGTCGGCCTCGGCGTCCTCGCCGATCACCATGTCGTCGGGGATCACGCAGGCGCGGTCGATGACCACCTTGCTCAGGCGGCAGCCGCGTCCCACTTCGACGTCGGGCAGCAGCACCGCCTGCGAGATGGTGCAGAACGAGTGGACGCGCACGCCCGAGAACAGCACCGAGTCGCTCACCGACGACCCCGACACGATGCAGCCGCCCGAGACGATGGTGTTGGTCGTGAGGCCTGGCTTGCCGTCGCGCCCGAACACGAACTTGGCCGGCGGCAGCTGGCGCTGGTAGGTCCAGATCGGCCAGTTGGTGTCGTAGATGTCGAGCTCCGGCGTGATCGAGGCCAGGTCGAGGTTGGCGGCCCAGAAGGCATCGATCGTGCCCACGTCGCGCCAGTAGGTCGGGCTGTCGCCGCCGCGCATGGCGCGGGTCACGCACGACATGCCGAACGGATGCGCCAGCGCGCGGCCCTCCGCCACGGCGCGCGGGATGATGTCCTTGCCGAAGTCGTGGTCGGAGTTCGGGTCCTTGCTGTCTTCCTCCAGCAAGCGGTAGAGGTAGGTGGAATCGAACACGTAGATGCCCATGCTCGCCAGTGCCACGTCCGGCTTGCCGGGCATGGCCGGCGGGTCGGCGGGCTTTTCCAGGAAGGCCGTGACCTTGCGGTCGCCGTCCACGTGCATCACGCCGAAGGCGGTGGCCTCCATGCGCGGCACCTCGATGCAGCCGACGGTGCAGCCCAGGCCGCGCTCGGCGTGGTCCTTGACCATGATCGAATAGTCCATCTTGTAGATGTGGTCGCCGGCCAGCACCACGACGTAGTCGTGCGGCGTGGAGCGGGTCTGGATGATGTCGAGGTTCTGGAACACCGCGTCGGCCGTGCCGCGGTACCAGTGCTCGTCGCCCACGCGCTGCTGCGCGGGCAGCACGTCGACCATTTCGTTGAGCTCGGCCCGCAGGAAACTCCAGCCGCGCTGCAGGTGGCGCATGAGCGAATGCGACTTGTACTGCGTGACCACCGCCATGCGCCGGATGCCCGAGTTCAGGCAGTTGGACAGCGCGAAATCGATGATGCGGAACTTGCCGCCGAAGTACACCGCCGGCTTGGCGCGGCGGTCGGTCAGCTGCTTGAGGCGGGAGCCGCGTCCGCCGGCCAGCACCAGGGCGATGGTGCGGCGGACCAGCTGGTGGGCCTGCAGCTCGTGCTGCGGTTGCTGTGGCGCTTGGGGTGCGAGGTTGTCCATCCTGAAGTCTCCGTTCGTTCGTTCGTTTGTTTGTTTGCTTGTCGTGATTCGTCCGCCGTCAGAGTTTCTGCATCGAGACTAGCACCGCGCTGCGCGGCTGGCTCCTACGTTCTTGCAATTCCGAGGCTCGAGAAAGGCACCTGCGCCGTGCCGTCGAGCGGCCGCGCCAGGTTGCCCGGGTCGTGTGCGGGATCGCTCGACAGGCACAGCCGCCAGACGCCCCCGGGCAGCCTGAACTGCACGATGTCGGGCCCCGCGTTCACCATCACCAGCCATGCGCTTTGCTTTCTTTCGCTTGCTTCATCCGATGCATCACTCGCGGAAAAGAGGATTGCAAGGGCCGTGCCTGTCTGCCAGTCGGCGGGCGTCATCGGTTCGCCGTCGGGGCGCAGCCAGCGGATGCCGGGGGGCGTGCCTTCGGGCGGCTCGGCCGGCCACCAGCGCGCGCTGCGCAGCGCCGGGGCTTCGCGCCGCAGCGCCGCCAGCCGCGCCACGAAGGCGCTCATGCGGGCCGCGTCGCTCGCGGGATCGGACGCGGCGCCGATCCAGGCAAGCCAGGTGGTCTCGTTGTCCTGGCAGTAGGCGTTGTTGTTGCCTTGCTGTGTGTGCCCCAGCTCGTCGCCGGCCAGCAGCATGGGCGTGCCTTGGGAAAGCATCAGCGTGGCCAGCAGCGCGCGCCGCAGCCGCTCGCGCAGGGCCAGCACGCCGGGGTCGTCGCTCGGACCCTCGACGCCGCAGTTGTCACTCAGGTTGTGGCCGTGGCCGTCGCGGTTGCCTTCCCCGTTGGCGAGGTTGTGGCGCTCGTTGTAGCTGACGAGGTCGCGCAGCGTGAAGCCGTCGTGCGCGGTGATGAAGTTGACGCTGGCGGTCGGCGCGCGGCCATCGTGCGCGAACTGCGTGCTCGACGCGGTGAAGCGGTGCGCGAACTCGCCGAGGCCGGCCTTTCCGTCGCCCTCGTGGTCCTGCCGCAGCCAGAAGCCGCGCTGGGTGTCGCGGTAGCGGTCGTTCCACTCGAGCCAGCCCGGTGGGAATTCGCCCAGGCGATAGCCGCCGGGGCCCAGGTCCCAGGGCTCGGCGATGAGCAGCGTGCGAGACAGCACCGGGTCTTGCGCGATGGCCGCGAAGAAAGGCGCGCGCGGGTCGAAGTCGTTGTTGCCTGCACTGCGGCCCAGCACCGGGGCCAGGTCGAAGCGGAAGCCGTCGACGCCCATCTCGCAGGCCCAGAAACGCAGGCTGTCCATGACCAGCTGCAGCACGCGCGGCTCGGCCAGGTCCAGGCAGTTGCCGGTGCCGGCCCAGTTCTCGTAGAGCGCGCGGTCGTCGGGGCGCAGGCGGTAGTACAGGGCGTTGTCGATGCCGCGCAGCGAGAGGGTGGGGCCGAACTCGTCGGTCTCGGCGCTGTGGTTGTAGACGACGTCGATCACCAGCTCCATGCCGCGCGCGTGGATCGCGTCGGCCATCGCCCGGAACTCGCAGGCGGGCGTGGTGCCGGGACGGCCGCTCCAGTAGCGGGCTTCGGGCGCGAACCAGCCGATGGTGCTGTAGCCCCAGTAGTTGCTCAGGCCCATGTGCAGCAGGCGCTGTTCGTCGGCGCGGTGCTGCACGGGCATGAGGCTCAGGGTGGTGACGCCCAGGCGCTCGAGGTGGTCGAGCACGGCGGGCTCGGCCAGTCCCGCGTAGCTGCCTCGAAGGGAGGCGGGCACGGCGGGGTGGAGCTTTGTCTGGCCCTTGACGTGCAGTTCGTAGAGGACGCGGTCGGTTGCGGGGATGCGAGCGTGGCCGGCCAGGCGTTCGCTGCTTTGTGGTGTTGCTGCTGCCACCCGGGCTTTGAGTGCTGCTGCGGCGTTGTCTCGCGTGTCCCTCAGGTCCGGGTTCGCGGGGTTGTGGCCGAGGAAGATGTCGCTGCCGTCGTAGGTGCCTACTATTTCGCGGGCGTAAGGGTCGAGCAGAAGCTTGGCGGGGTTGAAGCGCTTTCCCTCTTTTGGGGACCAGGAGCCGTGGACTCGGTAGCCGTAGACGAGGCCTGGCTTGCCGCTGGGGAGATGGCCGTGCCAGATGCCGTCTGTCTGTTGCGGGAGCCTCAGGCGCTGTTGTTCGTTATTGCCTGTGGTGTCGAAGATGCAGAGGTCTACCGCTTCTGCTGTGGGTGCGGCCAGTGCGAAGTTGACGCCTTGTTGCATGGGCGTTGCGCCCAGGGGGAAGGGCTTGCCTGGGCTCAGCATTGTTTTTGCCTTGCAGGGGGCTTGTTTTTCGGGGCCGGGTCTCGCCCCGGCGGGCGACTCACTTTCTTTTGCTTCGCCAAAAGAAAGTAAGCAAAGAAAAGGCGACCCTGCTGTCTGCGTCCCTTCGCTTCGCTACGGGCAACCTGCGGTGCTCGACTCCGGCGGGGGTCCGCAGAACTCGCTTCGCTCAAACAGCTGCGGCCCTGATCCCGCCTACGTCTGCGCTCCTCGGCGCAGCCAGAAGGGATTTGTATACCAAACGCGCCATCGCTGCGCTCGGCGCGGTGGCGCAGCCGCGCAGCGGCTGTGCCACATGGGGCCGAGCGAAGCAAAGGCCCGAGTGGGTTCCCCTCCCCTCTGGCTGCGCCGAGGAGCGGAGCGTTTCGCGGATAAGGGCTCGCAGCTGTTTGAGCGAAGCGAGTTCTGCGAGACCCCGCGAAACGCGAGCA
>Ga0160485_100044_pt1 | contig 120120 bp, 112 predicted proteins | sample DIDnMG_2_FD_108224 | JGI IMG/M metagenome (GOLD analysis project Ga0160485, IMG submission 108224) | Enriched soil microbial communities from UW Madison campus, WI, USA - DID2878_E24_Lignin MG | ecosystem: Environmental > Terrestrial > Soil > Unclassified | place: USA: Madison, Wisconsin...
ACTTGGCCGACAGCACCGTTGCGATCGCAGCCGTCAGCGTGGTCTTGCCGTGGTCGACGTGACCGATCGTGCCCACGTTGACGTGAGGCTTGGTGCGGGTGAATTTACCTTTTGCCATTTTTCAATCCTTGAAAGAGCAGTTCCCGTGTATTGGTTTTATGTCTGCACCCGATTGCTGATTCGCCTCGCACGGGAACGCGGCGGCACCGGATCGCAGACAACGAGGGCCGCGCACTGCGCGGCCCCGCATTCTTGAAAACTTACTTGGCGCGAGCGGCCACGATGGCTTCGGCAACGTTACGCGGAGCTTCAGCGTAGTGCTTGAACTCCATCGTGTACGTGGCACGGCCTTGCGACATCGAACGCAGCGTGGTGGAGTAGCCGAACATTTCCGACAGCGGCACTTCGGCCTTGATGGCCTTGCCGCCGCCGACCATGTCGTCCATGCCCTGCACCATGCCGCGACGGGACGACAGGTCGCCCATCACATTGCCGGCATAGTCTTCAGGCGTTTCGACTTCCACGGCCATCATCGGCTCGAGGATCACGGGGTTGGCCTTGCGTGCACCTTCCTTGAAGCCGAAGATGGCGGCCATCTTGAAGGCCATTTCGTTCGAGTCCACGTCGTGGTACGAACCAAAGTGCAGCGTGACCTTGACGTCCACGACGGGGTAGCCCGCCAGCACGCCTTGCGTCAGCGCTTCGACAACGCCCTTTTCCACGGCGGGGATGTATTCGCGAGGAACCACACCGCCCTTGATGGCGTCGACGAACTCGAAGCCCTTGCCAGCTTCCTGCGGCTCGAGCTTCAGGACCACGTGACCGTACTGGCCCTTGCCGCCCGACTGGCGAACGAACTTGCCTTCGGCTTCTTCGACGGTCTTGCGGATCGTTTCGCGGTAGGCCACTTGCGGCTTGCCGACGTTGGCTTCCACGCCGAATTCGCGCTTCATGCGGTCCACGATGATTTCAAGGTGGAGCTCGCCCATGCCGGCGATGATGGTCTGGCCCGACTCTTCGTCCGTGCGAACGCGGAACGAGGGGTCTTCCTGTGCAAGGCGCTGCAGCGCGATGCCCATCTTTTCCTGGTCGGCCTTGGTCTTCGGCTCGACGGCCTGCGAGATCACCGATTCCGGGAACACCATGCGCTCGAGCGTGACGATGGCTTCGGGATCGCACAGCGTTTCGCCGGTGGTCACTTCCTTCAGGCCCACGCAGGCGGCGATGTCGCCGGCGCGGATTTCGTTCACTTCTTCGCGGTTGTTCGCGTGCATCTGCACGATACGGCCGATACGTTCCTTCTTGCCGCGCACCGGGTTGTAGACGCTGTCGCCCTTTGTCAGCACGCCCGAATAGACGCGCACGAAGGTCAGCTGGCCCACGAACGGGTCGGTCATCAGCTTGAATGCGAGGGCCGAGAACTTCTCGTTGTCGTCAGCCTTGCGAACGACAGGCGCTTCGTCTTCGTCCAGGCCGGCCACCGGCGGGATGTCCAGCGGCGAGGGCATGTATTCGACGACGGCGTCGAGCATGGCCTGCACGCCCTTGTTCTTGAAGGCCGAGCCGCACAGCATCGGCTGGATTTCGCCGGCGATGGTGCGCTGGCGCAGGGCCTTCTTGATTTCTTCCTCGCTCAGCTCGCCGCCTTCGAGGTACTTGTTCATCAGCTCTTCGCTGGCTTCGGCAGCCGCTTCGACGAGCTTTTCGCGGTATTCGTTGCAGACGTCGACCAGGTTGGCGGGAATCTCGCCGTACTGGAAGGTCACGCCCTTGTCTTCGTCCCAGATGATCGCCTTCATCTTCACGAGGTCGACGATGCCCTGGAAGTGCTCTTCGGCACCGATCGGGATCTGGATCACGACGGGGTTGGCCTTCAGGCGATCGACCATCATCTGGCGAACGCGCAGGAAGTCGGCACCGGTACGGTCCATCTTGTTGACGAACGCGAGACGGGGCACCTTGTACTTGTTGGCCTGGCGCCAGACGGTTTCCGACTGGGGCTGCACACCGCCGACGGCGTCGTACACCATCACGGCGCCGTCCAGCACGCGCATCGAGCGCTCGACTTCAATGGTGAAGTCCACGTGGCCGGGGGTGTCGATGATGTTGATGCGGTGTTCGTCGAACTTGCCGGCCATGCCCTTCCAGAAGCAGGTGGTGGCGGCGGACGTGATCGTGATACCGCGCTCTTGCTCTTGCTCCATCCAGTCCATCGTGGCGGCACCGTCGTGCACTTCACCGATCTTGTGGTTCACACCGGTGTAGAACAGGATACGTTCGGTCGTCGTGGTCTTGCCAGCGTCGATGTGCGCGGAGATGCCGATGTTGCGGTAGCGCTCGATGGGGGTCTTGCGGGACATGATTTACTTTCGGGTTGAAATGCGTTGAGCGCTGGGCCCCGGGCACGGGCACAACGCCCGAAACCCGACACCCAACGCCCAAGCGAAGTTTGATTTTTAGAAGCGGAAGTGGCTGAACGCCCGGTTGGCTTCTGCCATGCGGTGCACTTCGTCGCGCTTCTTCATGGCACCGCCACGGCCTTCCGTGGCTTCCATCAGTTCGTTGGCCAGACGCAGGGCCATCGACTTCTCGCCGCGCTTGCGGGCGGCTTCCTTGATCCAGCGCATCGACAGGGCGAGGCGGCGGACGGGACGGACTTCGACCGGCACCTGGTAGTTCGCACCGCCAACGCGGCGCGACTTCACTTCGACCATCGGCTTCACGTTGTTGATGGCAACGGTGAAGGCTTCGAGGGGGTCCTTGTCCGGGTTCTTCTTTTCGATGAAGTCGAGTGCACCGTAGATGATGCGCTCGGCAACAGCCTTCTTGCCGCCTTCCATGATCACGTTCATGAATTTGGACAGCTCGACATTGCCGTACTTGGGATCCGGCAGGATTTCACGTTTGGGGACTTCGCGACGACGTGGCATTTTCTTAACCTCTTTGCTTCAGTTGGCACCGTTTCCGGCACCGCGAGAGCCAGCTGGAACTCTCACTTACTCGACCCGACACTGGGTCACTTCGTTCGATGTACCCGCCAAGGTAACCGAACACCGTTTGTTTTTGACGACAGGAAGGCTTAAGCCTTCTTGGGACGCTTCGCGCCGTACTTGGAACGCGACTGCTTGCGGTCTTTCACGCCTTGCAGGTCCAGCGAACCGCGCACGATGTGGTAGCGCACACCGGGCAAGTCCTTGACACGACCGCCGCGAACCAGCACGACGCTGTGTTCCTGGAGGTTGTGGCCTTCGCCGCCGATGTACGAGATGACTTCGAAGCCGTTGGTCAGACGGACCTTGGCAACTTTACGAAGCGCCGAGTTGGGCTTCTTGGGCGTCGTGGTATAGACGCGGGTGCAGACACCGCGACGTTGCGGCGAGTTCTGCATGGCAGGGCTCTTCGAATTGATCTTTTCGACCGTTCGACCCTGACGCACCAGTTGATTGATGGTTGGCATGAATGAATTAGTCCCAAAACGACCCGGCTTTGGCTGTGAAACCGCCCTGGCGCTTGACGTGACGCAAGGCAAGGAAGCCGGGAATAACGAAAACGTGAAACCCTTCGGAAAATTCCGAAAAGCCCACGAGTATAGCAAACGGGCTTGAAACGGCAAGTTCGGGCGCCACGGGCATCCCGCCGGCGGGCCAGTCTTGCCCTTTCTTACATTTACGGGCTACTTGATCCAGAGCCGCACGGCGTCCCAGGCGCGACCGAAAACACCGGCCTGCTCGACCCCATCCAGGGCCACCAGCGGCACGTCGGCCACGGGCTGGTCGTCCAGCGTCACCTTGAGCGAGCCGACCGGCTGGAACTTAGTGAAAGGCGCCACCAGCGGATCGGGCCGCGACACCTGCGTCTTGATCTTGCTGGCGCTGCCCGCCGGCACGGCCACGACGATGGCTTCCGGACGCCCCAGCTTCAGGGTGTTGTCCTTGCCCTTCCAGACGGCAGGGGTGGCGGCCGGCTGGCCGGCGTCGAACAGGCGGACGGCGTCGTAGGCCGTGTAGCCCCAGTTCAGCAGCTTCTGCGACTCGTTGGCGCGCACGGTCTCGCTCGCGGCCCCCAGCACGATCGACAGCAGGCGGCGGCCGCCGGTCAGGTTGGGGAAGTCGCGCTTGGCGGTGGCGATCATGCAGTAGCCCGCCGCATCGGTATGGCCGGTCTTCAGGCCGTCGACGGTGGGGTCGCGGAACAACAGCATGTTGCGGTTGGTGTCGTTGGTCGACGGCGTACCTGGGTAGCGGTACTTCTTGATGGCGTAGTACTTGGCCTCCTCGGGGAAGTCACGCACCAGGTGGGTGGCCAGGGTGCTCAGGTCCCGGGCCGTGGTGGTGTGGCCGGGCGTCGTCAGGCCTTCGGGGTTCTTGTAGACCGTGTTCTTCATGCCCAGCACCTTGGCCTGGGCGTTCATCATTTCGACGAAGTGCTCCACGGTGCCGCCCACGCCTTCGGCCAGTGCCACCGTGGCGTCGTTGCCCGACTGCACGATCAGCCCCTTGATCAGGTCTTCCACAGGCACCTGCATCTTGGGGTCGATGAACATGCGCGAGCCGGGCATCTTCCAGGCGCGCGGGCTGACCGGCAGCGTCTGCGTCAGCGAAATCTTCTTGGCGCGCAGCGCGTCGAACACGACGTAGGCCGTCATCAACTTGGTCAGAGACGCCGGCTCGATCGGGCTGTCGATGTCCTTCTGCGCGAGGATCTGGTTCGCGGTCACGTCGAGCAGCAGGTAGCTGCGGGCGGCAATTTCGGGGGGGGCCGGCACCTGGGCGGCGGCAATCAGGCTGATGGATGCGGCGGCGGTAATGACCAGCGCGCGAAGCGCACCAAGGAAACGATTCATCGGGAGTTCGGAGAGAGACGAAGACAGGCCTGCAAGGCCTTCACGCAGCGCCCGCGCGAAGATGGCGGGCAACAAGACTTTTGAGCAGCGGCAATTGTCCGTGAAAGAAATGGCCGCCCCCGGGGATGACTGTGACGGGAAGTGACTGCGGCCGCGCCCAATCCATCACGGCGGACAGGGCCACGGTGTCGTCGGCCTCGCCATGGATGACCAGCGCGCGCTCGTGCGCCTCGACCGGCAGCGGCGCCACCACATTGCGCGCGGCGGCGGTGCCGACCAGCACGATCTGCCGCACGTCGCGCCCGGCCCACAGCCTGGAAACGGCGCCGCTCGCGACAAAGGCCCCGAACGAGAAACCGGCAATTGCCAAGGGGCCTTCGGGCGCCAGCTGGCGGACGACATCCAGCAGGTCTTCAAGTTCGCCGCGCCCCTCGTCGTGCACGCCCTCGCTGGCACCCACGCCGCGGAAATTGAAGCGCACCGCGGTCCAGCCGCCGGCGACGAAAGCCCTGGCCAGCGTCTGCACCACCTTGTTGTCCATGGTGCCGCTGAAAAGCGGATGGGGATGGGCGATGACGGCAACGCCGCGCGGCGTCTCGGCGGGCTGGTCGCGCTGCACTTCGATGCGGCCGGCGGCGCCCTGGAGGGTGATCTTTTCGGTCTGGGAATTCATTGGCGCAAAGTACGAGCAGAGGGAGCGACGGAAAGTTCAGCGCCCGATGTCGGGCGGCAGCAGCAGCCGCTCGACGACTTCGCCGTTCTTGAGGTGGGATTCGACGATCTCGTCGATGTCGTCGCCGTCGACGAAGGTGTACCAGACGGCCTCCGGGTACACCACCGCGACCGGCCCGCCCGCGCAGCGGTCGAGGCACCCGGCCTTGTTCACGCGGACCTTGCCGGGCCCGGAAAGCCCCGCTTCCTTGACCTTGGCCTTGCAGCGGTCGAAGCCCTCTTGCGCGTTGTGCAAGGCACAGGAGTCCTCGCCGTTCTTGCGCTCGTTGAGGCAGAAGAAGATGTGACGGCCGTAATAGCCGGACGGCGCGGCGGTTGAGGAGTTGGGCATCCGCCGATTTTAGTGACCGCCCCTTGCGGCCAGCCCGCCATCGCCGCTGCCGCGCCCTCGCCGCGAGAGCGCCGCCACCACGTAGGCCAGCACGGCGAAGGGCCACGCCCAGCCCAGCCATTGGGCCAGTCCATGGAAGCGGATGAAACGCCCCTGCTCCCAGGTGGCCAGGGTCTGCGCGAAATACGCGCTCTCCGGCGCCTGGTTGAGCAGGCTGAGCTGCAGCACCAGCCCGGCGAGCAGCAAGGCCGCGCACAGCCGGCGCGGCGCCAGCAGCAGCAGCATGCCGGCAAAGAGCGCGGCCGCCATGCCGACCTGCACCGGCAGGTCCAGCCAGGCCCAGGCGTGCGTGGGCCCGTAGCTCAGCGCCGCCGACAACGCCGAGGCCGCCACGCCGGTCAGCAGGATCAGCGGCAGCATGACCACGCGCTGCACGACGGAGCGCGCCACCAGGTAGCCCAGCAGGCAAGGCACCAGCGCCCCGAGCATCACGCACAGCAGCTCCACCGCGGGAACCAGAGGCTCGAGTTCGAACTGGCGCAGCGGCAGCCAGTCGATGAAGGGCGTGTCGAGCAGCCACTCGGAGATCGCGACCTCCAGCCGCTCGAACACCTGCCCGAGCCCGAAGGTGACAGCCGCCGGGAACAGCAGCGCAAACGGCCAGAGCGCCAGCAGCACCAACCCACCGCGGGACTCCTCGACGAACCACTGCGACCGCGCGCGGCTCCAGTGCGCAATGGCGCCGAGCCGCTCCAGCCCCGCCGCCAGCACGGCGCCGATGACCGTGCCCGCCGTGTTCAGGGCCAGGTCCACGTTCGAAGGGATCCGCACCGGCAGATAGCTCTGCAGCGTCTCCATCGAAAAGGCGATGGCCGCGCCGGCCGCGGTGGCACGCAGCACCACCCGCCACGCGCTGGCGCCGCCGCGCGTTCGAAGCACCGCCAGCGCGCACAGGAACCCGAAGGGCACGTAGCCCGCGACATTGACCGCGAAGTCGAAGCCCGTCCAGTACTTGGGCCAGGGCGCCCAAAGGTAGGCCCAGGGGGCGATGCCCTGGTCGCGCCAGTCGGCGAACGGATACAGGCTGGCGTAGACGATCAGCGCCGCATAAGCGAGCGCCAGCGGCAACGCGGCGGACTTGTGCGGCTTCTCCACCATGGCCACCATGCCTGCCGGTGTCAGAACGGCTTGACCACCACCAGGATCACGATGCCCAGCAGCAGCAGCACCGGCAGTTCGTTGAACCAGCGGAACCAGCGGTCGTTGCGCCGGTTTTCTCCCGCCACGAAGCGGCGCAGCAGCACACCGCAACCGTGGTGATAGCCGATGGCCACCAGCACCAGCGCCAGCTTGGCATGCATCCAGCCGTTGCCCGGGCCGCGTCCGATGCCGTAGCCCAGCCAGAGCCAAAGGCCGAAGCCGAGCGCCGGGACCGCCAGGAAGGTCGTGAACCGCAGGAGCTTGCGGGCCATCAGCAGAAGCCGATCGCGCTCGGCCTTCGACTCCGGCGGCACCATGGCCAAATTAACAAAGATGCGCGGCAGGTAGAACAACCCGGCGAACCAGCTTGCGATGAAAACGATGTGGAGAGATTTGACCCAGAGCATGGCGGCAGTTTAGTGGCGCACCTCTTTTGCCCCTCTGAAACAAGGCTCTGGAAGACCTTCGGGCAAAAAAAAGCCCGACGTCTTCACGTCGGGCTGGGAAGCCCTTTTGCTGTCACACATCAAGGCACCCGCTCAGGGAGGAAAAGCGGGGAGCGGCAAGCCGCCCGCCTCAGAATTTAACAAAGACGAAACAAGGTTTCAAGCGACTGTGGCACTTTCTTTGACATTTAAACCAAAAATTTGAAAACCTTCGGCCTACGAATTACCGTAGTTGTCAGACAACCGACGCCGCAGCGCCAGTACTGCGAAAGGTGGCTTCAGGCACAATTTTGGGCATATGAAGTCATCAAATTTACCTTTGGCCATGTTCCCTGCCGGCCGGCCACGACGCCTGCGCCGCGACGCATTCACCCGCAATCTGGTGCGCGAACATGCCCTGACGGTCAATGACCTGATCTACCCGGTCTTCGTGCAGGAAGGCGAGAAGCGCCGCGAGGCGGTGCCGTCAATGCCCGGCGTGGATCGCCTGAGCCTCGACCTGCTGCTGCCGGTTGCCGAGCAATGCGTCGAGGCCGGCATTCCGGTGATGGCGCTGTTCCCGGTGATCGACGCCGGCCTCAAGACGCCCGACGGCAGCGAGGCCTTCAACCCCGACGGGCTTATTCCCCGTGTTGTCGCGGCACTGAAGGCGCGCTTCCCGGAACTGGGCGTGATGACCGACGTCGCCCTCGACCCCTACACCAGCCACGGCCAGGATGGCGTGCTCGACGATACCGGCTACATCCTCAACGAGGAGACTGTCGAGCTCCTGGTGAAGCAGGCACTCACACAATCGCAAGCCGGCGTGGACATCGTGGCCCCCAGCGACATGATGGACGGCCGCATCGGCGCCGTCCGCCAGGCGCTCGAAGCCCGGGGCGACATCCACACGCGCATCATGGCCTACAGCGCCAAGTACGCCAGCGCCTTCTACGGCCCGTTCCGCGACGCCGTCGGCTCGGCCTCGACGCTCGGCAAGAGCAACAAGAAGGTCTACCAGATGGACCCCGGCAACAGCGACGAAGCACTGCGCGAAGTGGCGCTCGACATCGCCGAAGGCGCCGACATGGTGATGGTGAAGCCCGGCATGCCGTACCTCGACATCGTGCGCCGCGTGAAGGACGAGTTCCGCGTGCCCACCTTCGCCTACCAGGTGAGCGGCGAATACGCCATGCTCAAGGCCGCCGCCCAGAACGGCTGGCTCGACCACGACGCCGTGGTGCTCGAAAGCCTCTTGGCCTTCAAGCGCGCCGGCGCCGACGGCGTGCTCACGTACTTCGCGCTCGACGCCGCGCGCCTCCTGAAGAAGTAACGGCCCGCCGGCACCGGGCATGCGCATTTTCGAAATCGACCGTTCGCGGGTCAGCGAACACGCGGCGCTGGCGCCGCTGGCCGTGCCGGGCGCGTGCGGCGCCGGCGGCTATCTCTGGATCTCGCTCACGCGCGAGGAATTCAAGGCCTCGCTGGCAGAAGTGCAGCAGATCCTGCAGACCCTCTGCCTGACGCAGCTGGTCGACCTGCACGTGGCCGACCTGCTCAACGAGCAGTTGCCCTCGCACTACGACTACACCTCGAAGTACGACGTGCTGGTGTTCCGGCGCCTGGCCAGCGGCAACGGCAACGCCAAGGGGACCGACGCGCCGCCGCCAGCACCCCGCAGCGGCCCGCCGGTGCTGCGCCGGGTCGACACCCGCCCGGTCGGCTTTGCCGTGTTCGACCGCGTGCTGCTGTCGGTGCACCCCGAAGACGGCGCGGTGCGCGACGCCTTCGCCGCCCGCCTGCTGGCCGCCGCCTCGCCCGACGGCCAGGGCGCCCCCGCGCTCGACGTGCGCTCCACCTCGGCGCGGCTGCCGACGAGCCCCTCGGACCTGATGCTTCGCGTCATCAACCAGATCGTCGACAGCTACCTGGATCTGCGGCGCGAGCTCACGAAGCAGCTGGACCACTGGCAGACCGAGCTGATCGACCCGCGCAGCCGCTTCACCAATTGGAGCGCGCTGATGGAGGCACGCCAGTCGCTGCACCACCTGGACGAGATCTGCGAAGACCAGCGCGCCGCCATGCAGGACTGGATCGACTCTCTGGAGACCCTCCCCGTGCCCAAGGGCGAGGCGGAGCAGCGCGAGCGCGAACTCATCATGATCCGCAGCCGCGACGTGCTCGAGCACATCGAGCGGGTGGTGCACCACGTGCACCGGCTCGAGCAGAACGCCGAGACGGCGGTGCAGATGCATTTCAGCGTCCAGGGCCACCGCGCCAACGACATCATGCGGGTGCTGACGGTGCTGACCGCCGTGTTCCTGCCGCTGAACCTGATCGCGGGCATCTTCGGCATGAACTTCGAGTTCATCCCGCTGGTACACAAGGCGGACGGCTTCTGGATCGCGATGACGTCGATGCTCGTCATCGCCGTGCTGCTGGTGCTGGTTTTCTGGCGCAAGCGCTACCTCGCCCGCACGCGCTGATCGCCGCGCCCATGAAAAAAGGGGCCACGCTGCGCGCGTGGCCCCTTTTTCAATCCGGCGGCCCCGAAGGGCGGCCGTCTTGTCCGTCTTACTTGGCGGTTGCGCCAGCACCTTGCTGGGCTTGAACGCGAACGTCCATCGGGTGCTGCATGGTCGAGATGACCTTGCTGTTGACGCGCGAGCCGCCGGTCACGTTCTGGTCGGGAGCGTAGGCGGTGCGAACGGCTTCTGCCTGGACGATCGAACGGTCCTTCGACACGGCGACCGTTTCCGGGCCGCGCGAACCGCGGGTCACGTTCTGGTTCGGAGCCGACGCGGTGCGCACGGCTTCGGCGTTCACGTCGGCACGGCTCTTGGTCGAGACGGCGGTGTTCACGCCTTCGTAGGTTTCTGCTTGTGCGCCGGCGGCGGCGAACAGGGTCAGGGCGGCAGCTGCGAGGATTTGCGAGGTCTTCATATTCATTTCTCCTGGATGTTCGTTGGATCGTTTGTCCACCAGGCTTGCATGGTCGCTTGCCTGTGCAGCGAGTTTCGGGGCGAATCGCATGGCCGAAACGCGCTGATCAGAGACACCGTGTTTCCTCTATTGAAACAATGACGACATGAAGGCATGCAAGCAAAAAGGCCGGACCGGTTCGCACCGGTCCGGCCCCTTGCAAATGCCTCTACGCCAGTGGCTACGGACGCCCGGTGCCGATCTGCGGCGGCACTTCACTGTTGAAGAAGGCGCGGCGGTCGAGGTTCTGGTTCGGCGCATGGGCGGCGGCCACGGCTTCGGCACGAACCGACGCCCGGTCCCGCACGCCGGGCCGCGAGCGCAGGGGCTCCGCCACCACGTCGCCATAGATGTTGCCGGCGCGCGCCGCGGCATCCGCCCCCGCCGCCACGTCGGCCCGGCTGGTCGTGGCCTGAAGCGGCTGAACCGGCGCATAGCCCTGGGCCCGCACACCGGCGGCGGCCAGCATCGACAGGGCTGCTGCGGCAATGATGTTCGAGGTCTTCATGTCGGTTCCTTCGGTCAAGCGGCGGCGTTTAACCGAAGTGTCGCCCAATCCGGCTAGGAAAAACCCGGGAGAATCGAACCATCGCGTTCCCAAAACGGAAACAATGGGGCTCACTCACATGGACAGTCTCGATCTGATCAGAACCTTCCGGGAAGTCGCCTCCCACGGCAGCTTTTCCCAGGCAGCCAAGAGGCTCGACATGTCGAAGGCCACGGTCAGCAAGTATGTGGCCGAGCTGGAAACCCGCTTCGGCGTGCGTCTCCTCAACCGCTCCACGCGCTCCGTGAGCCTCACCGACGCCGGCCAGCTGCTGCTGGAGCGCAGCACGCCGATGCTGGAGATGGTCGAGCTCACCCAGTCGGAACTGCAGGAGCGCGCCAGCCAGCCCAGCGGACGGCTGCGCATCTCGGCCCCGCACGGCATGGGCAGCGGCGAATTCCCGAACCTGCTGGCCGATTTCATGCGCTACTACCCCGACGTGACGATCAGCCTGCAGCTGACCAACCGCACCGTCGACCTCGCCGAGGAAGGCATCGACGTCGAGCTGCGCAGCGGTCCGGTCGAGGACGCCAACCTCATCGTGCGCAAGCTGCGGCTCATGAACATGGTGGTCTGCGCTTCCCCGGTCTACTGGAAGAAGCACGGCAAGCCAGAGCATCCGCGCGATCTTTCCAGCCACGAAGCCCTCACGTTCTCGCTGCTGGGCCAGCAGCCGGTCTGGCGCTTCGATGACAACGGCACGCCGCTCGACGTGCCGGTGAAAAGCCGCATGGACTGCACCGAAGGCGCGCCGCTCATCCGCGTGGCGATGCATGGTTTCGGCGTCATCTACCTGCCGTCGATCCTGGTGCAGTCGCACCTGGACCACGGCGAACTGGTGCCGGTGCTGCAGGACTACGCCCGCAAGGACATGTGGCTTTCGGCCGCCTACCTGCAGCGGCGCCACAACAGCGCCGCGCTGCGCGCGCTGCTCGACTTCCTGCAGACCCGCGTGGGTCCCGGCAGCACGCCGCGCAAGAGCCATTGAAAAACCCGGCAGCGCCGGGTTTTTTCATTCAGCGCGGCAACCCGCTCAGCCGAGATGCCTGGCGAAGAACGCCAGCGTTCGCTCGCGCGCCAGCTTGGCAGCGTCCGCGTCGTACGAGCCGCGCTGGTCGCAGTTGAAGCCGTGGCCGACCGGGTACACGTGCACTTCCACTTCGGGATGCGCCTTCTTGAAGGTTTCGATGGTGTCCAGCGGAATCCAGTGGTCCTGGTTGCCGAAGTGCGCGAGCACCGGCACCTTGGGCTGGCGGGCGGTTTCCTCCGGCGTGGTCATGCCGCCGCCGTAGTACGGCGCAGCCGCCGACAGGCCCGGCAGCAGCGCGGCCGCGCGCCACACCAGCAGGCCGCCCCAGCAGTAGCCGACGATGCCGACCTTGCCGGCCTTCGACGCATAGGCGATGGATGCCTCTATGTCCTGCAGCACGCCGGGCTCGGGCAGCGCCTCGACCGCGGTCTTCAGGCCGAAGCCGTTCTTCATGTCGTCGTCCGAATAGCCCAGCTCCACGCCCGGCTTGACGCGATGGAAGGTCGACGGCGCCACGGCGAGGTAGCCCTCGGCCGCATAGCCGTCGGCCACCGAGCGGATGTGCGAGTTCACGCCGAAGATTTCCTGCACCACGACCACCGCGCCGCGCGGCTTGCCCGCGGGCTCGGCCACGTAGGCGGGAAAAGTGAAGCCGTCCTTGGCGGTGAGATCGATGAATTGGCCCATGTGCTGGTACTCCTGGATGGTGAATCGAAACAGATGAATGAATGAAAAGACGCCGGGCTAGGCGCGCAGCGCCCGTTCGACGAAGTCGAGGCGATCCTGCCCCCAGAATATTTCGCCATCGATCACGTAGCTCGGCGCGCCGAAGACCTGGATGTCGATGGCCTCCTGCGTGTAGGCCTCGTAGCGCTCCTGCACCGCCTGGCTCTGCGACTGCTCGGCGCGCTTGGCCGGCAGGCCGCACTCGGCGACCAGCGCTTCGAGCACGTTCGGGTCGCCGATGTTCCGCTCCTGCACCCACACCGCTTCGAACACCGCCGCGCACATGCGCAGGGCGGCGTCGGTGCCGTCGTGCAGGTCGACCGCGATGATCAGCCGGGCCGCGTCGTCCCCGGCGACCGGAAAGAACTTCGGCTTCGGATTCAGCGGCAGTCCCAGGTGGCGCGAGAAGCGCTCGAGTTCGACCAGCCGGTAGGCCTGCCGCTGCGGTGCCCGCTTGCCCAGCGGCAGCCCGCCCGACACCGGGAACACGCTGCCCATGTCGATGGGCCGCACCCGCACCGTGGCGCCCGCGGCCTTGGCGATCGCCACGAAGCGGGAATGTCCCAGATACGTCCACGGGCTCTGCGGAGGAAAGTAATAGTCGATCGTCTTGCTCGTGCTCATTCGCATGCCCCCGGTGATGTAATCAGCCGACGGTTTTAACTGACGCGCAGTTTCTCTGCAGGAGGTAGGTTTTGGACCAGGTGCTCTTGATCACGGGCGGCGGGCGCGGCATCGGCGCCGCCACCGCGCGGCTCGCCGCGAAGCGCGGCTATGCGGTCGCCGTCAACTACGCCAGCAATTCGCTGGCCGCCGACGAAGTGGTGCGCGCCATCCGCGCGGAAGGCGGCACGGCCATGGCGGTGCGGGCCGACGTGGGCGACGAGGCCCAGGTGCTCGCCATGTTCGAGCAGGTCGACGCCAAGCTGGGCCGCCTCACCGCGCTGGTGAACAACGCGGGCATCGTCGACGTGACGGCGCGCGTCGACGAAATGAGCGTGGCGCGCCTCGAACGCATGTTCCGCATCAACGTGATCGGCAGCTTCCTGTGCGCGCGCGAGGCCGTGCGCCGCATGAGCACGAGGCACGGCGGCACGGGCGGGGCCATCGTCAACGTTTCCAGCGGCGCCTCGCGCCTGGGCTCGCCGGGCCAGTACGTCGACTACGCCGCGAGCAAGGGCGCCATCGACACCTTCACCGTCGGCCTGGCAAAGGAAGTGGCGGACGAAGGCATCCGGGTGAACGCGGTGCGCCCCGGCGTGATCGACACCGAGATCCACGCCTCCGGCGGCATGCCCGACCGCGCCGCCGCACTGGGCCCGCAGATCCCGATGAAGCGCGCCGGCACCGCCGACGAGATTGCAGGCGCCATCCTCTGGCTGCTCTCGGCCGAGGCCAGCTACACCACCATGGCATTGCTCGACGTCACCGGAGGCCGCTGAGCCATGAGCACATCGATGGACCTGATCAAGCCGCTGGTCACGCTGGTGGCCATCGTCAACCCGCTGGCCATCGTGCCTTTCTTCATCCACTACACGCAGGGCTACAGCGACGCGCAGCGCCGCCACACGGTGCGCATGTCGGCCTTCAGCGCGTTCGTGGTCATTGCCGTGAGCGCGCTGCTGGGGCTGCAGCTGCTGTCGTTCTTCGGCATCTCTATCGCGAGCTTCCAGGTCGGCGGCGGGCTGCTGCTGCTCATGAGTTCGCTGTCGATGCTCAACGCCAAGCCGGCCGAGAGCAAGACCAACGTCGAGGAGCTGCGCGCCACCGAGGTCAAGGCGTCGATGGGCGCATCGATTGCCGTGGTGCCGCTCACCATTCCGCTGCTCACCGGGCCGGCCACCATTTCCACCGTGGTGATCTACGCCGACAAGGCGCAGCACCTGTGGGAGCTTGCCATCCTGGTGGGCTACGGCGTGGTGGTGGCGCTGGCGACCGCCCTGGCGTTTTCGCTCGCTCAGCCGATCGCGCGCGTGCTCGGCAAGACCGGCATCAACATCATGACGCGGCTGATGGGCCTGATCCTCGCGGCGCTCGCGGTCGAGGTGATGGCCGACGGCCTGGGCAAGCTGTTCCCGATCCTGAACAAGATCGGCTGAGCCTTCAGGCCAGCATCTTCTCGATGATTTTCCAGTGCGCCGGCTCCACCGGCGTGATCGACAGCCGGTTGCCCTTGCGCAGCACCACCAGGTCGGCCAGCTCGGGCCTGGCGCGCAGCTCGGGCAGCGCCAGCAGCCGCGTCTTGCGCAGCGCCTGCACGTCCACCAGCAGCCAGCGCGGATCTTCCGGCTTGGCGCCTGCGTCGTAGTAGGGCGACTTCGGGTCGAACTGCGTCGGGTCGGGCTTGATGCCCGAGGCCACCCGCGCGATGCCGGCAATGCCCGGCTCCGGGCAGCTCGAGTGATAGAAGAGCACGCCGTCGCCGACCTTCATGCTGTCGCGCATGAAGTTGCGCGCCTGATAGTTGCGCACGCCGGTCCACGCCACGGTGGCGTCGGGCGCGGCGAGCGCATCGTCGATGGAGACCTCGTCGGGCTCGGATTTCATCAACCAGAAACTGGGGGAATGGGTGGGCATGGTCCCGTCATGGTGTCACATAGTCGGACACCACCACCCATTTGCCGTCTTTGATCTGCGACAAGCGCGACTGGTCGTTGCCCAGGCGCTTGGTGGCCGTGTAGGTGCTCTTCGGGCTGCCGAACATGTCGGGCTCGAAGGTGATGCTGTCCATCGCCTTGATGAAGCTGTCGGTCGTGAGGTTCGGGCCGGCCTTGGTCGCGGCCTTGATGAACGAGTCGATGATCACGTAGCCGTACACCGAGAACACGGTCGGGTCTTCGTTGAACTTGGTCTTGTACTTGTTGGCCCAGAAGCGCAGCGGCTGCGATTGCTCGTCGGTGTAGGGGTTCTGCACCGTCATGGTGGCGTAGACGCCGTCCATCGCCTTGCCGCCGAGCTTGTGGATCAGGTCGGTGTAGGCCGCGCTGGAGCCCAGGAAGGTCGGGTTGAAACCGGTCTTGCGCGCCTCGCCCACGGTGCCGATGGTCTCGCGGATGATGGTGCCGAGCACAACGAGGTCGCAGTTGGCCGCCTTCATCTTCGCGACCTGCGAGCTGAAGTCGGTGGCGCCGCGCTTGAACGAAGTCTTCTCGGCCAGCTCCATGCCCGCGGCCTTCAGGCCCGCCTCGGCGCCGCGCTGCACCTCCAGGCCGAACTCGTCGTCCTGGTAGATGGTGCAGACCTTCTTGGCGCCCTTGTCCTTGATCATCTTCGGCAGGGCCAGGCGGATCTGGTCGTAGTAGGTGGCGGCGAACGAATACTTCAGCCGGTTCAGCGGCTCGTACATTTCGCGCGCCGCGGTGATGGGCATGTAGTTGATGACGTTCTTGTCGAACTGCACCGGCATCGCCGCCATGTTCTGCGCCGTGCCGATGTGGCCGGCCATGATGAAGATCTTTTCCTGGTTCACCAGCTTCTGCGCGGCCAGCACGGCCTTCTTCGGGTCGTAGCCCGAATCTTCCACGAACAGCTTGAGCTTGCGCCCGTTGACGTTGCCCTGCTCGTTGAGTTCGTCCACGCGCAGCTGCATGCCGTTGCGCGCCTGCTTGCCGAAGCCCGCCAGCGGGCCCGACAGGTCCTGGATGGTGCCGATGCGGATCTCGTCCTTGGTCACGCCCTGCTGCTGTTGCGCGGACGCAAGCGTCGCGGCCAGGCCCAGCACGGCCAGCGTCGTCAGAGTCTTGAGCTTCATGCGGTTGTCTCCTCGGGTTGACGAAAAAAACGGATCACCGGTACATGGCTTCTATGCGCTCGGCGTACTTGGTCTGCACCAGCTTGCGCTTGAGCTTCATCGTGGGCGTGAGCTCCTCGTCCTCGGCGCTCAGCTGCGTCTCGAGCAGGAAGAACTTCTTGATCTGCTCCACGCGCGCGAACTTGGCGTTGACGCGGTCGATCTCGCCCTGTATCAGGTCCAGCACTTCCTTCGTGCGCGTCAGGCTCTCGTAGTTGCTGAACGGCACGTCGTTGTCCTGCGCAAACTTCTCGACGTTCTCCTGGTCGATCATGACGATCACCGTGAGGTAGGGCTTCTTGTCGCCGATCACCACGGCGTCGGTGATGTAGAGGCTGAACTTGAGTTCGTTCTCCAGCTCGCTCGGCGTGACGTTCTTGCCACCTGCCGTGATGATGATGTCTTTCATCCGGTCGGTGATGCGGAAATACCCGTCCTCGTCCATCACGCCGACGTCGCCCGTGTGCAGCCAGCCTTCGGCGTCGATCGTCTCGGCCGTTTTCTCCGGCAGGTTGAGGTAACCCATGAAGACATTGGGTCCGCGCACCAGGATCTCGCCGGTGGCCGGGTCGATGCGCACCTCGTTGTAGCCCGTGGCCGGCCCGATGGATCCGGGCTTGATGCGCGTGGCCGGCACCGCGGTGGAAGCGCCGCAGGACTCCGTCATGCCCCACACCTCGAGCATCGGCACGCCGAGCGCCAGGTACCACTTGACCAGCTCGGGCGAAATCGGCGCCGCGCCCGTCACGAGAAAGCGCGAGCGATGGATACCGATGAGCTTGCGCGCGTTGTCCAGCGCCAGCAGCCGCGCGAGCCTGAACTTGAGCTTGAGCCCCGCGCCGACCGGCTCGCCGGCCAGCACCTTCGCCGCGATGGCTTCGCCCACGCCGATGCTCCACCTGTAGGCGGCCTGCTGCAGCGGGCTCGCTTCCTTCAGCGCGATCATCACGCCCGAATAGAACTTCTCCCACACGCGCGGCACCGCGGTGAACACGGTGGGCGCGATCTCGCGCACGTTCTCCGGCACCGTCTCGGGGTTCTCGACGAAGTTGAGGATGGAGCCGGTGTACATCGCGAAGTACTCGCCGCCCATGCGCTCGGCGATGTGGCACAGCGGCAGGAAGCACATGCGCTCGTCTTTCTCGTCCTGCGCGATGAGCGTGTTGTAGCCGCGCGCGGTGTACACCAGCCCCGCGTGGCTGTGCATGGCGCCCTTGGGCTTGCCGGTGGTGCCCGATGTGTAGACGAGGATGGCGAGGTCTTCGGGCCGGCAGGCGGCCACGGTGCGCTCCACCGCCTGCGGATCGGCCGACAGGCGCGCGCGCCCGAGTTCGCGCAGCGCATCGAGGCTCATCACGCCCGGGTCGTCGAGGTCGCGCAGGCCTTCCATGTCGAACACCACGATGCGGCGCAGGCCCGGCAGGCCGGCGCGCACTTCGAGCGCCTTGTCGAGCTGCTCGTCGTCTTCCACGAAGAGCACGGTGGTGCGCGAGTCTTCGCACAGGTAGTGCACCTGCGAGGCGGCGTCGGTCGGGTAGATGCCGTTGGACACGCCGCCGCAGCTGAGCACGGCCAGGTCTGCCAGCACCCATTCGATGACGGTGTTCGACAGGATGGAGGCGCACTCGCCGGGCGCGAAGCCGATGGCCTGCAGGCCGGCCGCGATCTCGCGCACGGCGTCGGCGGTCTGGTGCCAGCTCCAGCTGCGCCAGATGCCGAGCTCTTTCTGCCGCATCCAGACGGTGTCGCCGCGCTGCTTAACGGCATTCCAGAACATCGCGGGAATGGTGTCGCCGGGCACGACGACGTCGAGCCGGGGTTCGAAGGTATTGAGGTCCCAGAGTCCTTGCATGGCGGCGGCTACCTCCAGGTCTTCTTCTTTTTCCAGCGCCGCTCGCCGCGCACGCCGTCGTCTTTCACGCCGAGGTAGAACTCCTTGATGTCTTCCTTTTCCCTCAGGCGTTCGCAGGAGTCTTCCATCACGATGCGGCCGTTCTCCAGCACGTAGCCGTGGTCGGCCGCATTGAGCGCCATGTTGGCGTTCTGCTCGACCAGCAAGATGGTGGTGCCGCGCTCGCGGTTGATGCGCACCACGATCTCGAAGATTTCCTTCGTCAGCTTGGGGCTCAGGCCGAGGCTGGGTTCATCCAGAAGAATGAGATGCGGCGCGGCCATGATGGCGCGCGAGATGGCCAGCATCTGCTGCTGCCCGCCGGAAAGAAGGCCCGCGTCCTGCGTCGCGCGTTCGCGCAGGATCGGAAAGTAGGCATAGACGGTTTCCATGTCGCGCGCCACGCCGTCGCGGTCCTTGCGGGTGTAGGCGCCCATCAGCAGGTTGTCCTTCACCGACAGCAGCGGAAACACTTCGCGGCCTTCGGGCACATGGCTCAGGCCCTGCTGGACGATGTAGGCCGGGTCCTTGGCGGTGATGTCCTTGCCCTGGAATTCGATGCTGCCTTTTCTCGGGTCGATGATTCCGGAGATCGTCTTCAGGATCGTCGTCTTGCCTGCGCCGTTCGAACCCAATACCGTTGCGATCTCGCCCTGCCTTACTTTCAGGCTCACGCCTCGGATGGCCTTGATGGGGCCGTAGGCGCTCTCTACATTGAGGAGCTGGAGGACGGCGTCGCTCATTTTTTTGCGCTTTCGTTCGGGGAGCGGCGTTGGGGCCCCTGTCTCCGGCGGGCCGACGTCACCGGCCCTTCGGGCTCCCCTGCGCTGCTCGCGACGGGCGGGGTCTCGCAGAACTCGCTTCGCTCAAACAGCTGCGAGCCCTGATCCGCCCGCCGCTGCGCTGCTCGGCGGTGCCTCAACGGCCCACCGGAGACAGGGGCCCCAACGCCGTGGACACGTTCAAGTAGTTTCCAACGCCGGCCAAGCCCGGTGTGCGGTGCGGGGCGGGCGCCCCCTCTGTGCCGCTGAGGAGCGCAGCTTTCCGCGGATAAGGGCCCGCCCTTGTTTGAGCGAAGCGAGTTTGGGCGGGACCCCGCGGAAAGCGAGCACCGGAAGGGAGCCCGAAGGGCCGGCATAGCGGGGGCGCCCGCCCCGCACCGCATACCGGGCGTCCCCAAAGAGGCAACGAACAAGGCATTCACGCCGCCACCCTCCTCAAGCTGCTCACGTCGTCCACAGTCCCAAGGTAGGCCTCGACAACACGCGGATCAGCCTGCACCTCACCGGGAGTTCCAGTAGCCAGCACCTCCCCCATGTTCATCGCAAGCACACGGTCGGACACCTTGGAAACAAGCGACATGTCGTGCTCGACCATCAGAACCGACACCCCCAGCTCATGCTGGATGTCCTGGATCCAGAAAGCCATGTCCGCCGTCTCTTCGACATTGAGCCCCGACGACGGCTCGTCGAGCAGCAGCAGCTTGGGCTCCGTGCACAACGCACGCGCCAGCTCCACCACCTTGCGAACGCCATAGGGCAACCCCGCCACCATCGAATCGCGATGGTGCTGCAGGTCCAGCAGCTCGATCACCTGCTCCGCCTTCTCGCGCGCGGCGATCTCCGCACGCCGCGTCGCAGGCGTGAAGAACACCTCGCTCCAGAACCCCGTCTGCCGATGCGTGTGCCGGCCGATCAGCAGGTTGTGCAACACCGTCGCATGCTCGAACAACTCGATGTTCTGGAAGGTCCGCGCAATGCCCAGCGCCGCAATCGCATGCGGCGCCTGCTGCGTCAGCGGCAACGGGCCGCCCTCCTCGCCATGCCACGTGATCTCGCCCGTCGTCGGCGTGTAGATGCGGCTGATCAGGTTGAACACCGTCGTCTTGCCCGCGCCGTTCGGCCCGATCAGCGTGAACACCTCGCCGCGGCGCACGTCGAAGCTCACCTTGTTGACAGCCAGCACGCCGCCGAAGCGCACGCTCAGCTCCTTCGCGGAAAGAAGAATGTCGCCGCTGCTCATCTCAGCCGGTCCGACTTGGTGAACGACTTCTGCCGCTTGAACAACCCCTTGCGGTAGAACGGAAAGAGCTGCAGCCAGGTCCGGATCTTCAGCCAGCGCCCGTACAAGCCCAGCGGCTCGAACAGCACGAACGCGATCAGTACCAGCCCATACACCAGCCCCTGCAACCCCGGCGCCTGCCCGATGGCCTCCGGCAGCCAGTCTTTGCCGATGGAGATCAGCTGCGGCATCGCGATCAGGAAGATCGCGCCCAGGAACGCGCCGTGCACCGATCCCAGCCCGCCGATCACCACCATCAGCAGCAGGTCGATCGACTGCAGGATGCTGAACTGGTCGGGCGAGATGAAGCTCAGCTTGTGCGCATACAGCGCGCCGCCCAGCCCCGCCAGCGCGGCCGAGATCGCGAACGACATCGTCTTGTAGCGCGCCAGGTGGATGCCCATGCTCTGCGCGGAAATTTCCGAATCGCGGATGGCGACGAAGGCTCGCCCGGTCGGCGAGCGCAGCAGGTTCAGGATGCCGAGCGTGGCCAGCACCGCCACCACCAGGCAAAGAAAGTAGAAGCCGTCGCCCGAGCCCAGCGACCAGCCGAAGAGCTGCGGCGACTTCACGTGCAGCCCCGCGTTGCCGCCCGTCACGCTCTCCCAGCGCGCGAACACTTCTTCCACGATGAAGCCGAAGGACAGCGTCGCAATGCCCAGGTAGATCCCCTTCACGCGCAGCGCCGGCAGCGCGACCACGACGCCCACCGCGGCCGACAGCCCCGCGGCGGCCACCAGCGCCAGCGGAAACGGCACGCCCAGGTTCGTCAGCACGCCCTGCGTGTAAGCCCCCGCGCCCAGGAACGCCGCATGCCCGATGGAGAACTGCCCGGTGAAGCCGGCCAGCAGCATCAGCCCCAGCCCGACGATGCCGTAGATCAGCACGAAGGTCAGCTGCGCGAGCCAGTACTCGTCGATGACCCACGGCGCGGCGATGAGGAACGCAACGAGCAGGCCGTACCAGAACACATGGCCGCCGTGCCGCGCGAGGCGGATGTCCTGGTCGTAGCTCGTTTTGAAGATGAAGCGCATATGAGATCTAGACCTTCTTGCGCAGCTTCTCGCCGAACAGGCCGTTCGGCTTGATCATCAGCATCAGCAGCACCACGATGTACGGCGCCGTGTCCTTGAAACCGTCGGGCAGGTAGAAGCCCGCGAAGGACTCCACGATGCCGATGACCAGCCCGCCGACGATCGCGCCCGGCAGGCTGCCGAAGCCGCCCACCACCGCCGCCGGAAAGGCCTTCAGCCCGATGAAGCCCATGTTGGCGTGCACGAAGGTGATGGGCGCGAGCAGCATGCCCGCGATGGCCGCGACCGCCGCCGCCAGGCCCCACACCAGCCCGTTGAGCCGCTTCACCGGAATGCCCATGTAGTAGGCGGCCAGCTGGTTCTGCGACGAGGCCTGCATCGCGATGCCGAGCTTGCTGTAGCGGAACATCGCGAACAGCAGGCCGCACAGCACGGCGGTGGCGATGATGATCGCGAGCTGTTCCAGGTTGACCACCAGCTCGCCCAGCTTCCAGATCTGGTCCTTGTAGGGCACGGCCAGCGTGTGCGTCTCGGTGCCGATGCCGGGCACCATGGTGACGACGCCGCGCGCCACGTAGGCGATGCCGATGGTCAGCATGACGATCGAGAACTGCGGCTGCCCGAGGATGGGCCGGATCACCACCAGCTCCAGCAGCACGCCGAAGGCCGCCATCGCCACCACCGCGAGGATGGCCGCCAGCCAGAACGGCATGCCGAACAGCGACATGCCCGCGAACGCACCGAAGGCGCCGAGCATCATCAGGTCGCCCTGCGCGAAGCTCACCGTCTCCGTGGCCTTGTAGATCAGCACGAAGCCCAGCGCGATCAGGCCGTAGATGCAGCCTTGCGCAATGCCCGACAGCAGCAGTTGAAGGATCTGCATGCCCGTCGCCCGCGCTACTGCCGGAACCCGCCGGCCAGGTCGTGCAGCGCGAGGCGGCGCGAGCCTGCCACGATGTCGCTGGGCTTGAGGCCGTAGACCTGGCGGATCGAATGGCTGAAGTGGGTGGAGTCGGGGTAGCCGGTGTCGAGTGCGATGTCGGTGAGCGTGCTGCCCTGCTGCACGTAGCGCAGCAGGCTGCGCGCGCGCTTCCAGGCGCGGAATGCCCGAAAGGCCATGCCGGTCTCCTGCTTGAACAGGTGCAGGAAGCGCGAGAACGACAGGTGCACCGAGGCCGCGCACTCTTCGGCCGACATCGCGGCGGCGGGATCTGCGTTGATGGCGTCGGCCACCTTGCGGATGCGCGCATCGAGCGCGCGCGGCGCGAGCGCCTCGCCGAAGAACAGCGCGTCGAAGTCGAAGCCCTCGAAGTTCATGCCGCGCGCCGAAGCCGCCAGCAGGTGCGCATGGGCATCGCGCACGCGCTGCACGAAGGCCGGCGCATCGACCGGGCCGCAGTGCTGCATGAAAGCCGGCAGGCGCGCGGGGTCGACCGACTCCGACTCGACCAGCAGGTTGAAGATCAGCGGATGCGCGCTCTCCACCTGGTGCGGCACGTGCGGCGGCACGACGATGAATTCACCGGTGAGCCATGCGCCGCCACCCACGCGGATGCGGTTCGGCGGCGCGCCGGCGGGCGACACGTACACGCCGTGCCCGCCCATCGTGCGCTCGGCGGCGGCGCCGAGCAGGCCGGCATAGAACACGCGGTGCGGCGTGAGCCACATCAGGCGTTCGCCCTGCCGTGCGGCGCCGCTCAGGCTGGTGTGCGCTGGCGGCGGCGTCCTCGTTCGCTGCATGGTGTTTGTCTCCTGCATCGGTGGACTGCCACTCTGTGGTGGCGTCTTTGTTGGCTGGATCGTAGCGGCGCGGGCCGTCTGCGCGGCATCGATTTGCGCGGGGACTTTCCCTAGGCCACCGCTACGCCGCGGCCAAGGCGCGGCGCAGTTCGCCCGCGCACAGCGCCACCGCGGTGTTGGCCTCGTCGAGCACCTTGCCCATCGGCACGAAGCCGTGGATCTGCCGCTCGAAGCACACGTACACCGCTCGGTTGCCGGCGGCGGTGAGCGCATCGGCATACGCGGCGCCTTCGTCGCGCAGCGGGTCGTAGCCGGCGGTGATCACCAGGGCCGGCGGCAGCTTCGACAGGTCGGGGTGCAGCAGCGGCGAGGCGCGCCAGTCGACGTCGTGCGCCGGGTCGGTGATGTAGTGGTCGTGGAAGTAGCTCATGGTGTCGCTGGTCAGCAGATAGCCCTGCCCGTTGCTCTGGTGCGAGGGGTGCACGCGGCGCATGTCGGTGGCCGGGTAGATCAGCAGCTGGAAGGCGATGGACAGGTCCCCCGCATCGCGCGCGGCGATCGCCACCACGGCCGCGAGGTTGCCGCCCGCGCTGTCGCCGCCCACGGCCAGGCGGCTCGCATCGAGCCCCAGCGTCGCGGCCTCGCGGCGCACCCAGCGGGCGGCGGCCAGCGCGTCGTCGAAGGCGGCGGGGAAGCGGTGCTCCGGCGCCATGCGGTAGTCGACCGCGACCACCGCGCAGCCGGCGCCGTTGGCCAGTTCGCGGCACAGCACGTCGTGCGTGTCGAGGTCGCCGATGACCCAGCCGCCGCCGTGGTAGTACACCAGCACCGGCAGCGGGCCGGCGCCCGAACCCAGCGGCCGGTACAGGCGCACCGGGATGGTGCCGTGCGGGCCGTCGGCCGCGAGGTCGCGCACTTCGGCCACTTCGGCCGGCAGCGGCTGGGTGGCGGTGCGGCGATCGCGGTAGAAGGCCCGCGCATCGGCGGGCGAGAGGGTGTGCGTCGGCGGGATGCCGCGCGCCTCGATGAAGTCGAGCAAGGCGCGAGCCTGGGGATGCAGCATGGTGTCTCCGGTGGATTCGCCCGACCATGCCCGCGCCATCGCGGCGCGGCTTGCGGAAACTGGCTACGCCCCGCTCAGGCCTTGCGCGGCTTCACGCGCGAGGCGGCTTCCTTGGCGAGCTTGCGGGCCGTGTCGGTGTCGCCTGCGTGCACCAGCGCCACGCCCATGCGGCGCTTGGTGAAGCTCTCCGGCTTGCCGAACAGGCGGATGTCGCTGCCCGGCACCTGCAATGCGTCGGCCACGCCGTCGAAGGCGATGCCGGTGGCGTCCACGCCGCCGTAGATCACCGCGCTGGCGCCCGGGCTCTTGAGCGAAGTGTCCACCGGCAGGCCGAGGATGGCGCGCGCATGCAGCTCGAATTCGTTCTGCCACTGGGTGGCCATGGTGACCATGCCGGTGTCGTGCGGGCGCGGGCTCACTTCGCTGAACCACACCTCGTCGCCCTTCACGAACAGCTCCACGCCGAACAGGCCCTGGCCGCCCAGGTCGGCGGTGACGGCCTGCGCGATCTGCTGCGCCTTCTGCAGCGCGGCGGGGGCCATGGGGTGCGGCTGCCAGCTTTCGACGTAGTCGCCGCTCACCTGCACGTGGCCGATGGGGTCGCAGAACTTCGTTTCCACGGCGCCGGCGGCGTCCTTGGCGCGCACGGTCAGCAGCGTGATCTCGTAGTCGAAGTCGATGAAGCCTTCGACGATCACGCGGCCATGGCTCACGCGGCCGCCGGCCATGGCGTAGTCCCAGGCCTTCTGCACGTCGGCGGGGCCGTCGATCTTGCTCTGGCCCTTGCCGGAGCTGCTCATCACGGGCTTGACGATGCAGGGGTAGCCGATGCCCTCGTCGATGGCGGCCTGCAGCTCGGCCAGCGAGTCGCAGAACTTGTAGGGGCTGGTGGGCACGCCCAGCGTCTCGGCGGCCAGGCGGCGGATGCCTTCGCGGTCCATCGTGAGGCGGGCGGCGCGGGCGGTGGGAATGACGCGCACCACGCCGGCGTCTTCGAGCTGCTGCAGCATGGGCGTGGCGATGGCCTCGATCTCCGGCACCACCAGCGCGGGCTTCTCGGTCTCGATCAGCGCCTTGAGCTGCTCGGGGTCGCTCATGGTGATGGTGCGGGCATGGTGGGCCACCTGCTGGCCGGGGGCGTTCTCGTAGCGGTCGACGGCGATGGTCTCGACGCCGAGGCGCTGCAGGGCGATCAGCACCTCCTTGCCGAGTTCACCGGAGCCGAGCAGCATCACGCGGGTGGCGGAGGGGGAAAGGGGGGTGCCGAGGGTGGTCATGGTCGGGGATCGGGAAAAGAGGGGAAAAAAGCAACCGCAGCACTGTAAGCCACCCGCGCGGCGCAGGTGTCACACGCGGCAACGGCGGGGCCGTGGGGCTGATTCACAATCGATGTTCCTGCCGCGGCGACCGCCCCGTGCACCCCCCTTTTTCGTTTCTTCAAGGAGTTCTCTCATGGCTATCCAGACTGTCGGCATCATCGGCGCCGGAACAATGGGCAACGGCATCGCGCAGGCCTGCGCGGTGGCCGGCGTGAAGGTGGTGATGGTCGACATCGCCCAGGCGGCGGTCGACAAGGGCCTGGCCACGGTGTCGGGCAGCCTCGACCGCCTCATCAAGAAGGAAAAGCTCACCACCGAGCAGAAGACCGCCGCGCTGGCCCTCATCCAGGGCTCCACCAGCTACGAAGACCTGAAGAGCGCGCAACTGGTCATCGAGGCGGCCACCGAGAACCACGCGCTCAAGCTCAAGATCCTCAAGCAGGTCGACGAGATGCTGGCGCCCGAGGTCATCATCGCCTCGAACACCTCGTCGATCTCGATCACGCAGCTGGCCGCCGCTACCTCGCGCCCCGACCGCTTCATCGGCATGCACTTCTTCAACCCGGTGCCGATGATGGCGCTGGTGGAGCTGATCCGCGGCTACCTCACGAGCGACGCCACGCACGACACGGTGAAGGAACTGGCCGAGCGCCTGGGCAAGTCGCCGATCACGGTGAAGAACGCGCCGGGCTTCGTGGTCAACCGCATCCTGGTGCCGATGATCAACGAGGCTTTCTTCGTGCTGGCCGAAGGCATCGCCACGGCGGAAGACATCGACGCCGGCATGAAGCTGGGCTGCAACCAGCCCATCGGCCCGCTGGCGCTGGCGGACATGATCGGCCTGGACGTGTGCCTGGCGGTGATGGAGGTCTACCTCGAGCAGTTCGGCGACTCCAAGTACCGCCCCTGCCCGCTGCTCAAGGAAATGGTGGCGGCGGGCCAGCTGGGCCGCAAGACCGGCCGCGGCGTGTACACGTACTGAGCCGCGCAGCCATAACGACAACACGGAGACAACACCGATGACCGCGACCCCCACCACCCCGCCCGCAGAAGGCTGCATCGACACCCAGGTGCTCGGCCACGTGCTGCTGATCGGCATCAACCGCCCGGCCAAGCGCAACGGCTGGACGCCGCCGATGTTCAGGCAGCTGGCCGAGGCCTACACCCGGCTCGACGACGACCCGGACCTGCGCGTGGGCGTGCTGCATGCGTTCGGCGACCACTTCACGGCGGGGCTGGACCTGCCGGCGGTCACCGAGTACATGAAGCGCGGCGAGAAGGCCATCCCCGCCGGCCTGGTGGAGCCGCACGACTTCGGCCTGCCCGGCTACCGCCGCCGCACCAAGCCGATGGTGGTGGCCGTCAAGGGCATCTGCTTCACGGTGGGCATCGAGCTGATGCTGGGCGCGGACATCGTGGTGGCGGCCGACAACTGCCGCTTCTCGCAGATGGAAGTTCAGCGCGGCATCATGGCCACGGGCGGCGCCACGCTGCGCATGGCCGAGCGCGCGGGCGTGGGCAACGCGATGCTGCACCTGCTCACGGCCGACGAGTTCGACAGCGCCGAGGCCTATCGCCTCAACTTCGTGCAGAAGGTGGTGCCGGCCGGGCAGGAGCTCGATGCCTCGCTGGCCATAGCGCAACGCATCGCGGCGCAGGCGCCGCTGGCGGTGGTGGCCACGCGGCTCAACGTGATCAAGGCGGTGGAGCAAGGTCCGCTGGCGGCGGTGTCGGAATTCATCGAGACGCAGAAGCGCCTGTCGAACAGCGAGGACGCGGCCGAAGGCGTGCGCTCTTTCGTCGAACGCCGGCCCGCGCGCTTCAGCGGCCGCTGATCCCCCCGTCTTCACCCAGAACAACAAACAACATGTCCGTCTTCATTCGCACGGCGCTTGCCGCTGCATTCACCCTGCTCGCCGTGAACACCACTTCCGCCCAGACCCCCACGCCCGCCGCGCTGCCGGACCCCGCGGCCACTTCGGTCGACGCGATGGGCTGGATGAAGGGCTTCCCGCCCCCGCCCGACAAGCTCATCACCTTCGACAACCCGGCCGGCGGCGTGTTTCCGCGCACCCGCTGGAGCTTCTCGCACGTGCGCGAGACCGTGCCCACCGCCAACGTGTGGCGCGGCGCCGGCGCGGCCAGCCCGCTGCCCTCGGGCACCTCGCCGGTCCAGATCGAGGCCGTCACGTTCAAACCCCTGGGCAGCGACCAGACGCTCAACTTCGCCCAGATGATCTCCGGCACCTACACCGACGGCATCCTCGTGATGCACCGCGGCAAGGTGGTCTACGAAAAGTACTTCGGCGCGCTCACGCCCGAGCGTCCGCACATCGCGATGTCGGTCACCAAGTCCTTCGTGGGCACGCTGGCCGCCATCCTCGCGGACGAAGGCAGGCTGGATCCGGCCGCGCCCGTCACCAAGTACCTGCCCGAGATGAAGGACACGGCATACGGCGACGCCACCGTGCGCCAGGTGATGGACATGACCGTGGGCGTGCACTACTCCGAGAACTACGCCGACCCCAAGGCCGAGATCTGGGACTACGCCCGCGCCGGCGGCATGCTCACCCAGGGCCAGAACTACACCGGGCCGAAGTCGTTCTACGAATTCCTCGTCACGCTGAAGAAGGAAGGCGAGCACGGCGACGCCTTCGCCTACAAGACCGTCAACGCCGAGGTGCTGGCCTGGATTCTTCGCCGCGCCAGCAACCAGTCGCTGGCCGACCTGCTGAGCGAGAAGATCTGGCGCCGCATCGGCGCCGAGCAGGACGCCTACTTCATGGTCGACCGCATCGGCACCGAGTCGGGCGGCGGCGGCCTGAACACCGTGCTGCGCGACCTGGCCCGCTTCGGCGAGACCATGCGCAACGACGGCCGCGCGTCCAACGGCCAGCAGGCCATTCCGAAGGCGGTGGTGGAAGACATCCGCCGCGGCGGCGACCCGGCCAAGTTCGTCAAGGCCGGCTACCCGCTGCTGCAGGGCTGGTCTTACCGCGACATGTGGTGGGTCTCGCACAACCCGCACGGCGCCTACATGGCGCGCGGCATCCACGGCCAGAGCATCTATGTGGACCCGAAGGCGGAGATGGTCATCGTGCGCTATGCGGCGCACCCGGTGGCGGCCAACGGCGCGAATGACCCGCTGACGCTGCCCGCGTTCCAGGCGATGGGCGAGGCGCTGATGCGCCGCTGAGCCCGGCGAGGCTCAGCCGCGTGCTTCAGCGATGACCAGCAGCCCGTCCATGATCAGGCTCTCGACCAGCTCGAAATGCCCGTTCATGACGGGCGCCATCTTCCAGCCCGCGCCGCCGGTCATGTAGCACGCCGGCTCGGCGCCGCAGTGCGAACGCACGTGCTGCACCATCCGCTCGACGGCGCCTGCGATGGCGTAGGTGCCGCCGCTGGTGAGCGCGTCGCTGGTGTTGGTGGGGAATTCGCGCACTTCGCCGGTCGGCACATGCAGCCCGGCCGTGCCCGACTCCAGCGCGCGCAGCATGATGCCGTGGCCCGGCAGGATCAGGCCGCCGAGGAACTTGCCTTCGGCATCGATCGCCTCGACCGTCACGGCCGTGCCGATCAGCACCACCACCATCGGCCGCGGCGGCTCACCCGGCTGCTCGGCCAGCATGCGGTGGCGCGCGCCGATCATCGCCACGAAGCGGTCGGCGCCCAGCCGGGTCGGGTGGTCGTAGCCGTTGACGATGCCGGCCTCGCCCGCGCTCGGCATCACCCAGCGCGGCGTGCAGTCGAAGCGCTCGACGATCTGCTCCTCGGCGCGGCGGCGCACCGCGTCGCCGGCCACCACGCAGCCCAGCATGGCGCCGGGCGCGGGCAGGTCGGCCCACGGGCCATCGGCCAGCCGCTCGATGTGGTCCAGGAATTCCGCTCCCTGCGCCTGCAACACGGCGCCGGGGCGGGCCGCATCGTAGAGCGCCCACTTAAGGCGGGTGTTGCCGATATCGATAGCGAGGAAGGGGGATGCCATGCGCCGGATTATTGCGACTTTGTGTCCAGGCATGCTGGCGCATGCGTCGCATACGCGGCAAGGGCCCGTGCCGGGCCGAGGCTCGACAGGCTCGGCGCTGTACACGGCCGCGTAAACTTCCATCGATGAAGTGGAAGCCTGACGCCAACCGATCGTCCACCCCCGCAGCCGGGGCGCCGTGCGATCGCCCCGCCGGCCGAAACCGATGAGCCGTCGCGAACCGACCATCTACGATCTGGCTCGGCTTGCCGAGACTTCAGCCTCCACGGTCAGCGCGATCCTCAATGGCACCTGGAAGAGCCGGCGCATCGGCGAGGAAACCGCGGCACGCGTCCTCGCACTCGCGAAGGACCTGAAATACACGCTCAACCGGCAGGCCAGCGGCCTGCGGCGCAAGCGCTCCGGGCTGATCGGCATGCTCATTCCGATGCACGACAACCGCTTCTTCAGCGCCATGTCGCAGACCTTCGAGCGGCTGGCGCGCGAGCGGCATCTCTATCCCATAGTGGTCAGCACGCTGCGCGACCCGGAGCTGGAAGCGGAGACGGCACACACGCTGATCTCCTACCAGGTCGAATACCTGCTGGTGACCGGCGCCTCCGACCCCGACGCGGTGAGCCGGATCTGCGCGCACCACGGCATTGCACACCTGAATGTCGACCTGCCGGGCACGCTCGCGCCTTCGGTGGTGTCAGACAACCGTTGGGGCGCGCGTGAACTCACGGCGAAGCTCATCGAGCGATCGAAGGCGCCGCGTGCCGGGCGGCGCGACCGCTTCTGCTTCGTGGGCGGCATTCCGGGCGAGCACAACACGGTGCAGCGGATCGAGGGATTTTCCGAAGCCGTCGCCGACGCGTTCGGCAGCCTGGACCGTGCGGACATCGATGCCTGCGGCTACGAAGCGGACCAGGCGGAAGCCTCGGTGCGATCACTCTGCCAGCGCATGGGAGGCCTGCCGCGCGGGCTGTTCGTGAACTCGACCATCGCGCTGGAGGGCGTGGTGCGGTTCCTCAAGACCGTCCCGCTCGACGAGGTCCGCCAATGCGCCATCGGCAGCTACGACTGGGAGCCTTTTGCGACCTGCCTGAGCTTTCCATTGCTCATGGTGCGGCAGGACATCCCGGGCCTGCTCGGAAGGGCTTTCGAGATCATCGATTCGGGCCGCTTCGATCCCGCCGAGGTCATCCGGATCCGCCCTGAGCTGGTCGAAGCCTGAGTCGCTGCGCGCCGCCGAACCGGCCCGACATGTGCATCCGGTATTCGCTCGGCGTCATGCCTTTCAGTCGCCGGAAGTGCCGGTTGAAATTGGAGATGTTGTTGAAGCCCACCATGTAGCAGATGCTGGAGACCTGCGGGTCTTTCCTGCTCAGCAACTCGCAAGCCCTGGCGATCCGCACGCTGATCAGGAAGTCGGTGAAGGTACTGCCGGTCGCCCTCTTGAACAGCCTGGAGAAGCCATTGAGGCCGACGCCGGCGCAATGGCTGGCGTCGGCCAGCGACAGGCTGTCGGCATAGTTTTGATAGACAAGCTCGAGCACCTTGTCGACACGCCGGTCCAGGACGGTCTTGCGCTCGTCTCGTGCGCCCGGGATCGAGGTCGAGGAGAGCAACCGAAACCTGGGCCACCGCCCCAGGCATTGCAGCAATTCGGCCAGGGCGCTGAAGCGGGCAACGCCGAAAGTGTTTTGTACCAGGCGAAAACCTTCCTGCAGTTCGCGGCCGGCATCCATGAACTCGATTCCGCAGCGGTCGCGGTCCAGCAGCGACACCACGTCGTGCAGATCCGGGAAGAGCTCCACTGCCTTGGGCATCAGGTCCCCCGGGAAATGGATCACGACGCTGCGCTCGCGCGTTCCGCTGGCCGGCGCATCGAGGGAGACGAGGTTGTGCGGAACCCGGGGACCGATCAGGACGATGGAGCCCGGCTTGAACTCTCCGACATGGTTTCCGACGTAGGTGCGCCCCGAGGTCCGGAGGACGAGCTGGAGTTCATAGTCGTCGTGGTAGTGCCATCGCTCCAGCGGCGAGGGCGTTGCATGGGTATGGCAACTGATGCCGCCCGATGGCTCGATGCCCAGCTCGACGCGCCGCGCCAGTTCGCTCTCGAACACGGCATCGCACCGGGCCTGGGACAGATCTTCCACGGGGAGCCTTCGAGCGTTGGAGGTGCAGCCCTGGCGACCCGCTATTGCGGCCTCTGATCCGCCTGGCCCGCCGCGATGGATTTCAATGCATGCATCACGTCGCGGGTGCCGTCGTAGAGCTTGCGGTACTGGGCATACATGCTGTCGTAGAGCGCGCGCCGCGAAGGGTCCGGCACGATGCGGCGCCCGGGCCGGACCCACCGGCCGATGTCGCCGCGCTGCACGAAGCCCGCCGCGCAGCCCGCCAGGAAGGCATTGCCGAAGCTCGCGCCCACGGTCACGGCCGGCACTTCCTGCTCCACCTGCGCGATGTCGGAGACGATCTGCAGCCAGGTGTTGCCTTGTGCGCCGCCGCCGACGGCCACCACGCGATCGACCTTCGCGCCGATGTCGGCGAAGGCTTCGAGGTTGTGGCGCACACCGAAGCCCACTCCTTCCAGCACGGCCCTGAAAAGCTGCTCCCTCGAATGCGACAGGCTCAGCCCCGCGATCACGCCGCTGGCCTGCGTGTCGTTGATGGGCGTGCGCTCGCCGCTGAAATACGGCAGCACCAGCAATCCGCCAGCGCCCGGCGCCACGTTGGCGGCGCCGTCGAAAAGCGCGGCGTAGCCACCGGGCTCGGCGAGGTCGCGCGCAAGCTCGTCCTTGAACCAGCGCGTCAGGCTGCCCGTGGTGCTCATGCCGGCGGCCAGATTGAATTGCCCTTCGCAGGCGCCCGCCACGGTCCAGACCCGCGGATCGGGCGTCGGCCTGTCCTGCACCAGCACGAAGAAAGTGGTGCTTCCATACATCACCATCAGGTCGCCGGGGGCGACCGCACCCACGCTGATCGCCTCGCTCAATGCGTCGACCGCGCCCACGGCCACGGGCGTTCCCACGGAAAGGCCGGTGGCTTGCGCGGCCTGCGCGGTGATCTCGCCGGCGATCTCGTCGGACCAGGCGGGCCGGGGCAGTGCATCCAACGGCACGAAGGCGCGATTGAAGCGTTCGTCCCACATGCCCGTGCGGGGGTTGTACAGCGGCATGTAGTGACTGGCCGTGTGCCGGTCGATGCGATGCTGCCCCGTGAGGCGCCAGCCCAGGTAGGAGCTGGCCGTGGCCAGATGCGCGGTTGCCGCCCAGACATCGGGCTCATGCTTTCGGAGCCATCGGATCTTCGGCCCGATGGCCTGGCTGGTGAGGTCCATCAGCGAGAACTCGCGAATGGCCGCGGCGCCGAACTCCGCCTCGATCTCGGCGATCTCCGCCTGCGCGCGCACGTCCACGCCGTACAGGATGGCGGGGCGCAGCGGACGCATCCGGGCATCCAGCGGCACCACGCAGGGGCCGATCGCACTCACGGCCAGCGCGGCGACGTCCTGCCCGCTCAGGCCGGTGCCTTCCATCACCTTCCTGCACAGCGCGCAGACGTCGTGCCACCAGACCTTGTCGGCGTCCTGCTCCACATGGCCGGGGTGCGGCAGGCTGATGCCGTGGGGGATCGTGGCGGTGTTGAGGATGCGTCCGTCGAACGTCGTCAGGGTGGCCTTGCTGCTGTAGGTTCCGACGTCGATGCCGAGCAATGCGTGCTTCATGGGGACGAGAAAAGGGAATGCGGGAGTGAGCCGAAGAGGTCGCACAATCGATTGTGCGCCGCTGCGCAATCGTATTGAGGCACTGCCCGCACGGCCATCGGGGTTTACCTCATCGCTCTCGCCGCTTGTGGGGCGCGGTGCGCGCCCTCCCCGACGCCTAGTTCTGCTTCCAGGGCAGCCCGCGCTTGCGCCAGCCGCCTGTCAGGCCACGGTGGCCGTTCTCGTCCGGATTGCCCTCGAAACCTTCGAGGATGTTGTATGCCTCCACGCCCAGTTCGGTCGCGCGCTTCGCGGCAGCGATGGAGCGCACGCCGCTGCGGCAAAGCATCACGAGTTTCCTGCCGCCCTCGGCCGCCGCGCGCACGCCGTCGTCGAAGGCCGGGTTCATCGCCATGCCCGGCCATTGCTTCCACGCCAGCGGCACGGCGCCGGGCACGTAGCCGACCCACTCGCGCTCGGCGTCGGTGCGCACGTCGACCATCACGGCCTCGCCGCCGGCCATCCACTGCGCGGCCTGCTCGGGCGTCACGTCGCCGGCGTAGCCCTTGTTCTCGACGGGATCAGTCATCTGCTTTCTTCCTTGGAATGCGGGTTTTCAATGACCGGAATTTTTCACCGCTTCGTGAAAACCCTGTTTGTTGCGTGTTCCTGTGCGCCAAAGATGGCGGCTTGGGCCTGTCAAACCATAACTCCAAGACGGCAGCCTGGGTTCCCCCAGTCAGAACAGCCAATTGGAGAGAGACAAATGACAGACAGCAAACTGCCCCGCCGCCGCGGGCTGCTCAAGGGCGCCGCCGTGGCCGCCGGTGCCATGTCCGTGCCGATGGTCAGCATGGCCCAGACCACATCCTTGCGCTTCCAGAGCACCTGGCCCGCGAAAGACATCTTCCACGAGTACGCGCAGGACTACGCCAAGAAGGTCAATGACATGGCGGGCAACCGCCTGAAGATCGAGGTGCTGCCGGCCGGCTCGGTGGTGCCCGCATTCCAGCTGCTCGACGCGGTGGCGAAGGGCACGCTCGACGGCGGCCACGGCGTGGTCGCGTACTGGTACGGCAAGAACTCCGCGCTCGCGCTGTGGGGCTCGGGCCCCGGCTACGGCATGGACGCCAACATGATCCTGGCCTGGCACACCTACGGCGGCGGCAAGGCGCTGATGGACGAGATCTACAAGGGCCTGAACCTCGACGTGGCCTCCTACCTCTACGGCCCCATGCCCACGCAGCCGCTGGGCTGGTTCAAGAAACCGGTGGCCAAGGCCGAGGACATGAAGGGCCTGAAGTTCCGCACCGTGGGCCTGGCCGTGGACGTGTTCACCGACATGGGCGCCGCCGTGAACCCGCTGCCCGGCGGCGAGATCGTGCCGGCGCTGGACCGCGGCCTGATCGACGCGGCCGAGTTCAACAACGCATCGAGCGACCGCGTGCTGGGCTTTCCCGACGTGGCGAAGAACTGCATGCTGCAGAGCTTTCACCAGAGCGGCGAACAGTTCGAGGTGCTGTTCAACGGCAGCAAGCTCAAGTCGCTGCCGCCCGAGCTCAAGTCCATCATCGAATACGCCACGCAGGCCGCCAGCGCCGACATGAGCTGGAAGGCCATCGACCGCAACTCGAAGGACTACGAAGAGCTGAAGAAATCCGGCATCAAGTTCTACAAGACGCCAGACGCGGTGCTGCGCGCGCAGCTCGCCTCATGGGACAAGACCATCGCGAAGAAGTCGGCCGAGAACCCGATGTTCAAGAAGGTGCTGGACTCGCAGCGCGCCTTTGCCGAGCGCGCCGGCCAGTGGCAGAACGACTACTCGGTCGATTTCAAGATGGCCTACAACCACTACTTCGGACGACAGGCCAGGAAGGCCTGATGCGATTCATGTGACGCGAGGGCGCCCGGGCGGCGCCCTCTTTTTCATGCCTGCACGCATGCCGCGCACGGGTCGCGGCGAGGAGTTCGTTCCGATGCAATCTTTCCTGCTGGCGGTCGACCGGTTCTCCACATGGATCGGCAAGACCTTCGCCTGGTGCGCGCTGCTGCTCACGCTGCTCATCAGCTGGGAGGTGTTCTCGCGCTATGCACTCAACAAGCCGCACGCCTGGGTGCTGGACGCGCAGATCATGCTGTACGGCGCGATGTTCATGACCGCCGGCGCCTACACGCTCTCGAAGAACGGCCACGTGCGCGGCGACGTGCTCTACGGCTTCTTCCGTCCGCGCACGCAGGCGACGGTCGACCTGGTGCTGTACATCGTGTTCTTCCTGCCGGGCATCGTCGCGCTCACCTGGGCCGGCTGGATCTACGCGGGCGAGTCGCTCGCCATCCGCGAGCAGACCTTCTCGGCCGAGCCGCTGCCGCTGTACCCCTTCAAGTACATCATCCCGCTCGCGGGCTTCACGCTGCTGCTGCAGGGCATCGTCGAGATCATCCGCTGCGTGCAGTGCATCCGGCAGGGCGCATGGCCTTCGCGCGAGCAGGACGTGGAAGAGGTCGACGTCGAGAAGCTCAAGGAAATGGTGCACGTGAAAGACGAGGACATCGCCGCGCTCGACCGCGTGGTGGTTGCGCAGACAGCCACCGGGGGCGCGCGATGATCCGCCGCGAACTCTGGTTCGGCCTGTCGTTCATGGCGCTGATCGTGATCGGCGCCGGCACCGTGCTGGCCAATGCGCCCACCATCAGCAACGGCCACCTCGGGCTGCTGATGCTGTCGCTGGTGGTCGTGGCCATCATGCTGGGCTTTCCCACGGCGTTCACGCTGATGGGCATGGGCATGATCTTCACCTGGCTCGCCTACGACCGCGACTGGCACCGCACGCTCGACCTGATGGTGCAGTCGGCCTTCAAGACCATGGCCAACGACGTGCTCATCGCGGTGCCGCTGTTCGTGTTCATGGGCTACCTGGTGGAGCGCGCGAACCTCATCGAATCGCTGTTCAAGAGCCTGCACCTGGCGCTCGCGCGGCTGCCGGGCGCGCTCGCGGTGGCGACGCTGGTCACCTGCACCATCTTCGCGACGGCCACCGGCATCGTGGGCGCGGTGGTCACGCTGATGGGCCTGCTGGCGCTGCCGGCCATGCTGCGCGCGGGCTACAGCGTGCCGCTGGCCGCGGGCGCGATCACGGCGGGCGGCTGCCTGGGCATCCTGATTCCGCCGTCGGTGCTGCTGATCGTTTACGGCGCGACGGCCGGGGTGTCGGTGGTGCAGCTGTATGCGGGCGCATTCTTTCCGGGGCTGATGCTGGCTTCGCTCTATGTGCTGTACGTGATCATCATCGCGTGGATCAAGCCGCAGTGGGCGCCGCCGCTGTCGCAGGCCGAGCGCGTGGTGCCGCTGCCGCCGCTGTCGCAGCGGCTGGCCGAAAGCCCCGCCGCGCATGCGCTGGTGGGCTTGGTCAAGGGGCGGCGCAATGCCGGCGTGCCGCTCTCGCATGTGCTGAAGCAGCTCGGCATCGTCGCGATGCCCGGCGTGATCTTCCTGCTGCTGGCGGCCTTCAGCTACAAGGCCGTGATCACGGTGGAGGCGCAGGCGCGCTACGACATCGAGGAGATCGGCGCCGTGCGCAGCGCACCTGCCGCGGGCGGCTTGCAGGAACCGCCGTCCGAAGGCGGGCTGCAGGAGCCGCCGCGCGAAGAAGGCCTGCAGGAGCCCCCCGGCGGGGAACAGGCGCCGGAGCCCGCCGCGGCCGCCGCGCCATTGGCCGAGCCGGCAGAAGCAGCGCCGGGTGCCGCCGAAAGTGCCGCCGAAGCCGCCACCGAGCGCCCCGCGCCCACCTGGTGGTGGGTCACCTTCGCGATCTTCGGCGCCATCGTCACGCTGTTCTACCTGTTCCTGAGCTTCGCGCGGCTCGAGATCTTCAAGATGCTGCTGGCGTCGTTCTTCCCGCTGGTGCTGCTGATCCTTTCGGTGCTGGGCTCCATCGTGCTCGGCCTTGCCACGCCGACCGAGGCAGCCGCCATGGGCGCGCTCGGCGGCATGCTGCTGGCCGCGGCCTACCGGCGGCTGAACCTCGCGGTGCTGAAGGAGTCGGTGTTCCTCACGGCCAAGACATCGGCCATGGTGTGCTGGCTCTTCGTGGGCTCGGCCATCTTCTCGGCCGCGTTCGCGCTGCTGGGCGGGCAGGCGCTGGTGGAAGAGTGGGTGCTGGGCATGAACCTCACGAAGGTGGAGTTCCTGATCCTGAGCCAGGTCATCATCTTCCTGCTGGGCTGGCCGCTGGAGTGGACCGAGATCATCGTGATCTTCATGCCCATCTTCATCCCGCTGCTCGACAACTTCGGCGTCGACCCGCTGTTCTTCGGGCTGCTGGTGGCGCTGAACCTGCAGACGGCCTTCCTGTCGCCTCCGGTGGCCATGGCGGCCTTCTACCTCAAGGGCGTGAGCCCGCCGCACGTGACGCTCAACCAGATCTTCCTGGGCATGCTGCCCTTCATGGGCATCCAGGTGCTGGCGATCGTGCTGCTGTACACGTGGCCGCAGATCGGACTGTGGCTGCCGCAGTTGCTTTACAAGTAGAGCAATGTCGTCGTGCTCTGCGTGTACTCCGCCGCGGTTCCATTAACGATAAAGAGCGGAGCCGCCTTTGCGACTTGCTCCCGCATGAACCGCATGCCTATGAGCAAATATATGCTCAAGCGTGCAGAAATTCTCAGGCTGCTACTTGAGACATAGCAGACTGAGCTGAGCGCCCCTACCATGATGCCTCAAATTAAAAAGGGAGTGGCACATGAGCGGCAGGGAGTTTTGCGCGCCGGACAATTCAAATCATCCCAAATGGAAAAGTTGGGACGTTTTCAAATGGCGCGTATTATCGGAAAAAATGGGTGGTGGGCGAGCATATCTGCAAGCCTACAAAGACGGTTGGGTCGTTTACAATAAATTCCGTATAAAAGATGCGGCTGAGCAATACCGAATCCCTTCCACGATGCTCGGCTGCGTCGCTTGGGCCGAAGTGGGCGGCAAACCCGACGGCATTAAAAGACCGGTATTCCAAGGACGCACGTTGCAGCGAACACTGGCGGGCAGACCCGTCAAATTCGGAAAGCCGCCCGAAGAAACATCGGTTGGCGCGGTCAGCATTCAGCTGCGGGTTGCCTCCAAAGAGCTAGGCATACCGATCGAACTGTTGTCGTACTCCGATCGAATGAATCTGATTGCATGCCTTGAGACCGACACTTTCAATTTGAACGTCGTTGCTCTGCATCTGAAAAATCTGATCCTGTACGACTACCCAGGCACCGATACTTCAAATCTCACTGACGAACAGTTCATCGTCGCAGGCTCTCGCTATAACCGAGGCATCGAGCGTGCGTTGAATGAATTTATAGATTCAATAAAACTTCCCCCTGGAAGCCAAGGCAGGCAATTTTCCGAATATGGGCGCAGAATGCTGGAGCATCGTGACCATATCTTAATGCTTCTCGAAAAAGTCTGACGATGAAAAGAATAGGCTTGGTAGTTGTATCGGCGTACGCCTTTTTTTGCATTGCCCTGATGCTTCTCATGCCCATGAACAAGTATGAATGGATGTTAGACGAGCCGAGTGCAAAATCCGATGGCCTGACTTTTTGTGGATTGCCTATTGACAATGACACCAGCACCAGATTTTTCTCTGCCGCCTTTCTAATTCCACTCTTTGTCTTTGCAGCGATCCAGTCAATCAGAGAGAGAAAAATACATTACTCCCTTTGGATTGCCATTGCCTTGCTCGCGGTTTGGGGGTGGCGTTTTTTTATCTATTACCCGTTGTGCTGAGCTGGCAAGGCAAAGGGTTGAAGGCTCGCGGCCCAGTCTCAGCGCCGCCGCTCCACATACGGCCGCGCCTGCAACAGCACGATCCTGTCGCCCACCGTCGCCCATTCGATGTCCTGGTCGACCACGTTGAAGGTGCGCTTCACCGCCGCGCCCACGTTGGCCAGGCGCACCACGAGTTCGTCGGTCAGCACGTTGCGCCCGGCCTGCAACGGCACTTCCTTCACGCCGCCGTCCTTGTCGAGCTGCAACGCCGTATCTTCGGCCGAGCGGCTCAGCACCTGGATGGCCTTGGACCAGCTCGAATACATCACCTGCTCCGCCACCCGCTGCCCCTCGACCACGCGGATGCCGATGCCGCGCTTGGCCGAGATGTAGGTGACGTGCGCATGCCCCGCGTCGAAGGGGTCGCGGGTGATCATCACGCCGGCGTTGGTGGAGTCGATGGCGGTCTGCACGAACACGCCCACGAGCACCGACTCGGCGCCGAAGCCCGCGGCGCCGCGCGCCTCCCATGCCTCGGGGTTGAAGACCGAAGCCCAGACCTTCTTGACCGCGGCCTCGAGCGCGTCGCCGGTCTTGACGTTGGGCACGGTGGTGTAGAGCCCCGCGCCGCTGAAGCCGGGCAGGTCTTCGGAGTTGGACGAGCTGCGCACGAACACGCCACCCCCGCCCAATTGCGACTGCCATGCGGCGCGCCATGAAGCGGCAGTGGCCGCATCGACCGGCCATTGCACGATCTCGTCGCGCAGCTGCGCCAGCGCTTTCTGGCGGACCTTGGGGTCGCTCGCGAAGCCGGGTTGCTGCTGCATGCGCGCGATGCGCTCGCCCAGGCCGTTGGCACGCATGAAGCGGTCGTAGTGGGCAAAGGGCACGCAGAAGCCGTCGGGCACCGACGTACCCGGAATGCGTGCGGCCTGCATGGCGCCGAGGTTGGCGGCCTTGGTGCCGCACTGCGCGCTGTTGCGGGCGCGCAGCGAGGCCAGCGGCAGCAGGCGGGTCTCGCGCAGGTCGGGCTTGACGGCCTTTGCACCGCCGGGCGTGGCGCCGGCGGCGGCGGTGCGCACCGCGCGCGGCGGCAGCGCCGCGATTTCATCGGCCGTGAGGCGGCGCACCTGGTAGCCCGAGGCCGCGACCTTCAGCGCCACCCACTGGCCCGCGTGCTCCTTCAGCACCGTCGCAGCGTCGCGCACATAGGCGTTCGGAATGCCCCAGCCCTTGGCCAGCAGGTTGACGTGCGACAGCGCCGTGGACGGCCGCTCGGTCAGCACGGCCGCCACCGGCGGCAGGCTCAGGGGCACCTGCCGCAGCACCGCGATGTCGTCGGGCAGCAGTGCGTTGATGCCCGACTCGTCCTCCACCACGCGCACGCGGCCGGTGGCGGTGCCGACGTTCATCGGCAGATAGGGCTGCTCGCGGATCAGCGCCTCCTGGCTCACGTAGTCGATGCCGGTTTCCATGGCAATTCGCTCGTGCAGCGTGGAGTTGGTCTTGAACTTCACGGGCGCGAAGAAGCTGGCCTTCACCTGCGCGTCGGCCTGCCGCAGCAGCGGCGCGGTGAGCCGGTCGCCTTCCCAGAATTCGTAGCTGAAGGCGCCGATGTTCTGCTGCCAGCTCAGCGTGCCGAACAGGAAGCGGCGGTCGGGCACGAGGTAGTTGCGATCGATCTCGCGCTTGGCGGTGTCGGGCGCCAGCCGCGTGTCGCGCAGGAACCGCACGTGCAGCTGGTAGCGCGGCGTGTCGATGTAGTACATGCGCGGCGCCGGCTTCGCCTTCAGGTCGACGACGAACAGCACGTGAGCCAGCTGCATCGGCGTGCCGGCGTCGTAGACGCGCGCGAGCTGGTCGAAGTCGCCCTGGCTGCGCAGCGCCGGCAGCGACGACGGCACCGCCGGACGCGCCCCCTGCGGCTGGGCCGGGCCCTGCTGGTTCTGTTGCTGATAGTAAGAAGGCTTGCGCGCGAGCTGGGCGGCGGCCGGCACCGCCGCGGCGGCGGCGACGCACAGCGCCAGCAGCGCCGGCCATCTCTTGTGGAAGCACATTTCGCCCTCAAGGCGCGCGTTGTTTTCGTTCTTCACCTCTGTTCCCTCCTTACAGCTGGTTGCCGAATGCACCTGCGCTTCACCAAGCAAGGGGACGGCGCTGACAGCGGCAGCGGATTCTCGCGCGTTACAAACAGGCAAACCAAGCGACCGGACCGCTTCGTACAACCGGGGATCAGAGGAAACACATGAACCGCAAGACACCCGGGCGCATTCGTCGCCCGCTGCAACAGTGGCTGCTCGGCCTGGCGCTCCTGGGCGCCGGCATCGCGGCCGGCGCCCAGCCCGGCCCACAGGGCCAGATCGCACGCCTGAACCAGCAGCAGGGCACCGTGAGCATCGCGCCCGCCGGCCAGGACCGCTGGCAGGCGGCCCGGCAAGGCAGCACGCTGTCGGTCGGCGACCGCGTCTGGACCGACCGCAACGCGCGCGCCGAGTTCTACATCGGCCCGGTGGCGCTGCGGCTGGGCAGCCAGACGCAGGTGGAGTTCTCGGGACTCGACGGCAACTTCGTGGACATCACCACCACCCAGGGCGAGCTGCAGCTGCGCGTGCGCGACGGCCTGGCGGGCCAGCGCCTGAAGATCCACACCGGCAACCTGCAGGCTGTGATCACCGCGCCGGGCGAATACCGCTTTGCCTCGAACACCGCCACTTCCACCACCTGGGTGGCGGTGGCGTCGGGCCGGCTCACGCTGTACGGAAGGAACGGCGCCTCGCAGTTGCTGACCGACCGCCAGCAGACGACCGTGTCCGGACGCGACCTGGCGGTCGTGCAGACCCAGCGGGTGCAGAACGCCGGCTTCGACGCCTGGGTGGCCGAGCGCGACCGGAACGAGGACCGCTACTCCGGCACCGCACGCTTCGAGCCGCCCGGCCTGCTGGTGCAACCGGCGGTGGTGGCCGTGCCGCCGCCGCAGGTGCGCTACGAGCCCGACTACAGGGCGCAGCAGGAGCAACAGCTGGCCTGGCAGCGCGAGCAGGAGTGGCGCCAGCAGCAGGAGGAACTCCGCCAGCAGGAAGATTGGCGCCGCGACCAGGAATGGCGCCAGCAGCGCGAATGGCAGCAGCGCCGCGAGTGGCGCGATCGCGCCGAGCAGGACCGCTGGCGGCAACAGCAGCAACAACAGCAGATGCAGTTGCAGCTCCAGCAGCAGCAACAGCAGGCCCTGCGCCAGCAACAGGAAATGCAGCTGCGCGCCGCGCAGGCGCAGGCCCAGCAGCAACAGCAGCTGCTTCAACAGCAACAGCGCGCGGCGCAGCAGGCGGCGCAAGTCCAGCAGCAGCAACTGCAGCTTCGCCAGCAGCAGGAGATGCAACTGCGCGCCGTACAGATGCAGCAGCAGGTGCAGGCCCAGCAGGCGGCGCAGCAGAACGCTTTGCGCCAGGCCCAGGAAGCGCAGCTTCGTGCGATACAGCAGCAACAGCAACGCGGCGCTGCCGCAACGCAGCAGCAACAAGGCCAGGGCGAAGACCTGAAGCGGCTCTGGACCTCGCCGGACTCGCGCTGACTCTTCGGGGCACGGGGCGCCGGAAGCCCCGCCGAAAGCTCCGCCAATCCACCCGCCGCTAAAGTCGGCGGCCAAGGAGCTTTTCATGCCCACATTCGACTTCGATCTCTTCGTCATCGGCGGCGGCAGCGGCGGCGTGCGCGCCGCGCGCATGGCGGCGCAAACCGGCGCGCGCGTCGGGCTGGCCGAGGCCGCCGATCTCGGCGGCACCTGCGTCAACGTGGGCTGCATACCCAAGAAGCTCTACAGCTACGCGGCCGGCTACGCCGAATCCTTCGAGGAGGCCGCGGGCTACGGATGGAAGCTGCCGCAGGCCCCGCAGTTCGACTGGGCGCATCTCAAGTCGCAGCGCGCGAAAGAGATCGGCCGGCTCAACGGCATCTACGGCTCGCTGCTGAAGAACGCCGGCGTGACGCTCGTCACCGGCTGGGCCCAGCTGGTCGATGCCCACACGGTCGAGATCGACGGCAAGCGCCACACGGCGCGCCACCTGCTGGTGGCCACCGGCGGCACGCCCTTCGTGCCCGACATTCCGGGCCGCGAGCACATCGTGACCTCCGACGCGATGTTCGACCTCGACCCGTTCCCCAGGCGACTGCTGGTGGTGGGCGGCGGCTACATCGCCTGCGAGTTCGCCTCCATCTTCAACGGCCTGGGCGCCAAGGTGACGCAGCTGCATCGCCGCGCGCACCTGCTCACCGGCTTCGACGACGACGTGCGGCAGTTCCTCGCCAGCGAGATGGGCAAGGCGGGTGTCGACCTGCGGCTCAACTGCGAGGCTGTTTCCGTCGCGCGCGGCGCGGGCGGCCTCACCGTCACGCTGGCACGCGGCCAGCAGATCGAGGCCGACACGGTGCTCTTCGCGACCGGGCGCGTGCCCAACACGCAGGGCCTGGGCCTGGAGGCCGCGGGCGTGAAGCTCGACGAGAAAGGCGCGATCGCGGTCGATGCGCACTACCGCAGCTCGGTGCCGTCGATCTACGCGGTGGGCGACGTCTCCACGCGCGTGCAGCTCACGCCGGTGGCGCTGGCCGAGGCGATGGTGGTGGTCGACGAGCTCTTCGGCAAGGGCAAGCGCCGGCTCGACTACGAGTTCATTCCCACCGCCGTGTTCACGCACCCGAACATCGGCACCTGCGGCTACGGCGAGATCGAAGCGCGCGCGAAGTTCGGCGAAGTGACCGTGTTCTCGAGCGAGTTCAAGTCGCTGCGCCACACGCTGTCGGGCCGCAACGAGCGAACTTTCATGAAGCTGGTGGTCGACAAGGCCACTGACCGCGTGGTGGGACTGCACATGGTGGGCGCGGATGCCGGCGAAGTGGTGCAGGGCTTTGCCGTGGCGATGCGCGCGGGCGCGACGAAGGCGCTGTTCGACAGCACCATCGGCATCCATCCCACGGCCGCCGAAGAGTTCGTGACCATGCGCGAGCCGATGCCCGGCTGATCAGGCCTGCGCCGCCTGCTGCGGCTTGCCCTCCAGCAGCTTCACGAGCACGAACAGCACCCGGTTGGCCGGCGTGGGCACGCCCAGCGCCTCGCCGCGCCGCACGACCAGCCCGTTGAGGTGGTCGATCTCGCTGAGCTTGCCGCGCGCCAGGTCCTGAGCGGTCGACGAATACTGCGCGGGCATGGTCTGCGCGATGCCGCGCAGGGCGGCGTCGGTGTCGCCCGGCACTTCGACGCCTTCGGCCTTCGCCACCGCGAGGCACTCGGCCACCACGTCGCGGATCACGTCGCTCACGCCCGTGCCTTGCACGAGCACGCCGTAGGGCAGCTGCGTGATGGCCGAGAGCGCGTTGTAGGCGCAGTTGAGGATCAGCTTGGCCCAGAGCGAGCCGCGCACGTTGTCCGAGATCTGCGTGGGCACGCCGGCCGCCGCCAGATGCCGCGCGACTTCCTCGCTGCGGCGCGACGGCGCGATCACCAGCTCGCCGCGGCCGTTGTGCTTCACGTGGCCGGGGCCGGCCATGCCGGTGGCCACGTAGACGACGGCGGCGGCCACCTCGTTCGACGCCGGCAGCACCGCGCGCACGCGCTCGTCGTTGTCCACGCCGTTCTGCAGCGTGAGCACCAGCGCGCCGGGCGCCAGGTGCGGCCCGATCTGCGCGGCGGCCGATTCGCTGTCGGTGGATTTGACGCAGAACAGCACCAGGTCGGCACCCCTCACCGCGCCGGGTTCGGTGCTCGCGGCCATTCGCACCTGTTCGTCGAAGGCCCGGGTCTCCAGCCGCAGACCGTTGGCGTTGACGGCCTCCACATGCGCGGGCCGGCCGATCAGCACCACCTCGTGGCCCGCGCGCGCCAGCATGGCGCCGTAGTAGCAACCGACCGCGCCGGCGCCCATGACTGCGACTTTCATCGATGCGACTCCTTGGATGTTGCGGGGATCATGCCTCGGCCTCGGCGCCGCGCGAGGCCGCGCCCTCGGCCAGCAGCCATTCGCGGAACGCCACGAAGGCCGGCAGGTCGAGCCGGTCGGGCCGGTAGCAGAGGTAGTGGCCCTGGTTCACGCTCACCGGCGAGCCGCAGGGGCTCAGCAGCGCGCCTTCGGCCAGCTCTTCCTGCACCAGCAGCCTGGGCACGAGGCCGATGCCCAGTCCGTTGAGCGCCGCCTGGATCAGCGCCGAATACTGCGCGAAGCGCGGCCCCGCCACCGTCTGCACTTCCGGCACGCCGTGCTGCGCGGCCCATTGCCGCCACGCGCCGGGCGCGCCTTCGTGATGCAGCAGCGTGTGGCCGGTGATGTCGGCGGGCTGCGCGATGCGGTGGCGCCCCTCGACCAGCGAGCGCGCCACGATCAGCACGAACTCGCGCCCCGCGATGTATTCGGACACCACGCCGGGCCAGCCGTCGGGGCCGTAGCGGATGGCGGCGTCCACGCCCGCCGGAATGCCGTCGCTGGGCTCCAGGTGGCGGCTGAAGCTCAGCATCACGTGGCGGCTCTTCTGGCTGAAGGCGGGCAGCCGCGGAATGAGCCACTTGGTGAGAAAGGTGGGCACGCTGGCCAGCGTGAGGAGCCCCGCGCCCGCGTCGCCCGAGCGGGCCTCGAAGGTCGCGGTCTCGATGGCGCGCAGGCCGCCCGAGATCTTCTGCCAGTACACGCGGCCCTGCGGCGTGAGCTGCACGCCGCGACCGTTCTTCTGCAGCAGCTCGCGGCCCAGGAAAGCCTCGAGCCCGGCAATCTGCTTGCTGACCGCGCTCACGGTGATGCACAGGGCGCCCGCCGCGAGCGTGATGCTCTGGTGGCGCGCCACCGCGTCGAAGGCCAGCAGCTCCTGGATGGTGGGGCAGTCGCGCTTCATGCATCGCTCCGCATGATGAAAGCTGCGTGAAAAACGCTTTCTGATTGCTCAAGTGTCGTCATCCAACTTTCACCCATAAGTACGCACGCGGTTCCTAGAATTCGGAGCAACGCGGCGGCATGCCCGGCGCCGACAGTAGCGCATCCGGAAAGTATGCCGGGTGTCCATGACATTGGAGACAACCTTGGTTCGCGGCATTTCGCTCATCTACGGCCTGTACCTGCTGCTGCCCATCGCCCTGCTGATGATCGGCAGCGTGGGCGGCAACTGGACCAACACGCTGCTGCCCACGGGCATCACCGGACAGTGGTACGTCGACCTCTGGCTCGACACCTCGTTCCGCAAGGCTTTCGCCAGCAGCCTCGTGGTCGCCATGTCGGCCTGCGCCATCAACACCGTGCTGGCCTTGCCGCTGGCCTATGCGCTGTACCACGGCGCGCAGCGCGGCGGCAGCCTGGCGGCGCGCATCGTGAGCGCCACGCCGGTGGCGGTGCCGGCCATCACGCTGGCCTTCGGCTACATGATCGTTTTCAACACCGACCTCGCGCCCTGGCTGGGCTCGATGCCGCTGCTGATAGCCGCGCACGCGATCCTCACCCTGCCCTACCTCACCAACACGCTGCTGACCGACCTGCGCCACCTCGACCTCGGCCGGCTCGAGCAGGCGGCGGCCACGCTCGGCGCCTCGGGCTGGCAGCAGTTCACCGGCATCGTGCTGCCGAGCCTGCGCCAGAGCCTGATCAGCGGGCTGGTGATGGTGGCGGCCATCTCGGTGGGCGAGTTCGGCGTGTCGAACCTGCTCACGAGCTTCCAGAACCGCACCTACCCCGTGGTGCTGCTGCAGGCCTTCTACGGCGCCACGGGCTTCGCCTGCGCGGCCACGGTGATCCTTCTTGTGCTGGCGAGCGCGTCGGCGCTTCTTTCCTCTTCCCTCGTGAAGCAACGCGCCTGAGCGATACGCCATGAGCCTCCTACTCGACAACGTCAACTACAAATATCCCGGCAGCACGCACGGCCTGCACGACGTGTCGCTCGACGTGCGCACCGGCGAGCTGGTCGCGGTGATCGGCCCCAGCGGCTCGGGCAAGTCGACGCTGCTGAAGCTGGTGTCGGGCCTGGAGACGGGCCACACCGGCCGCATCGCGCTCGACGGCGAAGACATGTCGCGCACGCCCGTGCACCAGCGCAACATCGGCATGGTGTTCCAGAGCTACGCGCTGTTCCCGCACCTGAGCGTGCTCGACAACGTGGCCTACGGGCTCAAGCTGCGCAAGGTGGCGGCCACCGAACGACGCAAGCGCGCGCAGGAGCTGCTCGACATCGTGGGGCTGGGCGACTTTGCGCAGCGCGCCGTGGCGCAGCTTTCGGGCGGCCAGCAGCAGCGCGTGGCCTTGGCGCGCGCCCTGGCCATCGACCCGCGCGCCCTGCTGCTCGACGAGCCGCTGTCGGCGCTCGACGCCAGCGTGCGCGGCCACCTGCGCGACCAGATCCGCGCCATACAGCAGCGCTTCAACGCCACCACGCTGCTGGTCACGCACGACCAGGAAGAAGCACTGGTCATGGCCGACCGCGTCGCCATGCTCAAGGACGGCCGGCTGCTGCAGATCGCCACGCCGCGCGACATCTACGAGAACCCCGCGAGCCGCGCGGTGGCCGAGTTCGTCGGGCTCTCGACGATCCTGCCCGCCAAGGTGGCCGCGCCGGGCCGGCTGGACCTGGGCTTTGCCGAACTCTTCGCCGACACCGGCCAGCGCGCCTTCGGCACCGCGGTGCATGTGCTGGTGCGCCCCGAGCACATCCGCGCCGACCCGGCAGCCGACGCCGTGAACCGTCTTGCGGGCAGCACCCACGCGCAGCGCTACCTGGGTGCGCTCACGCGCTACGACTTCGAGGTGCCGGGCGCGGCCAAGCCCTTCCTTGCCGAATCGCCCGCGCCGGCCGTGGAGGCCATCGCCATCGCGCCCGGGCACATCCGTTTACTCGACCACTGAACCCTTTCCTCAAGGAGCCACCATGCAACGCAGACAACTGATCCAAGCCGCCGGCGCACTGCCGCTGGCCACCCTCGCGGCCCGCACCGCCTTCGCCTTCGACGGCCCCGAGCTGTATGCGGGCGAGAAGGCGCTGTACGCCGAGGCGCAGAAGGAAGGCCTGTGCGTGTCCTTCGACACCGGCCCCGAATGGGCCAACTGGAAGTCGCTGTTCCGCGACTTCAAGAAGCGCTACCCCGAGATCGAGCTGACCTACAACGACATCGGTTCCGCCGCCACCGTGGTCGCGCTCGAGAAGACCAAGCGCCGCCCGCAGGCCGACACCGCCTACTACTTCGCCGCCTCGGCCGTCGACGCCGCGAAGAAGGACGTGGTCGCGCCCTTCAAGCCCGTCAACTTCGACAAGCTGCCGCCCGTGTTCCGCGAGGCCGAAGGCCGCTGGTTCACCATCCACACGCTGAACATCGCCTTCCTGGTCAACAAGAAGCTGGTGAAGAACGTGCCCACGGGCTGGGCCGACCTGCTCAAGCCCGAGTTCAAGAACACGGTGGTCTACCTCGACCCGCGCTCCACCGGCATCGGCCAGGTGCTGACCTTCGCCGCGGCCTATGCCAACGGCGGCAGCGTCGACAACGTGCAGCCCGGCATCGACTACCTGGGCAAGCTGCATTCGGCCGGCAACGTGCTGCGCGTGGAAGGCACCACGCCCTACGCCAAGTTCCTCAAGGGCGAGATTCCCGTGTGGATCAGCTACGAGAACGACGGCCTGAAGGCCAAGCACGTCGACGGCATGGGCGACGCGATGGAAGTCGTCATTCCGAAGGAAGCCAGCGTGGCCGCGCCCTACGCCATCAGCCTGGTGAAGAACGGCCCGAACCCGAACGCCGGCAAGCTGTGGCTGAACTTCATCATGAGCGAGGCCGGCCAGTCGCTGTTCGCGCAGGGCTTCGTGCGGCCGGCCGTGCCGGGCACGCAACTGAGCGCCGACGTGGCCGCCAAGATGCCGCCCGCGCCGCAGATCAAGCCGCTGGACGTGGTGAAGGCCTCGGAGCGCAAGGCCGAGATCGACAAGCTGTGGGCACAGGCTGCCCTGGGCAAGTGATCGGGCAACGGTGATGCGACGCTTTGGCGCCTGGCCCGCCTGGGCCTTCATGGCGCTGTTCTTCGCGGTGCCGCTGGCAGCGCTGCTGCCGGAAGCCTTCGGCGAGGGCGGCAGCGCCTTCGGGCGGCTGTTCGGCAACCCGCTGTTCTTCGGCGCGCTGCGCAACACGCTGGCGCTCGGGCTGGCGGCGGGTGCGGTGTCGGCGCTGGTGGGCACCTGCATCGCGATCGAGCTGGCGCGCCAGCCGGCGTCGCGGCGCCATTGGATGATGACGCTGCTGGGCCTGCCGCTGGCTTTCTCGGGGCTGGTGATCGCCTACGGCTTCATCCTGGCCTTCGGCCGCGCGGGATTCGTGACGCAGCTGCTCGCGGGGCTGGGCGCGGACCCGGCGGCCCTGGGCAGCTGGATCTACAGCGTGTCGGGCCTGGGCTTCGCCTATGCCTATTACCTGATCCCGCGCGTGGCGCTGTCGCTGTACCCGGTGTTCGCGAACCTCGACCTGCGCCCGGCGCAGGCGGCGCGCACGCTCGGCGCGTCGAAAGCCCGCGCCTTCCGGGACACGGTGGTGCCCGAGGTGCTGCCTTCGGTGCTGTCGAACGCCTGCATGGTCGCCGCGATTGCGATGGGCACCTACGGCACGGCGCTGGCGCTGGTGGGCACGCAGCTCAACATCCTGCCGCTGATGCTGCTGGCGCAGGTGGGCGATGGCGGGTCCGATTTCGCGGTGGCGGCGGCGTTGTCGCTGGTGCTGATGGTGGTGTGTGTGATCGTGATGGGAGTGGGTGATGTCTTTACGCGAAGGCGCGAGCGCGGTGCTGTCGGCGCCGGTCACTGAGGCGCTGGCGCGCCTGGCGCAGAAGCAGCGGGGGCCGTCGCGCCACCGCCAGCCGGTGGCGATGATCGGGCCGGGCGACGGCGGCCCGGCCGAGTGCGAGGCCGCCCATGCGGTGGCGCATGCGCTGGCCCGCGCAGGCATGTCGGTGGTGTGCGGCGGGCGCGGCGGCGTGATGGCCGCGGCCTCGCGCGGCGCGGTGGAAGCCGGCGGCATCGCCGTGGGCATCCTGCCCGAGGACGACGACCGCAACGCCAACGAGTGGCTCAGCGTGGCCATTCCCACGGGCATGGGCGAGATGCGCAACGGCATCATCGCGCGCAGCGGCGTGTGCCTGGTGGCCATCGGCGGCAACATGGGCACGCTGTCGGAGATGGCGATGGGGCTGAAGTGGGGCAAGCCGGTGTTCGTGATGCACGGCGATGTGGCGCTGCCCGGGGCTGTGCAGGCTGTCGATGTGAACGACATGCTTGCGAAGGTGCTGGGGTGCCTGCTGGGCTGAGATTTGGGTGCTTTCGTTCAGGGTGCGTGCACAGGCCACCGGGTACTCCCCTCCGCGAATGTCCCCCGGGCTTCGCCCTCCTCCTTTATTTCGCTGCGGGGAGCACCCGGCGCCCTGTGCACGACGCGCGCTGTCGTTGTGCCGGCTGATCAACCAGTGCTCTGAAAAACGCTCACGCCGGCGGGGTGCCTTGCGCAGCGAAATAAAGGAGGAGGCCGCAGGCCGGGGGACATTCGCGGAGCAAGGCACCCCGTCAGCGTGAGCGCGCCCCGAACAACGCCGCCAAACACCCCACAACAGGCATTGCACAATGACGCCATGCCCTACATGCCCACCTTCGTCGCTCCCGCCCGCTTCACCGATGCCGCCGCCGCACTCGAACAGGTCAAGGCCATCTACAACGGCGGCCTGGCCCATCTTCGCGAATCGATGCTGCGCTTCGTTGCCGGCGAGGCGCTGCCGGGCCGGGTGCGGGCCTGCTACCCCTTCGTGCGGGTGCATACCCACACCGTCTCGCGCCACACGCCGCCGGCCAACGCCGGCCTGAGCTACGGTTTCGTGGCCGGCCCCGGCCGCTACGAGACCACGCTGACGCGGCCCGACCTGTTCTCGCGCTACTACTTCGACCAGTTCCGCCTGCTGCTGGAAAACCACCAGGTCGAGCTCGAGATCGGCACCAGCACGCAGCCCATTCCCATCCACTTCTCGTTTGCCGAGAACGACCACATCGAAGGCACCATGAGCGCCGAGCGCCGCGCCCTCATGCGCGACGTGTTCGACCTGCCCGACCTGGGCGTGATGGACGACGGCATCGCCAACGGCACCTTCGAGGCGCGCGACGGCGAGGCGCAACCGCTGTCGCTGTTCACGGCCGCGCGGGTGGACTACTCGCTGCACCGCCTGCGCCACTACACCGGCACCGCGCCCGACTGGTTCCAGAACTTCGTGCTGTTCACCAACTACCAGTTCTACATCGACGAGTTCGTGCGGCTGGGCCACGAGGCCATGGCCGACGAGAACAGCGAGTACATCGCCTTCATCGAGCCCGGCAACGTGGTCACGCGCCGCCGCGGCCTGGCCGCTGGCGGCAGCGAGAACTTCGGCCACCTGCTCGACGGCAGCCAGGGCACGGCACCGCCGCGGCTGCCGCAGATGCCGGCCTACCACCTGGTGCGCGAGGACTGCAGCGGCACCAGCATGGTCAACATCGGCGTCGGCCCGGCCAATGCCAAGACCATCACCGACCACATCGCCGTGCTGCGCCCGCACGCCTGGATGATGCTGGGCCACTGCGCCGGCCTGCGCAACACGCAGCAGCTGGGCGACTACGTGCTGGCCCACGCCTACGTGCGCGAGGACCACGTGCTCGACGAAGAACTGCCGCTGTGGGTGCCCATTCCGGCGCTGTCGGAGATCCAGCTCGCGCTCGAGAAGGCCGTGGCCGACGTCACGCGCTACGAGGGCCCCGACCTCAAGAAGATCATGCGCACCGGCACGGTGGCCAGCACCGACAACCGCAACTGGGAGCTGCTGCCCGGCAACCAGCCGCAGCGCCGCTTCAGCCAGAGCCGCGCGGTGGCGCTGGACATGGAAAGCGCCACCATCGCGGCCAACGGCTTCCGCTTCCGCGTGCCCTACGGCACCCTGCTGTGCGTGAGCGACAAGCCACTGCACGGCGAGATCAAGCTGCCCGGCATGGCCAACCACTTCTATCGCGAACGGGTGGAACAGCACCTGCGCATCGGCATGCGGGCCATCGACATCCTGCGCGAGGAAGGCTCCACGCGCCTGCACAGCCGCAAGCTGCGCAGCTTTGCCGAGGTGGCCTTCCAGTAAAGCAAGGGCGCCGGGCGTGCATCCGGGTTTGTCCCTGCCCGCGCACGGGCGGGATCGGCGCTTTTCGCGGACATCATTCGGTTTCCCCACAGAAAACCGGAAACAAGATGCCCCAGTCGCCTTCCGTCACTCTCTCGCGCCGCAACTTCTCGGCATGGATCGCGGCATCGGCCGCAGCTGCAGGCACAGGGGGCGCCGCGCTGTGGCCCGGCGTCGCCAGGGCGGCCGACGCACCGGCGGGCAGCAAGCTGCGCATCGTGATTCCCGCCAACGAAGGCGGCGGCTGGGACCAGACCGGCCGCGCGCTCGGCGCCGCGCTGCTGGCCTCGGGCGCGGTGGGCAACGTGGTCTACGAGAACATCGGCGGCAAGGGCGGCACCATCGGCCTGGCCAAGTACGTCGAGAAATACGACGCCGACCCGGAGGCCCTGCTCGTCAGCGGCATGGTGATGGTCGGTGCCGTGGCGCTGCAGAAGCCGGCCGTGACCCTGAGCAACGTGTCGCCGGTGGCACGCCTGACCAGCGACTATGAAGTGGTGGCGGTCAAGGCCGACTCTCCCATCAAGACGCCGAAGGACCTGATCGCGCAGCTGCGCACGGACGCGGCCAACACCGTGGTCGCGGGCGGCTCCGCCGGCGGCGTGGACCACATGTACGCCGGCATGCTGGCGCGCGTGGCGGGCGCTTCCTCCTCGCTGGTCTACCAGCCGCATCCCGGCGGCGCGGAGGTGGTGGAGGCGCTGGAAAGCGGCAAGGCGGTGGCGGGTATCTCGGGCTTCAGCGAATTCAGCGACAGCCTGGCCAGTGGCCGGCTGCGCGCCATCGGCGTGTCGTCGAAGCAGCCGTTCCAGGGCATCGCATCGGTGCGCGAGCAGGGCGTGGACGCCGACCTCGCCAACTGGCGCGGCGTGATGACCGGCAAGAAGGTGCCGCCTTACCGCAAGGCCGTGCTGCTCGACGCGGTGCGCCGCGCGACCACGCATGACCTGTGGGCGAAGACCATCAAGCGCAACAACTGGGACCCGTACTGGATGGCGGGCAAGGACTTCGAGAGCTTCCTGGAGCTGGACACCGCGATGGCCGGCCCGCTGATCTACCTGCTGAAGCTGAAGGCCTGAAGCCGGACCCTGCCGGCGCTCAGGCGAAAAGCTCCGGCATCTCGCGCTGCGCCTTCGGCGTGAGCGTGAGCGCGCGGCCGTCCAGTTCCTGCCGCACCCATCCGCGCCGCAGCGACAGCTGCAGCCACGCGGCCCCGAGCGCGCCGCCCAGGTGCGGCCGGCGTTCGCTCCAGTCGAGGCAGGCACAGGCGAAGCGCCGGCGCGAGCGGCGCACCGCGTCCACCTCCACGCCCAGGCTTTCGAGCGCGATCGCGCCGTCGGGCGTGAGCTCGTAGGAACCGCTCTGCAAGCCGCTGAGCCAGCCTTGCGCATGCAGCCGGTCGTGCAGTGCGACGCCGGCCGTGCCCGCCATGTGGTCGTAGCAGGTGCGGGCGCTGCGCAGGCGGCTCGGCGTGTTGGGCTTGAACTCCGCCGCGCGCGGCGTGCCGGCGATCACCATCAGGCTTTCGAGCGCGGCGGCCACGTCGTCGTTGGCCAGGCGAAAGTAGCGGTGCTTGCCCTGCACCAGCAGTTCGACCAGCCGCTCTTCCTTCAGCCGCGCAAGATGCGCGCTCGCGGTGGACGCGGCCACCTCGGCCACCGTGGCGAGTTCGGTGGCGGTGCGTGCGTGGCCGTCCATCAGGCAGCTGAGCATGCGGGCGCGCGCCGGCTCGGCGATGGCGCCTGCTACGCGGGCCAGCTGGAAATCGGCGGTGGAATCGAGGGTGTCCATGCGCCTCATCGTAAGACGGCTCGGCATCCGACACTTCGGCCGCGGACGAAGTGTGGCGGCGCCGCCGATCGCACACTGCGGCCATGGACCGGAACAACAGCCCCACCCCTCCCGACGCACCTCCCTACGCGCCTCTCGACCCGGTCGCGGCCGCGACGCATGCCGACCCCTACCCCTTCTACGCCAGCCTGCGCGACGGCCCACCGCTGGCGTGGAACGAGAAGCTGCGCCTCTGGGTGGCCAGCCGCGCCGAGGTGATCGAAGAAGTGCTGCAGGCGCACGGCGCGCTGCGCGTGCGGCCGGCCGCCGAGCCGGTGCCGAGCGCCATCGCGGGCAGCCCGGCCGGCGAGGTGTTCGGCCACCTGGTGCGCATGAACGACGGCGCAGCGCACGAGACCCACCGGCCCGCGCTGCAGCGGGCGTTGTCCGGGCTCGATCTGAACGCCGTGCGCGAAGCTGCCCTGCAGGTGGCGCGGCAAGTGCCGCAGCAGCAGCCGCTGTCCGACACGCTGTTCTCGATGCCGGTGCGGTCCGTCGCGCACCTGCTGGGTTTTGCCGACGAGGCGCTGCCGCAGGTCGACCTGTGGACGCGCGACTTCGTGGCCTGCCTGTCGCCGCTGTCGACGGCGAGCCGACTGCAGGGCGCAAGCACAGCGGCAGGCGAATTGATGGCGCGCTTCGAAGGCCTGGTCGCGGGCACGCCGCCGCGCCGGGGCACGCTGCTAGCGGCCGTGCTGGCCGAAAGCGCCGCACCGTCGCGCTCGCTGCTCGCCAACCTGGTCGGCCTGCTCTCGCAGACCTGCGACGCCACGGCCGGCCTGCTGGGCAACAGCCTCATCGCCCTGCTGCGCGCACCCTCGCTGCGCACGGCCGCACGCACGCGCGACGGGCTGCAGGCCATCGTCGAAGAGACGGCGCGGCACGACCCTTCGGTGCACAACACGCGGCGCTTCGTGGCAACGCCCGTCACCATCGCGGCCACGCCGCTCGCGGCGGGCGACACGGTGCTGGTGCTGCTGGCCTCGGCCAACCGTGATCCGGCGTTCAACGCAGACCCCGACAGCTTCGTCCTCGTGCGTGCGAAGCGCCGCATGCTCGGCTTCGGCCACGGCACGCACGCCTGCCCGGGGCAGGCACTGGCCTGCACGCTGGCGGCGGCCGGCCTCGAAGCCCTGCTGCAGCGCGCACCCGACGTCGACGCGCAGCGCCTGCGCGGCTGGCACTACCGGCCGTCGGTCGCGGCGCGCGTGCCGGTGTTCCACTGACCGGTGTGCGCGAGATGCGCAGACAGCTGCGCATCGCCCCAGCGCAACGGCAGTGCCGCCGGGCGGCGCAAGGCGTGCGTCACATGGAAGCGCATCAGCCGTTCCGCGCCTTCGAACGCGGCCACCTCAGGGCCGTTCCAGACGATCTCGGCCGTGACCGCCACATGCAGCAGGTCGCCGCTGTCGAAGTCGACGAACAGCAGACCCGCGCGCGGATGCGCCGCCAGGTTGCCGAGCGTGTTGAAGAAGCGGTTGCCGTTGAAGTCGGGCACGGTCAGCGTGTCGTCGCCGTCGATGCGCACGAAGCCCGGCCGGCCGCCGCGGTGCGACACATCGACGCCGTGCGAACTCGCATCGGCATCGTCGTCCACCGCCGCTTCGTTCGGATACGCAGTCGCAATGAACAGCGTGTCGGCGCTGCCGATGAGCCGATGCGCCGCCAGGTCGAGCTTGTCGAGCCATTGCGCGGGCGCCGCATCACCGCGCGGCGGTGCGAACACCGGCTCGCGTGCCTGGATGTAGCGCGGGCAGTTGCCGAAGCTCTGCTGCACCTCGACCATGAAGCCCGCCGCATCGATGGCCTCGACCGTGCCGTTCATGCGGTTGCGCCGCCGCGTGTGCGGCTGGATGCCGAGCAGGCCCAGCGTCGCGCCCTGCTTCAGCTGGCCCGCGAGCGGATCGCCCGCCGCGGGCAGCGCGTCGATGCGCAGGTGCGTGGCATCGGGCGAATGCACGAAGCCGGCGGGCGCCGCGAGCACGCTGGCCCAGGGCTGCAGCCCGTCGTCGATGCTGCCCGCCACGATGAAAGGCAGCAGCGAGAAGAACTCGCGGTGCTGGTCGGGCATGAAGTCGCGGATGATGCGCGGGCCCGCAGCCTCCATCTGCTCGCGCGAACCCGCAAGCGCCTGCAGCGCGCGTTCGCCCGCATGGAACGGTGCGGCGATCATGCGGCCGCCGCGAGCCCGACGGGCGTGCGCACCATCGGCACGAAGCCGGGCAGCGCCTCTACCCGCGCGAGCCATTCGCGCACATGCGCATAGCCGTCAAGCGACACGCTGCCTTCGGGTGCGTGCGCCACATAGGCGTAGTTCGCGATGTCTGCCAGCGTGGCGGCCGGGCCCGCGAGGAAGGGCTGTTGCCGCAGGTGCGCCTCCATCACCGCCAGCAACGCATGCGAGCGCGTCACCGTCTCCGCCGGATCGGTGGCCAGCCCGAACAGCGCCATGACGCGCGCGGCGGCGGGCCCGTACGCCAGCGGACCGGCCGCCACCGAGAACCAGCGCTGCACCTGCGCCGCGCCCACCGCGTCCTGCGGCATCCAGCGGGCGGGGTCGGGCGAATAGCGCGCGTTGAGGTAGACCAGGATGGCGTTGGAGTCGGCCAGCGTCAGATCGCCGTCTTCGATCACCGGCACCTGGCCGAAGAGGTTGCGCGCCAGGAACTCCGGCGTGCGGTTCTCGCGCTTGCGCATGTCGAGCTCGATGTTCTCGAACGGCAGGCCGAGCATCGTGAGGAACAGGCGCACTCTGTGCACGTGGCCCGAAATGGCGGCGCCGTAGAGCTTGATGGGGCGAATGGGGCGGGTGGCGTTCATGGCGGGGGTCCTTCCGGGATGTCTTTGAGCGGGTACGGTGCCGATTCTTCTCTCTTGCGCCGGATGAATGAATAGCCACTTCTGTATTTGACTGCTTCGATTTCCGGTTTAATCGCGCCATGGATCGTTTCAAGGCCATGCAGACTTTCGTGCAGATTGCCGACCAGGGCAGCCTGACCCGCGCCGCCGAGGCGCTCGGCACTTCGCTGCCCGCGGTGGTGCGCTCGCTGGCGTCGCTGGAGGCGCACCTGGGCGTGCGCCTGTTCCACCGCACCACGCGCCGCCTCTCGCTGACCGAGGAGGGCCGCCACTACCTGCCGAGCGCGCGCGAAGTGCTGCTGGCGGCCGACGCCGCCGACCTCGCGCTGAAGGCCGAGGCCCGCGAGCCGGCCGGGCAGCTCACCATCACCGCGCCGGTGCTGTTCGGCCACATGTACGTGGCGCCGGCCATCGTGCGCTTCATGAAGCGCCATGAGAAGGTGCGCTGCAGCGTGCGCCTGTACGACCGCACGGTGAGCCTGCTCGAAGAGGGCGTCGACGTGGGCATCCGCATCAGCCCGCTGGAAGACTCGTCGCTGGTGGCGCAGACGCTGGGCACCATCCGCCGCGTGGTGGCGGCCAGCCCCGCCTACCTGGCAGCGCACGGCACGCCGCGACATCCGCGCGAGCTGAACGGCGCGCCCTGCGTGCGCGGCCGGGTCGATGCGCCGCCGCAATGGCTGTTCCGCGACGGCGGCAAGACCATCGGCGTGACGCCGGACAACCGGCTGGAGTTCAACCACATCGCACCGGCCATCGAAGCCTGCGCGGCGGGCATGGGCTTCGGCACCTTCTTCTCCTACCAGGTGATGCCGCACGTGGCGCAGGGGCGGCTCGCGCTGGTGCTGGAAGACTTCGAGCCGCAGCCGCGGCCCGTGAGCGTGATCTACCCGAACGCGCGGTTGCTGCCGGCGCGCACGCGGGCTTTCATCGACTGGATGAAGATGGAGTTCAGCGAACTCAGGCTCTAGCAGACCCCAGGTAAGGTGCGAGCCAGTCGGCGCCGGGCATCTCGGGTGTCTCCCGGCTGTCGTGCAGGCAGATCTCGGAGTCCTGCGCCAGCAGAGACCAGCCGTCGCGGTGGAGTTGTTCGCACAGCGCCACCACGCGCACGCTGAACGCATCCAGTGGCTCGCGGCTGCGCAGCGTGAGGAAGCAAGTGTCGGCTTCTTCGCGCAGGCTGTCGCGCGACAGCTGTGCGCCGTGCGCCTCGCACAGCTGCTGCAGCGCGGAGAGGTCGTGCAGCTGGCGCAGCTTGCCGCGCCACTCGAAGTACCGTCCGGCGCGGCCCAGCCTGTCGGCGTCATGCACCTGCGCATCGACCTTCACGCCCAGCACGGCCATGCCCGCGCGCGCCAGCCATTGCGCCAGCGCCATGGCCTCGGCCTTGGCCTCTTCGAAGTCGGCACGCAGCCAGGCGATGGCCGAAGGCTGCTGCTTGCGCTCGGCGCCGCCATGGTCGTTGCCGCCGCGGTGGTGGTGATGGTCGATCAGCAGCGGCCGCAGCCCGGCCTGCTCGCACACCGCGACGAAGAAAGGAATCTGCGACGCGTGCAGCGCGCCGCAGGTCAGGTGCAGCTTCAGCATGGGCTTCATGGCACGGCCGCCCGTTCGGGCAAGGGCCTGCCCTCGCACAGCGCCGCGGCATCGGTGGCCATGCCGCGCACGGCCTCCTCGATGCCGAGGTTCAGCACCGACATGAATTCGCCGTTGCCGTTGGCCCAGTTGGTGCGCGTGCCCATGCCGTGGTACTGGCGCACCACGGGCTCGGCGCCGGGTCTGCGGTAGGTGGCCTGCAGCACGACGTGAGAGACCAGGTTCAGCCCCGCGGACCACGCATGCGCAAGGCGCAGCGCCACATCGGCCGTCACCTGCCGTGCGGCACCGGGCGACGGCGGCGCGGCGGCCACCACCTGCAGCCCGTAGCGGCCGGCCGACTGCAGCGCGCCGCGAATCCACGGGCCGGCGTCGCCGCCCTGGATGGACTGCACCGACACCGGCGTGGCGTGCAAGGTGGGCAGCATCACGGTCAGGTTGCCCACGTTGGCCTTGTTCAGGCGCAGGTCGTCGATGGCCGGCAGGTACAGGGTGCAGCCATTGGCGACGTGCAGCCGCGCGACCGGCGGGCTGTTGGGCCGCTCCGCCGCCTCGGGCGCCGGCTCGAACACCATGGAAAGCGGCTCGGTCTCGGTCAGCGCATGCGACAGGCCCGGCATGGCGCAGAGCGCCGAAAGGACACACAGGGCGGCGGCACTCCGCGCGCGTATTGGCATCATGGGGCTGCGCTCCTGACGGAGTAGAGGGCACCGTCCTGGTCGCGGAACAGCACGCGTCCCGGCTGCTCGTCGAAGCTCGCGCCGGCCACGGTCACCCACGAGCCGTTGACGTTGAAGCGCGCGGTCTTCACCGCGCCGGAGCGCGCGCCGGCGATGTCCATCGCCACCGCGCGCAGCGTCTGCGTCATCGAGTCGCGCATCACGCCGCGCAGCACCTGCCCGTCGTCGGCCGTGAGGCGGCGGATGACGGTGGCGCGCGCGGTGCCGCCGATGGGCGTCTGGAAAATGGCGGCGGTGCGGTAGCTGGGCTCGCTCTTGCCGTCCTGCCACAGCAGCGCGGAGGCGCGCGTGGTGAATGCGCCGAGTCCGGGCTCGAGCGCGTATTGCAGCCACACCACCATGTACGCGGGGCCGTCCCGGGTAGCGGCGATGCGGGCTTCGTGCGCGGCCTTGACCGGCATGGCGGCAAGCAATTGCGCAGAGCGGATCTTCAGCGGAAAGGAACTCGGGTCGGCCAGTTGCGCCTCGAGCGCGCGGGCCGCCTCGGCGCGGTAGTCGTAGTCGAGCAGCGGGCCGACGATGGCCTGCACCTCGGCGCTCATGTCTTTCTGGCGCGACTGCTGCACCGACGAGTCGATCAGCGCGCCGATCAGCCCGCCGCCGGTGGCAGCGCTCACGCCGGGCGATTGCGCGGAGAACATGAAGCTCTCCTGGGCGACGACCACGCGCACGTCCACCTCCCGGACCTTGCCCCGGTCCGCGGACGACAGCGGCCGATGAAACGGCGCGCAGGCGCCGAGGGCCATCAGGAGAGACAGCGCCAACAGGAAACGCAGCATCTTTGGGCCTCCCCCCGTGAAATGCATTTGGCAGCGATTGTGCCGTGGCCCGGGCAAGCCGCGGGGGCGGATTGCGCACGCCTGCGTCAGAATCGCCGCGTGCAGCCCACAACAACCCCGTCCCCCCCGCCCCTCTTCCAAGTCAGCCGGCTGCGCAAGCGCTATGGCGAGACCACGGTCGTCGACGACCTGTCGTTCGAGATCGCGCCCGGCGAATGCCTGGGCGTGATCGGCCCGAACGGCGCCGGCAAGACCACCACCATCCGCATGTGCCTGGGCCTCACCGCGCCCGACGGCGGCGAGATATCCGCGCTGGGCCTGCAGATGCCGCGCGACGCGCTGGCCATCAAGGCGCAGCTGGGCGTGGTGTCGCAGTTCGACACGCTCGACCCCGACTTCAGCTGCGCCGAGAACCTGGTGGTGTACGGCCGCTACTTCGGCTTCGGCAAGGCGCAGGTGCGCGAGCGCGTGCCGCAGCTGCTGGAGTTCGCGGCGCTGTCGCACAAGGCCGATGCCAAGCCGGGCGAACTGTCGGGCGGCATGCGCAGGCGGCTGTCGCTGGCGCGCGCGCTGGTCAACGACCCCAAGCTGCTGCTGCTCGACGAGCCCACCACCGGGCTCGACCCGCAGGCGCGCCACCTGATGTGGGAGCGGCTGCAGGTGCTGCTGCAGCAGGGCAAGTCGATCTTGCTGACCACGCACTTCATGGACGAGGCCGAGCGCCTGTGCTCGCGCCTGCTGGTGCTCGACCACGGCCGCAAGATCGCCGAAGGCCGACCGCGCGACCTGATCGCCGAGCACCTGGAGCCCGACGTGGTCGAGGTGTACGGCAACGGCGCGCTGTCGCTGGCCGAATCGGCCGAACTGAAGGCGATGGCCGCGCGCGTGGAAGTGAGCGGCGAGACGGTGTTCTTCTACACGCAGGACGCGCGGCGGCTGCTCGACGCCTTGACGCGGCACGGCGGGCTGCGCACCTTTCACCGGCCGGCGAACCTGGAGGACCTGTTCCTCAAGCTCACCGGCCGCCAGATTCGCGAGGACGGCTAGGCCATGGACATGACAACCGCCACAACGACAAAAACAAACGCGCCCGCTTCGCCCTCGGTCTGGCGCGCGCCCGAAATCTCGCTGCGCTGGTGGCCGGTGTTCCTGCGCAACCTGCTGGTGTGGCGCAAGCTGGCCATTCCCAGCCTGATCGGCAACATCGCCGAGCCGCTGATCTGGCTGGTGGCCTTCGGCTACGGCATGGGCGCGCTGGTGGGGCAGGTGTCGGTCGACGGCGTGAAGGTGCCGTACATCCTGTTCCTGGCGAGCGGGTCGATCTGCATGAGCGCGATGAACGCGGCGAGCTTCGAGGCGCTGTACTCGGCGTTCTCGCGCATGCATGTACAGAAGACCTGGGACGGCATCATGAACGCGCCGGTCGGGCTCGACGACATCGTGCTGGCCGAGATGCTGTGGGCGGCGTTCAAGTCGATCTTCACGGTCACGGCCATCCTGTTCGTGATGCTCGGGCTGGGCATCAGCCACAGCCCGAAGCTCATCGTCGCGTGGATGGTGCTGGTGGGCGCGGGCATCACCTTCTCGTCGATTGCGCTGATCTTCAACGCGCTGGCCAAGGGCTACGACTTCTTCACCTACTACTTCACGCTGTTCATGACGCCGATGATGTTCCTGAGCGGCGTGTTCTTTCCGCTCGAACAGCTGCCCTCCGCGGTCAAGTCCGTGGCGGCCTGGCTGCCGCTGACGAATGCGGTGGCGCTGGTGCGGCCGCTGTTCATGGACCAGTGGCCGGCAGGCTGGTGGGTGCATGCGGCGGTGCTGGCGGTGTACGCGGTCGTCGCTTTCTGGATCGCGCTGGCGCTGACGCGCAAGCGGTTCAGGGGCTGAGGCCGCGCTACTTCTTCGCATCCGCCGCGCAGTTCTTCGCTGCGCGCTCTCCCTGCGGCAGCACGATGCCCCAGCGCATGCGCAGCCTGTTGTGCTCGTCGGTTCCGGCCCACGGGATGTCCAGCGTGCCGCGGCAGTCGGCCAGGGCCAGCCGGGGTTGGAGCAGCGCGCCTTCGGAGCGGAACTCGTGCGTGTCGAGGATCAGCACCATGCCGCCTTCGCGCGCCAGCGCGCCGGGAGGCAGCCACGGCGAATTGCGCTCGTCGCCGTCGATCAGCAACTGCGTCGACGGGTCCATCTTCAGCGCCACCGCGCCCGCGAACCAGGTGTCGCCCACCAGCAGCGTGAGCGGGCGGTCGCCGACGCGGTCGCGCCAGATGTCACGAACAGCGTCCGCGACTTCCTGCGCCGGCAGGTTGGCACGCGTGATGTAGCCGAGGCGCTTGCTCAGCACGCCGTCGACCCAGGCCTGGCCGAGCGCGCCGGCCACGTGGAGCACCGCCACCGTGACGATCACGCCGCGCCAGCGGCGGCGGCTCCAGCGCTCCGCCTCGAGGCCGGGCAGCACGGCCACGGCCCACAGCGCGGCCGGCAGGAAGAAGGTGCCGAGCCACGAGGGAACCAGCGGAACCTTCAGCAGCACCGCCGCGGGAAACACGAGGCACATGGGCCCCAGCGTGGCCCAGGCCAGGAAGCGCCGGTCGAACGCGTTCAGCCCCGGCGTGGCGGCCGATGAGGGCGCGGGCGCGACGGCAGCCCGGGTGAACCAGGCCCAGCCGACCAGCAGCAGCATCGGCAACAGGCGGGATACCTGCACCAGGAACACATGCACCAGGTGGCGAAAGCCGTGCCCGTGCGTGCCCGGGTGGACCGAATGGCGCGCGTAGTCGATGCTGCGGCCGGAGTGCTCCAGCACCCACCACAGGTGCGGCGCCATCAGCACCAGCGCGACGCCGGCCGCCAGCAGCAGGCCGCGCCGCACATGCGCATCGCGCCACAGGCCCTGCCGCACGATGAAGGCCGCGCCCACCGCGAACTGCACCACGGCGCTGTACTTGGTGAGCATCGACAGCGCCGCGAAGACGCCCAGCCAGGCCCAGTCACGCAGCTTCGACGACGAAGGCGCGTGCAGCACGCGCCACAGCATCCACCAGTAGCCGGCCAGCGGCAGCAGTTGCACGGTGTTGTGGTTGTAGATGACCGCGCGCTGCACGTGGTAGGCAACCAGCGAGCCGAGCAGCACGGCCAGCGCCGCGCGCGCCGGGTGGACCATTTCGAGCGACCAGCGCCACACCAGGCAGAGCGCACCCACGCCGCAGCCGACACCGGCCGCGTAGGTCAGCCAGGGCTGGCGCCCGCCCAGCAGCATCAGGGCGCCCATCAGCCAGCTCGGCAGCGGCGGATGCTTGTAGTAGCTCCATTCGAAGCTGCTGCCCCAGAACAGCTCCTCGACGTTGTCCCAGGGCGGGGTCGGATAGAACCAGCTGAAGGACAGGGTCCACAGCAGCAGCATCGCCGCCAGGGCCCACAGGATGTTGCGCTGCAGGGCAGGAGGCGGGACGGCCAGGGGCGTGGCGTTTCCTGTCGAGGGAATCGGGGAGAGTCGCATACGGGGTGGGGCGAAACGGGAGGCGGGATGAAAACCAAAGTCCCAAGTGTGGCACGACGTTTACCTTAACTTTACATTGCACGCAATTCAATTGCTCGCTACAATTCGACCCATGCGCTCCACACCCGTCTCCGCCGACGAAATGCTCAAGCTGGACAACCAGCTGTGCTTTGCCGTGTATTCCGCCTCGCTGGCCATGACCCGGCTCTACAAGCCGGTGCTGGAAAAGCTGCAGCTCACCTACCCGCAATACCTCGTGATGCTCTCGCTGTGGGAGCAGGACGGCCCCACGGTCTCCGCGCTGGGTGACCGCCTGTCGCTCGACTCCGGCACGCTCACCCCGCTGCTCAAGCGGCTGGAAGCCAACGGTTACGTGACCCGTGTGCGCGACGTGGCCGACGAGCGCCGGGTGCACATCACGCTGACGGCCGTCGGCCGCAAGCTCAAGACCCGCGCGGCCGACGTGCCCGAGTGCCTGATGGCCGCTGCCCAGTGCTCGGTGCCCGAGCTGGTTTCGCTCACCCAGCAGATCCAGGCGCTGCGCGACCGCATCAGGAAAGCCGCCTGAAGCAGCGCCCGTTTTTTATCTCCGTTTCTCCCCGCCGAGGCTGCTTGCGGCCGAGGCTTTTCCACCCTCCCTCCACTCCATCATCAAAGGAATCACCATGACCACCAAGCTCGACAAAGTGCTCTACACCGCAGAAGCCCACACGGTCGGCGGCCGTGACGGCGCAGGCAAGTCCAGCGACGGCGCTATCGACGTCAAGCTGAGCTCGCCCGGTTCCGGCAAGCCCGGCACCAACCCCGAACAGCTGTTCGCGGTCGGCTACGCCGCCTGCTTCATCGGCGCCATGAAGGCCGTCGGCCCGAAGATCGGCGTGAAGGTGCCGGAAGACGTCGCCATCGACTCCAGCGTTTCCCTCGGCCCGACGAACGGCGGCGCCGCCTACGGCATCGCCGTGAAGCTGGCGATCACGCTGCCCGGCCTGGATGCCGAAGCCAAGCAGAAGCTGGTCGACACGGCTCACCAGGTGTGCCCGTACTCGAACGCCACGCGCGGCAACATCGACGTCGAACTGACCATCGCCTGAGCTCCAGCGCAGTTGGCGCGCTCGGCGCGCTCGCAATTGAAGGCGGCACCGGCCACGGTGCCGCCTTTTTTCATGCGCCCGCCTGCGCGAGCAGCCACGCCTTGAAGACCTGCAGCGACTGCATGCGCGCCGACTCTTCCGGGTACACGAGGTAGTAGCCCTTGGCGTAGCGGTGCGCGTGGCGGCTCAGGCGCTTCAACCGCCCGGAGGCCACCATGTCCTCGCCCATGTAGGGCGGCAGCAGCGCCACGCCCATGCCGGCGACAGCCGCGTTGAGCGCCATCGACATGATCTCGTAGCGCGGCCCCTCGCGCGGCGCCGCATCGGCGATGCCCTCGCGGCGGAACCATTCGTCCCAGCCGTCGGGCAGCGTGTGATGGTGGATGAGCGCCGAGCGCGGCGTGCCGGCATCGACCGTCTTGCCGTGCACCTTGACCCACGACGGCGAGGCGTAGGGTGACAGCACCAGCGGCAGCACGAACTCGCTGTGCAGCCCGGCGCGCTGGCCGTCGCTGAACTCGAGCGACGCATCGACCGGCGTGGTGCGGAAGTCGACCTGGCCCACGCGCGTGCCCAGGTTCAGCGTGATCTCGCCGTGCGCGCGGGTGAAGGCCGGCAGCCGCGGAATGAGCCAGTAGCTGCCGACCGACGCGCCCACCGACAGCGACAGCTCGCCGCCGCGCCCCTTCAGGGCCATGACGGTAGCGGTGGCGCGCTCCAGCCGGCGCAGCAAGGGCGCCACCTCGCCCAGGTAGTACGTCCCCGCCTCGGTCAGCGCGAGCGCCTCGCGGCGGCGCGTGAACAGCCGCACGCCGAGCCGATCCTCGAGCGTCTGCACCTGGCGGCTCACCGCGCCCTGTGTGAGCCGCAGCTCGTGCGCGGCGGCGGTGAACGAGCGCAGCCGCGCGCTGGCCTCCAGGCACAGCAGCGACATCGTCGAAGGGGCACGGATGTTGGTGTTCATGAGGAAAGCGCTCTTTCGGTGCATGCCGCTGTGGGCGTTTGCCAGTGCAGCACCGCGGAAGTGCATGCGAAAACCTCATGCTAGACGCAGCAAACATGGTTTGTCCACGGCGAGCGCGCCGCGCAACATCGCGGCCATTCCTTGATGGCTTCGACGATGAAAGGCTTTCCATGACACCGCAGATTCTCACCCGCCGCGCGCTGTTGCGGCTGGCCTCGGCCACCGCGCTGGCGGCCCTGCCTTTGGCGTCCCGCGCGGGCGACTGGCCCGAGCGCGCGGTGCGCCTGGTGGTGCCCTCGGCCGCGGGCGGCTCGCCCGACGCGGTCTGCCGCCTGCTGGCCAACGAGCTGTCGAAGTCGCTGGGCCAGGCGATCGTCATCGACAACAAGCCAGGCGCCAGCGGCAACATCGGCATGGTCGACGTGACGCGCGCCGCGCCCGACGGCTACACGCTGGGCTACGGCAACGTGGGCACGCTGGCCATCAACAAGGCGCTGTTCTCGAAGCTCCCCTACGACCCCGACCGCCAGCTGGTGCCCGTCGCGCTGCTGGGCTACGTGCAGAACGCGCTGGTGGTGCGCAAGGACCTGGGCGTGCACAGCGTGGGCGAACTGGTCGCGCTGGCGAAGGCCCGTCCCGGCAAGCTCACCATGGCCTCGGCCGGCAACGGCACCACCGGCCACCTGAGCGGCGAACTGTTCAAGACCCTGACGGGCACGTCCATCGCGCACGTGCCCTATCGCGGCAGCCCCCAGGCCATCCAGGACCTGATGGGCGGCCAGGTGGACCTGATGTTCGACAACCTGAGTTCGATCGCGCCGCACATCCAGGCCGGGCGGTTCGCGGTGCTGGCCGTCACGGGCGCGCAGCGCAGCGCCCTGTTTCCGGCCATTCCCACCGTGGCCGAGTCGGGCGTGCCGGGCTACGACGTGGTGGCCTGGGGCGGCATCGTGGCGCCCGCGAGGACACCCCCCGCCGTGGTCGAGCGGCTGAACGCGGCCGTCAACGCCATCCTCGCCACGCCGGCCATGCGCGAGAGGTACGCGGCCATCGGCTTCGAAACGCTCACCGGACCGCCGCAGCGGCTGTGGGAGCGCGTGGCCCGCGAAACGCCGCTGTGGGCCGACGTGGTGAAGCGCTCCGGCGCGCAGGTCGATTGAAGGCATGGCGATGCTCGACCTGGTGATCGAAGGCGGCGAGGTGATCGACGGCAGCGGCGCGCCGCGCGTGCGCGCCGACGTGGGCGTGCAACAGGGGCGCATCGTGCGCCTGGGCGAGCTGGCCGGCGTGGCGGCGCGCGAGCGCTTCGACGCGCGCGGGCGCATCGTGGCGCCGGGCTTCATCGACGTGCACACGCACGACGACCGGCTGCTGCTCGACGCGCCGCAGGGCGCCCACCCCAAGCTGTCGCAGGGCGTGACCACCGTGGTCACCGGCAACTGCGGCGTGAGCCTGGCGCCGCTGTGCTCGGCGGTCACGCCGCCCGCGCCGCTCGACCTGCTGGGCAGCGACGCCTGGCGCTTCGATCGCTTCGGCGACTACCTCGACGCGCTCGAACAGGCACGGCCCGCGCTCAATGCCGCCTGCCTGGTCGGCCATTCGACGCTGCGCGTGCGGCACATGGCGCGGCTGGACCGCGTGGCCGACGGCGACGAGACGCGGCGCATGGCGGACGACCTGGCACAAGCGCTGGACAGCGGCGCCATCGGCTTGTCGACCGGCCTCTACTACCCGCCGGCGCGCGCCGCCAGTGCGCAGGAGGTGATTGCCGTGGGCGCCGCGCTGGCCGGCGCGCGCGGCATCGTCACCATGCACATCCGCGACGAGGCCGACGCCATTGACGAGGCGCTGCGCGAGGCGCTGCACATCGGCCGCGCGCTGGGCGTGGACACGGTGCTGTCGCACCACAAGCTGGTCGGCAAGGCCAACCACGGCCGCTCGGTGCAGACGCTCGCGGCCATCGAGGAGGCCGCGCAAACACAGCGCGTGTGCTTCGACTGCTACCCCTACAACGCCTCGTCGACCATGCTGCTGCCCGGGCGCGTGGCGCAGTCCGACGACGTGCGCGTGACTTGGTCGAAGGCCGACGCCAGCGCGGCCGGCCGCTCGCTGTTCGAACTGGCGCGCGAGCGCGGCCGCCCGCCCGAGCAGCTGGCCGCGGAGCTGCAGCCCGCCGGCGCGATCTACTTCGCGATGAGCGAGGACGACGTGAGCCGCATCCTCGGCCACCCGATGGCCATGGTCGGCTCCGACGGCCTGGCGCACGACACCAGCCCGCACCCGCGCCTGTGGGGCACCTTCCCGCGCGTGCTGGGCCACTACGTGCGCGAGCGCAAGCTGTTCTCGCTGGAGACGGCGGTACACAAGATGACGGGCCTGAGCGCGCGCCGCTTCGGCCTGCACAAACGCGGCCTGCTGGCAAGCGGCCACCATGCCGACATCGTGGTGTTCGACGCGCAGCGTGTGGCCGACCGCGCCACCTTCGACCACCCCACCGAGCCCAGCGCGGGCATCGACGCGGTGTTCGTCAACGGCCGGCTCGCCTGCCGCGAGGGCCGCACGGCCGACGTGCATGCGGGCCGCGTGCTGCGGCACGGGCGCTCGGACTGAGCGGCGCCAGAGCGGCAGGGCAGGCACGGCATGTCTCGCGCGCGACGCCAAAACGCCGCGCGCGATGGCGCCTTTCATGGCGCTTGGCTAAGGTCGCGGGCACGATCCACTGCCGGAGCTTCGCCCATGAGCACCACCAGCCTTCTCATCCGCAAAGACCAGCTCGCGACCACGCGGCTGCATACCGCCACAGACGCGCCGCTGGCCGACGGCCAGGTGCGCGTGCGCATCGACAGCTTTGCGCTCACGTCGAACAACATCACCTATGCCGCCTTCGGCGACGCGATGAGCTACTGGCAGTTCTACCCGACCGGCGAAGAAGGCTGGGGCAGCATCCCGGTGTGGGGCTTCGCGAGCGTGGTGCAGTCGCTGCACCCGGGCGTGGCGGTGGGCGAGCGGCTCTACGGCTACTGGCCGATGGCCACCGGCGCGGTGCTGAGCCCCGGGCGGCTGTCGCCCGAGCGCTTCACCGACACCGCGGCGCACCGCGCCGAGCTGCCCGCCGTCTACAACCAGTATTTCCGCTGCGCGCGCGACCCGCTCTACACCGCGGATTCGGAAGACACGCAGTCGCTGCTGCGCCCGCTGTTCATCACCTCGTGGCTGATCGACGACTTCATGGGCGACAACGATTTCTTCGGCGCAAAGACCATGCTGCTGTCCAGCGCGTCGAGCAAGACGGCCTACGGCACCGCGTTCCAGCTGCACCGGCGCGAAGGCATCCAGGTGATCGGCCTGACTTCGCCGGCCAACGTGGCCTTCTGCCAAAGCCTGGGCTGCTACGACCGCGTGGTGACCTACGAGGCGCTCGACACCATCGCGGCCGACACGCCTTGCGTGTACATCGACTTCGCGGGCAACGGCGCGCTGCGCAACGCCATCCACGGCCGGTTCACCCAACTGAAGTACAGCAGCTCCATCGGCGGCACGCACGTCGAGCAGCTCGCCGCCAAGGGCGCCGGCAAGGACCTGGCCGGCCCGCGCGCCACGCTGTTCTTCGCGCCCGCGCAGATCAAGAAGCGCACCGCCGAATGGGGCGCAGAAGAGTTCGGGCGCCGCATGGTGGCCGCCTGGCGCGACTTCATCGCCACCGCGACCGATGCGAACAAGCCCTGGCTGCGCGCCGAGCGCCACCACGGCGGCGAGGCGGTGCAGGCCGCTTACGCGCAGGTGCTGGCCGGCAAGGGCGACCCGCGCGCGGGCCATGTCCTTTCTCTTTACAAACAACCCGGCGACGCCTGACCCCTGGAGCGCGCGTGTGGCGACAATGGCCGCATGACTCCTTCTTCCGCGGCGCCCGCGAACACACATCCTTACGAGAGCCTCACGCCCGACGTGGTGCTCGACGCGCTCGCGACGCTCGGCCTGCACGGCGACGGCCGGCTCACCGGCCTGAATTCCTATGAGAACCGGGTCTACCAGGTCTACCTGGAAGACCGCTCCGCGGTCGTCGTCAAGTTCTACCGCCCCGGGCGCTGGAGCGAGGCCGAGATCCTCGAAGAGCACGGCTTCTCGCTCGAACTGGCCGCCGGCGAAGTGCCCGCCGTGCCGCCCCTGGCGTTCGACGGCAAGACCCTGCACCACCACGCCGGCTTCGCTTTCAGCGTGAGCCCGTACCGCGGAGGGCGCGCGCCCGAGCTCGACGACTTCGAGGTGCTCGAATGGGTCGGCCGCTTCCTCGCGCGCATCCACACCGTGGGCAGCGCGAAGCCCTTCGAGGCCCGCCCCGCGCTCGACCTGCAGACCTTCGGCCTGGACTCGCGCGACTGGCTGCTGGAGAACGACAAGATCCCGCTGGACGTGCAGCGCGACTGGGAAAAGGCCTGCAACGACGCGCTGGACATGGTCCGTGCCACCGCGCTGGCGCTGCAGCCGCCGGCCTCCGACTTCAAGCCGCGCAAGCTGCGCCTGCACGGCGACGTGCACCCCGGCAACATTCTGTGGACGCCTACCGACCGCCCCGGCGGCGGCCCGCACTTCGTCGACCTCGACGACGCGCGCACCGGCTTCGCGGTGCAGGACCTGTGGATGCTGCTGTCGGGCGACCGCGCCCAGCGCACCGCGCAGCTGTCGGGCCTGCTCGACGGCTACGAGCAGTTCCGCGAATTCGACCGGCGCGAGCTGGCGCTGATCGAGCCCCTGCGCACCCTGCGGCTCATCCACTACAGCGCATGGCTGGCGCGGCGCTGGGAAGACCCGATCTTCCCGATCAACTTCCCGTGGTTCGGCTCCAGCGACTACTGGAAGGGCCAGATCCTGGTGCTGGAAGACCAGTGCGAGCAGATGGCGGAAGAACCCCTCTACGCCTGACTCTGATCGGCAGCAATGCTGTCCGCCACGCCCTGCAGCAGGCGCTCGACCAGCACGTTGGCCGGTCCGTTGCGCCAGATGCCATAGGCCTCCGACTGCGCCACCGCGCGGTCGAGCGGCCTGAACACAGCGCCGCGCAAGGCTGAATTGCGCATCGCCTGCGGCACCAGCGCCACGCCCAGCCCCTGCGACACCAGCGAGACCACGGCCAGCCAGTGGCGCACTTCATGCCGCACCTCGGGCAGGAAGCCGGCGTCGGCGCAGATCGACAGGATGCGCTCGTGATAGTCGGGCGAGGCCTCGCGCGAGAACAGCACGAACGGCTGCGCGCGCAGGTCGGCCGGCGCCAGCACCCGCTTGCGCGCGAGCGCATGCCCCGCCGGCAGGCAGGCCACGAAGGGCTCCGACAGCAGCAGCCGGTGCTGCAGTTCGAGGGGCACGCGCCGCGTGTGGGCAAAGCCCAGGTCGAGCCGGTCGTTCAGCAGCTCGGTGATCTGCACGCCGGAATTGAGTTCGCTCAGGGTGATGCGCACCGCCGGGTGCTTCGCCTGGAAAGCCCGCAGCGCCTGCGGCAGGCCCCGGTACAGCATCGCGCCGACGAAGCCGATGCGCAGCCGCCCCGCCGAACCCAGCGCCACGTCGCGCGCCTCCGCGGCCGCCTCTTCCGCCTGCAGCAGCACGCGCCGCGCCGACACGCGCAGCGCCTCGCCGGCCGGCGTGAGCCGCACTTCCTTGCTGTTGCGCTCGAAGAGCCGCGCACCCACCGTGTCCTCGAGCTGGCGGATCGCCACCGACAACGGCGGCTGCGAGATCGACAGGCGCCGCGCCGCCCGGCCGAAGTGCAGTTCTTCGGCGAGCACGGAGAAGTAGCGCAGGTGCCGCAGTTCCATGGATAGTCAGATCGAATCGAACAAGACCAAATCGATATTAGACACGGATCGTCGCGGCTCCAACAATGCGCCAAACCAAAGGACCCATTGGAGACAAAGCGCATGTCCGCAGAGCAAGCCCATCCCATTCCCGACCGCCACGGCCAGAACCTGTTCACCACCGACGCCGAGCTGCACGCGCTGCTCGCGCTCTACCTGCCCGAAGACCTGCGCCGGCACATGCAGCCGCACTTCGAGCGCCTGGGCGGCCTCGCGGGCGGCCTGCTCGACGAACTGGCCGGCACCGCCGACCGCAACCCGCCCGTGCTGAAGCAGCGCACCCGCACCGGGCTGGACGACCAGAAGATCCTCAAGCACCCCGCGTATGTCGAGATGGAACGCCTGGCGCTCGCCGAGTTCGGCCTGGCCGCCATCTCGCACCGCGACGAGACGCTGGGCTGGCGGGGCAGGATGCCGCCGCTCGTCAAATACGTGCTGACCTACCTGTTCGTGCAGGCCGAGTTCGGCCTGTGCTGCCCGGTGTCGATGACCGATTCGCTCACGCGCACGCTCAAGAAATTCGGCCACCCTGAGCTGGTCGCCAAGTTTCTGCCGCGCCTGACCTCGCTCGACTTCGACGAACTCGCACAGGGCGCGATGTTCATGACCGAGCAGGCCGCCGGCTCCGACATCGCCGCCACCGCCACGCTGGCCCACCATCAGGAAGCCGACGGCAGCTGGCGCCTGAGCGGCGACAAGTGGTTCTGCTCCAACCCCGACGCCGACTTCGCGATGGTGCTGGCGCGCGCCGACGACGAATCGGGCGGCCAGCCCGGCATGAAGGGCGTGTCGCTGTTCCTGCTGCCGCGCCGGCTGGACGACGGCAGCCTCAACCACTACCGCATCATCCGGCTGAAGGACAAGCTGGGTACGCGCTCGATGGCCAGCGGCGAGATCCGCCTCGAGGGCGCGGTCGCGTACCTCGTGGGCGAGGCCGGCCGCGGCTTCGTGCAGATGGCCGACATGGTCAACAACTCGCGCCTGTCGAACGGCGTGCGCGCCGCCGGCCTGATGCGCCGCGCGGTGGCCGAGGCCGAGTTCATCGCGTCCGAGCGCCGCGCCTTCGGCCGCACGCTCGATCAGATGCCGCTGATGCAGCGCCAGCTCGACAAGCTGCGCCTGCCGGCCGAGCAGGCCCGCACGATGGTGTGCCAGACCGCGCTGGCGCTCGCCCGCTCCGACGCCGGCGAGCCCGACGCCTATGCGCTGCTGCGCATCCTCACGCCGCTCATCAAGTTCCGCGCCTGCCGCGATGCGCGCAAGGTGACGGGCGATGCGATGGAAGTGCGCGGCGGCTGCGGCTACATCGAGGAATGGAGCGATGCGCGCCTGGTGCGCGACGCGCACCTGGGCTCGATCTGGGAAGGCACGAGCAACATCGTGGCGCTCGACGTGATCCGCGCGGTCAAGCGCGAAGGCTCGCTGCCCGTGCTGCGCGCGCACTGCCGCAAGCTGCTCGACGACGCGGCGCTGGCCCCGGCCTTTGCCAAGGCCCTGCGCGACGCGCTGGACCGCGCCGCCGCGCTGGCCGAGACCGCCGCGCGCGAAGGCGGCGACGTGCTCGCGCGCCAGGCGGCATCGGCGCTCTACCACTGCACCAGCGCCATCGCGATGGCCTGGGAGGCCGCGCACGGCGGCTCCGCGCCGCGCCTGCGCTGGGCGCAGCTGGTGCTGCTGCACCGCGTGCTGCCGCGCGACCCGCTCTCGCCCGATGCGATGCCCGCCGACTGGAACGGCGCCCCCGCCGCACGCACCGCGCAGGCCGTCGCCTGAACCTGCTTTCCCAGCTCACTACACAAGAACCGGAGACATCCCTTTGAAACGCTTCATCTTCCTGCTGACCGCATGCGCCACGCTCGTGGCCGCCGTGCCCGCCGCGCATGCGGCCGACGCCTTTCCCGCCAAGCCCTTGACGCTGGTCGTGCCCTTCCCGCCCGGCGGCCCGACCGACGCGATGGCGCGCACGCTCGCCGCCGAGATGAAGGACCGCCTCGGCCAGCCGATGATCGTGGAGAACCGCGCGGGCGCGGGCGGCAACATCGGCGCCGAATACGTGGCGCGCGCCGAGGCCGACGGCCACACGCTGATGTTCGGCACCTCGGGCCCGCTGGCCATCAACAAGAGCCTGTACCGCAAGATCAACTACGACCCGGTGAAGAGCTTCGCGCCGGTGATCCAGGTCGGCTACCTGCCCAACATCCTGGTGGTGAACCCTGCCCTGCCGGTGAAGACCGTGCCGGAGCTCGTGGCCTACGCCAAGGCCAACCCCGGCAAGCTGAGCTATGCGTCGTCGGGCAACGGTGCGTCGTCGCACCTGGCGGGCGTGCTCTTCAACTCGGTGGCGGGCACCGACCTGCAGCACATTCCGTACAAAGGCACGGGGCCGGCGCTCAATGATTTGCTGGGCAACCAGGTGAGCATGACGTTCACCGACATCCTCACCGCGCTGCCTTATGTGAAGGCGGGCAAGCTGCGCGCGCTGGGCGTGGCCACGTCGGCGCGCTCGCAGGCGCTGCCCGACGTGCCGACGATCGCGGAGCAGGGCTACAAGGGTTATGACGTGAGCGTGTTCTTCGGCATCGTCGCACCGGCCGGCACGCCGGCGGACCGCGTGGCCAAGCTGAATCATGCGTTTGCCGAGGTGCTCAACTCACCCAAGGTGAAGCAGATGTTCTCTGCCCAAGGCCTGGAAGCATCGGCCGACACATCGCCACAGAAGCTGGGGCAGTTCATCGCCGCGGAGTCGGTCAAGTGGAAGGACGTGGTTCAGAAGTCCGGGGCGCAGCTGGACTGATTCAGCCGCTTCGTTCGGGGCGTGTGCACAGGCCATCGGGTACTCCCCTCCGCGAATGTCCCCCGGGGCTGCGCCCCTCCTCCTTTATTTCGCTGCGGGGAGCACCCGATGGCCTGTGCACGATGGACGCCGCGCTCGTGCGGGCCGATCAACCAGTGCTCTGAACGCTCACGACGGCGGGGTGCCTTGCGCAGCGAAATAAAGGAGGAGGCCGCAGGCCGGGGGACATTCGCGGAGCAAGGTACCCCGTCGGCGTGAGCGTGCCCCGAAAGAAAGAACGAACAAACGAAAGGCAGAAATGACACAACCCCAAGGCGCCCTCGCAGGCATCCGGGTGCTGGACATCTCCCGCATCCTCGGCGGTCCCTACTGCGGACAGATCCTCGGTGACCACGGTGCCGACGTGCTCAAGGTCGAGCCGCCACAAGGCGACGACACCCGCACCTGGGGGCCGCCATTCAAGGAAGGCGTCGCCTCGTACTACCACGGCCTCAACCGCAACAAGCGCGTGCAGCACCTCGACTTCTCGACAGAAGAAGGCCGCGAATCGCTGCTCGCCCTGGTGGCCGAGGCCGACGTGCTCATCGAGAACTTCAAGACCGGCACCATGGAACGCTGGGGCATCGGCTACGAGGCCCTGTCGCAACGCTTTCCGCGCCTCGTGTGGTGCCGCGTCTCCGGCTTCGGCGCCGATGGTCCGCTCGGTGCGCTGCCCGGCTACGACGCCGCCGTGCAGGCCATGACCGGCATCATGAGCATCAACGGCGAAGCCGACGGCGGCCCGCTGCGCGTCGGGCTGCCCGTGGTCGACATGGTGACCGGCCTCAACGCGGTCATCGGCGTGCTGCTCGCGCTGCAGGAACGCAACCGCAGCGGACGCGGCCAGTTCGTGGAAGCGGCGCTGTACGACAGCGGCCTGTCGCTGCTGCATCCGCATGCGGCCAACTGGTTCATGGACGGCACCGCGCCGCGCCGCACCGGCAACGCGCACCCCAACATCTATCCCTACGACGCACTCGCCACCGGCACCGACCCCGTGTTCGTCGCCGTGGGCAACGACCGCCAGTTCGCCAGCCTGTGCCGCTGCATCGGCCTGCCCGGGCTTGCCGAAGATCCGCTCTACCGCAGCGCCGGTGCGCGCTCGGTGAACCGCGGCGGGCTCAAGCAGCAGCTCGAGGCGGCCATGGCCACTTTCGACGGCCGCCAGCTCGTCGAGCAGCTCATGGCCGCCGGCGTGCCCGCCGCGCCGGTCCTGCCGGTCGACGCCGCGCTGCAGCACCCGCACACGCTGCACCGCGAGATGGTGGTCGAGATGCCCGGCGGCTATCGCGGCATCGGCGCGCCGGTGAAGCTGAGCCGCACGCCGGCCAGCTACCGGCACGCGCCGCTCACGCCCGGCGACGCCTTCCTGCCGCAGGACTGACCGGGCGACCGCCTCAGCGCGGCACCGCGCGCCCGCGCCCGATGCCGTAGTACGCGATGCCCGCGGCCTCCACCTGCGCCGCGTCATAGACGTTGCGGCCGTCGAAGATCGCCGGCATGCGCAGTTCCCGCGCGATCTGCGCAAGGCCGGCCTCGCGGAACACCGGCCACTCGGTCACCAGCGCCAGCACGTCGGCACCGTGCAGCGCCTCTTGCGCGGTGGCGCACCAGCGCAGGCCGTCGCGCTCGCCGACGATGGCGCGCGCATTCGCCATCGCGGCCGGGTCGTGCACCTGCACGCGCGCGCCGGCCGACAGCAGCCGCTCCAGCAGCACCAGGCTGGGCGCATCGCGCATGTCGTCGGTGTCGGGCTTGAAGGCCAGGCCCCACACGGCGACGGTCCTGCCCGCGATGCGGCCTTCGAAGTGGTGCGTCATCAGGTCGAACAGCCGGCCCTTCTGCTCGTGGTTCGCGGCCTCGACCGCCGACAGAATGCGCAGCGCATGGCCGTCGCGCTCGGCCATGCGCGTCAGCGCGCGCACGTCCTTGGCGAGGCAGGAGCCGCCGTAGCCCGCGCCCGCCTGCAGGAAGTCGGGCCCGATGCGGTGGTCGGCGCCAATGCCGCGCCGCACCATCTCGATGTCGGCGCCCGCGTGCCCGGCCACGCGCGCCATCTCGTTCATGAAGCTGATGCGGGTGGCGAGCATCGCGTTGGCGGCGTACTTGGTGAGCTCGGCCGAGCGGCGGTCCATCACCAGCAGCGGCCTTTCGGGTTCGCTCACGAACGGCGCGTAGAGCCGGGCCAGCAGGTCGATGGCCCACGGGTCCCGCGTGCCGATCACCACGCGGTCGGGCCGGCGGCAGTCGCGCACCGCCGCGCCTTCGCGCAGGAACTCGGGGTTGGCGGCCACCGCGATGCGCAGCGAGGCGCCACGCCGCGAAAGCTCGCCGCTCAGCACGGCCTCGATCTGGTCGGCCGTGCCCACCGGCGCGGTCGACTTGCACACCACCAGCGCCTCGCGCTCGCGGTGCCGCCCGATGCCCGCCGCCACCGCCATCACTTGCCGCAGGTCGACGCGCCCTTGCGCATCCGCCGGCGTGTTGACCACGATGAAGAGCACGTCGCCGTGCCCGCAGGCGGCCTGCGCGTCGGCGGTGAAGCGCAGCGTGCCGGCGGCCAGGCCCTCGGCCACCAGGGCCTCCAGGTCCGGTTCGTGCAAGGGCATCAGGCCGCGCTGCAGGCCTTCGATGCGCGGCAGGTCGGCGTCGGTGCAGAGCACCTCGTGCCCGGCCTCGGCCAGGCAGGCCGCGAAGCTCAGGCCCACGTAGCCGGCGCCGAAGATGCCGACCTTCATGGCCGGCCCGACGGCGCGCTGCACTGGTGGCTGGCGCGGTTGTGCGATAAAAGCAGGGTGCAAGCCTTCAAAACAATGTCCGGACAGGAAAATTCGATGATGCCCGATCAAGTTGCCGCGCGTTGCGCGCTGGTCCTGGAGACCAACAACCTGCGCGGCGGAGCGGATGCCGAGGCAAGGGCCGGCGCCAGCCTGCAGCGCCTGGTGGCACTGCTCGCGAAACAGAAGCTGCCGCTCACGGCGCTCGCGCAGGTGGTCATCACGCACGACGGGCTGAGCCCCGCCACCTGCGATGCGGTGAGCGCGCTCGCGGGCCGCCCGGTCGACTTCGTGCGCATCGGCGCGGCCACCGGGTACTACGACGCCAAGAACGCCGGCTTCGCGGCCACCGATGCGCAGCGCTGCACGCACGTGGTGTTCGCCGATGCCGACTGCCTGCCCGACGACGACTGGCTGCTGCAGATGCTGCTGCCGTTCACGCAAGGCGCCGATGCGCCCGAGGTGGTGGCCGGGCGCACCAGCTACACGGCCAACGTGGTCGGCACCGCGCTGACGACCATCGACTTCATGTACTTCCCCAACGCCGGCCATGCCGGCGCCACGAGCAACTTCTACGCGAACAACGTGGCCTTCCGCCGCGAGGTGTTCGAGCGGCACAGCTACCAGGCGCTCGACGGCGTGTACCGCGCGCACTGCCAGGTGCTGGGCATGCGGCTGAAGGCGGCGGGCGTGCCCATTCGCTACGCGGCCGCGGCCCACACCGAACACCGCCTGCCGGACACGCGCCTGGAGGCGCTCAAGCTGCGCTGGATGCGCGGGCAGGACACTTACTCGCTCACGCCGCACCTGCTGCGCAGCTACGTGTCGCCGCGCTGGCAGTGGCTGGCCAACAGCGGCCCCATCGGCCCGCTGTGCGTGCTGTTCACACGGCTGGGCTTCAGCGTGAAGGCGCTGAACCATCAAGACCTGCCGCCGCTGCGCGGCCTGCGCTGGCTCGCGGGCGTGGCGCTGATCCTGGGTTTCTCGGCCGTCGACATGCTGGGCGCGTTCGCGCGCGGCATCGGCTGGCACACCACGGGCCGCACCAACGCGGATGCGCAGGCGCTCTCCTATCACCGGCCCTGAATCGCCTGCCCTGAGCGGCACTCGACACAAGAACAACAAACGACAAAGACCATGCACATCCGCTCTTCGTTTCCGGCGCGCCGCGCCGCGCTCGGCCTCGCGCTCGCAGGCGCCTTCACGCTGGCCAGCGCTGCCGACTTCGCCGGCCGCGGCGTCTTCAACTTCAAGTCCGATGCCGGCTGCCCCTTCGCGGCGCTGGCCGGCGCGGGCAACGACTGCAACCGCCTCGCCCTCGACGACCCCGCAACGCGCGCTGCGCTCGACGGCGCCGCGCACACCATCCGCTTCACCAACACCCGCAGCTACGCCGAGAAGACCATCGTCGGCGACGTGCTGCTGCAGGGCTCGGGCCAGGCGCGCGGCGGCCAGCGCGTGCCGCTGACCTTCCACGCGCTGCTGAGCCGCTCGGGCACCGACTGGTCGGTGAGCAGCCACGCGCACTCGCCCATGGGCGGGGAGTTCAACGACATCCGCATCGACCCGTACCAGGTCGTGGTGAACGAGGCGAACACCGACCGCGTGGTGCTCACGGCCGACCAGGTCATCGAGGCGCTGGCCAGGCCCTCGCTCACTGCGCGCCTGGCCAACGTGCTGGTGCAGGTGGACGACAACCGCACCGATGGCGCAAGAGACGCCGACATCACCATCGGACTGGGGCTGGGCAAGGCGTCGAAGTCGGTGGCGCGCGCGCGCTTCCACGCGCCGGCCGCCAAGGGCCGCGAACTGGCCGAAGCGATGCGGCAAGGCAACTGGACGCTGGAGCTGCAGGCGCTCAGCGGCAAGATCCCGCGCCAGGTGGTGCAGCGCGACCTGTTCCTGTACGGGCTCGAGTCGCAGTCGCTGTTGCAGCCGCTGCTGCAGCGCGGCTTCCGCAAGAACGAGAAGCTGGTGCTGGGCGCGGCCGGCGGCAAGGGCTTCGTGCGCTACGACGGACAGCAGCGCGAGTTCGCGGGCGCCGACGCGGCCGCGCGCGCGTTCCTGCAGGACAGCTTCATCGGGCTCGTGCTGGGCTGGCAGCAGCAACAGCCGCAGCCCGTGCAGGCCAAGGCCGATGCCCGCTGACCAGACACCAGACGTGGCAGCCGGCTTCGACTGCCTCGCCCCGCCGCGGCTTCGCGGCTGGCCCGCGCTGCAGGCGCGCATCGTGCACCACCTCAAGCGCGCCGCGCTGCGGCAGCTGCATGCGAGCAACGCGGGCGAGATGCTGCTGCTGCGCTTCTACCTGGTGGGCGAGGAGTCGTCCGAGCAGGCGCTGCAGCGCGAGCTGCGCATCGACCCGCCCGACTGGCTCGCGCGCCAGCTCGACCAGCACCTGGCCGACGAGCAGTTGCACGCGCGCCTTTTCGCGGAAGCCATCAACCTGCGCGGCGGCACCGCCCAGGCCGCCGCCTCGCCCGAGGAAGCACCCCGGCCCGACTGGTTCAGCCGCCGCAAGCTGGCGCGCTGGCAGCAGCTGATCCGCCGGCATGCGCCGCACTTCGCGCACGGCGGGCTGGTGCCTGCCTATGCCATCGGCCTGAGCGCGGAGCAGATGGCCTCGCGCATATTGCAGCGCCATTGCGCGCTGATCGGCCGGCTGCATCCGCTGCATCCGCTGCTGTCACGCGTGCTGGCCGACGAAGACCGCCACATCCGCCTGTGCAGCCACACGCTGCAGCGCTGCGTGGCGCCGCACGAGCAGGCCCGGCTCGCGCAGCTGATGCGCGAGGTGCGAGACACCGAACGCGGCTTCGGCATCACCGGCGCGGCCGGGATGTGGCTGGCGGGCGTGGCCCTGCGGCTGCGCCCGGGCGCCACGCGGCCGCTGCGGCACCGGCATCACGCCTGAGCGATGCCGCCGCGCATCCTCTACCTCGCGACCGCGGACGCGCGCGGCCACCTGATGCGCGCCCAACTGCTGACGCACGCGCTGCGCGACGCCGGCGCGCAGGTGCAGGTGCTCACCACCTCGGACGAAGGCGCGCGCTTCCTGGCCGGCTTCGGCATCGACGCGCCCGTGCTCTCGCGCCACTACGCGGTGCAGTTCGACAAGGAGCAGAACATGCTGCGCCGCGAAACCGACCGCAACGTGGCGCACTACATGTTCCGCCCCACGCGCATGCTGCGCGACGTGCTGCGGCTGAGCCGCCGCTTCCGCGACGCGGACCTGGTGGTGAACGACTCCTTCCACCCCGCGCTGCTGCTGATGGGCTGGCTGCCGTTCTGGCGCCGCAAGGTCGTGCACGTGTACGGCGCGAGCCTGCGGCATGCGCTGCAGACCAACTTCGAGGGCCGCATGCCGGTCGCCGTGGCACGGCTGTTCGGCGGCATCGTGGCCTGGCAGATCGACCGCAGCCTCGCGCGCATCGCGCATGACTTCGCGCACGGCGAGCCGGCGCACGACGGGCGCGGCGGCTGGCGGCTGCCGACGCCGGTCGCGGTGGTGGATGCGGTGGCCCATGCGCAGCAGGCCGCGCCGCGCGCCGCCGCCGTCTACCTGAATCCCCACTTCGAGGAACCGGCTCTGGCCGAAGGCCTGGAGCAGGGCCTGGCCGACGCGGGCCTGCCGGCGCACCTGGTGGGCGAAGGCTATGCGGGCCGTCTCCGCTGGCATGCGCGCGACGAGCACTGGATCGAGGCGGCCGCGCGCAGCGCCTTCATCGTCTCCGCGCCGGGCATGGCGGCGCTGTCGATCGCGGCGGTGTACCGCAAGCCGATCCTGCTGCTGCTGACCGACCAGCCCGAACAGGCGATCAACGCCGGGCGCGCCGCGCAGCTCGGGCTCGAGCACCGGGTGGTGGTGTGGCGCGGCGACGCGGCGAAGTTCGCGCGGGCCGTGGCAACCGCGGCGGGCGAACTGCTCGCCATGAATGCCGGCAACACCACGGACGGCGTCGAAGGCAGGCAGGCCGCCATCGACCGCCGCCAGCAATGGGTCACGCTGCTGCTGCGCCTTGCGGGCGGCGCGCCGGCTAGCCCATGACCCCGCGCGCCGAATCGACCACCGCGCGGAACACGCGGGCCGCCGCGCGCAGCGGATGCATCTCGGCCCATCGCATCGACGTGGCCTTCGGCGGCGCCGAGACCACGCCCCGGCCCATGCGCAGCGACACCTGCAGCCGCTTGATCGTGAAAGACGGCCGCGCCAGCGCACGGCGCGGCAGGGAGCGCCCGGTGTCCGCCACCACGAACTGCAGCACCAGGCACTTGCGCGCCGCCGCGGCCTCGATGTCGAACACGAGGCTGCGGCGCCGCGCCCCCGTGACACGCCGGGCCGGCAGCACCACGCCATCGAACATGGCGTGCACGCTCGTGGCCTTGGCATTGCTGCGGTAGTCCACCCGCACCTCGATGCGGTGCGGGCTCTGGTGCGACAGGGCAAGCGATTGCGAAGGCGCCAGCGCGGGCAGCGGTATGACCAGGCTGGCCAGTTCGCCCTCGCTGCGCGCGCCCTCCCCGTCGAAGCCGGCCCAGCCGTGGCTGAGCCAGCCGGCCGCGGGGCTGCCGGGATGGAACATGTAGGGCCGGTCCAGCCGCAGCTCGGCCACGTCGCGCAGGCCCTGGCTCTTGTCGTCGAAGCCCCAGCGCAGCGCGAAGGCCTGCTCGATGGCGGCGGCCGGCCACGCCGATGCGCTGGCGGCGGCATCGGCTGACAAAGGCGAGATGTCGCCGCAGGCCTCGGCCATGAAGTCCATCGCGCCGAGCCCGGCGCCGATCGGCATCCAGCCCGAGCAGGCCACCGGCAGCTGCGAGCGCGCATTGCGGTCCGCATGGATCAGCGCATGCGCGGGCTTGCGGAAATAGCGCGCCTCGGCCAGCACGCTGGACGACAGCGCCGACGCGAAGTGCACGTTGTTCGCCGACAGCAGCGCATACGTGTTCTCCTGCGTCCACGCGACGTTGGGAATGGCCCGCGCGATGGGCGCGAGGTCGTGCAGCGCGGGCTCGTACGGGTGCGGCTTGATGACCAGCAGGTCGACCCCGCGCGCCAGTTCGCGCAGCGGCGCGATCACGCTGGCCGGATGCATGGTGCGCCCGCCGCCCACCAGCGACAGGTCGACCAGGCTCTGGCCGAAGAACAGCCCCACGCGCAGCCTCGGGTCGAACAGCGAAGCGGCGCCGCGCCTGGCGAAGTAGCCCTTGAGCACGCTCGCGTGGTTCCAGAACAGCTCCTCGTCCACCCGGCGCGCGCGCAGCGCGGCCTCGATGGCGGGGTCGTTGGTGCGGGCGCAGAAGTGCAGGTGCTCGGTGAAGCGGCGCGGGTCGATCTCGATGTCGAGGTAGCTGGCGCCGCCGCGGTCGATGCAGTGCTGCAGCGCCGGCGTCAGCCCCCAGCCGATCACCAGGCAGCCGGGGTCGAACGCCGGCATGCCGTCGCGCCCCGCCAGCGGCGCCAGGTCGGCGATGCAGGCGCGGGCCCAGCCGGCCGGCGTGCAGGGCAGGTCGAGCCGGGCCATGAGGCGCGCGACGTCGATGCGACCGCCGTCGGACAGCGGCGCGACCTCCTGCACCGGCAGGCCCAGGCGGCCGAGGGCGGTGTCGAAGAAAGCACGCAGGAATCGCCGGTTCGCGACGTGGTAGGTCAGGCCGTTGGCCGCGGAGCGAAAAAAATCGTCCGCAAAGACGACGTGGTGGAACCGGCGAGTTTTCATTGTTTTTCCGGGCAGGCCGGCCTGCCCGTGCACACCGCCCCGCCGACCCTTTCTGGCGATGCGCCAATCTAGGCAGCGACTCTTAGCCGGGGATGAGAACTGTGCGGCCTGCGCGCAAAGTTGCCGTAAAGGCGCGGGCCGCTCAGTCGAGCACCAGGTTGAGGTCGCGGATGAGCGGGTGCCAGCGCGCCGCTTCGGCCTGCAGCAGCGAAGCGAACTTGCCGGGCCCGTCGCCCGCGGCCTCGATGCCGAGGTCGGCGAACCGGGCCAGCACCGCCGGGTTGTGGATGGCGCTGGCCACCGCCTGCTGCAGCCGCGCCACCAGCTCGCCAGGCGTGTTCACGGGCACCACGAGCCCCATGAGCGTGGCCGCCTCGACGCGCGGCATGCCGAGCTCGGCGAAGGTCGGCACCGCCGGCAGTTGCGCCAGCCGGCGCGGATGGGCCACCGCCAGCGCGCGCAGCCTGCCGCTCTGGATGAAGCGGCGGGCCGCCGCCAGGTCGCACATCATGGCCGGCAGCTGGCCGCCGGCCACGTCGGCCAGCGCGGGCGCCGCGCTGCGATACGGCACGTGCACCATCTTCAGCCCGGCCTCGCGCTCGAGCAGTTCCATGGCCAGGTGCTGCGGGCTGCCGGTGCCGGCGGAGGCGAAGCTGACCTTGCCGGGAAAGGCGCGCGCGTCGGCGATGAACGCGCGCGCGTCTTTCTCGCCGGTGGCCGGGCCGACCAGCAGCACCATCGGCAGCCGGCCCATCAGCGTGACCGGCGCGAAGTCGCGCACGGGGTTGTAGCTGAGGTTGCGGTAGATCGCGGGGTTGAACACCAGCATGCCGTTGTCGGCCGACAGCAGCGTGTAGCCGTCGGCCGGCGCGCGCGCCGCCTCGATGGCGCCGAGCGCGGTGTTGCCTCCGGCGCGGTTCTCGATGGTCACCGGCTGCCCGGTGTCGATGGCAAGCTGGGCGCCCACGGTGCGCGCGACGATGTCGGCGCCGGCACCGGCCGGGTACGGCACGATCCAGCGGAAGGGCCTGGCGGGATAGAGCGGCTGCGCCGTCGCGGCGCGGGGCAGCGTGCCGGCCGCGAGGGCGGCCGTGGACAGGAGCTGCAGCAGAAGCGGTCGGCGGCGGATCATGGGCGGCATGGGCGGGCGTCTCCGCCTCCATGTTAGGGCCTGTTCATCCAGCCCTGCTGGTCCTCAGGCCTTGTGCCGCGGCCCAGCCCGCCACGTCCTCGCGCTTGATGGCGGCGGCCATGAGGCCCGGGAACGCGTCGGGCGTGCATGCGAACGAGGGCACGCCCAGCGCGGCCAGCTTGGCGGCCAGGTCGCGGTCGTAGGCCGGCGCGCCCTCGTCGCTGAGCGCCAGCAGCGCGATGAACTGCACGCCGGCCTCGACCAGCTCGTTGGCGCGATGCAGCAGCTTTTCTTCCACGCCGCCTTCGTACAGGTCGGAGATCAGCACCAGGATGGTGTTGCGCGGCTCGCGTATCAGGCTCTGGCAGTAGCCCACGGCGCCGTTGATGTCGGTGCCTCCGCCCAGCTGCACGCCGAACAGCAGGTCGACCGGGTCCTGCAGCTGCTCGGTCATGTCGACCACGTTGGTGTCGAACACCACGAGCTTGGTCGCCACCGCCGGCAGGCTGGCCATGACGGCGCCGAAGATGCTCGAATAGACCACCGACGCGGCCATGGAGCCGCTCTGGTCGATGCACAGGATCACCTCGCGCTGCGGCTGCCGCGCCTTGCGGCCGTAGCCGACCAGCGACTGCGGCACCACCGTGCGGTATTCGGGCTGCCAGTGGCGCAGGTTGGCGCGGATGGTGCGGTTCCAGTCGATCTCCGAATGGCGCGGGCGGCGGTTGCGCTGGCTGCGGTTGAGCGCGCCGCTCACGGCGCTGCGCATCGGCTCCTCGAGCTTCTTCATGAGCTCGTCGACCACCTTGCGCACCACGGCGCGCGCGGTGTCCTTGGTGCCCGCGGGAATCACGCTGGCCAGCGCCACGAGGCTGGCCACCAGGTGCACGTCGGGCTGGGCGTTGTCGAGCATCTCGGGCTGCAGCAGCATCTGGCGCAGGTTGAGCCGCTCCATCGCGTCGCGCTGCATCACCTGCACCACCTGGCTCGGAAAGTACTTGCGGATGTCGCCGAGCCAGCGCGCCACGCTGGGCGCCGAATCGCCCCGGCCGCCGCGCTGGCCGCCCTGGCCCAGGCCGCGCCGGCCGTCGGCCTCGTAGAGCGCGGCCAGCGCCATGTCGATCTCGCGCACCCGGCCTTCCACGGCGCCGCAGCTGGGCGTGGCCTCGCTGCCGAGCACCAGGCGCCAGCGCTGCAGGCGGTCGGTGGAGGGCGGCGTCTCGTCCGCGGACGCGGCAACGGTGTCGTCGGTGTTCATGCCTTCACTCCCAGCAGTTCCCGCAGCAGCGGCAGCGCGAGCACCGCGCGAGATTCGTCCCAGTCGGCGGCGGCTGTGGCGACCACCGCCGTGCCGCCTTTTCCACCCGTCGCGCCACGCTTCGCACGCTCGCCCAGCGCGCGCCGGTCGGCGCCCGAGAAGTCGGCGAAGCTGCGGCGCACCAGCGGCAGCACCTGCAGGAAGTGTTCTTCGCCCAGCGCCGAAAGCCAGCCGTCGACCAGCGGCCACACGGCCTCGTCGTGCAGCAGCACCATCGCGTTGCGGTTGAGAAAACCTTCGAGCCACGCGGCCGCCTCGGTCGGCGGAGCGCCTGCCGACAGGTTGCGCGCGAGCTGCTGCGAGGCACCTTCGCTGTCGATCTGCGCATCGTCGAGCAGCAACCGGCAGGCCACGCCGCGCAGCAGCGGCGCCGCGCTCTCGCCGAAGGCGATGGCGCGCAGCGCGCCGCGCCATGCGGCGGTGGTTTCCTCGCCGTCGCGCAGGCGCACCGCGTCGTGTGCGGCGATGAGGCTGGTGCGCAGCGATTCGGCCGCTTCGGCGTCGAGCGCGCCGCAGGCAATGGGCAGGCCGATGGCGCCGCGCACGATGAGGCTGTCGAGCACGTGCGAGAGCAGCGCGCTGTCGGTCTGGCGCACGCTGCCGTAGCGGAACACGTTGGCCAGCGGCGGCACCGCGCCGATGAGCTGCACCGCGTCGCCGGTGAGCGCGGCGCGGTCTTCGAGCGCGCGGGTCACGGCCTGCACCGCCGCGGGCAGGTCGGCCAGCAGCACGGTGTCGACCTGCCCGGCCAGCACGGTGAGCGAGCTTTCGCCGGCCAGCTGCTCCATCACGCGCGAGGTGGCGGCGTGCGCCAGGGTCGCGCCGAAGCGGCTGGCCTCGATGATGCGCAGCGCGAATTCGGGCTGCCACTGCAGCTGCCACACCTCGTGGAAGGTGCCGCGGCTGGAACGCTGGCCGACGGTGGGCGCGCCCCAGGGCAGGTCGAGCAGGCGCAGCCGGTGCAGCAGGTGGCTGCGCGCGAGGTCGTTGGGCTGGCGCAGGTCGAGGTCGAGCGTGCGCGCGGTGGCTTCCGGCTTCAGGCGCAGGCTTTTTTGCTGCTGCTCGATGTCGCGCTGCAGCGGCACGGTCGGCACTTCGGCCGGCACCTGGCCCATGCGGTCGCCGACGGTCAGGCGCTCGCGGATCAGCGTGAGCGGCGCCTGCTCGCCCATGCAGATCACGCTGCGCACGGCCTCGTCGAGTTCGGGCAGGCCGGGCGCGGGGCGTTCGCGCAGCGCGGCGAGGGTGTCGGCCAGGCGCGTGGCCTCGATCAGGTGGGCGGAGGAGCAGTCGAGGTCGTGCTCGCGCAGCAGCCGCGCCACGCGCGCGAGCCAGCCGGTGCTGCGGCCCGCCACCTGCTCCCCCTGCTGCCACAGGTGCTCGTACCAGCCCGGCGAATCGATGCCCGCGCCGTAGCCGCTGGCGCTGGTGAGGTGGCGGTAGGTCCAAGGCACCCAGGTGGCCAGTACCTTGAGCCTGGGCAGGCCCTTGAGCAGCGCCGCGTCGGCCTTGCCGGTGGCCGCGCCCTGCAGGGCCGGCACGTGCCAGGCGCCGCAGACCACGGCGATGCGCTGGTGGCCGGCGTTGACGGCTTCGCGTATCGATTGCCGCATGAAGGCCTCGCGCAGTTGCTCGCGCTTCGCGGCGCGCGGGCCGCGGCGGTCTTCGGGTGTTTCGGCGCGCACGGCCGTCATGGCCTCGGCGATGGCGCCGAACAGGTCTTCGCCGTCGCCGCGCTCCTCGACCATGTGGTTCCACCAGCTCTCGCCGTCGGCATAGCCGGCGGCGTGGGCGAGCCAGTCGAAGGGGTCGTCGGGGATCCGCTGCAGCGCCGCTTCTTCGCCGGAGGCCGGTGCTTCGTCGTGTTCGTCGTCACCCGGCGGCTCGCCGGCCTCGGCCCCGGGCGCTTCCCGTGCATTCGCGGCCTCGGCTTCGTCGGCGGCGCGCGCGGCCTGCTCGATCGCCATGCGGTGCGACTGCGGCAGGTCGATGAAGCGCACCGGCAGGTTGCGCGACACGCCCCATTGCAGCGCCTGCCATTCGGGCGAGAACTCGGCGAAGGGGTAGAAGGCGGCGAGCCCCGTGTCCTCGCCCGCGTGGATCAGCATCGCGACCGGCGGGCGCAGGTCGGCGTGCGCCATGAAGGACAGCAGGCCTTCCGCGTCGGGCGGGCCTTCGACCAGGATGCAGTCGGGCTGCAGCGACTCGAAGGCGCGCAACAGGCTGCGCGCGCAGCCGGGCCCGTGGTGGCGGATGCCGAAGTAGTGCAGCGGAGAGCCCATCTGTTCAGTGCGTCGGAAAAGTGGAGTTGCAGGGGCTCAGAGACCGTAGCGCGCTTCCATGGCCTCGTGCCATTCGGTCGGCTCGCCGGCCGCGCGGGCCAGCTCGGTCCAGCACAGCTGATGGCCCTTGCACAGCGCAGCCACGCGCGCGGCAATGGCGCGCGGCGGCACGCTGGCGGGCGCGGTCACGGCGAGGTAGAGGCCGGGGAGGCCGGCTTCCTCGTCGTCCTGGTCGTCGCCTTCGCCTTCTTCGTCCGCGTCATCCGCTTCGGCGTCGCTCACGCGGTAGTTGTCGTTGCTGTACTGCCAGGTGCTCCAGCCCGCCTCGTGGAGCGCGTCGCGCAGGGCGCTCACGCTTTCCTCGCCGGGGTGCACGCCGTCGATCATGTAGCTCGGGCCGTAGGGGCCCTTCTCCAGCAGGTGCACGGGCGCGGTGAAGACGCGGGTGTAGGTGCGCAGCTCTTCCTCGTCCTCGGGCGGCTGCTCCGCCAGCCTGGGCTCGAACACCACCCAGTCGCCCAGGCGCTGCTCGAGGCCGCGCGGCGAGGGCTGCACGATGCGCGCGGTGGCCGGGCCGGTGCGGCGCGCGAGCACGTCGCGCTCGCGGCCGTTTTCCTCGCAACGCAGGTAGACCAGGCCCCAGTCTTCCTCGACCTCGGCATCGTCGGGCTGGCCGGCTTCGAGTTCCATCTCGAGCGCGCGGGCCTGCGCGCGCACGTCGGCCCACTGGCGCGCCGCGGTGGCGGCGATTAGCAGCTCCCAGCGGCGGCCAGGCTCGGGCGCATCGTCGGCGGCCAGCACCATGCGGCGCTGGGCCACGGCCGTGTCGAAGTCCTTCAGTTCCATGGCCGCGTCGGCCCACAGCCGGCGCGTGGCCGTGGCCTCGGGGTCGTGCGCCAGCACCTGCTCGACCAGCGGCCCGACCTGCGTGTAGCGCCCTTCGCGGAAGGCGATGCGCGCGCGGTACCAGGCGGCCATGGCCGGCTGCGCGGCCTCGATGCGTCGCGCCTGTTCCTCGATGGCGCCCAGGTCGCCGGCGCTGAAGCACAGGCCGAACCAGTGGTTCTGCAGCGCCACCGATTGCGGCGCCGCCAGCACCATGGCCTGCAGCCGGCTGCGCGCCTCGTCGTGGCAGCCGTAGTTCGACAGCGCGGAGGCCAGCATCATCGCCAGCCCCTCGTCGCCGGGCAGCGCCTGGTGCGCCTGCTCCAGCCACTGGATGACGGTCTCGTTCGACAGGCCCTCGGCCTCGGGCGAACGCAGCCAGTCGGGAAGCGATTCGGGCGCGCTCGGCGCGGGCTTCGGTGCCACGGCGGCGAGCGCCTGCTCGGCACGCCGCACCTTGTCGGCGGCACCGAAGTCTTCGCGCAGCAGCGGCACGTGGTGGCGCGCACGCGCCACGGCCTGCGCGGCCAGCCACGGCACCTGCCGCGCGCCGGCCAGCTCGGCCTGGGCCAGCGCAAGGTCGATCAGCAGCCGGTGGCTGCCGACGGTGTGCAGGTGCTCGATGGTGGTCCACAGCGCGTGGCCCAGCGCGGGCGTGTTGAGCTCCGGGAGCGCGCGCGCGGCCGCGACGGCAGCGCGGCACCACGACACATGGTCGGCAACCTCGATGTCGCCGAATTCCGGCAGCAGGTCCCACCCGGCCTGCGGCTGGCCGGCCAGCACGAGCGCGCGGCTGCGCTGCAGCCGGCGGGTCGACTGCTCGCGGCGGTCGTCCTCGTCGGCTTCGTCCTCGGAGTCGTCGAGCAGCTTGAGCGCGGTGTGCGGGTCGCCGGCCGCAAGCCATTGCTCGACCTCGGTGGTGACGAACAGCGTGGTCACTTCCTCGCCGGCGCGGCGCTGCGCGTCGCGCTGGCTCTTCAGGTAGAGCACGGCCTCGCGCGGCTGGCCCTGGTCGCCCATGGCATTGGCGCGCTCGATGCTCAGGCAGCCGAAGCAGCCCCAGCTGGGGTCGATGCGCGCCAGCGTCTCGTCGCAGGCCGCGAGGCGCTCGCCGGCCCAGCCGGGGCCGTCGACGTTCGCGTAGGTGGCCACCAGGTCCTGCGTGACGCACACGCTCTGCGGGCAGCCCTGGGTCTTTTCCTGGTGCGCCCGCTCGTAGGCATCGACCACTTCGCCGAGCTGCGACTCGCCGTGGTGGCGCGCCACGCGCGAGGCGCACAGCCAGTGCTTGAAGTACACGTCGAGCCACGGAATGTCGAGGCCGCGCGCGCTGGCGAGCGCCTCGGGCACCAGCGCCTCGACCAGCGCATGGTTGCCCTGGAACTGCTGGTGCGGCACATCGTGAATCAGGTAGGCCAGGCGCTGCTGGCCTTCTTCCTCGAGCCGGTCCGACAGGTCGTTGACCCAGGCAAAGCTGTCCATCGTGTTGATCCTCTCTCTTTGGTTTTCTAGGAAGCCGAGCGCGGCGCGCAGAGCGCGGCCACGGCCCGGCTGAAATCGGCCAGCAGTTCGACCAGCGGCGGCTGGCCCTTCAGTTCCTCGCCGCCCGGCGCCATGATGGCCTTGAAGCTGCGCAGCAGCGCGACCGCATGCGCGGGCACGGCGCGGCCCTCGCGGTGGCTTTGCAGCAGCGCCTGGATGGCCGGGTTGTCGAGGTTCACGTACAGCCGCGCCGACACGCTCGCGTCGATGCGCTGGGTGAACGCGCGCGCCAGGCTGAGCGCGGCGCCGGCCATGCGCTTCCTGGCCTCGTCGGTCTCCAGCCGCGCCTTCAGCTGCGCCTCGCGGTCGGGCACGGCGATCAGCGGCAGCTCGGGCGACACGAAGCGCGCGGGCACCACCAGCTCGCCCCATGCGAGGTGTTCGCGCAGCCAGGCGAGTTCGCTCTCGGGCAGGTCTTCGCCGCGGAACATGCGGGCGTTGCCGGCGGCGGTGCCGATCTCGATGAGCTGAACGCCGCGATCGCGCACCCACTGGCGCAGGAAGCCGGCCACGGCGTAGCGGTCGCCGCGCGCCACGGGCACCTGCAGCGCGCGGAACAGCACGTCCTCGAAGCCGCCGCTCTGGCCCAGGCTCAGGTGGATGCGGCCTTCGCGCACCAGGCTGCGCACCGGCAGGTCGCCCTGGCTGGTGGGCAGGCGCACGGCGTCGGCCAGCATGGCGAAGAGTTCGTCCTCGCACAGCGCGGCGCCCAGCAGCGCCTCGTTGTGGCGCGTGAGCAGCCGGCTCCACGCCGGTGCCTGCGACCGCGAAAGATCGGCCAGGCCGCGGATCAGCGCGTCCTGGATGTGGGCGCGCGTGGCCTGGTAGGCGGCGTCGCGCTGCAGGTCTTCGCGGCTGGCGGTGGGCGTGAGCGCGTTCGACTCGATCACGCCGCCGATGAAGCCGGCCCACACCGGCAGCAGGTCGCGCGCCTCGTCGTCGAGCAGCATGCCGCGCACGTAGACGCTCAGGTGGCGGTTGTCGCTGGTGCCGTAGGTGGCGCCGTCCTGCACCCACAGCAGGCCGCGCGCGTCGCTGTCGCCCTCGGGCTCCACGGGAATCACGCAGATGGGCTCGAAGTGCCGCTCCATGCGCGCGGCGAAGGCCATGCGCTGGCGCTGCAGCACCGCGGGGTGCAGCACCACGCCGTCGGCGGCGGCGCGCCACGGCGGCGGGTCGGCGTTGACGCATTCGTCGTCGAACCACAGCGGCTCGCGCAGCAGCGCGCAATAGCGCCCGAGCACTTTCTTCAGCACGCCGGCCGAGCACAGGTGGTTGAAGTCGCTGCGCATCGCGAGGTGGATCTCGGTGCCCACCGGCCGCGCGTCGATGGCCTGCACCGCGTAGCGCCGGCCGTCCGACGAGCGGTAGCGCCAGCCTTCGCCGGGCGACTGGAACGAGGTGCTGTTCACCACAACCTGCTCGGCCACCACGAAGGCGGAGAGAAAGCCCAGCCCGAACAGGCCGATGAGCTCGTCGCTGCCGTCCTTGTCGGACGCGCGCAGCTGCCGCGTGTAGCCGTTGCCCAGCGTGGCGAGGTAGCGGTGCAGCTCCTGCTCGGTGAGGCCGGAACCGTTGTCGCGGATGACGATGGTCTGCGCGGCCTCGTCGGCCAGCACGTCGATGCGGCCGGCCTCGGTGAAGGACGGGTCCTCGAGCCTGCGGCGCGAGATGGAGTCGTGCGCGTTCTGGATCAGCTCGCGGATCGCCACCACGGGCGTGGAATACAGGTGCTTGGCCAGCACGTCGAACAGGCCGTCCAGGTGCACCTGGGTGGTCTGCAGCGCCGGCGTCTGCGAAGGGAGGTCTGGCTGTGGGGAGTCCGACATCGGCGCGCTCACAGCTGCTCGCGGCAGGCGCGGTACAGGTCCTTCCAGTCGCTGCGCTCCTTCACCACCGTCTCCAGGTACTCCTTCCACACCACCTGGTCCTGCACCGGGTCCTTGATGACCGCGCCGATCAGGCCCGAGGCCACGTCGGCCGAGCGCAGCACGCCGTCGCCGAAGTGGCCGGCCAGCGCCATGCCGCTGTTGATGACGGAAATAGCCTCGGCGGTGGAGAGCGTGGAGCTGGGCGACTTGATGCGCGTCTTGCCGTCCTCGGTCTGGCCGTTGCGCAGCTCGCGGAAGATCTGCACCACGCGCCGCACTTCCTGCAGCGCCGGCGGCTCGGCCGGCAGCGCGAGCGCGCGGCCCAGTTCGCCCACGCGCTTGACCACGATCTGCACTTCCTCCGCCTCGCTGGACGGCACCGGCAGCACCACCGTGTTGAAGCGGCGCTTGAGCGCGCTCGACAGCTCGTTCACGCCCTTGTCGCGGTTGTTGGCGGTGGCAATGACCGAGAAACCGCGCACCGCCTGCACCTCGCTGCCGAGTTCGGGAATGGGCAGTGTCTTTTCGGACAGCACGGTGATCAGCGTGTCCTGCACGTCGGCCGGGATGCGGGTGAGTTCCTCGACGCGCGCGATCTTGCCCAGGCGCATGGCGTGCACCAGCGGGCTGGGCACCAGCGCCTTGTCGGACGGGCCGTGGGCCAGCAGCTCGGCGTAGTTCCAGCCGTAGCGCAGCTGCTCTTCGCTGGTGCCGGCGGTGCCCTGGATCAGCATGGTGGAGTCGCCGCTCACGGCGGCGGCCAGATGCTCGGACACCCACGACTTCGCCGTGCCCGGCACGCCGTACAGCAGCAGCGCGCGGTCGGTGGCGAGCGTGGAGACCGCGATTTCCATCAGTCGCGGATTGCCGATGTACTTGGGGCTGACCTCGAAGCCGCTGGCGAGCTTGCCGCCCATCAGGTAGGTGAGCACCGCCCAGGGCGAGAGCTTCCAGTTGGCCGGACGCTGGCGGTCGTCGACCTTCTGGAGCGCATCGAGTTCTTCGGCGAATTGCTGTTCGGCATGCTGGCGCAGGACATTGCTCATGGACGGCCTTGGGATGGAGAAGAAGAAGTAGATGAAAGGGTGAGGAACAGCCGGCGCGCGCGCACGATGCGCGCGGTCTCGGCCAGCGCGTTGGCGGTGCCGGGTGTTTCGTCGGCGGTGCGCGGCAGGTCGGCCAGCGCAGGCAGCGCCGAGGGATGCAGCAGCGCCGCGGCGCTGGTGAGCACCTGGCGCAGCATGTAGTCGTTGGCGAGGCTGCCGCGCTCCACGCGCAGGCGCAGCGCGGCAGCCAGCCTCGCGGACAGCTCGGCCGACGGCGTTTCGCCGGGCGCGCAGGCCTGGTCGGCGAAGCCCACGACTTCCTGCGCGCCGTTGCCTTCGGCGCCCAGCTCGGCGAGCCAGTGGCGCTCGCGGCGCGCGCGCGGCAGCAGCGCGAGCAGCTGGCCGATCCAGGCGCGCTGGGCGCGCGGACGGTCGAGCATGGCGTCGCACCAGTCGTGGTCGGGGGCGGCGATGACGGCGTCGTTCCAGCCGCGCAGCAGCGCGTCCTTCCAGTCGCCGGCGGCGGCCCAGTCGAGCAAGGCCGCCGGCGTCATGCCGGTGCGCGCGGTCCACCACGACAGCGGCGCCTGGCGCACGAGCTGGTAGAGCCACCATGCGCGCTCGCCGAGGCTGTCGTGCGTGGGGCGTGCGGGGTCGATGGCGTCGTCCTTCCAGCGCGCGTCGGCGGCTTCGGGAGCGTCGATGCGCCATGTGGCGCCGTCCTGCTTCAGCAGCGGGTCGAGGAAGGCGGCGATGCGCTGCGCATGCGCGCTCTGCGGCAGGCGCTGCAGCAGTTCGACGGCGGCCTGGCGGACGTCGCGGGCGCGGTCCCTGAGCTGGGCGTCGATCAGTGCCTCGTCGTCGGGGCCGAGGTTTTCGGCGAGCGCGCCGAGCAGCGCGGCGCGGTCCTTGGCGGGCAGTTGCTGCAGCTCGGCGGCAAGGCGTTCGCGCGCGCCTGCCGGGTCGGCCTGGCGCTGTTCTCGCAGCACCGCGACGCGTTGGTCGAGGCTGCCTTCGTCCCAGCGTGTCTGCGCGTCGGCCTGTTCGCTGGCGCCGACGGCATAGCGCCAGTCGTCGTTGCGCGCCGCGAGCCAGAGGCCGCGTTCGCCGAGCGCGGGCGCCACGGCGGGCCGCAGGTCGATGGCGCGGCGGCCGGCGTCGAGCGCCAGGGGCAGCAGGCTGTGCGGCAGGCGCAGACCGGCGGCCGCGAGCGCTGCCAGGCCTTCATGCTGCAGGCGCAGCGGGCCGCTCGACAGGGCATCGGCGATGGCGGCCTGCAGCGCGGCGTCCTTGAGTTCGGGGCGTTCGTCTTCGGCGGCGACGGGCGCGTGGGACGGCGACAGCTTCGGCGCGACGAAGCCCGCGCGGCGCCCGACCGCGACGGCACCCGCCATGCGCAGCAACCGGCCTTGCGCCTCGCCGCCTTGCAGCGCCTGCAGCAGCCCGGCGAATTCGCCCGCCATGCCTTCGACCGGCGGCACGGGCTGGCGCGAGGTGCCGACCAGCGCGGCCTGCAGCAGTTGGTTCCAGTGGCTCATTCGATGACCTCCGTGCTTCGCACTGCGGTGCGAGCTTGCTTGGGGCGGCCCGGCGCTTCGCTCATGTCCGCACTCCCGTCAGCGTCCAGACCGGCGCACTGCCGGCCACGGCACCCATCGGCCATGCGGTGAGCGGCGCGAACTGCTCGCCGTCCCATTCGCCGAACACGCGCAGCGGCGCACCGCCGGAATGCGCCAGCAGCTGCCATGCCTCCTGCGCCGCGATCTGCATCGGCAGCGCCTGCGGCGCGCCGCCGAGGCGCAGCCACCAGCGGTCGCCATCGCGGCTGGGCACGGCGTCGGCCCACACCATCGGCAGCAGCGGCTGCCAGGGGTTGGCGGCGATCTGCCGCGCCATGCGCTGCCATTCGTCATCGGGCACGTCATTGGCGGGGACGGCCGCGGCGGGCGCGTCGGACGGCAGCTCGGCCACCAGCGCGCGCTGCGAGGCATGGCCCGGATATAAGCACAGCACCGCCGCGCGTTCGCTGCCGCTGACCCAGCCGGTCTCGAAGCCGCGCCCGCCGTGGGCGTAGTCGAGCAGCAGCGCGCGGCGCCCGCTCGCGCGGCCTTGCAGCCACACGTGGCGCTCGACCAGCTTGGTGTCGCGCTCGTCGATGCACTGGCCCAGCACCAGCCAGTGGTCGCTGACGCGTTCGCCCTCGGCGAGCAGCGCCTCGCGGTCCTGCGGCCAGCCGAGCGCGGTGCGCAAATCGGCCAGCGTGGCGGGCGACAGCGATTCGCGGCGCGGGACCGCATCGACTATCAGCTGCAGCCGCCCGAGCCGGTCGAGCAGCCGCGCGGGCCAGCCTTCGCCCACGCCGATGAGTTCGGCCGCCTGCGTGATGCGCTGGCCGAGCCCCGGCGCCTGCGCATCGACCATGCGCGCGGCCATCGCGCTCCAGGCTTGCTGCTGCTCGCTGCCGAGCGATGCCAGGCCGCGCTGCGTCTGGTCGTCGAGCCAGAGTGCAAGCTCCTGCGCGCCGGCCTCGACGCGCTTCCAGCGTTGCGCGTCGCGCCTGGCGGCAGCGGCGGGGTCGGCCGCGGCCGGCGGTTCGGCGGCGCGGGCTTCCTTCTTCTCGGCTTTTTCGCGGCGCGAGGCGAGCCACTCGGCCACCCACGGCGGCGGGTCGCTCTGGGTGAAGCCGGCTTCGTTCTGCGCGCGCAGCAGCATCAGCGCCAGGCCGTGCTTGCAAGGGAATTTGCGGCTCGGGCACGAGCAGCGGAACACCGGGCCCGTGAGGTCGACCTGCGTCTGGTAAGGCTTGCTGCCGCTGCCCTGGCATTCGCCCCACACGGCGGTGTCGGAGAACGCGAGCGTGGGCCACTTGGCCGGTGCGAGCAAACCCTTGGCGGCCTTGGCCGACGCGTCGTCGGGGGCGAGCGCCAGGACGGCTTCTGTGCTGAGACTCATCGGGACACCCTCGCGCCGGTCCGCGGCGCGGATGATTGAAAGGACGCGGCCATCAAGGCGCGACGGGATTGCCCGGCGTGCCGGCCTCGCGGGCCGAGGCCGCCGCGGCCGCGACGGCCGGCGTGCGGTAGCTCACGTTCACCGCAGGCTCCGGCGGCGGGCGCGTGATCTTAAAGAGAGGCGGCCTGGCGGGGGCAGCCGGAGCGGCGGCAGTCCGGGCCGCGGGCGCGACCGGCGCCGAAGGCGCAGTAGACGCTATAGGCGTGAAAGGCGCCGCTGGCGTCGAATACAGGATGGGGGCGGGCGTTCCCGGCGCGGCCGTCACGGTGACGGCGGCCGGGGCCACGGTCGAGGCGGCCGGGGCCACGGTCGAGGCGGGCGCGACAGGCGCTGCGGGCGCGGCCTTCGGGTCGTAGAGCACCGCGCCCTTGCTGATCCCCGTGGCCACCGGCCCCACGCCGACACCGACGCCGGCCGAGCCCGACACCTGCCCGCCGTTGTTCACCGCCACGCCCGCGCCGAGCGGGCCGAAGCCCGTGTTGAGCCCCACCGAGAAGTTGCCGTCCTTCGTGGCGCCGAGCCCCAGCGAGAGCCCCGGCACCAGCGGAATGCCGACGTGATAGTGCGAGCAGCCGCCCACCATGAGGAGCAGCAGCGCCGCGGGAACCGCGGCGGCCGTTGTCCGGACGGTGCGCGGCCGGCCGGTCACACCAGCAGCGCGTTCACGCGCCTCACATAGGCCGCCGGATCGGCGGGCAGGCCGCCTTCGGCCAGCAGTGCCTGGTCGAACAGGATGTTCGCGAGGTCGTCGAAGTGCGCCGAGCCCTCGAGCTTCTTCACCAGCGGATGCTCGGCGTTCACCTCGAGCACCGGCTTCAGCTCGGGCGCGGGCTGGCCGGCCTGCTTGAGCATGCGCGCGAGCTGCGTGCTCATGCCGCCGTCCTGCACCACGAGGCAGGTGGGCGAGTCGACCAGGCGGGTGGTCACGCGCACGTCTTCGGCCTTGTCCTTGAGCGCTTCCTTGAGCTTCTCCAGCAGCGGCTTGAACGACTCGGCGGCTTCCTCGGCGGCCTTCTTCTCGGCCTCGTCCTGCAGCTTGCCGAGGTCGACCGCGCCCTTGGCCACGCTCTGCAGCGGGGTGCCGTCGAACTCGTTGAGGTAGTTCAGCGCCCATTCGTCCACGCGGTCGGTCATGAGCAGCACCTCGATGCCCTTCTTCTTGAAGACTTCGAGCTGCGGGCTGTTCTTGGCGGCGGCGAGGGTGTCGGCGGTGATGTAGTAGATCGCGTCCTGGCCTTCCTTCATGCGGGCCTTGTAGTCCGCGAAGCTCACGCTCACCGTGTCGGTGGTGGTGGAGGCGTAGCGCAGCAGCTTGGCGATGCGGTCGCGGTTGCCGAAGTCCTCGCCCAGGCCTTCCTTGAGCACGGCGCCGAACTCGGCGTAGAACTTGGCGTACTTGCCCGATTCGTCGGCCGCGCTCGCGGCGGCTTCGGCGGCGGTGGGCGCGTTCTTGTCGACCACGTCGGTCACGGCTTCGGTCGGCTCGGGTGCGGGCACTGATTCGCCCGAGCCCACGTCGATGCGGCCTTCGGTGCTCTCGGGGCCGGTCTTCTGCTTCTTCGCCAGGTCTTCGAGCATGCCGAGCACGCGCTTGGTGCTGCCTTCGCGGATGGCCTTCACGTCGCGGCTTTCCTGCAGCAGCTCGCGGCTCACGTTCAGCGGCAGGTCGGCCGAGTCGATCACGCCCTTCACGAAGCGCAGGTAGCTGGGCAGCAGGGCCTCGGCGTCGTCCATGATGAAGACGCGCTTGACGTACAGCTTGACACCCGCGCTCTTGTCGCGGTTCCACAGGTCGAACGGGGCCTTGGCCGGGATGTAGAGCAGCTGCGTGTATTCGGTGCTGCCTTCCACGCGGTTGTGGCTCCAGGCGAGCGGCGCCTCGTAGTCGTGGCTGATGCTCTTGTAGAACTCTTCGTATTGCTCGGCGGTGATGTCCTTCTTGGGGCGGCTCCACAGGGCGTTGGCCTTGTTGACGGTTTCCCATTCGCCGGTCTTCACCATGTCGCCGGGCTGGTCGTTCTCGCCTTCCTTCCACTCTTCCTTTTCCATCAGGATGGGCAGGGAGATGTGGTCGGAGTACTTGCCGACGATCTGCTTGAGCTTCCAGGCGTTGAGGTATTCGTCGGCGTCGTCGCGCAGGTGCAGCGTGATGCTGGTGCCGCGCTCGGGGCGGGTGATGTCGGCCACCTCGAAGTCGCCGGCGCCGCCGCTGACCCAGCGCACGCCCTGGTCGGCCGGCAGGCCGGCGCGGCGCGATTCGACCGTGATCCTGTCGGCCACGATGAAGCCCGAGTAGAAGCCCACGCCGAACTGGCCGATGAGCTGAGCGTCGGCCTTCTGGTCGCCGCTGAGCTTGCTCATGAAGTCCTTGGTGCCGCTCTTGGCGATGGTGCCGAGGTTGTCGATGGCTTCCTGGCGCGACAGGCCGATGCCCTTGTCGGTGATGGTGATGGTGCGCGCGGCCTTGTCGAAGGACAGGCGCACGTCGAGATCGGACTGGCCCTCGTACAGCTCGGGGTGGTCGAGCGCCTCGAAGCGCAGCTTGTCGCACGCGTCGGAGGCGTTCGAGATCAGCTCGCGCAGGAAGATTTCCTTGTTCGAATAAAGCGCATGCGTGACGAGGTGCAGCAGTTGCGCGACTTCAGCCTGGAACGGGAGTTTGGTGTTGGAGGAATCAGCCATGGAAAGAGAAATATCGAGTCAAAAAAATTCTAAATCGGCACGGTGCCCGCAAGGTGACGGCGTGCCGACTTTCTAAGGTAAGGCGTTCGTGTGCTTCTTCAACATCCCGAGCCTCGGGACTGATGCACTTCGTATTTTTATTAAAACGAATGGCCTCCACACGTAGGCGCACGGCGCCTCATGGAACACAAAAGAGTACCGCACCCGGCATCTCCAGAAAAATCGATTCCCGATGCGCCGGGCATGGCGTCGAACGGCAATTCTGCCGGTCGAGGTTCGCGGCAGGGCTGCGCCAGGTCAGCCCCCGCTGGGATTGATCGCCAAAGCTGCGGAGTTGCCCTCGTTTCCAACCCACCAGGAGCTTTGCATGAACAACAAGAATCCCCGGATGCTGTGGATCGCCGCCTGCCTCGGCCTGGCCGCCTTCGCGGCGCAGGCCCAGGTGCCGGCCGACGCGCCGGCCGGCACCACCGTGCAATGCAAGGACGGCAGCTATGCGTCGCCCGACACCAGGTCAGGCGCCTGCCGCGGGCACAAGGGCATCAAGACGTGGTTCGGCAAGGGCGCGGCCGCGGCGCCCGCAGCAACTGCTGCCGCCGCGGCTCCGGCCGTGCAGACCCAGTCGGCCGATGTCGGCAAGACCGGCGTCGCGCCGAGCACCGGCACGGCCACCAAGACCCCCGGCGCACCCGACCCCACGAAGATGGCCGCCGCGCCCGGCGGCGGTGCCGGCAAGGTGTGGGCCAACGACGAGACCAAGGTCTACCACTGCATGGGCGACCGCTACTACGGCAAGACCAAGAAGGGCGAGTACCTGAGCGAGGCCGATGCCAAGGCCAAGGGCATGCACGCTTCTCACAACAAAGCCTGCTCGTAGGCTCCTTCGTCACTTCGGCTGGGATTCCACTTCCCGGGTCCAGCGGTCGATCAGCCGCTTGCGCTCGGCCGCCTTGCCGTATTTCTCGAAGTCGTACTTGATGAGCTTCACGTCGGCCATCGACGGGATGCGCGGGTCGGGCTTGAAGGTCTTGTTGGCCGGCGACTGCAGGCTGCCTGCCTTGCCGCCGATGGACTGGCCCGCGGGGCTCATGAGCCAGTCGTAGTAGCGCCTGGCGTTCTCCTTGTTGCGCGCGCCCTTCACCAGGGCGATGCCGCCGATCTCGTAGCCGGTGCCCTCGCAGGGCGCGGCGGTCTTCACGGGAAATTTGTCGTAGCGCCAGCGCTCGAAGCCGAAGATGAAGCTCACGCCGATGGCCACTTCGCCCTTGGCCACGTTGGGCGCCTGCGCCTGGCCGCTGCGGGTGTAGCTGGTCACGTTGCGGTGCAGCTTCCTGAGGTATTCGAAGGCCTGGTCCTCGCCCATCTGCTGCACCAGGCCCGCGATGATGGTGTAGGCCGTGCCGCTGGAGGCGGGGTGCGATATTTCTATCTCGCCCTTGTATTCGGGCTTGACCAGGTCGGCCCAGCACCTGGGCTCGTGCAGCTTCTTTCTCTTCAGCAGGTCGGTGTTGAAGCCGAAGCCGATGGCGCTGGTGTAGAAGCCGCCCACCATGTTCTGCGACATCGCGTACTGGCGCACCGACCAGTCGTACAGGTCGTTGATGTAGGCTGGCCGGTAGGGCTCCAGCAGGCCCTGCTCGGCGGCCTGCAGGAACGGATCGCCGGTGCCGCCCCACCAGATGTCGGTCTTGGGGTTGGCCGCTTCCGCGCGCAGCTGCGCACCGATTTCGCCGGTGCCCTTGTGGGCCTGCTGCACCTTGATGCCGGTCTCGCGCGTGAAGGCCGCGGCGGCGGCCTCGCACCAGCCAGCGTCGGTGCTGCACAGCGCGTTGACGGTGCCCTGCGCGGCCGCGTTCGACGCGCCCAGCAGCGCCGCCGTGGCCACGAGGGCCGTGCATGCGACGGCGGCTGCGGTGTGTGGAATGACGAATGGGCGCATGCGGCGGGTCTCCTCGGTGTGCGATGGCAGGAAGCCGCAGGATAGCGCCGCGTCGCACGGCGGCGCGGGGTTTTCAGCGTGCGGCCAGCAGCGGCGGCAGGTGCTCGGCCAGCCACTCGATCACCACGCGGGTCTTCAGCGGCAGGTAGCGGCTGCGCGAGCGGATCACGTTCAGCGCAAAGCCGAAGGGCCGCGGCTCGTCGAACACCCGCACCAGCGTGCCGGCCGCGAGCGCATCGGCCGCCAGCCAGGCCGGCAGGCGCGCCAGGCCCATGCCGCCGATGGCCGCCTCGAGCAGCACCTCGGCGCTGTCGCAGCGCAGGCGCGACGGCAGCGTCACCTCGACCATGTCCGCGAGGCCGCCTTCGCCCCCATGGAAGCGCCAGGTCGATACCTGCCCGTCGCGCGCGTAGAACACCGCCTCGTGCGGCGCCACGAGCTCGGCCACGCTGCGCGGATGCCCCCGCTCGGCCAGGTACGCGGGCGCGGCGCACAGCGCCATCCATTGCGTGCCGACGGGCCGCGCGACGAGCTCGTCGGTATCGGCCAGTTCGCCGCTGCGAATGGCCAAGTCGAGCCCTTCTTCCACCAGGTCCACCCGCCGGTCGTTGAACGAGAGTTCGAGCGACAGCTGCGGATGCCGCCGCGCCAGCGCCAGCAGCAGCGGCCCCACCTTCAGCCGGCCCAGCATCGCGGGCATGCTCAGGCGCACCAGGCCGGAGGCGGTGCTGCGCGCCGCGTCGGCCATGGCCTCGGCCGCCTCGAGTTCGGCCAGCACGCGGCGGCAGCGCTCGTAGTAACCGTGGCCTTCCTCGGTGAGGCTCTGGCTGCGCGTGGTGCGCAGGAAGAGCCGCGTGTTCAGCCGCGCCTCGAGCCGCCCGATGCTCTTGGCCACGGCCGAGCGCGTGACGTGCAGGCGCTGCGCGGCCAGCGCAAAGCTGCCCGCTTCCACCGCCGCCACGAATTCTTCGATGCCCTGAAGACGCTGACCCATTGGATACTTTCAAGCACCATTAAAGCGAAAATTATCCACCACTGGATATCAATAATCGTCAATAGCATGGGCGCTCTTTTTTCCCCGGAGTCTCCTCATGCAAGAAGCTCGAATGCTGCGCCGCTGGCAACTGCCGGTGCTCGGCCACGCCAACCTCGAACAGGCCGAAGCGCCCCTGCCCGCGCCGGGCACGAACCAGATCCTGGTGCAGGTCGGCGCGGTGGCGCTCAACTACCGCGACCTGCTGATGGTGCGCGACGGCATGGGCATGCCGCTCGCATTGCCCTTCACGCCCGGCTCCGACATGGCGGGCACCGTGGTGGCCGTCGGCGAGGGCGTGACGCGCTTCGCGGTGGGCGACCGCGTGGTCAATACTTTCTGGGGCGGCTGGATCGATAGCCATTGGCAGGCCGGCGCCACGCTGTTCGGCGGTCCGGGGCCGGGCATGCTGGCGTCGCACGTGTGCATCGACGCGGACTGGGCCGTGGCCGCGCCCGCCACGCTGAGCCTGGCCGAAGCCAGCACCCTGCCCTGCGCCGGCCTCACCGCCTGGTTCGCGCTGGCGGAGACCGGGGGGCTGCGCGCGGGCGAGACGGTGCTCATCCACGGCACCGGCGGCGTCGCGCTGTTCGGCCTGCAGATCGCGCGGATGCATGGCGCGCAGGCCATCGTGGTCACGGGCAGCGAGAGCAAGCGCGCGCAGGTGCAGGCGCTGGGCGCCTCGCATGTGCTGGCGCGCGACGGCGACTGGCCGGCCGAAGTGCGCAGGCTCACGCAAGGCCGCGGCGCCGACCATGTGCTCGAGCTCGCGAGCGGACCGAACCTCGACCGCTCTCTGCAGGCGCTGAGGCAGGGTGGGCGCGTGTCGATCATCGGCATGCTCGAGGGCGAGACCCTGAGCGCGTCGTTCTACGCCATGGTGCTGGGCCGTGCCACGGTGCAAGGCATCGGCGTGGGCCACCGCCGCGCGCTGGAAGACCTGGTGCGCGCCATCGACGTGAACGCGCTCAGGCCGGTCATCGCGGCGCGCTACGACTTCGATGCGCTGCCCGCCGCGCTCGACCACCTCGCCCGCGGACCGTTCGGAAAGATCGTGGTCACGCCCTGAAAACGTGACGGAACGCGCAGCCCGCAAACGCGGCATCCTGCTGCAGATACACGAAGCCGCAGCGAACGCGAACAGGCGCCCGTCGCGGGCGCCATCATCGGCGCGACGGCGCTCAGCTGCCGCTGCCCGACTTCACCATCGGCAGCGAGGTCGATTGCCCGATCGGCTCGGTGCCGGTCGGGTGCGACGCCGCATAGGCGCCGGCCTGGATGTCGGACACCGGCATCGTCGAATTCATCGCGGGTGCGCTGGTCGACTGGCCGATCGGCTCGGTGCCGCTCGGGCGGGCCGCAGCCATCGCGCCGGCCTGCACATCGGGGTTCGTGGGCGAGTTCATCTGCAGCGGATGGAAGTCCGAACCATCGGTGGTTTCGGCCGATGCGGTGACCGCGCCCATCGCTGCCAGCGCAGCAAGGGAACCGACGGCGAGAAGCTTGAGGGAAGTACGCATGGTGTGTTCTCCTGAGGGCATGTTGTCTCCGGCCTCGTGCCATCGCGCGAACTGCGCGTGGCAGGACCTGAACGCACTCTAGGCACGCCATCTGAGTTGAACGTGAGCGAAGAGTTAGGCGCGGATGAGTAGTGAGCGCGCCGCGCGCCGGCCTTCGCACTCAGTGCGAAAGAGGCGCGGCCGGCGACGGCGGCAGATGCACGCGCGCCCTCAATCCCGGGCCGTCTTCGCGGTTGTGCAGCTCGATGCGCAAGCCGTGCCGCTCCGCCGCCGTGCGGGCAATGGCCAGCCCCAGGCCGCTGCCGCCCGCCGCCGCGCCCGGCACTCGGAAGAAGCGGTCGAACACGCGGCCCATCATGGCCTTCGGAATGCCGGGGCCGTTGTCGAGCACGTCGACCACCGCATGGCCGCCGAACTGGTGCAGCTTCACGTCGACCACGCCGCCTTCGGGCGCATAGCGCAGCGCGTTGTCGATCAGGTTGTCGAACACGCTGCGCAGCTCGGCCGCGGGCGCCACCACCACTGCCGCGATGCCGCCCTCGAAGCCGATGTCCACGCGCCGCGCATCGGCCAGCACCATGAGCTGGCTCACGCTCTCGCGCAGCAGCACTTCGATGTCGACACGCTCGCCGGCGGTGCTGCGCTGCGGCGCGTCCTGGCGCGACAGGTTGAGCAGCTGCTCGATCAGGTGCTGCGCGCGCGTGACGCCGGCTTCGAGCTGGTTGAAGCGCTCGGTCGCCTCGCCGGCCGGCACATGGGCGCGCAGGTTCTCGATCTGCAGGCCGATGGCGGCCATCGGCGTGCGCAGCTCGTGCGCCGCGTCCTGCACGAAGCGGCGCTGCGTGGCGAAGGCGCTGCGCACGCGCGACAGCAGGTTGTTGAAGGCGCCCACCAGCGGTGCGATCTCTTCGGGCACGCGCGCCAGCGACAGCTCGGTGGGGCTGCGCTCGTCCTGCGAGGCCACGTCGCGCGCCACCGCGCGCAGCGAGCGCGAGGCGGCCGACACGATGATCCACAGGATCAGCAGCGCCAGCGGCAGCAGCAGCGTGATCGGCAGGCCTTCGAGCAATGCGCGGCGCAGGGCGCGGCGGCGGCGGTAGTCCTCGTTCTGCAGCACCTGCACGCGCGGCTGGTCGGCGCGCGGGCCGGGCTCGGCGGTGAACACGCGCCAGCTCGACTGCGAATGCGCGCCCGTGCTCACGTCGCCGAAGCCCGCGCGCGACTGCAGCGGCACCGCCAGCACCGGCCACGAACTGGCGCGCAGCGTGTGGCCGTCGGGGCTCCATATCTGCACGATGAAGGCGCCGCGCGAGAACGCCGCCTCGCCGTCCATGGGGCGCGGGATCTTGAGCGGGTCGCTGCCCGCGTACGACTCGGCCACCAGGCGCATCTGGTCGTCCAGCGCGTTGTGCACGAGGTTGCCGTAGGCCACGAAGGAGAACCACGCGGTCAGCACCGCGGCGCCCAGGTGCAGCGTGATGAGCCACAGCAGCAGCTGCGTGCGCAGAGAATGCGGCCGCCACCAGCGGCCGCTGCCACGGTCTGCGCCGGTCATGGGCCCCGGGTCCGTTCGCGAAACGCCGCAGCGATACGAAGTGCGCGAAGCCTGGGGGCGCGCCTCATCATGCAACCACGCGCCAGCCCAGGCCGCGGACGTTGCGGATCGCGTCGGCGCCCAGCTTGCGGCGCATGCCGTGGATCAGCACGTCGATCGCATTGCTGGTGACTTCTTCTCCCCAGCCGTAGATGCGGTTCTCCAGCTGTTCGCGCGAGAGGATGGCGCCGGGGCGCTCCAGCAGCGCGTGCAGCAGCGCGAACTCGCGCGCGGTGAGCGCTTCGCGCTCGCCGTTGACCACCACTTCGCGCGTGGTGAGGTCCAGCTGCAGCGTGGCGCTGCCGACCAGCGAATGCGCGGCGCCGTCGCGCCGCCGCACCACGGCGCGCATGCGCGCGAGCAGCTCGCGGAATTCGAAGGGCTTGAGCAGGTAGTCGTCGGCGCCGAGGTCGAGGCTGTGGATGCGGTCGTCGAGGCCGTCGCGGGCGGTGAGCACCAGCACCGGCGTGGCGTCGCCGCGTTCGCGGGCGCGGCGCAGCACCTCGGTGCCGTCCTGCCTGGGCAGGCCGAGGTCGAGAAGCACGCAGGTGTAGCCGCCGTCGCCCAGGGCACTTTGCGCGAGCTCGCCGTCGCGCACCCAATCCGCGGACCAGCCCGCGCCCTCGAGCGCCTGCTTGAGGCTGCGCCCGATCATTTCGTCATCTTCCACCAGCAGAACGCGCATTGCGGCGACTCCTTCGGCCGCAAGGTAGCACGCGACCGGGATGATCGGAAGAGCCTGCGCCGTGGCGCAGAGTAGGTGGGAATACTTAGACGCAGCTTAGGCGGCGGGTGCATCGCGGGGGCAATCGCGCGGAGCAACGGCGCGCCGCGGCGACGCTCAGGCCATGCGCACGGCGTGGCGTTGGCCCTCGCCGTCCGACGCGAAGGCCAGCAGGCCGAGGGCCTCGCCCTCCACCGCGGCGCGGTCGGCCTTCGACCAGCGTGCGAAGGGCTCCAGCAGCACGGTGGCGATGTTCTTTTTCTTCTCGCGCTCGATCTTCCAGACGCCCGCCACGAAGCCGTCGAGCAGCACCGTGCCGCGCACGATGCCGTTGGCGGTGAACACGCGCGCACGGTTCGCCTCGCTCAGCACGCGGGCGCGGTCGGCATGCGAGAGCAGCAGGTTGTCCCACTCGGCGACGAGGCGCGGCGGCGCGGGCGTGTCGGGGTCGGGCCGGGGCGCGCGGGGCAGGTCGAAGAGCTCCTGGCCATCTTCGCCCACGAACACGCGCAGCCGGGGCCGCAGGCGCTCGGCCACGGCCTTCCAGCCGGTGAGGCCCGACCATGCGCCGGCATCGGCCAGCGTGGCGGGGCCGAAGGCGGCGAGGTAGCGCAGCAGCAGATCGTCCTGGGTGGCGGGAGCGGCATCGGCCGCCGCATCCCCGAGCCAGTCGCCAAGGGGCTGCAGCAGCGCGCTCTGGTGCGAGTTCCAGGTGCCCGCCGGCGGCAGGTGCGCGAGCGGCAGGCTGTTGCGGATCAGCGCGGCGAGCGAGGCACTCTCGCGGCCCGGCCAGCGCAGCCCGAGGGCCTGCCCGAGTTCGGCGCCGTTGCGCGGCCGCTCGGCGAGCAGCGTGCGTCCGGCCTCGACCACCGCCGCGCGGTCGAGGCCGTCGAGCGCCTTCCTGTGATTGCTGCCCTGCAGGCCGCGCTGATGCACCGGCTCCAGCAGCGGGCGCCATGCCAGCGCGTCGCGCGCGCTCATCAGGTGCAGGGTGCCGCGCAGGGTCGACATGCGCACGATGCGCCGCTTGTGCAATGCATCGGTCAGCTGCTCGCGCCGGAAGCCTTCGAGCCGGCTCCAGAGGCCGATGTAGGGCGGGTTGGGCGCCTGCGCCTGCAGCCCGGCCAGCCGCTCGACGGCCTGCGTCGCCGTGAGGCTGCGCCGCGCCAGCAGCATCTGCCGCGCCAGCGTGGCGCGGTTCAGCGCGCGCAGGCTCAGAACTTCTCGTGCGGCGCCAGGTATCGCCATTGCCCCACCGGCAGGTTGCCCAGCATGACCTTGCCGATGCGCACCCGCTTCAGGCCCACCACCTTCAGGCCGACCAGTTCGCACATGCGGCGGATCTGCCGCTTCTTGCCTTCGGTGAGCACGAAGCGCAGCTGCTCGGGGTTCTGCCATTCGACCCGCGCGGGCTTCAGCGCCTGGCCGTCGAGGCTCAGGCCGTAGCGCAGCTTCGCGAGCATGGCCGGCGGGAACACCGCCTGCACGTTGGTGGTGACGGGGTCGTCGTCGTCCATGCGCACCAGCTGGCCGGTGGGCGCGGGCTGGCCCAGGCCGTGGTAGGCCACGCGCACCAGGTATTCCTTCTCCATCACCGAGTCTTCGCCGATGAGCTGGCGCGCGATGCGGCCGTCCTGCGTCATGACCAGCAGGCCGATGGAGTCGATGTCGAGCCGGCCGCACGGCGCGAGGCCGCGCAGCTGCTGCGGGCTGAAGAAGAAGCGCGCGTTGTCTTCGGCCCAGCGGTTCTGCGGCGTGAACAGCGTGACCGCCGGTTCATGGCCGTCCTCGGCCTGGCCGCTCACATAGCCGATGGGCTTGTTGATGAGGATGGTGACCTGGTTCGCCTGCTGGCCCCTGGCGGCCTTGTCGATCTCGATGCGGTCGGACGGCGTGACCTTCACGCCCATTTCGGCCGGCCTGCCGTTGACCTTCACCCAGCCGTTGGCGATCCATTCGTCGGCCTCGCGGCGCGAGCACATTTTCAGTTCGGCCATGCGCTTGTTCAGGCGCACGGCATCTGCGGGGGGAGAAGAGGGCTCGGTCATCGGAAGGCTTGATCAATGTGCGGCACCGATGCTATCCTGAACGCAAGCGCGAGCTGATCGCGCCCTTTTTGGGGGATTCCCAAGTGAACACGCAAAACGCACGCAAGTACCAGTACGCCATCGTCATCGGGCGCTTCCAGCCCGTTCATTTCGGACATCAACGACTCATCGAAGAGGCTTCACGCGCCGCCGATCGGGTCATCGTGGTGGTCGGCTCCGACCGGCAGCCGCGCAGCGTCAAGAACCCCTTCACCTTCGACGAACGCGAACGCATGGTGCGCGCCTGCCTGCGCAGCAGCGACCAGATGCGCGTGAGCGTGGTCGGCGTAGGCGACTCGCCCTACAACGACCAGATCTGGATCGCGTCGATCCAGTCGGCTGTCGAGCGGCTCATCGCTCAGGACGGCCATGCACCGGCCAAGGCCAGGGTGGCGCTGGTGGGGCACCTGAAGGACGCATCGAGCTACTACCTGAAGATGTTCCCGCACTGGGAGTTCGTCGGGCAGAACAGCGTGGAGAGCCTCAACGCCACCGACGTGCGCAGCCTCTATTTCGACCCCGAGAACCGCGGCCAGCTCGCGCGCGCCGACCTGCCCGACGGCACGGCCGCGTTCCTCGACCAGTTCACCCGCACCGCCGACTACGCCGAGCTCTGCGAAGAGCGCGCCTTCCTCGTCGACTACCGCGACAAGTACCGCTACGCGGGCAGCGACTTTCCGCCCATCTACACCACGGTCGACGCCGTCGTGGTCGAGGCCGGCCACATCCTGCTGGTGCAGCGCAAGTTCCATCCCGGCAAGGGCACCTGGGCGCTGCCCGGCGGCTTCGTCGGCCAGCAGGAGCGGCTGCAGGATGCGGCCATCCGCGAGCTGAAGGAAGAAACCCGCCTCAAGGTGCCCGTGCCCGTGCTCAACGGCAGCATGAAGGCCAGCCACGTCTTCGACGCGCCCGACCGCTCGCAGCGCGGGCGCACCATCACGCACGGCTTCTTCTTCGAGCTGGCGCACAACCAGTGGACCGGCCTTTCGGAAGTGCGCGCCGACGACGACGCGGCCGAGGTGCGCTGGGTGCCCATTGCCGAGTTCCTCGACATGCAGGACCGCATCTACGAAGACCACTTCTTCATCGCGAATCATTTTTTGGGTGGCCTGGGCAAGAACTGAACGACCAGGCTTTGTCAGCAAGAACGGCACCCGGTTGACGGGTGCCACAGTGAAAGGAGCTTTCACATGAACCGCAATCTCACCTCCTCGCCCCTGGGCAACAACCTGCTGCTTCGCACCGACTCCTACAAGGTGTCGCACTGGATGCAGTACCCGCCCGGCACGCAGACGGTGTACAGCTACATCGAGTCGCGCGGCGGCATCTTCAGCCACTCGCTGTTCTTCGGGCTGCAGGCCTACCTGCGCGAATACCTGCAGACGCCGGTGACGCGCGACGACGTGGAAGAAGCCGCCCTGCTCATGGCCGCGCACGGCGAGCCCTTCAACCGCGAAGGCTGGCTGCGGCTGATCGAGAAGCACGGCGGGCTGATGCCGGTGCGCATCCGCGCCGTGCCCGAAGGCAGCGTGACGCCGGTGCACAACGTGCTCGCGACCATCGAGAACACCGACCCCGAGTTCTTCTGGGTGACGAGCTTTCTGGAAACCGAGCTGCTGCGCGCCATCTGGTACCCGACCACGGTGGCCACGCTGTCGGCCGCCGCGCGCACCACGCTGCTGCGCTACCTGGAAGCGACCTGCGACGACCCGCAGGGGCAGATCGCCTTCCGGCTGCACGACTTCGGCGCGCGCGGCGTGTCGAGCCTCGAATCGGCCGCGCTCGGCGGCATGGCCCACCTGGTGAACTTCATGGGCACCGACACGCTCGCTGCGCTGGTCGCGGCGCGCCGGTACTACGACTGCGACGTGGCGGGCTTCTCGATTCCCGCGGCGGAACACAGCACCATCACGGGCTGGGGCCGCGAGCATGAAGCCGATGCGTACAGCAACATGGTGGACCAGTTCGGCAAGCCCGGCGCCACTTTTGCGGTGGTGAGCGACAGCTACGACATCTTCAATGCCTGCGCGCGCATCTGGGGTGGCGAGCTGAAGGCGAAGGTGGTGGCCTCGGGCGCGACGCTGGTGGTGCGCCCGGACTCGGGCGACCCGGCCGAAACCACGCTGAAGGTGGCGCAGATCCTGGCCGAGCGCTTCGGCACGACGACCAACGCCAAGGGCTTCCGCGTGCTGAACAACGTGCGCATCATCCAGGGCGACGGCGTGAATCTCGATTCGCTGCGGCTGTGCCTGTCGAACTTCTTCCACAACGGTTTCTCGACGGAGAACATCTCCTTCGGCATGGGCGGCGGGCTGCTGCAGCAGGTCAACCGCGACACGATGCAGTGGGCGATGAAGTGCTCGGCGATGCAGGTGAACGGCGAGTGGCGCGACGTGTACAAGTCGCCCGTGGGGGACATGGGCAAGGCTTCGAAGAAGGGGCGTCTTGCGCTGGTGCGCGGTGCGAACGGCGTCGAGCACACTGTGCGTGAAGAGACGCTGGCGGCAGGCCAGGCCGACCTGCTGCAGACGGTGTTCGAGAACGGGCGCATCGTGGAGAGCACCACTTTCGATGCTGTTCGCGAGCGGGCTGCGGCGGGGGTGAATCAGTTCATCACTTCTCGGGCGCCTCTTTAGGCTTTTGGTTCAGGCGTTCGGGATGCGTGCGCAGGCCACCGGGTACTCCCCTCCGCGAATGTCCCCCGGGGCTGCGCCCCTCCTCCTTTATTTCGCTGCGGGGAGCACCCGGCGCCCTGCGCACAACGAGCGCTGCCGTTGTTCCACTCGATCAACAAGTGCTCTGAACGACCACGCCGATGGGGTGCCTTGCGCAGCGAAATAAAGGAGGAGGCCGCAGGCCGGGGGACATTCGCGGAGCAAGGTACCCCGTCGGCGTGAGCGCGCCCTGAACAACAGCTGGAAAAGCACTGCCACAAGGCATCGCCATAATCCGCGCAAATCCCGGATTTCATGACCAAACTCCTGATCCTCAGCGTGAGCGCCGGCAACGGCCACGTGCGTGCAGCACAGGCGCTTGCCGCCACCGCCCAGACCCTCGCCCCGCCCTGCACGGCGGTCCACATCGATGCGATGGCCCATGTGGCCGGCGGCTTTCGCAAGGTCTACACCGACTGGTACATCCAGCTCGTGAACCGGGCCCCCGAGCTGTGGTCGTATCTGCACCAGCGCACCGACACCACGCCGCACCACGCACCATCGCAACGCCTGCGCCGCGGCATCGAGCGGCTGAGCACCGGCGCGCTCGCGAAGGAAATCCGCCGCGAGCAGCCCGACGCCGTCATCTGCACCCACTTCCTGCCCGCGGAACTGCTGATGCGCGAGCGCAACCGCGGCCGCATCGACTACCCCGTGTGGCTGCAGATCACCGATTACGACCTGCACAACATGTGGCTCGTGCCGGGCATGACCGGCTACCTTGCCGCCACGGAAGAAGTGGCCTTCCGCCTGCGGGCGCGCGGCATTCCGGCGGACCGCATCCACGTCACCGGCATCCCCGTGATGCCGGCCTTCTCCGAGCCCGATGCACCGGCGCTCACGCGCAATGCCTGCGCGGCCGAGCTGGGCCTCGACCCGTCGCGGCCGGTGCTGCTGATGGCCTCGGGCGGTGCGGGCGTGGGCGACCTGCCGAGCATGGTCGAGCGCGTGCTCGGCCTCGGCGGGGAAGGCAACTTCCAGGTCATTGCCGTGGCGGGCCGCAACGTGGAGGCATACGGCAAGCTCGAGGCGCTGGCCAGGCGCCACCCGGGGCGCGTGGTCGCCGTCGGCTTCACCAACGAAATGCACAAGATGATGGCCGCGTCCGACCTCGTCGTCACCAAGCCGGGCGGCCTCACGGTGTCGGAATGCCTGGCGCTGGGCAAGCCGATGCTGCTGATCTCGCCCATCCCCGGGCAGGAAGAGCACAACGCCGGCTTCCTGATGGAAGAAGGCGCCGCGTGGCTGGCCTACGACGCCATCGGCCTCGACTACAAGGTGGCGCGCCTGATGGCCGACACCGCAAAGCTCGCGAACATGGCCGCCCGCAGCCGCGCCCTGGGCAAGCCGCAGGCGGCGCGCGCGGTGCTGCAACACGTTCTGTCGGGCAGCGCCGCATGAGCCGCGACACCGAAAACACCGGCGTGGGCCGCACGCTCGGCTATCTCGCCTGGGTGGCCGTCATGGCCTTCTTCTTCGCCAATGCCGAGATCCAGATCGAAGGCGGCGCCGGCTGGGCCACGTCGCTGCCGACCTGGCGCATCGAGAACAGCATCTGGCTCGACATCTTCTGGGGCGGCCGCGCGATGACGGGCTACCACGCATGGGTGTTCACCTTCATGGCGCTGGTGTTCTTATCGCCGCTGGCCTTCAACGGCCGCTGGACGTGGCGCAACGTCGGGCTCGCGGTGGCAGGGCTGATCGTGTTCTGGGTCTGCGAGGACTTTCTCTGGTTCATCATCAACCCGGCCTTCGGCTGGGCGCGCTTCAACCCGGTCGACGCGTTCTGGCACAAGCACTGGCTGTGGGGCGCGCCGGTCGACTACTGGGGCGGCCTCGCGGTGGCGCTGCTGATCCTCACGGTGCGGCACTGGAAGCGCAAGCCATGAGCGCGGCCGACGACGACGACCACGAAACGCGCCCCGGCCACTGGGCCGACCCGCTCGACGAACTGCGGGTGGAGAACCTGCACCGCATCACGCCCACGCTGTACCGCAGCGCGCAGCCCCCGGCGCGCCGACATGGCCGCGCTGCGGTCGCTCGGCATCCGCACCGTGGTGAGCCTGCGCTCGTTCAACGACGACAAGATGGTGTTCGCCGGCACCGGCATACGGCTGGTGCGCGTGCCGATCAACACCTGGTCCATCGACGATGCCAAGGTGCTGCGCGCGCTGCTCGCCATCCGCGAGGCGCAGAAGAAGGGCCCGGCGCTGATCCACTGCATGCACGGCGCCGACCGCACCGGCGTGATCGCAGCGGTCTACCGCATGGCCGTGCAGGACTGGGACAAGGACAGCGCACGCCACGAGATGCTGCGCGGCGGCTACGGCTATCACACGCTGTGGCGCAACATCCCGCGCTACATCGAGCGGCTCGACCCCGCGAAGATGCGCCGCGCGCTGGCCCATGCCCCCGTGATTCCCGTGGTGTCCTGAAGGCGCCAGCGGCTTCCGAACCCCGCTCCTATACTGGCCGCCCCGTGGCCGATGGCCATCTGCGAAGCTTCACGAAGGGCTCTTCCATGGCACTCCAAATCCGCTCCCTCGTTCGCGCGAACGGCGAACTCGAACTCTCTCTGCACGACGATCCGATCCCCGAGCCGCAGGCCCACGAAGTGGTGATCCGCGTCGAGGCGTCGCCGCTGAACCCGTCGGACCTGGGCCTGCTGTTCGGCGCCGCCGACATGAGCACCGCCAAGGCCTCGGGCACGCCAGAGCGCCCGGTCGTCACCGCCACCGTGCCCGAGCGCGCGCTCCCCGCGATGGCGGCGCGGCTCGACCAGTCGATGCCGGTCGGCAACGAAGGCGCGGGCGTGGTGGTCAAGGCCGGATCGTCGCCGGCCGCGCAGGCGCTGCTCGGCAAGACCGTGGCGGCCATCGGCGGCGCGATGTACTCGCAGTACCGCTGCCTCGCCGCCGCCCAGTGCCTGGAACTGCCGGACGGCACCACGCCGGCCGAAGGCGCCTCGTGCTTCGTCAACCCGCTGACCTCGCTGAGCATGGTCGAGACCATGCGCATGGAGGGCCACAAGGCGCTGGTGCACACGGCCGCGGCGTCCAACCTGGGCCAGATGCTCAACAAGATCTGCCAGAAGGACGGCATCGCGCTCGTCAACATCGTGCGCAAGCAGGAGCAGGAAGACCTGGTGCGCGGCCTGGGCGCGAAATACGTGTGCAACGCCACCTCGCCCACCTTCCTCGAAGACCTGACGCAGGCACTGGTGGAGACCGGCGCCACGCTGGCCTTCGACGCCACCGGCGGCGGCAAGCTGGCCGGGCAGATCCTCGGCTGCATGGAAGCGGCGCTGAACCGCACCGCCAAGGAATACAGCCGCTACGGCTCGACCACGCACAAGCAGGTGTACATCTACGGCGGCCTTGATCGCTCTCCCACCGAATTCGTGCGCAACTTCGGCATGGCGTGGGGCATGGGCGGGTGGCTGCTGTTCCCGTTCCTCGGCAAGCTCGGCGACGAAGGCACGAAGCGCCTGAAGGCACGGGTCGTCGCCGAATTGAAGACGACGTTCGCCAGCAAGTACACGCGCGAGGTGTCGCTGGTGGAGATGCTGCAGCTCGATGCGATCGGGGTGTACGGGAAGCAGGCTACCGGTGAGAAGTTCCTGCTGAATCCGAACAAGTGATCGTGGTCTCCGGGTAAAGCGCCCGGTACACGGTACGGCGCGGTCGGCCCCACTATGCCGGCCCTTCGGGCTCCCCTGCGGTGCTCACGTTTCGCGGGGTCTCGCAGAACTCGCCTTCGGCTCAAACAGCTGCGAGCCCTGATCCGCGAAACGCTGCGCTCCTCGGCGGCACAGAGGGGCCCGCCCACACCGCACCGCGTACCGGGCTCTGCCGGGAGGTTGATGCCGGCTGCCCTCACCCCAGCCCTCTAGCTGGCAGCAGCCAACGCAGTGCACCAAAAACTTAGACCACCAGCCGATACCCCACCGCCGTCTCCGTCAGCAGATGCCTCGGCTGCGCCGGATCGGCCTCCAGCTTCTGCCGCAGGTGCCCCATGTAGATGCGCAGGTAGTGGCTCTGGTCGGTGTGTGACGGTCCCCACACTTCGCGCAGCAGTTGGCGTTGCGTCAGCACGCGGCCGGCGTTTGCGACCAGCACCGACAGCAGCCGGTATTCGGTGGGCGTCAGGTGCACCTCGACGCCTGAACGCCGCACGAGCCGCGCCGCGCGGTCGAACTCGATCTCGCCGAAGCGGAACAGTGCGTCGGCCGGTTCGTCGTTGCCGCCGCCCGCGGCGCGGGGGCGCCTGAGGTTGGCCCGCACGCGCGCCAGCAGTTCGCCGGTACCGAAGGGCTTGGTCAGGTAGTCGTCGGCGCCGGCGTCGAGGGCGGCGATCTTGTCGGCCTCGTCGGTGCGCGCCGACAGCACGATGATCGGCACCGCCGACCAGCCGCGCACGTCGCGGATCAGCGAGACGCCGTCGCCGTCGGGCAGGCCGAGGTCGAGCACCAGCAGGTCGGGCTGGCGCGTGCCGGCCGCCGCCAGGCCGTCGCGCAGGGTGCCGGCTTCGTGCACCAGCCAGCCCTCGGCCTCGAGCGCGCCGCGCACGAAGCGGCGGATCTGCGGCTCGTCTTCGATCACGATGGCGGTAGGGGCTGGCATGGCTTCAGAGTTGGGCTTCGGCGGATTCGGGCGGCTCGCGGCGCGGCAGCGTGACCGTGAATTCTGCACCGCCGCCGCGCGCATTCGCGGCAGTGATCTCGCCGCCGTGCGCGCTCACCACCGCCTTGCAGATGGCCAGGCCCAGGCCGACGCCCGGCGTCGCCGATTCGGCCTCGCCGCGCGTGAACTTGTCGAACAGCTTCTGCTCGTGGCCGAGCAGCGCGGCGGGCAGGCCCGGGCCGTGGTCGCGCACGGTGAGCACCAGCGTGCCGGGCTCGGCCCGCGCGCCGACTTCGATGGGCGGCGCGCCGTACTTGGTGGCGTTTTCGAGCAGGTTGACGAGCACGCGCTCGATCAGCACAGCGTCGAACTCGACCAGCGGCAGCCCGGCGTCGAGCGCGGTGCGCACGACGGTGTCGCCCAGCGAGGTGCGCGCCGCGCGGATGGCCGAGCCCACGACCTCTTCCACCGACTGCCAGTCGCGCCGCAGGTTGACCGCGCCGCCGGCGATGCCGCTTTCGAGCCGCGCCATGTCCAGCAGGTTGTTGACCAGCGCATGCAGCTCGTGCGCCTGCGCGACGATGGCGCGCGCGGCGTTGTCATGCTCCTCGGGCGGCAGGGTCTGCAGCGACTCGGCCAGCGCGATCAGCGCGGTGAGCGGCGTGCGCACGTCGTGCGAGATGGCGCCCAGCAGCGCGTTGCGCAACCGTTCCGATTCCATCTCCACCACGGCCTGCTGCGCCACCTCGACGTAGTGCACCCGCTCCAGCGCGATGGCGATCTGCCGCGCCAGCGTGTCGAGCTGCTGCGCCTGCTCGGGAATGAGCAGCCAGCGCGGCTGCGCGGGCGACAGCGCCAGCACGCCGCGCACGCGCATCGGCGCGCGCAGCGGCACGTAGTGCCAGGGCTGCGCGGCCAGCGTGGCGGTCGCCAGGCCGGCCGGCTGGCCGTGGCGGAAGGCCCAGTCGGCCACCTGCGGATCGAAGCCCTCGGGCGCGTGGTCCGGCATCACGAGCTGGTCGGCAGCGTCGGTCACCAGCACCAGCGCATGGCCGCCGAAATGCCCCTGCACGGCGGCCGTGCCGAGCGTGACCACCTGCGAGCTTTCGAGCGCGGCGGAGAGCTCCCGCGTCAGCTCGAACAGCGAACGCGCGCGCCGCTCGCGGCTGGTCGACACGCCGGCCGCGAAGCGCAGCCCGGCAGTGAGCTGCCCCACCAGCAGGCCGACGCCCAGCATGATGGCGAAGGTCAGCACGTACTGCACGTCGCTGACCGCGAACGACATGCGCGGCGGCACGAAGAAATAGTCGAAGGCCGCGACGTTGAGCAGCGCCGCCAGCGCCGAAGGCCCGCGCCCGAAGCGCATTGCCACGCCCACCACGCCCAGCAGGAACAGCATGACGATGTTCGACAGCTCCAGCACGCGGGCCAGCGGCGTGCACACCAGCGTCAGCGCAATGCTGGTGGCGGTGGCCCAGGCGTAGGCCGGCCAGTAGGTGGGCGCTTTCTCGTGGTCGTCGCTGTCGATGCGCGCGCCTTCCAGCGGCGCGCGCGACAGGCGGCGCGAGCTGTCGGCCGGCGCGACTTCCATGATGTCGAGCGTGGGCGCGCGTTGCGCCAGCGCGCGCGACAGCGTCGGCGACGCGGCCGCCGGCCACCAGCGCCGCCAGCCCGCGGCCGGCTCCGGGCGCCCGAGCACCAGCGTTGCGCAGTTCAGGCGCCGCGCCTGTTCGGCGAGCTGCTCCGCCACGTCGGAGCCGGTGAGCACCGCCGTGGCGGCGCCCAGTTCCTCGGCCAGCTTGAGCACGGCGAGGATGCGGTCGCGCTCGGCGGCCGCCAGCCTTTGCAGGCGGGGCGTCTCGACATACACCGCATGCCACCGCACATTGAGCTGGCCCGCGAGCCGCGCGGCGGTGCGCACCGTCTGCGCAGCGCCTTCGTGCGGACCGACGCAGGCGAGGATCGCGCCCGAGGTGTTCCAGGCCTGCAGGCCGCGCCCTTTTCCGTTGCCGCCGGCGCCCGGCCCCGACTGCTCCACGCGCCAGCCGCGGACGTCGTCTTCCACGTGCTCGGCGGTGCGCCGCAGCGCAATCTCGCGCAGCGCGATGAGGTTGCCCTTGCGGAAGAAGTTCTGCGCCGCGCGCTCGGCCTGCTGCGGCAGGTAGACCTTGCCGGCCGCGAGCCGCGCCGTGAGCTCGTCGGGCGTGACGTCGACCAGCACCACCTCGTCGGCCTCGTCGAGCACGGTGTCGGGCACGGTCTCGTGCACCCGCACGCCGGTGATGGCGCCGACGGTGCCGTTGAGGCTCTCCAGGTGCTGCACGTTGAGCGCCGACCACACCTCGATGCCGGCGGCCAGCAGCTCCTGCACGTCCTGCCAGCGCTTGGCGTGGCGCGAGCCGGGCGCGTTGGTGTGGGCCAGCTCGTCGACCAGCAGCACGGCGGGCTTGCGGGCCAGCGCGGCGTCGAGGTCGAACTCGGCGAGGGTGCGGCCCCGGTGGGCCAGTTCGCGCAGCGGCAGCGCGTCGAGCCCCGCGAGCAGCGCGGCGGTCTCGCTGCGGCCGTGGGTCTCGACCACGCCGATGAGCACGTCGCGGCCGGCGGCGCGTTCGCGCTGCGCGGCGCTCAGCATGGCCCAGGTCTTGCCGACGCCCGCGCTGGCGCCGAAGTAGATGCGCAGCTTGCCGCGCTGCGCGCGCGCCTCGTCGCTGCGCAGTTGCGCGAGCAGGGCGTCGGGGTCGGGGCGGTCGTCGAGCATGGGTGGCGCGCAGGTTATCGCATCGGAGGGTCCTTGCGGCGGTCCGCGTGCCGCCGCGCGGTGCGCGAGAGCACCCACCAGGCAAAGCCCAGCGGCACGAACAGCGCCGCCATGGCCAGCAGTGCCAGCAACAGGTCAGTGACCATGGCCGAGGCCGCAGCGCGCGAGGTGATCGCGCCAGCTCACGAGCCGGCCGATCTCGCCCGAAGGCACGCACTCGATCAGGCGGTGCAGCACGTCCGCGTAGCTGCCGATGGGCAGGCGGATCATCAGGCGCACGCAGGGCGCATCGCTTTCCTGCGTGCTGCAGGCGTGCAGCAGCGGCTCGCAGCGCACCACGCCCGCGTCGGGGCAGCCGGCCATGCTGCGGCGCACGCGCAGGGCGTCGGCGCAGCAGACGGTGACGTCGAGCACGTAGTACGGGCCTTTTGCGCCCTGCCTGCTGTTCGGCTTGCTCATGAGTGCGTGCGTTCGCGGCACGCCGGGGTGTTCTCGGTAGGCGGCATAGGCCATGGCTTGTTTCTCCTCAACGGGGCGTCGAAGGACTGAAGGAACCTGCAAAAGCGTCGAGCGCGATGTTCAGCGCGAGCACGTTGACGCGCGGCTCGCCCAGGAAGCCCCACTTGGGGCCCTCGGTGTTGTCGGCGATCAGCGTGTTGACGCGGTCCACCGGAATGCCGCGCACGCGCGCCACGCGCGCAGCCTGGTAGCGCGCGGCGGCCGGGCTGATGTCGGGGTCGAGGCCGCTGGCCGATGCGGTGACCAGGTCGACCGGCACCGGCGCGGTGTTGCCCGGGTCGGCCGCGCGCAGCGCTTCGACGCGCGCCTTCACGGCGTCGGTCAGCGCGGGGTTGAGCGGGCCCTGGTTCGAGCCGCCGGAGGCCACGCCGTTGTAGGGCTGCGGCGCGGTGGCCGACGGGCGGCCCCAGAAGTGCTTCGGATCGCTGAAGTTCTGGCCGATGAGCTTCGAGCCCACCGTGGTGCCGTCGAGCACGACCAGGCTGCCGGCCGCCTGCGCGGGGAACACCGCCTTGGCGGCGCCGGTCACGGCCATCGGATAGATCAGGCCGGTGAGCGCGCTCAGCAGCACGAAGAGCACGAGCGCGGGGCGGGCGATGTTGCCGCTGTTGTTGTTCATGATGGAAAACTCCTCAGACGAGATGGACGACGACAAGAAGCCAGTCGATCAGCTTGATGCCGATGAAGGGCACCAGCAGGCCGCCCAGGCCGTAGATGGCCAGGTTGCGGCGCAGCAGCGACGCGGCGCCCACGGGCCGGTAGCGCACGCCCTTCAGTGCCAGCGGAATCAGGAACACGATGACCAGCGCGTTGAAGATCACCGCGCTCAGGATGGCCGAGGACGGGCTAGCCAGGCGCATCACGTTCAGCGCGCCCAGTTGCGGATAGGTCGACACGAAGATCGCCGGAATGATGGCGAAGTACTTCGCCACGTCGTTGGCAATTGAGAAGGTGGTGAGCGAGCCGCGCGTCATGAGCAGCGCCTTGCCGGTCTCCACCACTTCCAGCAGCTTGGTCGGGTTGGAGTCCAGGTCGACCATGTTGCCGGCCTCCTTGGCCGCCTGCGTGCCGCTGCCCATGGCCACGGCCACGTCGGCCTGCGCGAGCGCGGGAGCGTCGTTGGTGCCGTCGCCGGTCATGGCCACCAGGCGGCCTTCGGACTGGTACTGGCGGATGAGCGCCAGCTTGTCCTCGGGCGTGGCTTCGGCCAGGAAGTCGTCCACGCCGGCTTCGGCCGCGATGGCCGCCGCCGTGAGCTTGTTGTCGCCGGTGATCATCACCGTCTTGATGCCCATGCGGCGCAACTCGGCAAAGCGCTCCTTGATGTCGGTCTTGACGATGTCCTTGAGCTCGACCACGCCGAGCACGCGGTCGCCTTCGGCCACGGCCAGCGGCGTGCTGCCGCGGCGCGCGGTTTCCTCGGCCGCGCGCAGCACCTCGGGCGCCATGCTGCCGCCGAGCGCTTCCACGTGGCGGCGCACCGCCTCGACCGCGCCCTTGCGCAGCAGGACGTCGTCGGTGTCCAGGCTGTTGGGCGCGGCCGGCAGGTCGACGCCGCTCATGCGGGTCTGCGCGGTGAAGGGCACGAAGCGCGCGCCCTCCACGGCGGTGGTGTCCAGCCCGTCGCGGCGGGCCAGCTCGACGATGCTGCGGCCTTCGGGCGTCTCGTCGGCCAGCGACGAGAACATGGCGGCGCGCGCCAGCCGGGCCTTGGTGATGCCGGGCGCGGGCAGGAAGGCCGTGGCCTGGCGGTTGCCGTGCGTGATGGTGCCGGTCTTGTCGAGCAGCAGCACGTCGACGTCGCCGGCGGCTTCCACCGCGCGGCCCGAGGTGGCGATCACGTTGGCCTGCAGCCTGCGGCCGCTGCCGGCGACGCCCCCGGCCGGCGGCAGGCCGCCGACGGTGGTCGGAATGAGCCACACCAGCACGGCGACCAGCGCGGTGAGCGACACCACGGGGCCGGCGCCGGCGGCGTCCACGCTGAAG